>Ga0335085_10000020_pt1 | contig 603225 bp, 520 predicted proteins | sample Lox_Sample_45_FD_206712 | JGI IMG/M metagenome (GOLD analysis project Ga0335085, IMG submission 206712) | Soil microbial communities from Loxahatchee National Wildlife Refuge, Florida, United States - Lox_Sample_4.5 | ecosystem: Environmental > Terrestrial > Soil > Wetlands | place: USA... | reverse complement strand
GCGCGTTTGGTCTTTTTGGTATAGCGTTCAAAGCCGGTCATCATCGCCAGTGTCCTCTGCTTCATCCTGGCGTGACTTTACTCGATATCTTCTCAGGAAAGGGAGAGCTTAATCAGAGTCTCCCTAGCGGCGATTCCCCGTTCGACGGAATGCCTCGCTAGTCTTTTTCTGTTAGACCAACACCCACCGGCCTGCGGAGCGCCTCACGCCTCCGGATCGGTTACGATGATGGCCGTCCCCAATCGTAATCACAGACAGCAACGACGATTTGCGGTAGATTGCCAGCAGCACAGGATGTCGGCGTGCATCACCGTCCTGGGCGTCAAAGGCACGAAGCTACCAGGCCTTATAAAGCTGCCGCCTTGCGGATATTCGGAGGGAGCCCATGCGCACTGCACGGGTGGTCACGGTTCGAGGAAGTTGTTTCGTCAAGACACTGCTCGTCCTGGCCCTGTTTTGCGTAGCTATATCGATCGCCTCTTCCGCGCAAGCGTTCACCACGCTGACAAGTTTTGCCGGTGCGAATGGAAACGGCCCTACCGCTTCCCTCATTCAGGGGGTGGACGGTAATTTTTACGGCACAACCATCAACGGCGGAACCGGCATGGGTAGTGACCAGTGCTTGCCGCCTTACGGGGGCTGTGGAACTGTCTTCAAGGTCACACCAAGCGGGACAATAACCGCTTTATATAGTTTTTGCTCTCAACCTAACTGCAGCGACGGTAGCTTTCCTCGTTCAGGACTGGTGCCGGGCGCAGATGGCAACTACTATGGGACGACCCAGAACGGCGGAACCAGTTGCCCGCCTCTGGGTTGCGGCACGGTGTTCAAAGTCACACCGGCCGGCACACTCACGATACTGCACAAGTTTTGCTCTCAACTGAATTGTCCGGATGGCTTCGGGCCGGAGTCGGGACTGGTGCTGGCTAGCGACGGGAATTTCTATGGGACCACCCAGGGCGGGGGAACTCACTTCGAGGGCACAATCTTTAGACTCTCACCAAGCGGCGATCTCACCACTCTCTACAACTTCTGTTCGCTGACAAATTGCGCTGACGGTTCACAACCTATCGGAGGCCTGATACAAGCCACCGACGGAAACCTCTACGGCACCACGGTGCTGGGTGGAACGCTCGGCCTCGGCAGCGTCTTCCGAATCACCTTGTCGGGCGCGCTGACCACCCTTTACAGCTTCAATGGCAACCAAGGCAGTGCCCCCGTGGCTCCCCTGATACAAGCCAGCGACGGCAATTTCTACGGCACGACCCAGAGCGGCGGGAATAATAACAATTCCTGTTCGGATGGCTGTGGCACCGTCTTCAAAATCACTCCCGGCGGAACCCTGACGACACTGCACAGCTTCAGCGGCCCCGACGGCGGCCTTGCTCTGGCCGGCCTGGTCCAGGCGAGGGATGGCATTCTCTACGGGACAACCTGGAATGCGGGAGCCAATGGTTTTGGGACAGTATTCAAAATCACGACTGGCGGAACCTTCTTCTTGCTGCATAGCTTTACCGGTTTCGAGGGAGGAGCAATGGAGGGAGCATTCCTGCAAGCTACGGATGGAACTCTTTACGGCACGACCGGACAAGGGGGAACCAACAACTTCGGCACGGTTTTCACTCTGACTCTTCCGTTGCAACTCATTCCCCTAAGTCCCTGTCGACTGGTCGATACGCGCCAGACCGGAGGTCCGATTCAGGGTGGCACAGTACGCAATTTCCCCATTTCGCAGCTTGGTGGGTGCCTCATTCCTTCTAACGCCGCCGCATACTCGCTCAACGTGACGGTTGTGCCGCATGGTCCTTTGGGTTATCTGACCATCTGGCCGCAAGGCGACGTGCAGCCCTTGGTATCCACCATGAATTCGCCTGACGGCCGCACCAAGGCGAACGCGGCAATTGTGGCAGCCGGCAACAACTCCGTCAGCGTGTACGTCACGGATACCACGGATGTCATCCTCGACATCGATGGATACTTTATCAATCTGGGTTTGCAGTTCTATCCGCTCACTTCCTGCCGTCTGGTTGACACGCGCACTACGGATGGGCCGCTGGGAGGGCCGCGCCTGGCCGCTCAGCAGGAACGCGATTTCCCCTTGCTGATGAGCAGCTGCATTCCTGACGGGGTGAATCCGGTGGCGTATTCGCTGAATTTCACCGCGGTCCCCAGTCCTTCGCATCAGCCTCTCGGATATCTGACGGTGTGGCCCACCGGACGGCCGCGACAGCTGGTCTCGACGCTGAACAACCCGACGGGAACCGTGGTGGCGAATGCGGCCATCGTTCTTGCCGGACAGAATGATGAAGTCGCGGTGTATCCATCTGACACGACGGACCTGCTGATCGACATCAACGGTTATTTTGCGCCGGTCGGGCAGGGAGGCTATTCGTTCTATCCCGCGACGCCGTGCCGCGCCTATGACAGCCGCAACAACAATGGTCAGCCGTTCTCAGGACCGATAACCGTGAATGTCGTGGGCGGTCCGTGCGCGCAGCCGGCGAATGTGGCGGCCTATGTCTTCAACGCAACGGTAGTCCCAAGCGGAAGGCTGCCATACCTCACCTTGTGGCCGGATACCGAACCGGAGCCGGTGGTTTCGACCCTGAACGCCTATGACGGCGAAGTGACGTCGAACATGGCGGTCGTGTCCAACCTTGACGGCTCAACGAGCGCGGATGCGGCGGAGGGATACACCCAGTTGATTCTCGACATCGCCGGGTACTTCGCGCCGTAGGGATAATTCTAAGCGGGGCACGAGTACCTGTCCTGATTTCAAAACCTGCTCTCCGGCTGCAAAGTGTGCGTGTGCGAACGCAGTTGTATTTTTCTGAACACCGATCTCCGATTTTTCAAAGTCCAAGAGCAACTAAGTCAGCAACTTAGAAGTTCGCAGCCCTGGCAGAGGAATTGCCCAGTAGGGGGCAGGCACTCCTTTGAAGCGCGAGGGAATACTATGCTCTGCTCGTCTGAAGACCGCCCGACTGGCCCACGGAATCTGCGGGGCGCCATCGTCATTTCACTTTTGTGGCTCGGCAGCGCCGCGATGGCGGCGGCGCAGGCCCAGTCGCCGCAAAAGCTGCCCACCGCGAACGAGGTCCTGCAACGCAATATCGAGGCGACCGGCGGCGAGGACGCGCTGCTCCGGCACAAGTCCATGACCGTCCATGGGCGCTATCAGGTTCCCGCAGCGAAATTGGATGTAGAGACTGTGTTCTATATGAAAGACGGCAAGCTGCTGTGGAGGGCCACGCTGCCCGGCGGCGCGACCGCCTCCTCCGGATACGATGGCCACACCGCATGGAATCTCGACGGCAGCGGCAAGGCGACGGTTCAGACTGGAGACGAGGTCTTGAGTGTCGCGCGCGACGCCGACATGTACTACCACCTCCACGTGATGAAGTACTTCAAATCGATGGAGGTGGTTGACGTCCGGGAGTTCAACGGGCGGCAGTGCTATCACCTGAAGGGCGCCACCAACTGGGGCCGCGTCAACGAACATTTCTACGACGTGCAAAGCGGCTTGCTGCAGGGCTATGCGTTCAACACCGCATGGCGCGGCGGCAAGGGCGACGCCACCGAAACCTTTGAGAACTACAAATCTTTCGGCGGTGTTCTGATGCCCACCAAAACCACCTCGCGCGAGGGCGATGAGCTCGCCATCAGTCTGGTCACTTCCGTTACGTACGACGATGTGGATGACGCCGTGTTTGCGCTGCCGGCAGCGGTGAAGAATAGTGGCAAAAAGTAGGGCGATTGCATTATCGAAGGTAGAGAGGACTCACTTTGAGGCCAATGCGTTGGCCGTCCCGTTGGCCGCCGGGTCGACCATATAGACAACCTGATCGGAGGTGAGCACCAGCAGGTGTTTGCCGTCTCCACTGAATGCGTCGAAAGCCACGCGGCCGTTGAAGTCGTAAGTCGCCCTCTTGCGCATCTCGACCAAGTCGTATAACTCCAATTCGCCAGGCTCGGTGTGCAGCGTCAACAGGTCTCCCGGAGTTGAAACTTCGGGAGCATGCATTCTGCGCCGCAACATATCCGCTAAGGGAGCGCAGGAACAGGCAGGTGCAATACCAGCGGGTCATTGGAATCCTCGCAGCAAATTTCGGTGTCGAAACTCCCGACCCATACCATGAAGGTCTGATTGCTAGCAGGATTTTTGCGCAGCCGACCCAAAAAAACAACGAGAACTTTCGCCGTGACTTCGACTATTCTCAAAAGGGATTTCCGCGAGGCTGCCAACCCTTGAGGACGCCGCAGCATGATTGACTTTGCGTGCCATTCGGGGCCAGAATGTGCGCCGGACACACACACCGAAAGATTCTTTTCAGGAATTTGTCATGAAACAGCGAGCGATTGCGGGCAGGTATTTGCGGGTATGGGCTACGGTTCTCGGGCTTCTGCTGGGCACCGGGTTGGCGTACGCGCAGACGGGCGGCCGGGCGATGACAATCGCCTATCGCATGGCAGGCATTCCTCAGGAGCAAACGAGCTCCGCCTCCAGCATGCACGGCGTATTTCCCGTCACCTTGGTAAAGGCTCTGGACTCGAAAAAATTGAAAGAGGGGGATCCGGTGCTCGGCCAGCTCGCGGGAACTGTGCGGTTGCCGAGCGGGGTGCTGGTTTCAAGCGGGACCAAAGTTGCCGGCCATGTGACCCAGGCCCAGGCCCGCTCCAAAGGCGACCCGCGGTCATCACTGGCGATGGTGTTCGACAAGATCGAAATGTCCGGCAAGGAGGTTCCCATCAAGGGTGCGCTGGCGGCAATCGCGCCTAGCCTGGGCGATTCCGGCCCGGCCAACTATGCGATTGGGACTTCAGGAAACAGTGGTGCGGGCGGGGCTGCACCTCCTATGCAAACCGCGAAAGACCTCCAGGCTGGCAGCAATGTTCATCCGCTGCTGAACTCGCAATCCAAAGGCGTCCTGGGATTTCACGACCTTCAGATGGGCGACGATTCCGTGCTCACGACGAAAGGGAAAGAGGTCAAGCTGGACAGCGGTACCCAGATGATGATTCGGGTGGAATAGCGATCACCTGCTCCATCCGCCCTGCATCGCCTGCGAGGAGAAGCTGGAAAAGGACAATCCTCAAGCACAGCAGCGCCTAACCGGTTTACCGCTCGACGTACTAGACAAGGTCGTCAGTTGAGCGGGCAAGCCGGATGGTCACACTGGCATGCGATCTCGACTTCTTTGGATCCGGCATCGCGGCAGAAGTCACTACAGTATTTCTGGCCTTTTTCGACCGTGCACTGGCACGGCTCGTGCGCGCAGGATTGTTTTTCCTGATCCGCCATTCTGGTCTCCTTTTCGCGAGGACTGCACGGCATTGTGCGGGTTGCCGTAAATTGAACGGCAACCCGCACCTCATGTCCCGATAGTCTGACACTATATAGGCGTTTAGGGACTCCAATGCATTAACCTTTCTTTACTGGGCCCGCCTTATGGCACGTTATCCGCCCTTTCCTGTGGCACAATGTTGCGACAACCCCATGCCAGTGCAACTTCCGCGCCTGTCTGTCGGGCATCTCCTCGTCCTCGGCATTTGCGCCGCGGGACTATCCGCATTTCCTGCCATGGCTCGCGCTCAATCCGCCGGCGCCTCGGCTAGTCCGTCGTCCACGGAGATGGACGTCATCCTGTTTGTGCAGTCCTTGAAGATGAAGGATGGCAAGGGTGCCATTTGATCTGGTCTGGATCCTGGCTGTCGCCCCGTTCTGAGCTTCAAGCCCCCCACGGCGCGCGGTAACGCTAGCCGCTGCGGATCTTCCACAGCGTCTGGCGCATCATGCCGAGCCACAGCTCGGCATCTTTCGTCGAGAAATTCAGCCGCCGCACCATGCGCCGCACGCGCTCCTCAGTCGACGCCACTGCAATCGGATTGATGTAGCCGCTGGCATGCAGCGCCTCCAGCAGCACGACAGAGATGCGCTGGAGTTCGGCAGCGGTGGCACGCTTGCCGGTCTTGTCGGCGACGGCGCGCGCTTGCCTCACATCACGCACCAGCTCGTAGAGACACACTGCAACCGCCTGGCCCAGGTTCATCGAGATATGCTGCTCGCGCGTGGGAATGCGCAGCAGCCAATGGCAGTGGCTAAGGTCGTTGTTGGAGAGGCCGGTCTTCTCAGTGCCGAAGAGCAGCGCGACACGGCCGACGGCGAGTTCCCGGCGCATGAGTTGCGCCGCATATTCCAGGCGGCGCAGCGGATGGTGCAGCTCGCGATGGCGCACCGCCGTGGTGCCCACGACCAACGTGCAATCCGCGACCGCGTCGGCGACGCTCGCATACTCTTCGGCGGCGGCCAGCAGCGGCGCCGCGCCGACCGCCGAACGCGCTTCACGAAAGGCCACGTCGTAGGGATTGACCACGCGCAGGCGAAGGAAGCCGAAGTTGCTCATGGCGCGCGCCGCCGCTCCAATGTTGAGCGGATTGCGCGTGCCCACCAGCACCACGCGAAGACGATCGGCGCCCTTCAACATGGAAAGAGTGTAGCAACTCGCGGCCGCTAGTCTGGCAATCAGCAGTCAGACATCAGCTACAGCCGTCAGCTCACAGCCAGACAAGTCGAGGGTCTTTCCCGAGACAGGAAGTTCTTGAGACAGTAGTACGGCTACGATTGCCACGGGTAGCGAAGTTTCTACATGTCAATACTGAGAAACGCGACAATAAGTGGTAACGTTTTGAATCGAAATAACATATAAGTTGCCGAAAACATGAACAAAGTCCCGTCAAGAATGCTAGATTGAAACTTAGAGTTGAAGAGCTGGAACACGGCTCCCGAGCGCCTTCGAAATCGACCCAGCGGCGAGCTGGGTTTTCGTGTTTTCGCGACCATCCGCGTCCCCCTGATCAATACTCAACGTCAGCCCTGACTCTTCACTACCAGCGTTGATCGGGTCGCAATTTTAAAGAACGGAATTCTCAGAGAGATCCTGCGCAACTCGTATAAACCTGTACGACTATCTCTTCCAACAAGGACAACGAACATGGCATTGCTAAAGAGCTTTCCTCCGGGAGGCAAGAAGCAGACGCCCATGCCCGGGCCGAACAGCGCGGCGTACAAGAAGATTGTGGCCGCGAAAAAGAAAGCCAAAGCGGCATCGCGCAAGGGCGGCAAGAACAAGGCTGCCAAGTCCGGCGCTGCGTTCTCGTCGCTGAAGTCGCGGCAAATGCTGGTGGAGCGCGTCAAGCGCCAGATTTGGGCGTCGGTGCTCAGGATCAACGACGCCATCATCAGCCTGGCGCTGGCGGGAAACTTCAACGCTGCCAAGGCGCTGTTTGATTTTGCCGGCGTGTACTCGCTGCCGGAGCCAGAGAATGAAAACGCGAACGTCGCGCCGGTTGCCGCCGCGCCAACCGCCCTGGGAGACGCGCCCGATCCAGTCGAGACGTTCTTCCGCAGCATCGGCGTACAGCCCCCGGACGCGCAGCCGCAGCCGGGCGTGGTTGCAGCGGGCTAGTAGAATCGAATCATTACTACGAAACACCGGCCCTGCGCCGCGGCGTCGCGCGTCGCGTAGGGCGCTTCATCCTCTCGCCCGCTCGGGGAAAGGATGGCAGAGAGGCGCGAGCGAACGCATGGACATGACCTGGGTGATGCCGCGGATTGCGGTGGGCGGTGGAATTTGGACGGAAGAGAAAATGATCGAAGTGGTGCGCGCGGGCGTGACCCACATCATCGACATGCAAATTGAGTTCGACGACACGGGGCTGGCCGAGCCTTATCGGCTGAAAGTGTTGTGGAACCCCACCGACGACGACTTCCGTCCCAAGCCGCCTGAACTGTTGCAGCGCGGGGTGGACTTCGCGCTGGCGGCACTGGACGATGCCGAGGCGCGCGTGTTCATTCATTGCGCTGCCGGAGTGCATCGCGCGCCCATGATGGCGCTGGCGCTGCTGCGAGCTATGGGTTTCAGCCTTCAGGCTGCGATGGACATGATCCAGTCGCGGCGCAGCGTGGTCGACTTCGCCGACGTTTACGTCGAGAGCGTGGAGGAGTTCGTGCGCAGCTACGAGCGCGCCGGGCAGGCGAAGGGGTGAGGAACGCGGTTCGCTTTTTGCGGTTCGCTCCTCGCCGAATTTTGCTCCAACATCATCGAAGCAATGCTTCGCAGCCCGGCTTCTGGCGAAGAGCGAAGTACAGTCACACATATTGGAGGCATGGGTTATGCCGAACACACACCGCCTGGCAGGGCGGTTTTTTTCTGTCCTGATTTCGTTGGTCTTCGCGCTGGCGCTGCCGCGTAGCGGTTTCGCCTCTGGTCCTACATTGTGTCAGATCAGCGATACGGTGTACCGCGCCGACGGCACACCCGCGCAGGGCGACCTGGTGATCCTGTGGCCGGAATTCACCACTGCGGATGGCGATCCCGTAGCGGCGGGCCAGCTCACGGTGCACCTCGGCGCACAGGGGCAGTTCAGCGCGAGCCTTGCGCCCAACGCCGGCGCTATGCCCGCGGGCACGTTTTATCGTGTGACCTACAAATTGAACGATGGCTCGACAGCGCAAGAGTTTTGGGTGGTCCCGGCGACACAGACGACCACGATCAGCGCGATCCGCAGCACACTGGCTCCCGCCAATGTCGCGGCTCAATTCCTGACCCGCGCCTGGGCCGACGCGCACTACATTGACTTGAACGACGCGCAGACCGTGGGCGGAGTGAAGACCTTCAGCAGCTCGCCTTCGGTGCCAGCGCCGCAGAATGCGAACGATGCGGCCAATAAGGCCTACGTCGACGCGAACGGCGGCGGCGCGAACCTGTCTTCGCCGCCGCCCATCGGCAACGTCACGCCGAACAGCGGAGCGTTTACCACGCTGACGGTGCAGACCACCAACGGCATCCCGAATCCCGCGAGATATCCGCAAAGCGATCCCTGCGCGCAGATCAACGCCGCCATCGGCGCGCTGCCCACGTTGGGCGGCACGGTGGATGCGCGCGGCTTTGCGCCCGGACAAACGTGTAACGCGACCCTCACCGCCAACAAGCCGGTGACAATTCTGTTCGGCGCGGGCACGTGGACCTTCAACGGCAATCCGGGGATCAACGTGAGCGCGCCCAACGTAGTGATCGCCTGTCCGGCGGCGAGCTTCCAGCAGACCTCGGCGACGACGCTGCAATCGGGCACGGCCGCGCCCCTGATCGCGAACTTCGCCGACCCGCTGGTGAACAGCGGCAACTATCACACGGCGGACGGAACGCAAGTCCTCGACTGCACCCTTGATGGCGCTGACACGGGCACCTTTGGCATCTTCGCACCCGCGGTTTATGGGATGAAGATTCGCGGGGTGCATGCGCGCGCCTTCACGGCGGCCAACATCTTCGCCGTTGGCGGACAGAATGACATGTTCAATAGTGTCAGCGAGGCCAGCGGCGGTGACGGAGTGGTGTGGGGGGCCGATGGGCACATCTCCGGCATGTCACAGGCAAACGGCAACGGCGGTGACGGTTGGCACATCGCCTCGGGTGGAAATACGTTGGATGGGCCCACAGCGTGGGAGAACAAGTTGTACGGCTTGCATGTGGACGGCAACGAAGGCGGCGACTGGCTCACCAGCCATGCATATCTCGAGCCCAAGATCATTGTGCCGCGCTCCAACAATCCTGCGGGCTATGCCTATTATTCACAGAAGGTGGGTACGACGGCGGCGACGCGGCCCACGCAGTTCTGCCAGAGTGTTGGCTGCACCACCCGCGATGGCAACGTGACCTGGATCAATGTGGGCAACGGCAATCTTTATGGCGCGGGCACGTCTGAGTTCTACGCCAGCTACAACAGCATCAACTCGCCCAACATTTCGGAATCGAACTACGGCAACAATGCCGGCGATTGGGACGACATCCTTATCGAGGGCACGGCGTCGGCTCCGGCCAGCCAAGTCGTGCTGATTGGCGCGAAGCCGCATGAATCGGCCGTGCCAAGCTATCCCGCACACGGCGTCCATCTCAAGTACGTGGCCAATAGCTTCGCACTGGGGGTCGAATGGTCGGGCGGGGCGCTCAGCTCCCCTCAGCAGCCCCAGCCCGACCTCGGGGGCATGGCAGTCGAGGCTTCCTATCTAGTGCAGATTGAGGACCTGGATTGCAACCAGTCGTATGGGCCGTGCCTGTCCTTCATTGGGAGCAACGACGTGCTCGCGTCAAAGATCGTTTCGCTTAATGGCGGCGCGACCTCGGGGCCGGCGGCCAACGTTGCCCAAATTGACGGCGGCTCGTACGGGATTGTTCTGGACGGGGTCGAGGCCGAAGACAATCGCAGCGCCCCCCTACAACGTGGCATAGCGAACAGCGGCTCCCACATTGTGGTAAAGAACGAGAAGTACGGCAGCATTGCGGCTGGTGATACAGGGGTCTTCGGCTCCGAGGCGCTGACAACAACCGATGGTATCGCCTACGGAGTTTCGCCTTTTGGCTCGTTTCAATGGAGCGTGGGCGGAGCGCTGGCCGCGACCATCAACAGCCTGGGGCTGGGCACTCCCGTAGCGACGGCGCAGGACCTGAGCACGGCGAACTTCCCGGTGATGGACGTGCGCGCCTACGGCATCAAGGGCGACGGCACGGAGTTAACCACCTGCGTCGGCACCGCAGGGTCGCCCAATGTGCCGTGCAGCGGCGCCAGCTTCACCAGCGCGGACATTGGCAAGATCGTGCAGTTCTCGGGGGCGGGCGCGGGCGGCGCTACGTTGAACACGACGGTGGCCGGCTGCTCGCCCTCATGCCCCTCGAGCACGGCGGTTCTCGCGGCCAACGTCCAGACAAACTCCAGCGGCTTCTTCTTCTATGGCACGGACAACACGGCCGCCTGGTGCAGCATGATGAACTGCACGCAGGCGAATCCGCTGGCGAATGGCGCGCCCTTCGGGCTGTACGAGCCGACGCCGGGCAGGCGGGTGTTCGTTCCCCGCGGCACATACTTCTTCTCCGGACCTATCAGCACGCGCAATGGCGACCAGCTCATCGGCGCCGACCAGTCGGCGACGGAGATGGTCCTGGTCAGCGGGGCCACTAGCGGGCAGAACAGCGAGCTGCTCTTCCTGGGCGCATACAAAAACGGCGGCACATGGGTGACCGACGCCGGCGGCCTGAACCTGGGCGTCCGCGGCATCCTGTTTTCCACGCTCAATTATTCGCAGCAGGTATGCATCGACACGCTGGAATATTCCGGGTTTTCGATCGACGACAGTTGGTTCGAGTGCGGTATTGCCATTCAGTCGGCGGGCAGCGCCGGCAAGATTGCGGGCAACACCTTCGACTCCAATACCACCAACGGCATCATCTTCAACAGCTACGGCGACAACAACTATACCGACGGCGTTACCCAGATGCAGGTGACCGGCAACCTGTTCTTCGGCTGCCGCTATGCTTGCCTGACGCTCAACGGCGGCAGCGGGATCGTGGTCAACGACAACGACTTCTGGATCGAAAAATATTACGGGATCATCGTCGGTTCCGGAAGCCTGCCAGTCTCGCACCTGACCGTCACGGGCAATCATTTCAGTGCCAGCACCAACGGCAATTACAACTGTTCCGCCCAGTACCACATTGGGGTAAGCGCCGGGTTGACGGACTCGGTGATCAGCGGCAACACGTTTGCCATGGGGCACACCCACGACATTGGGACGGGGGGCCCGCTCACGGATGTGGTGATCGCCAGCAATTCGTTTCGCGGCGCCTGTCGCAGCGGGGAGTGCAGCAATCCCTGTAGCGGCCAGGGCGCGACGACCGGCCAGCAGTCATCCGCCATCGACCTGAGCAGCGCCGGCAACCGCAACGTGGTGATTAAGGGAAACGATTTCGACTCGCCGGGATATTACGCGGTCAGCACGATCGGGCCGGTGGTGCTGGAGGGCAACTCCTGCGCGAACCCGTTCGCGACCACTGCCTCGCCGGGGCATAACTACGATACCGGGTGTTTCAGCCTCACCTCGGCCAGCGCGGCGGGATCGATCGTTGCCAACAACGTAACGACCTCCACCAGCGCGGCTGTGGCCGTCGCTTCTGGCGGGGCCACGGGTATTCGCTTCTCTGGCAATCAGAGCGCAGCTACGTCTGACGTTGTGGTACAAGGCAGCGGGACCCAGAGCTTCAGCTCGTGGAACGAGCGGATTGTGAACGCCGGCGGGGCGCCTATCACGTCGCAGATGGATCCTACAACCGGCAATGCGGCGTTCGCCGGAGACCTTTCGGCGCGCGATATTCCCGGGCACGAGTACTTCGTCAGCAAATACGCCGGCATTCAGGCGGCGATCAACGCTGCCAACAATAACGGCAGCGTCCTGGGAACGGTCATCGACGATCGCACTGCGCCTTACAGCGGACCAGGCTTCAACATTCCCGACTCTGTCACTGTAAGGCTTGCGCCCACGACCTACACGATCAACGGTACGGTGACGTTTAACAATGGCAACAACAATGTGACGGCAGGGATCATCGTGCAGCCGGGGGCGCGCTTGCTCGGCGCGGGAACATCGACGAATCATGGCACGATACTTCAGCCGGCGAATGGGCTTAACGCAGACCTGATTGCAACGTCGACGGTCGGGACGGGGACGACCAATCCGCAATGGTGGCACTGGGGCGAGATCGGGTCTATGCGCCTGGTCGGCAACGGGGCCAACCAGAGCGCGGGCGATTGCCTGAAGGTGGAGAACATGGGCGAGGTGGCGAGCGTTCACGACATCGAGTTGTCGGCCTGCTACAACCATAACTTCGAGGACATCGGCTACGCCGCCACACAGTCAAACATCGCGAACATCACTAGCAATCGCGCGGTGACGGGTTCGGGCGTGGCGTTCACGAACCTGTCCGGGGTTGCGGTGCTGAACGGAATCAGCGGCGACTGCAACCAGACCTCGCTGATCGCCGCGAATTTCAATGCTGCGGGCACGCTGACGGTCCACGGGTTGAAGGCCGAGGCGGAGAGCTCGATCTGCAATCCGCAGGTGCAGGACCCGGTGATTCTCGCGACCACAACGGCGAGCAACGTCCTGGCCTCCATTAAGGTTGACGGCGGTTATGCCTTCGGCACCACGCAGCAGAATTTCGTGAAGAGCACGGGGCCGGGCAGCCTCCAGTATGAACAGGAAAATTTTTATCTGATCGGCTACACCAATGTCATGGACGACACCATCCGCGGTGCGGTGATCGCCAACGCGGCGAGCACGACGAAGCAACCGGTCTTCTATCTGAGCAACGGGATGGTGTTTGGCAACCAGGCGTTTACGTTTCAGCCGAACACGTTTATGCAGGGGGATCCCAACGGCACGCCGACGGAGATGCTGGGCGCGGGCAGTGACAGCTCGACCGACATCGCTGCCATCGGCAATGGCGACAATAGCAAGTACTTCACCGGCGGGCTGAAATTCGGCACTTTCAATCGCACGCAGTTCGGGCAGACGCCGGAGTATCAGGCGCGCATGGGCTGGCGTTGGACCAATCCCGGCTACGACACGAACACGTGGACGTTTATTCCCATCTGGGCTGCGGGTGACAGCAGCGCGCGCTGGCTCGGCGATCCCAATGCGCGCTGGCCCGAGGTATACGCAGCCGATGTGAACGCGACGACCGCGACGGTGGGGACGCTGAGCGCGACCACGTGCAACGGATGCGGCACGCACCTGGTGAGCGGCACGATGCAAGGCATTACTGCGCAGCTCACGGGGAACAGCTCCGACCAGACCATGTACAGCGCGACACTGCCGGCGGGAACGTTCGCCGTCGGGCAAGGGCTGAAGTGTTCGGCGCGCTGGACGCATTCGTCGACTTCAACGGCGGTGACCTACAAGTGGACGCTGGGTAGCACGACGGTCGCGTACGGCTCGCTCACCAGCGGCTCGCAGAACTTCGGCAGCGAGGTCGAGATCTATACGGTGTCGTCGCTCAGCTCGCAGGTGATCAACCTGAGTCCGATCATCGGCGGCACGACAATCCAGGCAGGGCCGAGCAACGGCAACGCCGGCAGCGAGAACCTGGCAAATGCGTCGACGATCAAGTTCACCTTCAACATGCCGAACACGGACTGGGTGAAGGGGGCGACGTTCTATTGCCAGACGATCCAGTAGAAAACGACATCAGGAAATTCGGCGCGGGGAGAAATCCTAACCACAAAATTGGTGCTGCCGGTCTAATGACTGAATTCGCGGCCGGCCATCGTCCCTGATGGGACACTGCAGTTCTCCTTCTCCGCTAACCCAACGTTGAAATGCTGAGCTAAATTCTCTTGCCTCAGACGGGCAGGCTCGATCACTTGCAATCCGAACAGCCATGGCCACCAAATCCAAAAACTCGCGCAAGAAAGCTACGCCAGCACGGCCATCGCGACAAAAACCTCGCGGAGCGCGCAAGCCCGATCATGCAGCCCGCGGGCGCAGTGGTGCAAAACGCAAGATTGGCGCGGCACGTAAAGCCAATCCAGCATCGGCGGCGACGTCCGCCAAAGCCTGCGCAGTCACGCCGGCGGCGCAAGCAGGTAAACAGAACGCTCCCAGCGCAGCGCCGCCCGCTCCCGCGCCGCCGGAAAAGAACGTTGCATGGCTCAAGTACTGCGGCACCAGGCTTGACGAGCAGCCTTGTCCGAAGCTGCAGGTCTCGAGCGGCGCCACCGCCCGCGAGGCCATCAGCATGCGCGAATACATGATGTATTCCCTGCTGAAGATTCGCGGCAAGAACGGGCACCTGCACCAGCTGGAGCTCAATCGTGCGCAGCAGGAACTGGAGCACGGTAGCACGAAACGTAATATCGTGCTAAAGGCGCGGCAACTGGGAGTGACAACTTACGTCGCCGCACGCTTCTTCGTCAACACTATTTCGCGTGAGGGCACGCTAAGCGTGCAGGTTGCGCACGACCAGCACTCGGCCGAAGAGATCTTTCGCATCGTGCACCGGTTCCTGGAGAATCTGCCGGAACCGCTGCGCAAGGGTGCGCTGGTGACATCGCGCGCCAACGTCCGCCAGATCGTGTTTCCCATGCTCGACAGCGAGTATCGCGTGGAGACCGCGGCGGACCCCAACGCCGGCCGCGGGCTGACCATCCACAACTTACATTGCTCGGAGGTCGCCCGCTGGCCGCGCGATGTGGCGGAGACGCTGGCGTCGTTGCGTGCGGCGGTGCCGCCAGACGGCGAAATTTTTTTGGAGTCGACGCCTGCGGGCGCCGGAGGGGTCTTTTACAACGAGTGGCAGCGGGCCGCTGAAACCGGCTACACGCGTCATTTCTTCCCCTGGTGGTGGGACCCTACGTACCGGCGGCAGGTGGAGGTTGCCAAGCTGACCGAGGACGAGCGGGAGCTGATGGAGAAGCACGGCCTCGACCTCGCGCAAATCGCATTTCGCCGCGAGATGCGCGCCAACTTCCGCAATCGCGCGCACGAAGAATACGCCGAGGACCCGGAGAACTGCTTTATGGCCTCGGGCGAGTGCGTCTTCGACACAGAGATCGTCCAAAAGCGCCTGCTGCTGCCGTCTGCGGTCGTCAGCGAGGCCGATAACGGGCAGCTGCTGACGTTCTTTCCTCCCGTGCCGGCGGTGAATGGCGTCCCGGCGAAGCAATACATCATCGGCGTGGACCCGGCGGGCGGCGGGACGGAGGGCGATTATTGCTGCGCGCAGGTGATCGCACAGGACAGCGGGACACAATGCGCCGAACTGCGCGGCCATTTTCCACCGGCCGAGCTGGCCTCGCGCGTGAAGCGGCTGGCGCGGAACTACAACGATGCGCTGGTGGCGGTGGAGCGCAACAATCACGGATATGCGGTGCTGTCGCACCTGACGATGCAGCCGGCATGCGCCAACCTGTACAAGTCGGGCGAGCAGAACGGCTGGCTGACCAATGTGGCCACGCGTCCGCGCATGCTGGAGAACCTGGTGGCTCTGCTGTCGCAGGCGCCCTACATGTTTCTGAGTTCGCGCTTGCTGGAAGAGTGTCGCACGTTCGTCCGTCATTCCGACGGGACATGCTCGGCGGCGGCGGGCACCCACGACGACACCGTGATGGCCATGGCTATCGCGCAAGCCGTGCGCGCGGAAGTAAGGGTACCGGGCCCGCCATCGGAGGCGGAGCTGCGGTTCGCCGCGCTGGCGATGGTGTAGCGCAGGAAGATTTTCAGGGTTGGGCGGGCACGTCTTGCAGCACGCGCAAGGCAGGGCCACAAACGATCGGCCTCGGCGGGAGAGTTGAGCTTTGGAACACCTCGACTTCGCCACCGGGGCCGATTGCTTTTTCCGGCTTCGTCAGGCGGGTTTGGGAGCGCGTTCCGCTCGTCAATACGACCACGAAAAGAGGAGCATTCTATGGCATTTAATCTGCAAACTTTTCAAAAGATCCTGGCGGTTGTGCAAGCGGCATCGACGGAAGCGGCCAGCGTGGCCGGCCAGTGGGGATCGGGCGATCACGTCGCCGCGGTGAGCGCTGCAGTGCAAACCGCGGGCGCCATCGCGCAGTCGGTGACCACCAACCAGCAGCAGCAGCAGGAGGCGTCGGCGGCGACGCAGTTGGCCACCAGCCTCATGCCGGCCATCTTCGCTTTTGCCGGGCTGTTCGCCAAAAAGGCGTGAACAGGCAAGCGGTCTGGCTCACAAGCCTCTGTGATGTGTGACAGCGAAGTTGCGGCAGCGCTCCGGCTAGCATCGACTATTCGGAAGCTGCCGCAGCTATCTCGTGCTCATCCAGGCGGTCCAACACGTGCGACGTATGCGGGGCGGCGCGCAGAGTCATCTGATGCGCTGCGCCGACGGGCATTACTACGTCGTCAAATTCCAAAACAACCCGCAGCACACGCGCGTGCTGGTGAACGACTGGTTGGGTACGCGCCTGGCCGAGCTCATCGGGCTGCCTGTGCCGGTGCCGGCGATCGTCAATGTGCATCCCTGGCTGCTGGAACACACGCCGGACCTGCGCATCGATCTATGCGGGCGGCGGGTGATGTTCACCGCCGGCCTGTCGTTCGGGTCGCGCTATGTGGTCTCGCCGCTGGAAGGGCAGACGTACGATTACCTCCCCGAGGGCATGATGTCGAGAGTGCGCAACTTGCGCGATTTCGCCGGAGTTCTCGCGCTCGACAAGTGGACGTGCAACGCCAACGGCAGGCAGGCGGCTTTCTGGAAGAAGTCGCGCGAGCGCAAGCTCACGGCCAGCTTTATCGACCAGGGCTATTGCTTCAACGCCGGCGAGTGGAATTTTCCCGATGCCCCGCTGCGTGGGGTCTTCGGGCGCAACGACGTTTACCAATGTGTCACATCGTGGGACAGCTTCGAGCCGTGGCTCAGCCGCATCGAGAATTTTCCTGAGAGCTCGCTGTGGCCGCTGGCCGAGGACATCCCACCGGAATGGTACGGCGGCGCGACGGAAGAGCTGGAGCGGCTGCTGGCAAGGTTGCTGGCACGGCGAGCGCTGGTACGCGGGCTGATTCTGGATTTCAAGAATTCGTCGCGGGACCCGTTTCCGAACTGGCGGGAAGAAGTCAATTAACCACAGAGACACAGAGGCACGGAGAGGGGCTAGAAATGAGGTGCTGGTCGCGTCCAGGGCAAACCATGGAAGCGAGCGGCTGAGGGCTTAAGGCTGACTGCTCATGGCTGATTTCAAACAATGCGAATTCTTCTTGCTGCGCTACGTGCCCGACGTGGTGAAGGGGGAGTTCGTAAACCTGGGCGTGGTGCTCCTCGAGGAAGGCGAGAACGGTTTCACTGACGTACGCTTTCTCCGCGACTGGCGCCGGATCCGCGGTCTGGATCCTGAGGCGGACATCGAGCTGCTGGAATCATACGAAGGCGAGCTGCGCCGACTGCTGCAATCGCGACTGCCGGAGGTCATCAACTATCGCGGGCCGATGTCGCGCCGCGAGTGGCTGCTGGCGCAGATGCAGGGGTCGTTCTCCGGCGCGCTGGAGATCACGCCGATGACGGCGGTGCTGACGGAATCGCCACAGGCCGAAATCGGAAAGCTGGCGCAGACGTATCTGGAATCGTCGCGCCGTACCCAACGGCAGCAGTCGGGCCGCGTCGTCATTTACAACGCGATGCGAAACGCGTTCGAAAAGGCTGGCGTATGGGACCACCTGCGGCACGATATTGCGGTCGCGCGCTTTACGCGTGCGGGCGATCCGCTGAAGATCGATTGCGGCTACAAACCAAATGGAGTCATTCATCTCTTTCACGCGCTGTCGCTGGGCACGGACGTGAATTCGGCCAAGGTGCTGGCCTATAGCTACTCCGAAATGCGGGACGGCTTGCACGCGGCCGAGCACGCAATGAGCGACCTGACAACGATCACCGAAGACGATCTCGACCCGCACGACGAAGCGGTCGCGTTCGCGCTGGCGACTTTGCAGGACAGCGACATTGCCGTCGCAAAGGTTAGCGACATGCCTCAGATTGCCGAGCGAGCAAGGGTCGACCTGAAGCTGTAAACAATTTCAGCCCCCTTTTCCCACGCGCTCCTTGTGGAGCGCTTTTTCATTTACGGACAACCTTATGAACATGCGAGACAGTTTGCGCGGCGCGTTGCGCCGCATTGCCGGACTTTCGTTTCTCAACCTGCAATGGCCGCTTCGGCGGCCTCCCGCCGCGCTGGCCGCCTCCAGCGCCGAACCTGCACGCAGAACGGTGCCGCTACCCACCATTCTCGCTCCGGGGGCACCCGCGCTCGCGCGTGCCGGAGTCATGCCTAAACCTACGCCGGTCAACTTGCGGCGGTTTGCGGAAACGCCGATCGCGCGCAAAGCGATCAACACCATCAAGGACCGCATCGCGGGCATGGCGTGGCGCATCCAGCCGCGCAAGGGACGCTCGCCGGAAGAGTCGCCCGCGCGCGGCGACTTCACCCACGATGGCATCACCATGCTGCCCAGCGCGGCGGAGCGCATTGCCGCGCTTACGCTCAACTTCGAGCAGCCCAATCCGCAGGACTCGTTTCGCTCCTTCATCGAGCAGGTGCTGGAGGACGTGCTGGTCGGCGGCTTCGGCGCGATCGAGCTTGACCTAACCGGCGATTCCGCTCACCCGCTGGTGATGTGGCCGGTGGACGGGGGCAGTATTCGCATTCGCTCCGATTGGGACGGTAGTCCCACAACGTCGCACTACGTGCAGGTAACACCATTTTTCACGCCCGAGCAGGAAGTGACTCTGACAGACGAGGAGCTATGCTACATCCGCCTGAACCCGCGCACGCATACGCCGTTCGGCCTGGGCAAGCTCGAGGTGGCGTTCGAGACTATCCATGAATTCCTGTGCGCGCATCGTTTCGCCTCGAAGCTGGCCAGCAACAGCGTGGTGCAGTACGCCCTGTGGATCCAAAACCTAAGCCCACAGCATCACGAGCGGCTCATCCGCTGGTGGCAGGACGAGATTGAAGGCACGGGCAAGGTGCCGATCCTGACGGTCGAGACCAAGCCGGAAGTGCTGCGGTTCAGCGGCGGCACCGATGCCGACCTGCGGTTGCAGTGGCAGGAATTCCTCATCCGCATCATCGCCGACGCGTTCGATCTTCCGCCGATGCTGCTTGGCCTGGAGCGCGATGTCAATCGCAACACGGCCAGCACGCAGTATGACGACGCATTCCGCACGGCTGTGGTGCCGGTAGCGCGCCTGATTGCGGAGCACCTGACGCGCGACGCGATCTCCAAGCGCCTGGGTTGGGACGATCTGGAATTCGTCTTCACCGACGTGGATGCGCCGAATGAACTGGAGCAGGCGCAGATTCAGCAAGTGCTGATTGGCTGCGGCGTGCTGACGGTGAACGAAGTGCGCCGCATGCGCGGGTTGACGCCGCTGCCGGAAAAGCAGGGCGGCGTGGCGGACGCGCCCGCGATGCAGTGATTCCGGGAATCGCTTACGAGGTCATCATGAACATCGAACTGGAAGCCATGGCCGTTGCCATGCCTGATGTTGTAGGACATCCCAATCGCCTGCCGTTCAAAGGCGTGCTCACCCTGGTGGGAGTTGCCTCGCAGCGGTCGCCTAGTGGCGCACGCGGCCATCGCGTGATGCTGACCAGGGAGGCCACCGAGGCCGCCCTGCCTTCGCTCCTGGGCATGGCGCTGGACTATGCTCCCGCGCTGGACGCCCACGACGTAAAGCGCAAGATCGGCATTATTACCGAGGCGAATATCGCCACTATGCCACAGAGTAAGACATCAAGCAGAGTTGGACAGATTTCAGTGAGCGGATATCTTTTCGCGCATGACTTCCCGGAGGTCGTGGAGGAACTTCGCTCTCAGCCCGGCAGCACCCTGGGGATGTCGTACGAGATCGCGAATGCAACCGTGCCTAACCAGGAGGCGCTGATCTGGACGGTCACCAACTTCACCTTCACCGGGGCGGCGGTGTTGCGGCGCGACAAGGCAGCTTATCCGCAGACGTGGATTGCAGTAGCCACAAGCCACGAGCCGCCGGTTTCGAACCAAACCGTGTAGCCCATTACTAAGGTTCGTCATGGCTGTGGCTCGAAGCTCCTGGCTCGAGACTCGCAGCTTAACTCCACATTTCCGAGAGGACGCATATGGACGAAGAAAACACCACCACTACCGCTCCCGACACTCCAACGCTTGCCGACCGTTTGGCGCAGGCAACCCAATCGTTGGCCGATGCGCTTTCCAATCTGAACGGGCAATTCGCGTCGATCCACGCCAAGATCGATCGTATTGTGGCTGCCGTCGATGACGGTGAGCTACAGGCGAGCGCGTCGGACACTGCCCTCAATCACAAAGTTGCCGCGCTGGAAAAGGCCAATCACGATTTGAAGGCACAAGGCGCAGCGGCCCGCCGCAAGACGCTTTCGCCCGTGGTCACGGCGCTGCTGGCGAAAGAGGGCGTCGAAGGCGACGCGCTTATCGAGACGCCAGTGGTGGAGAAAGCCCTGACCGGACTGAGTATCGAGCAGCGCATCGCCGTCAAGGCCGAGCTGGCGCGCGCCGGCATCCTGATTTAGCTAATCCCACAACGTAAGAGTCATCACACAAAGGCGGCCCGCAGGCCGCCTTTTCCTTTCGAAAGGACACCATGAAAGCGCAATTCGTCAACCTGCAAGCAGCGGCTGATTACATGGGCCCGGGCGCGATCGAAATCGATCGCTACCAGACCGAGATCACCGATATCGTCCGCCGGCGCGGCCCCTTTGGGCAGCGCATCAAGCAAGTTCCCGCCACTGGTCATCCTTCGCGCTTTTTCGAAGAGACCGCCATTCCTTCGCCCGACGCGGCACACGGCTTCGTCGATCCGCGCAACATCGCGCCCACGCTGGTGACACCCACGCGCCTGGAGCGCAGCGTCCCGCTGAAGTGCCTGGTCTCGCAGATCAACTACAACGTGTTCGATCTGGAAGTGGGCGCGCAGCAAAGCCAGTTCGCCTATTTGCAGGCGAAGGACCTGGCCGACTCCGTCGAAGGCCTGCTGCGCACGCACGATGTGTCGCTGTGGAACGGCAACGATACTTCGCTGTCGAACCCCACCACGCCGCAGTACTACGGTGTGTGCGGACAGATCAACGACGGCGGCAATATCGCCACCATTCCCACGACTGAGAGCATCGTCGATGGGCTGAAGTCCACCATCGCGCAGATGGTCTCGAACACCAACTACGAAGTTCGGCCCACGGCGATTTACGGCAATCCGGTGCTGCTCGACCTGATCGATCGCGAGATGAAGCAGGAGTTCAACGTGGTGCTGTCGACGGCGCAGGTTGCCGGCGGCCTGAGCGTGAAGACGCTCTCGACGCAGGCCGGCGAGCTGCCGCTGATCCCTGAATGGTCGCTGCCGTACACGGGCACGCCGGGTAGCGGACAGGCGCAGCTGCCGTGCTACATCGTCACCGAAGACATGATCGAGTATCACTGGCTGACGAGTCCGAGCCCGCGCGTCTTCCAACTCGGCACGCCCAGTTCGCTGACTTCGCAGATGGTTGTGGTGAAGTTCGGCGGCGTGGTGGTGAAGGGCGCCAACTACGCGCACTACAAGGTCGTGGTACAGCGGTAATCGCGAGGGGCCAGGGTTTCTGGACGGTGATCCCTGGCCCCGGTTCGCTACTCCCTTTCCTCGCTCCTGACATGAACCTTGAGAGCGCGAAGCGTTCGCTGCTCTCATTCGGCAGCGGGCCAGAGCGGCGAGAGCGATGGCGCGCATCAGGCGCGAGCTTCTCTCTACAGTTGGCCCGCTGCCGTTTTTCTGCCGATCTGCGGGAAATAAGAAGGTACCGGTAACGGCGCAGCTAAAGCTACGCTCCTTCAAGGAAACTTCCATGAACTACTTGTCTACTTCGGAATACGAAACCTACGGACTGGAGCCGGAGACACCGGAGTCGTGGGTGGCGGCGGCTTCGTCCATCATTGACGCCCACTGCAAGCGTCCCACGCTTTGGCTGTCGCAGTTCACGGAACGGGCGCGGCTCACTCCGGGCCGCAACCTTCTCCAGCTCACGTATCTGCCACTGGCAATCCCACAAGGTGGGACATCGCCGCTAATCCAGGGTCGCGCCCGGTACGGCATCCCTCGCCGCGGCGACGATCTTACAATGTGGGAGATGACGTCGGAGTATGCCATTGTCTTCGGTCTGCCAGGGTCCTGGATTGACGTGGACGTCACTAACTTCGATTACTTCGCCGACACTGGCGAAGTTTCCTGGCTGCCGAATCCCTTGGGCCTGTTCTTCGACGAAATGGAGCTGCAATACAACGCCGGTTTTGCCGCCATCCCCGATCCAGTGAAGTTCGCGTGTGCACAACTGGTGCGCAATGCGCAAGCCATGCCCGCTCTGAACGTGAAAGAGGGCACGCTGAACGCGATGCACTTCGCATACTTCGCGGACACGCTACTGGACTCGACAGTGCGCGAGATGCTGGCGCCCTACGTTGCGCAGAAGGTGGCTTGACATGGCGCATGACCAGCTCGGACTCATTTCCGGTCATGCCTGCGCGGCCAGGCGGCTTGCCGACGCTCTGCTGCGCTCGATGGGCAACACGCAGGTCACGCTGCGGCTGGCTAATCCTTCCAGCGGCGATACCAGCAGCCAGCTTGGGCTGGAGGCGCCGGCCGCACAGGACGTACAGGTTTCACCTGCGGCGGTGAAGTCGCTGGAACCGTTGGAGGATGGCACGCGGCGGATCGAAGTCATTCTCAGCATCACGGCGCTTCAGCCGATTGCGAAGGTGTATCAGGTCGAGGACATCGCCGCCTGGCTGCGCACGTTTGAAGGCGTGGTATGGCACGGCAACCTGATGCGCATTGCCAAAGTGACCGTCGACAAATTCCTGGGTGCAGACTGCCTTTTTCACCTGACTGCGACGGAGTAGGACAACACAGTGGTCAGTGGCTGGTGGTCAGTGACCAGAAAAGCCTCTCCTTACTACGACAGAGTAGGACATCCCTATGCAACCAACGAAAGACAGCTTCTACGTCGCACTGCGTGACCGGCTGGTGGTGGTCGATCCCAACCGCACGGTCACGCTGGACGGCGCCACCCGGCCCGCGATCGCGGTCATCGAAAACGAGCCGCCGAGTGGCGCGCCCCTTTTGTGCGACACGTTTTATCTGCACTGGGGGAACGCGCGGCCCGCGGCACTCTCGGCCAGCAGTCTGATGGCGATCGAGTGCACGATTTCATACTGCACCAAGGGGTCGGTGCAGAACGGCAATCTTGACCGCGGGCGCGACCTGGCGGGCCTGGACAACGACCTGCTGGCCGTCTGTGCGCCGCCCCAGACGGCGAAGAACGATTACAGCTCAGGCGCACCTGTGCCGTTAGGCTCGACGATTTTCTGGACGCAGCCCGTGCTCAACGCGGCCAAGAGCACGCCGCCGTATGTGGGCCGCGACGTGACGGTGACGGTGTTCTTCTATCCGGAGGTGAACCAGTCATGAGCTCGAATGCTTATACCAAGCGCTCGCAGATGGCGCCGGCGGCGCGGACGGTGCGCGCATATGCCGCACCGGTAAACCGCCAGACGGGAGCGACGATCGCCTTCGATCCGGCGACGATGGGCAACTTCGATCTGGATGCGCCGCCGCAGCCTTGGATCGATCTCGGCTGGGTGGAGAACTTCCGGCGCGCATCGGCGACCAAGTATGAGGCGTTGCGTACCGGGCCGAACTCGAACATCACGGTGCAGTATCGCATGCAGCCGGAGGCGCAGGTGGAGTTCGATCTGCTCACCTGGGGCAAGGTACAACTGGCGCTTTCTGGCGGCACGCAGCAGATGAACGTGCTGGCCGAAGAGTCTTCCGGTCCGCCGCAGCCCTCGGGCGGGATGCCGGCCCCCCCGTCGCCGGTGCAAAGCGGCTCGACGTACACCGAGATCGTGCTCACTGCCGACCAGCTTGCGCTGTACAACGTGGGCGACATCGTCGCGGTGGACATCGATTACAACGGCCAGACCGGCTACTTGGGAACGTGGGCGGCGGGCAGCTATATCGCGTCGCCGCTGAATGGCCCGGCGTATCTCGACCTGGTGCGGCGGGTGACGTTCAACGTGGCGCGCGTGTGCGGTAAGACGGCATCGTCATTGCAGCTTGCCGAATCGCTGCTCACGCTGCCGACCACGAGCATGGGGGTACAGAAGGTGGTAGCGTTCGTCGACCGCGAAGGAAGCAGCTTCTTCCAGGAGTGGTCGTGCCTTTTCATCGTCGCGCCGGACAGCGGCGGGCGTTCGTGCTTCTACTATCCGAGATTGCAGGCCGCAGCCGGAGCGGCGGAGACACAGCAGGAGTTCTCGGCGCCGCTGTTCAGCCATCAGCTTCATGTGTGCCTGCGCGCGTTGCCGACGATGGACAGCAACGACAACGAAACGGTGCTGTGCTATCGGAGCTATTTTCCGGCGGCGACTGCGGCAGTGTAGTTCGTTCCCCCCGACCACAGAACAGTCGCATCGCGGCAAGAATTCGGTCCCTCCATTCGGGCTGAAGCCCTGGATCGGGATGACACAGCTAAGAAAAGATCGAGACGCGCGCCTGAAGGCTCGCTCTAACCCGGAGATGCCGGAATGAACCTACTAATCGACAATAATGACGGTCTCGGCCCGGTAGATTACACGGCGTATGTTGATGGCGAACATCTGCCTGCGATTATGCGCAGCCTGAATGCGGCGGCGACGATGACGGCCTGGCTGGTGTCAGCGGACGCGAGCTTTCATGCGCCGGTGGGCGGCGCGCGCGTCATCCTTCAGCGCGGCGACGGATTTCGGCTGTTCACGGGATACCTCGCGACTGCGCCCGAGCAGCAGTATCTCGGCTACGGGCAAAATCTGGCGTGGCGTTATGTTCTATCCGCAATCGACGATTCCTGGCTGCTCGATAACAATGAGCTGCCCGCGCGCACGACGTTCACCGCGCGGTCGGCGGGAGCTGCGTTGCAGACCCTTACCAATGACGTGCTGCCGGGCGGGCTAGATGAATCGGGGGTACAGAACGTCAGCTCGGCGAACCCGTTCGCCATCGTTCCGCAAAAGAACTGGACATATCATGCACAGGGGCTGTCGGTGGCGGCGCGCGCCCGATATCGCGCGCACGGCGGTGCGCTTTCGCTCGAGGGCATCGGCCAGCAGAGCTTCACCGTCAGCGAAACGGACGCCCATTTCGATCCGGCGGCGCTGACGCTGACCCAGCCGGCGAAGCTGCTGAACGATGTGACCATTGTCGGCGAACTCCAGCCACAGAGCTACGTGCGCGATTACTTCCTGGGCGATGGGGCCACGCTCGCTTTCTATCTTTCGACGAGCGCTTTCGGCAACACTGCGGCAAGCGCGGCCGATTACCCGTACGCCGAGCCGCCCGCCGCCCCCAAGCTCAGAAGCGTTGCCGATCCTGACAGTACGCTGTTTACGGTGTTTGCTGACGACTATGCTGAAACTGAGCTGCCGGCGACGCTGTGGAGCGTGAGCGATCCGAACAGCAAGGTATCGCTGGCCGGCGGTCAGCTTCAACTCAACGGCGGGCCGGTGACCATCGCCTTCGTCGAGCAAGTCGAGCTTGCCGGCGGTTGGCTGATGCAGCACGGGACCTTCGTGTTCAGCGAGACCTCGACGGGCACCGTCGGCGGCATCTACAATGGCGCGCCTGCCGACGCGAGCTGCATCGCCGGGTTCCGCATCACACCCAATGGAAGCAACTGCAACATTCAGGCGCTGATCAATGGGGCGGTGACCGGCCCGGTGCTCACGACTACTCCGGGACATCGCTACAGTTTTGCGACCGAGCTGATTTCGAGCGAGGCGCAGCGTGTACGGCAGACGTATCTCTCGTCGGTGCATCCGGCGGGCGACGGGCGCGGCGGCGACAGCATCGCGGCAGCGCTCAGGATAGTTCTTTCGGTCCACGACGTTAACCCAAGCAATCCCGGCACGCTGGGCGCCGTCGCGACCGTGCTGTACGACAATGTGGTAGCTTCCACTCCTGGCTTTGCGATCTACGCGCTGGTGAACGAGGCGAGTTTGTTTGCGGGCGTCTCGTACACGTCAGTGCAGCGCATCGTCAACGCGGAAGTCCGCAGCATGGCGCCGAACGGGCAGTTTCGCACGCGGCTGGCGGGCGCGCTGGCCAACGGCGGCGAGTGCTACATCACCTCGGCAGGCACGCTGTGCTTTTATGCGCCTTATCCGCCGCAACTGAACGAGCAGATCGTGGTCGCCTATCGCAGCAACGGACGCGCGATGGCGCGGGTGCAGGACGCGGTGTCGATTGTCGAACACGCGCAGGGAGGCGACAAGGGGCAGCGCAGTTACGTGCAGCGAGTGAAGCTGCCGGGTGCTTTCAGCGACGTTGATTGTGAGACGGCGGCGACGGCGCTCCTGGACGATTGCGTTCAGACGGCGTGGAACGGCGAGTACAAGATCGTCAGCGATTTTCTGCCGGTCGAGGACATCGTTCCGGGTGACGCGGTGCAGGTGTCCGCTCCGTCACGCGGCGCGCAGTTTAGCGCGGTGGTGCGCAAGGTCGAGGTGCAGGCGCTCTCGCTGGCGGACGATCGCTCGTACTACGATATAAGATTCGCCAACGACGCGGACCAACCGCTCGCTTTTCAGTTCGAGGCCATCACTCTTCCCGCGCCGGTGGCCAACGTCTATACCACCGGGACGCCTTCCTCTTCGCTGTATCTCGATTCGCTGACCGCAGCGCAGATCACCAACGTGATCGCATCGCAAATCACCGTGGATGCGGGTATCGCGCCGCCGGCGGGCGGCGGCATCGAGGTGCGGCGCAGCGATGGCGGCTGGGGTCCGGGCGACGGCGGCAATCTCGCCGGCCGCTTCACCACTCAAACCTTCACTCTGCCGCGCCTTTCGCGCTCGCAGGGTTATTATTTGCGGCAGTACGACGGGTCATCGCCGGCGAAGTACTCGCGGTATTCGGCGCTGCTGCATGTGGATTATCCCTTATGAGCACATGTCCAACGATGATTTGCACGACGGAATTCGAGCGGCAGGTGGTTAGCGATTTGGCCGACCTGAAGGCCGATATGCGTTGGCTGGTCGGCAACCACGGCAGGTTCCAGGAGCTGGAGGAGCGGGTGGAGAAGCACGAAGCCTACTTACAGCGGTTCACCGGAGTCGCCACCGCACTGGCAAGCCTCATCACGCTGTTTCATTTCGCGATTGACTTCTGGCGCTTCAAACATTGAAGCGTTATTTCATGGTGTCACGAGGAACGACTTGGCGAGACAACGAAAGCCGAGCCTTCCACCAAAGTGAAAAGAGCGGGCCCCTCACTTCTTCACGGTGACGCTGTCGGCGATCTTGTTGTATTCCTCGCGTGAGACGATGCGGCGTTCCAGCAGCTCATGCTCGCTGGAGTACGGGCGGCCGGCGATGATGCGGTCGGCTGCGGCGTCGTCAATGCCAGGCAGGCTGAGGAGTTGCGGCTTGGAGGCATGGTTCAAGTCGAGCGGCTTGTCAGGGCTGGGACGGCTGAGGCCATCGCGGATGCCTTGCGTCACCGCCTTGGCGTCGTCCTTCAAGGTGGCTGTGGCTTCGGCGGTTTTCTGGCGAATCTGTTCCGGACTCGAGGCCGGGTTGCCGGTGGAGCAGGCGCTGCAACCGGCGAAGCTGAGCGAGAGGGCGCTCACCACGAGCACCGCGAGAATCGTTCCCATGCGCATGACTGTGGGATGCGGCGCCAGAGTGCCGGGATTCCGCGCCGCCATGACCGTTCAGCAACACAGGAAAACAGTGTGAGCTACGGCATCATGCCGTCATTCATCCACTGCTTGAATTTCGCCACTTGCTCCTTCGGCCAGGCGTCGTCGCAGGGCATGCTGCCATCCTCCAGCCGCGAGTAAATCGCATCGGCGTTGGTCTTCACGTCGTCGTAGGAAGACAAGTCCATCCCGAAGCTCTTCATGGCCTCGATGTCGGGCGATTCGCGAAACAACGGTCTTATGTCGGTGGCGAAACTCAGGGGCATGACAGCACCTCGAAAGATTGAATCGACATTGTACTGCCTCACGGACGAGGCGATCCCCACCGGCGCCGCGACAGAGCCAACCGCAAAAAAGCCGCCCGATGAGGGCGGCTTGGTTCCTTTAGGCCGTCGCGGCTACTGCTTCGCTGCGGCTGAGGTCGCTGGCTTACTTCCAGCCGGAGGTGTTGCCGATCCGACCGGCTTGCCGGTGTTCGCTCCAGGAGCGCCTGCGGGCTTGGGAGTCGTCGCGGGTGGGGGAGCAACCCCCGACTGCGCGTTGTAGGCATCGACGATGGTCTTGGTCAGATCCACGCCAGCAGTGGCCCAGATAAGCGGACCCTGCGGCCACGGGTTCGACGAGTCCAGCAGCAGGCCGTAGCCGTTGCTCTTGGCGTACTTGTCAATGACCGGCGCCATCTTTTGCAAAATGCGCTGGACGATCTCGCCTTGCTGCTGCTGGTATTCGTTCTGCGCGTCTTCCACCTGCCGCTGAAGCGTCTTCTGCTTGCTCTCGATCGACTTGACGAGGTTGGCACGCGCCTCCTCGTTCATCTTGTCGCCCTGGGTGTTGAGCTGCTTCTTCAGAGTGTCGATCTCGGTATTCTGGCCGGCCAGCTCGTTCTTCTTGGGCTCGAACTTCTTCTGGAGGGCCTCCAGGTCGCGTGTTCCTTCATTGGTGGCGACGACCGCCTGCTGCATGTCGATGATGCCGACCTTGACGCCGCCGGCGGAAGAGGCGGCGGCCGGAGCGGCGCTGCCGCTGGCTGGGGCCGATTGAGCCAGGGTCGCGGTGGCCAGGGCCAGGGCGAGCGCGGCTGTGCCTACGAACGTGCGCTTCATTGCGTTGATGTAACTCCTTGAACTGCTCCGGGAATTCTTCAGGTGTTCCAGCGATGACGGCGGTGCTGCCTGCCTCTTTCTGGATGCCGGGCAATCGCGCGCTAGGCAGACTTCACCCATCACGCCACCCGACCGGAAAATTCGGCGGTGCGGATTCATAGATTATAGGGAAAGCGGCTTCTCAGCGTCAATGCGGCAGATCGCTCTTCGCCACTCGCTTTTCGCTCTTCGCCAGAACAAAACGCGCCGGCCCCTTTGGGGGAGGCCTGAGCTTTTGCTCGCCCCTGACGAAAAGCGAATGGCGAAAAGCGAAAACGCGGCCCTTCAGAACGTTGTCGCTACCGTAAAGCGGAAGGTCTTCAGCGGCTCGTAAAGCAGATATTTGGGCTGATAAATCGAGATCGCCTGGGCATAGGTGAAGTCTCCGGCGGCGCCCGCCGGGAACATGGAGCGCGTGATCGGGTTCGGCGAGGCCACCGTCTCGTTCAAACGCAGCGGGTTGTACGCCCAGTACACTCGGAACGGCGCATTGACGACGGGTAGTATTACCTGCAGTTCCAGGCCCGTCGACATACGCGGCTGGTAGTTCGTGCCGGGAACCGTACCCAACTCCGAATTGAATTTGATGTTGGTGCCGCCCACACACTGGAAGCTGGAATTCAACATGGGACAGCCGAAGCTGGTGGTCTGGAGGTCCATAAACTGCGTTCCCGCGACCAGCAGTTGCGACGACCGCGACACAAAATCCATTCCAGTATCGACGAACGGCGCAATCGTTACCGGACCCGCAATCGGGATGCGATATTCCAAGTTCGTGACCAGGTTGGTATCGCCGCCCGGGAAGATGATCTGCTCAACCGGGATGGTGATGTTATAGGTTCCCTGGCGCGGATTCGCCGGATTCAGCGGGACCGTCGTTCCATCCGGGTTCTGCAACGGAATCGTTATCGCCGTGGGGAAGAACGAAACCGGCGAGATGGCGCGGATATCGAAACCGCGAACGTCGGTATCTCCGCCGAGGTAGAAGCGGTCGAAGGGCGGCGCCACCTGTCCCCCGAAGCCGGTAATCCACGAGCCCAGCACGCGGAAGCCAACCGTGTTGCGGCCCTTGTTGACCGGGACGAACTTCTTGTATTCGGCCACCGGCTTCACGTACTTCACATTGCCGCCCAGGCCGGCAAACTCGGTGGCGAGGTAAATGCTTTGGCCGGAATGCGGGCGCTGCGGGTTGTCGATCTTGGCGTACGAAAAATTCGGTACGACTTTGCTGGTGACGATGCCGTTCAGCGAGTTCGGTCCCGAGATACCCCGAAACGCCAGCGCCTCGAAGTAGTCCGTCGAGGCTGCGCTGAACGTCTGCACCGAGGAATTGTCGAACGAGTACGTCAGGCCCACGCGCTTGAAGCTGCGCCTGATGGGATAGCTGAACGAGGTAGTAAACCCCGTGCTCGTCTGGGTGAAGTTCTGGAGCAGCGCCTGGTAGCTCGCCGGCAGGTTGATGGTTTCGTTCAACTGAATCTGGGTCAGCGCGGCCTGGTTGTAGTTGTAGCTGCGGTGATACACCGACCAGCCGAACTGCAAGGGACGATCGAACAAGTACGGTTGCGTGAACGCCAGCGTCTCGTTGCGCTCGTATTGGCCGATCTGAAATTCCAGGCTCAGGCTTTCGCCCCTGCCGAACAGGTTGTTGGTGGTGTAGTTGATGCCGATGAATGCGCCCTCCAGGCCGCTGACGCCGCCGGTCAGGCCGATGCTGTTCTTGCCCTTCTCCTTCACCTTGAGCGTAATGTCGACGGTGCCGTCCTGCGGGTTCTGCTTGATTTCGGAATCCTGGTCCGGCTTGAGCTGATCGAAGTACTGGAGCTGGTTCAGGCGCAGCAGGCTCAGCTCCCACAGGTTGCCGTTGTAGATATTGCCTTCCTCCAGCGCCAGCTCGCGGCGGATGACCTTGTCGCGCGTGGTGGTGTTGCCCTGGAATTCGATGCGGCGCACGTAAAACTGCTTGCCCTCGTCGAGGTCGATGCGCAGGCTGATCGTTCGCTTCTCGTCGTCGGCATCGGTGTTGGGCACAGGCGTGAAGTTGATGTAGCCCAGTGCCGCGTAGGCTTTGCGCAGCGCTTCCAGGCCTTTGCGGATCGCTTCCGTGTCGAAGACGTCGCCGTCCTTGATCTTGAAAAGAGAGCGCAGCGGCTTCGTGTCCTTCACCGCCTTGTTGCCGGTGAAGGTGATTTCCTTCAGCCGGTATTTCTGGCCTTCTTCCACCGGAATCGTGATATCGACGGCCTTGCCCGGTGACGATTTGAACGGGAAATACCACTTAACGCCGCTGGTGTCGTGGATCTGCGTTTTAGGGTCGCCGACCAACGCCTTGAAGTAGCCCTTGGTCTGGTAGAAGTAGCGCACGCGCTCGGCGTCTTCCTGCAGCTTGGTGGAATCGTACGTACGCGGAAACAGGTTCTCCAGGAAGATGGAGTGCGGGATGCCGATGGGCTTCAGGTTCTTCATCGCGCTCTGAAGATCGCGGCTCTTCAACGCATGGTTGCCCTCGAACTTGATCTTGCCGACCTTGACGTGTGGGCCTTCTTTAACGACGAAGGTGAGCGAAACGGCGGCCGGCGGGATGGGCCGCACCTCCGAGCGCACAGTGGCGAACTGGCGGCCGTGCGCCGCCAGCAACTGCTTGATCACCACTTCGGCGCGCTTCACCTTGGTGGGATCGTACTGGCTCTCCTGCGTCAGGCCGACCTTCAGCTCCTTAAACTTGTCCAGCACGTCGCTTTGGGAAACCGAGCTCAACCCAACATATTTGATCTCGCGGATAGTCGGCTTTTCCTTCACATAAACGTGAATGATCCAGCCTTTGGAGGACTGTTCGCGCTCGATGCGCAGATCGTCAAAATAGCCGGTGTTCCACAGCGAGTTAAAGTCGCGCTCCAGAGCCGCCTGGTCATAGACATCGCCGGCCTTCGAGAACATGCGCGCGCGGATGGTGTCGGCAGGGATGCGGCGATTGCCATGGATGACAATCTCGGAGATGACCTCCTGCTGCGCCACGCACGAAACCGCAAGAAGGATAAGTGCGAGCAGAACACCGACCGCCGTGGCGCAACCACGCGACCCGCGAACCCAAGACTCCGCGGGCCTTACCTGAAGAGGGCAAGAAATGACGCAAACCTCGATGCGAGTGTTAATGAAAGCGCAATTATACGGTACGGCTGCTCGGGTTCGAAACCGAAGAAGCGCGCTAGCCTACGCTAAACCCTTGCTGCCGATGGAAGTTTCGAAGCAGGTTGTGTCTGGCGCGCACTCCACTTCGACCAGCGTCGAGTAGAAGGTCGCGCCGCCGGCAAGGTCGGTCAGGCGCGCCGGGGTCAGCACATTGATATTGTTTCCGTTCTCCGCCAGTTTTGCCCATCCTAATCGCGCGCCCACCACGCCGGCCTGCACTGCGCCATCCACCCGCGCTCGCAGGAAGACCTCACCGCGATCGTTGAAGACCCTGACCCGATCTCCATCCGCAATGCCGCGCGGCCGCGCGTCCTCCACAGAGATTTCCAGCTCATCTCGTTGGGGTTCCATTTTCTGGTGGGTCGGCAGATTCACGAACGTGGAGTTGAGGAAGTTGTCCGCTTTGCGCGCCAGCAGCTCCAGCGGATAGCATCGCGCCGCCGCGGTGTGCCGCGACTCCTCTGGCGCGACAAACGACGCTACCGGATCCATGCCACACGAGATCAGGCTGTCGTCATAGAGCCGCGCTTTGCCGTCAGGAGTTGCGAAGCCGTGCGCGAACGGCAGCCACGGCCCGTCGCTCGCATCGCCGTGCAGATTCAGCCGCACGTACGGATCGTCTTCCAGCCGCTCGCGCGTGATGCCCTCAAGCTGCGGCGCGCCCGACGCAAGCGCGGCATCGATCATCGTGTCTTCGGTGTCGCGGAAGGACTCGTCTTCAAACCCCATCCGAAGCGCCAGCTCGCGGAAGAGCTCAACGTTCGACTTGCACTCGCCCAGCGGGGCAATCGCCCGATGCGACACCTGCAGATAATAATGACCGTAGGCGCCAACCAGGTCCTTTTGCTCGAAAAACGTCGTGGCCGGCAGCACAATGTCGGCGTAGTCGGTGGTATCGGTGAAGAACTGCTCGTGGACCACGGTAAATAGGTCCTCGCGCCGCAGGCCGCGCTTCACCAGGTTCTGCTCAGGACACACTGCGGCCGGATTCGAGTTATAGACCACCAGCGCCTTGATCGGCGGGGCGTCGAGTTCGGTCAGCGCTTTACCCAGCTCCACCATGTTCACGGTGCGCGCCATGCGCTTCAGCGGACTCTTCCACATGAGCTCGGGCATTTCCATCGCCGCACGATTCAATCCAAAGCCGCCGCTGGTGGAGAGCTGAAGTCCGCCGCCCACTTCCTTCCACGACCCCGTGATGACCGGCAGCATGCAGACCGCGCGCACCGCCGCGCCACCGTTCTGCACGCGCTGAATGCCGTAGTTCAGGCGGATGACCGCCGGGCGGGTCAACGCATACTCTCGCGCCAGCCGCTCGATATCTTCCTTCGCAATACCGGTCCACTGCGCCACGCGCTCCGGCGTGTATTCCGGCAGCCGCTTCTGCAACTCGTCGAAGCCCGCGGCATAGCGCGCAATGTAATCGGTGTCGTGCCATCCCTCGCGCACGATGACATGCAACATGCCCAGCGCCAAGGCAACGTCGGTTCCGGGATTGATGGCGATGTGCCAGTCGGCTACGCGCGCCGTGCGCGTGCGATAGGGATCGATAACGACCAGCTTTGCACCGTCGCGCCGCGCTTCTTCGACGAACGGCCACAGGTGAATGTTGTTGCCGTGAATGTTGGCGCCCCAGGCGATGATGTACTTCGAATGGCGGAACTGCTCAGGCTCGGTACCCATCTTGCGGCCGTAGATTGAGATCATGGCCTGCCCGCCGGTCTCCGAGCAGATGCTGCGATGCAGTTGCGAGGCGCCCAGGCGATGGAAGAAGCGCCGATCCATCGAGCCGCCGTTGAGCACGCCGATATTGCCGCCATAGGAGTACGGCAGCACCGCCTCCGGCCCGAACTCCGCGCCGATTGCCTTCAGCCGCGCCGCGATCTCGTCCAGCGCCTCGTCCCAGCCAATACGGCGAAATGCGGCATCGCCATAGGTTCCCTTCGCCGCAACCCGGCGCATGGGATAGAGCACGCGATCGGGCGCGTAAACGCGATCCAGATACTTCGCAACCTTGCCGCAAAGAAATCCGCGAGTAACGCGATGCTCGGGATCGCCCTGGATGCGAGTGGCGCGCCCGTCTTCCACCGTGATGAGCACCGCGCAAGCGTCGGGACAATCGTGCGGGCAGGCGGAATGGATGGTCCGTTTCATCGCCGCATTCGATTATCCCACGAAGAATTCCAACCCATGACGCACCCACGAACGAGGAATGTCACCAGTTTGTCAGCGCCGCTGTGACCAACCGCTCGGGCGGCGTGGTGAACCGCACTTTTGCGCCCTCGCCCTTTGCAATTCCCGCTTGCCATTCGTCCCAGGAAAGGGAGTATCATCATCCAACCTGCTTAGGCCGCCTCGCATTTCTTAGAGAGGAAGGCTTTATGGCTCGCAGATTCCTTGCCGCTCTCTTTGCGTCGGTGCTCGCTGTAGGTATGACGAGCGCCGCGAAGGTACACTACGTCGCCGCGTCGGATGACTTCGGACGCGTGGTTGACTACGCGCGCAGCCTGGAAGAGCATCCGCTCGCCAAAGATAATTTGCAAAAGCGCATGTGGTTGACGGAGTGGATCGTCAACAGCCCGGCGGTCGCGGTCGCGCCTTATAAAGAGCTGGACTCGCTGGATGAGGTCAACAACACATACTCGCAGCAGCTTCGTATGCAGGCCATGTACTCGCAGGCCGCGTTCCAACTCGAGCACCCCAAGGTAAAAGATCCCGCCGCGCTTCAGGCCGCAGGACTGGCGGGAACGTTGCGCGCCTATCGCGCCATCCAGCGCTTCGATCCTTCGGCGAAGTATCCGGTACTCGATGACCTGATGTCGCTGGAGCGCAGGGGCAAGTTGCAGAAGTATCTCGAGCACCGCTCGAAGTGTTTCGACGATTAGGTAGAGCGGGCCTTCAGGCCCGCGTCCCGCGTTTTCTGAGCCAACCAACCTCCACCGTCTCTCAGCTCGGCACGTAAACCGCCCAGCCGCGCGGCGCAGCCCACAGGTCTGCATGGCCGTCCGGCGAAGTGATCTTCACCTCGGGCTCGCTTCCGTCATTTCCCCCGTATGCAACAGGCCGTAGCTCCCGATTGCTCCACTGCGTCTGCACGGTCGCTCCATTCCAGGCGTCGCCAAGGTTGTTCAGCACATACACCAGCCCAGACTGCTGCCCCGCTCCACTGCGCTGCATGATGTAAAGATCGTCATCGGCATGGAGCACCTCGGTCGTTCCGCCGGCATATTGCTCATGCGCCTGCACCAACGCCGCAATACCGTCGGGAGCGCCGCTTTTCGCCAGCCCGAAGTTGTACCAGTCCATCCAGAAAACACTCGGATATCCTTCGTGGGTGAGGATGAAGCTGTAGCCCATCAGCTTGTCGTTGTTGATGGCGTTGCCAGGGTCGCGAATGGTGTCGTGGTTGTCGACGAAGGTCACCGCCTGCCCCGGAAAATCACTGACCACCGTTCCGCCGGCGGCCAGGTTCGTCAAGCTGAACCCGTAGCTGTCGCACACGTTCTTCAGCAGGTAGTGCAAGGGGAAGTCGAAGGCGGAGACCGGATTGTCGGTGTAGCTGTTCACCTCGCCGAGCCAGTCGTCGACGGTGCGCTCGTTGTCCCAGCACTCGCCCACACAAAACGCATAGAAGTTGTCGCCCGACTTCTTCAGGTAGCGTTGCTCGGCGACCGACTGCACCATCCACGGCGCGTAGCCCTTCACAAAGTCGAAGCGAAAGCCGTCGAAGCCGATGGTCTGGACCATCCACTGCGCCAGCTCGACCAGGGCCGCGTACACCAGCGGATGGCGATGGCACAGGTCGGGCATCTGCCCGAACGTCATCGCGTCGAAGATTTCATACGGTGAAGGGTGGAAGCACTCCCAGGTGCGCGCAAACTTCCCGCTGGCAGGATTGAACACCGTCCATCGCGTCACACCGTCGATGGGGTTGACCTCCTGCGCGTCGCCGCCGTTGTTGTGGTCGAGCACCAGGTCAGCATAGACCTGCATGTTGGCGGCGTGCGCGGCGTCGATGAGCGCCGTCAGTTCGGCCTGATTGCCGAACCACGTTTTGGTGCGCCCCTTCTGGTTGAAGTCGCCGAGGTCGAAGTAGTCGTAGGGATCGTAGCCCATCGAGGGCCCGCCGAGGTTCGCGGCCTTGCATGCCGGAGGCAACCATAAAGCTGTGAAGCCCGCCTGCTGCAGCTCGGGAATCTTGCCGGTAAGAAAGTTCCACCAGGTGCCGTCCTGGTTCTCCTCGCCGGGACAATTCCAATAGAACGCCTGGAACAGTACTCCCATAGCGCGCCTCCAGAGTTAGGGTTTTCACGAGAATAACCCGGCGAGCGACAACAAGCAGTGACGCAACGATGAAAAGTTGATGACGAAGAACTACGCTCGCGCCGCCTGCTCGTCCGAGCCCAGCGGAAGGAAGTACTGCGTTCCCCGAATCGGCTCGCTGACGCGCCGCAGCAGCGCCTGCAAGTCCTCGCTGCGCTCCACGAAATCGATCTCGGAGGTATTCACGATCAGCAGGTCCGACGAGGTGTAGTGAAAGAAGAAGTGCTCGTACGCCTTGATCACCTCTTCCAGATAGTCGTCGCTGATGGCCTTCTCGCCGGGCGCGTTCTTCTTCTTCAGCCGCTTCTTCAGCACCTCGGGCGTGGCCTGCAAATAGATGACGAGGTCGGGCGTGGGGACGTTCTGCCGGAAGAGTTCGTAGTAGCGGTTGTAGACTTCAAGCTCGGCATCACCGAGGTTCAGGCACGCGAAAAGCTTGTCCTTCTCGAAGATGTAGTCGGCCACGTAGGTGCGGTTGGGATTGCGCTTGACGTCGAGGCCGCCGAGTTGCTCGTAGCGCGACATGAGAAAGGCGAACTGCGCCTGAAACGCCGCCCCCGGCTCGCCCTGGTAGAACGGCTTGAGGAAGGGATTGTTGTCGGGCTCGCTGATGCGCTGCGCGTGCAGCGTCTCGGCGATCACCCGCGCCAGCGTGGTCTTGCCGACCCGGATGGGGCCCTCGACTGCTATGTACCGCGGCGGTTCGAAGAGGTTGGCCATGGCCGGAGAGGAGCTTCGCTCCGCAGAATAGCGTGAGCGGGCGTCCGTGGCAATTGGCGAAATGAGAAACCGGTGGAGAGTTTTCCACCGGTCACGGATACGTAATGCCAACACACCAGCCGCAAAGCGGTGGGATGAATTTAGGCGGGGGCGGAAGCCCCCGTTCGCGTTCGAACGAGATTGGGAGCCGCGTGAGCGGCGCCCCCCGGTTACGCGTGGCAGTGCCGCCGCTGCCGCGGCTCAAACTTCTCGGATTCGCAGCGGGGGCTGCCGCCCCCCGCCTAAATTCATCCCGCCGATATGCGGCTTCTTTCGATGGCAGGTCCCGAATCGTACCGAGCGGCCCGTTTAGAACTCCAGAACGAACTACGCGGCAGCTACAATCAAGGCGATGAAATCAGCGCTGATTGGCGCGGCCAGCGCCGCCGCCCTCGCCACCTGGGCGGGCTTTCACACCATGTGGCCCACGTCGCAGGTTTACGGCCGGACGTTCATCGGCCTGCCGAGCGGCGCGCGCCAGCTTGCGCTTACCTACGACGATGGTCCGAACGATCCTTACACCTGGCGGCTGTTGGAGGTGCTCGATCGGCATCAGGTAAAGGCGACGTTCTTCCTCATCGGGCGATTCGTCGAGCAGAAGCCGGAGATCGCGCGCGCCCTGGCCGCGGCCGGACACGCCATCGGCAATCACACTTGGGACCACCCCAACCTCATCTTCTCGCCGGCCGCTGAAGTGCGCCGCCAACTGCAACGGACGCAGCAGGCAATCTTCGACACCACGGGCGTCGAGCCCACGCTCTTTCGTCCGCCCTTCGGCGGACGTCGTCCCGTGACACTGCGACTCGCGCGCGCGTTGGGTCTTGAGCCGGTCATGTGGAATGTGTCGTGTTACGACTGGAAGCCGATCTCGTCCGACGAAATCGCGCGCCACGCCGCGCGCCAGGTTCGCGGCGGCGACGTCATCCTGCTGCACGACGGCGGACACCGCCGCATGGGCGCCGACCGCACCCGCAGCCTTGAAGCCAGCGATCGCATCCTCACGCGATACCGGGCCGAGGGCTACGGATTCGTCACCATCCAGGAAATGCTGCGTTTAAGCGAACGAAATGCGCCTTCTGAGGATTCGTGCGGCGCGATCACCCGTTCCGGTCTCGGCTGAGTGCTTGACTGCTGAACGCTTCCTTACGCCGGCGCGATCCGCATACTCAAATCCACCGCCTGCACCGAATGCGTCAGCGCGCCCACGGAGATGAAGTTCACGCCGCTTTCGGCGTAGGCTCGAATGTTCTCCAGCGTGATGCCGCCGGAGGCCTCAAGCGGCACGGTACGGCCTGACCGTTGTACGTGTTCGACGGCCTGCCGGACCTGCTCGGGAGTCATGTTATCGAGCAGCACCGCCTCGGCGCCGTGTTGCAGCACCAGGTCGAGTTCTTCCAGCGAGCGCACTTCGATCTCGATGGTCTCCGAGCCGCGACGATTATGCAGCGCGCGCTCCAGCGCCGGCACCACGCCGCCGGCCAGCGCGATGTGATTGTTCTTGATGAGCACGCCGTCGCTGAGGTCCAGGCGATGATTGTGCCCGCCGCCGCAGGTCACCGCATACTTGTCGAGCATGCGCAGGCCAGGCGCGGTTTTGCGCGTGTCGAGGATGATGGCTTTGGTACCTTCGATGGCGTCCACGTACTTGCGCGTAAGCGTAGCAATGCCACTCATGCGCTGCATGATGTTCAGAATGACGCGCTCGCAGGAGAGCGTCACGCGCGCGTTGTGCACGATCACTGCGACCGGCTGGCCCTTGCGCAGGCGCACGCCGTCGAAGATCTCCGGATGGCTGGTGACCTCGGGATGCGAGGTGACAGTGCCGTCGAGCGCGGCGAAGACTTCGAGGATGCGGCGGATGCAGCCGTGGCCAGCGAGCACGCACTCCTGCTTGGCGACAATGGTGGCGGAGGCGCGCTGGTTGACGTCGATGCAGGCGTAGGTGGTGGCGTCGCGCGTCGCCCGGTCCTCGAGCAGCGCATTCTCCAGAATCGACGTGATGCGGCGGGTTGTCCAGTCCACAGTGTCCTCGCGGGCCGCGTCGTAATAGCGCCTGGGGAGAGCGGGCCTCAGGCCCGCGCCTCAGCGGGCAAGTGTTGGGGGTTGAGGCGCCGAGGTCGTGACCTCAGCGCCTCAACCGGTGTCCATGGGGCCGGCGGAACGCAGGCCTGAATGCCTGCTCTACCATCCGGCATTGCACTTCACGAATTCAGTTCGGCGAGCGCAGCCTTGATCTTCTCGATCATCGGCTCCAACTCGGCCTTGCGCTTCCTCAACCCTTCCACAACCTTCGCCGGGGCCTTCGACAGGAACGCCTCGTTACCAAGTTGAGCGGTCGCGCGCGCCAGCTCTTGCGTGAGCTTCGTCAGCTCTTTGGTCAGGCGCTCGCGTTCGGCGGCGGCATCGACCTTGCGCTCGTAGAGGACGCGCACATCGAAGCGGGCCGTGGTGCGCGCGCCTGCGGCCTTGGCCAGCGACTCCTCGACAAACGTGATCGCCTCCACATGCGCGAGCCGCTCCAGCGCGTCGCGATTGCCATTCACCAGCGCGCGCACGCCGTCCTGCGTGAAGACCTCGATCGCGAGCCGCTGCTTCGGCTCGACCTTCAGCTCGGCGCGGATGTTGCGCACGCTGACGATCAAGTCCTGAAGGATCGCCATCTCGGTCTCGGCTTCGACCCTCACCTGTGCAGGGTCGGATTGCGGATACGGGATGAGCGCAATCGACTTTGCCGGCGGCTGGCCATCGTACACCGCGTGCCACAGCTCTTCCGTGATGAACGGCATGAACGGCGAGAGCAGCCGCAGTGCGCCTTCGAAGATGCCGATCAGATTATTGAATGCGGTGCGGGCTTCTTCGCGGGCTTCCGAGTTGAGCCGGGGCTTGATCAGCTCCAGGTACCAATCGCAGAACTCGCCCCAGAAGAAGTGATAGACCACGTGCGCGGCCTCGTGAAAGCGATAAGTCGCGAGCGCGTCGCCGATCTCCTGGGCGACACGATTGAAGCGGGAGACGATCCAGCGGTCTTCGAGAGTTTCAGCCTTGAAACCGGGGATGCCGTCAGTCCCACTCTTTCCGCCAACGCTCGTCCTCAACTCCCCCAGCGACCACACGCCCGCCTGCTGCGCCTTGTCCACATTCATGAACAGAAAGCGCGCCGCATTCCAGATTTTGTTGGCGAAGGCGCGATAGCTCTCGGTACGGCTCTCGGAGAACGCGATGTCCGTACCGGGAGCGGCCATTGCCGCCAGCGTGAAGCGCACCGCGTCCGTTCCGTACTTCTCGATGATCTCGATCGGGTCGACCACGTTGCCCTTGGTCTTCGACATTTTCTGCCCTTCGGCGTCGCGCACCAGGGCGTGAATGTACACCGTGCCGAACGGAATGTCGCCTTGGGGATTGCCGCGCATGAAGTGGCAGTTCATCATGATCATGCGCGCCACCCAGAAGAAGAGGATGTCGAAGCTGGTGATGAGCAGCGTCGTAGGATAGAACGCGTCGAGGTCGGGCGTGTGCTCGGGCCAGCCCAATGCCGACGACGGCAGCAGCCCCGACGAGAACCAGGTGTCGAGCACGTCGCTGTCCTGCTCCACCGGGCCGCCGCACTTCGTACACTGCGATGGCGCCTCGCGCGCCACGACGATCTCGCCGCACGGCTTGCAATGCCACGCCGGAATGCGATGTCCCCACCACAACTGCCGCGAAATGCACCAGTCGTGAATGTTGCGCATCCACTCGAAATACGTGCGGGCGTAATTCTCCGGAACGAACTTGATCTGCCCCTGCTCGACGACTTCAATTGCGCGGTCAGCCAGCGGCTGAATCTTGACAAACCACTGTGTTGAAAGCCGCGGCTCGATGATGCTGCTGCACCGGCTGCACTTGCCGAGCGGCACAATGTAGTCCTTCGCGCCCACCAGGAAGCCGCCGCTCTCCAGGTCCTCCAGCACGCGCTTGCGCGCCTCAAAGCGGTCCAGGCCTTTGTACGGCCCGGCGTTCTCATTCATCTGCGCGACTTCGTTCATCACCTCAATCTGCGGCAGGTTGTTGCGCAGGCCGGCCTCGAAGTCGTTGGGATCGTGCGACGGCGTAACCTTCACCGCACCCGTCCCGAACTCGGGATTGGCCAGGATATCGTCGGTGATGATCGGGATCTCGCGATTCATCAGCGGCAGCAGGACTTTCTTGTCGTGCAGGTGCCGGTAGCGCTCGTCGCCGGAGTTCACGGCTACCGCGGTGTCGCCGAGCATCGTCTCCGGCCGCGTGGTCGCCACCATGATGTACTCGCCCTCGCTCCCGATCACCGGATACCGAATCTGATACAGCTTGCCTGGCGTCTCCTCGTGCACCACCTCGAGGTCGGAGACCGCGGTCACGCATCGCGGGCACCAGTTGACGATGTACTTGCCGCGATAAATCAGCCCCTCGTCGTACAGGCGAACGAAGGCCTCGCGCACGGCGTGCGACATGCGATCGTCCAAGGTGAAGTACTCGCGCGACCAATCGACGGAGTCGCCCAGCCGCTTCATCTGCTCGAGGATGGTGCCACCGTAATGCTGCCTCCAGTCCCACACGCGCGCGATAAACGCCTCGCGGCCGATGTCGCGACGCGATTTGCCTTCGGTGGCGAGCTGGCGCTCCACCATCATCTGCGTGGCGATGCCGGCGTGGTCGGTGCCGGGGAGCCAGAGCGTTGTGAAACCGCGCATGCGATGCCAGCGGACTATGATGTCCATCTCCGTGTGGTTGAGCATGTGCCCCATATGCAGGCGGCCAGTGACGTTGGGCGGAGGAAGAATCAGCGTGAAAACGGGCGGGGTGCCCCACTCATCCGTTCCTTTCGGATGAGTGGGTGTCTCGACATGGAAGAGCTTTTCGCGTACCCAGTACTCCGCCCACCGCGATTCGATCGCGCCTGGATCGTAGGCTTTGGGAAGCTCGTGGGACATGCGTTCGCTTGCGAGAGAAACGAACTTCGAGTGTACAGGCGGGGAAAAAACGCGGTCAAACTCGCAACGGGATAGGAGGTAGAGCGATCCAAAACCGGTCTCCGTAGTAACTAATTAGTAAAATTAGGCTGGGACGGAACCAAAGCGCGGAGACTAGGGCCTGGGGGCTGAGACCAGCTGCGCGTGGGGGACGGCGGGGCAGTGGGCTCGGCTCCGCGGCGGTGAGGCTGGGGGCGTGGGCAGGTGCTGGCTGAGAGGGATTCCGACGAGGGTGCAAGGGGCATCGTCCGGTTGGGGGCTGGCTCTTGCGCACGAGCGGGCCCGGATCGCTGGGCGCACACCCGAGGCGCAACGAAAACGAGGCAATACGCAGCGCCAGCACCGGCAGTCGCAAAGCGAATGGTCGCAAGCGACGCAACCGGAGTGGCTTTCGGAAGCGTTCTACGCCAAGGAAATCCAGCCCAAGCTCCCCGCGCTTTCAAGCTCGTTCATCGCGTCTCGGCTCGGGGTCTCCCGCTGTTACGCGGGTCGCATCCGGCATGGCTACCGCCCGCATCCCCGGCACTGGCACGCGCTGGCGGACTTGGTTGAAGTGATGTGCGTTGTCAACTTATAGAATTTGTGCTACCCTCACCCGCGTCTTTCATCCGGAAACTGCAACGGCTAAAGCTGTAGCGCGGGTTCCCTCGCTCCCACGGGTCATTGGAGTGTGTGTCGGCAAATAATCCTAGACTTTCTTAGGTATTAGTTTTCGAGAGGAGTCTCGGCGTCATCGCGGGAGACTTTAACGAGAACGGTATGCCGGATCTAGCTGTCTCTAATGGGTCACAAGGAGGTGTTTATATTCTATTTGGTGTCGGGGGCGATCAGTTTTCGGCTCCCGTCGCCTTCCGGCGTGCACAAATCCCCAGTCGGAAGTGATTGTCGCAGACTCCGACGGAGATAGCCGCAAAGAGATCGTTTCAGGGCTGCTTTTCAGCGGGGAGGAACAACGTGAACTGGCCTTTCAGAATGCGTCAGATGTTCACAATTTTACGGAGATCGGTTCAACGTCGGTTGATGGGATTCGCGCTGATGTTCGGCTTGGTTTGCGTCATGGCGACTGGGGTCTTAGCCCAACAAGTGTTGGTTGCCGGCGGAGCGACGAGTTGTAATGGAAACGGCTGCACTTACACCAGTTCGGCAGAGGTGTTTGATCCATCCACAATGAGTTGGACTCCTACGGCCAATGACATCCCAAATCCGCCACCTAGCGGATTGTGCGACTCGAATATGGCTCTCCTCGGAAATGGTACGGTTCTGCTGGCCGGTGGGGGGTGCTCGAATCAAGATGACACCACCAACGCTGCCAGTCTTTACGATCCGGCAACCAACCAGTGGGCCCCCACCGGACCGGGTACGCCCGGGACGAATGTCCCCTATTTCATGACCTACGGCCGCGACCAATACGGAATGGTAACGATCGCGGGAGGAAATGCGTTTGCCTTTGCTGGCTGCTCGGGAGGGTGCACCGAGCCTGACAATCAGGGCTATGACTTCTTCACCCTTGGAAATTCTGCTGAGATCTACAATTTTCAGAGTAACGTGTGGACACTCGTTGCGCCCCTGAACACTCGTCGCGGGAATTTGGAGACCAGCAATATTAACCAAGGTGCCGTCCTGCTTCAGGACGGAAGGGTTCTGACGTGTAATGGGAGTGATGGGGACATTAACGATATAGATAGTTGCGAGATATACGATCCTATCGCCAACACCTGGACATTAACCGGTTCTATCGGCGAAACGGGATTTCACCAGTTGGCACTCCTGACAACTGGCAAGGTGTTGACCGTCCTGAATGATGGGCTCTCATCCTCACTTTTCGACCCGACCTCCGGTAGTTGGAGTCCCACGGGGTCCTTGCCTGACCTGCAAATGGGAGGCTATCTTGTCAGGCTTTCCGACGGCCGAGTGTTGGATTGCGGCGGCGATAATAGTGGTATTCCCATCAGCACGGCACAAGTTTATGATCCAACGACGGGCCTATGGAGCACCACCGGTTTCATGACGACAGCGCGTGTTGGTCACATTGTCGTGACCCTACCCGATGGTACAGTTCTTGTTGCGGGAGGGATGAATTCCAATTCTGTAGTTGTATCGTCTGCCGAGATTTTCAATCCCTCGCTTGGCATGTGGTCTGCCACGGCGCCTATGACGCTCCCGCGATACGAGGCCAACGCCCTGCTAATCGGTAACTTCAGCCAACAGACCTACGTCTTGACAGTAACTACCAACGGCAGCGGAACGGTTATGAGTACGGACCACGATATCAACTGCCCCGGTACTTGTGGAAATTCTTACCCTGTCAATACGCAGGTCACTCTGAATGCCACACCAGCCCCAGGCTGGACCTTTGCCGGTTGGAGCGGAGGGGGGTGCAGCGGAACCGGGTCGTGCACTGTCACGATGACACAGAATCAATCGGTGATGGCTACGTTCACTCAGAACACGAATTTTTTCACCCTGAGTGTAGCGGTCAGCGGCAGCGGAACCGTGACCAGCATGGATATGAACATCAACTGCCCTGGCGTGTGTAGCTATACCTATCCCGCCAATATGGTAGTGCCTCTGCACGAAACTCCGGGCCAAGTAGGAGGAATGTTCCTCGGCTGGAACGGGGCTTGCACGGGCACCGGCCCCTGCGGCGTCACCATGAGCCAGAACCAATTCGTAACGGCGAGCTTCACCGCACAGCCGGACATGGTGATGCACAGCTTCGGCAACGGCATAGACAACGACGGGCAGAAACCATTTGGGAGCCCAGTTTTGGATGCCGCCGGAAACCTTTACGGCACCACCTCTATGAACGGCATGTACGGCGCAGGTACAGTCTTTGAGGTATCGCCCAACGGAACGGAGACGGTGCTGTACAACTTCGGCAACGGCAACGGCGATGGACAAAACCCGCGTGGGAATCTGATCTTTGATGCCGCCGGCAATCTTTACGGCACCACGTCCGTGGGCGGCATGTTCGGCAATGGCACGGTGTTCCAGTTGTCGCCCAGCGGCACAGAGACAGTGCTTTATAACTTCGGCAACGGCGGGGACGGGCAGAACCCCCAGGCGGGGCTACTCTTTGATGGTGCCGGTAATCTCTATGGAACGACCGCCAATGGCGGCGGAACCGGGTGCGGTGGCAACGGCTGCGGGACGGTGTTTGAGCTTTCGCCAAACGGTGCAGGCGGCTGGACGGAGACGGTGCTATACAGCTTCGGCGGCGGTACGGACGGGGCACACCCGTTCTCTGGGCTGATCTTCGATAGCGCCGAAAACCTGTACGGCACAACCGTTAATGGAGGCGCATTCGGCGAGGGAACGTTATTTGAGTTGTCCACTCATGGGTGCTGTCGAGAGAGTTTGGTGTACAGTTTCGGCAATGGCGGGGACGGGCAGAACCCTTATGCTGCGGTTATCTTCGACGCTTCCGGCAATCTCTATGGGACGACCGCCAATGGCGGCGGAACCGGCTGCGGTGGCAACGGCTGCGGGACGGTGTTTGAGCTTTCGCCAAACGGCGGAGGGGGTTGGACAGAGACGTTTTACGGCTTCGGCGGTGGCACGGACGGGGCGCATCCCTTCTCTACGCTGGTTTTCGATAACTCCGGGAACCTCTATGGTACGACGATGAATGGCGGACTTAACAGCCAGGGGACGGTGTTTGAATTGAGTGCCCATGGATGCTGCCGAGAAAATCCGATTTACAGCTTCGGGACCGGCTCAAACGACGGGCAGAATCCCTATGCTGGACTTGCCTTCTTCAGCACTTCGGGCACCTTCTATGGCACGACTGTCAACGGCGGCGGGATGAACAACGGAGGTACGGTATTCGCCCTCGCGCCGGGGATGCCGTTCGTTGACCTCCTTCCCCCATCTTTGGCCTTCGGTCTTCAAGGTGTCAATGCACCAAGTACTCCACAAACCGTCGTCTTGGCAAATACTGGTATCGCGTCATTGCTCATCAATGGCATTACGATAATGGGAGCTGACCCTAACGACTTCTCTAAGAACACTGACTGCCCGATTACTCTGGCACCGGGAAAGTTTTGCCATATCACGGTGGTGTTCTCACCCGTCGATTCCGGAACGCTGAACGCAGACGTCACGATCTCCGACAATGCCAGCAACAATCCTCAGATGGTTCCGTTAACAGGTATCAGTGTAGGCGGCAAGGTGAGACCTAGATAAGGGGGTTGGCATTCAAGGGTTCTCGCAGGAAACGAGCTTTAGTCCGAAACGAAAATGCTACCACTCGGGGGCCGCGCGCAGGAACGGCGCGATAGTCAGCTATTCGGGTAGACGTTTGTACTCGGTTTGGGCGGACTTGAGGATAGGTAGATTGGTATCTGCGTGTTTCCACAACTCCAGGAAGCTTTCGTACTGCCTGCGCGCGGAGGCGATATCGGCGCTCATGGCCACAGCCCGCGCCAGTTGGAGCCTTGCTAGGGAGCCAATTACAAAGTTCTGCACGACACCACGATGATACAGGACCTTCTGGAACTCTGCGGCTGCCTCATTTCCCCGCCCTAACCTCAAATAGGCCTCGCCACGCAGATAAGCGGGGTACAGATGTCCGAGGTACCAGTTTCCTAGCTCATAAGGGACGGTTTCTTCCAGCACCTCGATGGCTTTATTGGGATTGTCTTTCTGTAGCTCGATGGCAGCTCGTATGGTGGGCAGCCAGTAATTCTGCAACATGGTGCTGCGGGGGAATTCTGCATCGAGCTTCGCAGCGATTTTTTCGGCTTGCGCTGATTGTCCCGCTCGCGCCAGAGCGAGCGCGCCCTGGAGTTCGACAACGCTGCCGTTGCTCATAGCCAAGGCATCCGCAGCAATGGCCCGCGCCTGGATCAGGTTGCCAACTTCCGCTTCGCGCAGCGCTGCATTCGCCTTCCACCCGGCGGCTCTCTCGCGCGCATCCGCATTATTGGCCGACTGCGCTGCTCGCTGGGTAAAATTCCGGGCGCGAGCCAACCGGCCATAGAATGCCTCCGTATCTGATTCGGCGGAGAGCAGTGTGTCTTCAGCTTCCGGTCTTCCCATGGCCGACTCCATCTGTGTTTGCATGGTCCCGGCGTCACTTTCAAGAAAAGCGGTGTAGTAGCGATAGGATCCAAGAAAATAGTTGTCCAGATTGCGCTTGCGCGCCTGTTCAAAAATATTATTCGCCTTCTCGGGTTGATCTAGAGCAAGGTAATTGCCCATCAGGCTGGTAAACGCGTTTACATTATTCGGCTGTAGTCGCAAAACCGTCTGCTCTTCCTCTATTGCCTTCCCATACTGACCCATCTCAGAATAGTTTGCGCCCAGGTTCTGGTGCGGCCGATAGTCGTCCGGGTAAACCTGGATCCAATTCAGATAGATTTGATTTGCCCTTTCCATTTCCCCCGTAACTGAATAGTAATAATCTCCCTCGATATGGAATCGCTCGCGCTGACTGCTCACATGGTCCCGAAGTTCGTAAGCTTCGCGGGCGTTCTCCATCGACAGCGTATCCTGGCCTAGGTCGCTGTAGGCGGCGCCCAACGCGGCATAGGCATCAGCGAACTCAGGATCAAGTTCGATGGCACGCTTGAAAAAGGGCACCGCGGCCCCGGAGCCCTGCGCGGCCTTCATCTTGAGGCCCATAGCATACTCCTGGAGTGCTTCCAGGGACCCACTAGTCACTTGAGGCAGCTGTGTGCTGTACTTTTCCACCGAAGCTAGTGACTCCCCGAGGTTCTGCCGTAGTTCGTTGCTCGCTCCCTTGAGCGCCGCTATCACCTTCTCTTTGCTATCAGCCTCAGCATCTGCGCTTGCCAATATGGCTCCCGTCCCACAGTTCATCGTTCTGAGATCGAGATGGTATCCCTCGCCGACCTTGGCAATGGAAGGTGCTAATAGCGCCTTGTTGCCGTTCCACTGACAGACCTGTTTTGCCAGATCTTTCGTCAATCGTTCGTCTGGCTGCCGCTTCATCATCTTCAAGGTTTCGCCTATGACCTGGTCGGGGAGCACGTTTATATATTGGGAATCTTCCAGATCCTTGGTGAGGACCAATTTCAAGATGGTATCCCAGCCACTCTCGCCGGTTTGATTGTCGAAATCCGCCACAACGACCGTGTCTTTTTCGTGGAGCTTGCTCCCGGGGCGAAGATATCGGGTGCCGATCCCAACCAGAGCAGCAAACAGAACAATCACGATCAGTGCTAGTCGCGTCCGTCCTTTTTTGACGTATGCAGCCGTTGGTCGCTCGTCCGCTGCGGCTGGGGCGTCGTGTGTCACCGCTGGTCGCTCGTCCGCTGTAGCCGGAACGTCGTGTGCTACCGCTGCGATTTCGCCTGCAGCTTTCACCTTTCGTGGCAACTGTGGATTCCCAACTTCGTTTGTGTACAGGTTGTGAATGTGTATCCGAACGCCATGCTTGACCTCAACCTCGCCCAAGTCTTGCAGGATCACGTTCTTCCAGGTGCTCAGCTGGACGAGCACATCGGCCTCGACGTTCGAAATGAGAATATGGCCCGCATCACCGCAGTCCATGACCCGCTGCGCCATGTTGATGCCGCCACCGGTCACATTGCGATTGGCATTGATGTCGGCGACGCGATACACCGGACCGGCGTGGATTCCCATGCGCAACTTGATTTTCCGATGATGGCGGAGGCTACGCGCCAACTCAAGCGCGCAGGTCACAGGAGAGTCAGGGCATCCGAAGAAGACAAGCGCCATACCGTCTCCCGTAGGCAGCTTGATGAGGTTATTTGCGGCCTGAGCGCAAGTGACTTCCGTGCTGCATTGGACTGTCTCCTGTAGTTCCGCCACGATTCTCGCCTGCTCGTCCATTGGCAAAAGTGAATAGGACACGATGTCCATGAACAGCACATATGCCATCTCCAGCTTGAGTGTCATTGCTAACGCAGCCTGCGCGCCCGATGGGCTAGGTACGATCACATGTGACTCCAAACCCCAAGACTTGGAGTTCGGTGAGGGAGGGCATTCGATAACGAAGAATTGGCGGCACGATTGCGCAAATGTTAGTTGAGAGTCGCGGACTCTCGCAATCTCTTTTTATTGCGCCTCTCGGGCAAGCCCTCCAACGCGCTCCCCCCCGGCTCCGGGCTCACGCGCGCCCCCGCCCCCTCACCCAGCCCGCGACGCCAGCCCCGCCCGACGCGAGGCCGTGGCCCCAGGCCCCAGCGCCCTCCAGCTCGTTCTCTGGCGCTCTCACCCCGGTTCCAGCTCCGATTTTACTAGTTGGTTACTATGGAGACCGGTTTTGGATTGCTCTACCTCCTATCCCGTCAGACTCGCAACAGCCGTATCGCATCTCAGCAAGACGACTGCGACGCCCGGGCTACTTGCGCGCGGCCAGAGAGCCCGTCCTGTATATTGCCTTAGTTCTCCGTAAGGCCTGGATCGTCGAGACTGCTCCGGTGAGTCGAGCTTGACCCCCAAAACGCCATATCGCGCCAACCGCAGCGCCATCGCCGACATCCGACAAACTGCGAGCATGTGTACATGAACCTGGGCGTCCTGAGGTCGGCCGAGGACTGGCTGGAAGAGATCGAGCAACTCTTCAAACGACCTCTAACCGCACAAGAGCGCAGGTGGCTCCGGCTCGGCAAGCAATCGCTTAGAACCGCCGAGGGGCAGGCTGCGACGCCGACATCCCGCAGTAAATTGAAAGCCGCCTAGCGACGTTCTCTTATGCATCGCTAACGGAACTGGTCACCCGCAACGAAGGTATGCGAGGCGGGGGCAACAGGGTTTCCGCTCGCGCCTTGCCGTTGGCGTTGGGGCGCTGCGTCAGGGTGGTGAGGGTACGCTCTTCGAACAGCAGCCGCCGCAGCGTGCGAAGGTCGTTAAGAATTCTGCGGCTTCGGTTCATGTGGAACTCAAGCCGGGTAAGGGTGTAGAGCGCAAGCTCCAACGCGTCCCTGCGGCGGGGAGAATTTCCGTTGGATTCTCGTTGAACATCCTCTTCAATTTCGAGTTTGGTCTCGAAAATGGTCTGGGCCAGCAGAGTGAGGTACTCGTGCGCGTCTTCGATGCTGGCAAATGGGCTTTCAAATGATTGCTTCATGGCAGCTTCCTTTTGCCGGTCGCTGAAGATGGTTGTATGTGCCGAAGGTCCTGGGGAATCCAGTGTGCAACAGCGCATGGACGCTAATCGGTGATGCCGGACACGGTTGCGAGTGATAAGGCCGCATTGCGAGCCGGCAACGGCCTATTGGGCACCGCTCTTGAACGCCTTGATCACGATGTCGTTGGGCTGGCTGCCGACCGGCACCAGGGTCATCAGGGCGCGCTCGGCGCTGATCTTGGAGTTCTGCCTCGTCTTCACGGTGCGGACCACGGCCACATCGCCCGACGCCGAATCCAGCACCAGCAGATGCGCCTCGTCCGGCGTGAGCGCCAGCGCGTCGGGATGCCGGCCCACCTGCACCGTGCCCATCACGTGGCCCTCGTCGATGGCGTAAACGCTCACTGTGTCCGAGCCGAAGTTGCTCATGTAGAGCAGGCTGTTGTCCGCCGTTACTACCGCATGCGATGGCTGGTCTCCGATGAGATAGCTGCCGCCCACCTCATTGGTGGTCGTCTCGATGATCGAAAAGTTGTTACTGTTGAAATTGCTGACGAACAGCTCGCCGCCATCGGGCTTGAGCGTCAAGTACACGGGAAGTTGCCCAACGTCCATGTAGGTGAGCAGGCGATCGTTCTTCAGATCGACGGCAGCAACCTGGTTCGAACCGGGGCAGGCGACGAAAACTTTGCTGTTGTCGGGAACGATCGCGAGGTCCTGCGGCTGCTGGCACACAGGCACAGTGCTGCGGACGGCGAGCTTGGACGTGTCAATGATGGAAACCGTGTTGTCGGCGCGATTGCTCGCGACCACCAGCTTGCCATCGGGCGAAACCCGCGCCAGCCCGGGCGCGCCGCCCACGCGGATGGTGGCGATCACGGCGCGCTTGTCGAGATCGATGACGGAGACGTTGGCCGAGCCCGAGTTGGCCACGTAAGCCCGCTTGCCATCTGTCGAAACCGAGACGGAGTATGGCGCGCGATGCACGCCGATGGTCGCGACCACCTCATTGCGCTCGGCATTAATGATGCTGATGTTGTTGGAGTCGGCGTTGGCGACGTAGATCTCGTTGCGCGTGGGACTGGCGGCGACGCCCGTCGGCCCTGCGCCAACGGTGATGGTCTTCGCGTATAGGCGCGAGGGATTGCTCTCGAGTTGCGTGAGGTCGAGCACGCTGACCGAGCTGCTCTTGCCGTTGGTGATGTAGGCGTACTCGTGGTAGCCGGGCGCAAGGGGCTTGCGTCCATCGCAGGCGGCAAGGCCCAGGAGAGGCAGCAGCGCGGACAGAGCTGCGATGAACCGAGCACCGCCGCCGGTCCGCGCTTGGGTCATCAGTGGGCGGCTGCCGTCGGGCGGACAGTTTCCGCAACTGCGTGCGGCGCGATTCTCGAGGCCGCCGCGCCCGGCGCTGCGACGCTGCGGCCGAGCACGTTGGCGATTTGCCGTACCTCGGCCATGAGCTGGTCGAACTGCTCGGGGAAGAGCGACTGCTTACCATCGCTGAGGGCGCGATCGGGATCGGGATGCACCTCAATGATGAGCCCATCGGCGCCCACGGCGACCGCCGCGCGTGACAGCGGCGTCACTTTGTTGCGCTTGCCGGTGCCATGGCTGGGATCGACGATGATGGGCAAATGGCTGAGCCGCTGCACCGCCGGAACCAGGCTGAGGTCGAGTGTGTTGCGCGTGTGATCGGCGAAGGTGCGCACGCCGCGCTCGCACAGCACGACGTTATAGTTACCCTCGCTCATGATGTACTCCGCCGCCATCAGCAGCTCTTCCAGCGTGGCCGACATGCCGCGCTTCAGCAGTACCGGCTTGCGGCAGCGGCCGGCGCGCTTCAGCAGCGAGAAATTCTGCATGTTGCGCGCGCCGATCTGGATCATGTCGGCGTACTTCTCCACCAGCTCGAGCGACTCGTTGTCGATCGCCTCAGTGACGATCACCAGGCCAAACCGATCGCGGATGTCGGCGAGAATCTTAAGACCGTCCTCGGCCATGCCCTGAAACGTATACGGCGAGGTGCGCGGCTTATAGGCGCCGCCGCGGAAGAAGCGCGCTCCGGCTGCGGCCACGCGCTCGGCAGTCGCGAACGCCTGCTGCCGGCTCTCGATAGCGCAGGGGCCGGCCATGACCGCCACCTCGTCGCCACCGACGGTCGCGTCAGAGTTCGGGAAGCGCACCACCGTGTCCTCTTCCTTTACGTCGCGGCTCACCAGCTTGTACGGCTTGCTGACCTTGATGACCTCCTGCACACCTTCCATGTCGTCGAAGGTGCCGGGGTCGAGTTCGAACTCGTTGCCGGTGATGCCGATGGCGGTGCGCTGCGCGCCAGGCATGGAGTGGGCGCGCAGGCCAAGACTCTCAATTTTGGAGCAGACGCCGCGCACCTGTTCCTCGGTGGCGTGCGCCTTCATGACAATCAGCATTGGAAGACCCCTTGGTGGTGACTTAGTGTACCGTTCCCGCGCAGGCAGGGGCAATCGCCGTATTTACAAATGCCTGGCCCACGATGGCACAACTGCGTGCTGGTCCCGTGCCTCCAACTACACGACAGATATTGAGTCGCTCGCGGCTAGAGCTCTCAGCCCGAGGCGAATAGATGTGGCGCGGCGGTCCTTGAGGCCTTGCCGCCTGTGGCTGAATACCTGCTGGCGTGGCACGATTGCCGGCAGTGGGCAGCGCTATGGAAAATTACTTTGCTCGCGTTGTCGGAGACGTGATACAGCGCTCGCGTCACCTGCGCGCTCGAGCTGCCGAATTGTGCGAGTTCGCCCGCGAGCTTCAGGACAGCGTAGCCAACCGTACGCGCTGTCCCGTGTGCGGCAGCACTGGCGTCAGCTCCATCTATCGCGCCAACCTCTCTGGAACGGAGCATAGCAGCGTCCCGGCCCGGCGATGTCCGCAGGGCCACGTGTACACCAACGTAGATTCTTCGGAACCGCCGGAAGAGTGATCCCCGCAACAACTCGCGGCTCGCGCCTTTGCTATACTTGATTCGCCTCTACGTTTCTGCCCGGAAGCGCTGTGCGGAAGTGGTGAAATTGGCAGACACACCATCTTGAGGGGGTGGCGCCGAAAGGCATGGGGGTTCAAGTCCCCCCTTCCGCACCAAACCTACCAGCTTGTTTTCATCGAGTCACCCGGAAAACAGATCAGGGGTGTGGCTTCCACGAGGCGGTGTAGGCCTGGAAGACGATGTCATCCAGCGCGCCGCTAAACCCGTAATTGTGCGTGGGCATTACTGGTAACGTCGAGTTGGCGAGGCCGACGAAGCCCAGCCCGGTGTCCGGACAATACACGTAGAGACTGCTTAGGATGGGTACGTAGGGTGTCCCGCCGCCCAGATCGCCGTTCTTGGCTACACAGGTCCCATACGTCGTGGGCCACGTGTAATCCCAGCCGTACATCTTGCTCACCATCATGGGGAGCGTCGTCTCGTTCGGGTTGTTCGAAGTCTTCGGCAGATATACGCCCAGCATCAGGTGCGCCATGAACACGCCCATCTGATTGACCGAGAGTTGCAGCCCGCCCCCGCCGCAAAGATCGGTCCAGTCACCCCAGCTGTTTCCGTGCGTCGCGCCGGCCGGATAAGGATACGACAGCACCGGATTGAGGCCGGGCTTGCACGAGATTGGAATATCGGGGCCGTAGACACTGTTCATGTAGGTGAGGTAACCCTGGTCGGTCGCCGTAGCCAGGTCCTGCACGCCGGCGTCGTGGAAGCCGTTGAGATAGGGAATGAGGATGCGGAAGAGCGCGAAGTCGGCGTTCTGGTAATTGTAGACCTTGTTGGCCGGCAGAATGTTCTGCGCCATGGTTGCTTTCAGATTGGCGTAACTAGTGTCGGGGTTCAACGTATCACGTATGCCGCTGGTGTGAGTCAGCAATTGCGCGAAGGTGATGGCACTGACCCCCTGGCCCAGGTGCCAGCTCTGCGGCAGATAGGGGGCGATGGGGCTGGTTACGCTTACATTCTTCGCCGCCAGCAGCTTCAGCGCGGCCACCCCGGTCATAGTCTTGGTGACGCTGGCGGCGTTGGAACGCGAGTCCAGTGTCATCGCGGCTTCTGGTGCATCGCTGGAGGTACGCGCTTTGCCATAGGCGTTGCTCGCCACCAGCAGTCCGTTGTTCAGGATGATGTAGCCGTACCCCACCGCCTGCTGGTTGATGGTGGTGTCAATCTTCTGGCCCCAAGTCGTGTAGACCAGACAATTGTTGTTGTAGCACGACTGGGAGAGGTTCTGGTTGACCTGGGTACAGCCGAAGATCATGGTTGCGGCGAGGATGGCGGAGATTAGCGTGCCGTATGTTTTCTGTGTACGCGACGGTTGGTCTTGCACGGGAGAAACCTCCGCACCGGAATTTCCTTGGTTGATCTCGAAAATCGCACCATAGTACACCTGTTTTCGCTTGTTCGCGACATCTAAGAAGTATCAGGACCCACAGTCTCTGAGCCGGCTAAAACCATCCCAAATGGCGATGCAGTTCGCTATCGATCAACCCATCGACTATCGACACCAGTTACACCGTCGTGCACCGGCTGAACTACTGTCCGCCTCCCGGGTACTGGGTTTGCACGCTTCCCGGGCAGCTCAATGCCGCGAAATTCCGATAAGGCATCTCAGTGATTCCGGCGACCTGACGGAATTTTTGTGTATTGGCATTGGTTACCCCCGCCAGAGTATCCATCTTGGGGCAACGCGAAATTGGTGGGATCTTGGGGAAACTTGGTTGGGACCGGTGGTTTCACGCCGCCGGCCTGGAACGTTGCCGGTAATGCTATACCCCAGGCGAAGCATCCGTTCAGCGGACAATCGATGTCCTTAATGGCCCAGGAGCACACCGAGCTGTCCGTGCACTCCTTGTTGTTGGGGTTGCACACACACATGGTGTTCGGCGGGGAGCCCTGCGCCTGGCAATAAGTAGTCGGCTGGCAAAAATTCATCTTGGCAGCGTCAAATTCGTCCTGGTATGCACTTAGGTTTACCTCTACTGTGACCAGTCCGGTGCCAGGGTCGTAGCTCTTAGTGATAAACGGCTTATCGGAACCCGAGACGTCGTTGAACATGAAATCCTGGTTGTTGGCGATCAGGCGATACGGCTGGACCGAGGCCTCCACGGTCGCCTTATTTAGACCAGTTCCAACGAACATCTGGTACGTCTGGTCCAGGTCGGACTTGGCGTAAATGTAGTACATGTAGTATGTCTGCCCCGGCAGATAAACATTCAAGTTACCCGTTGCCCCTACCGCAAGCTCCTGCACTAGTCTGCTCACTTGATCGTCGATATAGTACTTTCCGTGATTGACGGTCAAGGTGCTGCGCTGTCCCGTGCCCTGTCCCATCATGCGTATGACGGGAGGTTCGGCAGGGTCATCCTGTGGGGTCAGATATTGGCGGTACAGCGGCACCCCGTAACAAGTGCTGTTGCCGCAGTCGCCAGCCCACGCATTCCAGCCGCCGGGCTGCGGACAACCGCTGGGGCCGATCCCACACTTCGCAATGGTCGCAGTGGTGACGTACTCATAAGGACTGGTATCCGCGGTATTCGGGGGGCCGGTGTCGGGAGGATTTCCGTCGTGAAGATCGGAAGCACACTCGGGGGTTGTGACGGGCGCGTTGAAGAAGGGATCTTTGTTTACGGAAATGGTTTCCCGCAACATTCCATTGCCCGGGTCAGACGCCAAACCGGTCAACGAGGCATCGTCATCATTCAACACTGTCTGCCGGTCGATGTCGGTAAAGTTATTGAATAACAAAAGTCCCGTTCCGTTATAACCGCCTGGGAAGGTGCAGTATTGCTGCGCGACTGCTGTTTGATTGGTCTGGAAAGAATTGTAGTTAAACAGTGGCTCGATTACGAAATGCCGGATGTCCACATTGTCGAAAAACAAGTGGTCGGAGTGAAACGCAGGAGGATAGAAGAAACCGTTGGACTGTTTCCAGGCAATCGCCGCATTGGGAACATAACACTCGGGGTTGCCCGTAAGGTCCGCGGGGTCGGCGGGAATTCCGGCCTGAACTGCAGCCAGATAGCCGAAGTCGCAGAACTGATAGTTTTTCTCCTGCGTGGGAGGGGGGCAAGAGGTTGTAGTGCGCTGCCCGATTTTGCTGACCGGGATATCGAGAAAGGCATTCCGTTGTTGGTACGACGGGCCATCGTAAATGTTAATCAGCCTTTGGTTGCTGTCGAAAGAATCGCTGGGGTAGCTAAGGCCCTGGTCCTTCGAGAGGCAGTATGCTACGCTTGGCGGCCCAGGCGAGCATTGCAATCCGTGGGGATTGAAGGGCCCGGCACTGGAGGCGTAAGGATTATCCGGCTCTCCATTGGGAGCTTGCGCATTGCCCACCAGAGCGCTCTTGTGCAGCAGCGACCAGTAGCCCTGCGCCACATCCGCGCGGGTATAGCCGCCGCTCGTAACAAAGGTTATGCCACCCTGCTGCGGGTCGGTTATGGCGCTGTTTTGCACCAGGAACCACCACGGCCGCAGCCAGATGGCAGAAAAATTTTTCTCCGCCCAGTTAAACGATGTCGTAAAACGATCAAGCGCGGTAACCACGCAGTTCTCTTCCTGGCCGTTCGAGCCGGTGCAGGGAGGGTTGCAGGTCGGCTCGCCGGGTGCGCACCGGCAGTTGTCGCCGGTACACGCAGTGGGTTGCCGCAAACTGCCAACATAAGGATAGTAGTTATCCATTCCGTCCGGGCCTCGGGCAGGCGCGACGGGGTTGGGCACAGCCTGGAGTTTCTGGCTATCGCCATCGTTGCTGACTCCGCCGCAATCCGATGCCTTGCCGACATTCAAGAACGCCATCATCGCTGTCGAGCAGGAGTTGCCAACGAACCTCTTCAGTGGCGTATAGCCGGCCTGGCTAAAGAGTCCCGGACCCAGTGGGTTCGGCTCTACTAATTCTTGTCCGGCATAACCAAAAAAATACTCGAACTGTGACAGGCTGCTTATGCCCCCCGGCAATAGCCAGTAGCACACACCGCAGGTACCCGCCGAAGAAGCGAAGTTGTATTGGAAGTCGTTCCAGCCGTTCATAATCCAGAAAACCGTGGGAGTACGCCAATCAGAGTGGTACGGGTCTTGTTCCGGCGGATCGGGGTCACCGCTTTCGGCCAGGATTCCCGGGACCTTACGATCATTCTGTACGTTGTCGACCGCGGCACGCGCGAAGATGCCGAGGTTAGTATTCAGCACGTTATCGGCTTCGCTTCCATCCTCCAAGTAAAAGCCGTGACCAATTGACTTATAGCCCACGTTGCGCGCCAGAGTTACGTTTTGGGTGGCGTGGACCGTGATCCAGCGCGTCATCGAGTCCCACATGGACGAGTCTTTGACGTAGGTGTTCGGCGGCGCCAGCCGCGCCATGTGGAAGTGCACCGGATAGTGACCTATTGCACCACCCTGTCCCAGTTGGTAGAACTCGACTCCCTGGATCTGGTACGACAGGAATGCCTGGCGGGCCACGGTGTGTCCGCCGTAGTATCCGCTGAGTTGAGATCCGGGCGTGGCGCCGTCGGAAACAATGCGAATACTGCGGCTCAACAATCCCACCGCCGCCCGCGTGTCCACGCAGACCTTTTGACCGTTAGGACAGCTAACGTTGGGGTCCGGGTCGGGACCGATGCCGGCGGGAACCTGATCCAGCGAATAAGCCTGCCCCCAATGCGGATTCTTTACCGCGCTGGCCAGGTTCACCGTCGAGCCGGTAACGCTGGCTATCCCCAACTGCTCGGCGTGTCCCGGGAGGTAATCGGTGGTGGTCACGACGATGTTGTCCTGCGGTTGCCAATCGGAGGGCATGCCGCTGACCGTCAGTGAATTCTCTCCCCCCTTCAACGTGGCATTTAGCCGCATCCAACTGCTGCCGGTGACCGCGGGATTGGCGTCGTCGCCACCTTGGGCTCCCTTGTATCCGGAGAGGTTGATGGTGCCGCCATAGGACAGTGCCAGCACTTTGTGCCCAAAATACGCGCCCGCGATGTCATTGGTATCGAAGACGTCGTATTGATAGAAGCAGTCGTCTACCCCGCCGGGAAGCCGTAATGGTCCATTGGGTATGATTTGCGACACCTTAAGGCAGGTTCTCGGGTAGCGGTGCTGCATGTCCTTCATTACCAGGCCAAGGTTCGAATTCCATATAGCCAAAGGCACGCCGCAAGTGGGATCGTCCTCCAGGTTGCCATTGTCGATCTGTTTGCAAGTGATGCCCGGATCGCCCGAGCTGCCATAAAGATGGATGGTGAGGACGTGAGCATCATTGCCGGCGCCGATCCCCGTCGCCAGCAGCGCACCGTTGTTTTGCACCAGGATATTGGCGGCGTAGAAGTCCATCGTCACGTCGTCGAACTGCAACGTCCCGGTACCGCCATTGCCAAAAATATAGACGTTGTGAAAGTTGTAGGGGCCTTTGGTCCCGTCCACCGTGCAGGTCATGTTGTAGATGACCAGGTCCGGCCCCACCTGTCCCAGCGGAGCGCCCTGATCGAGGATTCCGCCTGCGCAAAAATCATTGGCGGCCGACGCCAGAGGCGCCAGTAAGGTCAGCGCCAGAAACGTTCCCAATATCCCCGCCAAAACGATTGTTGTCGTCTTTGCAGTTGGCGTACGCGAGGTCTTCATTGTTCGCCTCTCGGGTCGGTGGTCGTGATGCGTCGCAGAGGTATTGCGGATGGGGATGCCGGTGAGACCGAACGTTCTGGTCTGATGCGCATGATCCAACGCTCAAGCGGGCGCAGTCCTTAATGGGGAGGACCAAGGGGCTGACACCCGAACCGCTATTCGTGAAATAAAGGGAGGGTGAGCGAGGCGAGACTACTACAAGATGCCATTCCCAACAAGCATAAAAGGACCGTATTTCCGGCAGGAGAACTACTCGCCTTGTAACAAACTTGGTATTGAGCCGGAACGCACCTATAAAGTGACAGGGTCACTGGTTTCGCAAACGACCGCGGCCGCGGTGAATCCAGTTTGTTTCTTTCCGCTACTTCCCTGTCCAAATGCTGGGGTCGAAAACCAGGTCGGGCTCGGTGCTGAGGGGACGCAAATCGATATAGAGAATGAACTGCCCGGCCGTTGCGCGATCTTCGCCCGGCTGCTCGTCATCCATGCGTTTCTCCTCAAGAATGAGCACCGTGACCCCCTTCTTCCAGTAACGCCCGTCTCCGCTGATGGTTATTCCGGGGCCATTTTCAACCTGTTTCTTGGGTTTCCAAACGAAGTGGCCCGGGATCCAGCCATCGTCCTTCAAGCGCTGTTGCAGTTGCTGTTTGAAGGTGTCCAGCCCCTGGCGTGGCAGTTTTTCCGGCGTGATTCCGATATTCAGCGCCGCCAGCCGCGGATCTCCGTCCCGGCCGGTCACCAGCCAGTAATAACGCGACTTCGGAAAGCGCAATCCGGAATCGCCTAACTGGTAATCGAAAACAACTTCCCCGATGCAGTACGTGTCTCCCAACTTCGGATCCGTAAAAGGTGTCGCCAGTTTTATGGACGAGCGCTGCTGCACTTGGTCCAGGGTCATACCGATGTCGGCGACGAGCACCCCCTTGGCTTTCAGCGCGGGCATCAATTGCAGTCCCATGTTCGACAAGGCGAACGGCATGGCTATCAAGGCCCCAATCCCCAGAAAGATCCACGCCCCAAAGGTCACCTTTCGTTCGTTTTGGGCGAGGAAGCGCACCATGCCCTGGTTCCCATTGCCGATTCCTCCCTGCAGCATGACGAACAGGTGGATCATCAGGCCAATGCAGGCGAATCCGAACAGGCAGAACAGCAGCATGATGACCACTGCCAGCGTGCTTTGAACGGTTGTCTCCGGCAGCCCAGCGAGCACCAGCAGGTGGGCCACGATTGCGGCTACAAAGATGCCGGCAAAGGATACACAGGCAGTGACGACTTCCAACCGGGTCAGCGACGTCATTCGGGCCTCTTGTTCCTCGCCGCTCCGCGCTCAGTGCGCAACTCATTCGCGGAATTTATGCGATTGTTACTGGACCGTCTTCGGCCGCGGCAACGAAGACTGGCCCAACACAGATCGCCATCCTGCCGGCGTACGGACGTAGGTGTCACTGAACCAGACGGTATCGTCGAACGGCTTTCCATCGTTGGTGCCCTTTGCCCACAGCTTGGCCGTTATGACCGCGGTGTCACCCCAAACCCGGACCGTTTGCTCGGTGTCGTCTTGATGTTCATAGTGCAGGCGCCCGCTGCGCGCTGCCTTTAGCAGATCAGCCTTGGTATAAGTCTCGCCAGAGCCGGTCACCAGAACGAAGTCATCGGCCAGAATGCGGTCCATGACGGCGACATCGTTGTTTTTTACCGCTGCCTGATATTCCCCATCCAGCGAAGCCAGGGCGCCCACGTCGGACGACGGACCGTTGCTGAGTGTCTTGCGAAATACCAGATCAAACCACGGCGTCCAGGTTTTGCCGCCATCGGTGGACCTGACGGCCGTTTCGCGAACCCCAAGGTTAATCGGTTTCCAAATACCACGAACCAGCCTCTCCTTGCCGTCAGCGGTACGGTCAGCGCCACTGAGGACCATCTTTCCGTTTTTCAGTTGACCCTGGATGACCAGAAGCTCACCGCGATTGGTGACCCAGCTCTGCTGCCAGATCTTTCTGGTGGCATCGTAGCTGCTGAAGCTCTCGCCCTTGTGTCCGTCCACACCTTCGTATTGCTCATGCAGCACGCAGCCATCCAGAATGGACGTAACGCGGACGTAGGCTGCTACGGTCGTAGTATTGAGCTCGTAGACGCTCCAATCGCCAATCCAGAAATCAAACTGCTTGTACTCGGGCGCCACGCAAGGGTTCGCCTTCGGAGACTCTGCTGAGGTCACTGGTTGAGCGGCAACACAAGTCGATCCCGCGACCAGGACGATGGAAATTAGCCCTGCCTTTAGCCACCTCGCAATGGAGTCCATTCCGGCCCTCTCTTTAGCAGCGGCAAGAAGCGAGGCTAGGTGGCATCTCCTATTCTCGTTGCCATCTGCGCGCTTGATTTCTATGATTTATACCGCATTGGCCGTTCGAGCGATATGTACTTGGGTTTCATTAGCTATGACGGGCAACGCGGAAGTAAGCGCGCATCGCGCGCATATTTTCCTTGGAATAGAAGGCGCTACGCCGACTTCTGGGAAGGAATCTCCCCGAAGCCATACTTTTCCCACCTAAGTTCGGTTTCCCCCGCCTAAGCTCGGACCATCAGCTTCTCAATACGAATCGGCAGTTCGCGCACCCGTATGCCGGTGGCATGGTAGGTCGCCATGGTCAGCGCCGGAGCGCATCCCGTCAGGCCGATCTCGCCTATGCCGCGCGCGCCGTATTGACTCATTATTTTGTCGGGGTAATCGAGGAAGATGACGTCAATCTCGGGAACATCCGCATTGACCGGCACAAGGTAGTCGGCGTAGTTGCTGTTGATGGGATTTCCGTTGCGCACGTCATACACGGTTTCTTCGAACAGCCCCATGCCGATGCCCATCACCACGCCGCCCATGATCTGGTTGCGCGCTGTCTTGGCGTTGATCATCTGCCCGCCGTCCATCACCGTGAGCCAGCGCGTCACCCGCAAATGAAAGACGTCGGGGTCGTAGCTGATCTCGCAGAAGTGCGCGCCGAACGAGTGCGTGGAGTATTTCTTCTGCTCGTCGGTTTCGTTGGTCTTCGCCTGCCCGTCGAGCCCTACGAGGTTTTGTGCCAGCAGGATCTCCTGGAAAGGCGCCCCAGTATCGGGCGGTTTGTCGGCCGCGTGGACGCGGCCTTGGCTGAGCTTCAGGGTCTTGGGATCGGCATTCGCGAATGGCGAATTCGACGCTTTCGGCGCAGCCTTCAACACCGCCTGCATCGCTTTGTCGGTCGCTTGTGCGATCGCGGGAATAACCGTCGAGGTCGCGGACGATCCGCCCGAGGTCGGGCCGGGCGGAAGCGAGCTGTCGCCGAGCACCACGTCGATCTTGTCCACGGGAATGCCCGTGCGGTCGGAGACGATCTCGGCGAAAATCGTGTACGTACCGGTGCCGATGTCCTGGGTCGCGCACGAGGCCCGTGCGGTGCCGTCGGCCAGCAGGCGCACGCGCACTTCGGCGCCGCGCTGGTGGGCCGGCCAGGTGCAGGTCGCCATGCCCCAGCCAAGAATCTCGTTGCCGTTGCGCATGGAGCCAACCTGCGGGTTGCGCTTGCTCCAGCCGAACTTCTCCGCGCCTATCTGATAAGCCTCGCGCAGATGTTTGCTGGAAAACGGCAGGTCTCTGCCCTCGTCCTTCTCCGCGTAATTCTTCAGCCGGATCTCCAGCGGATCCATATTCAGCTTGATGGCCAGATCGTCCAGAGCCGACTCGAGGGCAAACAACGCCGGCGTTCGCCCCGGCCCGCGCATGGGAGTCGGCGTGCCGATGCTCAGCTTCACCTCTCGCTGCTGGGCCACAACGTTCGGGCAGCTATACAGCATCTTGGTCGGATCGACGCAGTCCTCCAGGTAGTCATCGACAAACGAAGTGTCGCTGTGGATGTCGTTCAGCAGCGCCGTGAGCTTGCCGTCATTGGTTGCGCCGAGGCGAACGCGTTGCTCGACCGAAGGACGATGCCCCACGCAAGAAAACATCAGCGAGCGCGGGATTGCGAACTGCACCGGCCGCTGCACCTTCTTCGCTGCCATGGCCGCCAGCCAGGAATGCGGCCACGGAAACAGCTTGCAGCCGAATCCCGAGCCGATGAAGCGCGAGATGACGTCGATGTTCTCCAACGGCATGCCCAGCACTTGCGAGGCGACGTTGTGGTGGTTCACCACGCCCTGCGACGATTCGTACAGCGTCAGCCGGTCGCCCTCCCAAACCGCAAGCGTGCCGTGCATTTCCATCGGGTTGTGGGTCTCCACCGGCGTGATGTAGGTGTAATCGATTTTGACCGGCGCCTGCTGATACGCCGATTCCGCATCGCCGCGCGAGTACTGTTCGTCGGCAGGACGTGTGCTGGCGGCGCCGCTGCGCTGCGCCATGCGCACCAGCGGCTTCTTGGTTTCGTATGAAACCTTCACGTGATGGGCAGCGTCGCGCGCCTGCTCGAATGTCTCAGCTACCACCAGCGCAACGTATTGTCCGTAGTAGTAAACGTCGTCGTCCTCGAATGGCGGACGGCTCTCGCCGGGACGGCTCATGTCTTCCAGCGAGCCCGCCGGCCGATACAGCCGTCCAATGTTGCCGTGATGCAGGATGGTCAGCACGCCCGGCATCTTTTCCGCGCGGGAGGTGTCGATGGCCGTAATGCGTCCACTGCCGATGGTGCTCGTCACCGCGCACGCGAAGGCGACGTTCGGCATGGGATGCTCGATGGCGTAAGGCGCGCGTCCGCTGACTTTTCGTGGCCCGTCGATGCGGCTGACCGGTTTACCGATGGGTGATGTGCTCATTGCAACGTCCTATGCTTGAGTGACGGTTTGCAGCGCGCGCACCAGCGTGCGCTTTGCCAGCTCGATCTTGAACGCGTTGTCGGGCATCGGCCTCGCGCCCTGAAGTGCGGCTTCCGCGGCTGCGCGAAAGTTCGCGTCGCTCGCCGCCTGGCCTTGCAATACGCGCTCGGCTTCCATCGATCGCCATGGCCTCGTGCCCACTCCACCGAGCGCAATCCTGATGTGCTGGAGGTTTCCGCCTTGCACATTGGCCACCACTGCCGCCGACGCCAGCGCGAATTCATAGGAAGCGCGATCCCGCCGCTTCAGGTAGTGCGAGCGCGTGCCGCCCGGCAGCTTGGGCAGCGTGACGTAGGTGATCAGCTCTCCCGGTGCGAGGACGTTTTCCCGTTGCGGCGTGGTGCCGGGAAGCAGGTAGAACTCATTCAACGGAATCGGGCGCTCGCCCTTTGGACCGCTGGTGTGTACCACCGCTTCGAGCGCCATCATCGCCACCGCCATGTCTGAAGGATGCGTCGCAATGCAATGCTCGCTGGTGCCCAGGACGGCGTGAATGCGGTTGAAGCCATCCAGCGCCGAGCATCCCGTGCCCGGCTGGCGCTTGTTGCAGGGATAGGCCGTGTCGCGAAAGTAGTAGCAGCGCGTGCGCTGGAGCAAATTGCCGCCCGTGGTCGCCATATTGCGCAGTTGCGGCGATGCGCCCGAAAGCAGCGCCTGCGACAGCACGGCGTACTCCTGCTGCACCCTCTGGTCGTGCGCGAGATCGCTGTTGCGGACCATCGCGCCGATGCGCAGCCCGCCGTCCGGTGTCGGCTCGATCTTCGTCAGCGGCACGCTGTTGATGTCGACCACCGTGCGCGGGTTCTCGACGTCCAGCTTCATCAGATCGATGAGCGTGGTGCCGCCCGCAACGAAGCGCGTATCCGGCGCCGCGCCCGCGCTCACGGCTCCCGCCACGGTGTCAGTCTTGCGATAGTCGAAACTCTGCATTGCGCTCTCCTGCTGGAGCGAACTTGGTGCGCTTGCGTGCTTGCTGCACGGCCGCAACGATGTTCGGGTAAGCGCCGCAGCGGCAGATGTTGCCGCTCATGCACTCGCGCACCGAGTTGTCGTCGTCGCCACACGGCTCGTTGAGCAGCGCCACCGCCGACATGATCTGGCCCGAGGTGCAGTAGCCGCACTGGAAGCCATCATGCTCGACGAAGGCGGCCTGCACCGGATGCAATTGCCCATCGTGCGCCAGGCCTTCGGTGGTCGTAATCGCGTCACCCTGGTGCATGATGGCGAAGGTAAGGCACGAGTTCACGCGGCGTCCATTGACGTGGACCGTGCACGCGCCGCACTGCCCGTGGTCGCAGCCCTTCTTGGTGCCGAACATTTGCAGGTTGTTGCGCAGCGCATCGAGCAGCGTGACTCGCGGCTCCAGCTTCAGATGATGTTCCTGGCCGTTGATCTTGAGCGTGACCGGAACGGCGCCAGGAACGGAAGGCGGCGCGACGGGAGTCTCCACCTGCGCAGCCGAAGCCAGCAGCGGGCTCGCCGTAACGACAATCCCAGCTGCGCCTATTCGACCGAGAAACGAGCGCCGCGTCACGCCGGCATTTTTTGATTTGCTTTGAGACTGGCGCAGCGGACTGCGCTGCTCATCCGAAGAGGTAGGATCGCGATCTTCGCTTGCCATCCATCACTCCCAATCGGCGGTTCGAAAAAAACCTCGTGCCTGAGATGCTCGCCCGCTCCCCAAAGATGTGTCGGATTGCTTCGCAAGTTTGCGATAAGGCGGCCTTGGCAAGACCGCTTCCGCGAAGACGTAACCATTCAGGCCGGCAACTCACAAGGCCTTAGCGGTCTGCAAGATGACTGCCGGCATGTCCAGCCACACGGCAGGCGTGCTAGAATTCAACAGTACCGAGACACGCTTGAAGCGCCAACGACTGGCCTCCGGGTTCACGTAAGCAGTGTGGTACACCGTGCCTCTTCACGCCTGATCCAAATCAAGGTTGAGAGAGATTTCCGGGATTGAAGGCGACGGGTTGGCGCGCCTGGGCGCGACCCTCGCAAGAGAGTTGAGAATTACATGGTTGCACTGATTACCACCATTCACGTTATCGTCTGTCTGTTCCTGATCATCGTCGTGCTGCTGCAAAGCGGACAGAGCGGCGACATCGCCGCCGCGTTCGGCGGCATGGGCAGCCAGACCGCCTTCGGCACCCGCACCGCCGCCACCATGCTGGGCAAGGCAACCACCTACGCGGCCGTCATCTTCATGCTGACTTCCATGGCGCTGACGGTCTTTGCCGCGCGCCGCTCGCACGCCAGCGGATCGGTATTTGCGGGGACCAAGTCGACGGCGCCGGCGAAGACAGCTCCCGCGCAGCCCAAGCCCGCAACTCCGGTGCAGCAGACGCCCGCTCCCGCCCCACCGCCGATGGCGAAGTAATTAGCTGAGCTGCACGCGGGTGTAGTGTGGCGCTTCAGCGCCGCGTGTTCAGACATCCATCAGAGGGTTTTCGCCGCGCAGGCGAAGCGGCCCGCACCTTGCTCTCAACTCACCAGATAATCCAGCGCCGCCTCGCGGGTGGGGAAGATAGGCAGCTCGCGGGTGCTGAAGCTGCGGACGGATTCGTAGAGCGCCTTGGGCAAGTTGTCGTCGAGCACCCAGGCGTCGCGCTTAAGGTGTCGCTTGTCGATTGCGGCCGCGACCTTGATGTGCTCGACCGTTTCACGGGTGAACTCGGCGCCGGTGAAGTCGGCCACCAACAGCACCGTTCCAGGCGGCTCCTGGGTGATAATTGGGGGCGCCTGGTCCGCAATCTCGGCCACTTCATTGGCCTTGCAATTGGTGTAGTCGACCAGCAGGATGCGTTGTCCGCGATGCGTCACAAACCGTATCCGCTCCATGACTCTCTCCTCTACCGTTAGCGCACGGGCCCCAGTGACGCGGTTGGGCGAAGTGTACTGCTAGCCACTAGCTGCTAGCAACTAGCGACTAGCGACTAGCGAAATACCAACTCGGACCTTTCATTTCCGAATCGCGATTTGTTCGCCTTGGCTGCTTGCGTAAGCTGTGACCCGGAAGCTCCAGTTGCTAGTCGCTAGTCGCTAGTTGTTTTATGCTTTTCACATGATCCACGAAATCATCCCCGTCGGCCCGCTCCAGTGCAATTGCTCGATCATCGGCGACGAACACAGCCGCGAAGCCATGGTCATCGATCCCGGCGACGAGATCGACGAAGTCATGGCGGTGGTGCAGCGGCACGGGATGACGGTGAAGCAGATCGTCGTCACCCACGCGCACATCGACCACGTGGGCGGCGCGATGAAGCTGAAGCGGCTGACGGGCGCGCCGATCCTGCTCAACCAGAACGACTACGCACTGCTGAAGATGCTCGATGTTCAGGCGGCGTGGATCGGGATGAAGGCGCCGGAAATGGTGACCATCGACAGCAGCTTGAGCACGGGCGACAAGGTGAGCGCCGGCAGCCTGATGGCCGATGTGCTGTACACGCCCGGCCACACCGAAGGCAGCATCTGCTTGTACTTCGCGCCGCAGAAGAAGCTGATTGCAGGCGACACGCTGTTCGCCGGCTCCATCGGCCGCACCGACCTGCCCGGCGGCTCTTACGAGAAGATCATGCGCTCGCTGCACGGGCCGGTGCTGGCGCTGCCCGACGAAACCATTGTCGTCCCTGGCCATGGGCCCCTCACCACCATCGGCGAGGAGCGCGCCACGAATCCGTTTCTGTCGCTTTGAGCCGACGAATTGATCGCTGGAAGAGCGCGGGGATTGGGGACTGGGGATTGGAGGTTGGAAGGAGATCGGGTTTAGGGGCTCGGGAACAGAGATAATGAGAAGCATTAGCCCTTGCTACCAGCCCTCAGTCACTCGCCTCCATGCCCCAGTCCCCAGCCCCTAACCCCTCATCCATTCCCATCCGCACCTGCTCACGATTTCTCCAAATTGTCATTGCGTCACCCCGGATTTGCACTACAATCGGCCTAGGAGTAGAGCTTGCCCAAGTTCGAAGAGTGCCTGGACCGGCTGGAAAAGATCGTGGACGAACTGGAGAAGGGCGATGTCCCGCTCGACCGCGCTCTGGAACTCTTCGACGAAGGTATGAAGCTCTCAGGTTCTTGCCGGAAGGAACTGGAAGAAGCCGAAGGCAAAGTTGAGATTTTGCTCAAGCGTAACGGCAAGCTTCAACCGGAACCCTTCCCATCTGCAACCCAGCCCGTCCCCAAATAGGTCACGGGAAAGCGATTCAACGCAAGGTGCACCACTGGGTGCGTAGTTCCTAAAGCCAAGCATTACAGGATGGCAACGCCGTCCCCTCACATTCATCGAGGAGTTTGCCATGCGGCCTATCAATGCCGTTCTCGCCCATCATGATCCGGAAGCGGCGCAGTACCTGTCTGCCTCGCTGACCAAAGAATTCCGTAACCTGCTGGTCGCAAGGTCGGCCTCTGAGCTGCGGATCTCAATCGCGCACTATCGCGCTCCGTTTGCCGTCATTGACCTGGAACTGATCGGCCTGCCCGAACTGAAAGAGCTGTGCCGCGAGTTTCCCGCCACCGCGTTTGTCGGCATCCATCGACTGGCCGACGACCGCATGTGGGCCGAGGCCCTCGCCATGGGCGCCGTCGACTGCTGCCATTGCGACGACCTGCGCGGCATCCTGCTGGCGGCCGAACGCTACGTTGTCCTGAGCCGCACGCGCAGCGCCGCGGCGTAACCTCGTCGGCATTTGCTAGTCAGCATTTAGCCAACCGCGGCGATCACCCGCTTCTATGCACCGCCGCGGTTTTGCGCCGCGCCCCCGCGCCCCTCCGCCACCCCGAGTACGCCTTTCCACGCGGAAGCGACTTAACCATGTTGAAATGACCAGGCTCGCCGTTACAAAGGGCAGGGCGATAGGCTCCCTCCCATTTGGAACTACGCCTTATCCTTGGTAGTGCAGCAGCGAAAAAACCTCGTACTCTGTCAGCTTCTCGCGTCCCTTCAGCCCGTCAAGTTCCACCACGAACGCCATGCCGCAGATGTCCGCGCCGAGCTGCTTCGCCATATCGGCGGTGGCTTTCGCCGTGCCCCCGGTGGCCAGCAGGTCGTCGCAGATGATGATGCGCTGCCCGGGCTTGATGGCGTCGCGGTGGATCTCCAGCGTGTCCTGCCCGTACTCGAGATCGTACTTCCACTGCAACACTTCCGCGGGCAGCTTCTTCGGCTTGCGCACGGGAACGAAGCCGGCGTTCAGCCGGTACGCAAGCGCCGGCCCGAAGATGAAGCCGCGTGCCTCGATGCCCAGCACCAGGTCGACGTCGCAGTTCAAGTAGTGCTCGGTGAGCGCGTCGATGAGGCGCGCGAATCCCAGCCGGTCCTTCAGCAGTGTGGTGATGTCGTAGAAGAGAATGCCAGGCTTGGGGAAGTCGGAAACTTCGCGGATTAGCTGCTTAAGATCGTCACAACTCTGCGGCGCCGTGGACGGCATCGGTCAGGCTGCTCCTTTGATTTGAAATGACGCGGCGTCCAGCAACGGCGCGCGGGATTCGCTTACCTGGTCGACGCGCGCGGCGCGCGGCCCGTCTTGCAGCTTCTGGCGCAGCGTCCGGTGCTGATCGGCAGTGCCGGTGGCCATTATCTCCACATCGCCGTCGTGGCAATTGCGCACCCAGCCGGTGACGCCGAGCTGTGCCGCTTCGCGCTCTACAAACCAGCGGAAGCCCACGCCCTGCACGCGCCCAGAGACAACATAGCGGCGAGTTTCGAGGTCAGGCATAAGGCAGCAAGGTCCGGGTAGAGCGGGCCTTCAGGCCCGCGTTGCGACTGCCATCAGAACCGAGTCGGCTTCAGGCCGACGACAGAATGCCGCCCGCTAAAGCGGGCCCTGCGGTAAAGACTGGCCGCGGACGCCGGCGCTGGAGCGCCGCTCTAGCTTCACACACGCTTCGGCGACACGCGATTCAGCAGCGCAATCAATCCTATGCCCGACGGCGGGATCTTCACCGCGTGTTGCAGGATAATTTGTTTCGCATTGAGTTCCCGGCCGTACAGGTTCTGGTTCGCGTCGTCGTCGGAGCGCAGCGTCGAGCCTTCCAGCGAGATGCCGGCGAAGATGCCCTTGTTGCGCGACCACGAGAGAATCTCGGCGTTCATCGCGATGTCGGTTTCGGCCGAGGTGGCGCGGCCCACTGGCCCCGCGGCAACTGAGGCGTCGCCGCCCAGCTTGACCTTGCTGCTCATCACCGACTTCGCGCCTTTCTCGTTCATCACCAGCAGAACGAAGTCCGTGGCCTCGCCGCCGATCTGCAATCCGAAGCTGCCGCCTTCCAGGGCAAAGAACGCAGGAGCGCTCCACGGCCCGCGAAAATTTTCTCCCGTGCGGCAGGTCATTACGCCGCGCCCGTAGCTGGCGCCGAAGACGAAGGCAGCTTTCTTCACCGACGGAAATACCACCACGCACTCGGCCTTGTTGAGCAGATCGTGTGGAATGCCTTTGTCCGGCGCGTCCAGAATTTCCTTCATTACCTCGTAGGAACCTCGGAGACGCTCCTGCTCTTTCTTCTGAGCAAGTACCGGCACGACCAAACAGAGCGCTAGCAGTCCTACGGATATTTTCTTCATTGTCATCTCGAACCCGAGGGGGATTCTGGCCGGGAACTGTCAGAATGCGGCGCAGACGGGCGGAATTAAGCCCGCGATAGCGACACTTCTTCTGCGGCGTTCACGCGAATGGTGTCACGCCCATGGTTGGAGCGCGAGCCCGGCTGGACCTTCGCCGGGCTCGTTGGACTTACTCCTTACTGCTTTTTCGTTCCCGCGCTCGTGTCGAGGACAGAAACCAGCGATCGGCCTCCCGGCGTCGCCTTCACCTTGCCGCCGGAGACGATGTCCTTCGCGCTCACTTCTTCTCCATAGAGCCGTTTGTTGGCATTGTCGTCGGGGTCAAGCGTCGCCCCGTTGAGGGACACGCCGGCGAAAGCTCCCGACGTTCTGGAATAGGTCAGAATGTCAGCTCCGCCTACCGCACTGCCCGCACTGGCTCCCGGACCCAGTGCAGCCGTCGCATCGCTGCCGACCTTGATCTTGCCGTTCAGGGCCTTGTCCGCCGCTGCCGACGTCATGATGAGCAGGATGTAGTCGGTCGCCGTGCCGCCGATCTGCAATCCGGCGCTGGCGCCCCCGATGCTGTACAGGGCGGGCGTTGACCATTTGCCGCTGAAGTCTTTGCCCGTGCGGCAACTCATCGGGCCCCGTCCTCCCGTGCCGCCAATGCCCACCGCGAACTTCTTGACGCTGGGCAGAATGATAATGCAGTCGGCCTTGGCGATGACGCTGTGGGGAACGTCTTTGCTGTGCGTCATGGCCTGCAAAACGGTGACGGCGTTCGACAGCGTCTTCTCGTCATCTTCTTTGCTGGCGCCCCAAAGCGCCTGGGTGAACAAGCTCAACACTACCGACAGAACCAGGTAAGGAATAAACTGCTTGGCCCGCACTTTCATTACGGCCTCCTTTTTTTATGCGTCACTAATATACGCCGTGCACTTCACTCCGGAATACCGGGAATTAAGTGCTATTGGACTACAAAGGATTGTTGCTGCGGTTTTGGGTTCAGGCGCGCGACAAATATACGCCCTCCGATGTGTCCACGCGAATCGTCTCGCCCTCGTTGATGAACGGCGGCACCTGCACCACCAGCCCGGTCTCAGTCTTGGCCGGCTTGGTTACGCTGCTGGCCGTGGCCGACTTCAGTCCCGGCTCGGTCTCCACCACCTTCAGTTCGACCGTCTGCGGCAGCTCGATACCGACCGCTTTGCCGTCAAAAAATTCTACCTTAATGGCCAGGTTGGCCGTGAGGTAGTCCACCGCATCACCCAGGATGTCCTTGCCCAGGTGCAGTTGCTCGTAATTCTCGGTGTTCATAAAGTAATAATCGTCGCCGTCGGCGTAGAGGAACTCCATCTGTACCTCATCGACCGTGATCTTCTCGATGGGGTCGCCGGAGCGGAAGCGGTGCTCAAACATGGCGCCGGTGCGCAGGTTGCGCAGCTTGGCCTGGATGAAGGCGCGCAAGTTGCCCGGGGTGCGGTGCTCCACGCTGAACACCGAGTGCAGGTCATTGTTGTGCTTGATGACCATGCCCGGACGTAGCTGGGTGGCTGGAATCGCCATTGCTTCTATGACTCCTTAAGGATAACTTTTCTCGGGAGAGCCGGTGACCCGAAGGCTTGGCAACTACGGCTCAGGAGATGAAACATCAATTTTACATGCGCCGAACGAGGCTTGGGAAATCGCTATGCCCCGCTAACGACGTCCGCCGCGTTTGAACATATTAGCCGGTCTCGCGTATAGAAACTTTGTCGATATGACTAACGAAGGTCGCGCTGAGGTCCTCGCCGGGGTTCTTGAGTGCTTATTCGAATGCGAGGAAATCTTCATCTATGTGCTGGTTCCTCTTGTTTGCATTGCTGCTGTCTGCATTATCGGAATGTTGATTCATCAAGCCATATCTGATCCTCATGTGGTTAGCGCGGCCTCGACCTCAGACTTCTTATCCACTAACGCCGACAAATGGTTTTCCCCGAGGGGTTAGCGGGCGGTCCAGTCCACGATTTCTCCCACCGATTCACTGGGCGCCGTCGGCTGTCCATTTCTGGACGCTAAGCGCGCGGTCGTGGGCGGCCCAACAAAGTGAACGCCCGCAGCGGTGCGTATTTCACAGAAGATATGCCGATTCCATGATTGGCAGCCCATCTGCAGTACTACGAGTGAGGTGGAGATGACTTCCACACCTGATGGCACCACCATCCTCATCGCCGATGACCAGGAACACGTGCGCGAGGCGCTCGCTTTGCTGCTTCGCGGGCACGGCTATGCGGTGGTGCTTTGCGCCTCGCCCGGAGAAGCGCTGTCCGCCGCTCGCGAACACGCGCCCGAACTCGCCCTGCTCGACATGAACTACCAGCGCGACAGCACCTCGGGCGTGGAGGGCCTGGACCTGATTCAGCGCCTGCGTGAGTTGGACCCGACGATTCCGATCATCGCGCTTACCGCATGGGGCAACGTCGATCTGGCGGTCAGCGCCATGAAGCACGGTGCCAGCGACTTCCTGGAGAAGCCCTGGCGCAACGACGCGCTGCTGGAGAAGGTCGGAACGATGCTGCGCCGCGCCGCGGAGCTCCGCTCGTCGCAGCGCGTCTCCGACTACGAGCGCCAGGACGCGCAGCAGTTGCAGACCCGCATCGTGCCCCAGCGCCATTTCGTGACCCACGGGGTCGAACTCTTCGGCGACAGCGTTCCCGCGGGCGTGCTCGGCGGCGACTACTTCGGCGCGTGGCAGCCCACGCCCGAGGTGCTGCACTTTTGCGTCGCCGACGTCTCCGGCAAGGGCACTCCGGGCGCGCTGATTGCTGCCATGCTCTATGCCTCGCTCAGCACACTATGCGCCTCCAGCAACAGTCCGGAGATTGTTCTTGCCCAGGCCGAGACCATACTGCGCAACCAGCTCGGCGAGGGCCACTACATCACCATCTTCTACGGCGTGCTCGATCTTCAGTCGCGCGTGCTGCACTTCGTAAACGCCGGCCACCTCCCGCCGATTCTGCGGCGCAGGGGCGGCTCTATCGAATCCCTCGCCCCCACGCGGCCCGTGCTCGGCTTCCTGCTCGACACCGGCTTCCGCTCGGAGCGGATTGTGCTGGGCGCCGGCGACCGCTTGCTGTTGTATACAGACGGCGTCTCCGAGGCTACGAATGCTAACGGTGAGGAGTTCGGGTCCGAGAAGCTGGAAATGCTCATGGCCACCGCCGACCATCAGGGGTTATCCGAGCACTATGCGCAACTGATGAACAACGTCCGCAACCACGCGGCTGGGAAGCTCACGGACGACGCCACGCTGCTGCTGATCGCCATCAATGAAACCGTGGATGCGGCAGCCTCCCGCTTAGCAGGACAAATGCGCAGTAGCACGTAGGCGGGTTACTCCACCGCCTTGGCAAACAGCCCGCTCACGCCCGCAATGTTCGGCAGCAACTCCGCCGGTACGCTGTGCCGCCGCTGGAGATAAGCGGGATCGTTGTACGTCAGCCAGACCTTGCCCTCGGCATCGCGCCACACCAGCGCCTTCAGCGGCAGATCGATGGCCAGCGTCGGCGCGGCCTGCATTAGCGGCGTTCCCGCCTTCGGGCTGCCGAAGATGAGCAGCTTGGTGGGCCGCATCTCCAGCCCGACTTTGGCGGCCTCGTCGCTGTGATCGATGCGCGCGAACAGCGCCACACCCTTTTGCTTCAGCAGGTCTTCCAGCCGTTGCAAGGTCTCATCGACGGAATGCTTGCTTTCGAGATGAATCAGGCCGTTGTCGCCAGTCGTCATAGGTCTCTCCTCACACGACACGCGTACGAAGGACCGCAGCCTGCGATATCCGATGCCCCCGACCGCGCGAAGATGCGCAACATGTGAAAATGGTCGTCATGCGAGCTAGCTGGGACGCCGTCGTGTTCGACTATGGCCGGGTGCTGAGCCACTCGCCCACGCAGGCGGAGATTGCGGAATTCGCGGAACTGGTCGGCGTCAGCGAGCCGCCGTTCTTCCAGCTCTATTCCGATACGCGCGACGACTACGACTGCGGGCGCCACGATTATCATCAGCATTGGCAGCGGTTCTCGCGGGCCGCCGGCATCGAGCTTCCTGCCGAGCGGGTGGCGCGCATCGTGCAACACGAAACCCAACTGTGGATGCGCGAGAACCGGCAGACGCTGGAGTTGGCCCGCGAAATCAAACGCGCCGGGGTTCGCACCGCCATCCTGTCCAACATGCCGCGAGACCTCCTGGGCGCAATGCGCAATCGCTTCGACTGGCTTGACGAGTTCGAGGTGCAGATCTGGTCGTGCGACCACGGCGTCATCAAGCCTGATCCGGCGATTTACAAGCTGTGCCTGGACGCACTCGGCTGCGAGCCGCAGCGCGTGCTGTTCTTCGACGATCGCCCCCGCAACGTCGAAGGCGCGCGAGCTGCCGGCATGGACGCCCACGTCTTCGAATTGGCAGAACAGGCGCGGAAGATTGTGCTAGCGGGAATGCAGGTGGCGCTGGGCCAGTAGTTTGTTGTCGTTGTCGTGTGCTGGCAGCCTGCTTTAGGCGAGCGGTTGTAGGCGAGCGGTTTGAAAGCAAACGCGGTTGGAATTATAAGATTGTCATCCCGAGCGGAGCCGAGGGATGACAACCTTCTTACTCCGGTGGCATCTCCTCTCAACCGGCGTTTGCTGGTGACTACTCGACTTCCGCATGCGGAGGACAAGCGACAACTGTCTCGCTTTGCCCGCAACCTGCGGATAGCAGCATCATCCTATCGGCAGTATCGTCGCCACATGAACACCGAACTTCAGCACAAATGGCAACAGATAATGGCTCGCGACGCCCGCCAGGATGGCCACTTCGTCTTCGCCGTGCGCACCACCGGCGTTTACTGCCGGCCTTCGTGTCCCAGCCGGCGGCCGCGCCCCGAATCGGTCGAGTTCTTCTCCAACCCGAACGATGCCGAGCGCGCCGGATATCGCGCCTGCCTGCGCTGCAAACCGACCGAGATCTCCTCACAGACGCAATACGTCACCCGCGCGCGGCAGTTGCTCGACAACGCCGAAGGCGTGCTGACACTCAGCGCGCTCAGCAAGCGCGTGGGCCTCAGCCCATTCCATCTTCAGCGCTTGTTCAAGCGCGCCACCGGCCTCAGCCCGCGCGAGTATCAATCGGCGCGCCGCATGCAGCACGTGAAAGCCGGGCTGCGCAGAGGCGACGACGTCACCACTGCTCTCTACGACGCCGGCTTCGGCTCGCCGAGCCGCCTGTACGAGCGCGCACCGCAGCAGATGGGGATGACTCCCGGCGAATATCGGCGCGGCGGCGCCGGTGTGAGGATCACATTCGCGATCGCGCCAACCGAGCTGGGACGCCTGCTGGTCGCCGCCACCGAGCGCGGCCTCTGTACCGTGCGCTTCGGCGACAACGCGACCGAGCTGGAGCGCGATCTGCGCCAGGAATTTCATGCCGCCTCGCTGCACCGCGACGACGCGGCCATGAAGCCATATCTCGATCCGCTGCTGGCCGCGGTCCGCGGCGAAAACACCACCATCGACCTTCCGCTCGACGTACGGGCCACCGCGTTTCAGACCAAGGTCTGGGAGAAGCTGCGGCAGATTCCGCGCGGCGAGACGCGCAGCTACAGCGAAATCGCACGCGAGATCGGCGAGCCACGCGCGGTCCGAGCCGTGGCGCGCGCCTGCGCCACCAACCCGGTCGCACTCGCTGTGCCCTGCCATCGCGTGGTGCGCAGCGACGGCGAACTCGCCGGCTATCGCTGGGGCGTAGAGCGGAAACAAAAGCTGCTGGACTCTGAGCGCAAAGGTAGAGCCGGCCTTCAGGCCGGCGGCCACGCTGCCCTTTAACAACGTTGGGGCTGCGGTGGTCATCTTCGATGACCACGGCAGCCCCAATCAGTATCTTGCCGGCGGGCACGCGGCGCTAAAGCGCCGCTCTGCCGGTACTGGCCGGATACTGTGATCCTAAAAGCGATCTAGCGATAGCGGTCCACGGGGGTAATGACCACATACGATAGAAATGCCGTATGATCGCCGGGATTCATCCCCATGAACGCCAGCGTATGATTGCCGCCTGTACTAACCGTGAACCTCGCGGTTTCCAGCGTGAAAGGCGTGCCGGTGGTAAGTGACCAAGTTCCGATCGGAGTGCCATCGATCAACGCCACTACTGTCTGGGTGCCGTCGTACTCATGGCGGGATCCCAGATAGAAGCTTAGCGTGTACGTCCCGGCCGTAAAACCTCCAACCTCTTGCCATACAAACCCGCCGATGTCCTGCAAGAATACTGCTTGATTGAAGGGCAGCCCGTCGAAAGGCGGCGGGAAGAATATAGTGTTCGGACCAGTAATCCCGGCCCCGCCCTCCAGGGAAGTTGGAGCCAATTGCCGGGCCGCGTGCCCTCCCATGATCCATCCGAAGCCGGGGCTTTGGTCGAAGTTCTGGGTGTTGTAGCCGTATGCGTTGCAAGCGGTTACAGCCCCCTGGTAGGCGTAGTCGTTTCCGCACGTGATGCGTACGGCTCCGAAATCGAAGTTGACAATGTTGATTTGTCCAGAGGCGCTCGCCGCTATAAATAGAATTGCGGAGAGAAGAAGGGCCCTGCGAGGAACTGACATGGCTTACCTCCAGGTTGAAGCACAAGTTGAAGTTGAGCTTCGGCCCGGAGAGTGCCTGTTGTCAGTGTGTGACGTCACTCTGAAAAAAATTTGCGGCCGCTTTCCCAATTTGGGCGTCGTCGTGGTGAGAATTTTCCGGAGGACGCAGTAATGGCGGAAGCGTCATCGCAAATCGACACTCAAAAGCCGATTGCGTCCCACCGCCAGGTCAGTCTCCCGTCGCCGACTGCTTCGTCTCACCGGCCCGCAGGCGTCGCGTCCAATCCACCAGGCCTTGCAGCAGCTTGCGAATCGCCTCTTTCGTCGGCTCGTGCGTCAGGTTGCCGTTCACATCGAAGCGCTCGGCGGCGTTGGCGATCATCACCTCCGGCTGGTTCACCGGAAGCATATTCAGGAAGACAAACATCTGCCGCAGATGATACTGGGCCCGCGCACTGCCCAAAGTGCCAACCGATGCGCCCATCACGGCCACTGGTTTCCCCGACCACGCGCTGTCGCCATAGGGCCGCGACGCCCAGTCGATGGCGTTCTTCAGCACGCCCGGCACCGAGTAGTTGAATTCCGGCGTGACCAACAGGATCGCGTCCGAGGCGCGAATGCGTTTCTTCAGCTCCACAACCTTTGGCGGCGGACTGCCCTCGTCATCCTGATTGAAGCCGGGTAGGCCGTCAATCTCGGCAATCTCCAGAGTGGCGCCCGTGGGGACTAGCCCCACCGCCGCACGCAATGCGGCGCGATTATAGGACTGCCGGCGAAGGCTGCCTGCGATTCCCAAAATCCGAACGTCGTCACTCATGGTTATCTCCTCGTGCACTTCGATGGCAGCCCGCCGGCAAAGATGCAGATGCGCAATGGTCCGCCTTGCACGGCGTATGATATCCCGCGGGGTAGACGCGATGTACTTCGAACAGTTTTACTTGGGATGTCTCGCGCACGCTTCCTATTTGTTCGGCTCGGATGGTCAGGCGGCGGTGGTCGATCCGCAACGCGACGTCGACATCTACATCGAGGCAGCGCAGAAGCGGGGGCTCACCATTCGCTACATCTTCGAAACGCACCTGCACGCCGACTTTGTCTCCGGCCACAAAGAGCTGGCGGCCCGCACCGGCGCAAACATTTACATCGGCAAAGCCGCGCAGGCCGGCTTTCCGCATGTTGGAGTGTCGGACGGCTCGCAAGTGAGCGTCGGCCGCGTGCGCGTGAACGTGCTGGCGACCCCGGGTCACACGCTGGAAAGCGTCTGCCTGCTGCTTACGGACAAAGAGAAATCGCCGCAGCCCTGGGCCGTTCTTACCGGCGACACGCTGTTCATCGGCGATGTGGGCCGCCCCGACCTGTCGAAGACCTACACCCCGCCGCAACTCGCCGGCATGTTGTATGACTCGCTGCACCAGAAGCTGATGACCCTGCCCGACACAGTGCTCGTCTATCCGGCGCACGGCGCGGGCTCGCTGTGCGGACGCAACATGCGCGCCGAGCGCTCCTCCACCATCGGCACCGAGCGGCTCACCAACTATGCGTTGCAGATCCGCGACCGCGAAGACTTCATTCACCAGATGACCGCCAACCTTCCCGCGCGTCCTGACTACTTCCTGGAAGACGCGGCCATCAATCGCAGCGGCGCGACACCGCTGACGGAATTGCCTGCGCTGACGCCGGTCTCACCTGCGAAGCTGAAGGAGATGCTCGACCGCGGGGCGATCGCCCTCGATGTTCGCCCCACCGATCAGTTCGCCACCGGCCATGTCCCCGGGTCAATCTGCATCGCGCTGTCGGGACAGTTCGCCTCCTGGGCGGGCGCGGTGCTGGGCCTGAGCTCGCGGCCGGTGCTGATCGCCGAAACGCGGGAGCAGATTGCTGAAGCCCGCATGCGCCTGGCGCGCGTCGGCATCGAAGACCTCTCCGGATATCTGGAAGGCGGCGTGGAGGCGTGGCAGCGCGCGGGGTTCGAACTGGCGACGTTGCCGCAGATGACCGTGCACGAACTGCAGGCGCAGCTCCGCGACGGCAAGGTGCAAGTCCTGGATGTTCGCCGGCAGGGCGAGTGGGACGCGAGCCACATCGCGGAGGCCGACTGGTATCCGCTCGACCGCTTCAAGGCGGCGCTGCCTGAGCTTGGACGCACGACGGCCACCGCTGTCCACTGCAAGGGCGGCTACCGCAGCATGATCGCGGCCAGCCTGTTGCAGCGCGCCGGCCACAACGTAATCAACGTCACCGGCGGCTTCGATGCGTGGGAGAAGGAAGGATTGCCCGCGGTCGCGGGCGCTCCGGTCGGTGCGTGATCTTAGGGAAACCGCGCCTTCGATAGCGTTTCTTGTAAGGCTTTGGCTTGGAGATGACCTGCCGCACGAGGTCATCCAGCCCAGGTAGAGCTGGCCTTCAAGCCCGCGTCCCACGTGCTCACTTCCGCCGAAGTCGGCTTCAGCCGACGACGGATGCCCCCGGCCAAAGCCCGTCGCCACATCCCCTGCTCACGCATGACGTGGCGCTAAAGCGCCGCTCTGCCCGCGATCGAACGTCCAAAAACGCAAGCAGCTGTCCATAACCTAAAGTTATCGATCCTATGACAACAAGTCATTTGATTCATGGCTGCAATCACACTTACGATACCAATAGATCGAGTGGGCAGTACGAATCGCCCGACAAACTTGATCGAGGAGGCATCATGAGCTGCTTGGCATCCGCAAATCTTGAAGCAGAAATTCTTACTACCGAAGAGCAGAACAATGGCCGGAGCCGGGGACCGGTGCTGCTGCGCAATCGCCGCGAGGGCCTAGGCGACTGGGTCGTGGGCCGCGTGACCGAAGTGGTCGACGGCCAACTCGAAAACGGCAATCTGCCCGCCTGATGGCGCACCGCTACCATCATGCGATGGACACCCAAGCCTGCAAACGAAGACTGCCCGGCACACATCCTAAACTGCCGGCTGTTCGTCATCGTCGTTCCAGTTGACCTGCATTTGGTCGGGCTGGTCAAGGATCGCATCACCCGTGGGCCGGCCAAAGTAATCCCACGCCCACTCCACGAAGGCTTCCATGCGCGCGCGCATCGAGGTCAGCAACAAGGCGTGCACGCCAAGCCACGCGGCAAACGCGATTGCGCCCTCCAGCTCGTGGCGATGTTCGCCGACTTCGGCAACCGCCGCATTGCGTCCGATCATGGCCATGATGCCTTTGTCGAAATAGGCGAACGGCTGCCTTGGCTTTCCGCCAAGCTCGGCCGCGATGTTGCGCGCGCACCATTTGCCCGACTGCTCTGCGACGGAGGCCAGCTGGGGCAGAGGCTTGCCGTCCTTGCCGGCGATGTTGGCGAAATCTCCCAGGGCGTATACCCCATCGAAGCCGGGCACGGTCAGGTCAGGAGCAACATCGATGCGCCCGCCTTGGCCGGTCTTGATGCCCAGGCTCTCTGACAGGGAAGAAGCCTTCAGCCCACCAGCCCAGATCACCGTACGGGTGTCGATCCTGCTGCCGTCGGAGAGGACGACGTGTCCGGGATGGACTTCCTTCACTCGCGTTCCAAAGCGAAGCTGCACGCCCCGTTTTTGCAGGTTCTTGGCGGCATAGGCGTGGGCCTGATGCGAGAAGCCATTGAGCAGAACGTTGCCGCCATCCACCAGCACAATTTGCGCTTTGGCGACGTCAACCTTGACGAGCCTCCGCCTTGGCAGATGTTGCAGCGCGTCCCCGAAGGCCCCGGCCATCTCCGTGCCCGTCGCCCCACCGCCCACGATCACGAAATGCAGGGCGCCTTTGTCAGCCAGCGACGGATCGCGGTCCACCAACTCGATCATGGCGAGAATGCGTGAGCGCAGCGTCTCGGCATTAGGCAGTGAGTAGAGCGGATAACTGTACTCGTCCGCTCCCGGCGTACCGAAGAAGTTTGCCTGCGAACCGGCAGCCAGCACCAGAATATCGCCCTCGTAGCTCTGCCCTTCGGCGGTCTGCACGCGATGGCTCTTCAGATCGGCGGCGACAGCCTCGCCCAGCTTCACGTCCACGTTAGGATGTCCGTGCAGGACGCTCCGCAGGTTGAAGGCAATGTTGCTGGGGGAAAGCGCCGATCCTGCCACCTGATAGAGCAAGGGTTGAAATTGGTGATAATTATTTTTGTCGAGCAGGGTGACGCGGATGTCAGGATGCGCGGCAAGCTTGCGGGCGCAACCAAGTCCGGCAAATCCGCCACCGACAACGACCACGTGCTTCATCGGGATGGCCTCCTGCTTTGAAATACGCGACGGCTATTTTTTCCCCTGCACCGCGGCCAGGCATTGATCGTAGAGTTCCAGCAAGTGGCGGGCGTAGTCTTCGGCCTTGGTCTCGGTGCCGGCCTTGAAGCCCGCGCCCGGCGAGCCGGCCTTCCCATAGCCCGTGGTTACGGCGATGAACTTCATCATCTCCAGCGCGATCTCCTGATCGCGGCGCGAAGCGGGGCTGGGCGGGGCCTGCGGTTCGTCCATGATGGCTGCCTCCTCAATGAATAGCGAAAATGATAGCAGGAGGCAGTGGTCAGTGACCGGAATAGTGACCAGCGACCAGTGGCTAGCGGCCAGTTGAATCACTGGTGACGCCGGCCGGCAACTGACACCCGTTGCAAACCGAAGTTCAGAGACGAGCTCAAGAAATCGACCCAGAGCCAGTAGAGGGTTTCACTGGCCACTGGCCATGGCCACTGCTTTCTCACACTTCCAGTCCGATGTGGCACACGCGCCCCACAATGTAATCGAAGTAGCTGCGCCCGGGCTCGATGCGCACCACCTCGATCGGCTGGCGCGGCTCGCGCGGTCGCAGCATCAGGCAGTTGTCGCACACCGAGATCTGCGCCGCCACGCAGCCTCCGGCGACGCTGATCGCGTACAGGTTCGGATGAAATCGCCGATACGGTTCGAGCGAGTTGTAGTAGCGGTCGACCAGCAGCGTGGTGGCGATCGAGCGGGGAAAGAAGCCGCCCGAGCTGCGCGCGTCCAGCTTGATGAGCACAAAGCGCAGCCAGTCGCTGCGGTCCACGGCAATGAGCGGCCGCAGCCGGCGCAGGAACGACTTGTTGAAGTTGCGCATCTCCAGCACCTGGTTGGCGGCAAAGCGGGCGAGGCCTGCGTTCTCCGCCGAGACCACGGCAATCGGCTCCACGCCGCGCTGGCCCGCGGGCATGCGCTTTTGCAGCTCCCGGTCGTTCACCAGGTCGAGCACGCCGATGCGCAGCGCGCGCAGCAGCCGGTCCATCGCCCCCAGGCTGAGGCCGCGGCGCGAGTTCAGAAAGTTCGAGAGATGGCCCTGCGGGAGCGCGGCCATCCCCGCCAGCTCGCTGCCGGTCAACTCTCCGCGCCCCACGCGGGCGCGGATGTGGACGCGCAACTGGTCCTGTAACTCTTGAATGGTCATGCCGGCAAGTTTTATCTGAATGCATTACGTGTACTTTAGTGTTATTCCGAAAGCAATAATTTTGTTGACGACCCTGATTCCTCCATGCGACATTCAACTTGTGTTCCGGCACTTTTGTTCCACCGGGGAAAACGAGATGAAGGACAACGAACCCAATCTGGAAGACAAAAACTTCGCCGAGTTTCGCCGCAAGATCCGGCATGCCGAAGTGCTCTCCGCCGCAACGGAAAAGCTCCTGCGCAGCCTGCGTTTTTCCGGAAGGCTCAGCGTGGTGGTGCAGAACGGCAGTATCTTGAAGTCCGGATACGAGGAAGGCTATTTCACCCGGAGGCAAGAGGACCGAATGATCCCATGATGTGCGAAGCCCACGGACGGGGAAATGGCCTCATCAACCGTCCCGGCTTGGTTGTTGTGGAACTAACCAAATAACCGCAAGCAGGTCATCGTAACTGAAACGGGCCCTGCGCATGCTCCCCTGATCGTCATAGGGCGCATCGCAGGGCCGTCGTTTTTACAACTCAACTTTGGCAATTCTTGGGGGACCACGATGGAAGCCACTACGTTAGAATTGAAATACTGCGAACGCTGCGGCGCGCTGAAATTGCGCCGTTCCAACTCAACCGACAACTACTGCAAGCGCTGCGCGCGGCTGCTGACCAGGCAGCTTTCCTCGTTGCGTCTTGCCGGGCGCGGGGCGCGCCGGGCATGCGCCGCCGCCGTCCTGCAATCTGGCGCCGAGGAAGCGCCGGTCTCGCTCGTGGCTGAGGTGCTCGCATGAGAACCTCACAACTGGCCGCCCGCAAAGCAAGACTGCTCCTCATGCGCTCGGCTGCGCCTACTCCGTTAGTCCCGCCGCCCGCCGAAGAGGTTGACCCTCGTCCCGAGATGGTGTGCTTCCGCAGCCAAACCCTCGCCATGGTGCGGCACTACTTCGAGCTGTCGTCGCAACTGGGGCGCCTGCCTTCACTGATGGGCCGCGAGTTCTTTCGCGCCAAGGTCTCGCATCACGCCATCCCCAGCTTCGAGGAGCATGCCGTCTTCGTCCGCGACATCGAACTCTGCATCGGCAGGCTGAATGCCGAGCACCAGGAAATCGTGACCATCGCCGGCCTGTACCACTTCTCGCACGAAGAGATCGCGGCAATGCTGCACATCTCGCGCAGCTCGGTGAGCGTGTGGTTTGCCGAGGCGCTGGACGCGCTCAGCGAAATCTTCCTCGCAGCCGGGGTGCTGCGCGAAAGCCGTCCCGACCGCCGCCAGCGGCAGGTGATGCGCGGGCGTCCCCGCGCAGAAGCTCGCGGGCGGCGCAAAGCGCCTGCTCGTGTCGAGGTCTCCGCGGACGAAACGACTGCACTCGGTGCGGTATGCTGAAGCCGCAGAAAGCAAAGCCGTGTAAGCTCTGTGCCTACGTCATGCCAAGCGGGAGGCTTTGCGGCTCGCCCGCTCTGCGCCGGCGCACCTACTGTCACTTTCACATGGAGAAAGTGCAGCGAGAGAGGCGCATCGCCGACTATCGGATCCGGGCGCAGCTCGGCCAGCGGTACCGGCAGGAAGAGCTGCGCAACATTCGATGGGCCCTTAGGAACCCTGTTCTGAAGAATTTAATTGCTAAGGGCTTTGGCGAGGCGTGCTTGCGGGATACTTTTGGGTTAAATCCGGATGGCTCAAATTTTTGCAAACCCGAGGGGGAGGGGGGTCGAGATCGGGCGGGAAGTACAGAGGCCTGATCTTTCGTCTTCAATGGCGCGCGGCTCGACGCTAGTCCTCCTGCTCGTGCTGCTGCTCCAGGCCGCCTACTTCTATTACGTCTCGCAGCATCGGCTCGTGGACGATGACGAGGGCTACTACCTGCTTTCGTCCCGGCTGGTGATCGAGCACAAGACGCCCTACCTCGACTTCTTTTACCAGCAGGCGCCGCTGCTGCCGTACGTCTTCGGCGCATGGTTCAAGCTGGCTGGGATCTCGTGGGTTTCGGCGCGGGTCTTGTGCGCACTGCTCAGCACGATGGTGGGCGGGCTTATTTATTGGCACGTCTGGCGTGAGACGGGCAAGTGGCTGGCGGGGGCGTGTGCTGTGGGGCTGTTCGCCTCCAGCTCGCTGGTCTTCCCCTGGTTCCCCATCGTGAAGACCTTCGCGCTGGCCATGCTGTTCCTGTTTCCGGCGTACATGATCTTTGCGCGCCTGTCGCGGGAGACGCCCGGCTGGGTGGTGGGCGCGGCCGGCGCACTGTTCGCACTGAGCGCCGATACACGCTCCTACATTGTGGGACTACTGCCCGTTTTCCTGTGGTGGCTCTGGCGTGGGAAGCAGGGCGGCGTGGGGCGGACGGCGTGGTTCCTGGGCGGCATGGCGATCGGTGCGTTGCCCTCGCTTGCGCTGTTCATCGCCTCGCCGCCGGCGTTTCTCTACAACAATCTTGGCTATCACGCTATGCGCACCAACGCCGGGCTGGTAGGCGATCGCCAGCAAAAGCTGCTGACCATTGCGGCCGTCTTCGCCGGTCCCTACACCGGATTCCAGTTCACGGCCACTTCGGTTGTCGCCTTTGGCCTCATCGTCTTTCGCAGAGCGCGCAGCGGCGCTGCGTTGCTGGCGTTGGTAATCGGCGTGGCGATCGGCGTCATATCCATGCTGCCGACGCCCTTTTCCATGCAGTACTTATCGCTGGTCATGCCGTTTCTGACCGTGGCTGCGGTTTTGTCGGCGAGCGAGTATCTGGCTCAGACGCGCTCGCCGCAGACACTGCGCCGCGTGCAAGTGGCGTGCGCGGTGTTAATGATCGCCTTCGTGGCGTTCGCGGTGCCGGTCTTCCGGCAATATCTGTTCACCGGACGCAAGGTCCCAGGCATTCACGGCGCAGCCGACGTGCCCAACTGGACGCTCGACCGGCTCACCGAAGTATCGCGCGCGGTCGACGAACTGGCCCAGCCCGGCGAGCAGGTCGCCAGCTTCTTTCCGGGCTACATTTTCGCGACTCACGCCGCACCCTATCCTGGACTGGAGGACAACTTCGGCATCTGGGTCGCGTCATTCCTTTCGCCGGAGAAGCGCGCGCAGTATCACCTGATCACTCCTGGCGAGGTTGCGAAGGCGCTGGCGCAGCATCAGCCGCGGCTGGTCATCGTAAGCAGCAATCAGGGCGAGTGGAACGCCGAACTGGACTACGCCGCCTGTCTCGCCGCCCTGCGCGCTTACGGCTACACGCCCGTGCGGCAGATCGGAGACATCTACGTCTATGCCGGCAGCTAGGCGAAATGGGAACGGCGTGTATCGAGATCAGGTTGGGGTTGTGAGGAAAGCCCGAATCGCGATCGCAACAGCCGCAACGCGGCGGGATGAATCTAGGCGGGGGCGTAAGCCCCCGCAACCGCGGCCAATATTCCAGAGCCGCGTGAGCGGCGATACGGTCCGCCCATTCACGATTTCACCTCTTCGAGGCGATGCCGCCGCTGCCGCGGCTCACAAACGTTGTGCATCGCAGCGGGGGCTCATGCCCCCGCCTAAATTCATCCCGCCGGGTTGCGGCTGGTCCATGGACGATGGGCGGCAACTCGAGGTGCGGCGGTATAATCCATAGGTTTGCCTATGACTACTACACAAACAGAATTGCGCCTGGCCAAGCGGATGTCGCGGCTGGGAACGGAAACCGCCTTTGAAGTTCTGGTGCGCGCCAAGGCCCTGGAGAAGCAGGGCCGCAGCATCGTCCACCTCGAGATCGGCGAGCCCGACATGGACACGCCCGCCAACGTCGTCGAAGCCGGCGTCAGGGCCCTTCGCGAGGGCTACACGCACTACGGCCCCGCGGCCGGACTGCCCGAGTTGCGCGAGGCCATCGCGCAGGAGGTCTCGGCGTCGCGCGGCATCAAGGTCGTGCCCGAAGAGGTCGTGATTGTACCCGGCGGCAAGCCCATCATCTTCTTCACCATGCTCGCGCTCATCGACGAAGGCGACGAGGTCATCTATCCCAATCCCGGCTTTCCGATTTACGAGTCGATGGTCAACTTCCTGAGTGCGAGGCCGGTGCCGGTCCCGCTGCGCGAAGAGCGCGACTTTCGTCTCGACGTCAACGAACTGGCCGACCTGATTACCGACCGCACCAAGCTCATCATCCTGAACTCGCCGCACAATCCCACCGGCGGCATCATCACGAAAGAAGATGTCCAGGACGTGGCGCGCGCCATCGGCGACCGCGACATCATGGTATTGAGCGACGAAATTTACAGCCGCCTGACCTTCGAGGGCGAGCCCTACAGCATCGCGTCAGTCGACGGCTTCAAGGACCGCACCATCATCCTGACCGGCTTCTCGAAGACTTATTCGATGACCGGCTGGCGCCTGGGCTATGGCGTAATGCGCCCCGACCTGGCGCAGCAATTCGCGCGCTTGCAGACCAACTCGACGTCGTGCACGGCAACGTTCACGCAGATGGCCGGCATCGAAGCCGTTCGCGGCGACCAAAGCGAGCCGGAGAAGATGCGCCAGGAATTTCAGCGCCGCCGCGATGTGTTCGTGAAGGGGCTGAACCAGATCAAAGGCTTCTCCTGCCGCATGCCGAAGGGTGCGTTTTACACGTTCCCGAACATCACGGCGACGGGTTGGCCGTCGAAGAAGCTGGCCGATGCGCTGCTGGACGAGGCGGGCGTCGCGGGATTATCGGGCACCGCGTTCGGAGCCTACGGCGAAGGCTACATGCGCTTCAGCACCGCGAACTCGATCGCGAATCTGGAGACAGCGCTGGACCGCATCGACCAGTGGACGAAAAAGAATTTGTAGGTAGGTGGAAGGCGTGGCTCGCCGCGCCGATGTTTTCTGGTCTTTCTCAATTGTGTTTTGCTAACGAGCGGCCGGTCCTTCACCGCTCGTACGTCGCCGCTAGTTCCTTCAGCCGCGACGCGGTGCTCGCCGTCAGCGCTCCATCGCGAAAACGCCAGCGCCAATTGCCCGACGAGCTGCCCGGCAGATTCATCCGCCCTTCGCTGCCGACGCCCAGCACGTCCTGCAACGGATAAAGCGCGGTGTTCGCCACCGACGCGACCAGCGTGCGAATCATCGCCCAGTTGATGTTGCTGCCGTCGCTGTTGAGATAGCGCCGCGCATACGCCTGCTCCTTCTCGATATCTTCTGCCGTTCGTATGCTCCCTGCGCCCGCTTTGCTGTTCCACCAGCCGACGACCGTGTCGTTGTCGTGCGTACCCGTGTAAGCGACGAGATGATGCGGATAGTTGTGGGGCTTGAAGTCGGGCGCCTGCGGATCGTTGCCGAACGCGAATTGCAGGATCGCCATGCCGGGAAAGTCGAACTGCTTTCGCAGGTTTTCGACCTCGGGGGTGATTACGCCGAGGTTCTCGGCGACAATCGGCAGCTCGCCTAACGCGCTCTTCAGCGCCGTGAAGAGCGACGCGCCCGGACCCTTGACCCACGCGCCGTTCACCGCCGTGGTTTCGCCGGCGGGAATTTCGTAGTACGCCTCGAAGCCGCGGAAGTGGTCGAGGCGAATCATGTCGACCAGCTCCAGCGCGCGGCGGAAGCGCGCAATCCACCACGCGTAACCGGTTCGCGCATGCTCTTCCCAGCGGTAAATGGGATTGCCCCAAAGCTGGCCGGTCGCGCTGAAGTAATCGGGTGGAACGCCGGCGACGACGCGCGGCTTGCCATCCTCGCCCAGCTCAAACAGGTTGTGATGGCCCCAGACGTCGGCGCTGTCGAGCGCGACATAGATCGGCAGGTCGCCCATCACGCGAATGTCGTTGCGCGCGCAATGCGCCTTCAACTCAAACCACTGCCGCTCGAAGAGAAACTGGATGAACTTGTTGAATTCGATGTCGTCGCGCAGTTCGCTTCGCGCCCGCGCCAGCGCCGCCGGATCGCGCAGCGCGAATTGTGGCTCCCAATCCGTCCAGATGATCTGGTTGTGCGCGTCCTTCAGCGCCATGAACAGCGCGAACTCTTCCAGCCAGTCCGCGTGCCGCGCGCAGAAGTCCTCGAACGCCTGGCGATCGGCCGACGCTCCGCCGCGAAAGCGATCGAAAGCCTTGCGCAGCAGCGGCAACTTCCACGCGATCACCGCGCCGAAATCAACCGTGTTCTCGGCGAAGATGGGGGTTTCCGCAAGATCGCGCCGATCGAGATATCCGCGCTCCACCAGCTCGTGCATGCCGATCAGCAGCGGATTGCCCGCGAACGCGGAGAAGCATTGATACGGCGAATCGCCGTAACCGGTCGGGCCGAGCGGCAGCACCTGCCAGATGCGCTGGCCCGCGTCGCGCAGGAAATCGGCGAAGGCGTGCGCTTCGGTGCCGAGTTCGCCGATGCCGTAAGCGCCGGGCAACGACGTGGGATGCAGCAGGATTCCGCTGGAGCGAGGGAAGTTCATGAGCGGGAGTGTACGCATCCGAGATTGCATCCGCAAACCCGCCCAAGATAGGCGAGGAGGGCCGAAGCCCTCCTCAACACACCGAAGCCGCGGGCGAAACTACAATCCAGGATGTGGCGTGATCATCCCGAAGAGGCCATGGTTCTCGCCATACGGCCCGGCGGTGAAGTACATCGTGCTGGTTGGACCGCCGGAGCCGCCGTTGCCAAAGGCCAGCGCCCACAGGCCATCGATCCGCACCGGCAGGTCACTAACGGCCAGCATGTTGCCAATCCAAACGCCGTTCGAGGGGTTGAAGGCGGTGATCAAGCCGCTGCCGAAGTTGCCGATCAGCAGGTCGCCGCTGAATCCGATAAAGCTCTGCGGCGCAACCACGACCGCCCATGGCGAATCCAGGAAGATGATGTGTGGCAAGCGCAGTTGCAGGTTGCCCTGCGTGTCGTAGATGTCGACGAAGCCGTTGCCGGGGCCGGGAACGTCGTCGTGCTTCTCGGCATCCTGCTTGGCATAGGTGACCACCAGCCTGTTGCTGCCGATATTCTGGACGTTGAAAGGCGCGTAGCCGGAGGGAATGGCGGTATCCACGAAGGCGTTCGACCCGAACGAGTGCAGGTTGAACGAACCGTCATAGGCTTCGATGGTGGCGGCATGGAAGTTGGCTACGTAAAGATAGTTGGAGCTGCCGACCTGCCCCAGCGTCATCCCCTTGTACACCGCACCGCTGCTGTTGTTGTTCACCGCAACGTAGGCCTGCGCTCCGGCGTACCAGCCGGAGATGGTTCCATCTTCCGTGCAAAACAGAAACGGCGTCGCTTGCAGGTGGACCTTGAAATCGGAGGTGCTCGAGTTATAGACCGTGCCGGTCGGAGTGCCGGTCCCGCTACCGGTTGCAGTGGGGATGGTCACCACCAGCGACTGAATCTGTCCGGTGCCGTCGTAAAGCGTGGAAAGTCCGGTGCCATTGTCAGAAACCCACCACGGGCCACTCGGGCTGATCGACAGTCCCCACGGGTTGACCAGGTTGTGGTCGAGGACCGAAGAAGGGCTGGCGACGTTCGGAATGTCGGAGGTGAGATACGTGACGTTTACTTTCTGGCCTAAGGCCGGTAAGGCCGCCAGCAGAAGCGTGCAGAGAGTTAGCGCGACTATCCAGCCGCACCGAAGGCTTTTCGAATTCGTTGTTGACATGTTGTCTCCTCGTAGTCCTGGGTATCGCAAGGTTGAAAAGCTCTGGGATTTTCAGCAGCGGGAAACTATCGGCAATCTATTCGGTAGCGAGGAGGCAAGTTGTCTTGAGGACGTTAGCAAATTGTCAAAACGCGTTGACACTGTGACTGCCGTAGGAAGAGCAAAGGGAGGATTTCGTCCGCGCTTGGATGTGGCAACTGTCTACTTCTTACTTTGGCCGTGGGTGAGTCGTGCAGGTAAGGTCGGAGAAAGTCTGAGCCGTAGGAGGCAAACTATTTTGGTTGAACTGCAAAGAATAGGAGGGGTTTTGTCACAGATTTGTCAACACTCGATTGACTCGCAATTTGAACTGTTATTAGCTTTAGCTAAAGCTGGGCCGCGAGAAGGTCCTCATGGAAAAAATTCTATTTATCGAAGATGATTCATCGGTGCAGCGGGCGCTGCGGCGTACCTTTGAGACTGCCGGCTTTGACGTGTCCATTGCCTCTGACGGGGCGGTCGCCATGGACACTTTCCGGGCGACTATGCCCAGGATCGTAGTCCTGGACCTGCGGCTGCCCGGCAAATCAGGCCAGGACATCTGCCGCGAGATCAAGCGCGAGTCCTCCAATACTCCCATCCTCGTCCTGAGCGCTGCCAGCGATGTGCTGGACAAAGTGCTGCTGCTGGAACTCGGCGCCGATGACTATGTCACCAAGCCTTTCAGCCCGCGCGAACTACTGGCGCGGGTGCGCGCCGCAGTGCGCCGGCTTAACCAATCGTCGGAGAAGGCGGAAGTCTTCAGCTTCGACGATGTCGAGGTGAACTTCTCGAAGATGGAGTTGCACCGCGCCGGACAATTGATACCGCTCACACCGCAAGAGTTCAAAACGCTGCGCTTCTTTCTGAATAATCCCGAGCGCGTCATTTCGCGCACGGAGCTGCTGAACGAGGTGTGGGGCTACAATAACTACCCAACGACGCGCACCGTCGATACCCACATCCTGCGTCTGCGCCAGAAGCTGGAAAAGGACCCGACCGATCCAGTACATTTCCGTACCGTCCACGGTACCGGCTACAAGTTCGTCAGGTGAGCCAGCACAGCGAGGAGAGCATGATGGGCAAATGGCGATTGCGTACCAAGTTTCTGATCGCCATGCTGCTGACCTCGGCGGGCCTGACGGCGGTTTCGCTGCTGATTGTGCAGCGCACGGTCGAGACCCATGTGCGACGCGGCCTGAGTAGCGATCTGGCCAACTCGGTTGAGACCTTCCGGAATTTGCAGGCGGAGCGCGAAACCGACCTGGCGCGATTGGCGGAACTGATGGCCGACCTTCCCAGCCTGAAGGCTCTCATGACCTCGGGCCATGCGCCCACCATCCAGGACGGATCGCGCGAGCTGTTTCCGCTCGCCGGCGGCGACCTGTTCGCGCTGCTCGATCCCGCGGGCAAGCTGATGGGATTCCATACTAAAGCGCCCGGCATCTCGCGCCAGCAAGCGCAGCAACTGCTCGACGCTCGCGGCGCTTCGGTGAAATCGCTGCAATGGTGGTTCGGCGGCGGCCACCTCTACGAGGTTGTGCTGGCGCCCATCTACTTCGGTCCCAGTTCGCAAAACACGGTGCTGGGAACGGTCGTGGTCGGCCACGAGATCAATGCTGCCATGGTACGCCGCGCCAGCCAGATCGCAGCCAGCCAGGTGGCCGTCGTGTGCGGCGATTCCGTGGTGGTCAGCACGCTGGATTCGGAGCAGAGTCGCGCCCTGGGTTCCTACGTTGCCGCCGGCCGCATTCCTGCGGGGCCGGCCAACTGGCAGCTGGGCCAGGAAAGCTTCATCGTTTCGTCGCTGTCGTTGAATCCCGATGGCGCGCCGCCGGTCAGCATGATCGCGCTCAAGTCGTACGATCAGGCGACCGCCTTCCTGAACCATCTTCGCCAATTGCTGCTCGCGGTGGGACTGGGTGCGGTGCTGGGCGGTACGGCGCTGGTGTACTTCATCGCCGGGACCTTCACGCGTCCGCTGGAGCATCTGGTGGATGGCGTGCGCGCGCTGGGCGGCGGAGACTATCGTTATCCCTTGCATCCGGCCGCGGCCGGCGAAGTGGCCGAGCTGACGGATGCCTTCACGCGAATGCGCGAAAGCCTGCGCCAGGCGCAGCAGCGCGTGTTGCAAGCCGAACGGCTGGCCACCATCGGGCGCATGGCCAGTTCCATCTCGCACGACCTGCGCCATCCGCTCACCGCGGTACTGGCGAACGCCGAGTTTCTCGCCGATGCCGAGCTGACACCGGCGCAGCGCGAGGAGCTGTATCTGGAGATTCGAGTCGCCGTCAGCCGCCTCACCGATCTCATCGATTCGCTGCTCGAACTGTCGCGTCCGGCAGAATCGCTGACCCTGGTGGACGCTCCGGTGGAGCGCACCATCAGCCGGGCCATCGAACTGGTGCGCGCACACCGCGAATTCCAGGGCATCGCCGTGTCCATCGAATCGGCAGGCACGCACGAAGCGCAGTACGATCCCCGCAAGATGGAGCGGGCGTTTTACAACCTGCTCCTGAACGGCTGCCAGGCCGCACAGCAGTCGGGTGGCGGGCACGTTGGCGTTGAGATAGCCGAGCAAAACGGCGACCTGACCATCCGCATCACGGATGACGGGCCGGGTGTGGAGTCGTCGATTCGCGACAAGCTGTTTCAGCCCTTCGTCAGCTATGGCAAGGAGAACGGTACCGGGCTTGGTCTGACTATCGCCCACAAGATCGTGCAGGACCATCACGGAACGCTGCAGCTGGAGAGTTCGGCCCCCGGACGCACCGTCATGCGCATTGCCATGCCGCGTACGATGGAGAACGCGCCGGGAGAGACCCAGTCGGCCAAGGCTTCGTCGTCGGTTACCAATTGACGGCCGGCGGTGGGGCGAGCCGGCCTGCTCCCAGCAAGAGAGGTGCGAGATGCAACTTGCCAATCGTCCTCAGCTCGCTCGCCGGAATCGCCGCCTGAGCGTGCGATCCAACTCAATGTTGCGGCATCCTGCGGTCGCGGTGCTGCTGGCGGCGTTGTCGATGTCGTGCGCCGCGCAGTCGTCCAACGAAATCCCGGCCGCCGGCGACGGCGATACCAAAGCCGCTTTGCAAGCGCTTCAGTCCGAGATCCATGAACTGAAGAGCATGGTCTTGCAGCTTCAGCAGGAGACCGTCTCCAGCCGCGCGGAGATCAAGAGCTTGCGCGAGGAGCTAGCGGTGGAGCACAGTAACGCCGCTTCCGGGCCGGCCGTCGACCAGGAGTCGCCCGTGGCCGTACAACAGCGCCTGGAGCATCTGGAAGAAGACCAGCAACTGCTCTCCGAGAAGCTCGACACGCAATATCAAACCAAAGTCGAGAGCGCCTCCAAGTACCGCATTCGTCTCTCGGGCATTGTGCTCTTCAACCTCTTCGGCAACAGCGGTTCGGTAGACAACCAGGATGTGCCCGGTTGGGCGACGCCACACGACCCGATGGACACGAACGGCTCGGTCGGAGGCACGCTTCGGCAATCGATTATCGGCCTGGAAGCTTTTGGGCCTGACTTCCTGGGGGCCCGTACCAGCGCCAACGTCAATTTCGATTTCGGCGGCGGCTTCCCAGGGGTTTACAACGGCGTGGATTCGGGTCTGGTGCGTTTGCGCACCGCATCGGTCCGCCTGGATTGGAAGGACACTTCGGTTGTTGCCGGCCAGGACACGCTGTTCATCGCACCGTTTTCGCCGACATCGTTCGCGTCGCTGATCGTGCCGCCGCTTTCGTATGCCGGAAATCTCTGGGTGTGGACGCCGCAATTGCGTGTGGAACATCGCTTCGAGCTGTCCGAGGGCTCTAAGGTCACGGTACAAGGCGGGTTCCTCGATCCGGGGACGGGACAGCCTCCCGACGACGGTTATTACACCTACTACCGCACTCCCGGCGCGGGCGAGCAGACGCGGCAGCCTGCGTATGCGGGACGAGTCGCGTACTCGCATCCGATGTTTGGGCAGACTTTCACTGTCGGCGCGGCGGGATACTACAGCCGGCAGAACTGGGGTTACGACCGCATCGTCAACGGTTGGGCGGGGATGATGGACGCGAATCTGCCGCTGGGCAGGCTGTTCACGCTGAGCGGCGCGTTCTATCGCGGCGCGGCCATCGGCGGCATCGGCGGCGCCCTGGGACGCAGCGTGGTTTACAACGGGCCGCTGTACAGCCCCGGTACCGAGGTAAATCCGCTGAATACCGTGGGCGGCTGGGCGCAATTGAAGTATCGCGCTACGCCCAAGCTGGAGTTCAACGGCGCCTTTGGACAGGACAGTCCCTTCGCCGCCGATGTGCGCTACTTTGGAAGCCAGTCCGAGAGCTACGCTCCGGCTTACTACACTGCGAACCGCAGCGCCTTCGGCAACGTTATCTATCGTCCGCGCTCCGATCTGCTGTTTGCGGCGGAATATCGCCGGCTGCGCAGCTTCACCATTTACGACAACAGCTACGAAGCCGGACAGGTCAACATGTCTGTGGGGGTACTGTTCTGAGGTTCACGGATTCAATTTGCCGGGCGATTCTGGCTGCCTCGTTGCTTGCGAGCGCCGGCGTGGCCCGCGCCGGAGACGTGACCGTCACGGGTAAGGTAGTGCTCGAGGGCGGTCACTTACCGATGGATGCGCAGACGGTGGTCTGGCTGGCGCCGCTGGACGCGGCTGCCGACGCCACTCCGCCGGCCCCCATGCATGCCACGCTGACCCAGAAGAACAAAATGTTCGAACCGCACCTGCTGGCGATCACGCGCGGCTCGTCTGTCGATTTCCCCAACCGCGATCCGTGGTTCCACAACGTGTTCTCGCTGTTCAACGGCAAGCGCTTCGACCTGGGACTGTATGAGGCGGGCACCTCGCGCACCGTGCACTTCGATCGCGACGGCGTCTCGTTCATTTTCTGCAACATTCATCCTGAGATGAGCGCCGTGGTGGTTGTGCTCGGCAGCCCTTATTACGCGGTCACCGACAAGCAAGGCGAATTCAACATCGCGGCGGTTCCGCCCGGGCGCTATAGGATGCACGTTTGGAATGAAGGCGCGACCCCGGCGGCGCTACAGGGCCTCTCGCGGGAGTTGCAGATTAACGATGCGTCGCATTCCGTGGGAACGATTCTCTTACCCGTGGCCAAGGGCGTCACCGTTGCGCACAAGAACAAATACGGCCAGGACTACGAACCACCCTCGCCCAACAATCCGGTGTATGTGCAGCCGTAACTTATACCGCGACCGTAACCGTCGTCTCGGTGCGCGTGACCGGGCGGTACAGGGTGTCGCGCTCGAAGGGGACGCGGCCGGCTTCGGTGATGAGGCGGATGAGGTCCTGACGGCGCAGGCCTTGCGGCGTGGTCGCGCCGGCGTCGTGATAGATCTTCTCTTCCACAACCGTGCCGTCGATGTCGTCGGCGCCGAAGCGCAGCGTGATCTGCGCCATCTTCGGCGTGACCATCTGCCAGTACGACTTGATGTGCGGGAAGTTGTCGAGCACCAGGCGGCCGATGGCGATCTGCTTCAGGTCACTCATGCCGGTGGTTGCAGGCAGGTGTTCGAGCGGCGTGTTGGCGGGATGGAACGCCAACGGGATAAACGTCTGGAAGCCGCGCGTGTCGTCCTGCAGGGCGCGCAGCTTGAGCAGGTGATCGACGCGGTCTTCGTCATTTTCAACGTGGCCGTAGAGCATGGTCGCATTCGACTTCAGGCCGACTTCGTGCGCGGTGCGCGCGATCTCCAACCATTGTGAGCCGTCGATCTTGTGGTCGCAGATGATGTGGCGAATCCTGTCGGAGAAAATCTCCGCGCCCCCGCCGGGCATGGAGTCGAGGCCGGCGTCCTTGAACTTCACCAGCACCTCGCGCGGCGTCATCTTTCCGATCTTCGAGAAGAACGCAATCTCTACCATGGTGAACGCTTTGAGGTGCACCTGCGGAAAGCGCTCCTTGAGGCCGGCTATGAGATCGACGTAGTACTGGAACGGCAGGTCGGCGTGCAGGCCGCCGACAATGTGGAACTCGGTGATGGCCTCGGTGTAGCCGGAGGCGGCGGTGTTCCAGACCTCCTCGAGCGCCATGGTGTAGGCGCCGGGCGCGTCCTTCTTGCGGCCGAAGGCGCACAGCCGGCACGCAGCTACGCAAACGTTGGTGTAGTTGATGTGCCGGTTGACATTGAAATAGGCGATGTCACCGTGCATGCGCTCGCGCACGTGATTGGCGAGCCAGCCGAGGGCGAGGATGTCGCCCGAACGGTAGAGCGCCAGCGCGTCGTCCTCGGACAGGCGCTCCTGCGCCATGACTTTGCCGTGGATCGGGCGAAGGCGCGAATCGTCGGTCTGGAAGGGGTGACGCGTGCCGTTGGAGGATTCGGGCATCTCTTTCATGATATCCCAGCGCGACGGGGAAAATCTCGGAGGGGAATGATGAGGCGCTCCAGTGCCAGGATCAGCGGTGCAAGATCGAGCCGCCGGTATGGGAGTGACCTGTGTTGTTTCGCCGAGTGCATGTACATGACGTGCCGGGACACGATATGCCCTTCGTCAGGCTGTTGCGTGACTCACACGTATGTGTGACGAGTGAACATGGCTTTTCATTGAACCTCACAGCCGCCGGTGATACCGTAAATAGGTTCGGGACAAGCTGGTAAGCGTTTCCGATCCGGACGCGGCCGAGGCCGCCCCTCAGCGTGCCGTCCTCATCAATCTGATCGAACGTTCGCTTTCGCTCCGGCTCCAACGCCTGCCTCCTTCCGAAACGGCTGTCCGCAGCCAGGGTCTAATTCCAAAGAATCTCTTCGAGGTGCAACTCGTGACGGCTTCATACAACGGAATCTCGCTGCCCTCCAGCGGCACAAAAATCACATTCGACGGCAAGTTCGTCATCCCCGACAATCCCATCATCCCTTTCATCGAAGGCGACGGCACCGGGCGCGACATTTGGAAGGCCTCCGTGCGCGTATTCGACGCGGCGGTTGAGATCGCCTACAACGGCAAGCGCCGGGTCGCCTGGTACGAAGTTTTCGCCGGCGAGAAGGCCATGGACCGGTTCAAGACCTGGCTGCCCGACGACACCGTCGCAGCGTTTCGCGAACTGCGCATCGGCATCAAGGGCCCGTTGACCACGCCGGTCGGCGGTGGCATTCGCTCGCTGAACGTGGCGCTGCGCCAGATCCTCGATCTCTACGCCTGCGTGCGCCCGGTGAAGTACTACCAGGGCATTCCTTCGCCGGTAAAGAATCCGCACCGCATGAACATGGTCATCTTCCGCGAGAACACGGAAGACGTTTACGCCGGCATCGAGTGGAGGCAGGGCACTCCGCAGGTGAAGGAGTTGATCGATTTCCTCAACAACAAGATGCTAGCCGGCACGAACAAACACATTCGCGAAGACTCGGGCATCGGCATCAAGCCGATCTCGATTACGGGAACGAAGCGTCTGGTTCGCCAAGCCATCAAGTACGCGCTGGCCAACAACCGCAAGTCGGTGACCATCGTACATAAGGGCAACATCCAGAAGTTTACCGAAGGCGCCTTCCGCGAGTGGGGCTATGAGCTGGCCACGCAGGAGTTCCGCGAGCAGGTGGTCACCGAGCGCGAGAGCTGGATCATCGACAATCTCGACAAGAATCCCGGTCTGACCGTGGAAGAGAACGCCAAGCTGGTTGAGCCCGGCCTGGAATTCGCGCCGAAAGACTTCCGCGAGTCGCTGTGCAAAGAAGTGCGCGGTGTGATCGACAGCATCTACCTGACGCACGGCAACGGCGCGTGGAAGCAGAAGCTGATGATCAACGATCGCATCGCCGACAGCATCTTCCAGCAGATCGTCACGCGGCCGGACGAGTACGCGGTGCTGGCAACGCCCAACCTGAACGGCGACTACATCTCCGATGCGGCGGCGGCGCAGGTGGGCGGATTGGGCATCGCGCCTGGCGCCAATATCGGCGATCAACATGCCATCTTCGAAGCCACCCACGGCACCGCACCCAAGTATGCCGACAAGGACGTCATCAATCCCGGCTCGGTGATGCTCTCGGGGGTGATGATGTTCGACTTTATGGGCTGGCACGAGGCGGCGCGGCTCATCGAGAACTCGATGGAGCAAACCATCCAGCAGAAGAAGGTGACGTACGACTTCGAGCGCATGCTGGAAGGCGCAAGCAAGGTGAAGACCAGCGAGTTCGCCTCGCACATGATCCAGAATATGGCGCCGGTGGCTGTAGGGGCGCGGTAGCAAGCCTGCACACGGGGCGGCCGTCAGGCCGTCCCGCGATACTTTCAGCTCTTCTTTCATCCTATCCGCCCGAACGATGGGCAATCCTGTGAGGACTTATGCGTAAAAAGGTAACGGTAGTGGGTTCCGGCAATGTGGGTGCCACGGCGGCCCACTGGCTGGCTTCGAAAGAACATGCGGATGTGGTATTGATCGACATCATCGAGGGTGTCCCACAAGGTAAGGCGCTCGATCTTCTTCAGGCCATGCCGATCGAGAAGCGCGACTCCTACGTCCTGGGCACAAACGACTATGCTGACACCGCGAACTCTGACATTGTGGTAATCACGGCCGGCATCCCGCGCAAGCCGGGTATGAGCCGCGACGACCTGCTCAACACCAACTACAAGATCATGAGCGACGTGGTGGGCAAGGTGGTGCAGTACTCGCCCGACTGCATCCTCATCATCGTCTCCAATCCGCTGGACGCGATGGCCCAGGCCGCCTACAAGCTGAGCGGCTTCTCGCGCAATCGCGTGATCGGCATGGCCGGCATTCTGGATTCGGCCCGCTTCCGCGCTTTCATCGCGCGCGAGCTGGATGTTTCGGTCGAGAACGTCACGGCGTTCGTCCTCGGCGGCCATGGCGATACCATGGTTCCGTTGCCGCGCTATTCGACCGTCGCCGGCATCCCGATTACCGAGCTGATGGACAAGGCCACCATCGACCGCCTGGTGCAGCGCACGCGTGATGGCGGCGCCGAGATCGTCAAGCACCTGAAGACGGGCAGCGCCTACTACGCACCATCGGCCGCGGTGGCCGAGATGGTGGAAGCCATCCTCAAGGACAAGAAGAAGATCGTACCTTGCGCCGCATATCTCGAGGGCGAGTACGGCATCAACGGGCTGTTCGTCGGCGTGCCGTGCAAGCTGGGCTCGCATGGTATCGAGAAAATTCTCGAGATCAAGCTGACACCCGAAGAAAGCACCGCTTTGCGCAAGAGCGCCGATTCGGTGCAGGAACTGGTCGCCGTTATCGGGGCGTAGCGCTCCGAAGTCGCCATCCGTACTCAATCTCCCACGGGCAGGGTGCTGCTGGGGGTTGCATCCGAGGTACATCGGGATCATTGTTGTGGGCATATGCAAATTTTGTGGGGAAAGCGCAGGTTGGTTCAAAGAGGTTCACGCAGCCTGCGCTGATTCCTGCCGAGAGGGTTGTGAAGATATCGTCGGTGCGGTGTCCTCGACTATTAAAGATAAGTTGCAGCTTCCGGCAGGGCACCCAGAGACTCCAGACTGGTATGCCGGGTTCGCCTCGAAGATCTGGATCGAATTGAAACAGACCGTCGACCAACTCACAATCGAGCACAGAGTTCCACCTGATTACGTGCGCAAGGCTCTCAGGAAGGGGTGGAGCACAGGAACCCATGATCTCGCCGTCGCCGAGCCCATGAACCCGAATCTGTGGTCGGTAATCACTCGACTGGATGGGTTGATGGGGTTTACCGACCAAGACCTGCGTAGTACCGATGGTTTCCTAGCGGCCTCTTTTAGCATGCTGCTGTGGTCGGTCATGATACATGGCGACCCTACTCCTTTTGCCTCGGTCCAACCGCATCCGTTTAACCTCCAAGCTGGTGAAATCCTGCTGATCTTCCTCGGCAGTGTCGTGTACTCAAAGGAGACAGTGAGCAGGTCGTATCAAGGCGCATATGGAGGCATGAGCGTCCGCCTTGCGCGCGGGATGTACTACCATTTCGGCGGTTTTCGGGGCCAACCTATAGACACTTCAATGCTAAAGGAAATTGATTATGGTGGCATGTTGGTTACAACCCGGTGCCTGTACTTCGGTGGAGACCACACAAATTTCCGAATTCCATACGACCACGTAGTAAGTTCTAGACCCCAATCCGATGGGATCGGCCTTTTTCGAAGCAATGCCAACGCAAGAGCTGAAGTTTTCACGGTGCTCGAGGCCAGCTCAACCGGCGGAAACCCGGTGAATGCGCGGCCAATATTTGGTTGGTTTTTGTTTAACGCTACTCATTTCCTCGCGCAACCGGAAGTGAGAGCCCTGTACGCAAACGCGAAGGCCTAGTTAGTCGGATTTGCTTCGGATGTTTGTGGAGAGTTTCGGACCGCAGCCCTCAAGGCTGTAGCAGCTTCGCGATTTAGCAGCCCCCGCGGGCAAAGCGGGTACGGCCCGACCTCTGAGGGTTGGCGGATTCATAAATCAAGGTCGACAGCGCGCTGCGGCTTCGGGCGGGAGCGCTCCTCTGCTTCTCGTCGCAATTCGCCTCGCCGTGCATCAAGGGATAGCGAGCCTGCACCGGCGATCAGCAGAAATACCAGCCCCAGCAACATGCTGAAATCGGTGCGCGCCTCGTGCAGCATGGCCCAGACGCCGGTTTTCGCGATCATGGGGATTTTGGTGGTGAAGATCGCAACCGAGATAACTCCGAGCAGCGGAACCGAGGCCAATCTGGTAAACAGGCCCACAAGCAGCAGAGCGCCGCAGACGATCTCAACCACGCCGACAAATGGCGCCATCACTTGGGGCGCAGGGATACCAATTTTGGCGAAGCGCCCCACGCCGAGTTGTGCCGGAAAGAGAAACTTCTGGATTCCTTCGGAGACAAACACCCAGCCGACCAAGAGGCGAATCAGCACGAGAGCGCGAGCGACGCGTCGCGACCACTGCGGGTTGGCAGAATCGATCATCCCTTAGCTCGCGACCTTAGGCCGTGATCGTCGGCGGCGGTGGCGCGGTGAACTGGCTCAAGTCGGCGAAGCCCAGCGCGGCCTCGACCGCCGATATCTTTCCTACCGCATCGTCGAAGCCGTCCTTGCCGAACATCTTATGCTCGATGTCTTCGAACTGATCGGAAAGTTCATCGAGCTGCTTGTCGCTGAAGTGCGTTTTCCATGCGGGAAAGACGATGGTATCCTCGCGCGCCGCGTGGTTGCGATACATCAGGACAAACGCTTCGAGCGAGCGCGCCAGCGGTTCGGCATTGCCGCTCGCAATGCGGCCGCTCCTGGTGACCGCCAGAAGGTAGCTGGTGATCTCGCGTCCGCGCTTATGCTGGGCCAGCAGAACATCAGTAAGCGTCGCTATTTGTCCACCGCTCTTGTGCACCACGGGAAAGATGTGCTGCTCCTCCAGCATTTTCTCGTGGTAGTTCTCGCCGAAGTCACGAAACAGCACACCTGCGTTGTACAGCGCATGAGCATCGAGCGTTGCGGCGTTGGCTCGAATTTTCGGAATGATTTCGGAATACACCAGCAGCGCGCGACGAAGTACGCCATGTTCGCGCATCAGGTCCTCGGTGGCGGTGACCTCGGGCTCTTTTTCTTCTGCGCCAAGGCTGGTCGGCAGGATAAGGACTGCAGTGGCTGCGGCTGCGGCTTTCGAGATCAACTCTCGCCGCGTGAGTTGCTGGGCGCTGGCGGGCATGTGCACCTCCGACTTCATCATAGTTGTTAGGTTGGACGCAGAAATTGCGGAAGCGAATGTCGGAAAGAGGGAGAACGTCTTTGCAATGCCTGCAAAGAGGCCCACCCAGACAAGCGAAGCTTGGGTGGAGACCGTCAGTTAGAAACGGCGCGCACTACGTCGCTCGAAACTCGAAAGCTGAAACTTGAAACTGCGTCTTCTTACTTCGTGCCGATCATCAGGCTCGCCGGTCCCGGCATGCGCACCCGCTTGCTCTCGGCGAATCCCGCTGCCTTCAGCCACGCCGCATATTCCGGCTCGCTGTAGCTGGAGCCCGCCTGGGTGGCGACCAGCATGTTGAGCGCGAACAGCGCGCCGAAGCGCGGGGCCGTCTTGTCCGGGTCCAGCACGAAGTCGGAAATCACCAGCCGCCCTTGTGGAGCCAGCGCCTCGTACGCTCGCCGCAGCAGTTGCCGATTGTCCTCCGGCGAGAACATATGACAGATGGCCGAAAGCAGCACCAGATCGTACTTGCCGGCCTCAAGCGGCACGCTGAGCATGTCGCCCGCGCGCGTGCTGATGCGCTCCGCCAGTCCCGCCTTGCGAATGTGCTCCTGGGTGATCGGCAACACGTCGGCCAAGTCGACGATTTCGCATTGCAGACCCGGCGCCGCTTTGGCGAAAGCGATGGAGTAGGCGCCCGAGCCTCCGCCCAGGTCGAGCATGTGCCGCGCGCCGTTAATGCCGACTGCCTGCACGATGGCCCGCGCGCGTCCGCGTGCATTGACCTCCATGGCTGCAATGAACGGTTTCACCCAGCCATTGTCGCTGCGCGGCGCAACGCTGGTGCCCGCCTGCATGGCCTCCGTCAGCGTTGACCACCGCTTCCACATGTTGACCAGGTGCAACTGCGCGGTGCGTGCGCTATCCGGCGTGCCCTCGACGAAGAAGCGCGCGGCAACCGCGGTGTTCTTATACGTGCTCTCTCGTTTGCTAAGCAGTTTGAGGCTGACGAGCGCGTTTAGCAGCATCTCCGTCGCGCGCACGGCGCACTGGATCCTTGCTGCAACCTGCTGGGCTGTAGCGCCGTCGCCTACGGCAGTGAACACGTCCAGTTCCAGCGCGGTCAGCACGGCGCGGCTGGGCATGAAGCCGCGAATCATTTCGACAACGTCGTCGGGCAGCACGCCGGCGGCGTCTTTGGCCTTCAGCATGGCCAGGTATTTCTCGCGATGGTCGAGGATCTCGGCCTTCATCGCGTCGTAATCGTTGCGCTCCAGGCGCGCGACTTTCTTGCCGTTCTTGAAATGCGAGGCCACAATCTCGCTCACCTCGGCAGGCCCCAGCTTCGCGTACCACGTCGCTTCGGGATAGACGATCATCACCGGGCCGCTGTCGCACAGGCCAAGGCAGCCGCAACTGGAGACCTGGACATCGTCGGCGAGTCCGGCTGCGCCGAGCTCGCGATGCAGCGCGTCGACGACGCGGAACGCCCCTGCGGCCGAGCAGCACGGGACGCCTTCAGGTTTTTCCTGAGTGCAAACGAATGCGTGATAACGAAAGGGTGCCATGGGGACCTCCAAAGCAGTGGATCGTGGTTCGTGGATGGTGGAAAGTGGCCGATCCACGGAATCTTCCATGTTAATGAGCGCCGCCTTTGGTGAGTAGTGCGATGCTCACAAATGGACGTGACCTGTACCGGGGACTTCATCGCGATTCTAAGCAGTCGGGACGGCCTTTCATTGCGACGCGGAGCAGGTAAGGCATATGCCGATCTTCTCGCTCCCGGCGGCGGTCGGAACCGCAACACTGAAGACGACGCCTTGGTCGGTCTTCGTGAGAGTTCCCGGTTCGCCGGCGCTGTCCAGTGCGATCACAGCGGGATGACTACCCGTGACTTTGGAACTCATCTCCTCCACCTTCTTAAGAACGAGGGGCTGTATGGGATTAGTCTCTTCGGCCACCGGGATGGCCAACAGAAAGTCGGGGTTGGGAGCAACGCCGAGATGGTTTCCGTCCTGAGGCAAAAGCTCGTAGCGCAGACTGTAAGTTCCGGGGCGAATCGTTTGGCCGCGATAGTCCGACAGATCCCGATGGAGCGTTACGATAGCGATAAACGCGCCCGGCTCAAGATCGGGACAGAGTGCGCCGGGTACCGTCTTCTCGCTTGCCAGTAGCTGCTTTGCAAACCAGAAATCGGCTGTCGATCCGTTATCGAGCGCTACCCGATAGCCCTTTTCCTCGACAGCGTGGCGGATCGGTTCGGACAAACCGCCGGCCTGCAGGGCGATGCGCTCGACCTTCTGCGCCGCGATTGCAATGGTCGTAAGCAGGACAACCGCTATGGCAAAGCGAGACAGAGTGCGAGAACACGTCGGCATACAAATCCATTATGCTCTTGGCGGGGCGGTATTCAGTCTCCGAGGCTCAGTCGCCCTATGGCTATGGAGAGCTACGATTGCAGTCACCCTATCGAAATTGACGAAGAGCCGCGGCACCATCTCGTCATCAGCAACGAATTCGTGTGCGCGTTTGCGGTGGAGATTGCGCCCGGCGACCGCACGCTGTGCCATCACCATCCCCATGACTATCTGCTCTACGTCGCCAGCGCGGCGTCTATTATCAGCGCCGCGCGCGATGAGGGGCCGAAGCGGCTGAATTATGACGACGGTGAATGCGAGCTGTCATCGGCGGGCCTGACGCATGTGGTCGAGAATCTTGGCGAGCAGCCGTTTCGCAACGTTGTCGTGGAGCTATTGCCCCGGTCCGGCACGCTGCGGCGAGGGGCGCCACCAGCTGCCATCAGCGGGAAGGCAGAGACCACACTGACCCTAGACGAGGAGCTGGGCGCGGTATCTCGCGTGAGGATTGAGCCCGGCGGCGAAGTTGAGATTGCCGGCCCAGCAGTGCTGGCGTCGCCTTACGAAGACGCGATCATGCTTAAAGAACTCGACGACTTCGAAATCCCGCTGGATAGCTTCCGCAAACTGATCTGGGTTTGTGCGCCGCGAAAGGTCACGATCAAGAACCTTGGCTCGCCCGCCGGGAGGGTAGTTGTGTTTCAGGTTGGATCTCGGAAGTGAGCGAAGCCGCTAGAAAGCCTTTCAAATTATCCTCACTAGAAACCAGCCCGAAGGGCGGCACAATCGTAGCCCAGCACGTGAGTGCTGGGAAGGCGTTCCGTTTAAATTTTCGAGTCCCTTCAGGGACGGCACGCGCGCATCGGAATAACCCGGCTGCAAGTCCAGTCCGCGCGAGATGGCGTGAGCCGGTTCCCCCGTGTCGCCCTTCGGGCTGTGTGCCGTCCTAAAGGACTCCCGAACGCATTACGGCGTGATCCCAGCATTCGCGTGCTGGGCTAAGATTGTGTCGCCCTGCGGGCTACCTGTTGCACTTGACGAGACACAGCAAGAAATAGAACCGTTTAATTGTCCCGAAGACGCTAGCGAATATTGGGCAGCCCCCGGCTCAGGTCGCGCTCCAGCTTGCGCTCGTGCCACAACCGTCGCGGACGCCAGTAGGTGATGATGCCGAAAGCGGCGATGGCCGCCAGCAGCAGGATGCTGCTCACCACCAGGAACACGATGGAAGCCTTGGTGGCCGCAATGCGCGCCAGCACCGCGACATTGCCGGGAGTGATGGCGAGGGCAAATGCCAGCGTCAACATTCCCACTCCCGCCAGTAGGCTGGTGATGTTCTTGGCCCACTTGCCGGTGGCGTGATACTGCGCGAAAAAAACGAAGCCGTAGAAAACCAGTCCGCCAATCAGCAGGAAATTGGCAACAATCGCGATGGACCCGCGGATGCCCATGTCTCCTTAGGACGCAAACCGGCTGCGGCAGGTTGGAACCAGCACGCGAATGGAAGACCTGACCACAGACCACTGGCCTCTGCTTTATCCGCTGTGGCGGATGTGCATCACGTCGCCATCCTTCACGATGTACTCTTTGCCCTCAAGCCGCAACGTGCCGCGGGCGCGGGCCTCGGCCTCGGAGCCGGCTTCGAGCAACTGGTCCCAGTGGATGGTCTCGGCGCGGATGAAGTGATGCTCCAGATCGGTGTGAATCGCGCCGGCGGCATTCACCGCCTTCGAGCCGCGCTCGACGGTCCAGGCGCGGCACTCGTCTTCGCCCACGGTGAAGAATGAAATCAGGCCGAGCAGTTCGTAGGTCTTGCGGATAAGGCGCACGAGGCCGCTTTCGGTCAGGCCGTAGCTGGAGAGGAATTCGGCAGCGTCTTCGTCGCTCATCTCGGCCAGCTCGGCCTCGACTTTCGCGCAGACCGCGAGCGCACCGGTATTCGGCCGCGACGCAACCTCGCCGACCCCGTACTTCTGAACTGCTTCTTCCAGGTCTTTGCCCAGCGTGGCGCTCTCGCCGATGTTGAGCACGTACAGCATCGGCTTCTCGCTGAGGAACATGAAGCCGCGCACGCGCTTCTTGTCCTCGGGCGTCATCTCCATCTCGCGCAGCGGGCGCTCGGTTTCCAGATGCACCTTGGCGCGCACGAGCAAATCATGCTCGCGCTCAATCTCGTCGGACTTCATCTTCTTGCGGTCTTTTTCGACGCGCTCCAGCCGCTTCTCTACCTGGCCGAGGTCGTTGATGACCAAGTCGAAGTCGATGCTCTTGATGTCGCGCAGCGGATCGATGGGGCCAACATGCGCGATGGAGTCGTCCTCGAACGCACGAACCATGTGCGCCAGCGCGTCAACGTTGCGCAGGTTGGCGGTGAAGGCAGTCTCGTTCAGCGCCTCCTTGCTCAGCGCGGCCACGTCGGCGTATTCCACACTGGCATGAATCAACTTTCTGGGGTTATAGAGCGCGGCCAGACGGTCGAGACGGTCGTCGGGAACGCGGGCGACGCCGAGGTGGGCTTCGCGCGGGTTGCCCGTGCGCTGCGCCACCTGCTGCTTGGTGAGCATGACGAAGAGCGAAGTTTTGCCTACCTGCGGCAGGCCTATGATGCCGGTTTTCATGAGTTAGCGATCAGCAATCAGCAGTCAATCACCATTTTCAGGGTAAATGAAATCCAGATCCGGCGCTGTGATGGCGCGGTAGCGGCATGCTCAGTTTTTCGCGTGACGAAAGGACGAACTCCCTCAGGGGCTAAAGCCCAAGATCGGAACGGCCGTGTCGGCGCGGCTGAAGCCGCGCCCCTTCAAAGCAACATGTCAATCAAAGCAGCCGGTCATTCACAGCTGCAGGTCAACCACAGCTGCAGGTCATTCACAGCTGCAGGTCAACCACAGCTGCAGGTCAGTCATAGCTGCAGGTCATTCATAGCTGCAGGTCATTCACAGCTGCAGGTCAACCACAGCTGCAGGTCAGTCATAGCTGCAGGTCATTCACAGCCGCAGGTCAATTACAGCCGCAGGTCAACCACAGCCGCATGTCACCACAGCCCTCAAGTTTGCGGTGCGCGCATCCGATGATGAACTTGTGCGCAGATCGGTACTGGTCACCGGGTTGTCGCTCGCACTGTGCGGGCTGACACTGGTGGGCATAGGCGAGTGGGCCGGCGGCCGCTTCGAGAACGCAGCGCCCGATGGCGGGTCGTCGGGCCCGCCCGCCGCCACCAGCTATGGACCTGGCCGGGGCGCCGTTCCCCCTGCGCTCCTTCCGGATGCTTCTGCTCATTTTCCCTCGCCTCCGCCGGAGTACACTTTCCACCGCGACATACCCGAAGTTCGGCTCCAGTTCACGGTGGCCGATGACCAGGGCCGAGTGGTGACAAACCTTTCCGCCAACGATCTTCGCGTCTACGAGGATCAATCGCCCGTGCCCCGTTTTAGTGACTTCCAGCGTGCCGAAGATCTGCCCCTGCAAATCGGATTGGTGCTCGATACCAGCGATTCGGTGAAGCGGGTGCTGGCCGAAGAGAAAACGGCCGCGACGAAATTCCTGGACCGCGTCCTGCGGCAAAGCGACAGCGCGTTTGTGATGGCATTTGGCGGCGACGTGAAGGTATGGCAAGCACCCACCCAGAATCGCCAAGAGCTGTTCCAGGCCATTGACCGCGCCAAAGAGCCGGGATGGGGAACGCGCTTCTATGACGCGCTGTATGCAGCGTGCGACGGCCATCTTGCCGCGAGCGACGATGGCAAGCTCGTTCATCGCGCGCTCGTCGTCCTGAGCGATGGCGATGACACCCAGAGCCTGCGCGGGCTGCGCGACGTGATTGGCATGGCGGAGCGCAAGGAGGTCCAGATTTACGCGCTTGTCATTCGCACCGGCAAAGGCGGCGATCGCGGCGACCTCGTGCTGCAGCGATTGGCCGACGCCAGTGGGGGGCGAGTTTACTTCGCGCAATCGAGCGCGGAGCTGGACGGCGCTTTCGCCCAGATCGAACGCGACCTGCGCACCCAGTACTATGTGTCCTTTCCGCCGCAACAGCCCACCCCGGGCTTCCACTCCTTGCGCGTGGAGGTGCGCGCGCCCCAGCGGCTGGAAGTCCACGCCCGCCAAGGCTACTACGCGGCAGTCCAGTAGCGGTGGGCCACAATAATTCGGGTATACTCGTCGGGCGAAGGGGGCCCTGTGAGTTCGGTCGGCGTGCAAGCGGATCGGCAAGTACAATCGCGTCCCGCCGCGCCATTAAGAACGACGTCCGTTCAAGCCTGGGCGGGCGCCTTTCTGCTGGTTCTCCTCAGCCTGGCGCTGTACTACCCGGCGAGGACGCACGGTTTCGTCAACTATGACGACAACTTATACGTCACCGACAACGAGCACATCAAAGATGGCCTGACCTGGGACACGGTGAGCTGGGCGATGACGACTTATGATGCCGGAAACTGGCATCCCCTCACCTGGCTGTCTCACGCATTGGACTTCCAACTCTACGACCTGAATCCCACCGGACACCACGAAACCAATCTGCTGCTGCACGCGCTGAATGCGGTGCTGGTGTTCTGGGTGCTGCTGAGCGCCACGGGCCGGATCGGGCGCAGCCTCATGGTCGCCGCGTTGTTTGCGGTGCATCCCATCGACGTGGAGCCGGTTGTCTGGATTGCCGAGCGCAAGACGCTGCTGAGCATGACGTTTTTCTTGCTGGCGCTCGGCACGTACAACAGCTACGCGAAAAAGCCGAAGCTGGGCAGCTACCTTGTCGTCGCGCTGCTCTTCGCGCTGGGATTGATGGCCAAGCCGCAGATCATCACCTTTCCGTGCGTGCTCCTGCTCTGGGATTATTGGCCGTTGCGACGGACCTCGTTTGGCGGTGCTGCTGATATCCCCAACGGGCCTTTGCCTCAGAAGAGTGCACGATATCTGGTTGTGGAGAAGCTTCCGCTGTTTGCCATCGCGGCAGGCAGCGCTGCCCTGACCATGCGAGCGCAAGGCACCGCGAATGCCGTGATGTCGCTGGGCGCCATTCCATTGTCGCTGCGGCTCTCCAATGCCGTCGTGGCGTATGTGCGCTATCTCCTGAAGGCACTCTGGCCGACGGCACTCGCGCCCATGTATCCGCACCCCGGCAGCTCGCTGCGCGCTTGGCAAGTCTACGGAGCGTTGCTGGTGCTGCTGGTGATCACGATGTGGGCCATCGAGCAGCGACGCCGGCGCTATCTGGCTGTCGGCTGGTTGTGGTTTGTGGGAACGCTGGTGCCGATGATTGGACTGGTGCAAGTGGGCCGGCAGGCGATGGCGGACCGCTACGCCTACTTGCCACTGCTTGGCATCTTCATCATGGTGGTTTGGGGCCTGGCCGATTGGGCGGAACGAGTGCGATTGCCCGCGCCGGCACTGCCGCTGGCGAGCGTCGTCGTTGTGCTGATACTGAGCTTTGTGTCGCGACGGCAGATCGCGTTCTGGAGCAACGATGTACTTCTCTGGACGCACACCATCAATGTCACACCACCCAACTACATTGCGCAGGATAATCTGGGCGCGGCGCTGCTGGCGCGCAAGCGGACGGAAGAGGCCATCGGACATTTTCGCGAGGCGGCGGCCATCCATCCCACCGACCCGATCAGCGCCTTCAACATCGGCCTTTACGAGCAGGAGCATGGCGAACTGTGGCAGGCGATCGAGCATTATAAGCAGGCCGTCGTGCTGACCACGCGCCCCTCGCTGAAGGTGCTGGCGCTCACGAACATGGGGCACGCGTACAGCGATCTCGGCGATACCGACCAGGCACGCCAGTGCTTCGATGCCGCTCGGGAGATGCAGGGGCCATAGGCGGAGGGCGCTTGAGCTCGGTCGGTCTCAAACCCGATGAGGTGCAATCGCTGCCGATTGCGTCCCGGTCCTCATCCTCGTGGAAAGTGACCGCGCTACTCTCCTTGCTGCTGGCTGCGGTCACGGCCGTGCTGTACATGCGGGTGGCACAGTACGATTTCGTCAACTACGACGACACAATTTATGTCACGCAAAACGCCCAAGTGCAGGCAGGCCTCACGCCGGAGACGTTGCGCTGGGCGTTTACCACCTACGCGGTCGGCACCTGGCATCCGCTGACCTGGATTTCGCACGCGCTGGATTGCGACCTGTTTGGTCTTGATCCTGCCGGACCGCACTCCATCAACGTGCTCCTGCACGTCGTCAACGTGATGCTGCTGTTCTGGATTTTGCGGCGCGCGACCGGCTTCACTGGCCGCAGCTTTGCAGTGGCCGCGCTGTTCGCGGTGCATCCCATCAATGTCGAATCCGTCGTCTGGATCGCCGAGCGGAAGAACTCGCTCAGCCTGTTGTTCTTCCTATTGGCGCTTGCGGCTTATCAGTGGTATGCAGAAAGCGCACAGCCGATACCCACTCATCCCAAACGATGGGATGAGTGGGGCACCCGTGTTGGATATCTTCTCGTCGTGGCGCTGTTTGCCCTTGGATTGACAGCGAAGCCGCAGGTCATCACCTTTCCATTTGTGTTGCTGCTTTGGGATTTCTGGCCGTTGCGACGCATCGCCTTTCGCTCTGCGCTGTTCGCTTTTCGCCAGAATCTCTCGACCAATATCTCTGGCGAACAGCGAATACGCGACTGGCGATTCTTGCTGCGGGAGAAGCTGCCGCTGTTCGCACTCGCCGGCGTGAGCGCTGCCATCACCCTGGCCGCGCAGCGGGCGGATGGCAACAAGGCATGGTATCCGCTGCCGCTGCGCATCGAGTACGCCATCGTTTCGTACGTGCAATACATCGCGAAGGCGCTGTGGCCGACGCGGCTGTCGCCGTTCTATCCGCATCCGGATTCCGTCAATGCATGGCAAGTCGGCGGCGCTGCGCTGCTTCTCGCCGCAATCACGATAGCGGTCGTTAGAGTGCGTCGCAGCCAACCGTATCTGCTGGTCGGGTGGTTCTGGTTCCTGGGGACGCTAGTGCCGATGCTTGGACTGGAAGGCGTGGGCTATCAGGGCAAGCAAGGCATCGCCGATCGCTATGCGTATCTGCCGTTCATCGGGCTCTTCATCATGGCATGCTGGGGCGTTGCGGAGTGGGCTGAGCGAACGCGCGTCTCGAAGAGATTGGTTCGTTCCATCACGGCTGCGACATTGCTCGCGCTGACCATCGTCAGCTACCGCCAGATCGGTTATTGGCGTGACAACGTCACCCTGTGGTCGCATGCCCTGGAGGTCACGCAAGGCAATTTTCTGGCGGAGAACAATCTGGGCAGGGCGTTGCTCCAGCAGGGCCGAACGAAAGAGGGCGTCGCGCATTTCTACAAGGCTGCCCAGATTTATCCCGACGATCCGGTCAGCAACTTCAACATCGGCCTCTATGAACAGAAGCAAGGCAACTATACTGCCGCCGTCGCGCGTTTCCAGAAGACGCTCAGCGTCACGCGCGACCCGGAGCTGCGGGCTGCCGCGTTGAAGAACCTGGGCGTTGCATTGACGCAGCTTGGCGATGCGGCAGATGCTCAGCGCTTGAACGCCGCACCGTGACACGGAAGCTCACCATGCCGACCGAAGCGCGCGCCGCCGCACTCCCGACCACTTCGTCGCCTAGCCATGGGCCGGCGTCGGAGAGCTCGCGCGGGCGGCGACATCAAATCGTCCTGCTCAGCGTGGTGCTCGCGGTCGTGGTGGTCGCGATCTATTATCCCGTCCACTGGCAGCCCTTCGCCAACTATGACGACCCGGATTATGTCAGCGACAACGTTCACGTCAGGACCGGGCTGAACTGGACAACGGTCCGCTGGGCGATGACGGCGCGCGATGCCGCCAACTGGCATCCGGTAACATGGCTCTCCCATGCGCTCGATACGACGCTGTTCGGCATAACTCCCGCCGGCCCGCATGATGTCAACGTTCTTCTGCACATCGTAAACGCGCTGCTGCTGTTCTGGGTCTTGCGGCGCGCCACGGGTTACGTTGGTCGCAGTTGGATGGTGGCCGCGCTTTTCGCGCTTCATCCCATCAACGTCGAGTCGGTCGCCTGGATCGCCGAACGCAAGAACCTGCTCAGCATGTTCTTTTTCCTGCTGGCGCTGGAGGCTTATCGGTGGTATGCGGCACCCACTCATCCCAAAGGACGGGATGAGTGGGGCACCCGTTATCTGCTGATGGCTGCCCTGTTCGCTCTCGGGCTGATGTCGAAGCCGCAAGTGATCACGCTGCCCTTTGTGCTGCTGCTTTGGGATTATTGGCCGTTGCGGAGAATCGCCGATTGGCGAACTCTCGCGTTGGAGAAGGTGCCGCTGCTGGGGTTGTGCCTCATCAGCGCTGTGATGACACTGAACGCGCAGGCCGCAGGCGGCGCCACCACCAGTTTCGGACGCTGGCTGCGGGTTGAGAACGCCATCGTGTCCTATGCTCGATATCTTGGCAAGGCGGTGTGGCCATCGCATCTGGCGCTGTTTTATCCCTATCCGTTGAAGCCATATCCTGCGATCGAATTCGTAGGCGCATTCCTTCTCTTGTTCGCCATTACTGCGGGCGTCGCCCTGGGAAGTAATCGGCGATATCTCGCGGTTGGCTGGTTATGGTTTCTGGGGACGCTGGTGCCGATGATCGGCGTGATCCAGGTCGGCACACAGGCCATGGCTGACCGCTACGCCTATCTGCCGTTCGTCGGATTGTTCATCATGGTGTGCTGGCTACTGGCGGATTGGGCCGGCACCGCGCACCTGCCCCCAATGCTGGTGCGCTCCTGCGCGGTCGCGATACTCGTGGCTCTCGCCCTCGCGAGCCATCGGCAGGTCGGGTTCTGGAACGATCACATCACGTTGTGGACGCACACCCTGGAAGTCACCCACGACAACTGGGTGGCCGAAAACAACCTGGGAACCGCGTTGTTGAAAGCCTCGCGCCCGGAGGAGGCCATTCCGCACTTCCGCGCAGCCGTCGCGCTGTTCCCCACCGATCCCAACAGCAACATCAACATCGGCGCCTATGAGCAAATGCACGGCAACCTGCTGGCGGCCATCGAGCGCTACAAGGCAGCGGCAGGCTTCGCGCGTAATCCCAAGACCAAGGCGCGGGCCTACAACAATCTGGGATACGCGTACAAGGGAATCGGCGACCTGGTTGACGCCCGCGACAGCTTTCAGCAGTCGGTGAAGGCGGACCCGGATTATTCCGGCGCATGGATCAGCCTGGGCGTGGTGGCGCAAAGGACGGGCGACCTGCCTTTGGCGATTACCGCGTATTCCCGTGCGGTGCAGGTCTACCCCTCCGATTACGGCTACCTGCTGCTGGCCGGGGCGCTGGAGCAAACCGGCGACCGCGCACAGGCCACAAGCGCCCGTGCGCAAGCCAAACGCCTCTCAAAAAACTTCGGCGGAGCACAGCGCTACGCCGACGAACTGCTGCGTCACTGATCGCCACCTGTGAAGCGCGTCACAGGCTGCCGTCGGCTGCTCGCATATAATTCGGCGGCAAGAGGAGTCGATGAGTTCAGCAGTAGTGCATTCCGTTCCGGCGACTGTCGTCGCAGTCAAGCCGAAATCGTCGCTGCCCTGGGCGAAAGCAATCGGGTTCAGCGTCGTACTGGCGGTCGCTGCCAGCCTTTTGTATCTGCCCATCCTCCATCATCCTTTCGCGAACATCGACGACCAGGGTTACGTCTACGAGAACCTGCAAGTGCAGGAAGGGTTGACATGGCCGACGATTAAGTGGGCGGTCCGCAGCCTCGACGACAACAACTGGCATCCGCTGACATGGATTTCGATCGCGCTCGATTGCCAAATGTTCGGCATTGATCCTGCCGGCCATCACGCCATGAACATCGTCTACCACGCCATTGACGCGGTGGTGCTGTTCTGGGTCTTGCTGCTGGCCACAGGCTTCGTGGGACGCAGCTTCATGGTGGCCGCACTTTTCGCCGTGCACCCCATGAATGTCGAGTCGGTGGCGTGGGCGGCGGAGCGCAAGACCGTGCTCAGCATGCTCTTTTTTCTGCTGGCGCTGGGCGCGTATCGCTGGTACGCACAACGGCCCGGCATCGCCCGGTATTCCGTTGTAGCTGGGCTGTTCGCGCTCGGTTTGATGGCCAAGCCGCAGATCATCACTCTGCCTTGCGTGCTGTTGCTGTGGGACTACTGGCCGCTGCGCCGCATGTTTCCCCATATGCCGGGCGCAGGCCAAGAAGACAATCCGCTTCCGGCACTCCCGCCCAGAAGTTTTCCTTGGCTGGTGAAAGAGAAGCTCCCGCTGTTCGTGCTCTGTGCCGGGAGCTCGCTGGCCACGATCAAGGCTCAGCACGTCGCCCACGTGCAGTATTGGCAGTATTCCGCCTGGATCAGGATGGGCAACTGCATCGTGGCCTATGTGCGATACATTGGCAAAGCGATTTGGCCATCTCACCTCGCCATCATGTATCTGCATCCCGGCAACTCCTTGCGGGTTTGGCAAATCGCAGTTTGCGCGCTGGTGTTGCTGGCCATTACCGCGGCAGTCCTCGTCATGCACCGCTATCGCTACCTGCCTGTCGGCTGGTTCTGGTTTCTCGGGACGCTGGTGCCGACTATCGGCCTGATCCAGGTAGGCCGGCAGGCCATGGCTGATCGTTACGCCTACCTGTCGTTTCTCGGGCTGTTCATCATGGCGTGTTGGGGCCTTGCGGAATGGGCGCGACGAGCGCACTTGCCCAAAGCCGCACTTCCCTCCTTCAGCGTGGCGGCGCTGCTGGCCCTGACCGTAGTCACCCACCGCCAAATCGGCTATTGGCAGGACAACCTCACCCTTTGGATCCACGCCTCGCAAGTGACCCGGAACAACTGGATGGCCGACGACATGGCGGCCGGGCTGTTATCGAATCAGGGCCGGCGCGACGAGGCCATCGCTTACTACCGCAGCGCTGCCGTCCTCAACCCCAGCGACGACGTCTCGAACCTCGCCCTCGCCATCTACGAACAGAACCGTGGTAACGTGCCGGAAGCCGTGCGACGCTACCAGCTGGCGCTGAACGGGATCGATGACCCGCTGGAGCAGGCCAAGGTTTATCAGAACCTCGCCGTCGCCTACCGCGATCTGGGTGACACGAAGAACTTCCAGCAATGTTGGCGTCGAGCGGTGCGCCTGCGCAAACACTAGGGCTCCGAATCCTCATGCTTGCACAAACGCAGCATTCGCGCGAAAATTCCACAGCCTGGCAACGCGCAATTCAGTTTCCCTGGCGCGCAAGTTAAGCCCATACCGTAAAAGAGGGCCCTCATGATACCGCAGTTGCAGCGGGACGAAGCCGTGGCCGCTAGCGAGAGCGCACCTGCGTGGTCGACCGCTACGAAGATCGGCTTTCGTTTCGCCTTTACGTACTTCCTGCTGTACGTCTACCCGTATTCGGTGGGGTCGCTGGGCGCTTTCGTCACCTACAACAACCCAGTGCGGGACATGTGGCACGCGGTGGTGCCCTGGGTGGGCAGTCATGTCCTCCATCTGACGGGCGATTTTGCCGAAGTCGCCAACGGCAGCGGTGATCAGCTCTATGACTACGTGCTGCTGTTCTGCATCGCCATAGTCGCGGCAGTCGCAACAATTGTCTGGTCCGCGCTGGACCGCAAGCGCAAGAACTACGAACAACTCTATCAGTGGATGCGGCTTTTCGCCCGCATGGTGCTGGCCGTGGCCATGATCGTGTATGGGACAGACAAGCTGTGGCGAATGCAGTTCCCCGCGCCCCCCCTTGCCCGTTACGTGGATACCTTTGGGCGAACTTCTCTGACGGGTCTGCTGTGGACGATGATGGGCATGTCCCGCGCTTATACCTTTTTTGGCGGCGTCGGGGAAATGGCTGGAGGGCTGCTGCTGCTTGTACCCCGTTTTACCGCGCTGGGAGCGCTGGTCACCGGTGCTGTCATGACCAACGTGCTCATGCTCAATTTCTGTTATGACGTGCCGAGAAAGATCTATTCCATTCACCTGCTCGCCTTCTGCCTGTTTCTGCTGCTACCGGACATGCGACGAATTGCCGACTTCTTCCTGCTTAACCGTACGACCCAGCTCTCGCCGCAGGTCCCGCTGTTTAAGGACAGCAGAAAGAACTATGGCGTCTGGGCACTGCAGGCATTGATTGGGGTGGGTGCCCTGATCGTGTGCTGCACGCAGGCGCACAAAGACCAGGTGAAGAACGAAACTCGTGTGTCGCCGGTCGTTCGCGGAATATGGTTCGTGGACCAGTTCACTATGGACGATGTGCCGCGTCCGCCACTGCCGGCTCATACAGAACGGTGGCAGAACGTAATTTTTGATGCTCCCAAGGTGCTTACCATTCAGGCGATTGGCGGGGTGCAGACGAGGTACTATCTCCAGCTAGAGATGGACAGGAAGAGATTTACCCTGTGGGACCCAACCGGCACTCACTTGAACGCAAACTTTACCTATGAGATGCCCCAGCCGGATCGAATGAGTCTGGATGGCCAGTTCGACGGACGGCATGTGACCGCCGACCTGAAGCGCGTAGATCTGTCCGATCCGGAGCAGTTTCTGCTGATCAATCGAGGTACACACTGGGTGAACCAGTCCTTCCAGACCCGCTAAAATATTGCGCACAGCTGTGGAGGCGTAAACACGGTGCCCACGCCGGGACATCACACCTGCACACGAAGTAGGGCGACGAATCCTCAGGCTTGCACAAATGCAGCATTCGCGCGAAAATTCCTCAGCCTGGCAACGCGCAATTCAGTTTTCCTGGCGCGCAAGTTGACCCCGGACCGTAAAAGAGGGCCCTCATGATACCGCAGTTGCAGCGGGACACACCCGCCGTGTCCACTCCCAGCACAACCCAGTGGTCCCTGGCGACGCGTATCGGCTTTCGCTTCGTTTTCTCCTATTTCATTCTGTATCTGGGGCCGGGGGCCGTGGGAGCCCTGGGGCTGCAAGAGCGCGTTATCAGCACCCCCTATCGCGATTTCTGGGTGGCCATTTGGCATCGCGTCGTTCCTTGGGTGGGACAAAACATCCTGCACTTGCAAGGCGATTTCCGCGAGATCCCCAACGGCAGCGGAGACGAGCTTTACGACTACCTTCTGGTGCTGTGCATTCTTGTGCTGGCTGCGGTCGTGACCGTGGTGTGGTCATGGCTGGACCGGCGGCGCCCCAACTACGAGCCCCTGCACGCCTGGCTGCGGATCCTCATGCGCCTCGCCGTCGCCGCCCCCATGATCGGCTATGGCGTCAATAAATTGTTTCAGGCGCAATTTCCCGAGCCGCCGCTGGTCAGGCTCATCGACCCTCTCGGCCAAACCTCACCCATGGGGTTCCTGTGGACATTCATGGGATATTCGCGCGCTTACAGCTTCTTCGGCGGACTTGGCGAAACCGTTGCCGGCCTGCTGATCCTGGTGCCGCAGCTCACGACGCTGGCGTCGCTCATCACCATCGGCGTCATGAGCAACGTGCTCATGCTGAACCTGTGCTACGACGTTCCGCGCAAGATCTACTCGTTTCATATCATCCTGATCTGCACGTTCCTGCTGCTGCCGCAGCTGCATCGCCTGGCCAACATGTTCGTGCTGAACCGGCCGGTTGAGCCCGAACGCGAAGTGCCGCTGTTTGCCAACAAGCAATGGAACTCGCTGGCCCTGATTTTCCAGATCGGCTTCGGCGTTCTGATCTTTGGTTTTGCCTCGTACCAGGCGCGGCTGGATGCGATTAAGTACGGCACCCATCTTGACGCATCCTTGCGCGGCATCTGGCAGGTGGACGATTTCGTTCTGAACAATGTGCCGCATCCTCCGCTGCTGACCGACCAGGAGCGCTGGAAAAACGTGGTGCTCGACACACCCCATGTGATCAACCTGCAAATGATGGACGAGACCTTACAGCAGTACGGACTCCGCGTGGATGAGCAGCAGGACAAGCTGATGTTTGCAGAGTGGGACAGTCGAAGCTGGAAGGGCAACTTCACGCTCGACCATTCGATGCCGGATCGCATTACACTTACCGGAGAGCTCGACAACCGTCCGCTGGTCGTGCATTTGCGCCGGGTAGATCTCTCCGATAAGAACAGATTTCTGCTCGTCAATCGCGGCTTCCATTGGGTGAACCAGTGGGCGCTCCGGCGTTGAGGGCGTTCCTGCGATGCCGTCGAAACCACGCAAGTCGAAGCCGTTTCGCGCGACCACCGCGGTCAAAGCTGCGGCGAGGGCCAAGGTGGGTACGCCACCTCCCACTCGCGCCGAACCGGGCGACAAGAAGCGTAAGGGCAAAGCGGAGAAGCACAAGCCCACACTGAGCAAGCTGCTGACCGGCGAGGCCTAGAAATTTGGCCGCTCCAGCGGGGGTTTCCACGCTAGAAAGTCCTGCCGCATCCGCTCGGCATAGCTGTTGAGCAACTCCTGCACGCGCTTCGGGTCGGGTGATTTCACCAGCAGCCCGACGTGATGTTCCTTTTCGGTCATACGCCAGACGATTTCTGGATCGTTGTAAGCCGAAGTGTCGGGATGCTGCTGCCGGGCAAGCGAAACCAACAGTCCGGCAGCATCGCGCTGCGGCGTCGGCGGCTGGTATGGGGCCTTGCCGCCGGCGATCTCTACCTTCGCCCACTCCGCCCACATGTTAAGTCCCGTCGCGGCCTCGATGAGGTCCACGATATGCGCGCCACCAACGCGCGCCGAAGTCTCCAGAAAGTAGAGCTTGCCGTCTTCCCGCCCGCGGATGAATTCGCTGTGCGAGACGCCGCGCACCATCCCAAATGCGTTCATGACCTGCCCGTTCAACTCGATCAGAGGCGCGGCCTCTGGCGAGCCCAGCGGCAGCGTCGCGGTGGTAAAGATGTCACCTTGTTGCGAGACTTCCATCGGCGGACGTCCGTAGCGGCTGGCGAGCGAGAACAGTAGTTCGCGCTCGTAAAAGATCGAGTCAACGTGGTAGATGTCGCCAGGCACGTACTGCTCCAGCAGATAGAACGACTGCTGGTCGCCGAGCTGGTCTACTGCCGCCCAGAACTCATCCCCGCTGTGGAGCTTGCGAATGCCCATGGAGCCGGCCATCGATCTTGGCTTCAGCACCCACGGAGGCGGCACACGGTCGATGAATTCGCATAGCCGATGGTGATTCAGCACATGGATAAACTCGGGCACCAGCAGGCCGGCATCGCGCGCCCGGCTGCGCATGGCCAGCTTGTCGCGGAAGTAGCGCGCCGTAGTGTCGCCCATGCCGGGCACGCGCAGGTGCTCGCGCAGCGTCGCTGCAGTCTCAACGTCAAAGTCGTCGAGCGCAACGATGCGATCGATGTCCTCCTTCCGCGCCATATAGCTCACGCCCAGCAGCGCGTCTTGCAGGTTCCATTGCTTCTGCACATCGGGCATGTAAAAAGTTTCGTCGATACTTTCACGGGGCCAGTTCTCGTCTTTCAGGCTGTGCGAGGTGAGCAGCAAGGTACGGCAGCCCTGGCGGTGGCACTCGCGGATGAACTCGGTGCCCTTGTAATAACTGGCGAGGCAGAGGACGGTAAGCCGGTGACGATCGGGGACCTGCGGAGCTGACGGTGACATGCACGCCTCGCGGGGCAGCAGCCCTGGTTGTCGCAACACTATAGCAGGCAGGAGGCGGTCAGGAAGCCGTCTGCCGCCTTTCTTCTTCTACGTCCAGCGGCCGAATGCGGTCCAACGCTATCAGCAAAATAAACACGGCGACCGGGACATAGAGGGCGCGCAATTCCCATCGCACTTTGGCCAGGGCGCCCAAGGCCGCTCCCGCCACGTAGGCAGTCCAGACGGAAGCCAGCATCACGCTCTGCCGCACATCCTTTTGGCCAGATGCAGTTCTGACAACGTCGGATATCCCCGTTTGTCGCAGCTGATCCCATGCCCAGAAGAAAGCTCGAGCGATCGATTCCGTCATCTTGGTCAAGGTACCGGTGACAAATGTGGTGTATACGGTGAGCGCGCCAAAGCTGGTAAGCGTTGCCGTTTGCACTCCCATTGCGAACGCGAGCACTGCGACAAAGCCGAAGTAGGCTGGCGAGTGCAACTCGACCAACTGCCCCAAGTGCATTGCCGGAGTGGCGCGCGCGAAACACACCAGCAGCACGGCTTCCACTGCGAAGGTGAAGGAGGCGACGCGCGTGATTCCTGCGCGCGCAGCGATGGCGATGGCAACGCGCGTCAGCAGCATTCCCACAACGTAGGACACAACCGCGCAGAAGGGACGCAGCAGATTGGGCCAGTCCCGCTGGCTGAGATACATCCCGATGTGAATGCTGTTGCCGCTCATATTGGCGGTGAACACCTGGAAGAGGGCGATGTAGCCAACCGCATCGACGTAGCCACCGATGGTGGTCAGCAGCAGCGCCAACATGACTTTGCCGCCCACGCCGAGTTGGACCGCTGTCGTCACCTGCGCTGCAGCGCCAGTTTCGCTGCGTTGTAGCCGCACATCCCGTGTACTCCTCCGCCGGGAGGTGTGGACGACGAGCAGATGTAGATGTCGCGGGCCGAGGTCGCGTAATGCCTCATGGTGGGACGGAAGAGAAACTGTGGCAGATTGACCAGTCCGCCGCCAATGTCCCCGCCGATGAGGTTCGCATCCATGGCCTGCAGCGCTGCTGGAGAGAATACTCGCCGACCGAGGACGCAGTCGCGGAAGCCGGGTGCGAAGCGTTCGATTTGCGCTTCGAGCCTGGGCAGCATGTCGAAGTCGGAGCCATTGGGAACATGGCAATAGGCCCAGGCGACGTGCTTGCCTTCGGGCGCGCGAGTAGGGTCGAAGAGTGTCGGCTGCGACAACAAGACGAAGGGCCGCTCGGCGTGGCGTCCGTTGCGCATCGCGTCTTCCGAGAGCACGATTTCCTCCAGCGTACCGCCAATGTGGACTGTCGCCGAGCGCACGCACTCCGGCGCCTTCCAGGGGATCGGGCTGGACAGAGCGTAGTCGACCTTGAACACGGCGGGACCGTAACGATAGTGCTCCAGCGATCGCCGATACCCAGGCGATAGGCGCTCGCCTGCGATTACCAGCAACTGCCGCGGCGTAACATCGCAGAGCGCGAGGTCGAACGTGCCGAGCGAAGCAAGATTCTCGATCGGACTGGAGACGTTGACGGTGCCGCCGAGTTTGGCGAGATGAGCACACAGCGCGTTGGTGATCGACTGCGCGCCACCGCGGGGGATCGGCCATCCCACAGCGTGGGCCGTAGCGGCGAAGATGATGCCAAACGCAGAGGTAAGAGGTTCCTCGAGAGAAAGGATCGAGTGCGCGGCCAGTCCGGCCCACAGCGCTTTCGTTCGCGCGCTCTTGAACCAAAATTGAGCGGTGGAGCTGGCGGAAGGAAATCCCAGCAGTCCCAGCCGAGCCAGCAGAAACGGACTTCGCGGCAGCAGCGATACCGGCCGCAGGATCTGCGGCGCCAGCTCGTTCCAACGCTGCGCAAACGGACCAAACAGCCGGCGCCATTGCTTTCCGTCTTCACCTAGGGCGCGTACTGCCTCGCCTAGATCGCGCTCCAGCATCACGGCTGTGCCGTCGTCAAGCGGATGGGCGACCGGCGCCGGCGGCTGGATGAATTCCAGGCCGTAATCGCGCAACGGGAGGGTGGAGAAGAAAGGTGAAGCCACCGCCATGGGATGCACCGCCGAGCCGAAGTCATGCAGGAATCCCGGGAGCGTCAGGGGGAGCGTGCGCGCGCCCCCACCTAGCTGCGGCTGCGCCTCGAAGACTTCCACCTGCATCCCCGCCTGCGCCAGGACGATGGCCGACGCCAAACCGTTAGGACCTGCTCCGATGACAATGGCGCGTCGCGGCGATGGGGGCATAGGGACAGTGTATGTCAGGCCGGTAGAGCAGGCCCTCAGGCCTGCGTTCCGTAGCCAGACAAAAGAGGTTCAGGCGCTGAGATCGTTCGACCTCAGCGCCTGAACTTTTGAGACTTCAACCCTGCGGACGCTGGCCTGAAGGCCCGCTCTACCCGCTATACCTTCTGCCCGTTCTTCTCCAGTGTGACGAAGAAGTCGCGGCTGATGGGCTCGATGGTCGCCTTCGCCTCGGGGAACTTCGCGCACAGTTGCTTGATCTCCTGCTCGGTATACAGGAACAGGTCGCAGCGCTTCTTGTAGCGCATTTGCCGCTGCCATCCCAGCACGCCGCCGGCGACCGGAAACGAGAAGAACGCCTTGTGGCGCGTCAGCGACAGCACCTTCGCCATCACCTTCTCCGCGTCCGGCATGTAATCCATAAAGCCCATGACGATGACGTAGTCGAACAGCTCCTGTGGCTGGTAGGTGTAGAAGTCGGCCACCATAAACTTGCAGCGGTCGCCTACGCCTACCTTCTGGGCGTGCTCGGTCGCGAGCTTCAGCATGCCGTCGGCAAAGTCAATGCCCACCACCTGCGAGGCTCCACGTTGCGCCACCGTGATCGAATAGTGCCCCGGCCCGCAGCCCACGTCGAGCACGCTTTTCCCCTGTACCGGCTCGCAGCCCTCAATGGATTTCTCGTAGCGCAGGCGCATGCTCTTGCGGAACAGGCGGTTGATAACGCTGTCAAAGACGCCGTTCTGATTGCCGTAGATGGCGTCAAAATCGTTGGCATAGCGATGGAAAAAGGTCTGAGTACGATCAGGCGACATGGGACTTAACCAGTAAAGAATACTTGCTGATCACTTGCTGGAAGGTGGTGACGGGAAAATCCTGCAGGATGCGGCGAATCTTGTGTTCCGTGCTTTCCAGATTGACATAGGACTTGAACGCGCGGCTTGCGCTCATGGGCAGCCGGGGATGGGTGGGGTCGATCTCCCGCGGGTGGATGTAGAACACCACCGGGCGACCGTCCGCAACCACTTCCTTCACTTTGTTGCAAATGAGCCAGTAGGGGAAGAACCGCAGATATCCTCCGCCGAAGAAACACATGCCCCGCCCCATGAAATCGGCGACTGTGATGGGCAGCTCGAGGATGCCATCGCCATTCACGCGATAGGGATCGCGGCGGCCCTCAGGGATTCCTCCGTGCGCGCGGTGTGCGGGAAAGATCGACGAATCGTACTGGTAGCCCGCCTCGGCCAGCGTCTCGAAGAACCACGGCGTATCGGTCGTTGTAGAGAAGCCGGGCGCGCGATAACCCGCAACTTGCACACCCGCGACATCCTCGAGCAGGAGCTTGGCTCGATGGACATCTTCGTAGAATTCGTCGCGCGATTGCTGGTACACCAAACGATGGCCGTAGCCATGAGATGCGATCTCATGCCCGCGCGCGACCGCTTCTCTCACCAGATGTGGAAAGCGCTCACCCACCCAGCCCAGCACGAAGCACGTCACCTGCGCCTGGTATTCGCTGAAGATGTCGAGAAGCCGGGAGAAATTCTTTTCCACACGCGAGGGCAGCCCGTCCCATTCCGACAGCGCGGGCGCGCTCGGAACGTCCAGGATGTGAAACCAGTCCTCTACATCGACGGAAAAGATGAAGTTCGGCATCGCGGTTCGCGGGCTTCTACATATACCCGTTTCACGGACAACCAGCAAGCGAAACAATGCGCCGCGGCCCAACTTCATAAATCGACCGCCCGGCCCATTTGACTCTGTCAACGGCGCTGGACTAGCCTCAATCCCTTGCACCGCCGCAGCAGTGCTCATTGTAACCAACTCGCGTTATTTTTCCCGATCCGCGCTATGAATCTTCGCCGCACGATTCCGTTCCTGGCACTGCTCCTGGCTTTCGCCCAGGTCTGGGCCAGTGACATGGTCAGCCCCAGCCACGGAACAAAAGGGATGGTCGCGACCGTCCAGCCCGAGGCTTCGCGCGTCGGGGTCGAGGTGCTGCAAGAAGGCGGCAACGCTGTTGACGCTGCCGTCGCGGTGGGCTTTGCGCTGGCCGTGGTATATCCCGGCGCCGGCAACATCGGTGGCGGCGGCTTCATGCTCTTCCGGCGGGCAGACGGTGAAGCGCACTTCCTCGACTATCGCGAGAAGGCGCCGGCCAACGCGACGGCGACGATGTATCTCGACAGCCAAGGCAACATCGTGCCCGACATGAGCACCATCGGTTACAAGTCCATTGCCGTGCCCGGCTCGGTCGCGGGCCTCGTCTATGCCGAGCAGCATTGGGGCAAGCTTTCGCTGAAGCAGGTGATGGAGCCGGCCATCCGTCTGGCGCGTGACGGCTTCGCCTTGGATTACAACGGAGCGAAGTCGTTCCGCGATTCGCATCTCGCGGACTTTCCCGATTCGCGCCGCATCTTTCAGCGCGACGGCAACTACTATCAGCCGGGCGAGGTCTTCAAGCAGCCGGAGCTGGCCAAGACCCTCGAGCGTATCGCGGAGAATCCTGACGACTTCTATCATGGCGCGCTGGCGCAGGAGATGGCTGCGGCCATGCAGAAGGGCGGTGGCCTGATTACCGCGCAGGACCTGTCGCAATACGAAGTCAAGGAGCGCCAGCCCATTCGCGGCAGCTATCGCGGCTACGACATCATCAGTGCGCCGCCGCCATCGTCGGGAGGCGTGGCGCTGGTGGAGATCCTCAACATCCTCGAAGGCTACGATCTGGCGAAGGAGGGTGACGGCTCGGCAGCGAGCATTCACCTAATCTCCGAGGCATACCAGCGCGCCTTCTTCGACCGCGCCGAATTCATGGGCGATCCCGACTTCTCGAAGATCCCGGTCGCGCAACTCATTGACAAGCGATACGGCAATGCCTGGCGCGAGACGATTGCGCCTCGCCGCGCCACGCCAAGTGCCAGTCTGCGCCGCCCATCCGTCTTCTCGCAGCTCGACTCCTATGCCCGCTCGCATCCGCAGCCGGCGGCGACGGCGGAACCGGACCATACGACGCACTATTCCGTTGTCGATTCCGAAGGCAATGCCGTCTCCGTGACCACCACGCTGAACGACGCCTTCGGTTCGCGCGTGATCGCTGCCGGATTGGGATTTCTGCTCAACGACGAAATGGACGACTTTACCTCCAAACCCGGCGTACCCAATCTTTATGGATTGATTCAGGGGCCTGCGAACGCAATCGGCCCAGGCAAACGGCCGTTGTCGGCGATGACCCCGACCATCGTGCTCAAGAACGGCAAGCTCTTTCTGGTGCTCGGCTCGCCCGGCGGGCCAACCATCATCACCACCGTGGCGAACATCCTGCTGGGCGTGGTCAACTATGGCCTGAATATTCAGCAGGCGGTGAATGCGCCGCGCTTTCACGACCAGTGGATGCCCGACCGCATCGACCTGGAATCAACGGGGACCTCGCCGGACACCATCGGCATCCTCGAGCACATGGGACACAAGGTAAAAGTGGGGCGCGGCTACTGGGGCGACGCTGAGTGCATCGCGGTCGACGAGAAGACCGGCGAGCTGCTGGGCGCGAGCGACGGCCGCAACGAGGGAAAGGCGGTGGGCTACTGATGCGCCGCGCCATGTCCACGCTCATCTACGCGCGTGCGGAACGCCTGCATCCTGGACTGCTCGACCAGTTCGTTGCCGGCGGCGCAGAGGCCATCGAGATCTTCGCCGCGCGCGGCCACTTCAACTACACCGACCGCCAGCACGTGCGCGAGATTGCCAACTGGTTTCGCAGCACCGGCATCACCTTCCACTCCATGCATTCGCCCATGTACAGTGACGAGGAGTGGGGACGAGCCGGTACGCCGCCGGTCAACATCGCCGCTGTGGAGAAGCGCGACCGCATTGCCGCGATGGACGAGATCAAGCGCGCACTCGAAGTGGCGGAACAGGCGCCGTTTCGTTTCCTGGTGCAGCACGTCGGCGTGGGCAACGAGGTGGCCGACGAGCATAAGCAGGAAGCCGCAATAACCTCCTTGGAGCATCTGCGCGCCTTCGCCAAGCCGCTCGGCGTCGAGTTGCTGGTGGAGAACATTCCCAACGAACTGTCAACGCCGGAGAAGCTGATGGAGTTGCTGCACGCCGGGCGCTTCAACGATATCGGCGTGTGCTTCGATGTGGGTCACGCGCATCTCTCGCCCGGCGTTAAGCAGGCATTCGAGGTACTGAGGGACCGCATTCGCTCGACGCATGTGCACGACAACAAGCAGGACCGCGACTCGCACCTCTGGCCCGGCGAGGGCACAATTGACTGGAAAGAGGCTATCCAGTTGCTGCGCACCGCGCCGCAGGTGCCGCCGGTGCTGTTGGAGATCGAGGCTGTCGAGGGACGGAAGATATCGGAAAAGATGGCCGAGGCGTTCGGCAGAGTTGAGAAGGCGGCGTAGCGCACTCCACTCGGACTAACGTCCTCGGTCGGGATGACACGATTGAAAGGAGGCGCTACGGGATCCACTACGACGAACTCTCCAAGTCGACCAACACTCCCACCCTCTGCTGACCACATACAGCACAGCAAACACTAAAACCGCCAATCCCGCATTCATCAGCACTGCCATAGCTCACTCCGATCGAATCCCGATCGCCGCCATCATCCTGCCTGTCTTGCCGAACTCCGCCCGATGCGAGAAGAAGCGCGACGCATCGCAGGCAGTGCAGCCCTCAACCACGCTGATGTTCTCCGCCTCAACTCCGGCGTCCAGCAATTGACGCCGGTTCGCCTCGACTAAATCGAGGTGTATCTCCGGCCCAAGCTCGCCGTGCCCCGGCGCGCGCTGGTTCAGGAAGAGCAGCGGATACCGCACATGCAGCGCGTTGGCGTCGAAGACCTCCTCGAACAGCTCACTCGCATAGGCGAACTGCGACTCGAACTGCGCACGCACCTCGCTGCCCACCGAGTAACAGCAGCGCCGAATACACGGGCCGATCGCCGCGCGCAAATCGCCCGGCATGCTACCGAACTGGCGCCGCATCTCGCCAACGCCCTTCTCTACGATGCGCGCTACCGTTCCGCGCCAGCCCGCATGGAATGCGCCCACCGTGCGCCGCTGGACGTCCGCCACCAGCACCGGAACGCAATCGGCGGTCTTGATCGCCAGCAGCAGCCCACGGGCATTGGTGATCAGTCCGTCGCCAACGAGAGGCTTCGTTGCCGCCGCTTCCACGCAATACACGATTCCAGAATGGATCTGTTTTAATTGCACCAGCGGCCACGGCCCGCCATGGATGTCAGTGGCGCCCAGCGCGGCTAGGAATGCATCGCGATTGCGTTCCACATGGCTGGCTTGGTCGTCGGGCGTGAGTCCCAGATTCAAGCTTTTCCCGCCGTAACAGGTGGAGACGCCGCCCGGTCGCGTGCTGAATCCGTGAACCAGCCAGGGTGCCGAAGCCAGCGCCGGAGCGCACAGGATCTCAAGCAACATCGCGCTATCCCGCCGGGCGGTATGAGCAGTGTTCAACACAATTCCATTGTATTGGCTCTCAGCATTTAGCATTGAGCGACAGCAATCAGCGTCGCATGGGGTCGTGGATGTGCGAGCGATTCGCTCACGACTGACGGCTGAGAGCTGACAGCTACTTCGTGCCATGCTGCTCTACTACATCACCGATCGCAGGGCGTTCCCGGGAACCGACCCCGAACGCCGCAGCGCGTTGCTTCGCCGCATTGCCGAGGCTGCTCGCGCGAACGTCGATTACATTCAGCTCCGCGAAAAGGATCTCTCCGCCCGCGAACTCGAGTTGCTCGCTCAAGAAGCGGTGTGCGCCGTGCGCGACAACTCCCAAAGCACAAAACTACTCATCAACAGTCGCACCGATATCGCACTCGCCTGCGACGCCGACGGCGTGCACCTGCCCGCCGACGATCTGCCGCCATCTGAGGTGCGCGCGATCTGGATGAAATGCAGCTCGCGGCAGCCGCTTATCGGAGTCTCGGCGCACTCCATCGCCGAGGTGCGCCTGGCCGAATCGCACGGCGCAAACTTCGTCGTGCTCGCTCCCATCTTCGAAAAACCGCAGACCGCAGCTCCGGCCCTGGGCCTGGAGGTGTTGCGCGAGGCATGTTCGGAGTTGAAGGACGGCGCGTGCTTTTCCATCCTGGCGCTGGGCGGCGTCGCCCTCAACAATGCGCCCGATTGCCTGACAGCGGGCGCTTCAGGAGTGGCTGGCATTCGCTTGTTCCAAACCGGCTCCGTGCCGGACACAGTGCGGCGCCTGCGCGCTCTCACGCCCAGGCGATGAGGGCCACTTGCGGCGAGGCTAGTCCTTCTCCAGGTCCCGCACCACCGCGCGCAGCAGCATGTTGACCAGCGACAACACAATCGCGCCCCAGAACGCCGGCCAGAATCCGCGTACCACGAACGCCGGCGACAACAGCGCCGAGGCGAACATCAGCATGAGCGCATTGACGACCCACCAGAAGATTCCGAGCGTGAGAAACGCGAGCGGCAGGGTAATGATCTTGAGGAGCACTCCCAGCGTGGCGTTTACCAGGCCAATGACCAGCGCGGCAATCAGCGCGGCCGTAAAGCCATGCACTCGAAACCCCGGCATCACATGCGCAACAATCAGCAGGCTTATCGCGCTCAACAGCCAGTTCAGCAGCAGTCGCATAACGTTGTCTCCCTCGACGCCGGTTCGTAGTCCGGAATGCCCGGCCCGGAGCTCGCGAGCCTCGGCGCCGGAACCCTAAGATGCACTCGCAGCGTTACGTCAATAGGCGTCAGTACTGCACGGCATCGCAATTTCATGCTACAAACAACTACATAGAGATGTCTAAAAGGGGGAGGAACAGATGGACACGGTGACCTTGGCTGTGTTGGGGATCATAGTGGCGAGCTACCTGGTGGGAACTTTGACCAGCTCGGTGGACACTGAGCTGAAGCTGCCGCATCGTTACTGAAGGCCGGCTCGAAACGCGGCACCGTGCCGGCGTCCGCTGTCCGGTGGCGACCGCGATGTATAAGTCCGCTTACCGCTTGGACCCGCGGCCTCCACTCTCAGCTACAATGAAGCTCATTTCCGCGCGGCGGAGCTCCTGCCCATGACTCATGCCTGGCACGATATCGCTCCCGGCGACAAGGTCCCGCTGGAGTTCTACTCGGTCATCGAGATACCGTTCGGCTCCAGCGTGAAGTATGAGCTCGACAAGCAGAGCGGCTTGATCAAGCTCGATCGGGTTCTCTACTCGGCTGTCTATTATCCCGCGAACTACGGCTTCATTCCGCAGACCCTGGCCGAAGACGACGATCCGCTCGACGTGCTGGTGCTGTGCCAGGAAGCCGTCGTTCCTCTCACCCTGATCCAGGCGCGGGCCATCGGCCTGATGACCATGATGGATTCCGGCAAGCGCGACCACAAGATCATCGCCGTCGCCATCCACGACCCCGAGTTCAATTCCTATCGCGAGGCCTCGGAGATGCCGGAACACCGGCTGGCCATGCTGCGCCGCTTCTTCCTCGACTACAAGCAACTGGAACGGAAGTCGGTGGAAGTCGAGGAAATCCTGCCCGTAAAGCACGCACTGCCGGTCATCGAAGACGCGCTCACGCGTTATAGCGGACAGCGGCGCAAGGGATTCAGCCCTTCGCATTAGAATGCTGAACAAGCCGCTCGCAGCCTTCGGTTTCTAGGTCGACGGCTTCCATTTATTCAAGAATGCCAGTAGGTCCGCCGGAGCTAATGAGCGAGCCTTCTCAAACTCGCCGCCTTGCTGGCTGTAGAGCAGCTTGCCTTTGCCGTCAAGAACCGCCAGCGCCGGAATGCCCTTCTTCATCGGCACGTGGTACTGCTCCATGATGTCCTGGTTCCTGTCGCCTTGGCCTACGTCGATATGCACGACTTCGTAGTTGCGCTGCAGAACACCCGCGAGGTCGGGACGGTGAAAGGCCAGGTCCAGCACGTGGCAGTCATAACACCAGTTCGCACCGAAGACGATGAGCACGTTCTTGTGCTCGCCGGAGGCTCGCGCCAGCGCCTGCTTGATCTCGTCATGCGCGTCCAGTCCGGGGGCGTAGATGACTTTGCTTGTCGAGATCGGCTGCTGAAGTTTCGTTGGCTCGCTCCGCTTGCTGGCGACCAGCTTCCACGTCCCGGCCCGCTGCTGCCACAACTGTCCCTCGGTAACGTAGAGGACGTGGTCTGCAGAAGGTGTTCCGGAGTGGATCTCCGCTTCGAACACCACCTGATGGAGCCCTTCTTGCGGCGCGCTGGACTCGGCCACGTCGAGCTTGATGCGCCGCGCCTTGAAGCCGGTCCAGAAGGCGATGTCAGCATCTGTACTGCTCGCGCCGGAGATGGTGTCGATCCGCGCAGGCGGATTGCTGCTGTACATCGACCGCAACTCCGAGGCATTGCCGCTGACCACCGCGGCCTTCCATTGCTCCAGCGGCGCGAAGTCGGAGGCAGACTTCGAGGTCGCCGTCTGTGCGAGAACATGAATAAGGAAAATGGAAATTACGAATGCTAGTTGCACAATCCGTTTTGACACGCCAACTCCAGAATATTTTTGTCCGCAATGGGTGGAGCACGCCTGAACAGGCCGCTGAAAAACTGCTGGAAGGCCCGGTTCGGGTAGTGCGGCGCTTCAGGGCCGCGTCCAGCAGCAACTATTCGATGGGCCTTAGGCCCTGAGGTACATCCCAGCAACTGCGAACAGGCGCGATTCTCGCGGGTTGGCGCGAGGTACCTCGGCGGCTAAAGCCGACTCTGTTAGTCCAAACTACCGCGGGCCTGAAGGCCCGCACCACCCGAGCATGGCATCAAATCGACTTTTTCAGCAGCCTGTGAAGGCGTGCTCCACCCATCGTCTAGTGGCCGCCGTGATAAGGATGCCCTTTTAATATAGTGAATCCGCGATAAAGCTGTTCCAGAAGCACCACGCGCGCCAACTCATGGGGCAGCGTGATTTTGCCGAACGACAGAATAGTTTGGGCTGTCGCGCGCGTGGCGTCGCTCCAGCCATCCGCTGGGCCGACTGCGAACAGCAACTCCTGCGTGGCATGAGACTGGTGAAACTCCAGGAAGTTAGCGATCTCCTCGGAGGTGAGCTGGCGGCCGCGCGAGTCCAGCAGAACCAGCACTGGCGGCGTGCGCCCGGCCCTCTCCAGCAGCTTCAGCAGCGCCGCTTCCGACGGCAGCTCCCGCGCCTCCGAGGCGGCGAAGCGCGACAGGCGCTTCAGGTATTCAGCGGTGAGCGACTGGATGGCCGCGCTCTTCGTCCGGCCAATCCACGCAATATGCAGCCTCACGACCCTGAGCTCTTCCGTTTGCTGATGACGCGCTTGTGGGCAGCGGCTTTCGTCCCGGCCTTGCCCGATCTCGCCCCGCTACGCTTTCCGACTTGCTTCGATGCGGCCGCGCGCACAGGCTTCAGAAGATCGGCCGGCTCCAGCCGCTTCGCGGTCTTCCACAGCCGCTCCAAATCGTAAAACTTGCGGGCGTTCTCCGAAAAGATGTGAACGACAAAGTCAACGTAGTCGATCAGCACCCATTCGGCTTGCTCGTAGCCCTCGCGGTGCTTGGGCTGGACTCCGGCCGCGCTCAGCTTCTCGTCGACATCGTCGGCAATGGCCTGCACCTGGCGCGGGTTCGTGCCCGAGCACAGCACAAAATAATCGGTGAAGCCGCTGGCCTGCTCGTCGAGTTGCAGCACGCCGATGTTCTCGGCCTTCTTCTCCTGGCAGGCGCGCACCGCAATCGCCACCTGCGACCTCACGTCGTTTCGCTTCATGCACTGGCTCTCATAGAAAACTCGCATTTCATGTAGATCAACGGGACTGGAGCCCAGCGACTAGAGGTTAGCGGCGTTGAAAGTAGCCACGAAGACCAGTCCCCAATCCCGCCCCTAGCCCCCGGCACCGCTCTTCCGATAGAGCCTTTCCTTGACGATGTACTCCGCCACTGCATCGGGTACCAGCCGCTTTAGCCCTCCGCCGCGACCCACCGCCGTCCGAATCTGCGTGGCCGAAACAGTCTCGTGCGTTTCGGGCAGGAAGTGCAGCGTCGCGCCGGGCAACACCAGCGGCCCACTCATCGCCTCCTTCCGAAACAGCTTAGTGACTGAGGCCGAGGGGCGCAATTTCTCCGGCAGCGCCGACGCCACTTCCCCCAGCGACGACCCCGGACGCGCCGCCACAATGAATTCGCACTCCGCCAGCAGCTCCTGCGCCTTGTACCACTTGGCGATGTCCTTGAATGCATCGATGCCGATCAGAAAATATAAGTGGTCACTCTTGCCCAGCGATTTCTTCACCCGCCGGACCGTCTCAATGGAATAGCTGGGCCGGCGCTGCCCGCCGCCCGAGCCGAGATCGGGCGCCTCCACCAGCGACGGCAGGAGGTCCTTCTCTCCCGCCACGGCCAACGTGACCATCGCGTAGCGGTGGTAAAACGAAGTGATCGGCGTCTTCTGCTTGTGCGGGGGAATGTCCGCCGGGATGAACCAAACCTGCTTGAGCCCAAACTTCGCGACCGCCGCGCGGGCGACGACCACATGTCCGCGATGTACCGGGTCGAAGGTGCCGCCGAACAGTGCGATCTTCATGCAGGCTGTGGTTACAGTTTCCGTGTTCCTGCGCCGGGATGCAAGCGGGAAGCAGCGGCCAGTGGCGGGTGACCAGTGCCCGACACATCGGATGACGATGGACAACTGCATCCGATTACTGGCAACTGAACACTGGCTACTGGCCACGGCTTGCTGTACAATTCCGCCAGACCCTCCTACATGGTGATTCTGTGAACAGAAAACAAGGCTGGGTTGCGCTCCTCGTCCTCGGCTTGGCATTTTGCACGCCGGCATTCCTCCACGCCCGTACCAAAACTCCCGCTCCTGCTAACCACGCTGAAGTTCCCAAGCAGGAGCAGAAGTCGTCGAAGCAGTACCAAAAGTATATGAGGAAGCAGCAGAAGCAGCAGGCGAAGTGGGCGAAGAAGCAGGCAAAGCAGAACCAGAAGCAACATCCAAATCAGCACCAGACGGTCAAGCGGACCGTGACCTAATTTCTCCTTCTGGCTATCATCCGGCTCATTTCGAATCCTCCTGGCAGTGTGTTATAACCGCATGTTTGCCCTTTCGCGGCGCACACCTTCTGTGGCCTGCGTGTCAGCCAGCCGCCACGCCTGAACCGGAGGACTTGCTTGGATTTCCAGCTTTCCGATGAGCAGCTTCAACTGAAGAAAATGGTGCGCGATTTCGCCGAACGCGAGATTGCACCCAACGTCATGAAGTGGGACGAGCCCGGCAGCTTTCCGCTGGACACCATCAAGGAGTTGGGCAAGCTGGGGTTGATGGGAACCATCTTCCCGACGGAATATGGCGGCGCCGGCATGGGCTACCTCGAGTACGTCACCGCCGTCGAAGAACTCTCGCGTGTGGATGGCTCGATCGGTATCACCGTGGCCGCGCACACCTCGCTCTGTTCCAACCATATTTTCATCGCCGGCAACGAGGAGCAGAAACACAAGTACGTTCCCAGGCTGGCTAGCGGCGAGTGGCTGGGCGCGTGGGGACTGACTGAGCCGGGCTCGGGCTCCGATGCCGGCGGCGCGCGCTGCACCGCGACGCGAAAGGGCAAGAGCTGGGTGCTGAATGGCAACAAGACCTTCATAACCAACGGCCATTATGCCGATGTGGCAGTGGTAATCGCGGTGACGGACCGGACCGCGCACACGCATGGATTGTCGGCGTTCGTCGTGGAGAAGGGTACGAAGGGATTTCGTGCCGGCAAAAAGGAGAACAAGCTGGGCCTGCGCGCCAGCGATACCTCGGAATTGATCTTCGAGGACTGCGAGATTCCCAGCGAGAACCTGCTGGGCAGCGAGGGCCAGGGCTTTATCGACGCGATGAAGGTGCTCGACGGCGGTCGCATCTCGATTGCGGCGCTTGGGTTGGGCATGGCGCAGGGTGCGTACGAGGCTGCGCTGAATTACTCGAAGGAGCGCAAGCAGTTCGGCAAGCCGATCAGCGAATTCCAGGCCATTGCATTCAAGCTGGCCGACCTGGCAACCCAGATCGATGCCGCGCGCCTGCTGACGCACCGCGCCGCCGCCATGAAAGACGCGGGTATGAAGACGACACTGGAATCGTCGATGGCCAAGCTCTACACCAGCGAGGTCGCAGTTCGCGCCGCCGAAGAAGGCGTGCAGATTCACGGGGGCTACGGCTTCATCAAGGACTATCCGGCGGAGAAGTTTTACCGCGACGTAAAGCTGTGCACCATCGGCGAGGGCACCAGTGAGATCCAGCGGCTGGTGATCGCGCGGCAGTTGCTGAAGGACTAGAAATCAGCAATGGAGGGGCGCACCTTCAGGTGCGCCGCACGGCCACTCTCATAATTGTCATCCCGAGCGGAGCCGCGGAGCGGCAGCCGAAGGATCTGCGGTTCGCCCATTGTGGTCGCGGACGATGGAAGCAGTGCTATACTTGTATAGCGAGGTTCACATGCTGGCCATTCGACTTCCACAGTCGGTTGAGAAGCGCTTACAAAAGCTTGCCGAGCGCAGCGGGCGAACCAAGACCTTTTACGCTCGTGAGGCAATCCTGCGCCATCTCGAGGACCTGGAAGATGCCTATGAGGCTGAGCGCATTCTGCACCGCGTCCGCGCCGGACGGGAACGCACTTACACGCTAGACGAGGTCGCGAGGCGCCTTGGCTTGGACGATTGAGCTCACCGACACCGCAACCCGGCAATTGGCCAAGCTGGACAAAGCAGTCGCCCGGCGGATCACAAGATTTCTACAACAGCGGATCGCACCGCGAGAAGACCCGCGAACCCTCGGCCAGAAGCTGCAAGGCAAAACGCTGGGTGAATTTTGCAAGTATCGGGTAGGCGACTACCGCATCATCGCAAAGATTGAGGACGACCGGCTGGTCGTGTTAGTCATTCAGATTGGGCATCGGGGTGAGATTTATCGCTGAGCTCCGCTGCCAATATCTCGTGCCCGGCGCCAATCACATTCCGGAGTTTGTCCAGCGCATCCGCAACGGCGACATTCGCGCCCTGTCGCGCGCCATCTCGACGGTTGAAGACCACACTCCCGAGTCGAACGCTCTGCTGAAGGCACTGTTCCCGCATAGCGGCAACGCGCTGCTGCTCGGCTTCACGGGTGCGCCCGGCGCCGGCAAGAGCACACTCGTCGACCAGGTCGCGCACGCGTATCGCAAACAGGGCAAGACCATCGGCGTGGTGGCCGTCGATCCCACCAGTCCGTACAGCGGCGGCGCGATCCTGGGCGACCGTATTCGCATGCAGTCGCATCATGCTGATCCAGGCATCTTCATTCGCAGCATGGCAACCCGCGGCTCACTGGGCGGCTTATCGAGTACCACCGCCGATGTCGCCACCGTACTCGACGCCAGCGGCCGCGACGTGGTGATGATCGAAACCGTCGGCGTCGGCCAGGACGAAGTCGATATCGTGCGCCTCGCCGACGTGACCCTCGTCGTGCTCGTCCCCGGCATGGGCGACGATGTGCAGACCATCAAGGCCGGCATCATGGAAATCGCCGACATCTTCGTCATCAACAAGGCGGACCGGGACGGCGCCGACCGCGTGGAGCGCGAGATCCGCGCCATGCAGACCTTGTCGATGCGTAAGGACCACTGGACGCCGCCGATCGTGAAGACCGTCGCCAGCAGCGGCGAAGGCATTCACGAGCTGGTGCAGGCGATTGATCGCTACCGCGCGTATCTTGAGCAGGATGGTCGCTCCCGCGCCCGCCGCATCCAGAACTGGCGCGAGCGCATTGCCGAGATGCTGCGCGACGCCCTGTTCCAGCGCGTGCTGTCGTACTACCTCAGCGAGAGCGAGGCCGCGCGGTACGCCACCGAGGTTGCCGATCACAGACGCGATCCCTATTCTTTGGTAGAAAAGATCGTGGAGGGACTGGGTAGACCCGATGAGCGCAATTGATCATCTTGGAATTGCAGTGAAGTCGCTGGCGGACGCCAAGGGCTTCTACGAGCGGCTCGGCCTGAAACCGATGCCGGAAGAGACCGTGGCCGCCGAGCAGGTGCGGCTGTCAATGGTGCCCGTGGGCGAGAGCCGCATCGAGCTGCTGGAGCCGACGTCGCCCGAATCGCCGATCGCGAAATTCCTGGCGAAGCGGGGCGAAGGATTGCATCACGTCGCCTTGCATGTGGACGATCTGTCGGCGACGGTCGAGCGCCTGAAGGCGAATGGCACGCGGCTGATCTCGGATGAGATCAAGGTTGGAGCCGGCGGCCACATGTACGTCTTCGTGCACCCGGCGAGCGCCGGCGGCGTGCTGCTGGAGCTGGTGGAAGACGCGCCCAAGGGCGTGTGACGGCGCTTTAAAGGGGCGCGGCTTTGGCTGCGCCATACGAGGCCCCATATTCTGATTGGAGGCGGCTTCAGCCGCCGGCTGTTGCGAGTTAAGAGGCTGCTAGAAAACTCGAAAAGTAGATTCCTCGCGAGCTAAAGCTCGCTCGGAATGACAAAAATAGAGGGCGTACCACAGCACCTGAAGGTGCGCCCCTTCAAAGCAAACTGAAGCCGAGTTTTTCAGCAGACTGTAAAGCCCGCCGAAGCTACTTATTATGAGTCCTCGGCGCAGCTGAAGGTGCGCCCCTTCAAAGCGCTCTGCCTCCCTATGCTGATTCTTGCCATTGACACATCCGGACGGCACGGCAGCATCGCGCTCTGCCGCGGCGACGCGGACAGGTTCGATACTCTGCAAATCACCACGCTCGAAGGCGGAACGTACTCCGCGCGCCTCATCCCGACCATCTCCGAGGTACTCCAGCAGAACAAGGTGACGATGACCAGGCTGGACGGTTTCGCCATGGTTTCTGGTCCCGGCTCGTTCACCGGGTTGCGTGTGGGATTGGCGACGGTGAAGGGCCTTTGCGAAGTTCTCGGCAAGCCGCTGGTCGCAGTGTCGATGCTCGAAGCGATCGCCGTGACCTACGGAGCGGCGCGAGAAAGTGTCACCGCGATCCTTGACGCCGGACGCGGCGAGGTTTACGTCGGTGATTATCAGGTGAGCCTACGAAGCGCCACGCCGCTTCGCGAGTACATTACGAGGCTGAATGATTTCGATGCCGCTGGGGCCGGAACGCGCGAGTTGCTGACGCCGGAGACCCCGGTCGCTGATGCTCTGCGCGCGAAAGGCGCGACCGTCCGCGTGGTCGCGCCGGTACAGGCAGACGGCATCGGGCGCATCGGCCTGCGCAAGCTGCCGGCCGGCGAGGCTGTCGATCACGCGATGATCGACGTCAACTACATCCGCCGCTCCGACGCAGAGATCTTCGCGCCGAAGCGATAGGTCAGGCATCAGCCCGAAGGGCGACACTATCGTAGCCCAGCACGCGAGTGCTGGGAAAAACGCGCAACATTCCCGAGTCCCGTCAGGGACGGCACAAAATGCCTCTCGAGGAATGCATCTCCGGAACCGACGCCTGACCGTGTTGGGCATGATTGTGTCGCCCTTGGGCTCTGTGCCGTCCTTCGGACTCGTCTCGATTTCATCATTCCATTCCCAGCACTCACGTGCTGGGTTACGATTATGGCGCGCTGCGCGCTCAAGAAAAGTAAGTGCCAGTCGCGGCGCATGGCCGAAACCACATCGCTTCGTGCCGGGAACATTTGTACCTGAAGGCGCGCGCCCCCCGACGTGTCTCGTGAGTTTGATTTCTCGGGCCTTCACCTATGCTCATTCGCTCCGCCACTCCCGCCGACATCAGTGCTCTCCGCGCGCTGGAGCGGCAGGCCGAGACCGCCGCGCACTGGGCCGAGAGCGGGTACGACGCGCTATTCGCGCCGGAAGCGCCGCATCGCATCGCACTGGTGGGGGAAGAAGCGCCCGGGGGCATCTGCGGATTCGTCATCGCACGCTGCGGTACAGAGGAATGGGAAATCGAAAACGTGGTTGTTGCGCCGCAGCACCGCCGCTGCGGCATCGGGGACAAACTCGTAGAGCAAATCCTCAATGCCGCCCACAGCGCCGGTGCCATAGCGGTCCTGCTGGAAGTCCGAGAATCCAACCTGGCTGCACGCCAACTGTATGAGCAGCTTGGCTTTGTCGAGGCCGGACGCCGTCCCGGTTATTATCGCGACCCCGTCGCAGACGCGCTGCTGCTAAGGCGTTCCACTCAAGATTTGTGACAAAACCGCTTGAAGCAGAGTAGGCCCCGTGCTACCGTTTTCATCGTAGATTCACAGGAGGTACCGTGAATGGCAACTCAGGTACGCGATCAGCTTCTCGCCAGTAACGACGAATTCCGCCGCCTGGCGGACGAACACATGCAATACTCGCAGCGCCTCGATTCCCTCATCCAGAAAAAGTATTTGTCCGAAGATGAAAAGCTTGAGGAAGTGCGCCTGAAGAAGCTGAAACTGCGCCTGAAGGACCAGATGGAAGGTTTGGAACAGCGGTATCGCGCCAGCCATCAGGTCGTTTAAGAACCGCTCGCCGCGTTTAACGCGGTGAAAACCTCCGGGGCCAGCCGCCCCTCCCGCCAAGTGTATCCGCGTCCTTCCCGAATCCTGTATCCTAACTTCCAATCTGCGAATCACAGTGCTGTGGGAGTCTCACTTGCGACGCCATCATACTTTTTGCGCTGTTTCAGGTAGAGCGGGCCTGAAGACCCGCGTCTCACGGCTCATTGCATGGATTGCGGCGCGGAGGTCATCGACCTCATTGCCGCAAAGGTTTTTTCCCCTTGCGCAAGGCAGGCCTAAGGGCCTGCTCTCCCCGGTTTGTGCACTGGCGCTGGCCGTTCCGCTGATGGCCCAGAGCGTTGCACAAGCTCCCACCGGCCTATGGGACGGCACCATTCAGAGCCGCGCCGGCGAGGTGCACTTCAGCATCGAGTTGCAACAGCGACCTGGCGGCGCGCTTCAGGCCACGCTGATCAACGCGTCCGACCGCCAGCCGTTCAGCAGCGCCGAGTGGCACGACGGCGCGCTCACGCTGCGCATGAATTACTACGACGGCACGCTCATGCTGCACTCCATCGCGCCGGGCAGCATGGAGGGCGAGTACTCGCGCCTGACCAGCAAGGGCATGGTGCACATTCCCGTCTCGCTGGTGCCGCATCAGGAGTCCAAGCAGGGCAAACCGTGGAGCGGGCCGTCGCTCGGCGGCGACTGGATCTTCACCTGGCCAAGTGAGAATGGCGCCGAGAAAACGACGCGCGCCAGCTTCACGCAAGAGAAGGACACGAATGGGCCCGACCGAGTTGCTGTCACGGGAACCATCCAACCGGTCAGTGGCGACACCGGGCTGCTGCATGGTGCCCTGCTGGCCGCACCTGAAGGCAAGACGCACTTTCACCTCAGCCGCTTCGACGGCATTCACGTCATGGCGATCGATGGCGACTTCCAGCCCGACGGCAGCTTGAAAGGCCAGGAGGGCGGGATCAAAGGACTGGACAACTTCACCGCCGTTCGCGCCAGCGACGCGAAAACCGCCGACCCGAACGCGCTCGCCGAGACTCTGACCCACGTCAAAGATCCGCAGGAGCCGTTCCGCTTCAGCGGCCTCGATGCTTCCGGAAAGACCGTCAACCAGGACAGCCCCGAGTTCAAAGGCAAGCCGCTGATCGTCGATATCTTTGGCACGTGGTGTCCCAACTGTCACGACGAAGCGCCGGTGCTGGAGAAGCTCTACCAGAAGTACCACAATGAGGGACTTCAGATTGTGGGCCTCGGCTACGAGTACGTCGATGATGTGCCGCGCAACCTGAAGCAGTTCGCCATCTATCGCGAGAAGTTCGGCATCACCTTCCCGCTGCTGCTCGCGGGCACGACCGATGAGGGACAGATTGCCAAGACGCTGCCGCAACTGGTCGGCTTCGGGGCGTTTCCCACGTCGATCTTTATCGACCGCAACGGGCACGTGCGCCAGATTCTAGCCGGCTTCACCGGGCCATCAACGGGAGAGAAGTACCAGGAAGTACAGCAGCGGATGGACGAGCTGGCGCGAGAGATTGTGGGGAGATGATTGGGGCAGTTATTGGGAGAGCAGGGGGATGACAGTACCGCTCACTTCACCGCCACAGCTTTAAGACAGGCGCGGAGTTAAAGTCCTTTCTCGTATAATGAGGCCAAGGAGTTGAACTCTGGCTACTGCACCGAAAAACCCAAAACCGCGTACGGAGCATAAGTCAGATTCCTCTGAGAGGTTGGCCACGACCCTGAATGTGCTGGTCGAGAAGAGATTTTCGCGAATGTCCGCTCCCGATCGCGTGAGTAAGCACAAAGAATTCATAGCCGCGCTGAAGGGTCGAAAGCCTTAATCTCCCGCAACGCCCGTTTGTACTCCTCCGAGTCTTTCTCGCACAGCACCGCCAGTGCAGCCTTAATGTCTTCCCATCGCCGCTCGCGTAGAGCGCTCAGCATCGCTGCTCTTCGTTCCACGCTGGCGATGTTTCTCAGCGATATCAATGGGACGTCGACCCCGACGACGTTCGCCCTCCATTACTTCTTGGAGTTCTTGATCGTGAGTCGTTTTTTCATCCTTTGTCATGTAGCGACTTTACGAAATAAGGCAAAACATCTCCAAAGAAAAAAATTTTAGCCAGTGTTTATGCGGGGACAAGCGTAAGCACCGCCTGGCTGCGAACAGCCACCGTCCTGTTGCACAAGACGCTTCACACCAGCGCCAGCGCTTCGCGCGCCGCCGCGACAGTGTCGTCAATATCGCCGTCAGTATGTGCGACGCTGAGGAAGGCCGCCTCGAACTGCGATGGCGGAAGCCACACTCCGGCGTCCATCAGCGCGCCGTGGAAGCGCCCGAACTTCGCGGTATCGCAGGTGGCAGCGCTCTCCCAATCCTTGACCTTGCGGTCGGTGAAGAAAAACGTGAACATCGACCCGACGCGGTTGGCGGTCATCGCGACGCCAGCCTCCTCGGCCGCTTGCAGGACGCCGGCCACCAGCTTGCCCGCCATCTCATCGAGCTGCCGATAGAACTGCTCGCGGTTGGCCTTCAACTGGCACAAGGTCGCGATGCCCGCAGCCATGGCCAGCGGATTGCCGCTTAGCGTCCCCGCCTGATACACCGGGCCGACGGGGGCGACCATGTCCATCAGCTTCGCCGGGCCGCCGTAGGCGCCCACCGGCAGGCCGCCGCCAATAATCTTGCCGAGCGTCGTAAGGTCGGGCTTGACCTTGTACAGCTCTGACGCGCCGCCGAAGGCGACGCGAAAGCCGGTCATCACCTCGTCGAAGATAAGCAGCGTGCCCTCGTTCGCCGTCATCAGGCGCAGCGCTTGAAGATACCCAGGTGTGGGCAGCACGCATCCCATGTTGCCGACTACGGGTTCCACGATCACACAAGCAATCTGCTCCTTGAACTTGGAGAAGGCGGCTTGGGCCGCGCTCACATTGTTGTACGGCAGTGCCAGCGTGAACTCGACGAACTCAGGCGGCACGCCCGCCGATCCCGGAATGCCCAGCGTCGCCACACCCGAGCCGGCCTTCACCAGCAGCGCATCACTGTGTCCGTGGTAGCAGCCCTCGAACTTCACAATCATCTTGCGTCCGGTCGCGGCGCGCGCCAGGCGAATCGCCGACATCGTCGCCTCAGTGCCAGAGCTGACGAACCGCACTTTCTCGATCGCCGAAAAAGCTTCTATAACCAACTCGGCCAGGTCGGCCTCGGCCGGAGTGGACGCGCCGAAGCTGGTGCCATTCCGAGCCGCCAGGATCACCGCCTCGATCACTTCCGGATCGGCATGACCCAGTATCAGCGGCCCCCACGAGCCGACATAATCGAGATAGCGATTGCCATCGGCGTCCCAAACGTGCGCGCCCGCGCCGCGCACCAGCAACGGCGGCTCGCTGCCAACAGAACGGAAGGCGCGGACCGGCGAATTCACGCCGCCGGGAATCAGTTGCTCAGCGCGTTTATGAAGGGCGCGGGATTGATCGAGGATGCGGGCCATGGATTCGCTGTTCGCCTTTCGCTCGTCGCTTGTCGCCAGTGCTTGCTTATGATCGGAACAAAGGAGTTTATCAGGCGTCAGCAGGTCGGGTTGGGATTACAGGAGCAAGTTAGCGGTCCTCACTCCAGATCTAAAAATCCCTTAATCGCCTGGTTCACAGCACGTAGTGTCCTGGCCTCCAGGGACCCGATTCTCTGACCGATCTTCGATCGTGGCACTGTCGTGATTTTGTCCACCATCACTTGTGAGGGCTTTAAGCAATCCGGCGCCGGCGCCAGCGGGAACAGTGATGCGCAGTAAGGGAGCGTCATAAATATTGCTGGTAACGGGCACTACCGTGATGGAAGGAACGGCATCGAATGTTGCTCTGGAGTGGTCCGCTTCAACGGCCTATTCATGCACTACCGAATGGCTTCTAAAGGCCATAGATTCTCGCCGTGCGCGGGGCTAGATTGTTCTTGTCGAGCATCAACAAGCGCATCGGGAAACCGCGCTTTCGGCCCATCCCTACAGACGTACTGAACTTCGGTATATCCGGGCCCCGCATCGCAACTCGCCGCTGCGTGAATGGAAAAAGGGGGCTGTCATGAGCTCATTTACCAATGCCGACGCAATTCAGCTTTGGACCATCGGGCTGTGTGTTGCCCTGATGCTGGTGGGGTTATCGCTGGGCGCGATCGTCGCCTACATCTGGAAATACCGGCCGGAAAAAGTAGACCCCGTGCGCCAGACCAGAATGGAAATTCGACTCTCGCAACTTGCCGAAACGGCAACCTTTCAACCTGAGAAATCGATTTAGTTCGTGGTAGGTAGGTAAAACGCCGGAGGGGTTCCTGCCAGCCCCTCCGGCTTAGTGGACCCGCAAGTTCGCGGACCGCACTCTCGTGGTTACTGCCCTTGCGGCGGGACGCGTCCCATCGTCGCCGGCCGAATCAGCAGCGAACTCCAGGACATGCCATACGTGCTTGGCACGCGCAGCCGGCCGGTAGTGACCAACACGTTGTCGCTCACCGAAGCCGTCGCGCTCAGCGTGTAGCCGCGATATGGCTGATTTCCAGCCAGCAGGTAGCCGTCGAGCCACGAGCCGGCTGTCTGTCCCTGTACTTGCCAGTCGTACACATTCTGGCCCGCGCTGTTGCCGCACTTCTCACCGCCGCCGAAGCCGCCGAAGCCTGGTTCGCCATACAACGTCAGGCTGTAACTCCCGTTAGGCAGGACCACTTCGACCCGCGTGTCCTCGTTGGCGTCAGTGCTGCGCGAGTAGAGCTGGCTGTCGGTGCCGGTCCATGTGTCGTTGGCGCACATGCCGTAGCCCTGCCAACTGCCGTTCTGCGTTCCCCACAACAGGCCGGGTGCTTCGTAGCTGTTATTGAAGCCCATGTTGCCCCAGCTACCCCACCAGGTCCTACCGGTCGAGTCGGTGTAGTCGCCGTCCCATTTGCCCAGCGCCAGCCGGTAAGCGCCGTCCGACGACCGCGGCAGGCAGGTTACCTCGATGTAAAGCGGCAGCGCGTCGGTATCGGCCATCGAGGTCACGGTGACCGTGCCGCGCTCTTTCACCGGGCAATTCGGCATGGACAACACGCCGGACGAAGAGACGAACGCGCCGCTGATGCCCGAGTCCATGCTGTAGGTTACGTGCTGGTTGACATTGCCATTGACCCAGACCTTGAGCTGATACGAAGCGCCGCCCGCGATGGTCAGGCGCTCACGATCGGTACCAATGGTCGTGCCTTGCAGAATGACGTCATTCGAGGCGCATCCGCTGGTGCCGCACACCGTCACCGTAGTGCGGCCGGTGTTGGTCACCAGATAACTGCTCAGACTATTGGATACCTGTTGCGATGTTCGATTCACCACTTCCAGCAGCGGCTCGATCGGCTGGAGCGCGCTTGCCGAGCGCAGGTTCGTCGTCGCATCTACCAGCACCTTAGGATGGAACTCGCTGGAGATGGTTGTAGTGTCCCAGTTGTCGGCCGGCGTAGTGCCGTCGGCGACCACCAGACCATACTTCTGCACCGTGCGCAGGAAGACCTTCTCGTAAGGACATGGATCATCCAGGCTGGTGCTGCTACAGAGTTCGTCGACATCGAACGACGCCTTCAGACGGATGGTCGCGCCATAGGGCATGAAGTCGGGCACGAAATAGATGCCGTAGTTGGTGGGGAAGCGTCCCCAGGTCGTGCTGTTCAGCCCGGCAACGGAGAAGTGATAGTTGTCGATCGCGATCGCGGTTTGATCGCCGTTGGCCGCCGCCCACGCGCCGGTCAGCCCGAAGATGGCGATGTGGAACGTGCAGCCGGTCGTGTAGGTGTACTCGTCGCACGGCGCATACAGCGCCGAGATGTCGCTCAATGCGGTGAAGACCACCGGGCTGCCGTTGGTCGCCGCCGTCAGGATGTCCTGGGCGTTGGCGACGCCCGCGGCCGGCCAGATGTTCCGCGCCGACAGGTACGAATTCGACATGGTGGTGCGCAGCGCGTGGCCCAGATCGCTGCGCCCGGCGCGCGTCGCCGCGTACCACTCTTCCAGCTTCAGCGAGAGCGCACCCACAGGCATGCTGGCCGCGTCTACGCCGCCCAGCATCGCGTAGGACGTGGGATGAAATTTCTGCCCGCCCTGGCTGTTGCAATTGGGGCAGCCCGCCGAATACGGCGTCGAGCCCATGTTCGTACTGCTGGGAGCCGGGCCCCAGCCGCTGGAGTTAAACGGCAGCGTGCCGCTGTTCGTGCCGGTCACCGTCATGCGCCACGTACCATTGGCCGCCGCCCACGATCCCGTCGCGCCGGAGATCAGCACCTGATAGTTCTGCTGCAGGGGCCACACCGTGTTCGTCGTCCACGACACGCGCGTGGGATTGCCCGACGTGAACGAGAAGCTGCGAAAGTCGACGTAGAGGTTATAGATCTCCGTGTCTTCGCAGGTGTTCTTGTTCATGGTGAACATGTGGCGATCGAGCCAGCCCATCGCGTCGGTCGCAGCCCCGCCTTCCATCAGCAGATTGCGCGGCGTGGGGATGGGAAAGCTCGTGTCCTGGTAGCCGTTCGACCGGTCGGCATAGAGGAAGTGCATCATCTGCTGCGGCGTGGTCTGGTCGACCGGGTTGTCATACATGTTCAGAATTTGCGTGTAGAACTTCAGCGCGTGATAGCTGTTGGTGTACTGCGGCCCGTCTTCGGAGATGCGCGTCAGCCAGCGCGCGCTATGCGGATCGACGGGTAATTGGTCCACCGGAATATTGAACGGAGCGTTGTTGGGCAGCTCCTGGCAGCCGCGCGACTGGTTCTGCGCGCGCACCGAGGCGGGGGCAGTGTAGTCGCCAGAACGGTCGATGCTGCCGGCGCCGCTTACCTGCCAGGTGAGCGCACCCGAACCGCAGTTGGCCGCCTGAAACGAGTATGTCCCGCCGGCAGGCACGCCGACCGGGGTGGACGGCGTAATAGTGCAACGCGGTCCTACGGTCGGGCCGTCGCGTAGTATCGTGCGCTGAGTCGCTGACGACGGTGGTGCAGCCATCAGCCCCAAGGCAACGAGGATCGCCACCAGGTGGCCTGACAACCCGAGACATTGAGTTCGAAGATTACGTACAAATGCGACTACCGAATGCATGAGGTTCTCCTTCAACTGGATCTGAGCGGGTTCCGGCTGCAAGAGGGCGGTTTGAAGCGGAAATGGATTTAGAGTTCCGGCGCCACGCTGTCCCACGTGAACAGCCATCGGACATCTGCCGCTTGGGTATTACAGGTTTTGGCGGGAAATTACCGGCAAAAGGTAATCAGGAGGGGTTAGCTTGGGAACAATTACCGGTTAGAGCCAAAAGCGGAAGGACCGGAAAAAGCGAAAGAGCCAAAAAGGCGCTGCGCCTTTCTTGACTCCGATTTCAGTGTACCTACGTGTCGTGATTTGAAGACTACGCGGGGGCAGTTTTATATCTTTCGGGACTGGTTGAGGTTGCGGCTTATTGTTGTGTTTCTCACTCTTGACATGTAAGTAGTTCCCGCCATGCAGCAATGGTAGTAGCACTACCATATCGATCCGGGAGGACTCAGATGTTCTAGAAACCCTGGCGCTGACCTACAAAATCCAGCAACTTTGCGATGAGCTTCGACCGTAAAGAGGATTTTCCCATAGCACATCGAGCAGGTCGGCCCTGCTCAGTAAGAGCGCGGCCCACGATTGGTACCGGTCGTCCCGGCGCTGGCCCCGGTTACGCATCGAAAGCGCACAATTCGGTACTAAGAGAAGAATTCGGCTGCACACCTGTGTGCAACATGTTGCACATGAAATTACCAAGGTCTTGCGCTTTTTTCCTTACAGGCGAATATCTTATTGATTTCAGAGTACATTTGTGTGACGTTAGTTCAGCAACTCGGCCAAACAATTGCACACAGCTTCCCGTTCCATCGCAGGTAATCCATCAGGGAGCACGACCTAGTGGCGCTGGCTGGCACCAAACCGGGTACCACGCTGACGCCCGCGGCAGACGAAGTTCTGCCCGCGGCGCAGCCGTCCTCATCTCGCTCTTCGTTGTGGCAGACGCTAAAACCCTTCGGCTGGCAGGGACTTCTGCTGGTCGCTGTCCTCACACTTTTATATGCCCCAGTGGTCAAGCTGCTTGTCTGGCAGTGGTATAACGACCCCGACTACGGGCACGGCTTCCTGGTTCCGCTGTTGTCGGCTTATCTCATCTGGGCACGGCGCGACCACCTACGGCAGATCGTCCGGCGGCCTTCGGCATGGGGAATGGCAGTCGTGCTGGGTTCGATGGGCTTTCTGTTCCTGGGCAGCCTGGGGGCGGAGAACTCGTTGAGCCGCCTCTCGATCCTGGGCACCATCTGCGGGCTGATCGTTTACTTTGCCGGCTGGGCGATGTTGCGCGCCTTGACCTTTCCGCTGGCCTTTCTGCTGTTCGCCATTCCCTTTCCCGCGGTCGTCTATAACGAGATTGTTTTCCCGTTACAGTTCCTGGCCTCGAAGTTTGCCACGCGTGTGCTGGAGATGCTTGGCCTTTTCCCGGTAATGCGCGAAGGCAATGTTCTGGTATTGCCGCAGATGAGACTGGAAGTAGTGGAGGCGTGCAGCGGCATCCGTTCGCTGATGTCGTTGCTTGCGCTGGCGGCGGGTTATGGATATGTTGTTGAGCGCAGTGTTGCCGTGCGCTGGCTGCTCGTTATCGCCATGGTTCCGCTGGCCATTGTCAGCAACGGCACGCGCGTCATGATCACGGCCATCATGGCCCATTACATCGGTCCCGAGGCAGCGCAAGGATTTATGCACGAATTTTCCGGCTGGGTGATCTTCGTGGTGGCGACGATTCTGTTCCTCGGGTTGCATAGCGTGATCACGTTCGTGCGCAAGAAGCTGGGCTGGTATGAGCCGGGCGGCGGGGCGCTGACCGCCAGGGTGGGCCAATGAAGGCGAGTGTCCGTTACTGGGTGATGCTGGGGGTGCTGTTGTGCGCGACTACCGGAATGAAGTATCTCTCGCACGGCGAAGCTACGCCCCCGGCCAAGCCGCTCTCCCAGTTCCCCACCAAGATCGGCCCCTACGCCTCGCTCATTGACGCTCCGCTCGACAAGGAGACGCTGGACATTCTCAAGGTCACGGACTATCTCAATCGCGGCTATTGGGCGCCGGGCATGGGCCAGCACACGCTGGGCCTGTACATCGGATACTTCCGCACCCAGCGCAGCGGCGCGGCCATTCACTCGCCCAAGAACTGCCTGCCCGGCGCAGGCTGGAACCCGGTGAACGCGACCGTTTACCAACTGCCGCTCGAGGATGGCCGTAAGGTACCCGTCAACCTCTACTACTTGCGCAGAGGGCTGGACGAGGAAGTTGTGGTCTACTGGTACCAGTCCCATGGCCGCGTCATCGCCAGCGAGTATTGGGGCAAGTTCTATCTGGTCTACGACGCGCTGCGCCTGAACCGCACCGACGCCGCCCTGGTCCGCATCACCGTGCCCGTGGAAAACGGCGATGAGGGGACGGCCAAGGACCGCGCGCTCGCATTCGCCAAAACCATCACCACCAACATCGATCAGGTCATCCCACGGTGAACCCAGGAGAAGTCATGCGCAACCGCTACATTGTCCTCACCACCCTGCTGGCCGCTTTAACCGTCGTTCTCGCCGGTTGCAGCCGTAATCCCGAAGTCGCCAAGAAAAAGTATCTGGAGAGCGGGTTGAAGTACGTCGACCAACAGAAGTACGACTCCGCCGCCATCCAGTTCAAGAAGGCCCTGCAGATCGATCCCAAGTATGCCCAGGCGCACTACGAGCTGGGCAAGGCCGACCTCAAGCTGGAGAAGCGCCAGGAAGCCTTCAAGGAGATGAGCCAGGCGGTCGAGCTCGACCCCAACAACCTGAAGGCGCGTGTCGATCTGGGAGGCATGTATCTGGCCTCGGGCCCGCACTTCTACAGCAATGCCGAGGAGCAGGCGCGTTACGTGGTCGAACACGATCCCAATAACGCCGATGGCCACGTCCTGCTAGGCAACGTGCTGCTCTCGGAGAAGCACCTGGATGATGCGCTCGCCGCCTTCAGCAAGGCCATCGCCCTGAATCCGAACTTGGCCGCCGCCTACATGAACCGCGGCGCGGTCTATGCCTTCCAGAAGCAGGATGAGCTGGCCGAGAAGGACTTCCGCAAGTCCATCAGCCTCGATCCCCACAACCTGCAAGCCTATGCCGATCTGGCCGGATTCATGCTCTACAAGAAAGACGCCAAGGGTGCCGAAACCGTCTATCGCGAAGAGATCAGCAATAACCCGGACAATCCGTCGGGATATCTGCGGCTGGCGGGATTGATGTTGCAGGAAGGCCGCAGAGAAGACGGCGAGAAGCTGGTTGACGAACTGCGGTTGAAGCAGCCCAGCTCACCCGAAGTAGCCACCGCCATTGGCGATTACTACCTCGCGGCGCGCAACTCCGATGCCGCTTTGAGGGAGTATCAGCGCGGCCTCTCCAACAATCCCAAGAACCAGGTGCTCCAGGTACGCGTACTGGAGACCATGATCGGCAGCGGCAAGATCGAAGACGCCCAGGCCATGGTGGACCGCCTGCTTAAGGACAACCCTGGCGATATCACCGCGCGCCTGACCAACGGGCGTCTGCTCGCCATCAAGGGTAATATTCCCCAGGCCACTACGGTGTTGCGTGACGTGGTGAAGGACGCGCCGGAAAACTCCGAAGCCCACTTCGTGCTGGGGCAGATTCTGCGCCAGTCCGGCGACATGGCCGGCGCCAAGAGCGAGCTCCAGGAAGCCAACCGCATCAAGCCCGGCAACCAGATGACGTTGCAGGCGCTGGCCGAGGTCTATCGCGATTCGCGCGACTTCGATACCGCGCGCGAGTACGCTGCCCGCTTGCAGCGGCTGAACGAGAACAATCCCATGGCCCACTTCCTCGATGCCACCATCGACCTCGGCCAGAAGCAGTACGACAAGGCGCTCGACGAGCTGAAGGAAGCGCAGAAGGGCGCGCCTAACGATCCCCTCATCTACATCAACATGGCGCTGGCTTACGCCGGCCAGCGCAAGTTCCCCGATGCCGAGAAGATGTTCCAGCAGGCGCTGAAGCTCTCGCCTAATTCCGACGTTGCCGTCACCGACTACGTCGCGCTGCTGTTCGCCTCCGATCAGCCGGCCAAAGCGCTCGCCGTCGCTACTCAGTACGCGCAGTCCAATCCCAGGCGCGAAGGCCCCATGTACATCTATGCCTCCGCGCTGGCTACCACCAAGAAGTATGACCAGGCGCTGGCGGAGTTCCAGAAGGCGCTGGAGATCAATCCCAAGTCGGCTGTGGCTTACATGCACATCGGCCAGATCTATGTCGTACAGGGCAAGACCGACCAGGCGCTGGACAACTACCAGAAAGCTCTGGCTATCCAGCCCACCTCGGTCACGCTCAACAACGCCATGGGCAATCTCTACATGGCCAAGGGCGACATGAAGGGCGCGGGCAAGTACTACCAGGCCAGCTTGGCGGCCAATGCCCACGATCCCATCGCCGCCAACAACCTCGCCTGGGTCTACGCCGAGCAGGGCGAGAACCTCGACATGGCGCTGAGCCTGGCCACGCAGGCCAAGCAGATGGCCCCCGACATGGTCGTGGTCAACGACACTCTGGCCTGGATTCAGTACAAGAAGGGCAATTACCGGGTGTCGGTCTCGCTGGCCGAAGATGCGGTGAAGCACGGGCCTGACAATGCCGGCTTCCACTATCACCTCGGCATGGCGCTGACTGGCGTGGGCGAGAAAGATCGCGCCCGCACCGAACTCCAGAAGGCGTTGCAGTTGAAGCTGAGCGGCCAGGACGCGCAGGACGCACAGAAGACGCTGGCGTCGTTGCAGTAGAAAACAGTGACTAGTGGCTAGTAGTCAGCTCTCGCCCACGGTTGTGGGAAGACGAAACCGGGTGCCCCGTTCTAGCGAAGCTAGGGCGGGGCATTTTCGTTTGGATCGACTGCGGCAGCTATGCCCGGCGAGAACCGACTGAACTGGCGCTGGGCTACTGACATTGGCAACTCGCTTTCAGCAGCTCCCATCCATTCCAGCAATGTTCCCGGATAACGGAGGGAATGTATGGAGCGCTCGAAGACCTCTCGCAGCATCTTCGGATGCAGTTCACCAGCGGCGACCACGGTTGCCGCTTTGTTGTTCACGATCGTTTTCGCCCTGGCCGCAACCCAGCTAGCCCGCGCGCAAACGTTTGCTGTGCTTCACGCCTTCAGTGGGCCCGACGGCGCTCTGCCCGAGTCTGGTCTGATTGTCGGACACGACGGGAACTTCTACGGCACCACGTTTACGGGCGCCTATGGCAGCAGTTATGACGGAACCGTCTACAAGCTTTTCCACTCCGGCGACGCCTGGATGCTGACCACCCTTCACCAGTTCCAGTTCAGCCTTGGCGAGGGGATCGGTCCCGCGGCCAACGTGGTGTTTGGTCCTGACGGCGCGCTCTATGGCACAACCGTCAATGGTGGCGCATGGAATTATCCATGCAACCTGGGCTGCGGCACTGTGTATCGCCTGTCGCCTCCGGCGGTATGCACCCCCGGGAATTGTGCCTGGAGCGAGCTTACAATTCGCGATTTCGAGGGCGGCCTGGACGGCGCGTTGCCGGAATTCGGCGCTCTTGTGTTCGACACCGCTGGCAGGTCCTACGGCACAACCGCGGCTGGAGGCCATTCTCGCGGCGGCGCCGGCACGGTGTTCAGCATATGGCGCGCAAGCAACGGCTGGGACACTTCGCTGCTCTGGAGCTTTGACACCCCCGAATTTCCCGAACACGATGGAGTAAGTCCTTACAACGGCCTCGTGATGCTGAACGACGACACGATGCTGGGCACCACCCTCCAGGGTGGCAACGCTGGCCTTGGAAACGAAGGTGAGGGCACGATCTACGAACTGAAGCGTGCCAAGCATGGCTGGAGCGAACGCGTGGTCCACAGCTTCGGCGTTAGCTCGTGGGATGGCAGTTATCCGTTCGCCGGGCTGATCGAAGACGCCGCGGGGAATCTCTATGGTGCAACCAGCACTGGCGGTCCTGGTGGAGGCGGCACCGTGTTCAAGCTCACGCCTTCCGGCGATGGCTGGAACTTCAGCACCGTTTATGCGCTCCCGGGCCAAAACAATTGGCAGACAGGTCCCGTCGGCAACCTGGCCATGGATGGCGCTGGTAATTTGTACGGCACCACTATCTCTGAGGGCGCTTTCAGTCAGGGCTCGGTCTTCAAGCTGGCGCCGAATTCCGACGGCAGCTGGACGTACACCACGCTGCACAATTTCACCGGAGGCCTCGACGGCTCCCGTCCATGGGGTAGCCTGCTGGTGGACAACAGCGGAGATGTCTTCGGTACTGCGGAATTTGGCGGAGCTTACAACGACGGCGTGGTGTTTGAGATCACCCCGTGATGCCCGTGGCTTGCATTCCGGCTGCGACTTCGGGAATGATCCCCAGCTCGCGATAAATCGGCCGCACCACCGCCCGTATCCGCGGCAACTCGTGCGCGAACCATAGCCCGCCGAGAACGCAGATGCTGCCTCCGATCAGCAGCGTGTGGGGCGCGCCGATGCGGCTGGCCGCCGCGCCCGCGATCAGGCTGCCGAACGGCGCCGTGCCCTGGAACGCCATGGCGTAAAAGCTCATCACTCGCCCGCGCTTGTCCTCGTGCACGATGGTTTGCAGAATCGTGTTGCTCGAGGCCATCTGCGTCATCATGCAGAAGCCGGTCACCATCATCAGCGGCAGCGAGAGCGCCAGCCAGCGCGACGACGCAAACGAGATCAGGCCGGCGCCGAAGCCCATCGAGGTATACATCACAACCCGGCCCAGTCCCAGAACGGAGCGCCGTGTCGCCAGCACAATCGCTCCGGTCAGCGCGCCCACGCCGGAGGCGCCCATCAGGAACCCCAGCGTGTGAGCGCCGCCATGCAGCACACGCCCGGCAAAGATGGGCATCAGCACGGTGTAAGGCATCCCCACCAGGCTCACCAGTCCGAGCAGAAGAAGAATGGAGCGAATCGGCGTGGAGCGGCTGACGTAGTGCCAGCCTTCTTTCAGCTCCACCAGTACATGCGTCTGCCGCGAACGCACCTGCGCCACTGCCACGCGCATCAGCAGCAGCGACGCGATCACCGCGATGTAGCTAAGGCCGTCAATCAGGAAGCAGTAGCCCTCGCCGACGGCCGCGATAATGAGGCCCGCCAGCGACGGCCCAATAAGGCGAGCCCCATTGACCATCGACGAGTTGAGCGCGATGGCGTTGCTCAAATCGCTGCGGTCCTCGACCATCGTCACCACAAACGCCTGCCGGGCGGGCATGTCGAACGCATTGATGGCGCCCTGGAACAGGCTGAGCCCGATGATGTCGCCAACAGTAATGACATGCGCCAGCGCCAGACCCGCCAGCCAGAACGACTGAATCATCGACAGCACCTGGGTCACGACGAGCGTACGGCGTCGGTCCCAGCGGTCCACCCACACGCCGGCGAACGGCCCCAGCAGGATGATGGGAATCTGCCCGGAGAAGCCGACAACGCCCAGCAGGAACGCGGAATGGGTGAGCCGATAGACCAGCCAGGCGGTGGCGACGCGCGTCATCCAGGTGCCGATGAGCGAAACGCTCTGCCCACCGAAGAACAGACGGTAATTACGGTGACGCAGGGCGCGAATCGCGAATGCCCAGGCCGAAGCCCTGCGGTCGGGCGGCGGCGATTGAGGACGACGAAGAGAACGGTGTCTGGAAGCAGGCACGTCGGTTAGATGATTTCACGCGTGGTGAAGATTACGCCGCTTGTGAGCAAAACCGTTGGAAGTAGTAAATTGTCATCACGAGCAACGCGAGGGATCTGTTGTCATCACGAGCGGCGAAAGCAGATTCCTTCGGGGGTCTTACCGTGAGCAACGCGCGCATCGTCCTGACCACTATCGGCACGAAGGAAGCCGCGGACAAGCTTGCTCACGAGCTCGTCGCGCGCCGCCTCGCCGCCTGCGTCAACATCGTCGGCCCCATTCGCTCCATCTACCGCTGGCGCGATCAGGTACAGGACGACCCGGAGTTCCTACTGTTCATCAAGACCACCACAGAGCAGGCGGCGAATCTCCGCGCAGCCTTGCAGTCGCTGCATCCCTATGATCTCCCGGAATGCGTGGAACTCGCCGTCACCGGAGGCAGCGAGGAGTACCTTGCGTGGATTGCGGCCGAGGCCAGCGGCGGAGAATAGCATCACACAACCAGAGGTGGATCGAGTAAATCCAGCAGCCTCGGTTTGGTACAATGGCTCACGAACGCCGGGTGAGGACTTTGGTGTTCGCCGCAGCTTTGAGCCGCAATTCTTAACTATTTTCCAGTTCCTATTGGTCCGCGCGGTCCTCGGCGGACCGGAACACGCATGCCCCGCGCGCAAAATCTTCGCTTTGCGCACTGTAAGAGGAGCCTGTTCTGAAGTCGCCATCTGGTCTTGCTGAATACAATCCGGCCTATCATCGTTTTGTCGTCATCGTAGCCTGGGCCACGTTTCTTCTGATCGTCGCCGGCGCGCTGGTCACCAGCAACGACGCCGGTCTCTCCGTTCCTGACTGGCCGACGTCCTTCGGCTCGCTGTACAAATTGCCACCCATGGTCGGCGGCATCAAGTACGAACACGGCCATCGCATGTTTGCCGAGTTCATCGGCCTGCTCATTATCGCGGTCGCCGTCTGGACGCAGCGCGTCGAAGCGCGCAAATGGATGCGCGTGCTGGGCTGGACCGCGTTGGCTGCCGTGATTGCCCAGGGAATCATCGGCGGCATCACCGTCAAGCTCGGCCTGCTGTGGTGGACTTCGACGGCCCATGCCACGCTTGGGCAGATGATTTTCTGCATCGTGGTGGCCATGGCGCTGTTCACCAGCCGTGGCTGGTTGCGGGGCGGCAAGCCCATCGCCGAGCGCGAGCTCTGGCCGAGCACCCCGACGTTGGCCGCAATCGCGGCGGCCTGCGTCTGGGTGCAGTTGATTCTGGGCGCGGCCTTCCGACACTTCGGCATGAAGCTTCTGCCCCACCTGATCGGGGCGTGTGTGGTGACCGCCGTCCTGTGCTGGACCGTGGTGCGTGTCCTTAGCCTCTACGGCAAGGTCGATCTTCTGCGCAACCTGGCGCAGCTCATCCTGGGCCTGCTGATGGTGCAGCTCGGGCTGGGGTTCTCCGCCTATCTCACACGCCTACGCTGGGGACATGACGCGGTGCAGCCCTGGCAGATCATGGTGGTCGCTACCGTCGCCCACGTCGCCTGGGGCGCGCTGGTGTTGGCCGCTACAGTTGTGCTGGCCATCCAGACTCGGCGTATGATATCCGTTCGCGCCGAAGAGCCGTCGGCGCGGAAGGCACACGAAAAGGCGCTCGTCGCATGAGCAGCGTTACCCAACCACTGGCTGTCCCGCGCGCGAGCGCCGTCTCGCTGGCGCGCGATTACGCCACCCTGACGAAAGCTCGGGTCACGACATTAATCGTGATGACGGCCTGGGCGGGCGCGTACTTTGCGGCGGCGAAATCAGGCGAGCCTGCGCTCTCGTGGACGCTGCTGCACGCGCTGCTCGGCATCGGGCTGGTGAGCGGCGGCACGGCTGCCATCAACGAAGTAGTGGAGCGCGATATCGACGCGCTGATGCGCCGCACCTGCCGCCGGCCGCTGGTCACCGGCAGCATGGGCTTGGTGCACGCTTCTATTGTCGCCTTCGGCATGACCATCGGCGGAGTGCTCTATCTCTGGGCGACCACTAACTGGCTCACCGCTGCGCTCGCCGCGCTCACCTCTGTCAGTTATCTGGCGGTGTACACGCCGATGAAGCGCGTGCATCCCATCTGCACCTTCCTCGGCGCGTTTCCCGGCGCCATGCCCCCGGTGCTGGGCTGGACTGCGGTTCGCGGGCGGCTCGATCTGGAAACCCTGGCGCTCTTCGCAATCGTCTTCTTCTGGCAGTTCCCGCACTTCCACTCCATTGCCTGGCTCTATCGCGAGGACTACGAGAACGCCCGCATCCGCATGTTGCCGGTGGTCGAAAGCGATGGCCGCTCGACGGCATTCGCCATAGTGATGTACGCGCTGGCGCTGGTGCCAGTGTCGCTGGCTCCAGCGCTGATGGGCATGTCGGGATCGACCTACTTCGCCGGCGCGCTCGCGCTCGGCCTAGGGATGCTCTGGTTCAGCCTGCGCATGTGGACGATGAAGCTGACTCCCGCCGCTCCCCAATCCAAGCGCCGCGCCCGCCATGTGCTGCAAGCCTCGGTGATTTATCTGCCGCTGCTGTTCGCGCTGATGGTGATCAACCGGGCGTAAGCGCTGCCGTCGCTTATAAATTCCATCTTCGCGAGTATCATGCCTTGCAACACTCAAACCGCGCATTGTCGCCTTGAGGTCCAGCGTTGCCGATTCCATTCATCATCATCCTAAGTTGGTTCGTGCTCTGCGTCCCAACCTGGGCCTTCTATTATGGCAATGCAAGCTACGAAACCAAGAAGGCCTTTCAACCATTCGTTATGACTTGGGCTGGCCTTGGATTCATTGTTTTCAGCGAGTGGATGAGCCATGGGAAGATGCGTTGTTCTTCATTGTCGGGGTCGCAGTTATCATGTTCTTAAACATTCGCACGACCCAGTTCTGTCCTAGAGGCGCCGCAACCATTTTCCGGCGGGGCTTCTCGCGTCCAGACTTGTGCCCGAAGTGCGGGGCCGCACTGAAGCGCTGAGACATCGGGCTGCGCGCGTAGGTCGACCATCGCTTTCAGAGTTGTCGCTGGTTGCGACCCTGCCGTCACACTGCGGTGGTTGTGGGTTTATGACTGTTTTCCAAACTATCACTTGTCACCCTAGCACTTGACCGGCGTCACATCCTTTCGCCGCGATCCGCGGTACAACAAAGGCAGAGTTGGAAGCGGGCTGGCCGAGGGCTTAGACGCGGCCGGGGCCACTTCCGCTAGCGTCCCCAGACTCTGGGGAGAATGGTCGCACCATGGCCACAGCACAGCTCACGCCGGCCGCGGTGGGCATTCGCAATGTGCTCATCGCCACTGACTTTTCCCCTTGTTCCACGGCCGCGATGAACTTCGGCCTTGAACTCGTCAAGACCTATCGCGCAACCGCCTGGATCGTTGCCGTTGTGCCCAACGACGCCTATCTGCTGGCCGGACCGGAGGCGTATGTCACCGCGCGCGACGTGGCGCTGCGCGATCTGGAAGAGCTGCGGGCAGAGCTGAAGCGTAGCTACGCCGAACTCTCCGAACAAACTTGCCGGCTCTACCTGCTGGAAGGCGAAGTAGCCAAGGCGATCCTCGACTTCGCGCATAACAAAGAAGCCGACCTCATCGTGCTAGGAACGCATGGGCGGGGAAGTTTGGGGAAGGCCTTGTTGGGCTCGGTGGCGGAACGCGTTTTCCGCCATTCCCCGGTTCCCGTGCTCACTCTGGGACCCGCCGCGGGCCAGGGACATCCTGGCGGGAAGCTGTACAGCATCCTTGCAGCCGCCGATTTCACGCCGGCGTCGCAGCGGGCGGTACAGTACGCCGCCACCCTGGCGCGGGCGCATCAAGCCAAGCTGACTTTGCTTCATGTACTGGACCCGGGACAGATGCGGCAGGTCCCCGATCGGGCCGCAGTCGAACATGGCGTCGAATTGCGGGTGGCCGAACTGTTGGGACGCGAAAGCGGAGGGCCGAATTGCTCAACCCGCATCGCCACCGGACGAGTGACGCGCACGATTTTGGAGGTCGCAAGAGAAGAATCCGCAGACTTGCTGGTCCTGGGAGTGCGCCCGTCCAGCGGCGCCCTTGACCGGCTGGTGATCCCGCACGCCTACGAGGTGGTACGCGATTCGCCGTGCCCCGTGCTCACGCTGCGGGAAGCAAAATCAACAAGATCCACGTGCAATTGACCAAGTACCTGGGAGGATCAATGCAGACCAGCAACGTTCTAATCGAAGATGAGGAGGCAGCTCCGGCCATTACTCCCGAGATGCTGCGGAGTCTAAAGAAGGAGGACATGAAGCAAGCCGTCGTGGAGCGCTTCAAGGTGGTGATTAAAGCGCCCGGCAGCGGCAAGGAGCGCAAGCGCTCTCCCTACTGGCAGGCGGCTGACGAAGAATGCTGATTATGGAGTAGCCCGGCGATTTTAGCCGGCAGGGGATTGTTCGATCCTCTGGGGCCAGATTCGAACGAACGTTCTTACAAATCCTCCCCTGACACATACCGGCCATAAATCTCCCGCGTCTGCTGCATGACTTCGCGCAGCCGCATCTCCGGATCGAAGCTCTCATCCGCTGACAGCATTCTCCACAGGAGCTTCTGTACCGCCCGGCGGGGATGGTCGGCAACCGGCAGCCACTTGCGCGCGCGTCCCGTCACCAGCCTCACCACATGCTCAAGCGTGCGCAGAAAATGCGCGTTGGCGATCAGAGCTCGGTAGTCTTCTTCTTCCAGCAATCCTTTCTCTCGGAGCGCCCGCAGACGCTCGGTGAGATTCCCCACCAGCCACACTTCCTGCCGCACCTGGAGCGATCCAGCCAGGTAATCGATGTCATAGATTCCGCCGGGACCGCTCTTAAGATTCTGCGAACTGTCGCTCCGTTCCAGGCGGGTGCGAAGCTCGTTCAGCTCCGCGACGAAACCGGTGCGTGCTGCCAAGTCTGTCGCTCCCTGCTGAACAACATGGATGGTGCGCTGTCCCAAGCCGCCATCGCCGGCCACATGCCGGAGTTTAGCGTAGGTCAGCGCCTCCCAGGGCTGCGCTTCATCGCGGAAGTAGGTCTCCAGCTGAGTTGGCGTGACCACCAGTTCGCCCTCGCGTCCGTGGGGACGCAGCCGGGCATCGACCGAAAACACCGTTCCGTCGCGGGTATAGGCCGTAAGCGCTTCCATCAGCCGCTCGGCCGCGCGCCGGGCGGCGTCGCGATCGGCTCCGTTGTCACACACGAAAAGCACGTCGGCGTCGGAGAGCAGATCGAACTCGACTGCTCCCAGCCTTCCCAGGCCCAAGACGGCGAATCCCGCCGGCGCGCCGGCGATGGCCAGCGCAGCCTGGATCGCCGCGTCTGCGGCGGCAGTGTTGTCGCGCAGGGCTTCGAACACATCACGAGAGCGAAACAGGTCCAACGCACCCGACAGCACTACTCGGCGGCGATACTGTTGTCGTAATACGGCCGTCGCCTCTGCGCCATCGACTTTGCCGCTGGAGAGAAACTGGAATACCGGATCATTCGCGGCGTGGGCATCGCACCCCTCAGCCGCAAATAATTCGTCACCGTCGGTGGGAACGCTTTGCTCAACCTCGTCCAGTAACGAGACCTCTTCCGGATGACGCACCAATATCTCGGTCAGAAACTCGCTGAATTCGAAGGCGGTAAGCGCCTTCTCCACTGCGTCGGGAGACCGCAGTACGGCGCCGTAGCGCTCGGAAGTGGTTCCCGCCGAACTGAGAAACCGATCCAGGTTGCGGCGCGCGTGTTGGGACAGTTCGACCCGCGAGGCGATCTCGCGCAGTTGTGGCGAGTCGATGGCCAGCCGCTGCATGATCTGGCTATAGGTGCTCTCCGGGGTGGCCGCCGCCTCGGGCCAAAGCTGGAAGTCCGCGGCCCCCTGGTCCTGGCTCTGCTCGCGATAGATGACGCGCTGGTAGATCTCGGCGACGGCCGCCATGCGCCGCTGCACATGGGCTACGAATTCCTCCGGCGTCGGCGGGTCGGCGCCCTCGCGCATCAGGCTGCGGCCCAGCGCCTCCAGTTCGGGGCGCGACTCGGGCAACCGATGCGTCTGCTGCCCGTTGCGCAGTTGCAGACGATGCTCCACATTGCGCAGGTACTCGTAGGCATTGGTCAGATTGTGGAAGTCTTTGCCGCTGATGTGGTCCTTGTCGTGCAGTTTTTGCAGCGCGAAGAGCGTACCGCGCGAGCGCAGCCAGGACTCGCTGCCGCCGTAGATGCGCTGAAGGCACTGCACCAGAAACTCGATATCGCGAATGCCGCCGCGGTCGAGCTTCACGTCGATGCCCGTCTGCGGCACCTGCTTCAACAGGCTTCGGCGGCGATGGCTGCCGATCTTCTCGCGCGTCTCCAGCGCAGTCTTGATGGCCACAAAGTTCAACTCCGGACGATAGACGTACGGCTGCACGGCGCGCACAAACTCGCGCGCCAGTCCAAGGTCGCCGGCGGAGTGCCGCGCCTTGATCATCGCCTGGAGCTCCCAGTCCTGGGCCACGCGCGAGTAATAATGAACGGCGTGCGACAGCGGCACCGCCGGCTCGCCCTCGCCGCCTTGTGGACGCAGGCGCAGATCGATCCGAAATACCGGGCCTTCGCGCGTGTGTCGCGACAGCAGCTCGGTGGTCTGCTGTGCCAGACGAATAAAATATTCGCGGTTGGAGATCTCCGCACCGGCCGGCTCCTCACCGCCGTCGTAGAGATAGAGCAGGTCGATATCGGAGCTGTAGTTCAGTTCGTTCCCGCCCAACTTGCCGAGCGACAGCACGGCGAAGCGCGAGTCTACGAGTCGTCCCTGCGGGTCGCGCGAGCGCGGAGTGCCGAAACGATGCTGAAGTTGGGCCTGCACGTCTCGCAGCGCCTCCTCGATCAGCACGTCGGCGAGCGCGGAGATTTCCGCTGTGGTCTCGGCCAGGGTGGCAATGCCGAGCACGTCGCGCAGCATGATCCGGACATATTCGCGGCGCTTGAAGCGGGCCAGTAGCGCCGCGGTGTCGTTCTCCAACGACCGCGACCGCATGCGCGCAAAGCTTTCCTGAAACTCTTCGCGCGAATAGGTGCGGTCCAGATTACGGTCGCGCAGCAGGGAGAAGAACAGGTCGGGATTATGGACCAGGGTTTCGCCCAGCCAGGCGCTGTAGCCGAAAACGACGACCGCATAGTGCACCAGCGAGGGATGCTTTTCGATGTGGGCCAGCAGCTCAGGCGAAGCGGTCTCGGCCAGACGCTCAAACTGGTTGATGGTGGCGCCGGGATTGGGCGAGGCCGCTAACAAAGCAGCAAACGCGCTGTAAACGCCTGCGGGTAAGAGTTTGTGGAGATAGGCGAGATGATTGGCGCCGGCTTCCGCGGCGCGCAAACCACTGCGGCGCGATGCACTTGGGCTTTGCGGTGGATCTGCCACTACTAGGGATTCTATTATGGGCAAAGAGAAGGGGCACCGGGTTAGGTGCCCCAAAAATTCAGCCAGAAATTGCCGCTCTCGCTATGCGTTAGCCACGCAGCTTGCGGCGAATGACGCCAGCCAGTCCAAGCACGCCGGAACCCATAAGCAGGAAGCTGCTGGGCTCAGGAACTGACGTGCTGCTGGTGCTGCTCGTCTGGGATACCGAGACGTTGTCCAGCGCGATGTAAGCCGGATCGTCGCGGAACGAGAAGGTGATGGTGTCATTGCCGGTGCCGGTTTCGGTGAAGCTGAACTGCTGGTAAACGCCACCAGTGTTCGGGTCGGTCGCGCTGTAGACGGTGGTGCCGTCCCACATGGCGCTGAAATCGCTGGGATCATCGCCCACGGCTGCCAGCCAGAAGCTGAAAGTGTAGGAAGCGCCGGCCGTGGTCGCGAACGACTGGCTGAGTGTGCCGTCGCTGCCAACGGGGCCGAACGTCGCGTAAAAGCCGTCAGCGTCCTGAGATCCACTGTAGACGTAGAATGGGCCGCTGACCACCTGGGAGAACTCAAAGTTCCCACCTTCGGTCCAGCCCGTGAAGTCGCCCGTCTGGAAGCTGCCGTTGGTCAGCAGATTCTGGGCGAAGGCCGCCGGCGCGCATACCAACAGTGTCATCGCGACAACGACCAGCAGGGTTTTTGCTCGCATATCTCCTCCGGAGTTTGAGTTGGCCTAACTCGCCATGGGAAATGGCACGTTGTCTGCCAGTCACGATGTAATAAATTCATCAACTTACAAGTGACATTGTCACCGCGAAGTGCAGATTGTTGCGATAAAGGAGAGAAACACGTTACCGATGGGTGCCCTCTGGATCCCTCAGGGAATGGTTCGCGAATGGCCATTGTTGACTGTAAGGCACGGTGTCCGTGACGTTTGCGCGTTCCCTATTTCCAAATTCCTGCGCCTGAAAGCTGCTTCTGAACTGCTTGCGTGCTTTATTATCCCTGTTACTGCGACCTTGACATCTTGGAGCACAGCTTGCCATGGCTCGATAAGCTGTTTGGGTTAGAGCGCTGGGGAAGCTCGGTTGGCCGCGAAGTCGTGGCCGGACTAACTACATTTACCACGATGTCTTATATCGTGGTGGTGAATCCGGCGGTTCTCTCGGCGGCAGGCATACCGCAAGGGCCATCGTTTGTCGCCACCGTGCTGGTGGCGGCCATTGGCTGCTATCTGATGGCGTTCTATGCCAACCGGCCCTTCGCCATCGCGCCTTACATGGGCGAGAACGCTTTCATCGCCTTCACAGTCTGTAAGGTCCTGGGAATCCCCTGGCCGACGGCGCTGGCCGCCATCTTCATCGCTGGTGCGCTGTTCGTGCTTTTGACCGTGCTGCACCTGCGGCGCTGGTTAGTGGAAGGCGTCCCCGCGTCTTTGCGCTACAGCTTTGCCGTCGGCATGGGGCTGTTTCTCACTTTTATCGGCCTGAACCAAACCGGACTGGTGACGCTCGGCGTTCCGGGCGCTCCGGTGCAGCCGGGGCATTTGACCTCGATGCCGGCCCTGGTGGCGATCTTCGGCTTTGTTGCGATTGCCGTGCTGACCATCCGCAAAGTGCCGGGCGCTATTTTGCTCGGCATTCTGGTCATGACGGCCGTCGCATATGTCGCGAAGGTCGCGCCCGCGCCGCAGCGACTACTCAGCATGCCGCCAAGCCTCGTGCCGGCGTTGTGGCATCTGGACCTGCGCGGTGCTCTGTCGTGGCGAACCTTCCCGGTTGTCCTGACCATCTTCATCATGGCATTCGTCGACACCATGGGAACGCTCATTGGGCTTTCGGCGCGCGCCGGTTTCCTCGACGAGCACGGCCAACTGCCGCAGATCGAACGGCCGATGCTCGTGGACGCCATCTGCACCTGCCTGGCGCCGGCCCTCGGCACAACCACCGCAGGCGCGTTTGTCGAATCTGCGACCGGCATCGAAGCCGGCGGCCGAACTGGCCTGACGGCCTTCGTCACCGCGACCTGCTTCCTGCTGACCTTGTTCTTTGCCCCGTTGGTTGCGGCCGTTCCCGCAATCGCCTACGGCCCGGCACTGATCATCGTGGGGCTGTTTATGCTGGCGCCCATCGTCCACATCGACTTTTCCGACTACTCCGAGTCCATTCCCGCCTTCGCCGTGGTCACCTTGATGGCCTTCACCTTCAACATCGCCATCGGCATCTGTGCCGGATTCGCGCTTTATCCTCTGTGCAAGATAGTTGCAGGCAAAACGGGGCAGCTGCGACCCGGACTCTGGGCATTGACGGCGCTTTCCCTTTTGTTCTTCATCTTCTATCCGTATCGGTGATTGCAAGAAAGGTGACGGCGTGCGTTGTCGCGCTATCGGCTGCCGCCCGCTCCGGCGTCAGGCGGGTCAAAAGCAAGAACGCCCCTCCTGAACGGGAGGGGCGCCATCACTTCCGACCATTAAAGTCCTACTGGGTTTTCTCGGTGGTCACGATACCCGTTGGTCCGGCTTTCTCTGCCTTGGCCTTCTTGGTGGCCATGGTCTTGTCGACCCAATCGTCAGCCGTCTTCAGGTCGGCCTTGCGCGCGTCCGGATTGTCGCACTCATACTCCGCGCGCTGGCGATAGAGCAGGTTCAGGTACGCCATGGCATCGTCGTAATCGGGACGCAGCTTCAGCGCTTTGTCGAGGTCCTGAATCCCGTCTTCCACCCGTTGCGTGTTTTCTTCTTTGAGCTGCTCGCACGCCTTCTTGTCCTTCAGGTCGTCGGTGGGTTTCAGGCCCAACTCGGCGCGGGCCTTCTGGTCGGGCTGGTAGGCCTGCATCCAGTCGATGACCGCCAGCGAGTAGTAGGTCTCCGGGTCGTTGGGATCGAGTTCCGCGATCTTCTGGTAGTACTCCCGGGCTTGTTCGAATTTCTTCTGCTGGAAGTACATCGATGCGATGCCCTTCAGACTGTGGATCTGCTGCTCCTTGGGCGGATGCTGATCCAGCACCGACTTGAAGGTATCGATCGCCTCCTCGGCGTAGCGATTGTTGTCGGGAGAATCGGCCCCCGGGATGTATTGGCCCATGTACGCGGTCGCCAGATAAAGGCGGGCATTCGTCAAGCTGGGATCAAGTTGGACCGCGTCCTTGAAATCTTCGATGGCGTCTTCATATTTCGCGTTCTTATAAGCCTGGACGCCCTTGTTGAGTTTGTCGCGCGCTCGCAGCTTGTTACAGCCTACCGATGCAAGCAGCGCGAGCAGGACCGCAAGCAACGTCAGTACCCGTCCGGTCTTGTTCATGTTCGATATCACTCTCCATAGCGGGTCCGGGTGGCAAGAACGGCGGGACGATGGTTGTCGTCCCGCACGTTCCGCAAGGAGGTGTGTGCTGCCCGAACTCCGTTCCTACTACGTCTGCTTGGGTAGTGCGGGCCTGAGGCCCGGATTAGGCGGGGCCGCTTTGAGTTTAGAGCCGGCTTTGGCCGACTCCAGATTTCCCGCCGGACTGAAGCCCGGCTGATTCTATACTCCCGTCAAATGCGGCGCTAACGCGCGTCGCACTACCCATATTGTTATCCGCCGGCTTCGATCTTGGCGGTGATAAGCCCGACCTTGTCGACACCTGCCGAATGCGCGATGTCGATGACCTGCGCCACATCGTTGAATGGCAGGTCGGTGTCCGCCTTTACGAACATCACCTTTTCCGCGCGGGTCTTGAAGATGTCGTTCAGGCGGCCCTCAAGGTTCTCCCAAGTCACGTCGTCCTGGTTGATCTTGAGCGCCGGCTTGTCGCCGGGCCCGCGAAGCACCTGCACCACAACCGTGCGTTCGTTATTCTGGGGTTGCGTCTTGTCCTTGGGCGGCTGGGGAACCAGCGCGTCCAGGCCCTTCGGCGTCAGGGGCGTGATCACCATGAAGATGATCAGCAACACCAGCAACACGTCAATCATTGGGGTCACGTTGATGTCGGCTGTATAGCCGCCGGACCCTCCAGTCGTCATTCCCATAGCTCAACTCCTCACTCGGTGCCCGCGCCGGAAGTCGCGCCGCCGGTCGGCGGTTTGTTGCTGGCGGGACCCTCGTGTTTCTGCTCGGTCAATAGGCCCACATCGTCGACGCCCGCGGCGCGGACGTTGTCTACCACGTCAACCACATATCCGTACTTGGCGCGCAGGTCGGCGCGAATGAAGATCCGCTTGTCTACTTTGTTTGCCAGGCGGTCCTTCACTTTGTTGGTGAGCTCGTCCATCTTGATGCGGTCGGTGCCGAAGAAAATCTGGCCGTCGCGCATCACCACCACCAGCAGCGCGTCGTCCTTGTCGGCGTCGGGCATGGGAACAGGGTTATTCACCTTGGCCATGTCGACGCTCTGGCCCTTCTGCAACATGGGCGTAATGACCATGAAGATGATGAGCAGCACCAGCATGACGTCGACCATGGGGGTGACGTTGATGTTGGAATTGACCTTGCTGCCTTCGTTGCGAAGTGCGAGTGGCATAAGTTCAACCTCCTCCGGGCTACCCTTGCCGGCGAACCTGACGGCGCTTCAAGAAATAGTCGATCAGCTCACTGGAGCTGTTGTCCATTTCCACGTCGAAGGCTTCCACCTTGCCGGTGAAGTAGTTGAACATCATGACCGCCGGAATGGCTACGAACAGTCCGATAGCGGTGGTCACCAGGGCCTCGGAAATTCCGCCCGCGACCGCGCCCAGACCGGTGGCCTTCTGGCTCGAGATTTCCTTGAAGGCGTTCAGAATGCCGACCACGGTGCCGAACAGCCCGACGAACGGGGCCGTCGATCCGATAGTCGCGAGTCCGCCCAGACCGCGCTTCAGTTCGGCGTGAACGATGGCTTCGGCACGCTCGAGGGCGCGCTTGGAAGCTTCGATCTGCTCGCCGGGGATGTCGTTGGAGTCGCCGTGCGCGCGGAATTCCTGCAGGCCGGCGGTGACGACTTTGGCCAGGTGGCTCTTCTTGTTACGCTCGGCGACCTTGATCGCCTCGTCGATTTTTCCTTCACGCAGCGCGCCGGCAACGGCGGGAGCGAAGGCGCGCGACTGCTTGCGGGCCGCGCTGAACGCCATCGCGCGATCAATCATCACGCCGATGGACCAGCCCGACATGATGAACAGGATGACCACCACAATCTTGGCCAAAATACCCATCTGCTTCCAGAGCGAGACCGGGTCCCAGCCGATTTGCGCTTCCTGGAACACCCAGGCGGCAGCCGTGGGAATGTGGCTGAGGGCAGCGAATGCAACGTTTGCTAGGAACATGAGTTGAGTTTTCCTCCTCGGAACTATCGGTTACAGCAGCACACCTGAGTTACTGCGGGATCCAAACTTGTGGGCCTGCTCCGCACGCGCGCAGCAGGCTCGGGACATAGCAACCTTACGTTTTCCAAACCGTGACCGGATGGCGCGGCAGCAGCAGCACCGGTCTGAATCTTAGATGCAAAACACCGCCGGTCGCGTAATTACTCCCCCGACAATGTAAAGTTCACGTTGATCGTGGTTTCCACTTCCACCGGTTCGCCGTTCAGGTAGTACGGCTTGTAGCGCCACTCCTTCACGGCTTCCAGCGCCGAATTGGTCAGCATGGGATGGCCGCTGACCACGTGCAGGTTCTGGATACTGCCGTCTTTTCCGATCAGCGCCTGCAACACTACGGTGCCCTGAATGCGCGCCTGGCGGGCCAGCGGCGGATACTGCGGCTGGACCTTGTGGATCAGCAATCCCTGCGAGACGCCTTGCGAAACGCGCACGCGTTGCGGGGTCGCAACCTTCGGCACTGCCGTGGGCACGCTGCTCATAACGCTGCCCAACACGCCGCCCATCGCGCCGCCCGGAACGCCGCCCGGAACACCGCCCGGAACGCCGGCAGCCATACTTGGGGGCGCCTCATCTTCCTTAATCATCTCAATTTTCTTGGGGATGGCAGTTGGCGTGCGAAGCTGCCCGTTGTCCAGTTCGCTTTGAATATGCTTGACCACCACCGGCGCAGCGGCCGGGGGAGGTGGAGGCGGCGGCGGGGGAGGCGGCGCGGTAAGCGTCGTCAAGAGCTGCTTGGTCGGCAGCGCCTCAGTAAAGATCAGCGGCAGCAGTACCAGGACGCCCAGAAAAAGGATCTCCAGAATGAAGGAGATAACGGTGGTCGCCCCACGCTTGGTCTTAAGTCTCCCGCCCGATTCTACAAGGCTGTCTTCAAACATACCGGTTCTCCGAGATGTGCTGTTAACTTAGACACCGGAATTCGGCTCTTTGTGCCCGGAAAAGCAAAGCAGCCACTGGAAAAAATCGGGGTCCTGGGAAGCAACATTGCAGTGAGTGGCTGCCTGGGAAACAGCGTCCCGCAGTATACACCCCGGTCAGCGCCGTTGCCTAGGCGCGGGCCCCGGGCAACGGAAGCCGCGGGATATCGCTGGGCCGACGACACACGATCTGTTTATCGCGTAGCCTTGAGTGCGACCGGCGGGCTCAGCGTCGCCCGTCGCATCCACAGCAGCCCGCCGAAGATCACCAGTCCGATCGCGATGGCCTGGGTGCCGCTCATCCAGCCCAGGAAAACGCCTCGTCCGGGATCGCCACGGAAGAACTCGATGAAGAATCGCCCGATGCCGTAGATGATCATGTACGTGCCGATGATCTCGCCTTCAAACTTCTTGCGGCGGGTGAGCCACACCAGGAAGAGACAGTTGCCCAGTTCCAGCAGCATCTCGTAAATCTGCGTGGGATGGAGCGGGATGCCAAGCGGCGTGCCGACAATTTCATTGGCCAGCGGATTATGAAACGTGACTGCCCATGGGACATGCGTCTCGTGGCCATAGCAGCAGCCGGCGGCAAAGCAGCCCACGCGCCCGAAGGCGTGGCCCAGCGCAAGGCCCGGCGCGAAGACATCACAGGTGCGCAGTACCGGCAGGCGGTTGACGCGCATGTACCAAGTGCACATGATGAGCGCCAGCACAACGCCGCCCGACCACACCCCTCCTGCCTGCAACGTGGCCAGCGAAAAGGGATGCTGGCGAAAGTCGGCGTCGGTGACAAAGAGCAGAAGCTTGGCCCCCACAATGCCCGAGAGGATTGCAATAATCCCCAGGTTCCAGAGCTTGTCGGGATCGAGGCCTTGCTCGCGGCCCAGCTTGACGATCAGCAGGAGCCCAAAGATAAGACCCAGCGCGGCCATGAAGCCGTAGGTGGGCAGGCTGAAACTGCCCAGGTGAAAGAGACGAGGAAACACAGTTCTATTTTAGATGCAACTCGGGAGGACGGGCTTCAGGCGAGCACTTATCACTTAGCATTTGGCACTTACCCAAGGCTGTTGACACAGACCTTTGGCGAAGTGCCAGGCACCAAATGCCAGGTGCAAATAAAAACCGACCCGCGGGGCCGTGCTGAGTGGGCCGTCAATGAACCCGTCCACGACGGTGGGAACCCTCCGCGGTCTTTAGGCATCTCCGCATGGCGGAGCATCGCACACCGAACCGAATACGAGCCGGGCCCCCTGTTCACTGAGCATTGGTTCAAAAAACGGTAACCACCAACACCAACTTTGCAGGCCGGTTTCCTCATGAGATGCTATGAAAAAGGCAAGTAGATGACAAGAGCGGAATTGCAAATAGTTGGAGATTCACCTGCCCGGCGGGAGCGGTCCTGCTGTTCGACCGGTCCCAACCCTAGCCAATGAGATCTTCGCGCGAGTCCGGTCGGAGCCTCAAATTGCCGCTCGCCGGCTGCCGCGTGCTGGTGTCGCGGGCGAAACGGCAGGCCGGCGCGCTGTCGTCCGCCTTGCGGGAACTGGGCTGCCAGGTCATTGAAATTCCGTTCATCGAGATCCGACCGCCACGCTCCTATCAGCCACTGGATGCGGCCTTGCGCAATCTCAGTCACTACGACTGGCTCATCCTCACTAGCGTCAATGGCGTGGACGCTCTCTCCCAGCGCATGGCGAAGATGCGTGTGCCAACGTCGGAGCTCGCGCACCTTAAGATCGCCGCCATCGGCCCGGCCACGAGGAAAGTTATCGAAGAACGCGGCTTGCCGGTCAGCATCACCCCCAGGGAATACGTGGCGGAATCGGTGGTAAAGGCGCTACGGCGCCGCGTGAAGAACAAGCGCGTCTTGCTGGTACGTGCGCGGGTGGCACGCGATGTCATCCCGCGCGAGTTGCGCCGGGCCGGCGCCGAGGTCGATGTTATCGAGGCCTACGAGACTGTTGCGCCGCCAGCTTCCGCCAGGCGCTTGCGTGCGCTGCTTGGTAACCGGGACCGCCGTCCGCACGCCATCACCTTCACCAGCTCCTCGACGGTGAAGAATTTCGTCAAGCTCATCGGAGTGCGAGCTGCGCGCAACGCTCTCCACAAACCTGTTGGTGGCTATGGCACGCATAGCGCATCCATCGGGCCGGTGACCTCCGCGACGCTGCGGGAACTGGGTCTGCCGGTTGACATCGAGGCCGCCGAATACACCATCCCCGGCCTTGTCGCCGCCATTCTTCGCAAGAGCTCGGAAACGCGAAATTCCCAGTCCGGGCACCGGGGCAAATAAACCCGTGCCAGTCCCTTGACAGCTTGTGGTATGCCGCCATACGCTGCGCCCGTGACTTGGTCGCGACCTGCTCGCGCACGGCCGACAAGTCTTCTCGGGCCTGCGGACCCCAGGCGACCGCTCGCGGACCTTGGGAAACACCATCGGCCGCTGTTGGGCCGTCCCGTTGTCCTTTACGGGACTGTGGGTGTCTTCGCGTTGCTCGTCCTCCTCAAGCTGGGGGTGATGAGCGCACTCAACCGCCCTTTTGTTTCGGGAACTGACAGCTCGCAGTACGCCAGCATTGCGGCCAGCGTCGCACATGGGGGCGGTTATCGGGACCCCGTAGGACTCTTTCCCAACAACCCTGCAACCGATCGCGTGCCGGTTTGGCCGCTATTGTTGTCGGTTGGAATGCGCATCGCGCCGAACGCGCGCGACGAGCTTGTCTCGCGCCTGACCAACCTTCTCTTCCTGGCGCTGGCAGGCGTGGCGATGACTGCACTTTGCCGCCGGCTCGGGGCTCGTCCCCTTCTCTGTCTTTTGGCCGGGCTCTATGTTGCGCTTTCTCCAATTCTGCTTTACGTCGCGCTGGGGGGCCTCTCCGAAATATCGTTCATCCTGCTTGTGACCGCCGGGGTGGCACTCGCATTCGCCGGCGGGCGCTGCGTTTACCTTGGAGCGATTCTGATTGGTCTCGGTCCGCTGGTCCGTCCGAACTTCGTCATTGTCCCACCGCTCTTCGTCGCCCTTGCCATCGGCTATGCCTTCTTCTGGCGAGAGCCGCTGCCTCGCGCCACCTTGATTCGTATGGCGCTTGCACTCGCCTTGAGTCTGGCGCCGACGGGGGTCTGGCTGGTCCGCAACTACGCCCTGACAGGCCGCTTTCCCTTGCTCACGACCTTTTACGGTGAAGCTTTTTACGGTTCCAACAACGACGGAACAGCGACTGCGTTGGAATACTGGGGCGGATGGGTTTTCCCGGATTACATTCCCGGAGAGACGCCCAAGAAGGACTTGGCGATGCGTCTGAAAAGCGACGTCGCGCTGAACGACTACTATCTCGCCCAGGGCAAGGCTTGGATGCGAAGCCACTGGACCGCAGTGCCGCGGTTGATGCTCGGCAAAATGGTGCGGAGTTTGGCCCTGCTGCCGTGGTCCCCTTCGTCGCCGTGGCAGGAGTGGTTCGCCTTCTCCTCGCGATTGCCCTTGTTCGTACTTCTGCTGGCGACCATCCGCCTCTGGTGGCGCGCGATGGACCGGAACTACATGTTCTTTCTCGCCGCGCTGGGCATCTCGCACATAATGACGACTCTGTTGATTGATGGACAGTTGCGCTATAGCTTCTGCTTTTTCGAGCTGTTCACCATACCCTGCGCGGCGCTGGGTCTGGATCGCTGGCTCAAAAACAGGGGCACCCCGGCGACGACCGCCTAAGTTTCCGGGGTAGCTCCAAAGACCCTGCGAAAAATCTTGTCTACATTGCGCAGCGGCCGCTGGAGATCGAACGCATGCTCTAACGTCTCGCGCTTCACCTTTGCCGTGATCTCGGGATCGCTCATGATCAGCTCGCGGAAGTTCAGGTCCTCCTTCCAGGCGCGCATCGCGTTCGACTGCACCAGCCGGTAGGCGTCCTCACGTAGCATGCCCGCCTCCACCAGGTCCAGCAGCAACTGCCCGCTGAAGACCAGGCCGCCGGTGGACTCCAGGTTCTTCATCATGCGCTTGGGATAGACCAGAAGCGTGTCGATGAGGTTGGTTGTCTTGTTGAGCAGATAGTCGAGGAGGATCGTTGAGTCGGGAAGAATCACCCGCTCCACTGACGAATGCGAGATGTCGCGCTCATGCCACAGCGCGACGTTCTCCAAGGCGGCCTGAGCGTTGGCCCGCACCACGCGCGCCAGCCCGCTGATCTGCTCGCACGTGACGGGATTCCGCTTGTGCGGCATGGCCGACGAGCCTTTCTGCTTCTCGCTGAAGTACTCTTCCGCCTCGCGCACCTCGGTGCGTTGTAGATGGCGAATCTCGGTCGCGATCTTGTCCAGCGTCGAGGCGATGACCGCCAGGGTCGCGACATAGAACGCGTGCCGGTCGCGCTGGATGACCTGTGACGACACCGCCGCGACATTCAACCCCAGCCGCTTGCAGATCGCCTCTTCGTACTCCGGCTCCAGGTGCGCGGCGTTGCCCACGGCGCCGGAGAGTTTGCCGACGCGCATCTGCTCGGCCGCCATCTCAAAGCGCTCGATGTCACGCTGCACCTCGGAATACCAGTTCGCCAGCTTGAGTCCAAAGGTGATGGGCTCGGCGTGAATGCCGTGTGTGCGCCCGATCTGCGGCGCGTCCTTGAACTCCCACGCACGCCGCTTGAGCACGTCGCGCAACTTGTGCAGATCGTCGCGGATGATCGCCGAAGCCTGCTTGATCAGCAGCGCCTGCGCGGTGTCGACCACGTCGTTTGACGTGAGCCCGTAATGCAACCAGCGCGACTCCGGGCCCACCTTCTCCGCCACCGCCGTGGTAAAGGCGATCACGTCGTGCTTCACCTCAGCTTCGATCTGATTAATGCGCTCGACCTCGAAGCCGCCCTTCTCGCGGATGGCCTTGGCGGCTTGCTGCGGCACAATGCCGGCCTCGGCCAGCGTCTCCGTAGCGGCAATCTCAACATCGAGCCAGGTTTGGAATTTGTTCTGGTCACTCCAGATGCGGCCCATCTCGGGGCGGGTGTAACGCGGGATCAAAGGGCGCTCCTTCTGGAAACCTCTTATTGTACGAAACCGCGCTCCAGTCCGCCGGTGAGCGCGGTCCTCACGTTCCTGCCATTCTGATGTTCATACCGAAATTTGATTCCGCAGCAGCAGCTCACAACTCCGCGCTCGTCAAGCCGCGTCTAACTTTTTTTCGCGCTCTCCTGGGCCATGCTGTCTTTGCGCCTCAATATCGCGCGCTCTGCCTCCGAGATGGACCGCATTGCGCCGCTCTGGAACGAATTGCTGAAGGGACAGGCGCACACCATGTTCCAGAGCTTTGCCTGGAACCGTCTGGCGGCGGAGATATTTCGTGATCGTGCCGCGCCCTACGTGGTCTGGGCGGAGAGCGATTCCGGCGCGGCCATCATCCCGGCCGCGATCAACCAGGCTGACAACCGCATCGAGCTGCTGGGTGAGGCGCTGTTCGACTACCGCGACGTGCTCTGCGCCGGCGATCACGAGATGTTACGACTGGCCTGGCAGGAACTTGCAGGCCTCGGCAAGCCGCTGCGCGTCGTGTCCCTCGAACGGACGGACAATCGCTGGAGCGAATTTCCCATCGCCCGGTTCGCGAAGGCGCCCATGGTCGATAGCTCGCGAGTGGACGAGAGCGCCTTTCGCCTCGCGCATTCGCGGCTCGGCCGCCAGCTGCGCCGGTTGCAACGACTCGGCATCTCGCTGCACGTGCGTTCAGGACGCAACACGAGCGCGGTCCGCCGTCTGTACGAATGCAAGCGCAACCGCTTCGCTGCCGACTCCGGCAATCTGTTCACGGACCAGAGGCGTTGCGACTTCATGGTCGCTGCGGCCACAATGGAAGGAGACCGCTGCGAGGTCTTCACGCTGGAGAAAGACGGCGGGGCACTGATCGCCAGCCTTGTCACCTTCCGCGATGGCGACATTCGCCGCTTCTACACGATCTACTTTCATCCCGATTGGGCGCGTTATTCGCCTGGTATTGCCTTGCTCTACGAAGTTACGGCGCGGTCGCTGGCGGAGGGATTGAGCTGCGATTACATGACCGGCGAGTATCCCTACAAGCTGCGGCTGGCCAATGCGTCGCGGCCGCTGTACAAAGTCGAGATGAGCGCGCAAGAGCTGGCAGAAGCCGCGGGCCGCGCAATCTCGAAGGTCGCCTAGTTCGGGTAGAGCGGGCCTTCAGGCCTGCGTCTCAGGCCGGCGTTTGAAAATGAGTCGGATTCAGCCGACGACACATTCCTGAGGTGGCATCGGCTGAAGCCGATTCCCAAATCTCACCGAACGCGCGATAACGCAGGCCTTAAGGCCTGCTCTACCCTACAGCGTTTTCAGGAACGCCTTCGCCTCCTCCAGGTGCGGAAACAGCTTCTCTTCCGCCTGGAACTCCGGCCCGTGCACGCAACGTCGGCTGCCCCGCAGCTTGACCGGATACTTCAGGTGCAGCATCTCGTGATAGACGATGTACTCGACCGCGTATCGCGGCACGCGCGGGTGGTCGAAGACGCGGCTGACCACAATCGCGTTATGTGCGGGGTCGTAGTGCCCGAGGCTGTTACGGGCGCGCGCGCGGCTCCACGTCATCTGCGGCCGGCCAAGCAAACCATGGAAGAACTCCCGGTTCAGCTGCTCGAAGATTTCATCGAGGTCATACGTCTGCCCGCGCGCCGAGTCGATGCGCTTGCGTCCCCGCACCTGACGCACCAGGTGTGCCTTGGCGGTGATGTCGTGGCTCGAAACGTATCGCCGGTAACGCGTGGCGTGCACTGCCTGTATGGGCTTGCGGTAGATCTTCGCCAGCAGGATGTGGGCGATGGCTTCGATGACGCTCGCGGGCGCACCCTCCAGCAGGTCGGAGAGGCGAACATGCATCACGCCGTCGCGCAAACGGATGGTGCTGTTCACGTTGGCGAAGGCGTAAAACTCAATGCGGAACTCCGGTATGGGAGCTCGCGGGCGCAGCTCGCCGTACGTGGCCTGGAAAACATGATGCAGATTTTCACGCAAGCAGTATTACGCTAACACGCGACTCACACTTGGGTGCTGCAACCCTGGCCAACCGGAACTAAGGTTCCAACGAGCTTGAACTCTGAAGTGTCGGTCTGCTACTTTCACGTTTGTAGTTCTGTTGCAAACGCATCGAAGGCCGCCAAACAGGGGGAAAAGTTGGCGGCCTTTGTACTTGGGCTTCAGTCGCGCCGCTCCGAATAGACCTTGGTCAGCTTCTTCTCCTTGGCGAGCTGGTTCTGCTGTTGCAGTTCCTGGCGCGCATCGTCGGCCATGTCCTTGGCCGCTTCCGTGGCATTGGTCAGCGCGAACGAGAACTGGTCCAGCTCTTCAGGCGGCGACTGCTCCTTTAAGCGGCGCAACTTGAGCTGCCACTCGCTGTCGGCCTCGATCAATAGCGTCAGCCCCCTCCGCATGTCGGCATTGTGCGAGCCGTACATGTCGATGTTGTCTTCGATTTCGTCGAGCAGAGCGGTGAAGTCCTCCAGCAGATCGTGCACTTGCAACGGCCGGTCTTTGGCAGTCTTGCCGTTGGCTTCAAGTTGCTCGATGGCAGCCACGCGCGCGCGCGTAAACTTCACCATCGTCTCCAGCCGCTTGTCGGGTACGTCGGCCGTCTCGCGCATCTCGTCCACTTCTTTCTCGTTCAGCGGATCGCGTTTCTGCGCGGCAGCCTTCACGGCGCATGCCGACAGCAACGCCAGCAGAAGACATAAGCAAACCGGGTGAGTGTGCTTCATGATTTGCCTTTCGGCGCCGCCTGCGGTCCCCACATGCGGACCATCAAGTCGGAGCGGATCTGCTCGATCTGCTCGATCGCCTGATGCACCGGCTCGCGGTCTTCGAAGGCGAGGGTGGCAGCAATGTCGTGCATGCGCTCGGACAGCTTGCGCAGCTTGATCTCGGTTTCCTTCAACTGCCGTCCTGACGCCGACGCCGCATCGGCGGCCTTGCGCGAATACACCACCACTTCCTGAATTTGCGCCTGCGCCTTGTCGACGTCGCCCTGGGTGAAGAGTGCGTTCGAATCTTCCAGCTCCTGGCGAGCGTATTCCAGGCACAACTTTGCCTGTTCGCCGCCATGCGCGGCGTCGGCCCGGGCCTTTAGCTGGTCCGCCGTCTGCGTTCCTGCGAGCGCAATTGCGGCGAGCGCCAGAAGGACCGTCGCGTATTGCGCAAAGGCACGCATATTACTTCACCTTGATGCGGTAATTGTCGGCGTGTTTGGGGTCGAGCGCAATCAGTCGATGGCGCGCCTGCCACTCCTGATCGGGGAATTTACCTGCGTCCTCAACCAGGAAACGCTTGTAATATTCCACCGCCTGGGGGATGTCTTTCAAGTTGTCGTAGGTGGTGGCGCGCAGGAAAGTGGTCGCGGCGCTCTCTGGCAGATATTTTGCGCGCACGTCCAAGGCGCGCAGCGTCAGGCCGTACTGCTTGTTCGAAGAGGCGGCAACAGCGAGGTTGCTGTAGGCGTCGGCGAGGTCCGGTTTAAGGCGAACAGCGACGAGCAGCTCCTGCTGGGCTTCAGCAAACTTCTTTTCGTGCAGCAGCAAGGAGCCCAGCGCCAGGTGCGCCTCCGCGGCCTGCGGCTTAACGCCGGCATCTGCGTTTTGCTGCGCGTTCAGTTTGGCATCGAATCCTGCCACCGCCCGGCGCAGCCACGGTTCGGCCTCGGCGTCCTTGTCTGCCTTGACGTACAACGTCCCCAGCTGCAGCGCCATTTCTGGACTTCCGCCGCTTTGCAATGCTTTCTTTAGCTCTTCTGCGGCCTCGTCATTCTTGCCTTCCACCGCGAGGACACCGGCTAACTGAGCGCGCACGATGTTGTTCTGCTGATCGAGGCTGATCTGGCTGCGCAGGGCGAATTCCGCCTCACTGAATTTCTTCTGCGTGAGGAGAACTTCCGTGAGGCCGGACTGCGCTTCGGCTGAGTGCGGATCGATTTGCGTCGCGGCCTGATACTCGCGCGCGGCGGCATCAAGGTCGCCCTGCTTGCGCAGCAGGCTCGCCGCCGCGAGACGGGGGCCCGCGTCGTTGGGTATCAGTTTCGCCGCCTCCTCGAAATCGACGATCGCGCTGTGCGGATCGCTCGCCTCCTGCACCCGGCCCAAGGCTTGCCACGCGCGCGCCAGCGATTCCTCCGGATGCGCCTCCGGCTTGAGCCGGGTCGCGGCCTTCAGATACTTGGCAGCTTCGGCATTATCGCCCTGCTTGGCCAGCAGCAGCCCGAGGTTCAGATTGCTCTCGAAGACGTCGGGCTTCGCCGCGACTGCCTTCCGATAAGCGGCGATTGCGTCCGCGGGACGTTGCAGCGCGTTGTAGACGTAGCCCAGATCGAACCACGCGCGATAGTCGTCGGCTTTGGCGGCTACAGCCTTTTGCAGCAGGGCTTCGGCAGCGGTGAAATCGCCGCGCTGCATCGCCGCTTCCGCCTGATCGACCTCCGGCGGACTGCTTGGCGGCGCCGGCTCCTCAATCCGATGATGGCGGATGGTCGGCGGGCTCTGCTGGGCACGAGCGCACATTCCTGGCATTAGCGACCAAAACAGTATCGCGCTCAAAAGTCTCAATGCGGAGCGCTGCATTGCATCGAGTGTCGGGTACGATCTGATTTTCAAAGCCAATGACATGAGTGAGCACGACCTAGCCCGGGGGGCGGCACAATCGTAGCCCCGCACGTGAGTGCGGGGATCGCGCGCATCAAACGGCGAGAGTCCCTTTAGGGACGACATTAAACCGTGCCGTGCCTAACGGCACTCGAAATCCAAACCTAACATCTAACCCCGCACTCACGTGCGGGGTTATGATTGTGCCGCCCTTCGGGCTGGGTCGTCCCAGGGCGCGTGCGCTCCCAGGGCGCGTGCGCTCCCAGCTCGCAACTTTCATCTCTACCTCGCGACATTTGAATGCAACTGCGGCTGGCCGTGCCCGTCTCGCGGCAGCACCCGCGCCAGCCATTGCCCGGTGTAAGAATTCGGCGCCTGCGCGATCGCCTCCGGCGGTCCCTCGGCCACCAGCTCGCCGCCACGGATGCCGCCCTCGGGACCCAGGTCGATTACCCAGTCCGCCGTCTTGATCACATCCAGATTATGCTCGATGACCACAATCGATCCGCCCGCCTCAATTAGACGCCGGAAGGCCGCCAGCAGCTTGCTTACATCGTCGAAATGCAGGCCGGTGGTGGGCTCGTCGAAGATGTAGAGCATGAGCGGCTGGCGCTTGTTCTGCTCGGCGCGGGGCTTGCCGATATCGCGGAGCCGGGGTTGCAGGTGCGCCGCAAGCTTCATGCGCTGCGCTTCGCCACCCGACAGCGTCGTGGCCGACTGGCCCAGCCGCAGATAACCCAGCCCGACTTCCTCCAGCACACGGAGCTTTTCCGTCAGCTTGGGCACGCCGGAGAAGAAGTGCAGCGCTTCTTTCACCGTGAGATTGAGCACGTCGAAGATGTTCTTACCGTGATAGCGGACTTCGAGGACCTCCGGCTTGTAGCGCATGCCCTTGCATTCCTCGCAGATGAGCTCGACGTCGGCCAGGAACTGCATCTCGACTGTGACGGTGCCGTCGCCCTGGCAGGTTTCGCAGCGCCCGCCGGGAATGTTGAACGAAAAATGTCCCGCGGTGTAGCCGCGCCGCTGGCTTTCCGTCTGGGCGGCGAAGAGCTCGCGGATGGCGTCGAAGGCCTTGATGTACGTCACCGGATTCGAGCGCGGCGTTCGTCCGATAGGCGACTGATCGACCAGCACGACTTCGTCGATCCACTCCGCGCCCTCGATGCGATCGACCTCCGCGTGCGCACCTCCGGTGATTTGGCCCTTCTCCGCCGCGAGCGCGTTATAGAGGACGTGATGCACCAGCGTGGACTTGCCCGAGCCGGAGACGCCGGTGATGCACACCAGCTCGCCCAGCGGGATGGCAACGTTCACCCTCTTGAGATTGTGCGCACGCGCGCCGACAATCGTGATCTTCCGGCCCGTACCCGGCCGCCGCGCCGCGGGCGATTGGATGCGGAAGTCTTCATTCAAATAGCGTCCGGTGAGCGACGAGGGATTGTGGCGGATTTCGTCATACGTCCCGCTGGCGATGATGCGGCCGCCGTTTTCGCCCGCGCCAGGCCCGAGATCGAGGATGCGGTCCGCTGCGCGCATGATCTCCGCATCATGCTCCACCACCAGCATGGTGTTTCCCAGATCGCGCAGGTCGTGCAGGATCTTGATGAGCCGCTCGGTGTCGCGGCTGTGCAGCCCAATCGACGGCTCGTCGAGCACATAGAGCGTCCCCACCAGCCGCGAACCGAGCGAGGTTGCGAGTTGAATGCGCTGCGCCTCGCCGCCGGAAAGCGTTGACGCAAGCCGGTCCAGCGTGAGGTACTCCAGCCCGACGTCGTTCAGATAACGCAGCCGGTCATTAATTTCTTCGAGCAGTTTGCCGGCGATGTCCGCCTCCTGGCGCGTCAGCTCAACCTGGGCGAAGAACCGCGTGGCCTCTTCGACCGTCATCGCCGAAACCTGGCAAATGTCCCTGCCGTCAATCTTCACTTGCCGCGCCTCACGCCGCAGCCGCAGGCCGCGGCAATCCGAACACTGCGAATAGCCGCGATAGCGGCTGAGGAAGACGCGCACGTGCAGCTTGTACTTTTTGCGCTCGAGATAGTCGAAGAAGCCGCTGACGCCTCCGAACTTGCCATCGCCGTGAAGGACAAAATCCTGCTCCTCCGCCGAAAGATCCTGCCATGGGACGTCAAGCGGAATGCCGGCGGCGCGCGCGTAACGCCGCATCTCGGTCGCGAACACCCTGTACTTCGGCTTGGTCCAGGGCTCGATGGCGCCTTGCGTCAGGGTGAGCGTCTTGTCCGGGATGACTAGGTTCAAGTCGAAATCGATGGTGTTGCCAAAGCCCTGGCAGCGCGGACACGCGCCGAAGGGGTTGTTGAACGAGAACAGGCGCGGCTCCGGCTCCTCGTACTTGATGTTGCAAGCTTTGCACTCGAAGCGCTGCGAAAAGCGGAACCGCTCCGGCTCGCCTTCCTGCGGCGCGGTTTCGAAGATGACTTCGCCGGCCTCGCGATAGCCCTGCTCGACCGCGTCAACGATCCGCAGTCGCGCGTCCGGGCCAACCGAAATGCGATCGATCAGCACCAGTACCGGCTCGGAAAAGTCCAGGTCCAGCAGCGACTCCGGCGTGGAGAACTCGTATACCTGGCCGTTCTGATAGAGCCGGTTGTAACCGCGCTTGCGCAGTTCGAAGAGGCGCTCTTTGAGGAACGCATCGTCGGTTGCGGGCTTGGCGGTTTTTTTCTTCGCGGTGCGGGCGCGCTTCGGCTTCTCCGGTTGCGATGGCCTGGGCGGTGGCTGAAGAGGAAAGAACACCTGCACGCGCGCCCCATCGCTCAGCGCAAGGATTCGGTCGGCCACCTCGTCGACCGTGTCCTTCTTAACCTCATTGCCGCAGTTCAGGCAGTAAGTGCGGCCCACCCGCGCGTACAGCAACCGCAGATAGTCGTAAATCTCGGTCGCGGTGGCGACGGTCGAGCGCGGGTTGCGCGTCGTGTTCTTCTGGCGAATCGCGACCGCGGGCGCGATACCGTCAATCAGGTCGACATCGGGCTTCTCGATGCGCTCCAGGAACTGCCGCGCGTAGGCGGAGAGCGATTCGACGTAGCGCCGCTGGCCTTCGGCGTAGATGGTGTCGAAGGCGAGCGACGACTTCCCCGAACCCGAAACGCCGGTCACCACCGTGAGCTGGTTGTGCGGGATTTCGAAGTCGATGTTCTTCAGGTTGTGGACGCGCGCCCCGCGCACGATGATGCTGTCGTTCGACATGGCCCAACCCGGCACAGACGCGCGCGCGCCTCCACAGACGCGCTCAGAACGTGGTGCCGAAACTTATGATTATAGCTGGTTCAAAAACAGGTTAACCACAGAGACACAGAGACACAGAGTTTCAGGAAGAAAGCGCCCCACCCAGCAATCGCCAGAAACAAGATCTCTGTGCCTCTGTGTCTTTGTGGTTGCTTCGCCTTTCACGCATGCTCAGCCTTCAGGCGCGAGGCGTACTTCTCGCGAATCTTCTGCACCTTGGGCGCAACCACGAACATGCAGTACGGCTGGACGGGGTTGTTCGCGAAGTAGTCCTGATGGTAGTCCTCGGCCACCCAAAAGGTTGACGCAGGCTCAACCGCGGTCACGATGGGGGCCTTGAAGACCTTGTCGCGCGTTAGCTCGGCAATCACTTCCTCAGCCGTCTTCTTCTGCGCCTCGTCGCGATAGAAGATGACGGATCGATACTGCTCGCCGACGTCGTTGCCCTGCCGGTTGAGGGTAGTGGGATCGTGCAGCGTGAAGAAGACGTGCAGCAGGTCGCTGTAGCTGATCACCGCGGGATCGAAGACGATCTCGGCGATCTCGACGTGTCCCGTACGGCCGGAGCACACCTGCTGGTACGTGGGGTTCGCGACGCGTCCGCCCATGTAGCCGGAGCGAACCGACTCGACGCCCTGGAGCTGTTTAATAGCAGCCTCGACGCACCAGAAGCACCCGCCGCCGAGGTAGGCTGTTTCAGTTGGCATGGGGATTGGATGTTTGAGGAGGGCGTTCGGAATCTGCGGCAATTGAATCGCGCGGAACCCAAGGGGCTGGGCACGCACGCCTAAGCCTCTTCGTATGGCATCGCCGCAGCTCTTGAACGAAAACACCAGCCCGAAGGGCGGCACAATCGTAGCCCAGCACGTCAGTGCTGGGTTTGCGGTTAAAGATTGCGAAGGTCCCTTCAGGGACGACACAAAACCGTGTCGTGCCTGAAGGCACTCGCAATTCAAACAAACCGTTACCCCCAGCACTCACGTGCTGGGCTACGATTGTGCCGCCCTTCGGGCTGGCGTCGGCTTGTGCACATTGGCTTGACAGGTACCTTGACGAACTAACAACCGACAACGGACAACCGACGACAACCGACAACCGACCGACAACCGACGACCGACAACCGACAACTCTTCAAATCCCGACTTCGATCCGCGCTCGCGGATCGAGATAGTCCCTCAGTCCGTCGCCAATGAAGTTGAATGACAGCACCGCCAGCATCACTGCCGCGGCCGGGAACAGCACCAGGTGCGGCGAGTCGAACAGGTGCGAGCGGGCGTCATTCAGCATCGTCCCCCAGCTTGCGGTCGGGGGCGGCACGCCCAGGCCGAGGAAGCTGAGCGTGGCCTCAGCGAGAATCGCGCCGGCCATTCCGATGGCCGCCTGCACAATTACCGGCTGAATGATGTTGGGCAGAATGTGCCGCGTGACGATACGCAGATCGTTCGCGCCCAGCGCGCGCGCAGCTTCGACGAACTCGCGCTCGCGCACCGCCAGCACCTGCGCGCGCACCAGACGCGCGTAACCTACCCATCCGCCGATGGAGAGCGCGAAAATCAGGTTGAAAATTCCCGGCCCAAGAAAGGCAACGAAGGCGATGGCCAGTAGAATTCCCGGAAATGACATGAATGCGTTCATCACGATGACGTTAAGCACGCGGTCTGTGATGCCGCCGTAATAGCCCGCAATCGAGCCGAAGATGAGCCCCAAGGTCAGCGACACAGCGACGACGCAACTTCCCACCAGCATGGAGATGCGCGCGCCATAGATGATGCGCGAGAGGATGTCGCGTCCCAACTCGTCGGTCCCAAACCAGTGCGAAGCCGACGGCCCCATCAGCCGCGAGGGCAAATCGATGTGCGCCGGGTCCTGCGGTGCGATCCACGGCGCAAAAAGCGCGCAGACAACGAACACCGCAACCAGTAAGACTCCCGCCGTCGCCAGCACGTTGTAGCCGGCGGCGCGGCGCAGCGACCCGAGCTGTGCGGCGGAAGCCATCGCGCTGATGTTACATGAGCGGGCAGAAAACCAGGGTGGCGCACGGCTTCAGGCGTGCGTAAAGCGGCAGGTTTCTTGAGGGCCTTAGCCTCTGAGGTAAGCATTCGCGCAACAATTACCTCAGCGGCTGAAGCCGGTTCAAACGGGCTCTGAAAATGTACGCCTGAGGGCGTACTCCACCCGACGCAACACCGCATCGCGTGGCCAGCCGCGCGGCGCTAGAATAAAAGGATTCGGAGTCGCGCTCAGGCAAGTTGCGCAATGCTGCCCTTCAAGCTGGTTTATAGCGAGAAGTATTTCCTCCCCATCGGCGAACACATCTTTCGCGCTGACAAGTACCGGCTCATCCGCGAGCGCCTGCTGCGCGAGCACGTCGCGGACCAAGACGACTTTATCGCTCCGCAGCCGGCCAGCGAATCCGAAGTCATGCTGGTGCACTCGCCGCACTACGTCAATAAGCTGATGGAGGGTTCGCTCAGCGCGCGCGAAGAGTTGCAGATGGAGATTCCCTACTCCTCACAGGTTGTCGATGCGTTCATGCTGCACACCGGCGGCTCCATCCTGGCTGCCGAACGCGCGCTGGAGGATGGCGTCTGCGTCAACGTCGGCGGCGGCTTCCACCACGCTTTCCCGGAACACGGCGAAGGCTTTTGCATGATCAATGACTTCGCCGTGGCCATCCGCGCCATGCAAAGCCGAAGACGGATTCGTCGCGCCATGACGGTGGATTGCGACGTGCACCAGGGCAACGGCACAGCGTTCATTTTCGGCAACAGCGGCCAGAAGCCGGGAGCAGCCAAAGACGTCTTCACCATCTCACTGCACCAGGAGCACAACTATCCGTATGCCAAGCCGCCTTCGTCCATCGATGTAAATTTGCCCGATGGCTGCGGCGATGGCGAGTATCTGGCATGGCTGGAAAAGGCGCTCACGACGGGACTGGAACGGTTCAACCCGGAGCTGATCTGTTACGTGGCAGGTGCCGATCCTTTCCGTGAAGACCAGCTCGGAGGATTGAACCTGACCATCGAAGGGCTCAAGCAGCGGGACGATCTGGTATTTCGCACGGCACACGCACGCGGCATCCCAGTGATGGTCACCTACGCCGGCGGATACGCTAATCACGTGGACGACACCGTCGCCATCCATTGCAATACCGTTGTCGCCGCGGCCGAGGTGTACAAGAACGCGATGAAGCTGAGTTGATACGCAGGAGATCTAACCGTGACTCCGCAACAAGACATTGCCAAAGAGCTGACGAGGCTGGCCGAAGCCGCCGACAGCGTCGATGACCTGATGAGCATCATCGTCGGCCGGCTACAGGAGCGGCTCAATCATTACGATTGGGTCGGCTTCTACATGATCGAGAAGGGCCGGATCGGCGAAGACCCGATGCTGGTGCTCGGCCCCTACGTCGGCGCCGTGACCCAGCACAAGCGCATTCCGCTCAATCAGGGGATTTGCGGGGCGGCCGCTTCCACCGGGCGGACTGTGGTGATCGACGACGTCAGCAAAGATCCGCGCTATCTCGCCTGCTCGATCGAAACCAAGTCGGAAATTGTCGCTCCGATTCGGGTGAAGGGCGAAGTGGTGGGCGAACTCGACATCGATAGCCACAGCCCGGCGGCGTTTGGGCCCGACGACCGCCAGCTCGTAGAGCATTGCGCGCGGCTGGTCGGCGAATATCTCGAGAAAACCACGTGACGGCGATTACTCTGACCAAGCAAGTGGTCGCGGCCCTCATCCGGCGCGAAGACGAGATTCTCTGCTGCCAGCGCACAGAGCACCAGGCGCTGCCGCTCAAATGGGAGTTCCCCGGCGGCAAGATCGAGGCCGGCGAGCAGCCCGCAGAAGCGTTGCGCCGCGAATTGGAGGAAGAGCTTGGCATACACGCCGATGTTGGCGCCGAGGTGGCGCGGGTGACGCATCGCTACCAGAACGGCAACGCGGTGGAGTTGCAATTCTTCCTGGTTGATCGCTACCAAGGCGAGCTGCAAAACCGCATCTTCCGCGAGATCCGCTGGGTGCGCCGCCGCGACTTGCCGCTGCTCGACTTTCTGGACGCCGACAAGGTATTGGTGCAACAGATCGCGGCGGGCGAGCTGCTCTAACCGCCGCCCGCGCCGGTGGCAAACCATGCGATCGTCAGCCCGATCATGATCACCGTCGTCGCCCACGCAACGACGTTGAACCATCTCCCGTTCACATGTTCGCCCATCAGATCGCTCTTGTTGACCAGGAAGAGCATGAAGATCAGCACGAACGGAAGCACCGCTCCGTTCACCACCTGCGAAAGAATGCTGATCCTGATGAGCGGAACGTTGGGCAGCAGAATCACGCCGGCCCCGGCAATGAGCAGCAGCGTGTAGAGCCAGTAGAAGACTTTAGCTTCGCCGAACTTCCGTCCTACTCCCGACTCAAATCCCAGGCCCTCGCAGACCGTGTAGGCAGTCGAGATCGGCAGGATCGACGCGGCAAATAATGAGGCGTTGAACAATCCTGCGGCAAACAGGATGTACGCATATTCGCCGGCCAATGGGCGCAGCGCCTGCGCGGCGTCGGCGGCATCGCGAATCTGGTGCATGCCGTGCATGTAGAGCGTGGCCGCGCAGGCCACGACAATGAACCAGGCCACGATGTCGGTGAAGAAGCACCCGACGATGACGTCCCAGCGCGAGGCTCGGTACTCGCGCGCCGTGATTCCTTTCTCCACGATCGACGATTGCAGATAGAACTGCATCCAGGGCGCGATGGTGGTGCCGATCACGGCGATGACCATATAGATGTATGCCGGGGTATGGAACGGGCCGCCAGTTGGCGGCTTAAAGGTCGCCACAAACGCAGTCTTCCAGCTCGGCCCGGCCAGCACGCCCGCGATGATGTAAGCGAAATAGAAGAACGAGGCCGCCAGGAAAACCTTCTCGACACTCTTGTACGTGCCCTTGACCACCAGCAACCACACCAGCGCCGCCGAGACCGGTACGCTGACGTACCGCGAGATGTGAAACAGCTCCAGGCTGCTGGCGATGCCGGCGAACTCGGCAACCACGTTACCGAAGTTGGTGATGACCAGCCCCATCATCATGAAGAACGTGATGCGCAGGCCGTACTCCTCGCGAATCAGGTCGCTGAGCCCTTTGCCGGTGACCGCGCCCATGCGCGCCGACATCTCCTGTACCACAATGAGGGAGATGGTCATGGGAATCATGACCCAGAGCAGCAGATATCCGAACTGCGCCCCCGCTGCCGAGTAGGTGTAGATCCCGCCTGCATCGTTGTCGACATTCGCCGTGATGAACCCGGGGCCGATCACGGCCAGGAACATCAGCAGACGAATTCTCCAGACTTTCAGGCGTCGGGACTCGGGCATGGCTTCGGGGACTTAAGGTGAGATGGCGAAGAAGTGACAGGATAAACGGAGCGGGCTGGATGTGCCAGCGGGACGGCGGTTCTTGCCAGCAATGGAATACGTCGACATAATGCTGTCTGTTCGAGGAGGCGAGATGCCGTCGAGCCCGCACCTAAACGAAGATCAGCTAAACGCGATGCTTGCATTATTGGAACACGTGCGCGGCGAACTCCAAATCATTTCTGGCGGCAACAGCACTGATTCTCAGCCATTCGCCTACAGCTTCGCCCGCAGCATGTTGATCACATCATCCGCGGTGATCACGCCGGTCAGCACGCCGTCCTCATCAATCACCGGCAGCGTAAGCAGGTTGTACTTATCGAAAAGTTCGGCCACTCTCTTCTCGTCGGCCCCGGGATGCACCGTCGTCATGTGCCCGGTGCTGAGCATCATCAGCGGCGTGCCCGGCGGCGCCAGCGCCACCTTGGCCAGCGGCACCGCCCCCAGCAGCTTGTCTTTGTCTCCAATGATGTAGATGGTGCTCAGACTCTCCAGTCCGCCTTCGAAATTGCGCAGCATGTCGATGGCGTCTTCCACCCTGGCGTGCTGGCGCAGAGCCATGTACTGCGTGGTCATGCGCCCGGCCGCCGTGTCCTCCTCGAAGGTCATCAGCTCGGCGACTTCGGCGCGCTCCTCGGGCTGCATCTCCGTCAGGATTTCCTGCGAGTCGTCGGGGTGCATGTCGCCCAGCAGGTCGGCGGCGGCGTCGGGGTCCATCTCCTCCACGATGTCGGCGGCGCGGTCGGAATCGAGCGACGACAGAATCGACACCTGCAGCTTGGGATCGATCTCCTCCAGCGTCTCGGCCGCGACCTCTTCGTCCAGCGTCTCGAAGACTGCCTCGCGCTCCGCCGGCGCCAGCTCTTCCACAATGTCGGCGATGTCGGCGGGATGCAGCTTGGCCAGGCGCTCCAGCGCGATCTTCAGCTTCACGCGCCGCGCAGGATCGGTTTCGATAAGGTCGACAAACTCCCAGGGGATCAGCCTCGGGGGGATTCGTTCCAGCAACGGATGCAGCGCGCCGGCAGGAATCACGCCCTTCAGCAGCCGCCGCATGGCGCCGCGCGCGCCCACATCCACCGCGCCGATCTTCAGGATGAGATGACCGTTTCCGCTCTCTTCGTGGATGTCGACGTCGTTTACGCGCACTACCTTGCGCCCATGCACGTCGATGATCTGCTGATCGAGGAGGTCGCGCTCCAGTAGCAGCAGGCCTTCACCGGCGCCGAACGGGCTCCACTCGCTCGCCGGCGTCGCCACTCGCAAGCCGCCGTCGATCAGGCTGATTGCCTTCATTGGCACCAGCCGGCTGCCGCGGTTGGTCTTAACGATGAAGCTGCTGATCTGGCTGGAGTTCTCCTGCGGACTCAGCGCCACCTCACGCACCTTTCCGGCGTGTGCGCCGGTGTTGTCGATCACCGGCGCGCCGATCAGCTCGGAAAGTGCAAGCGAGGGCATCGCAGTCAATATATTGGATGGGAGCGTGTGTGGGAACTGACCGGGGAACTATTCTCACCGTGTTACACTTTTCCTAGTCCTGTATGGCCCAAATTCAACGCAGAAAGACCTATACGGCCACCATCGGCGGCGTGCGCGTCGGTAGTGATGCACCGATTGTGGTGCAGTCGATGACCAACACCGACACTGCCGACATCGATGGCACCATCCGCCAGTCGATGGCGCTGGCCCGCGCCGGCTCCGAGCTGGTGCGCGTCACCGTCAACAACGACGACGCCGCCAAAGCCGTCCCGTACATCGTCGACGGCCTGGAGAAGCTCGGCGTCCCGGTGCCCATCATCGGCGACTTCCACTACAACGGGCACATTCTGCTGAAGAAGTATCCTGAGTGCGCCCGCGCGCTGGCCAAGTACCGCATCAATCCCGGCAACGTCTCCATCGGCAAGAAGGACGACAACAACTTCCTCGCCATGATCGACGTCGCCATCGAGAACGACAAGCCGGTGCGCATCGGCGTCAACTGGGGCTCGCTCGACCAGTCGCTGCTCACGCGGCTGATGGACGAGAACAACAAGCTCGACGAGCCCAAAGACGCGCGTGACGTGACGATGGAAGCGATGGTGCAGAGCGCGCTGCGCTCGGCCGAAATCGCCGTCGCGCACGGCATGAGGCCCGAGCAGATCATCCTCAGCGCGAAAGTCAGCGGCGTGCAGGACCTCATCGATGTCTACCGCGAGCTGGCGCACCGGTGCGAATACCCGCTGCACCTCGGCCTCACCGAGGCAGGCATGGGCGCGAAGGGCATCGTCGGCTCGACCGCTGCGATGGGCGTGCTGATGCAGGAAGGCATCGGCGATACCATCCGCGTCTCGCTCACTCCCGCGCCCAACGGCGACCGCACCGAAGAGGTCACGGTCGCGCAGCAGATTCTGCAATCCATGGGCATCCGCAGCTTCACCCCGCAGGTCACCGCCTGCCCCGGCTGCGGCCGCACCACCAGCACCTTCTTCCAGGAGATGGCCGAGCAGATCCAGAGCTACCTGCGCGAGAAGATGCCGGTCTGGAAAGGCCGCTACGCCGGCGTCGAAGAGATGAAGGTTGCGGTGATGGGCTGTGTCGTGAACGGCCCGGGTGAGTCGAAGCACTCCAACATCGGCATCTCGCTGCCTGGCACCTTCGAAGAGCCGAAGGCGCCAGTCTACGTCGATGGCCGCCTCATGCTGACGCTCAAGGGCGACCGCATCGTCGCCGAGTTCATCGACATCCTCAACGACTACGTCGAGTCGCACTACGCGGAAAAGCCGCAGCTGGTCACGAGCGGTTAGCGGCCGAGCGTTTTCTCTTGGGAATCGCTTGCAACACGTTTATAACGTTGCGCAGGTACCCGATGGCACAAACTGCGGCAAAGACCCAGAAGTCGGCTCCCCCTCCCGTCAAAACCCCTGTCGTCCTGACTGAACGCACGCAGAAGGTAATCGCCAAGCTCGAGTCGCAGCTGAAAGCGCCGCTAATCACCTACTGGAACTCTGACGGCGGGTCGATCTGCGCCACCGACGTGATCGGCCTTTACGGCGTTCTACAGACCGTGGGGAAAGTTGATCACCTGTACTTCTTTGTGAAATCGGATGGTGGACAGGGAGAGGCCTCGTTGCGCATGGTCCACCTGCTGCGGCAACACGTCAAGAGGCTGACTGTATTGATACCGCAGGACTGCGCCTCTGCCGCGACCATGTTGGCATTAGGCGCGGACAGAATTCTTATGGGCCCTCTTGCTCATTTGTCAGCTGTCGATACCGCCTTCAGGCACGACCTCTCGCCCATCGACCGCGATAACAACCGCGTCAGCGTAAGCCAGGATGAGTTACACCGCGTTGTTCGCCTCTATCAGCGACAATCCCGAGGCAAGCCGTCAAACCCGTATGAGTCGCTGTTTGCTCATGTGCATCCCCTGGTCATAGGCGCGGTGGACCGCATCAGCGCGCTGTCTACAAAACTGTGCGTCGAAATCCTTTCATATCACATGAAGGACGGGCGGAAAGCGCGGCGCATAAGCAACATCTTGAATGAGGGTTATCCCTCCCACAGCTATCCCATAACCCTGCGGGAGGCGAAACGCATAGGACTCAAAGCCGAGCCGTTGAATGAGAACATCAACGAACTGCTGTTCGAGCTAAACGAAATCTATGCAGAAATGGGCCAGCGCGCCTACACCGATTTCGACGAGCGCAATTCGCACGACAACAGCATCGTGAATATTCTGGAAGCGAAGGGATTACAGATCTTCTTTCAGATCGACAAAGACTGGCATTATCGGGCCGAAGAGCGCCGCTGGGTTACTCTGAACGACCGAGGCGGGTGGCGAAAGGCCGAAATCGTTGCTGGAGAACTGTCCGTATCCGTATTCCACGTCAGGTAAACAGCCCTGCGTACCTACCGAATTCCCAGTCTAGTGTTGCGCTACAATCTGCGTTCCGAGGAGAGAACATGCGCAGACCGTTCCTGGTGCTATTCGCTTTCATGTTGTGTGTATCCACCGCCTTCGCTGACACCGTCATCCTGCACGACGGCTCCAGCTACTCCGGCCAGTTGCAGGGATTGCCGAACGGCGAAATCACTTTCACCGACAACTCCGGGGTGCAATACAAGCTACCCGCCTCCGACGTGCAGACGCTCGTCTTCACCACGGCCGGCGACACGGTAACGCTGCGCAACGGCAAGGCGTACTCCGGCCATTACACCGGACCGGCGCCCATCACCTTCATCGGCGCTGAGGGCATCTCCTATCGCTTCCCGCTCGCCGACATTTCCTCGCTGGTATTCTCGCGCTCCGCCACCACCCCCGCCGGCAAGGCTGAACCTGCGATGGTGATTCCGGAGGGCACCGAGATTTCCGTGCGCAGCGACGGCACCATCGACTCCGAGCGCACCTCGCCCGGCGAGCTGTTTGCCGCCACCATTACGGGTTACGTGACCGACTCCGCCGGCGCAGTCGCGATTCCGGGCGGCGCGCGCGCGCAGTTGGTGGTGCGCAACATTGAGGGCGGCGGCGCGGTGCACAGTCCCGAGCTGGTGCTCGACCTGTTCTCGGTGACGGTGAACGGCAAAGAGTATCGCGTGGTGAGTTCGAATGTGGACTTCAGTGGCCGGAAGGGCCTCGGCGCGAATAAGCGCACGGCGGAGTTCACCGGCGGCGGCGCGGGTATCGGCGCGCTGATGGGTGCGGTCTTCGGCGGCGGCAAAGGCGCGGCCATCGGCGCAGGCTCGGGCGCCGTGGGAGGCGCGCTCACCCAGCTCTTCACCCGCGGCAAGAAGATCAAGGTCCCGGCCGAGACCGAGATGACCTTCCGCCTCGATCGCACGCTGGTGCTGCGGCCAAAGTCCTAGCCGCAGGCTGCGACTTCGGTCTGCGTCAGGGCCTTAGGAGAAACGCGAACAACGAAAGGCAGCAACATGGCGGAATGGGTACACACCTTCAAGGGCGCGGTGCTGGCTTCGGAATACGACGTGGCCAGCCACATGAACTCGCGCATGTACGTTTCGCGCTTCGACCAGGCGACATGGTTCCTGCTGCACGCGATCGGCGTCACCCCCGCCTCCATCAAGCAGCAGGAGCTGCGTGTCGCCATCGTGCGGCAGAACTATCAATTCCTGGAAGAACTCCGCGGCGGTGAACTGGTCGAAATCAAGAGCGGCTTCCTCGCCGTCGGCGACAAGTACTTCCGCTTCATCCACCAGATGTTTAATTACGAAACCGGCAAGATGGTCGCCACCTGCGACAGCGTCGCGGTGCAGGCCAGTTTGCAGACGGGCAAGAGCGTGCCCTTGAGCACCTACCTGCAGGACAAAGCCAAGCGCCACTTGGTGACCTCCAACGTGCCGCTGGATACGCAGCTTGCCTGAGCGCAGGTAAGCAGGCGTAATTTCGGGCCCTCGTTTGACCACGCCCGCTCACCCGGAGCGATCGTCGCCTTCCTCTCTGCGTCCCCGGAGTCAATCTGAATTTTTGACGCGAACCTTCCTGGTAAACACGATTCCTTGAGACGCCGCGACGGAACCGCACGACGGCTTGCGAAAAATTCCGCACAGCCCAAACCTGCGAAAAATTAAGGAGTTTTCCCTTGACAGACAACTGTTTAGTAGTAGGATACGTCCTAAGTGGTACAAAGTGGGATGAAGTGGACCAAATCCCTAAGTTCCGCGGATCTTTCTGATGCGACGTGGTTTCAGCTCTCTGACGAACGCTCGAACAGATCGCAGCCGCGCTTCGGGTTTTGTTGTTCTCACCTCCTCTGTACCGCTCGACAAAGCTGGTCGCCATGTTTCGCGGCACCCATTTAACCCGGCTCGACGACAAAGGGCGTCTCAAGATGCCCGCGGAATTCAAGCGCGAAATCGACGAGAACTACTCCGCGCAATTCTACATAACCAGTTGGGATGGGAGAAGTGCCAAAGTGTATCCCATGCAGGCATGGGAGGAGATCGAGCGCAAGCTGGCGGCGCTGCCCGAGATGCACAAGACCAAACAGAAGTTCCTGGAGCGCACCAGCTTCTACGGACAGGTGGTGGAGTTCGACGGCCAAGGCCGGCTGCTGATGCCCTCGCTGTTGCGCGAGACGGCGAACCTGAAGGGCGAAGTCGCGGTGATGGGGAGCTTGAAGCACTTGGTGGTGCGCAATGCCGACGAGCTTCGCAAGTCGGTGGCAGAGCCGTTCACCGAAGAGGATGAAACCATCCTCAGCGGGCTGGGGATTTGAAAAGCATTTTCGCCACAGAGACACAGAGAAGGAAACAGTGCCGCAGGCACGGCATAACTTAGCCCAGCACGGAGCGAAGCGGAGTGTTGGGTAGACGGCAAAATCGAATCCGAGTCCCGTAGGGACGGCATACGAGCCACGAATTCCGATTCGCAAGAAACGAACGGCGCCCCTGGGCGCGAACATGGCGAGAGAGGCTTTGGCCATGTGCCGGTTCTTTTACAACCCACCCTCGAGTTCCTGGCCGTGCAGCGCGGCGGGACCTATATCGACGCGACCCTCGGCTTGGGCGGCCACAGCTACGAAATCGCAAAACGCCTCGGCCGACAGGGTCGTTTGATTGGCTTCGATAAGGACCCCGAAGCGCTCGAACGCACGCGCGCGCGACTGATGCACCCGCCTCCGGAGATGGCGGACGATTGGCCGCGGATTGAGCTGGTGCACGCTTCCTTCGCCGAGATTGCTCTGCATGTGGCGGCGGCATCCGTTGACGGATTGTTGGCTGACCTGGGCGTCAGTTCGATGCAGTTGCAAGACGCCGCGCGCGGATTCAGTTTTCAGGCGGAAGGCCCGTTGGACATGCGGATGGATCCGCACAACAGCCTGACCGCCGATCAAGTGGTAAACCGCTTCGACGAGCGCGAGCTTGCCGACGCGATTTACGAATTCGGTGAGGAAAGGAGGTCGCGGAGAATCGCCAGAGCCATTGTTCGGGCGCGGCCGATCCACACCACCGCACAACTTGCGGCAGTGATTTCGGCCGCGGCCCGGCCAATGAACCAGGCGGAACGGCGCATTCATCCGGCGACGCGAACTTTCCAGGCGATCCGAATTCTGGTGAACCAAGAACTCGGGGACCTGCGCACGCTGATGCAGGAGGCTGCGCCGCAGGTTTTGCGGCCTGAAGGCAGGCTGGCGATCATCAGCTTCCATTCGTTGGAAGATCGCATTGTTAAAGACGCGTTACGCGATGGCGCGCGGGGCGGCTGGTATCGGGTGCTGACCAAAAAACCGGTAACTGCGGCCGGGGAAGAGGTTACGCGCAATCCGCGTTCGCGCAGCGCCAAGTTACGGGCGGCGGAACGGCTGTAGGACAGGCACGGGCCTGCGGAAAACCTGTGCAAAATGTGGATAACGTATCGGCCCTGCATTAGCTCGACGGCGGTATCTGACAATGTAGTACCTGAGTGAAGGGCAACTGTTTCTGGTAGGAGAGCAACATGGCAGCCGGAGTTCTATATCCCACAATGACGGAGTCCCCCAACTGGGGACGCCCGGCAACGCAGCCGCGCGGCATGTTTATCGGCACGCCGGAAATTTATTTTTCCAAGCGCGTCGACAATTCGCGCCTGGTAAAGATTGCCGACCCGAAGCGCCGTCGCGAAATGGTGAGCCTCGGAATCACCTTGGCCGTGCTGTTTCTGCTGGTGATGGTTTATTTGTGGCAGCATTTCAGCGCTATCGAGTACGGCTACAAAATCGAACAACTCAAGTCGGAGCGCGACGCCATCGCCCAATCCACGCGCGCCCTGGGTCTGGAAGAAGCCTCCTTGAAGGATGTTTCGCGCATCGAGCGCATGGCCCGCGAGCTGGGAATGCAGCCCCCGGCCGAGGGGCAATGGCAGCCGATGGAAAATGCTGCCGACCCGTCCACGCCGGTCATGGCGAAGGCGAACGAGATTATGGTGGTTTCGGGATTGCAGTAGCGTCCGCTTGGCAAGCTGTTTTGAAAGGGCACGCCTTCAGGCGTGCCGCAACGGTGAGCAGGGAGATCGGCTTCAGCGCCTAAAGGCGGGATCCGGTCTGGGTATGGTGACGGCACGGCTAGAGCCGTGCCCTTTCAAGGCAAGATGGGGCGAGCCGCGCGAGCGGCGACACGGTCTCGTAACAGCCTCGGCGGTCCGCTCCAACCGGACCGCCGTCTTCACGTAGGCGCACACGAATCACAATGCGGGCGAGCGCTCCGAAAACTCCAACTCGAAGGCTCTATTTTTTCGGCGCGCTCCTGTTTCTCTGGATTGGCGTCATCTGCTTCCGCCTGGTCCGGCTTCAGGTCGTCAAGTACGGGGAATTCGTTCAGCGTGCGCAGCGCCAGCAAAACCGCTCCATTCCCGTCGAGCCTCGGCGCGGCAACATCTACGACCGCAACGGCTATGCGCTGGCAATGTCGGTCGACGTCGACTCCGTGTTCGCCGTCCCCAGCGAAATCCACGATCCGGAAACGACTGCCGTGTTGCTGGGGCGGGTGCTCGGTCTCGACCCGCAGGAAATCGTGGCGCGCTTACAGGCCTCGCGCAACTTCGTTTTCATCAAGCGCAAGATTGACGCCGAGACGGCGGAGCGGGTTCGCGAGCTGAACCTGCATGGCGTCTACTTCCGCAAAGAACCCAAGCGGTTTTACCCCAAGCGCGAGCTGGCCGCCCAGGTGCTCGGTTATGTCGGCATGGACGACGAAGGGCTGGGCGGCCTGGAGCGCGAGTTCGACGATGACCTGCGCGGCATCCCCGGCCAGGAACTGGTCTCGGTTGACGCGCGCCGCAAATGGTTCAGCCGCGTGGAACGGCCGCCCGATCCCGGCCAGAACCTGGTGCTGACCATCGACCAGACCATCCAGTACATCGCGGAGAAGGAACTCGATCAGGGAATGCAGGACACGCAGGCGATTGCGGGAACCGTCGTGGTCGAAAATCCGCGCACCGGCGAAATCCTGGCGCTCGCCAACCGTCCGACTTTCAATCCCAACGTGTTTAACAGCGTCCCGCTCGAATCGTTGAAGAACCGCGCGGTGAGCGACGTCTACGAGCCCGGCTCGGTGTTTAAGATCGTCACTTATTCCGCAGCCATCGACCAGCACGTGGTCACGCCCGAGGACCATGTCGATTGCCAGCATGGCTCCATCGACGTCTTCGGGATGAAGATCCACGATCACGAGAGCCTGGGTGTGGTGACCATCGCGGAAGCCCTGGCGCACTCCAGCGACGTGGCGGCAATCAAGGTCGGCATGAAGCTGGGCGACCAGCGCCTTTATCACTACATCAAGGACTACGGCTTCGGCCAGCAGACCGGCATCGAGTTGCCGGGCGAAACGCGCGGCCTCGCGAAGCCGGTGAATCGCTGGTCGAAGGTTTCCATCGGTGCGATTTCCATGGGGCAGGAAATCGGCGTCACGCCGCTGCAAACCATTTCGCTGATTTCGACCATCGCCAACGACGGCGTCTACACACCTCCCCGAATCGTGGCCGGCGAACTGCCGCCCGACAGCAAGGCCTTGCCGGTGGTCTTCCGTCCAGCACAGCAGCATCGCGTGGTGTCGCCGCTGACCGCGGTGCAGATGAAGAAGATGATGGAAGGCGTGGTGTTGGAGGGCACCGCGCGGCGCGCCATTCTCGATGGCTACAGCGTCGCCGGCAAGACCGGAACGGCACAGAAAGTGGATCCGGCAACCGGGGCATACTCCAAGACGAAGTACGTTGCATCGTTCATCGGATTCTCGCCGGTCAATAATCCCGCAATTACGATTGCCGTGATCCTCGACTCGCCGGTCGGCTTGCACCAGGGCGGCCAAGTCTGCGCTCCTGTCTTCAAGCGCATCGCGCAACAGGTGCTGCAATATCTGCACGTGCCGCACGACATCGAAGTGAAGAACCCGCAGCGGGAGAAGCTGCTGGCCAGCGCGAAGGACCGCGATGTAGACGAGAGCTCGGAGCGCCTGGGCGATCCTCCGCTGGAAGAAAACCCGACTGCACCCGCGCAAGCAGCCGCGAGTGCGGCATCCCACAACGTAGGAGTAGCAACTTCGCCGGCAATATCGACCCCGTCGGCTGGCAGCGCGACGGTCGAATCCAGGCCGGCGACGGCTTCCGGCCAACCGTCTTCAGCGCCTGCCGGCGGCACCGTCGTCGTAGCGGTGGACAGCGGCACGGTCGTACCGTCCTTTGTCGGCAAGCCCTTGCGTGCCGCAGTTGAGATCGCGCAGCAGTCGGGGTTGGAGATGGATGCGGTCGGCAGCGGCGTGGCCCGCGAACAATGGCCCGCGCCGGGCAGCCGTCTGGCTACGGGGCAGAAGATTACGGTGCGGTTCGCGCATTAGCAACCTTGGCGTGTCGGGGTGGTGCCAGAAACTCAGTGGGTCAACTAGCTGCGAATCGAAGGAGTTCGAAGTCAGGCAACCGCGACGCTTTGCGGTCAAAAGTGACGGTTCGTGAGCACCCGACCCGCCGGTTAATTGCGCCGATGAAGGCATCCGCAAAGGATCCGCCGCCCTGTTCGACGACGGTCGTGGCAAGGAACACCTCGGGTTCGTGTTGTACAAGAAACGATGTAACCTGCAGGATGCGTTCGATGGCTGCGGCAATCTCAGAATGCCGAAAGCCATAAACGGCTTCGAGTACGCATGCAGTCTCAGCGATGACCACTGCACTGATGAAGCCTGGATTTCGGGTGGTCAACCGTTGTTCGATGAACTCGGTCGCGGTCCGCGATTGCGCGAGATCGTCGCGTACCAGGTAACGGACCAAGACATTGGTGTCGAGTCCGGTCATTTGCGTTTGCTGCGACGATAACGTTCGCTAATGGCAGCCGCTATGGCTTCGTCCATCTCTTCCAGTGTGGCATGCTTCCGGGCTCTAAGCATGCCCCGCAAGGCGGAGGCCGGCAGCTTGGGCAGGAGAAACACTCTGCCGTTGGTATCAACGAAAAACTTGACCCTGTCACCCGGTTTCAGGCGCAGGCGCTCGCGAATCGGCTTGGGAAGTGTCATCTGGCCTTTACCGTTATTGCAGACTCCATCGCTGCTCCCATTACTTTTTCCAGAATGTAATACCAAGTCATGTTGCCCGTCAAATTGCGGTAAGCTGATCTCAAAAAAGTGCAGGGACCATGAAGTTCTTCGATCTCTTGGACGGCGCAGAGTACCTCGCGCAGCAGGGCAATCCCGAAATCGCCGGTCTGGACTACGACAGCCGGTGTGTGAGGCCGGGTTGGTGCTTTGTCGCGATGCGCGGCGAGACCAGCGACGGCAATCGCTACATCGACGCAGCGCTACAGGCGGGAGCGGCGGCCATCGTCAGCGATTCCCTGCCGCCGCATGGCGACACTCCCTGGGCCCAGGTAAAGCATGGGCGTCGCGCACTCGCGCGCCTGAGCGCGAACTTCTACGGCAGGCCGGCCGAGCAGCTATCGATCGTCGGGATAACAGGCACGAATGGCAAGACCACGACGTCATATCTGCTGAATGCGATGTTGCGCGTCGCCGGCCGCAAGAGCGCGCTGGTGGGCACGATCGAGTACCGCATCGAGAGCGAAACCTTCCCTGCGCCGCATACCACGCCCGAAGCTCTGGAGCTCAATCAGTTTTTCGCGCACGCCGTGCACGCGGGGTGTACGGAAGCGGTGATGGAAGTCTCATCGCACGCGCTCGAACAGCAACGCGTGTACGGCATCCCGTTCGACGTTGCCGTGTTCACGAATCTTACGCGCGACCACCTCGACTACCATGCCAACATGGAAGAGTATTTTGCCTCGAAGGCGCTCCTCTTTCAGGGTGAAGGAACGGGGCCGCCGCGGGTCGCCGTCATCAATCTGGACGACGAGTACGGCAAGCGTTTGATCAAGCTTTGCGAGAAGCGGCAAGAGGTGGTCACCTACGGCCTTGCAGTGGGCGAGTACCATGCCAAGAACCTGTCGATCGAAGCCAAAGGAACGCGCTTTGATCTGGTGACGCCGGACGGCGAGTTTGCGATCTGGAGCCCTCTGGTGGGCCGCGTGAATGTCTATAACATTTTGGCTGCATCGGCCGCGGCATTGGCGCGCACCGTTCAGCCACACGCGATCGGGGATGCGATTTTCCAACTCGACCGCGTTCCCGGCCGCTTTGAGCGCGTCGACGCCGGTCAGCCCTTCACGGTCATCGTCGATTACGCGCACACAGACGATGCGCTCCGCAACCTCACCGCCGTCGCCCGCGACTTCCTCGCGCAGCGCGGAAATACCTCCCACCCTTTCGCCCAACCGACCTCAAGTGGGGAGCTGCCGGCGAGGCCGGTTGGGCGAAAGGATGGAGCACCCCGCGTCATCACGGTCTTCGGGTGCGGCGGCGATCGCGATCGCAGCAAGCGCCCGCTGATGGGCGAGGCTGCGGGCGCGGGCAGCGACTTTGTCGTACTCACCAGCGACAATCCACGCAGCGAGAATCCCCTCGACATCATCAACGACGCAGTTCCCGGACTCCAGCGCAGTGGCGCGCGCTACCTGCTGGAGCCAAACCGCAGAAAAGCTATTGCTCTGGCCATCGACGAAGCCGGTCCGGGCGACATTGTGCTCATCGCCGGCAAAGGACACGAGAAGGTACAGATCGCCGCAGGCGGTGCCGTCCCGTTTGACGACATCGAGGAAGCGCGAAACGCCTTACGCGCGGCGGGCTACCGGCCATCGGAGGCGCATACAGCCAGGCCATGAAGCTTCCGCTCTCTCGCGCCGCCGAGTTCATGAGCGCCGGCGGCGACTTCCATCCGCAATCCGTCGCTGCCGGATATTCCATCGACTCGCGCACCTTGCAGGCAGGCGACTTGTTCTTCGCCGTGAAGGGCGAACGGCTCGACGGTCACGAGTTCGTGGAAGCCGCGCTGGCCAAGGGCGCGGTCGCAGCAGTCGTACAGAAACAACATACCGCGCGCATTCCCGCCGGCTCCCAACTGCTATTGGTGAGCGACACGGTCCTGGCGCTGCAACGCCTCGGCGCGGCGGTCCGGCGCCTGTGGGGCAAGCCGCTCATCGGCGTCACCGGCTCGGCGGGCAAGACTACGACCAAGGAGTGCATCGCCCATGTGCTCGCGACCCGTTACCGCGTGCTGAAGTCGCAAGGCAATCTGAACAATCACTTCGGGATGCCGTTGCAGTTGCTGAAGCTGGAGCCGGAACACGAACTGGCCGTGATTGAGATGGGCATGTCGCACGCCGGCGAGATCGCCGCGCTGGCCCAACTTGCTCAGCCGGACTGCGGTGTGGTGACCATGGTTGCGCCCGTTCACCTCGAGTTCTTCGACTCCGTCGCAGGCATTGCGCGTGCGAAGTACGAGCTGATCGAATCCGTGCGTCCGGGTGGCATCGCCGTGCTGAACGCCGATGACGAATATGTCTCGCAGTTCGGACGCGACTTCCACGGGAAGGTAGTGACCTTCGGCGTTCATAAGCCAGCCGATGTGCGAGCGGAGAACCTCGAATCCCGCGGCCCGGCCGGTTCGGCCTTCGATGTCGTCGCCAATGGCGAGCGTGCAGGCGCCCAGCTGCCGCTGCTGGGCGAACACAACATTTACAACGCGCTGGCGGCGGTTGCTGTTGCAATCCAGTACGGCGTGCCGCTGTCGGCCGCGGCTGCGGCGCTGGCCACGTTATCGGCGGGTGATAAGCGCGGCGAGATTCTGAACATCGCCGGCGCCACCGTCATCAACGATTGTTACAATTCCAATCCGAAGGCGCTCGACAGCATGGTGCGGTCGCTGGCCCAGATGCCGGCGCAGCGCAGGATTGTGGTTGCCGGTGAGATGTTGGAACTTGGCCCCACGGGTGAAGTCCTGCATCGCGCCGCCGGCGAGCACATGGCGCGGCATGGTATCGACTTCGTGCTCGGCGTTCGAGGACTGGCGCGGGCGATCGTGGAGGGCGCGCAGGAAGCCGGAGGGCGCGCAGAGTTCGTCGCGACGCCGGAAGAAGCCGGCGCGTGGCTCAAGCGCAACGTCAGAGCCGGAGACGTGGTTTTATTGAAGGCATCGCGCGGAGTGCGATTGGAGCGCGCGCTGGAAGTTTGGAAAAAATAGCTTTGGGGTGGAGCACGCCTTCAAGGCGTGCATTTCACACCGAAATTGGGTGCCGCGCTTTAGCGCCTGAGGTCAGGGCTTGGTTTACCTCAGCGGCTAAAGCCGAATCCCTGTTCTTGCCTTAACTGCACCGCTGAAGCGGTGCTCCACCCGATTACGGAGATTCACAACGGGGAAGAATGCTCTATTGGTTGCTCTATCAGAAGGGATTTGTCGTATTTCACATCGGCCCGTTCCGAATCTTCCGCTATCTCACGTTTCGCACCGCCTTCGCCAGCCTGACGGCTCTGTTCATCGGGCTCATCATTGGCCCGTCCATCGTTCGTCGCCTGCGGGAATTCCAGATCGGACAATACATCCGCGAAGACGGCCCCAAGGCCCACCAAAAAAAGGCCGGCACTCCAACCATGGGCGGCGTGCTGATCGTCGTCGGCATGTTGATCCCGACGCTGCTTTGGGCTGACCTCAGCAACCGCTTCATCTGGATTGCCGTGGCCGCGACGCTGGCTTTCGCCGCCATCGGATTTGCCGACGACTACCTGAAGGTCGTGCACCGCCGCAACCTGGGCCTCACCGCGCGCGCCAAGCTGCTATATCAGTTCCTGGCTGCGTTTGTCATCGGAGCCACGTTCAGCGCCCTTGAAGTTCACGGACTCTATTCCACCCGCCTGATCGTGCCGTTCCTGAAGCACTTTCGCCCCGATCTCGTGGTCAGTCGCTGGCACCACGGCTACCTGGCGCCGCTGGCTTTTCTGCCGTTCCTCATCTTTGTCATGATCGTCATCGTCGGCTCCAGCAACGCGGTAAACCTCACCGATGGCCTCGATGGGCTGGCCATTGGCTGCACCGTCATCGCCGCGGGTGCGCTCACGGTGCTTACTTATGTAAGCGGGCATGCCGTGTTCGCCGACTATCTTGAGCTGGCGAAGATGCCCCAGGTGTCCGAGGTGACCATCTTCTGCGGCTCCATGGTGGGCTCTGCCATCGGCTTCCTCTGGTACAACGCGCACCCGGCCGAGATCTTCATGGGCGACGTGGGTTCGCTCGCGCTGGGCGCGGCCATCGGGACGGTCGCGGTCATTATTAAGCAGGAGCTGCTGCTGCCCTTCATCGGCGGGATCTTCGTCATTGAAGCGCTGTCGGTCATCCTGCAAGTCGGCTCTTACAAGCTGCGCCGCAAACGTATCTTCAAGATGGCGCCGATCCACCATCACTTCGAGCTGCTGGGCTGGAGCGAGTCGAAGGTGATCGTGCGCTTCTGGATCGCCTCGCTGGTGTTTGCACTCTTTGCTCTCACCACGCTGAAGTTGCGCTAGGGATGGGTCAAGCGTGGCACAATGGCGAATGGTAGAGCGGGGCTTCAGCTCCGCGTCCAGAATGCCCTTTGATTTAATAAGCGGGCTTTGGCCCGCCGAAATGCCGCCGGCTGAAGCCGGCTCTGAATCAATGATGCGGGGTTGGACGCTGGCCTAAAGGCCAGCTCTACCAACTGCGCAGATCGAAGCGGGCCTTAGAGTCCGGCCTACCGATCTTTTCTCAACATGGACCTTCGCAACCAACGCGTGCTGGTGGTGGGACTGGGCAAGTCGGGCGTGGCCAGCGCGCTCTTTCTCGCCGATCGTGGCGCGCGCGTGGCCGTCTCCGATGCCAAATCGCAGGAGCAACTCCGCGAGGAAATACCCCTGCTGCTCGATCACGGCATCAGCGTGGAGACGGGCCAGCACGGCGAGCGCACCTTTCGCGACCAGGACCTGATCGTGGTCAGTCCTGGCGTCGCCTTCGACGTTCCCCAACTGGTGCACGCGCGCGAACGCGGCATTCCAGTGATTGGCGAAGTGGAGCTGGCGGCGCGATTTCTCAAGGGGCGCATCATCGCCATTACCGGCTCTAACGGGAAGACAACGACCACGACCCTGGTTGGTGAAATCCTGTCTGCAGGCGGAACAAAAGCGCTTGTCGGCGGCAACATCGGGACGCCGGCGATCACGTTTGTCGATCGCGCCACCGACGACACCTGGCTGGTGCTGGAGATCAGCAGCTTTCAGCTTGAAACCATCGATAGCTTCCATCCGCACGTAGCCGTTGTGCTGAACGTCACCCCCGATCATCTCGATCGCCATCACACCTTCGAAAACTATGTCCAGGCGAAGACCAGGATCTTCGAGAACCAGGGTTCCGGCGACTTCGCTGTGCTGAATGCCGACGACGAGGCCTGTGTCGCGATGGCGAAAGGCGTCAAGGCCGCCAGGCTCTGGTTCAGCCGAGTCCGCGAAGTAGAATCGGGGGCTTTCGTCCGCCAGAAGCAAATCCTTTGGCGCGATGAGCGCGGCGAACGAACGCTCATGCCGCTCGACGAAATTCAGCTTAAGGGCACGCATAACGTCGAGAACGTGCTGGCTGCAGTTTGCGTCGGCATGCTCGCGGGCGTTGACCCAGCGCAGATCCGCGCTGCGGTTGCCGCTTTCAAAGCCGTTGAGCATCGCCTGGAGTACGTCGCCACAGTGCGCGGCGTCGAGTACTACAACGACTCCAAGGCCACGAACGTCGACGCCACCATCAAGGCGCTGGAATCGTTCCCCGGTCGCATTCACCTTATTCTCGGCGGCAAAGATAAAGGAAGCGACTACACCTTGCTGAACAATCTCTTGCGGCAACGCGTGAAGCGGGTCTATACGGTTGGCGCAGCGGCGGCCAAGATCGAGTCGCAAATACGCGGCGCCGAAATCGTCAGCGCCGGCACTCTGGAAGCGGCAGTGCGGCGCGCCGGCGAGAGCGCGGTCCCGGGCGACATTGTTCTGCTGGCGCCCGCCTGTGCCAGCTTCGATCAGTTCACGAGCTACGAGCATCGCGGCCACGTCTTCAAAGACCTGGTGCGGCAATGGGCTGGAGGCAAGCTGGACCGGGAGCCGGCAACCAGCAACATCACCGGAGACAGAGAGTAATGGCGAAGCGCGTCAGCGTCGACAAATGGCTGTTCACCGCGACGCTGTTGCTGGTCTTCATCGGACTGGTGATGGTGTTTAGCGCCTCGGCGGTGATGGCCAAGGAACGCTTCGGTTCGCCCTATGGCTTCCTGGTGCGGCAGATGGCGTGGGCGGCGGCAGGCCTCATCGTCATGGTTGGGATCATGAATCTCGACTACAAGAAGCTGCGCATTCCCGCCGTCGTCTTCACCCTGCTCGGCATCACGTCGCTGCTGCTGATCGTAGTCTTTCTGTTCCGCGACTCGCACAACACGCATCGCTGGATCAAGTTCGGCGGCCTCTCGTTCCAGCCCTCGGAGGTCGCGAAACCTGCGCTGATCCTCTATCTCGCCTACTTCCTGGAATCGCGCTGGCAGCAGATTGCCGACTGGAAGCACGTGCTGCTGCCCGCGGCCGCACCGACGCTGCTGTTCGCTGCGCTCATCGTGAAACAGCCCGACCTGGGAACGGCGATCGCTTGCGTCGCCATCTCGGCGGCCGTGCTGTTCGTCGCCGGCATGAACATGAAGTACCTTGGCTATGCCTTCGCCGCGTCGCTGCTGCCCCTGTATGTGCTGATCGTGCGCGTCCCCTGGCGATGGGCGCGCGTGCAGGCTTTCCTCGATCCCTTCAAGGACCCGCAGGGCAAGGGCTTTCACGTCATCCAGTCGATGATCGCGGTGAGCACCGGCGGCCTCACGGGGCTGGGCCTGATGGAAGGCAAGCAAAAGCTCTTCTACCTGCCGGAGCCGCATACCGACTTTATCTTTGCCGTGACCGCGGAAGAGTTGGGGCTGTGGGGTTCGCTGCTGGTAGTCACGTTGTTCGGCATCTTCTTATATCGCGGCGTTCGCACCGCGCTTCGCACCGGCGACATGTTCGGTAAGTTCCTCGCGACCGGCATCACGGCCATGGTAGTGGTGCAGGCATTGTTCAACATCAGCGTGGTGCTCGCCCTCATGCCCGCCAAAGGCATTCCTCTGCCGTTCATCTCGTATGGCGGGTCGTCATTGTTCATCACGCTGGCCAGCGTTGGGGTCCTGCTGAACATATCGCAGCAAGCGGAATAACCATGCGCGTGATCGTGGCAGGCGGCGGCACGGGCGGGCATGTGATTCCCGCACTGGCCATCGCGCAGGAGCTGCGCGCGCATTATGCGGCGGAAGTCATCTTTGTCGGCACGGCGCGCGGCATCGAGACCCGGCTGGTGCCGGCGGCGGGATTCGAGCTGCGGCTGATCGATGCAGGCGCGTTGAATCGCGTCGATCTCGCGACCCGCATCAAGACTCTCGTCAATCTGCCGCGCGCGGCGATGACCTCGGGCGAGATCATTCGCGAATTCCGCCCTGACGTGATGGTCGGTGTTGGCGGCTATGCTTCGGGACCGGCGATGGCGGTCGCGGCGCTGATGAACATTCCGACGGTCGCCTTCGAGCCGAACGTGATTCCCGGCTTCGCCAACCGCGTGCTGGCGCCCACCATTCGCATCGCCGCCGTGCATTTCGAGCAGACTTGCCGCTACTTCCGCAATTGCCATGTCACCGGCGTCCCGGTGCGGCGCGAATTCTTCTCCGTAGCGCCACGGCCCAAAGATGCCCGGCCGACGCTGCTGGTCTTCGGCGGGAGCCAGGGTGCGCATGCCATCAATCAGGCGGTCCTTGCGGCGCTGTCTGCACTCATGCGAGCGCTGCCGGAGATCTACATCATTCACCAAACCGGCGAGAAAGATTACGTTGGCGCGCAGGCAGCATATCTCGAGGCAATGGTTCCGGCGGAGGTGTCGCCTTTCATTGACGACATGCCTGGCGCGTTTGCGCGCGCCGACCTGGTGCTCTGCCGCTCGGGCGCGAGCACAGTGGCAGAGGTGACGGCGGCGGGCAAGCCGGCCGTCTTCGTCCCGCTGCCCACGGCGGCTGACGATCACCAGCGGCATAACGCGGAGACCCTCGCGTCGGCGGGAGCGGCGCACCTGTTGCCGCAGAGTGAACTCACTGCCGAACGGCTCGTGGCGGAGCTGGGCACTTTGCTGCGCGACCGCGCGGAGCTGGCGCGGATGTCGCAGGCAGCTCGCAGTTTTGCGCATCCCAATGCGGCTGCTAACATTGCTGCGCTCGCCGCGCGCGCGGCGGGCGTGCAGAGCCGCGGCGCCGCAAATGGCGGGTAGTGCGGCCCTTTAGGCCCGCGTGCGGACCGCAAGCAAAAGTGGAAGCGGCTTTGAAGGGGCACGGCTTCAGCCGTGCCGTAAGCTTCTTTTATTGTCATCCCGACCGAGCCGCTTCAGCGGCGAGTGGAGGGACCTGCTGTTGGCCCGGAAGCTGTATGCCGCACGAGCGAAAAGCAGGTCCCTCCACTCCGCGCCCGCCGACTCGCAGAAAACGCGAGTCGGAAGATCACGCGGGCGCTCCGGTCGGGATGACACCGGAAGAAATTGCGGGCGGCATCATTCAGAAAACATGTTCGCCAAAATCCAGCGCATTCACTTCATCGGGATCGGCGGTATCGGCATGAGCGGCATCGCCGAGGTGCTGCTCAACCTTGGCTATCAGGTTTCCGGCTCCGATCTGCGGTGTTCGGCGGTCACGGAGCGGCTGGCGAAGATGGGCGCGGCGATTGCCGAAGGCCATCGCGGCGAGAACATCGCGGCGGCCGAAGTGGTGATCGTCAGCTCGGCTGTGCCCCGCGACAATCCCGAGGTCGTTGCCGCGCACGCGCAGCATATCCCGGTGATCCAGCGCGCCGAGATGCTGGCCGAGCTCATGCGCCTGAAATACGGCATCGCCATCGCCGGCATGCACGGCAAGACCACGACGACTTCCATGGTTGCCGCCGTGCTCGCGGGCGGCGGGCTCGATCCCACCGTTGTCGTCGGCGGCCGCGTCGACGCCATGGGCTCCAACGCGCGCCTGGGCAAGTCGCACTACCTGGTCGCCGAAGCCGACGAGAGCGATCGCTCGTTCCTCAAGCTGTCGCCGATTCTCGCCGTTGTCACCAACATCGATCGCGAGCACATGGACTGCTATCGCGACATGCAGGACGTTGAAGATACGTTCCTGCAATTCATGGACTCGGTCCCCTTCTACGGCGCAGTCATCGCCTGCAATGACAATGACGATCTGCGCCGGCTGCTCACCGGCGTGCGGCGACGGACCATGACCTACGGCCTGCGCGAGGACTCCGACTTCCTGATCTCGAACCTGCAATGCGGGCGCAGTAACGAAAGTGAGGCGCTGAGCCGCTTTCGCGTGTGCTATCGCGGACGGGATCTCGGCGAGTTCGAGCTGCACGTCCCCGGCGCGCACAACGTCAGCAACGCAACCGCGGCCATTGCAGTGGGAATCGGGCTGGATGTCCGGCTGGAAGACATTCGCAGTGCGCTGGCAACGTTCAGCGGGGTCGATCGCCGCTTCCAGATGATCGGCACCGCCGATGGCGTGACCGTCATCGACGACTACGGACATCACCCCACGGAGATTCGCGCCACGCTGGCCGCGGCGCGCCAGTGCGGCTTTGCCAGGATCCACGTCATCTTCCAGCCACACCGTTACACCCGGACCCAGTTGCTGCTGGACGATTTCGCCACCGCGTTTCGCGATGCCGACTCCGTGCTCGTGCTCGGCATCTACGCCGCCAGCGAGCAGCCGATAGCGGGAATCACCGCCGAATTGCTCGCCGAGCGCATCACCGAAGCGGGCGGCCAGGAAGCGCTATACGTCCCATCATTCGCCGAGGCCGCGCACTTGGCCGCGGCCGCCGCGAAGCCCGGCGACATGGTCCTGACCTTAGGCGCCGGCAGCGTGTACCAGCTTGCCCCGCAGGTGCTGCAGCAGTTGCAGGCGCGGACTGCGAAGGGTATGCACTAAGCTGATGACGGTAGATAAATGAAAGAAACTCCAGACATCATCGCCGAGCATCTGGTCGCCTTGGCCTTGCGTACAGGACGGTCTAAGGATCGCGCGCGAATCCTGGAATTTCTCGAGAGACATTGGACTGCAATGCCGCTGCAGCGCACAGGTTTACACTTCTGGTTCCCGTAAATCTCACTTATCTAACTAGTCGCAAATCCCGCGCCGCAAACCAGTTATAGTGAGGCGAACAGCCGAGTTGGCGGCTGTTTCTGCGGTTTTCATGGCGCGCAAAACCTCGTCAACAATTTCGGAAGACGACTTCGAAGCGCTGGTCGGCGAGTCGCCGAGGCGCTCGCGTTCCGAAGATGAATCGCCTCTCGACGCGCGCCTGCTCGAGATCGATGACGACGCCGAGTCGCCGTTTCTGCGCGGGCAACGGCGCGTTCCGGTGCGCCGCGGGCCTTTGCCGTTGCCACGCAACGCCCGAAGCTGGATCAAACCGGCGCTCCTGCTGGCCCTCATGCTCGCGATACTCGCCATGGCATGGCTCGCGCTCGACCGCTATGGCGCGCGTTCCTGGCGATTCACGCTCGACTCCAGCGACAACATCGTGGTTTCCGGCGCCGGCAACGTCTCGCGCGCCCAGGTGCTGGAGGTGATGGCCAGCGACATCGATCGCAACGTCTTCTTCGTACCGCTGGAGCAGCGCAAACAGCAGCTTGAGCGGATTCCCTGGGTGAAGTCCGCCACCGTGATGCGTCTGCTCCCCAACCGGCTGAAGATCGCGCTGACCGAGCGAACTCCCGTGGCTTTCGCTGACATCAATTCGCATATCTACCTCATCGACGCCGGCGGGGTGCTGATGGAAATGCCGCCCGCGCAGAAATACTCGTTCCCGGTGATCGTTGGCATGAGCGACACCGACCCGCTGTCGACGCGCGCCGCCCGCATGAAGATCTACTCACGTTTCATGAAGGACCTCGACTCCGACGGTGGGCACTATTCGGCCAACATCAGCGACATCGATTTGTCCGATCCGGACGACGTGAAAGCCACCGTCACCGATCCCCAGGGCGCCGTGCTGGTGCACCTCGGATCGTCGAATTTCCTCGAGCGCTTTCGCACCTATGTCACGCACGTGCAGGAATGGCGCAGCCAGTTCCCCAATTTGCAATCGGTGAGCCTTCGCTACGACCACCAGGTAATCGTGAACCCGGACCTGGCAAGTGCGGCCACGACCCGCGCAACGGCAACCGCGACGGACAACACAACTCCGGTGGAAAGCGGTACGCCGGCGAAGACCAACGCGCGCAGGAGACATAAGAAATAAAGCCAGGCCATGGGAAGCCAGACCGAAAATCTGTTGACCGCGATCGAAGTGGGTAGCGCCAAGACCAGCGTCATCGTCGCCGAGGTGAACGACTATGCGCTGCGCTATCGCGGCCACGGCATCGCCGATTCGCGGGGCATTCGCAAGGGCGTCATTGCCGATCTCGACAAGGCCGTCTACTCCATCAAGAAGGCCGTGGAGCAAGCCGAGAACACGGCGCAGGCGCCGGTGGAGCACGCTGTGGTGGGAGTCGCCGGCTCGCACATTCGCGGCGTGAACAGCCACGGCGGAATCACGCTCGGCGGCCGCGCTCGCGAGATTAGCCGCAACGACGTGCGCATGGCCGTGGAAAAAGCGCGCAGCATCAACCTGCCCGAAGATCGCGAGGTGCTGCACCTGTTGCCGCAAGAGTTCATTCTCGATGGCCAGGGCGGCGTGCGCGATCCCGCCGGGCTGATGGGCCGCAAGCTCGAAGTGCGCGTGCACATCGTCACGGCAAGCGCGACCGCGACGCAGAATGTCGTGACCGCGCTGAATCGTGCGGGCATTCACGTGGACGATACCGTCTTCGAAGCGCTGGCCTGCGCCGACGCAATCCTCCAGAGCGACGAGCGCGAGCTCGGGGTTTGCCTGGTCGACGTGGGCGCCGGCTCCTCCGACCTCATCGTCTACTACGAAGGCGTGGTGATTCATACCGGCGGCATTCCCGTCGGCGGCGACCACTTCACCAACGACGTTGGGGTTGGCCTGCGCACGCCGTTGCAGGATGCCGAGAGCATCAAGAAGATGTTCGGCTGCGCCATCGTCACGCGCATTCCGGAAGCCAACGAGATCGAGGTGCCGTCGGTCGGCGATCGGCCGTCACGCCTGATGCAACAGCGCATGGTGGGCGAAATCCTGGAGCCGCGCAGCCGCGAGCTGATGGAATTGCTGCGCGACCATCTGCGGCAGGCGGGCATCGCGGATTTGCTCGGGGCCGGCCTGGTTTTCACCGGAGGCGCATCGCGCCTGAACGGCCTGCTCGAAATTGCCGAGGACGTGTTGCATCGTCAGATTCGCCAGGGTTATCCGGTGCCCATCGCGAAGCTGCCATCGGAGCTGCTGGAACCGGAGTTCGGCACGGCAATCGGAATGATTTTGTACGGCCATCGCGCGCGGCAGGCGCGCCTGAATTTGGACCGCGGCCTGGGCGCGAAGATCCGGTCGCTGTTCGCGAAGCAAGGGGTATGAGCCGGTGGATATATCGTTTTTGGTATAATCGATGAGCGTCGGCTGGGCTGTAGAAACTTTGAACGAAACCGTCGACGGTGAGATCGAGTCTTTGCCCGGGGACATGCGTGCGAGACTGGCGCGCATCGCGCAACTGATCGAAGCAAATGGAGTGGAGCTGGTGGGCGAACCGCACGTGAAGCATATTGAGGGCCCAGTTTGGGAGATGCGCCTGAAGGGTCGCGGCGGTATCGCACGCGCCTTGTATGTCACAGCCGCGCAACGAAGGGCCGTGATTGTCAGGGTATTTGTAAAGAAGACGGAAAAGACGCCGCGCCGGGAAATTGAGTTGGCACTCGCTCGCGCCAAGTCGATTCGAAAAGGGGAGTAGTAATGGCCCGTGTATCCGAGCTGCATAAGCGATGGATGAAACAGCCGAAGTATCGCAAGGCTTATGAAGCTCTCGAGGAGGAGTTCGTCCTGGCTGGGGCGGTGATTGAAGCGCGCCGGCGCGCGGGTCTCACTCAGCAACAACTGGCGCGAAAGATGGGCACCACGCAACCCGTCGTTGCCCGGCTGGAAAGCGGGAGCACCAGTCCATCGCTTCGCACGCTGCAGCGGTTAGCGGAGGCCACGGGATCGCGGCTGCTGATCAGCTTTGAGCCGCGTGAGTCGAAGGGCGCAGCACGACGGTCCGCTTAGCGACTGGCTGGAGAGGCATCCCATTCAGCCGGTTGCGCAAATCGAACGGAATGCAGTGGATGCTTACGCATCCGCATACAGGAGTACCCCATGATCGAAGACTTCAACGACAAAGGCCGCACCGACAGCGACATTCGCATTCACTTTAACGAAGAGGCGCTGAACACCGCGAAGATCAAGGTGATCGGCGTCGGCGGCGGTGGCGGCAACGCCGTCAATCGCATGATCGAGTCGCGCCTGGAAGGCGTGGAGTTTGTGGTCGCCAACACCGACCTGCAGGCGCTGAAGGGTTCGAAGGCGCCGGTGAAGATCCAGCTCGGCGTGAAGCTGACCAACGGCCTGGGCGCGGGCGCCAATCCCGACGTCGGCCGCAAGGCCGCGCTGGAAGACGCCGACAAGATCATCGAGGCGCTGGAAGGCGCCGACATGGTCTTCGTTACTACTGGCCTTGGCGGCGGCACCGGCACGGGCGCCGCGCCGATCATCGCCTCGCTGGCCAGCGAAATGGGCGCGCTCACGGTTGCGGTCGTGACCAAGCCGTTCGCCTTCGAAGGCAAGCGCCGCCAGAACCAGGCCGAGCGCGGCTTGCAGGAGCTCATCGACTCGGTCGATACGACTGTCGTCATCCCCAACGAAAAGCTGCTCGCGGTCGCCAAGGACGCGGGCTTCTTCGAGTCCTTCCGCGTCGCCGACGATATCCTCCGCCAGGCGGTGCAGGGCATCTCCGACATCATCACCATCCCCGGCATCATCAACCGCGACTTTGCCGACGTGAAAACCATCATGGCCGGCATGGGCTACGCGGTGATGGGCACCGCGACCGCCAAGGGCGAAGCGCGCGCGACTGCGGCGGCGCAGGCGGCCATCGCTTCTCCGCTGCTCGAAGCCGGCGCCATCGACGGCGCGCGCGGCATCCTCATCAACGTTACCGGATCGAGCTCGTTGCGCCTGGCTGAAGTCAACGAGGCTTCCACCATCATCCAGAGCGCCGCGCACGAGGACGCCAACATCATCTTCGGCGCCGTGCTCGACGAGAAGATGAAGGACGAGGTGAAGATCACGGTCATCGCAACCGGCTTCCGCGAGATGCGGCCGCGCCGCGAGCATGCGGAATCGGCGTCGGTGTTGCATAGCACGCGCGCTGCCGCGGCAACCGCGCATGCGACCTACGAAGTGCCCGCGGTGCGCGAGGTGAAGCCGCCGATTGCACCCGAGCCGGTTCGAGCGCCCGACCCCGCGCAGCAGCAGCCGATCCAGTACATTCCAGACGACGTTGAGGTCGAGTCCGAGATCGTGCGCCACGCCGAACCGCTGCAGGAAAGCGCGCGCCGGCAAAGCGCAGCGCCCCCGAGCATCGACACCGTCACCAGCAGTATCGATATCCGCTACGACGCCGACGACCTCGAGATACCGGCCTTCCTGCGCAAGCGGGGCGAGGCGTAAGACCAGGGATTAGGGGCCAGAGGCTAGGGATGATCGTGGATTGCAGGATTGATTATTGGTTTGTTCCGTCACGAGCCCCCCTGGCCCCTGCCCCTTCCTGTATATCTGAGTGCTGACTACTGGCCCTACCTCCAGTATCCCCGCACCCAGACGTACCCGCCGCCGCGCGGAACCCAATATCCCGGCACCCATACCGCATAGGCCCGTGGCGGCACTACATACCGTCCCGGCACCCACGCATATCTGTGGTGATACCAGCGGTAATATCCGCCCGTCCAGACATAGCGAGGACCAGGACGCACGGGTACAACCTCGCGCACCGGCGGCGGCGGACCGTACCGTACCACCGCAGCACCGGCAGTTCCCACTGCCAGGAGCAGGCCGAAAACGCTTGCCAGTAACGCTCTCTTCATAGTCACCTCCGATCGACTGCCTGCCTGTACTAACGCAGACGGCGGCCGGAGGTTGCGCTCGTCACAGTTCGTTACACTCCCAATCGCGGCAAGCAGACTGCCATCCCGATTGCGCTGCCTGCCACAACCTGCTAACGTGTGCCATTACTCTCAACACGAAAACGCAATGAAGATAGCCCTTCGCCTAGCCCTCTTCTGCTGCCTGGCCTGCGCCCCACTGCTGGCGCAGCTTCCCACCGACACTCCGGTTGACGTGCTGCGCCACCCCGGATGGGGCAAAGAAGTATTCATCGGCGGCGGCACTACCGTCGACAGCTCGCCCAGCGGGCAGAACCTTGTGCTGGGCGTGCGCATCAGCCGCGTGCTCACCAACGAACACCTCTCCGGCATCTTCCGCGGCACCTTCGAACTGGGCTTCGACGTTATCCCGCTGGACGAGTACTGGATCAACGGCGGCCAATACGCCGGCGGCATCGATCCCATCATGTGGAAGTGGAACTTCACCAGCGGCTGCAAGATTGCTCCCTACGCCGCCATCGTTGGCGGCGCGCTCTTCAGCAACCATAACCTGCCGCCCGGCGATACCTCCCAGGTCAACTTCACCAGCGGCGCCGAGATCGGTGCGCAGATCTTTAATAAGGGACGCAACTCCTGGGACGTTGCGATAAAGGCCTATCACTTGTCTAACGCCTCGCTGGGTAACAAAAATCCCGGCTTGAACGCGAACCTGCAAGTCATGCTTGGCTATACCTGGCACTGACGCGTTTCGGTAGCTCGTTCTTGTGCCTCGGGCCGGATTTGCGTTGATCCCGGTCGCAGCCGCGCTATACTGCCCCTTGCGCCCATGAGTACTGCTTCCCACCCGCTTGTTCTGTGCATCGACGACGCCGAGGTAGCGCTGCGAATCCGTAAGCTGCTGCTTACCGGCGCAGGCTATCGCGTGCTCACCGCCGCCTCTGCCGAAGAGGGCCTCGCCAGCTTCAAAGCGAACCCAGTCGAGCTGGTCATCGCCGACCATTTTCTGTCCGGCAGGAGCGGCGCGGAGATCGCCGCCGAAATGAAGCAGCTCAAGCCGGAAGTGCCCATCCTCATCGTGTCCGCCGCAGCCGAAGCGCCTCCCGGATTGGAGTATTCCGACGGCTTCCTCTCCAAAGGCGAAGGTCCCGACGCCTTGCTCGACGCCATCGCCAGCCTGCTCAATCGCGATAGCTCCCACATCTAGCACTTGGTTACTTCCGAGTACCTAAGTTCACCTCGAAGTGCCATCTCCTTTCGGCGCAAATGCGTCCTTTTTTTCCTCTTCCGTGGCCCGCTATCTCGCCATCTTCTGACCTTCCAAATGAAGTGCAATGTGGGTTACAAGTTGTTTACCAAGTAAGACAACTAAGTCGGGGGAACCAAACCTGACATTGTGCCGCTTCAATTAATGCGAGCCAGGTCGCTGGAAAGGTGACAAACTCGCCAAAGGAATGAGGAACCTTACATGAGTTCAATAAGTCCTTCGATCGCATCTCTGGACGAATCGCTGGCCAAGGCCTATGAAAGCTTGCGGAAACTCGAGGTTGCTGACTCTATCGATGTCGACAAGACCATCGATGAGCTTAAGACAGCGGCAAAGTCTGCCAGGAAGCTGCGAGCGATGGTGTCGTCGGAGCTGCCCAATGCTTCCTGGGAAAACCGCGAGGAACTCGACGCCCTCATCGTGCGCAATTCGGAAAAATTCCAGCGAAACACCGGCCGATGGTATTTCTCGTTTCTACGCCTGGCCAGGGGACAGTAAGGGCCCGGTCGCGGCTATAGGGGCTGCTGAGAAACTCGAATTCGGCCCGGCTTTGAAGGGGCACAGCTTTAGCTGTGCCGTGTAAGTTTTTGTTGTTGTCATCCCGAGGAGGCCTTCAGGCCGACGAGGGATCTGCTTTCAAGTTTTCCAGCAGCCTGTATAGCTTCCGGCACCGCAGCGGCTAAAGCCGCATTGCTGTCGCGGTACTTGCGGACGGTCTGAAGACCGTCCCTCGCAAAGCGAGTACTCGATCAGAGCTTCCTTAACTAGCCACTGGGCACTATCCACTGTCTTCACACTCCTGCCGCGGCCACGCCTTCATAATGTCGTGTAGTGCGCGGCAGCTTCTGCGAATATCCCAGCAGGAAGAAGAACGCCGTCGAGAGCAGGCACACCAGCAGTCGAACGCGGGCCAGCGGCGTCGGCGCCAGGTCCATGAATCTGCCGAAGCGCCACGCGCCCCAGTTGATGACCTGCGTGGGCACGACCGTCCAGATGGCAACGTAGAACCACGCGCGCTCGGCGCCTTCGCCGAAGGTGTCGCGGCGGGCGCGCGGCGTCCAGTCCAGCGCCGTGCCCAGCACCACGGCGAGCGCCAGCGGATAGTAGAGATACTCGTACAGTTCGCGCAGTATCCAGCGCCCATTCACGTTGGCGATGACGAGGCCGATGAGGTTCAGCGCGTAAGGGACGAGGATGTCGATCCAGGCGGCGGTGTAGCAAACCACGCGATAGGGCAGGTTCGGCTGATGCACTCCGTAGTGCGTGATGTAGGGGCGGTCCTCGCAACCCGGTACGCGACCCGCGAAGCCGCGCCAGGCCACCCCGGCCAGGACAATGGCCAGCCATATCCAATGCCGCCGGTCGGGCCCGTGGGCGTAAAGGTCGTAGGTCAGCGGCCAGCCGGGAAGCACCCAGAAGACCCAAATCCAAATCGGCGTGTGCAGCACGCGGTAGTAACGCTTGTTGCGCTCACGAAAGACGGCCTGTTTCATTAGGAAAATGGTAGCAGAGGTCAGCTGAGTGCTGACGGCGCGGTTCAGGGACCGGCGTGTTTCGGTAGAGCGAGCCTTTAGGCTCGCGTTGGCGGCATCGCTGGGAACAGATATGCATTCCGCTGCATTCGCAGCGGAATGCAATATCCAGAACCAAGAAGGCGCCCTTAACGCGGGGCTGAAGCGCCGCTCTACCGGGGCAGGCCAAATGCGAAACCGCTGCTAGAACAGCTCCTGCGCGTTATACAGCAGTTGCCCGTTCACCAGGTGTGCCTCGGCCATCAGCTTGTGCGGACGCGGCGGGTGCTTGTCGTCGTCGATGTGCAGCACGGTGTGTCCATGCGCCGTGAGGTAGTCGCTCACCAGCATTCGGTGGCACTGAAAGTACATGCGTTCGGCGCACATAATCGCCGTGCATTTGCGACTCGCGGTCTCCAGAAGAGACTCAATGGCGCTCGCGAACTCGGGCGTGAGCATGTAGTCGGCATAGTTGCGGAACGAGTCGTTGCGCAATCCGGTGTTGGGCGAATCGTCGCCCATCTTCTTGCGCCGGCCGCCGAGCTCCTTCCTCCATAGGTACTCGATGCCGCGCTTTGGCAGCTCCACTTCCAGCGACTCGCGGTTGAAGTGCGGCAGCCGGCGCGACATAGGGAAGGCGCGAATATCGACGAGCACGCCGATCTCATGCGCGCTTAGCGCGCTAACCAACTCGTCCAGCGTCCGCGTAGAATGCCCGATGGTGTAAATGGTGGCCATGACTGCTGACTGCTCTGTTGTAATCTGCTTTGTACGGGCCCTTCAAGCCCGAGGAGACTGGATTGATCCGTTCGATAACGCGCCTTCTTGTTTGGACACTGCTCATTTCAACCCTCGCTCCGACCCAGCAGACGACGCCCACGACGGAGCCCGCGCCGTTCGTTCCGCCGGACACGATCTTCGGCTATCGCAATCCGGCCGCGGAGCTACAGGCGGAGAAGACGTTTCTCGCCGTGCCCGATCCCATGTTGGCCAAGCAGCATCTTCAGTTTCTGACTTCGGCGCCGCACGTGGCCGGCTCGCCCGAAGACCATCGCAACGCCGAGTACGTGCTCGACCAGTACAAGGCCGCCGGACTCGACGCCTACATCCAGCCGTACAAGGTCTGGATGGGGCTGCCGCTCGAGATTCGCGTTGACGTGGTTGCCCCCGAAGGCGTCGTGATGCACGGCCCCTCGCCCGAGCGTGTCAACGACGATCCCTTCCAGAAAGATCCGCGCATTCTGCCCGCTTTCAACGAGTATTCGCCGTCAGGCGATGTGACGGCGGAAGTCGTCTACGCCAACTATGGCCGTCCGGAAGACTTCCAGAAGCTGAAGGACATGGGCATCGACCTGAAGGGCAAGATCGTCATCTGCCGCTACGGCGAAGTCTTTCGCGGCGTCAAACCGTCGATCGCCTCGCAATACGGCGCGGCCGGCGTGCTCCTCTACTCCGATCCCATGGACGATGGCTACTTCAAGGGCGACAAGTATCCCGCAGGCCCGTGGCGGCCCGACACCGGCGTGCAGCGCGGCTCGGTGCAGTATCTGTTCAAGTATCCCGGCGATCCCACCACGCCCGGCATCGCGTCGGTCCCCGAACTGCCTGCGGAGAAGCGCGTCTCGCCGGAGAAGGCCACGGACTTGCCACGCATTCCGGTGACTCCGCTCTCCTACGCCGACGCCACGCCCATCCTGCAGAACCTCGGCGGGCCGGACTCGCCGCGCAGTTGGCAGGGCGCGCTGCCCTTCACCTACCACGTCGGACCTGGGCCGGTGAAGGTGCACATGTCGATCAAGATCGCCTATCAGTACACGACCATCTGGGACGTCATTGGCACGGTGAAGGGGACGGAGCTTCCGAATGAGTGGGTGGTGCTCGGCAACCATCGCGATGCCTGGGTCTATGGTGCGGTCGATCCCAACAGCGGCACGGCGTCGCAGCTGGAGGCGGTGCACGGAATCGGCGCGTTGCTGAAGTCGGGCTGGCATCCCAAGCGCACCATCGTCTTCGCCAGTTGGGACGGCGAAGAGGAAGGCCTGATCGGCTCGACCGAATTCGCCGAGCAGCACGCCAAAGACCTGTCGCGCGCCGTCGCTTACTTCAACATGGATTCGGCGTGTTCCGGCCCCGACTTCAGCGCATCCGCCGTGCCCAGCCTGAAGCAGTACCTGCGCGACGCAGCCAAGGCCGTGCCCAGCCCGAAGGGCGGCAGCGTTTACGACCAGTGGAAGGCCACGCAAGAGAAGCCGAAGAGCGCGACTGAGCCGGAGATTCCCGGCGCCAAGGTTCGCGAGCCTGCGGCGGTGGTGACCAAAGACGTCAGGGTCGGCGACCTGGGCAGCGGCTCCGATTACACTGCGTTCCTCCAGCACCTGGGCGTGCCCTCGGCCGACATCACCTCGCATGGCCCCTACGGCGTCTATCATTCCGCCTTCGACGACTTCGCCTGGTTCACCAAGTTCGCCGATCCCACCTTCGCCTACGAGCAGGAGATGGCGCGCGTCTATGGCATCCTGGCGATGCGCATCGCTTCGTCGGACGTCCTGCCCTTCAACTATGACGAGTATGGCAAGGAGATTAGCGAATACGTGAAAGTCGCGGACACCAAGGCCAAGGCGGCGTTCGGCGATCAGGCGCCGTCGTTTGCCGACGCCACGAATGCGGCGGCACGGATTCAGAAAGCGGGAGCGGAACTCATGCGGCGGCAAAACCTGCCGGGAGACGCCAGCGGCTTAAACCTGGTGCTGCGCAATGTCGAGCGCGGCTTCCTCATCGATGGCCTGCCCAATCGTCCCTGGTACAAGCACGCCATCTACGCTCCCGGCGAAAACACCGGCTACGCCGCGGTTGTCATTCCCGGCGTCAACGAGGCCATCGAGAACAAAGACCTCGCGCTGGTGAAGCAGCAGTTGCAGGTACTGACGGTCGCACTGAACAAAGCGGCGACGATGCTGGAGCTGGTGAAGTGAAGTCCCGGTAGAGCGAGCCTTCAGGCTCGCGTACAGCCGCTTCTTTATCCTGGGTCAGGCGCTGAGGCGTTCGCCTCAGCGCCTGACCCTTCTTCATTTGCGTACTGGACGCAGGCCTGAAGGCCTGCTCTACCCTTACTCTCCTTCCTTCTGCCGCCGCCTCAAGTCGTCGATGAACATCTGCTCGAACGGACGATCGTAGGCGCGCAGCGCGTGCCGCACGCTGTGCCCGCTCACCAGGTGGCAGATTTCTTCCGCCAGGTTCTTGGCGTGATCGCCGGCGCGCTCCAGCGCCTGCGTCATGAACAGCACATGAAAGCTCTCCTGGCGAGGCGCGCCGTCATGGTTCTCCAGGTGGCGCAGGAAGATGAGATTCCGCATGCGATCGAGCTCGGCGTCCGACCGCAGCACTGCCAGGGCGCGATTGATGTCGCGCTGCGCGAACGAGTCGTGCACATCGGCCAGCATCTTCTCCAGGCGCGACGCCATGATCGTCAGCTCGCGGATGTCCTGTAGCTCGATGCGGCTGCCCACTGCGGCCGCGCGGTTGCTGCAATTCAGCAGCAGGTCGCCGATGCGCTCCAGGTCGATGATGAACTTCAGGCAGGCCAGCAGCTCGCGCGCGTGCTCGGGACCGGCCTGGGTGATGAGGGTGGTCACGCGCTCATCGATTTCGCGATCCAGCGTGTCCAGCTCTTTTTCGCGCTCGCGCACGCCGTCCAGCACCTTCGCCACTCCGGTCGCGATGCCCTCGGCCACAATGCCGGCCGCGCTGCGCGCCACCCGGCACGCTTGCAGGGTTTGCTCCTGGATCTCGGCGCAGACCGCGTCTGGACCGGCAGTAGGATTTTGGGCTGTGCTCATCCTGTTCTCGCGAACCTGCCGCACAGAACGGCACGTTGGTTGGAGCATTCGTGGCCGGCAATGCAGGAAAGTGGGACTTTCAGACCCACCATAGAAAGAGTTTGTGAATTGACGATGAATGTGCGATGAAGGGCCGTTGAATTCGCGGCGGGAGAGCTGTTTACGCGCTTTGGCCTTCCGCCGCGGCCGCTGCCTTCGGCAACGCTTGCCGCCCCGACAACGTTGAGGCTACCGCCGCGGCGGCGTGGCCCGACCGCACCGCGCCCCATACGATAAACAGGTTCGTCACCAGCACCACGGTGAAGGCCATCGCCGGCAGAAAGCTGAATATCTGTCCGCGATCGTTGACGATCTCGAGCGCCAGCACCGCGGTGACAAGGCCGCGCGGCAGCATCCAGAAGAGCAGCTCGGTATCGCGGCGCTCGACGTCGCGCACCACCCAGCGGCTGCCCAGCACCGCAACGAATCGCGCCACCACCACCGCAGCGAGAATCCCAAGAATGGGCACGATGTACTGGCGGCTGACGAATTCGGCGATCACCCCCAGCAGCACGAAGAAGAACGAGCGCACCAGGAAGCTGAACTCGGCATGGAACGCCAGCATGCGCACGCCTTGCCGCGTCATATGCGGCGTGCGCGGCACGTTGGCCAGGGTGACGCCAAACACCAATATTGCCAGCAGGCCGCTGCCGTGCAGGTAATCGCCCAGAGCGTAGACGCCCATCAATACGCCGAGGTTCAGGATGTTGGTGTTGGGCTGGCCGGCGAGGCGCGGCCACAACTTTGACCACACCGCGCCCGCACCAAAGCCGATGGCCAGCGAGACGACAATATGTTGCGAGAAGTCCGTTGCCAGGCCGCCGATCAGCGAGCCTTCGCCCTGCAAATGCAACAGGCTTCCCACCAGCAGCACCGCGATCACCTCGCCCAGCGCCGATTCCAGCGTGAGCGTCACCTTCACCGGCTCGGGCGTCTCGATCTGTTCCAGCGCCGGAATGACGATGGTGCCGCTGGTGCAGCCCAGGGCCGCGCCCAGCAGCACACAGTCGGGCCACGCGAGATGCAGCAGATACTTACCGGTGATCGCGATCAGCGCCAGGCTAAGCCCAAAGCTCAGGGCAACCAGCAGCAGTCCGGCAGGCACATAGCGCAGCGCTTGCCGCAGCCGCAGCTCCAGTCCGCCCTCAAACAGGATCAGGATGAGCGCGAATGTACCCAGCAGCCGGATTGGGCCCTCGAAGGTGTGCGGCCGCAGCCAATGCAGGACTGGGCCCACCACGATGCCGATGACCAGCAGCACCACGATGTCGGGCACACGCGTGAGCTTCGAGAGCCGGTTGGCGGCAAAGGCGACCATCAGCAGCAGCGCCAGCAAGCCGAAGATGTGCGACATTGCCATAGGTCAGCTCTTGCGGCGCCGGCGGAACTGGGCGGGCGGAGCATGATGTTTGCGCTTCAGCGACATCCAGCGGCCCAGGGTTTCCGGCGAGGGCGCGAACGCCAGCAGCGCCATAAAGGCCCCGACGACAACCAGGACATCGGAAGGATTCCCGCTGCTCGCCGGGCTCGGAGCGTGCAAGTCGAGGGTTGCGGGATGCGCCCGGTGCCAGGCGAAGAACACCAACGCCACTCCCAGCACAAACACGGCCACGCGTAACGCAAGCTTCACCAGTCCTCCTCCCGACGCATTGTAACCTCACAGCACATTCACCGCGCGCGCTGCCAGCAGCGCAATGATGGCCAGCGACAACATGGATTGCAACATGGTCGTCACTTTCGCCCAGCGCGCCATCACGGCGGTATCTGTGGGCGAGAACGCCGTGCTGGTATTGAATGCGAGGAAAAGATAATCGAGGAAGTTCGGCGACCACGCCGCGTCGCGCTCCTCGGGCGGGCGCATCATCTGCGGAAACAGGAAGGAACTGCTGGCGTCCGGCTGCTCGCGCCCTAGCGGCCCGCCCGCATCCAGCTTCCAATACCACAGCGCAAATACCAGGATGTTGGTAATCCACAACATCGTGGCCGATATCAGAAGCGTTCGGGGCGGGTCCTTGTGTTGTGGCAGGCCTTCAATCAGCAGGCCCAGCGATCCGATCAGCGCGATGGTGAGCGCACCAATGGCGCAGAACGTCAGCGCGCGGACAATGTCGTGCCGCCCGGTTCTGAAGCTGAAGATGATCGGCACCAGCAGGGCGAAAATCACCGCGAACAAGACCCAGCGCGGGCCCAGCGAGAAGCGTTCCGGCAGCGCAAAATGAATGAGCGCGTCGGCGCCCATGGCGACGAAGGCCGGCCATCGCGGCTCGCGGATTCTCGTCACCTTGGAGGGATAGACCCGGGCGTCCGACGGTGAGGTTCGAGGCACTCGGTCACGCACCATGGGAAGCCGCAGGCCGCGGTCCTGCAGAAGCCGGGCCGCAAGACATTTCTCTTCGCGCAGAATCCCAATGAGCAAGTGTCCGGGATCGATTCGCTCGTGGCAGGCTTGAGCGGCCTCCTCGGCCGCGTAAGCCAGCACACGCTTACATTCATCGCTCAGCGGAAGATCGACCGAGGTCGAGGTCTTCTCGCGCAGCGTCGCGCGCTCTTCGATCTGCTGGCGAATCCACGAAACTGAGGCATACGATCCAGGCAGGTGCTTCGTCAGCCCATCGTCCTCGCGTAGAAGCCCCAGCAGCAGGTGCTCCGTCTCGATATAAGGCGAGCCGAACTGGCTGGCCTCGTAGCGCGCAAAGAACACTACGCGCCGCGCTTCTTCGGTGTAACGTTCGAACATTCGGCCTCGGCACATCAGCCTACCACTTCGTAGCTCGCCCGCCACGATTTCGGTATAGTAGGCATCCCGGGCATGAGCTTGCTTGCGCACTCGGCTGTACATCCGACTTGGGCCATAGCACTCGACACTACAACTCTCTACGTACTGCTGGTGGTCTTCGTGGCCACCTTCATCCGCTCCGCCATCGGCTTTGGCGAGGCGCTATTCGCGGTGCCGTTGCTGGCGCTGCGGCTGCCGCTGGAAGTGGCCGCGCCGCTGGCGGTGCTCATCTCCATCACCATTGCCCTTATCGTGGTCGCGCAGGACTGGCGCAAGGTGCATGCGCGCAGCATGGGATGGCTGATGTTCGCCACCATCTTCGGCATCCCGGTTGGCCTGGTGCTGCTCACCAGCAGCCATCAACATCTCGTCAAAGCCGTGCTCGCGATTCTGATTATCGTGTTCTCGATTTACTCGCTGGCGGGCGAGCGGCCGCCGGAGCTAACCAGCGACAGCCTGCCCTGGATGCTGGGCTGCGGATTCTTCGCCGGCGTGCTGGGCGGCGCCTACGGCATGAACGGCCCCCCGCTGGCAATCTATGGCGCCATGCGGCGCTGGTCGGCGCAGCAGTTTCGCGCCACGCTGCAAGGGTATTTTCTGCCGGCCAGCATGCTCGGGATGCTGGGCTACTGGCTGAAGGGCCTCTGGGTCCCGGCGGTGACCCACTACTTCCTTTGGTCGCTCGTGCCGATGGTCCCGGCAATCTTGCTGGGCAAGTTCGTCAACCACCGCCTGCACGGCAACGCCTTCCTCAAGTACGTCTACGGCGCGCTGGTGGCCATCGGCGCGGTGCTGCTGGTGCAGGCTGTGTTCTAGCAGGCCGTCGAAAACCTCGAGTCCAGTTGGTTTGAAGGGGCACAGCTTGAGCTGCGCCGCCGCCACGCCTTCATTTTGGTCACCCCAACGAGCTTTAGCTCGCGAGGAATCTGCCGCGTGCGTTTGCAAGCCGCCTGTCAGGTCGCGGCTCCAACCGCTAATGCGGCCGCGAGCTTGTCGCCGTCACCGCGGCCGGCGGCGGCGGCGGCATCGTCGCAGGCTCCGCCTCTACCGCTGCGCCCTTGGGCAGCAGCACCACATTGCGCGAGGTTGCGACTAGCGCGCCCGCGGCGTTCTTGAGCTCCGCCGTGATGATGCCCAGCGTCTTGGTCGGCTTCTTGATGGTCTCGTCAAGCGACAGCACGATCTCCAGCGTCTGGCCCACCAGCGCCGGCCGCTTGAACTGGATGTTGTGTTCCATCCAGATGGCGCCGGGAAATGCCTTGGCGATCATGCCCGAGATCATCGCCGTGAACAGTGCGCCGTGGCAGATACGGCCCTCCAGCCCGGCAGCCCGGGCCGCAGCGCCATCCATGTGAATGGGATTGAAGTCGTCGGCTAGGAGTGCGAAAGCATAAACATCGCCTGAAGTGATATGGACAAAACGACGGACCGGTTCCACGGGCCCTCCTTCCAACCGCCGAGCGCAGGTTCGCGCTCTATTGCTTTCCTATCGGCATCTGCGCCGCAATCGCCAGTGCAAGTCCCATTTGCGGACCGCAGCTGCGCGATAGTGGTTGGCCGGGTGTCCCTGATACTGATTCGGGCGCCCGGCCTGGTTCAGCCGGAACCCTGAGAAGATTATCCCCGTTTTGTGCATAGATTGCTGTGATGAGCGATACAGGCAGTGTGGCCGAGGTTAAGGCCATGCGGCTTCTCACGAGACGGCGGCTGATTTCGCCGCCACCGCCAGCGTGAAGTGAAACACGTGCCGCTGCCAGGCTGCGAGGTGAAGTCAAAGCCCTGCTGGCAAGCAGTTACGGAAAATATATGCCGATGCGCAATAACGGTGCTAATATCTGCAATCTCTTATGGCGACTGCACCACTCAATACGGGTGACCTTCCGGGTATTAGGGTTGATCTTGCGGGACTGGTTACACAGGCCGTTCAAACCCCCGAACTTGCGCCGCTGCTGAACGAGTCAGGCCTGACGGTTGATGAGATCGTCCGCAGAATCCAGCCACGGCTGAACGAGATACTCTCCGTTGCGGCAGACGAGCGAGCGGTGCTCGAAAAGAGTGCCGTTGAGCTGGAGGCGGCAAAGCAGCAACAGGCCCAGGCGATCGGCAGGATTCCGCCGAGCAAGTCAGGCCGGGCGCTTTGGTTGGGTAGTTTCGGGTGGGGCCTGTTGGTCAGTTTCCTGGCACTGGTCCTCTCCAGGGTCGCGTACGCTTACTTCAAGCCGAACGCAGGTATTTCCGAGCGAACGCTGGACCTCTTGCTTGCATTCGCTGCGATGGTGTGTGTGATTTGGACATTCGTGGCAGCCGCGTATCGCAAAGGAAAATCGGCACGAGAATACGCCGATAGCCAGCGGGCCATCATCGCCAACTCAGGGGTAGCCGATCTTGAGCAGCAAACGACAAAACTTCGCGCCCAATTTAACGATGCGCTTTATAAGCGCGGAATTTTGCAGGAAGTTACCGGAATTCTGAGCAACGCCACTGCGCCGTCCTATGCCGCGCAACTTCCTGAAGACGCCAGCGGCAAAGGTCTCTCGGAAGTTTTTACCTCGGCACATGAGATCAAGACCCAGGCTCGCCGCGATTTGGACGAACTCCTCAAGCTTCCCGGCGGCAGCATCGGACTGGCGGGGTCGCGCGGCGTGGGCAAGACCACGCTGATGACGCTGGTTGCGAATCGGCCAGTCATGGACGGGAAAAAGCCGTGCTCCATCATGTGTCCCGCGCCAGTTGAGTATTCCGGCCGCGATTACCTGGTGACCCTGTTCGTGCTGCTCTGCAATCGCGTAGTCGAGGACCAACAGCCTTCGCCCGGCCTGGGACGCGCTGCTCCGTTCGCGGACGAGCAAAACCGCCGGCCAATACCGGTCTGGGGGAAAGCGGTGTCCTCGTTTCTATATAGCTCCAGCCGGTATCTTTTGTTTGTCGGTACGCTTCTGGTTTCTTGGGCGTGTTTTACCGCGCTGGTCGCTATGTCGGCAGCTCGCCATCAAGCAGCGACACAAGCTGCTGTTGCGACTCCGGCGCCCGCGTCGACCGCTGCCCATGCGGCGCCATCGAATCCCGCGAAGACGACGACCCCCAATTCGGCCGGCCCCGGTGCGGTTGCCGAAGCCAAGGGCGCGAAGGCTGAGAGCGAGAAGCCGGCCCAGAGCGAGTCTGCCTGGCAACGCCTGTTGATGGCGCCAGGAGACCTCTTGAAGGCGTTCGGTCTTCAGCCGGTCACAATCTTGAAATGGGGGCTGCTGTTAGTGGCGCTTGCGTGGCTCGCCGCTTTCTGCCGGCCCTGGCTGATTGCAAATTTGGATCCCAGGGCGCAGATTGAGCACAGGCCGGGTATGGGAGGTTCCTTCGGCATTGCTCGAGTGGTTCGGATGTATGACAGGCCGGCCGAAGCCTCCTCCGGACTCTACTACGTCGCCCGACGCCACCTGGAATCGTTACGCTTCCAGCAGAGCTATACCTCGGGGTGGTCCGGGTCATTGAAGCTTCCTTTTGGCGTGGAGGGCGGAATCAACGACGCGCAGACCCTGGCGCGCAATCAGCGCAGCCTGCCGGAACTGGTGCAGGACTTTCGCGAGTTTCTGCAGCTGCTCGCCGCCGAATATGGCCGCGTGATTATCGGCATCGATGAACTGGACAAGCTGGAGTCGGATGCGAAGGCCCATCTTTTCCTCAACGAGATCAAGGCGATTTTTGGCATCTCCAAAGTGTTCTACCTGGTGTCGGTTTCGGAAAACGCGGTGAGCGCGTTTGAGCGCCGCGGCCTGCCATTTCGCGATGTCTTCGACAGCTCCTTCGACACCATCGTTCACGTGGACTACTTGAAGCTGAACGAATCCAAACAACTGCTTAAGCGGCGCACCACGCGGATCCCGGAGCCGTTTCTTTGTCTTTCCCATTGCCTGTCGGGCGGGCTGCCGCGCGACCTGATTCGCACCTGCCGCGACATGCTGGAAATCGCCGTCCAGGAAAACCTGCGGGACTTGGTGCCGCTTGCCGCCAAGGTCGTGACCCAGGAGGTCCACGCCAAGGCGCGTGCCATGACCATCGCTGCCGCAAAGCTCTCGGCCGGCCCCCCTCAGGCGCGTTTCCTCTCCGACTTGACCGAACTGCTGGCAGGCGAAGCCAATGCGCCGGCGCTGCTGCTGCGCGCTGGGCAATTGCTGAGCGCAGCCGACGCAACGCGCGCCCAGACCGCGGCGATGCCGTTGTCGCCGAAGGGTGCGCTGTCCGACGATGCCAAGAACCTCAAAGCGCTGGCGGAGCTGCAAACCGAGTTCGGGTTATACCTCGCTTACGTCGCGACGGTGCTCGAGGTGGTGGGCAGCGCACAACCTGGCCAGAATTGGCAGGCGTTGGAGAACGATACTCCCGTTGCGGTCAACATCTTCGATGGCCTGGCCTCCAACCGCCAAGTGCTGGCGATAAGCGCCACGGTAGGACGAGACCGGCTTGTGCAGCTACGTTCAGCTCAGGGACTTGCGCCCGTCAACGTTACCCCGCCTCCGGTGCCCGAGGTGGCCACGAAGACTGCCGCGGATAACCCGGCAAAGTGAAGCGGGCGCATCGACCCTCAGTTCTCGCTCGCCCCTGCCGGTCTCGACTCGGCCGGCACTGTGAAGTGAAACACCGAGCCGCTGCCGAGCTGCGACGTCACGTCGATGTTCCCATGGTGCGCTTCGACAATGGCCTTCGCGATGGCCAGCCCCATGCCCGTGCCCTGCACGCGATAGCGCTGGTCGCGTCCGCGATAGAACTTGTCAAAGATGAGCGACTGCTCCAGGTCGTCGATGCCCGGCCCGTGATCGGCGACGCTGATGCGCACCATGGCGCCGGCAGGTTCGGCGGCGATGGTAATGGGCGTGTCCGCAGGCGAGTACTTCGCGGCGTTCTCCAGCAACTGCACCAGCACCTCGGCAATGCGCTCATCGTCCACACGCACCTGCGGCAACGCCTCGGGAATTTGCAATTTCACTTCGCGGCTGCCAAGCGACTGCTTAGCCGCCTCCAGCGCGGTGTTCACGATATCGCGAACGTTGTGCGGCTGGCAGCGCAACTCGACCTGATGAGCGTCAAGCTGCGCCATCTCCGCCGCCTCGCCGACCAGCCGGTTGAGCCGGTCGGTCTCCTCGTTGATCACCGTGAGCAATTCCTGGCGGCCTTCCGCACTGACCGGATCGGGCGAAAGCAGCGTGGTGACCGAGAGCTTGATGGCCGTGAGCGGCGTGCGTAATTCGTGGGTCACACTGTCAAGCAGGGCCGAGCGCAGCTTCTCGCCCTCGCGCGCGGCCTCGTTGCGGGTGAGTGTCTCCACCGCACCGGCGCGCTCAATGGAGATGGCGATCAAGCTGCCTACGGCTTCCAGCGTCTCGCGCGACAGTACGGCGCCCTCCAGCCCCAGGCTGCCCACCGGCTTCACCCCGATGCGCAGCGGCACGAAGCACAGCAGGCGCGCTTCGTCGACCACCAGTTCGCCGCGTCCGCTGACCCCCTGCAATGTTTCTTCGGTAAGCTCAGGGTGATCGAGGCCGGTGCGATACACCTCTTTGCGGCTGGGCAAGTACATGGCGGCGGCGCGCAGTCCGAAGGCTTCGCAGACATAGTGCGGAATCGAGTTCAGCAGCTCCATCACGTTGTCCGTCGCCAGCAACTGCTGGCTGAGGAAGTAAAGCCGCTCCACCTCTTTGCGGCGGCGGGTGGCGTTCAGCGCCTCGCGGCGCGCCCGCTCGGCAAGCCGGCTGGCCACCACCGCGGTGATGAGAAACGCGAATAGGGCCACCCAGTTTCGCGAATCGGCGATGGTAAGCGTCCCCAGCGGCGGCAGGAAGAAATAGTTGAAGGCCAGGGTGGCGACAATCGCGGTGGTGGTGGCCAGCGTCAAGCCCCAGCGGCTGGCCACCAGCAGGACAATCAGCAGGAAGGTCAGCGCCACCGTGGTCGGGTTCAGCGGCAACCGGCGACAGACCACCGTAACCGCAGCCACTGTTCCCAGCGCCACCACGTAGTGCACCGCGGCGGCCTGGAGACGCCGGGCGCTGAACGCCGCCGATCTCTGCGCTGGAAGCTGCTCGTCCACGGGCACGATTGTACCGAATCGACTTTTCGCTGACTGTGACGCAGAATGATGGCGTAATGCAGAAGACGCCCGAGCAATGGCTGGAGGAGGCTACGCCGCCTAAGAAAGGTGGCGTCTTCAAGCTGTTCCTGGGCTACGCGCCGGGTGTCGGCAAAACCTACGCGATGCTCAGCGAGGCCATCCGCCGCCAGAGCCGCGGCGAGGACGTGGTCATCGGCGTGGTGGAGACCCACGGCCGCGCCGCCACCAAAGAACTCGCCGGGCGGCTGGAAACCGTTCCCCGCAGGAAGCTCGACTACAAGGGCACCCTCTTCGAGGAGATGGACGTGGACGCCATCCTGGCGCGGCGTCCGCAGGTGGTGCTCATCGACGAGCTGGCGCACACCAACATCGACGGCAGCAAGCATCGCAAGCGCTACGAAGACGTCTTCGAGCTACTCGACCACCACATCGACGTGCTCTCCACCATGAACGTGCAGCACCTGGAGAGCGTGACGCCGGTGGTGCACAAAATTACCGGCATCGTGGTGCGCGAGACGGTGCCCGACTGGGTGCTGAAACGCGTCGACGAAATTGTCCTCTCGGACGTGACCCCCGAGGCGCTGCAGACCCGCATGAGGCGCGGCGATATTTATCCCATGGAGCGCGTAGACCGCGCGCTGGGGAATTTCTTTCGGCCCAGCAACCTGATCGCGCTGCGCGAAATTGCGTTGCGCCACGTCGCCCAGGTGGTGGACCGTTCGCTGGAGCCGTACATCCAGAGCGAGCTCGATCCCAACCGCGAGCTCCAGGTGCGCGAGCGCATCGCCGTGGGCGTCAGCTCGAATCCCGCGGCGCAGTATTTGGTCGCACGTGCGGCCCGCATGGCGCAGGCGGCCAATGGCGATCTGTTTGTGGTCTATGTCGATATCGGGGCGGACGACGACGATCCGGAGCGCAAGCGCTCGTTGCAGGCGAATTTTCAGTTTGCGGAGAACCTGGGCGCGACGGTGGTGAAGCTGAAGGGCAAGCTGGTTGCCTCCGCCATGGCGCAATTCGTGCGCGAGAAGCACATCACGCAGGTCATCTTCGGCCACTCCGCCACCAGCGGCTGGCGGCGCTATTTGTTTCTCTCGGCGGTGCATCGCTTCCTGCGCGATGCGCCTGCGGTGGACGTGCATATTGTGAAGCAACAGGTTTGAAGGCAGTTGCGAGTTTCAAGTTCCAGTTGCAAGGTTCGAGTCTTGAGTTTCAGTTTCGAGTTCAGGAGCACCGTTTGCCATAAAGTTGTCATCCCGACCGGAGCCCGCTTTAGCGGGCGGAGTGGAAGGACCCGCTTTTCGCCCGCAGCACATCCAACTCCGGCAAACAGCAGGTCCCTCGACTCCGCTCGGGATGACAATCCTATGGAATGAAGTGGTGGCACAATGTCGAATCGCACCCACATCCTGGTTGTCGACGACGAACCGCAGATCACGCGCGTGCTGCGCACCACCCTGAACGCGCAGGGCTACGAGATTCGCGTCGCCAATGACGGCGAAACCGCGCTGGAGATCGCCAAGGACTTCACTCCCGACCTGGTGATTACCGATCTGATGATGCCGCAGATGAACGGAATCGAACTCTGCCGGCAGATTCGCAAGATCTCGCAGGTCCCCATCCTGGTGCTTTCGGTGCGCGGCGAAGAGCGCAGCAAAGTCGAGGCGCTGGACTCCGGCGCCGATGACTACATCACCAAGCCCTTCAGCACCGGCGAGCTGCTGGCGCGCGTGCGGGCGGCACTGCGCCGCGCGCCCACCAATGTTTCCGAGCTGAAGACCAGGATCGAAGCCGGCGACTTTCGCATCGACGTCGACGCCCATTCGGTCCGCGTGGCCGATCGCGAAGTTCGCCTCACCCCCAAGGAGTTCGATGTGCTCCTCTACATGGCGCAACACCCGCACAAGGTGCTCACCCATCGCGCCATCCTGAATGCGGTGTGGGGCAGCAACAGCATGGAGCAGAACGAATACCTGCGCGTCTTCGTGGGCCAGTTGCGCAAGAAGCTGGAGCCGAATGCGGGATCGCCCAAGTACATCCTGACCGAGCCGTGGGTGGGATATCGCTTCGAGCCCGGCGACTGACAAGCCCGGTTTCGAGTTTCAAGTCGGGCCGGCTGATTCTCGAAACTTGAAACTGGAAACTGCTTCACCTGCTCGGCTTTCGCGCGTGCGGATGCGTCTTGTCGTACACCTCCATCACGTGCTTCACCGTGAGCTGCGTATACCGCTGCGTGGTGGAGAGCCGCTCGTGGCCGAGCATCTCCTGGATGGCGCGCAGGTCGGCGCCTTCCTCCAGCATGTGGGCGCCGAAGGCGTGGCGCAGCGTGTGGGGATGCACATCGGGCGAAAGGCCGCGCGCCACCGCGATGCGCTTCACGATGCGTCCCACGCTGCGCGTCGTCAGCCGCGCGCCGCGCAGATTGATCAGCAGCGCCTTCTCGTTCACCCGCCGCGCTTCGCCCAGCACGCGCTGCCGTTGCGGGAGGTACGCCTCGAGCGCCGCCTTCGCCGAGTCGCCGAAGGGCACGTAGCGCTCCTTGCGGCCTTTGCCGCGCACCAGAATCAGCTCGTTCAGCCAGCGAATGTCGTCGAGGTTGATGCCGATCAGCTCTGAGTTGCGAATCCCGCAACCGTACAGCAGCTCCAGCAGGACACGATCGCGTTCCGCAAACGCCGAGCAATCCGGCATCTGGGAGTCGAGCACCGTATTGACCTCTTCGATGGTCGGCACTCGCGGCAGCTTCTTCGGCAGCTTGGGCGTAGACACCAGTGCCGCCGGGTTCTGCTGCACTTCGCCATCCTGCGCCAGCCATTTGTAGAGCGAGCGCAGCGCCGCCAGCGCGCGCGCCACCGACGTCTTGCTCAGGCCGCGCTCGTACTGGTACGCCAGGTAGCCGCGAAGCAGAACGTGGTCGATCTCGGACCATTTCTGCGGCCCGACGTACTCGGCGAACTCCGCGAGGTCGGTGCGATAGGCCTTGATGGTATGCGCCGAAGCGTTGCGCTCCTGGAGCGCGCGCAGGAACTTTGCGACCGCCTTCTCCACGATGGTTGTGCCGGGTTTGGTCATGCCGAAGGTGACTTCAATTCGCGTCCGGAAAGCCCGCAGGGCGAAACAATCGCAGCCCAGCACGTGAGTGCTGGGTCGGTTTGCGTTTCGGCATTGCGAGTCCTTCAGGACGGCACAAAACCGTGTCGTCCCTAAAGGGACTCGGGATTCCACATAAACTCTTTTCCCAGCACTCACGTGCTGGGCTACGATTGTGCCGCCCTTCGGGCTACGATGCCCGCGAGACACCGTCGCAATCACGGACCTGCGATCGAATAATCTATTCTGTCCTCCCCGCGCGACGCTTCCCCCGCGGATGGTGCTGCCGGTGCACCTGGTTCAGCCGATCCAGCGCCAGATGCGTATACACCTGCGTGGTCGAAATGTCCGCGTGGCCCAGAATCGTCTGCACCGTGCGCAGGTCGGCGCCATTCTCCACCATGTGCGTGGCCGCGCTGTGACGCAGCATGTGCGGGCTGGCATGACGCCCCTGCGCCGAGGCGGCCTTCACCATCTGCCACACGCGCTGTCGCGTAATCCCACGCGCCCCGCGCGCGATAAACAGAACCGGCGACGGCTTCTCCCCCGCCAGCGCCGGACGCGCCTCTCGCAAATACTGCTGCACAATCTCCTGCGCCGCGCGCCCGAGCGGCACAATGCGTTCCTTGTCGCCCTTGCCGCGCACCAGCACATACCCAAGCTCCAGCTTCAGGTCTTCGAGCTTCAGGTTCACTACCTCCGACACGCGCAGAGCTCCGGCGTAAAACACCTCCAGCATGGCGCGATCGCGCAGGGCCAGCGCCAGCGACATTTGGTCATCCTTGGCTCGCGGCGGCCCTTGCAGCAAGTTCTCTACTTCGGCCGCCGCCAGCGACTTCGGCAGTACCTTCCACTGCCGCGGTGTATCGATGTTCAGCGTGGGATCGACAGCAACGTAGCGATCCAGCAGCAGGTACTTGTATAGGTGCCGCAGTGCGGAGAGCTTGCGCGCGACGCTGCGCCCATCGACCCGATTGGAGAGCAGCGCGTTGAGAAAGTCGCGCATATCCTGCCGCCGCGCCTGCCGCAGGCCGCGCTTGCGCTTGCGCAGGAATTCCGTGAACTGCTCCAGGTCGGTGCGATACGCCGCAACGCTGAGCGGCGCCAGCCCCTTCTCGACCTTCAGATAATCGAGGAAGGAAGTAAGCAGCCGCAGCTCGGGATCGGCACTCTGCACGAGATGAGTATGACGAGGAACAAGCGCAGTGGGAATAGCGACGCGGATACGCTAACGTTGGCGCTTCTACGGCCCCGCAAGCTCACTTATGGGCGACACCTGACCTACGGCGTGATCTCGAAGAGGATGCCTTGGTTGTTCGTGCCGCCCCCCGTGGTCGTGCCGAAAATATTTCCCTGCGCGTCGACAGCTACGCGGCCGACGGGGAATGCGCCACCGTCGGCGCCGATGAATCCATGGAGGTCGGTGAACGTCCAGTTGCCGTTGGACTGCGTCAGCTTGAACACAAAGCCGTTGCTACCGGGGCCGTCGCGGACCGTGGTGCCGTAAAGGTTGCCATTGGCGTCGATCGTCAGGCTGTCATACACTCCCTCCTCCAGACCGCCGCCTAAGCTAGCCAGCACATTGAACGTGTAGCCCCCGCCGGAGGGTGAGAGCTCATAAACGGTGCCGCCGTTATTCGGGCCGCCGAATAAGGTCCCGCCATAGATGTTGCCGGCGCTGTCCAGCACCACCCCACCCTGCAGGAACCAGCCGTCGACAAGGCTATTGACCGGGAAGTTGTACAGGATCGTCTCCGTCCATCCGGAGCCCGTGTTGGTCAGCTTGAACACGGTGCCCCCGCCGCCGCTGCCGCCGGACTGGGTTGTACCGTAAAGATTGCCGGCGCCGTCGATCGTGAGGGTCCCCGTAGTGTTGACGCCGTCGCCGCTGCCAATGGCGCCGAAGTTGTAGATCACGCTCTCCGTCCAGTTCTGTCCGGAGCGCGTAGCCTCCCACACGGTCCCGTTGCCATTGGTGCCACCGCGATCGGTTGTGCCGTAGAGATTCCCTGCCGCATCGAAAACCACGCCACCGATGGGGCTGGCGCCGTCATCTCCGTTGCCGAACTGGTGGACGATCGTGTCCATCCAGGGACAGAGGACGCTGGCGCAGGCTGCCGGACGCGGCCGCAAATCGAAGACGGTGCCCAGGTCATTCATTCCGCCGCCGATCGCCGTTCCATACAGGGCGCCGTCAGGGCCGATCGTCGGAACGTCGTTAGGCATCGCGCCATCGTCCGTACCGTTAAAGCTATAGAGCGGGCTCAACGTCCAGGACGAGCCGTGTTGCTTGAGCTGGTAAACCACGCCGCAGCCGCTGGGGCAGTTGGTGAAGTCGCCGCCGCTATAGGCGTTGCCGTAAAGAATGCCGGACCGGTCCAGGATCAAACCGCCTGCCTGCCCGCCGTCCGAGCCGCCGGTGAAGTTGTGCAGCACGGTGAACGTTTGTGCCTGTGCGGTTTGCATCAGGACCAGGGCTGGCGCAACCAGCAGCACCGCTGTCATGGTCAGTGCCCACGAGCCGCGGCGCAAAATGATGGTGGAACGTCGAGCCGAGATCGTCATGATCGCCTCCTGCTAAATGCAATCGTGCCGTGCCGGGTGCCCCACTCATCCGCGGGGTTCGGATGAGTGGGACATCGACGAGTGCCGGGGCATCTCGATTGTGGCCGAAACAGCAGACGCTGTCGCCCGCTCTGTGTGAAAAAGCCGACGGGCGCGTATAACTCGAGGCACCCACTCATCCGAACACCGCGGATGAGTGGGGCACCCGGCGATGTTACGCCAACCATGCCCCCGTCGTATGATAGAGGAAAATCGCCTAAGCGGATTTTTCCATTTTTAGGCGCATTTGGATGAGAAGCGAGCAGCGCGTCCTGCGCAAGAAGCAACAAAGAAGGCAATGGTCAATTGAAGTTCTCACGCAAGGTCTGACACTCCTTGCCCAACCCGCAGAGTTTCACGCACAGCATCTGCCCCCGTACCAAGTCATCTCGAAAGAAGTTGTGGACAGAGCTTCCATCTTGTGGGATTGCGTGCTCTTGGTCTGTCCAGATGAGCTGTCCGATGCAACCAAGCGATTGCTGAGTGAGCTAAAAGAAGCGATTGAACAAATTCCGTCCCATCTTTGGGGCGAGGCCGCGTTCAGAGACAGCCCTGAGTGGGATTCGGTCAGGCATCTCGCCGCGCAGACTTTAGCCTCTCTGGGCTCAGAGAAAGCCTAACTGTTGCAATCAGGCCTTACCGTAACTGACCCCTCACAGGCAAACAGCCGCCGAACCGCCGGAGAACCTCTATTTGCGACGGCGCGGCTTCCAACTCAACGCCCTACTTAAGCTCGGCCTGGGCCAGCATCGCGCGAAACTGCTTCTGGGTGCGCATATCGATGGACTGCGCCACCAGCTTGCCCTCGCGATCGTAGACGAAGCTTTTGGGAATGCCTTCGACCTGAAACAACGAGCCGACCTTGTGCCCGGGATCGAGCAGCACGGGATAGGTGATTTTGCGCTCGGCGATGAATGGCCTGACTTTGTCGGCCTCTTCATCGGAGATGGCCAGGATGACGAAGCGCTGATGGCGGAATTCCTTGTACAGCCCCTCCAGGTCGGGCATCTCTTTCTGGCACGGCGGACACCACGTGGCCCAGAAGTTCACCAGCACCACTTCGCCGCGCAGCTCCTTCAGTGTCCAGGTTTTTCCGTGCAGGTCGGTGAGTGTGAAGTTCACATCCTGGCGGCGCTTGTCGGCGGCCTCCAGGCTGGCCATGGCTTCGTCGAAGCGCGCATCGTTGAGCGTGACCTGCACGTGCTCGTAACGGACGAGCTGCGCCAGCTCATCGTAAGGATCGGGGCTGAGCTTCTCCTGCGGTTGCTGTTGTTGCAGCGCATCGGCGAGCGTGGTCGCAACCTCCTGAAGCGTGTCGTGGCCAAAGTCGCCTTCGGTGGCGCGGCTGGCGAGCTTGTCGGCGAGCGCGAGCTTGCCCGGCGTGGCCGGCAGCGCGCGAATCTGGAGCGCCAGGTCCTTCGTGGTCTGGGCGCGCACATCGTCGGGCAAGCCCCGCAGGCCGATAATCTGCGCCTGAATCGGTTTCTCCTGCTCCGTCCAGTTGGGCGTCTGCTGCGCAAGCGCCACACCTACGAGTAGCAGCGGAGCCAATGCAACATAGAGCAACCCGCGGCAGGCGCGCCACATATCAGGATATTGCGGTATGCGATTCATAAGTCCACCGCGCGAATTGTAACCCAGCCTGGGCCCCTCTCATCGAACTAGCGAGTGTACGCAAGCCCGTTTCATAAACCGATTCGTATCAGGGCACGGCTTCAGCCGTGCCCTGTATTCCCGTTTTTCAAGAAGTTTGTCATCCCGACCGAGGACGTGAGTCCGAGTGGAGGGACCTGCTGTTTGACCGCAGCGCTACCACGGGGCGTACAGCAGGTCCCTCGACTACGCTCGGGATGACACAATTAGATGACACAATTAAAGGAGACGTGGCGGCACGACTGAAGTCGTGCCCTGATACAAATCAGTGAGCTTAGCGCCCCCGAGGGACCTTTATGGACAAAGTCAATCTTACGCAGAAGTTCTCGCTCTTCAGCGAGCAGTACAGCCCCAAGATCGTGGGCGAAATCAACGACGCCTACGTGAAGCTGGTGAAGCTTCAGGGCGACTTCGTGTGGCACCACCACGATAACGAAGACGAGTTGTTCCTGGTGGTGAAGGGCAAGCTACGCATGAAGTTTCGCGAGAACGGCGCCGAGCGCGAAGTCACGATCCTTCCCGGCGAGTTCATCATCGTACCCCGCGGTGTCGAGCATCTTCCCTCCGCCGACGAAGAGACGCACATCGTGCTGCTGGAACCGAAGACCACGCTGAACACCGGGAATATTCAGAACGAGCGCACAGTGGCGGAGTTGCAGCGCATCTAGCACCGCACGCTGCCTTGTTCCTGCGCGACTTTCTTCACCTGCCCGCCATTGCGCGGCAGCTCCTCCAGCAGTTCGCGCACCGTGCGCTTCAGCACCGGATGCCGCGCTTCGGGCGCGATCTCAGCCAGCGGCTCCAGCACGAACCTGCGCTCGTGCATCGCGGGATGCGGCACCTGCAAGCGCGGAGCGCTGATGACCGCGTTGCCGAACAGCAGAATGTCGATATCGATATTGCGCGGCCCCTTAGGCTGCACGCGGCGCCGGCCCATCTGCTGCTCGATCGCCATCACGCGCGACAGAAACGTTTTCGGCATCAGCTCCGTGCGCATGGCAACCGCGCAGTTCAGGAACCAGGGTTGCGCCGTGAACTCGATGGGCTCGGTTTCGAAGAATGAGGAGACCGCCGTCACTTCGCCCAACTCGCGAAGCCTGGCGACAGCGGTGCGGAGGTTCGCCCCGCGGTCGCCGACATTCGAGCCCAGCGAGAGATATACCGTCTTCTCCACAAAGCGATGTTAGCTCGCACTTGGTTCCGGCGCAGTTGCCGCCCGAGGTTCGCCGCGCGGGTTCCTGCCTGCGTGCCTGGAGTACGCCTTCGCCTCGGAACGGCCCGTGCCGGGACTATTGAGTTTCTTGTCGTTCTCGTCGCCGGGAGAGATGGAGGGGGCATTGCCGGCTGCGGCTACATGCGCAGTTTCCGGAACTGTAGCGCCCGAGGGCTGCGCGGCGCCGTTCCCTGGGGCATTCGGGGCAGGAGCGCTCGGCGCCTGGGGCCCAGCAGCTTTCTTGCTATGGCGGCTGCGCTGGTAGTTGTACTCGAACCACGCCGCGGCTGCGCCCACAACGGCAATCACGAGCCAGTTCATGACGCTTGCACCAAGCACCGTTAGATGCCCGGCGCAATCACGGTGCTGCCGTAATTCGTAAGTGGCTGAATGCCTGACGGCTTCACTTCACCGGCGCCAGCACGTCGTCCAGGCGATCGGGAGTGCCGGCCACGCGCTCCAGGTGCGGATAGCGCATGCCGCCGTGGTAGTCGAGCGAGACGGTGCGGTACTCGTCGCCGCGCTTGAGCAGCAGCTTGATGGGCTGCTGGTTCTTCTCCGCCGCCAGAATCGTCTCGCGCAGCACTGCGGGCGTGTACTTCTGATCGTTCACCGCCTCCAGGTTCATGTCGGGGGTGATGCCCGCCTTGAACGCCACGCCGTTCCACACCACCTGTTCCAGCTTGCCCTCGGGCGACACGCTGAAGCCGAGCGAGGTGCCGAAGCTGTCGCCGCGCTGCAGGTCGGCGTGCTTTAACCAGTCAGGCTGGTGGTCGTTGTACACCAGGCGATAGCCACCCTGAGTGAAGCCGTTCTCCGGCACCTGCGGCGCAATCTCGAAGATGCGCGCCTGGAAGAAGCCCGCCCAATCGTACGGCTGCACCGCGTTCAGCGCTTTCACCAGATCGTCGAAGGTATAGGTCACGGTGATGTAGCTGCCGTTATCGATGCCGTAGAAGGCGCGCGCGAAGTCGTCGAGCGACTTCTTGCCATTGCTCAGCTCGCGGATCTTCGTGTCGGCATCAAGCCAGATGAGGTCGGACTCGGGATAGTAGTCGGCAGAGCGCTGCCAGGTCGACCATTGCTGCGGCTGCGCGCGCGACGAGATGATGGGCTGGTTCGTGGTGTCTTCCAGCGAGCGCCAGGTGCGGCCCGGGCTGAGCTCGAAGCCGGCGGCATACTGCGCCCACACGTCGCGCGCCTCCTCCGGCGTACGCAGGCCGGAGCGCGCCGTCAGCACGTTACCGTAGTAGTCGGTCAGTCCTTCATATACCCACAGCAGGCTGTTGCGCATGGGCACGTTGAAGTTCGGGGTCCACAGGTCGGCGGGACGGCGGAACTTTCCGTTCCAGGAGTGCGTGTACTCATGCGGCAGCAGCGAGCGGTTTTGCACTCCGGCCGCCCAGTCGGTGAAGTAGTTGGCGCGCAAGCCGTCTTCGCTCGACTGATGATGCTCCAGGCCTTTGCCGCTGACAATGTTGCTCACCGAGAACAGAAAGTCATAGTGATCGTAGTGATGCGAGTTGAACAGCTTCTGCGCCTGGATGGCCAGGTTCTTGTGGTACTGAATCTCCTCGGGCGTAGCCTCCAGGTCGGAGGCCTTATCGGCGAAGACGTCGAGGTAGACCTTGTTATCGGGGCCCGTGGACAAGTCGAAACGTTTGTAGTTGACGCCGGCATACAGCGGCGAATCCACCAGCGTGTTCAGAGTGGCCGGCTTGAACTTGACCACATCGCCCTGCTCGGAGTCGGTGTCGAGAGCGACCGCGTACTTCCAGGCCGGCGGCATGCGCAGCGAGACCTGGAAGGTGATGTCGCGCGAGAAGTGTCCCGCGGGATACAGCAGCACGCTGTTCCAGGTGACATCGGCAAAGTCGTTCGAGATGCGTCCGCGCTTGGGATCGATAGGCGCGAGATATTGGAAGCTGAGGTCCAGCGAAGCCGCCCCTTGCGGCACGTCGACGTGGAAGGCGTACATGTTGACGGAGTCGCGCTTCCAGGCGACGCGCTGGCCGTTGGCCGCGATCACCAGGCCGGCGAGGTTGGCCACGGCGTTCGACGGCGAATGCGTGCCCGGCAGCCACTCCGGATAGAGCAGGGTGATGCTGCCGCCTTCGACGGGTATGGTCTCGTGCACCTCGAAGATGCGCTGGTTCACGTTGGTGATGTCGACCATCAGCGAGATGGTGCCGGGATAAGGAGTGTCGGCAGGCGCCACGATGGGCGGCGGCAGCGGCACAGGCTCCGGGCCGCGCGACTGCTGGGCAAAGGCGGCGCCGCTCAGAAGAAAGCAAAGCGCGCAAAGCAGCGCTGCGGCGCTGCGGAAACATGTCGATCTTGCAGGCAAGGCATCCTCCAAAAAATAACGCAATACTGTACACCAGTTGAGAAGTGGTGCGCTGCGAGTTTGGGACGAGCGCCACGCGCCCGGCTCACTCAGGGGTTTTTCGACATGAGTGAAGATGCCGCGATGGCTGGAAACGACTCGCCTACGCGGTACTCTCCTCAACCACAAGCTTCGCGTCCTTCGGCAGATAGCTCTTGCGCCGGAACCAGTCTTCCATCGCGTCGCGCAGGCGCTCGAGCGGAACGCGCGCGCCAATCTCCAGCGCGCCGTCGCCGGTGGGCAGCGTGTCGTCGAAGACCTGGTCGTTGGTGAAGTTGCGCATGGCGAAGCTATCCAGCCACTTCAGCGGACAGGGATGCCGCTCGCCGGCCTCTTCGTATTGCACCCGGATCTTGCGCGCGAACATGAAGACAGTTTCGCGTTTCGGGCTTCGAGTTTCAAGCGAGGGTCCCACCGGCGACTCGCGACGAGAGCTAGGGCGTGATCTCCCAGACCACCCCGCAGCCTTGCGAGTAGCAGTTCTCACCACCCGTCATTCCGCCGAGCACGGTCGTGCCGAAAAGATTGCCGTGGGTATCGAAAATCACGCCGCCCAGCGGATCGGCCCCGTCGGCGCCGCCGGTGAAATCGTGCAGACTGGTGTAGGTCCAGGTACCGCTCGCCGGTGTCAGCTTGAAGATTGCGCCGTTCCCGTTACCGCCGTCGTGATAGGCGGCGCCGTAGAGATTGCCCGCCGCATCCATCACCAGCGCGTTATACACCCCGGGATACGACTTGTCCGTAATCTGGCCCGTCAGACTATAGAGCAGCGAGAAGTTCCAGCTGCCTCCCGAGGGCGCCAGCTTGAACACCGTTCCACCACCATTCACGCCGCCGGTTACGGTTGCACCGTAGAGATTACCCGCCGGATCGAACATAAGAGTGGCGCTGGGACTGGATCCGTCGGTGGTTCCCTGAAAATCGTACAGGGTAGTCAGCGTCCAGCCCGGGCCGTTGGGCGAGAGCTCAAACACCGTGCCCATGTCGTTGGCGCCGCCGTAGCCGGTGGTGCCGTAGAGATTGCCCGCGTGATCGAAGATGAGGCCGCTGTAGGGATAGGCTCCATCGGGCCCGGTGAAGTTGTGCAGCACGGTCTCGTTCCAGCTGCCGTTAGCCGAGTGGGTCATCTCGTACACGACCCCTATGCCCGCGGTGCCGCCGATTGCAGCGGTGCCGTAGAGATTGCCTTCGGCATCAAACACCGGGTCCACAAAGTTGGGATTACCGCCATCATCGCCATCGGTAAACGAGTGGAGGTAGGTCTGGACCCACGGGCAACTGAACGTCTTACACACCGTTTGCTGCGGCGTGAGCGCATATACCGAGCCGCAGCCGAACTCGCAGAACTCGCTCGTGCCGCCTTCCAGGGACGTACCGTACAGCGCGCCGCCCGGCCCGAATACCACCCTGCTGTAGGGAATTAAATCAATGCTGCTCAGTGGGTACAACACCCAGTTGCCATTGACCTGCCTCATCTTGAAGGCGGTGCCGCCAACGTATTCCGTGGTGGTGCCGTAGAGATTGCCGGCCTGATCGATGGTGAGTCCGGCGTAGGGCTGATATCCGTCGCCACCGCCGCTGAAGACGTGAATCACGCTGAAGGTCTGCGCCTGCATCGCTGGGGTAGCGATCAGCGCAAGCAGCAACATGGCGAAGGCCGACTTTGTAAGGTGCGCGCGAAAGCTCTGGATGAACTGCGAGGTGAGGTGCAACATACCGCTCTCCATCGCGGAAGGTGACGAGGCGCCGTTGGCTTGGCACTTTATACGACATCGCCGCAAACTTCCAGTCGAGATCGAGTCGCCGTTATTCACATCGCTGTCGCATGTCTACCCGGCGACGGCATTCCAATTCTTGAAGGTAAAACGCATCTCCAGCACGGAACCTCGCTTGGCGTTCTTGCAATGCGCCATATAGACCGAGCCGCCGCAATCTTCGTCGCGGAGATCGTCGGTCTCCACTGGCTGCCGGTTGATCAGCAAATGCGTGCCGTCCTTCTTGATGGTATCGGCGGCGTTGGGTATCGACGAGAAGTCCACAATCAGCCGCAGCGATTCGGCATCTTCGTCGGCATAGGTGCAGAACGTCTGACTTTGGTCCTGCAATCCATTCAGGAAATGCGAGACAGTGAGCATGGTGTCGGATTCGACGTTCGTCTCCATTCCTACCAATTCCTTCGCGGGCCGCACGCCGTCAGGATTGAAGTTCACGTCCTTGGTCCAGGGGATGACCAGCCGCGGATCGACCACTCCGCTGGAATGCTCCTGCTCGCGTAGAATTTTCCGTGTCTCGGGAAACAGCTTGAGCGTGTAGTACACCGCCTCGTCGTAGACGGGAACGAGCTGCTCCGGACCATCCAGCCGGCGCACCACCCGTTTATAGAACGGCGCGGCCGCGCTCTCCTTCCTCGCCAGGTAGTTCACCTTCACGTAAAGCAGCTTGCGATACAGCCGCTTTTGCGTCTTGGGATCGTCCGCGCCGCCGTAAAGATGGATCCAAAGCGAACGAACGCGGAAGGAGCGGTTGAAGCCTTCCTGTTTTATGGACGCGGCGATCATGAAGTAGACCATCACCGCCAGCCCGATCAGGACTACGATGAAAGCCGCCAGAAACGGCCAATTGCCGGGCCGGATCAGATCGTCCAGCAGCTTGAAGAAGTTGTCCATGCAGTAGCTCCGAAGGCCTGTCTACCTTGTCGCCAGGTGACAAAGTTGCCGACGGCGAGTATCGGGCACTATAGCATTTCCGCGCGGGGAAGCTCGGGCACGGTCGTTCCTTGAAGGTGTCATCCTGAGCGCAGAGACCGCGCAACTATCCTGACACGCGCATCGCTTGCTTGCGGCGGGATATGTTGTCCGGTCGCGGAGTCGAAGGACCCCTGGATAGGCTTGACCATAGCGGTCCCCTCGGCTGCGCTCGGGGCACGCTCTTCGACTGCGTGACTGCGCTCGCCACGCGATCGCACTTACTCCGCTCAAGATGACACCCCCAAAAACCCAACTTTAGAACACGAAGAAAACCCCCGCAGCTTCCGCTATAATCCAGCTACGCGCACACGAGAAGATGATGTCGGGAGTAACGGCAGCCGGGGTCCAACTACAGGCTTCAGAAGCTGATTCTGTCGTGCTGCGCTGGGAACTCGAGCCCTGGCATCGCGAATTCTTCCGCAACCTCGGCGACCTTCTCCTCCGCCGCGAGCCTCCGCCGGTTGAGACTACGGCCCGCCCCGTCCCGCTGCGACGCAATTACTTCATCGAAACCGGCGCCGACCTCACCAGCATCGTCGAGTCCTATGGCGCGCATATCGCCTTCGTCACCGTGGTGTATCTCGTGTGCACGTTGCCGTTCTTCAACCGCGCCCCGCAGCTGCATTCGCCGCTGGACAACACCGAGCTGACCTACGTTCCCCTGAGCGAATATCTGCCGCCGATCAACACCGCAGCCAGGGCGGCCATGAAGCCGCGCCACGGCGCGCCCAAGCTGGCCAAACAAGAGATCCTCTCGGTTCCGGCCAATCCCGACAACAACCACCAGACCATCATCACCCCACCCAAGCTCAAGCTGGACCACGACGTCGCGCTGCCCAACATCGTCGCGTGGACGCCGGTGCCGGCGGCGCAGCCCATCGCGGCCTCGGCGCGCACGGTGTCGCAGTTGAAGGTGCCGCAGCTTGAACCGGATGTGGTTGCGCCCACCGCCGACCTGGCGCGCCTGAAAGTGAAGACGCCGCAGTTGGAGCCCGAGGTGGTGCCGCCTTCGGCCGATGTGGCGAAGCTCACGACCAAGCTCCAGATGCCGGCACTGCAACCGTCGGTGGTCGCGCCTCCGCTCTCCGCCGACCAGTTGAAGCTCAAGACCGGCGACATCAATATGGCGCAACTGGAGCCGCAGGTGGCCGCGCCCAAGCTGCCGGTTGCGCCACAGCGTGCCGCCGATGCGGGCGACAGCGCCGCCAAGGCTGCCGCCAACACGGCTGCGAAAAACGTTCCACCCTCGCCCAACTTGCAGGGCCTCGGCAACGGACCAGGCCAGGGACAGCTCATCGCGTTGGGCCTGAATCCGGCGGATGTGCGCGGGCCTATCACGCCGCCGGGCGGAAATCGCAGCGGCGAGTTTCACGCTTCGCCCATCGGCAAAGCGGACGCGCCGGGCACGCCGAACGTCGCCGGCACGGGCACGGCCGATCAGGGCGGAGGTCGCGGCGCCGGCAACGGTGTTCCTGCCGGAATTATGGTTGGCGCTCCGCCGCCGGGCGCAACTACGTCGGCGGTTGCGGGCACGCCCAACGGCGCCGGCGGCGCGAGAGCTTCCGGAACACCATCGACTGCGGACCTCGACGCTCGCAAGCGCATCATCGCCGAAGCCATGAAGCCGTCGCTGCCCAGCATCCGCGATCGGGTTGCGCCCTCGCCCGCAGCCGCGCCGCCGCTCGCCGAAGACCCGGATGCCAGCATCGAGCAGCGCGTCTTCGGCAGCAAGCGTTATTACTCGCTCATCATGAACATGCCCAACCTGTCGTCGGCCACCGGCAGTTGGATCATTCGCTTCGCCGAGCTGCGGCAGAGCGACGACAAAGGCCCGCTCACCGCGCCCGTGGCGACTACTAAAGTCGATCCCGCCTATCCGCCGGACGTGCTGCGCGATCGCATCGAAGGCACGGTCACGCTGTATGCGGTGATTGGCACCGATGGCAAGGTGGACGGTATCCGCGTGCTCCAGAGCCTGGATTCGCGGCTGGACGCGAATGCCGTACACGCGCTCTACAGCTGGCGCTTCCGGCCCGGCATGAAGAATGGCGAGCCGGTGCCCATCGAAGCAGTCGTACAGATCCCCTTCCGCATGCACTCTCTGCGCTAAACGCAAGCCGGCGTTTTGGAGATTGTGTCGAGCCCGGTAATGGGTAGTGGCCCAGGTTGAAATGCCCGGTAGTGTCCTAAATCTGAGGACGCAACCGAAATTTTCGGTGGAAGGGATAGCTTAGGTGTACGCGTGAGAACTGCTCTTCGTGGCGGGCAGCGCCGTGTGACGTACGCAAATCGAGCCCGGGACGGGCGGTTGTGCCGTTAGCCCAGGACGTAGCGCAGCGGAGTCCTGGGTAAATCGGAAAATTGTTTCGAGCCGCGCAGCGGCGGCATGTATTTGGGCGTGGGCGCAAGCCCACGCTAGGAGCGGGAAAAAATCGGAGCCGCAGAGCGGCGTTCAGAGGACCGTATCGCACCGAACGCAACACCGAGCCAGCATTCACAGACCGTGTCGCAACCGTTAACACATTTTACGGAACACAGGGAGTGCTTAATTTTCTTCCGTGAATTCCGTGCTTCCGTGGTGAACTCGGAGCCGCGGTGGGCTATTCCGCCGAAGGGTCCGCGGCCGCTTCGCTCATCACCTTCAACGTCACCGCCGCTCCCTGCATCGCGACGCGCTGGTGATAGAACCACAAGCCGTGCAGCCCGCCCAGCTCTTCGCCGCCGCCCGCGCGTCCCGGCCCGCCATGCATGCACGACGGCAGCACGATCCCGTGCCCGGTGTGGCTGTCGCCGATCGACGGATCGATGAGCATGACGCGGCCATGCGTCGTGCCCAGACCAAGTCCCGCTTCCGTCAGAAACGCGGTATCTGCGCTGAACACCGAAGCCGCCAGAGAGCCGCCGCCGCGCCGGGCCAGCGCGAAGCCATCTTCATTATTGCGGTACGGAACCACCGTCGCGACCGGCCCGAAGACTTCCAACTCGTGCACTATCGCGGCGTCAGGATTTTTGTACGCGCTCAAGAGCGTAGGAGGAACGAACGCGCCGCGCGCCAGATCGGCGCCCAGCGGAGAGAAATTCTCCGGCTGGTAGGCGATTTCCGCCTGCGCGCTCAGCTTGCGAATGCCTTCTTCCACCGACTTTCGCTGCGCCATGTTGACCACCGGGCCCATGCTCACCGTCTGGTTCGCCGGATCGCCCACCACAATCGCGCGCAGGCTTTCGGCAAGGTCTTCGGTGGCGGTCCCAGCTATTTCCTGCGGGACCAGCACGCGACGAATCGCTGTACACTTCTGGCCGGTCTTCGATGTCATCTCGCGCACCACCTCGCGCAGGAAGAAACCGAACTCCGGTGAATCGGCTTTCACATCCGGCCCGAGCAGCGCAGAGTTCAGGCTGTCGGCCTCGATGTTGACGCGGATGTTCTGCTGGCGAATGCGCGGGTGCTGACGAATTCCCTCGCCCGTATCGGCCGATCCGGTGAAGGCGACAACATCGCCCAGCCGCAGATGGTCGAGCAGATCGTTTGGGGAGCCGCACAGGATCGAAAGCGCGCCGTCGGGCAGAATGCCCGCGTCAATTACTGCGCTCACCATCTCCTGCGCCAGCCACGCAGTCGAGGTCGCCGGCTTGGAGAAAACCGGTACGCCGGCAAGCAGGCTGACGGCGGCTTTCTCCCACAATCCCCACGCGGGGAAGTTGAACGCGTTGATGTGGACAGCTACTCCATCCAGCGGCACGCCCACATGCAGCCCCTGGAAATTCGCGTCGCGCGCCAGCCGCATCGGCGCGCCGTCGCGCAGCAGACGCGCCTCGCCCAGCTTCGCTCCGATTTTCGCGAAGTACTTCAGCGTGCCGATCGCGCCATCGACATCGATCGCGGCGTCGGCTTTGGTGTTGCCGGAATTTATGCGCGCAATCTCGAACCACTCCTCGCGGCGCGCGGCGAGCGCATCGGCAATCTTGCCCAGCAGCGCGGCGCGTTGTCCGTAGTTGAGCTTGCGCAACTCCCGACCTCCCACATTGCGGGAGTACTCCAGCGCGGCCTTGAGATCGAGCCCCTTCGAGCTCGCCCATGCGACCGTGTCCCCCATTGTGGGATTCACCAGCGCAGCGCCCTGTCCCTCGCCTGATTGCCACTTGCCGCCGAGATAGCTCTTGAGAACAGTAGCGTCCGTTCCAATTCGATTTTCAACCGTCGTTGCCATCACACATCTCCAATTCGCATCGGGTAGAGCGAACCTTGAGGTTCGCATACGCGTCCCGAGTGTGGTCCTCCGCCCCCGTCTCGTATCGGTAGAGCGAACCTTCAGGTTCGCGTCCCGAGTGCCCTCTGATTTCTAGAGCCGGCTTCAGCCGGCGACACATGTTCCGCCCGGCTAAAGCCGGGCTCTAAGTTCTTTCTCCACGCCCTGACGCGAGCCTGAAGGCTCGCTCTACCCTACGTCGGTCTGAAGTTCGCTCGAACCTGACGCAAGCCTGAAGGCTCGCTCTACCCTACGTCGGTCCGAGGTTAGCTCGAACCTGACGCGAGCCTGAAGGCCCGCTCTACCCTATGTTGGTCCGAGGTTCGCTCGAACCTGACACGAGCCTGAAGGCTCGCTCTACCTTACGTCGGTCTGAGGTTCGCTCGAACCTGACGCGAGCCTGAAGACTCCCTCTACCAGGGCGCTACTCACGCTCGCTCTGCGGGCTCCTCGACTCTGCTTCGAGCCAGCTCCTCCACCCACGGCACCGCCCACTTCGCCGCCAGCTCTTCCGGCAGCGTGCCCGAACTCGCGTCGTGCATCAGCATCTCGCCCGCGCGCTTCGCGCCCAGCTCGGTAAGAAGCTTGTCGAAGCGCTTGCCGCCCTGGCAGAACGTATCTTTATACGTCGTGTCGCCCAGCGCGATCACGCCGTAGGTCACGCCGCTCAGGTCCGGCCGCTCGGTTTCCAGGCTGCCGAACAGCCGTTGCGCGTTGTCGGGCACATCGCCCGCCCCGTACGTTGAGGTGCAGATCAGGAAAATGCCCCCGCCCGCGAAGACGCTCGCGTCCAGGTCATCCATCACGCGAATCGCGGCCTGGTGCCCCGCGGAGGCGAGCGCCTGCTCGACTTCCTGGGCCACCATGTCGGCGGTGCCCGTCATGGTGCCCACCAGGATTGTGATTTCTACCCCCATGCTCCGGCTATTATACGGGCCGACGCGGAAGTATAATTCATGCACAGCCGTGGGGCGGAAACGCGACATCGCGAACCTCGAAGAAGCCGAGCCGGTTGAGCTCGCGCCCGAGCCTGCAACGCGGGAGGGCGACGGCGACGCCGAATATCTGCGCGCGCTGGGCGAGCGCGTCCGCGAAACCCGCGCCCGCCGCGGCATGACGCGCAAGCTGCTGGCGCGCGACTCCGGCGTCTCCGAACGCTATCTCGCGCAGCTGGAAACCGGGCAGGGCAACATTTCCATTCTGCTGTTGCGGCAAATTGCGAAGGCGCTGGACACGCCGGTGGGCGCGCTGCTGCTCGAAGGTCCGGCGCCCTCCGTCGACCTGGTGCACATCACCGAGTTTTTGCGGCGCCTGCCCGCGGCCGAGCTTACCCAGGCGCGCGCCGTGCTCGTGCAGCACTTCGGCGACGTCGACCAGGACGCGCGGCGTGGGCGCATCGCGCTCATCGGATTACGCGGCGCCGGCAAGTCGACCATCGGCCGCATGCTCGGCCATCATCTCGACGCGCCCTTCGTCGAACTCGATCGCCTCATCGAAGAGGAAAGCGGGCTGCCGCTGAGCGCCATCTTCGACCTCTACGGGCAAAGCGGCTTTCGCCGCCTCGAGCGCCGCTGCCTCGATCACGTCATCGAGCGCTATCCGCGCTTCGTGCTCGCCACCGGCGGCAGCCTGGTCTCCGAGCCCGCGACCTTCGATCGCCTGCTGACCATGTGCTTCACCGTCTGGCTGCGCGCGACGCCCGAAGATCATATGCTGCGGGTCATCGCGCAAGGCGACACGCGGCCCATGGCCGACAGCCGCGAATCGATGTCGGACCTGAAGCGCATCCTGGAAGTTCGTGGGCCGCTGTACGCCAAAGCCGACGCGACCATCGACACCAGCGGCGCGAACGCGGAGGAGAGTCTGCGAACCCTCGTTGAAGAATTGCGTCATTCGATCCCGAGCCGAGTCGCCGGACCTTGAGGGACGCGCCGGCCGTTTTCGGAGGCGACGATATGTTTAATATGAAGTAATAGTTCTGAGGCTTTTTTGTTTATTGAATGGTTAAATTTCGGCTTTGAACGGTATGTAATTCTTGCTGCAATTTCTACATAGCGAAAATGCACTATAATGCATCTAGAGCTGTGGGGTTCCGAAGCGCCGAGCCGGCGCTCATCTGGGGAGAATTCGCCTGCCATGCCTGATGTGAAAGAAGCCGAGCTCGTCACCTTTGAAGTGACGCCGGGAGAATACCGCCATTGGCGGCTCACGATCGAGGGCCGCATCGCGACGCTCGCGATGGACGTGAACGAGGACTGCGGCATCAAGCCGGGATACAAGTTGAAGCTCAACTCGTACGACCTCGGAGTCGATATCGAGCTGTACCACATTCTTCAGAGCATCCGCTTCGAGCATCCCGAAGTCGCCTGCGTGGTCCTCACCAGCGCGCGCGAGCGCATGTTCTGCGCGGGCGCCAACATCTACATGCTCGGCACCTCGACGCACGCGTGGAAAGTGAACTTCTGCAAATTCACCAACGAGACGCGCAATGGGATGGAAGATTCCAGCCGCCACGACGGGCTGAAATTTCTCGCCGCGCTGAACGGGACGACTGCCGGCGGCGGATACGAGCTGGCGCTTGCCTGCGACGAGATTGTGCTGATCGACGATCGCTCCAGCGCCGTAAGTTTGCCGGAGGTTCCGCTGCTGGGCGTGCTTCCGGGCACCGGCGGGCTCACTCGCGTCGTCGATAAACGCAAAGTGCGGCGCGATCTCGCCGACATGTTTTGCACCAATCCCGACGGCGTGAAAGGCGAGCGCGCGAAAGAGTGGGGACTGGTGGACGAGATCGCCGCGCCCGCAAAGTTTCAGGAAGCGGTGCGCGCCCGCGCCGAGAACCTGGTTGCGATTTCGCCGCGCGCTGCCGACGCGAGGGGCATCAAGCTGACGCCGCTCGACCGCACTGTCGACGACAGCGGCTACCACTACAAGTACGTGGATGTGAGTTTCGATCGCAGTGCGCGAACTGTGACGTTGACGGTCAGCGCTCCCGAACAACGGCAGCCGAGGACGCTGGAGGAGATCCACGAAGCGGGCGCCGGCTGGTGGCCGCTTCGGATGGCGCGCGAGCTGGACGACGCGATTTTGATGTTGCGCGTGAACGAACTCGAGCTCGGGCTGCTGCTGCTGAAAACTTCCGGCGATGCGCAGGCGGTGCTGGCGGCGGATTCGTCGATGCTGGCGCAGCGCAACGACTGGCTGGTACGCGAAACGATCGGGATGCTGCGGCGCACACTTGCTCGCCTGGACGTTTCTTCGCGCAGCATGTACGCCATCGTCGAGCCGGGATCGTGCTTCGCGGGAATTCTCTTCGAACTCGCCTTGGCGGCGGACCGCAGCTACATGCTGGCGTTGCCCGAAGAGGAAGGCGACGCGCCGAAGATCGCGGTCGACGACTTCAATTTCGGCCTGCTGCCCGCAGTGAACGATCGCGGCCGCTTGCACACGCGCTTCAGCGGCGACTGCCAATGCATGGCGGCGGCGATCGAATCGAAGGGCACGCTGCTGGGGCCCGAAAAAGCGTTGTCGCTGGGCTTGATCACGCTCGCGCCCGACGATCTCGACTGGGAAGACGAGGTGCGCATCGCGATTGAGGAGCGCGCCAGCCTTTCGCCCGACGCGCTCACGGGACTAGAGGCGAGCCTGCGCTTTCCGGGCCCGGAGACAACGGAGACGAAGATCTTCGGCCGGCTGTCGGCGTGGCAGAATTGGGTGTTCATTCGTCCGAACTCAACCGGAGAGTACGGCGCGCTGAAATTGTTCGGGACGGGATCGAAGGCGCGGTTTTCGTGGGAACGGGTGTAGGGCAGACGCATGGCTTAAGCAGCGCCCCATGGGTTATGCGGCACCGCTTGAACTGGAAGGTTGTCATCACGAGCGCAATAGGGGTCCTTCGACTCCGCGACCGGACAATTATCCTGACAACCGCAAAATACGCGGTTGTCAGATAGTTGCGCGGTCGCTGCGCTCAGGATGACACCATTAGAAAGTATGCGTTCATTGAGCTCGCAGGATGACGCAATAACAGGAACGTATTCATGAGGTTCTATGTCCATCAACTATCAAGACCGCATTCCTAATAACGTCGATCTCGGGTCCAATCGCACGCTGCAACGCGCGCTGGAACACTGGCAGCCGGAGTTTCTGAACTGGTGGCAGGAGCTTGGCCCCAAGGACTTTCAGGTTGCCGATGTGTATCTGCGCACCGCAACCTCGGTGGATGCCAAGGGCTGGGCGACGTATGGCTACGTCAAGATGCCGGAGTACCGCTGGGGCATTTTCCTCGCTGACCGCAATCCCGAGCGCAAGATCGGCTTTGGCGACAGTTACGGGCAGGCAGTGTGGCAGCAGATTCCGGGCGAGTATCGCGCAACGTTGCGCCGGCTGATTGTCACCCAGGGCGATACCGAGCCCGCCTCGGTGGAGCAGCAGCGAATGCTCGGCCACACCGCGCCGTCGCTGTACGACCTTCGCAATTTGTTTCAGGTGAATGTGGAAGAGGGGCGGCATCTGTGGGCGATGGTCTACCTGCTGCACGCCTACTTCGGCCGCGACGGCCGCGAGGAAGCCGAGGAGTTGCTGGAGCGCCACTCGGGCGATGCCGACAAGCCGCGCATTCTGGGCACCTTCAACGAGCCCATCCGCGACTGGCTCAGCTTCTTCATGTTCACCTATTTCACCGACCGCGACGGCAAGTTCCAGTTGAAGTCGCTGGCCGAATCCAGCTTCGATCCGCTGGCGCGCACCTGCTCGTTCATGCTGACCGAAGAGGCGCACCACATGTTCGTGGGCGATACCGGCATCAGCCGCGTGATCAAGCGCACGCTGGAGGTGATGAAGGAGCTGAACACCGACGATCCTGAGACGATCCGCCGCGCGGGCGCAATCGATTTGCCGACGGTGCAGCGCTATCTGAATTTCTGGTTCAGCTCGTCGCTCGATCTGTTCGGGTCGGAGAGTTCGTCGAACGCGGCGTCGTATTTTGCCAACGGACTGAAGGGCCGGCCGGACGAGGGGCGCTACGAAGACCACGTTGCACTCGAGCAGATGTACGCGATCGACGTGCCCGACGGCAATGGCGGCACCAAACCCGAGCAGATTCCGATGCGCAATGCGATGAACGATGTCACGCGCGGCTCGTACGTGAAAGATTGCGAGATGGGCGTGACGCGCTGGAACCGGCTGATCGAGAAAGCCGGGCACTCGTATCGGTTGGCGCTGCCGTCGACGCGCTTCCGCCGCAACATCGGCATCTGGGCAGGCGTGCCGACCGATCCCTCGGGCAAGCCCATCACGCAGGAGGAATTCAACGCGCGCATCGCCGGCTGGCTGCCGGGCGAGGCCGATCAGTCTTACATCCTGAGTTTGATGCATGGCGTCTACGAACCGGGCAAGATGGCGGCGTGGGTCGCGCCCCCGGATCGCGGCATTAACAATAATCCCGTGGAGTATGAGTACGTGCGGTTTCAGTGAGGCAGTGGTTAGTGGTTAGTGACCAGTGATTATCGGTTGGTGGTTGGCCTATAGTTCGGTGCGTCCTTTTCATTGGTGTCATCCTGAGCGGAGTGAGTGCGGTCGCGCAGCGACTGCGCTCGCGTAGTCGCAGGACCGCTATAGCTAAGCCGATCGGGTTGCGGTGCTCGCTTCCAGTGAAACACTGCTAAATCGCGAGTCTCATGCATTGTCGATTGCTCGTGATGCGGGAGATAGGTTCAACCCATGCTGCCGTCGCCTGAGGCACGCAAAGAACGCGAAAGCAGGGGCTTGATTGCAGGGGTCCTTCGACTCCGCGCTCAGGATGACACCATCACCGTGATAGCGATTGTCGCTAAAGCTTCCTGCCAGCGGCTGTTCGCGATTGCTAATTGCTAGCCTAGTTGCTAGTTGCTGCTTTCATGAAACACATGGCCATCATCGGCTCTGGGCCGGCAGGTTGTTATCTCGCGGATTCTCTGCTGCGGCTCGTTCCCGACGCTTCCATCGACATCATCGAGCAGCTTCCCGTGCCCTTCGGGCTTATCCGCTACGGCGTGGCCCCCGATCATCAAAGCACGAAGGCGGTGGCACGGGTCTTCGATCGCGTGCTTGCGCGTGAGCGCGTGAGTTTCTTCGGCAACGTAAGTGTCGGGCGGGATGTTCGGCTGGACGAGCTGATGTCGTTGTACGACGCGGTGATTCTCGCGACCGGTGCGCAGCGCGACCGCAAGCTTGGAATTCCGGGAGAAGGTCTTCCGGGTGTCATCGGCTCGGGCGCATTTGTCGGTTGGTACAACGGCCATCCCCACCGGCAAGCTCCACCGGTGAGCGGTGTGCGATCGGCGGTGGTCATCGGCAATGGGAATGTTGCGATCGATGTTGCTCGCATTCTCGCCAAAGGCAGCGAAGAACTGGCGGGCTCCGATCTCTCACCCGAGGTCATGGAGTGGCTGGCTTCGCAGCCGCTGCAGTCCATCTACATCGTCGGGCGACGCGGCCCGGCTGACGCCAAGTTCAGCGATCACGAACTGGCGGAGCTGGGCACGTTGCAGCGGGCGCAGCCTGTGGTTGAGGATCTGGATCCCGGGTCTCGAAACCCGCGAGACCCGGGGCACCCGAGTGCGGAGACACCTGTGAGCAAGACACTACGCGGCTTCGCTGAGGCTCCGCAACGCGATGCGCCTATCAGCATCAACTTTCTTTTCAATCTGACGCCATCTCAGTTCCTGGGGTACGACCGTCTAAGCGGGGTCGAGTTCCGGACAACATCCGGCGAGGTCCGCGAAATTCCCGCGCAGCTCGCAATCACCTGCATCGGATACGAAGCGATTCCCTGCTGCACGGCCCAGCCGCAAGGCGGCGTATTTACGAATGACGACGGCAAAATCGAAGACAGGTTGTACGTGGTGGGCTGGGCAAAGCGCGGGCCGTCGGGGACCATCCCCACGAACCGGACCGAGGCCCAGCAAGTTGCTCAGAAAATCGCGCAAGGGATTAGCGGCGGACCACGCGCCGGCGGCAACGGCCTGCGCGAGCTGCTGGAGCGGCGTGGCGTAAACTGGGTCGATTACGAGGGATGGCGCCGCATCGATGCTGCAGAATTGGCCCGCGCGCATGCCGGGCGTTGCCGAAACAAGTACTGTAACCCTGACGACATTTTGGAGGCCGCCCGCTCGGGCGAACTCCGGCCGGTGTGAGCCGGCATCCTCTACAATCGAAGCATCCGGGGCCGAGAAGCCAACAATTGAGTCTGGGCGAAGAATCCAAATTGGGGCACAATCAAGGGCGCAACTCTGGTCCTCGCTGTAGGCTGCGCGACCCAATGTAATTGCATTCTGCTCATGAGTACCGTTGCCATCCCCGAGGACCGCAAGCTGCGACGCCGGCACTCGCACCGCGCCGGTCTCCGCACTGTCGCCTTCGTGGAGGCCCTCAAAGGAGTGCTTGCGCTGCTGGTGGCGCTCGCCTTCATCCACATGATTCGCCGCGATGTAGATTTTGGAGACATCGCGGAGCGCACTCTGCTTTTCCTGCACATCGGACTGCATCACCATTTGGCGCAGGAATTTCTGGACGCCGCCGGCAAGTTGTCGGACACGCGGGTGGCTACCGTCCTGGGGCTGGCCGTGGCTTACGCCTCGTTGCGCTTTGTGGAGGGCTATGGGCTGTGGAAGCAGCGGGTGTGGGCGGAGTGGCTGGCCATCGTCTCCGGCTGCCTGTACATCCCGTTTGAGGTCGACAGACTGGTGCGGCATCCCAACGCGTTTCATTGGATTGTTCTGGTCATCAACATTCTGGTCGTTCTCTACATCGCCTGGGTACGGTGGGACGAGATCAAGGCGGCGCGGGAACAGGCGAGGGCTTAGGGCTTGGAGGATGGGCGGCTGTTGCATCAGGTAGAGCGAACCTTCAGGTTCGCATCGCTGCGCCCACATCTGTAACCGTGCAGTAGAGCGAACCTTCAGGTTCGCGTCGCTGCGCCCACATCTGTAACCGTGCCCGCTTCAGCGGGCGACATTCCGGCGGAAAGCCGACTTACTTCAAAATGAAAGCTGGCTGGACGCGCGCCTGAAGGCCGCTCTATCCGCCTATATCCAACACCTCAAGGATCGTGCGCCGTGTGACTTCGTCTTCCGCTCCGAACGATTGCGGTTCGATCTGCTCGAAATAGCGCCAGGCCGAGTGGGCCTGCCGTATATCGCGGCTTCCCCATTCATTCGCGATGTTCGGATGAGTGGGCTGGGTAGAGCTCGGACTCGCGGCTTCGCACAGCAGCGCAAAAGCCAGCGTCTGGCTGAGGCGATGAAGCAGCTTGCGCGCGAGGCGTTGCGCGCTTTGCGCATCGCGTAGCGTAGCGGCGATGGCGTCATCGTCAGCCCGGATTCGTTGCTGTAGCGCAGCTCGCAGGCGCTCGTGCGAAGGCGGGATCCGCTCCGCGATTTCGTTCACGCGTGCACGGTATTGTTCGCAACCGCCCTGCGCCGGGGCGAGCAACCGCAGCAGCTCCAGCGCCTGGATGTTGGCCGGCCCCTCCCAGATGGTGAGCACCTGGGCGTCGCGCAGCAGGCGAGCGACGGGGTAGTCGCTGGTATAGCCGTTGCCGCCGATGAGTTCGAGAGCGGCGCGGCTCGCGGTGACTGCATATTCAGCGGTGAGATACTTTGCCAGCGCGGTGGCGAGTCGCAGCCAGGCTCGGCGCGCCGGATCTTTCTGCGCTTCGTCGAAGGCGATCGCGGCTTCGAAGGCCAGCAGCGCGCCCGCTTCGAACTCCACCCTCAGGCGCAGCAGCTCGTCCTGCACCATGGGATATTCGCACAGCAGGTGACCGAAGGCGCGGCGCGACTTCGCCCAGGCGAGAGCTTCGCGCAGCGCGCGGCATTGCATTCCCGCCGAACCCACGGCATTGTGCACCCGGCTGTACTCCAGCGCCTCCATCATCAACTTGAATCCGTGTGGCGGCGCCGCGATCTCGACGGCCTCGGCCCCGAGCAAGTCGATTTCTCCCGTGGGCAGGCCTTTGGTTCCCAGCTTGTCTTTGAGGCGGCGAATGCGATAGCGATTCGGCTTGCCGTCGTCGAGGTGGCTGGGCACGAGATACAAGCCGAGCCCGGCTGAGCCTTCGGGCGCGCCCTCGGGACGGGCGGTCGCGATGGCCAGGCCGCTGTTAGCGTTGCTGGTGAACCACTTCAGCCCCTGAAGCGCGAAGCGATCGCCGTTGCGGACGGCGCGGGTCGTCGTCGCGCCGACGTCGCTGCCGCCGTGCTGCTCGGTCGCCCAGGTGCCGCCGGTCTTGGCGAGGCCGTCCATGCGAACCACGTCATGAAGATATTGCCGGCGCACGCTTTCCGGAGCATGGGCCGCGAGCACGTGCGCCACCGATCCCGTCAGCGTGACGGGGCAGTCGAGACTGATGTCGGCCTGCGAGAGGATGTATCCCATGGTGAAAGTAAGCAGGTGCGGCGCAGCTTCGGCATAGGGCAGTCCAACGATGCCACGCCGGTAGACTTCGCGGTGCTGCTCCTCGTACCAGGGATTGGTGACGATGCGATTGACGACTTCGCCATCGCGATCGTAGGTCTCGAGCGCAGGCGGGGCGTAGCGGTCGGTGTAGTTGGCCTGGGCTTCGACTTCGGTCGCGACCCAATCGTGGAAGTCGGCGAGCCGCTCTTTGTAGGCGGCGATCGTGGGGACGCGCCGCGTCAGGTACGGTTCGAGGTAGGGATCGAAGCTTCCGATGGTCATGGCGGGTAGAGCGGCGCTTTAGCGCCGGGTCACGCAGCTGCGTTTGCCAAAGAGCCCGCTTCAGCGGGCGACACTCTGTCGTCGGCTGAAGCCGACTCAATCACTACATAAGACGGCCCGCGACGCGAGCCTGAAGGCTCGCTCTACCTTGATTTTCCCGCGCCGGGCCTGAAGGCTCGCACTACCTTGCTCTTCCAGCGCCGGGCCTGAAGGCTCGCTCTACCTTGCTCTTCCCGCGCCGCGCCTGAAGGCTCGCTCTACTTTGATCTTTCCCTCGCGCGAGCATGGACCCTCGCTCTACCTCTCAGCCCTTCAGCTTCAAGTTGACCAGTCGCATCTCCGGAGCAGCCTGGTTCCAATCCGCCGAGATGTGCTCCAGCGTCATGCGCACGTTCTTGCTCTGCCCCGGTCCGATGGGCGAGCGGCTGAGGTCAACCAGGTCGGGATATCCGGCCAGTTGATTGGGCACCAGCACATGCAGCGGCATCGTCTCCTTCTGTACGACCTGGTCCATAGTGTTCTTGAAGACGAGATCCATATCGGCGCCGACCAGCTCCTTTCCGCCGGTATTGGTGATGGTGGCGTCCAGGTAGGTGACGGTCCCGCCCACGTAATTTTCCGCCGCGCTTACCCTGGGATTGGAGATCTTGAGCTCGGCCGCATACGGATTGACCGCGGCACTGGTGCGCCCGCCGCCGCGCGTCACCAGCACGATGATGCCGACCACGACCAGGACGGCAATCAGCCCGACGACGAACGGGGTCCAGCTGCGCTCCTGCGCTTCCGGCTTCGCGGGACTGAACAGATCGGTCATGGCTCTCACGATTTTACTCCCGGCGGAAGCCCGCAATTTCTTGTCATCGGAGCGCGGCGCCATCCCCGGTTGGTCGTATCTGGAGAGTCACGAGCTGTTGTGACGGCAGTCACACAGCTTTTGGCAGTGCATGCGTCATTGTGATGTTGTCATCGCTTCGCGCCCGGGCGCTCGATTGGGAGTCGCTGTATCGAGGCGGTGTTGGAGGGATCCATGGCGAGCGCAATCGAAGTTTCCAAGTGGTATCACAGCAACAAGTACACCGCGGACGCGGCTTGCGAGCATTGTGGGGGCGTGGTTCGCCACGAATCCTGGTGCGCAAGCTGCAATCCCGCCGTCGCGTACGCCTACGAGGCGGTCGAGAACGCCGGTACGCTCAGCCTCGAGGATGGACTGATCCTGCACGCCCTCGGAGCCGCCTGGATCTAAGCGCAACACACTTCCCCTGTAATCGCACCTTCCATAGCGGGGTTGAAAGGGCACGGCTTCAGCCGTGCCTCCAGGCGTCCGAATGGAATTGCGCCTTCAGGCGCCGCGGGCCCCTTCCCGTCAGGGGCTGAAGCCGCTTCTCCGGGTAGCCATTTTGCGGCACGCCTGAAGGCGTTGCCCCTGCAACGCAACTTCAGGACACTACAAAGCCGGCAAGATACGCGCGCCCTTCCTCTTGGCTACACTATTGATGAGGCCTTAATCGCCCGATTATCAGGAAAGAGGTCATCATCATGGCCAGCGGTAAACGTGGTGTTATTGGAATTCTCACCGGAGGCGGCGATGTGCCCGGACTCAATCCCGCCATCCGCGCCGTCACTCTGCGCGCGATCAGTGAAAACTACGAGGTCATCGGCTTGCGCCGCGGCTGGGCCAGCCTGATCGACATCGTCCGCGACAAAGATTACGACAACAGCGACAACTTCCAGCACCTGACGGAAGAGCTGGTGAACCGCACGGGCCGCACCGGCGGCACCTTCCTTCACACCTCGCGCACCAACCCGAGCCGCGTCAAGAAGATCGACGTCCCGGCCCACCTGAGCGACAAATACACCGCCGAGCGCAACGACCTCACGCCTGAGGTGCTGAAAAACCTGGAGTGGCTGGGCATCAATTATCTGGTTCCCATCGGCGGCGACGACACCCTGAGCTACGGTGTGCGCCTCTTCCAGGAGGGCGTGCGGGTCATCGCCATTCCTAAAACGATGGACAACGACGTTCCCGGCACCGACTACTGCATCGGCTTCAGCACGTGCGTCACGCGCATCATCGAGATGTCGAACCGGCTGCGCACCTCGGCCGGCTCGCACGAGCGCCTGCTGATTCTGGAAGTGTTCGGCCGCTACGCCGGCTTCACCGCCATGCTGCCCACCATGGCGGGCGCGGCCAATCGCTGCGTCATCCCGGAGTACAAGTTCAGCATCGACAAGCTGACTGAGCTGCTGGTTGAGGACCGCAGGCACAATCCCTCGAAGTATTCCGTCGCGCTGGTGTCGGAGGGCGCGATGTTCGAGGGCGGCGACATGATCTTCGAAGCTGACACCAAGGACGCCTTCGGGCACAAGAAGCTCGGCGGGATCGGGAACATCGTTGCCGATCGGGTGAAAGAGTTGTCAGCCCACTACAACGGCGGCAAGCAACTGGACGTGATGCACCAGAGCCTGGGATATCTGGTGCGCTGCGGCGATCCCGACGCGATCGACTCCATCGTACCCATGGCCTACGGCAACATGGCCTTCGATCTTCTGCTGACCAATGTCCACGGGCGCCTGGTGGTGCTGCGCAACGGCCGTTACGACAACATGCCCATCGAGGTGGTGGTGTCCACCAAGAAGGTGGTCAACGTAAAAGACCAGTACAACAGCGAGCGGCTGCGTCCGCGCTACAAGAGCTTCGAGATGAAGCCGCTATTCATCATGACCAGCGACTTGGGGTGAGGCAGTGGCTAGTGGCCAGACAGCGTACATCCCAATTGATGCCGTTGCCCGTGGTCACGCGAACCTAATTTCCCGGATTCGGCACCGGCCACTGACCACTAGCCACTGGCCACTAAGCGTGGTAGTGTGTGAGCGATTCCGGTAAAGGGGGCGCTCATGGCATCCGTTCGCAGGCTGTTCGCCTTAGCTCTTGTGGCGGGTCTTTTCACCTTTCTTCCCAGCTGTCATCGCACGCCTCCTACAGCCCTGGGACCGTTTTACATCATGCTCACGTATAACAACGGCAACTGCCAGCAGAACGGCTCGACGGGCGTGATCGACATTCCCTCCGACCAGAACATCATCTATCAGGGCGCGAGTGCGCTCAGCCAATTTTCCATCCCGTTTTCAACATGTCCATTTGCCTCCGGCAATTGTCCGGTGAACAGCCCGAATGGCAGTCCGATGAATGTAGGCCAGCCCACTTCAGGTTCCAAAGGCAATACCTACAACTACAGCGGCCTGATGATCGACAATCAGCAATGCACGATGGGCGGCCCCATGGGAGTGCGCGTCAAGCCGGGCCCGTAATCATCAGGAACCGCCGACGAGCGATCGGAAGCGCGGATCGTCGTGCAGGTTGCGGAAATCCGGCGTATCGCGGATGACGGCCTTGGAATAGCCCGCCTGCACGGCCTTGCTGAGATACGAGAGCGCCTCATCGGCCTGGTGGAAGTGGTTGTAGACGAGTGCGGCCCGGAAAAGGGTATCGCCATTTGCGGGCGCCAGGTGCAAGGCCTGTTGCAGGTAGCCCAGCGCCGCCTTCCGATCGTCCAGCATCGCCGAATAATTGGCCAGATATCCGAGCGCCGAAACGTCATTGTGGTTCACTTGCAAGTGCGAACTCGCAATGACGACGGCTTTACGATAGTTCGCGGCAGCCTCGCTGCGGCGGTTGGAACTCCAGTAGAGTGCATCCCCGAGGTTTCCCCAGTTCATCCAATCGCGGTCATCGATGGCCAGCGCTTTTTCCAGCGCGCTAATGGCTTCGTCGGTTTTGCCGGTCAGCATCAGCGCATAACCAAGATTGTTATAGGCTTCGGGACTGGGCCGCAGCGCGATGGAATGCTTCGAGGCCTCGATGGCGTCGGCATATCGACCCTGGAGGAGATAAGCCCCGCCGAGGTTGACATAACCCAAATAGTTGTCGGGCGCGAGCTCGGTCGCTTTCTGCCACGCGGTTGCGGCCTCAACGTAACGGTTTTGACCAAAATAAAAGAAGCCAAGCCAGCTATAGGGCGCCCAATAATTGGGGCGCAAAGCCACCGCGCGCTTGTACGCCGATTCCGCGGATACAACGTTGCCTTTATTGGTATAGGTATCGGCCAGGCCGCGCAGCACGTCTTCATTTCCCGGGTCGGCACGAACCGCCTGTTCGAATTGTTCCACCGCCTTGTCGTACTTGCCGGTGGCGTTGTACAGGTTGCCCAGGCAAACGTGCCCCTCAACCAGATCGGGATTCAGCGACAACGCCTTGTTGCAATTCTGCGAGGCCTTCGTGATCCAGTCGTTGCCGCGGAAATACTGCTGTGCGCCGACGAGATAGGTATTGCCCAGCGCGGCGTATCCGAGCGCGTAGTTGGGATCGATCTGGATCGCCTTGCTGAATTCGCCAATGGCGCTGTCGATGTCTTCGGGCTTGCTGAACTCGAGCAGATAGCCTCGTCCGCGGATATACGCCTCGTAGGCTGCCGGCTGCGTGTCCTGGTGGACGGCCAGCTTGCGGCGCTGCTCCGGCCCGGTGGGCGAGGGCAGCATGTCGAGCGCTTCGCCGACCACGCGGTCCTGCAAGCCGAAGCTGTCGTTGGCATCGACAGTGATGGTGCGCGCGGCGAGCTGCCGGTGGGTGCGCGGATCGACCAGCGAGCTGTTGACGCGGATGGTCGGCCCGTCGCGTTGCAGGCTGCTCTCCAGCACCAGGTCGGCGCCGAAGTCCTGCATGGCATCCCGCGCGGTCTTCACCCTCTGGTCGCGCAAATCGCGGGGGGAGATCACCTGGATGGAATTGCCCTCGGCCGCCTCGGCGAGTTTGGCCGCCAGCGTCTCGGTCAATCCCAGTCCAAGCGCGGTCGTGCCGGCATCCTGTCCGACGGCTTCGATCGGCAGCACGGCCAGAATGTGCTGGCGATTGCCCCCGCCCGGCCACCAGCGCTTCGCCGCGTACCCGATGGCAATGCCCACCGCCAGCAACACGATGACGCCCGCGATCAGCTTGCGTCTGAGTGCCTGCGCGGCCGCCTTCATTCCTCTGGTGCGGTTCAGGGTCGCGGTCGCGATCTCGTCGCCCGCTTGCAGGCGCAATAGGTCAGACTTCATTTCAGCGGCCGATTGATAGCGGCGGTTGCGATCGCGGTCCAGCGCGCGCAGGACGATGGCCTCCAGCGGGGCCGAGACTTCGGGGTTGATAAGCTGCGGGCGCACCGGATCGTAGTGCAGGATGGCGTCGATGAGCAGCGAGGGTTGCTTGTCGGGAAAGGCGCGCTTGCCGGTGGCCATCTCGTAGAGCACCGCGCCCGCCGCCCAAATGTCCGCGCGCGCATCTATGGCTTCGCCGCGCAGCAGCTCGGGCGCCATGTAAGGCACCGTGCCGGTCACCGACAGGTTGCTGGAGAGGGCCGCGGTCTCGCCGCTTTCGTCGATGGTATCGATGAGCTTGGCCAGCCCGAAGTCGAGGATCTTAAGCCGGCCATCGCGATCCAGGCGAATGTTGGCCGGCTTCAGGTCGCGATGGATCACGCTTTGACGATGCGCCGCCTCCAATCCGCTGAGAAGCTGGACGCCCAATTCCAGAACAGTTTTCTGGGGCAGCGGCTCTTTGCCGATCTTCTCGTCGAGGCCGGCGCCGGGGATGTACTCCGTCACCAGATAATCGACGCCTTGCTCCGTGCCGAAATCGAAGGCGATGGCGACGTTGGGATGAGTGAGCCGGGCGACGGCCAGCGCCTCGTTGCGAAAGCGCTCGCGGCCGGCTTCATCGCTGATCAGGCCGGCGTTGATGACCTTGAGCGCCACGTCGCGGCGCAGTTGCTCGTCGTGGGCGCGAAAAACCACTCCCATGCCGCCGGCGCCGATCTGCTCAATCAGCCGGTAATGGCCGTACACCTGGCCGACGCTGGGCGCAGCTTCAGGCATTGCCCGGATATTAGGACGCTGGAGGGAAGCGGGTCAAACGGCAGCAGAAAGTGCATTCGACTGCTGGATCCGGTTCAACGGATGCAACGAGGTTCGACGGCTTCGCGCCATTCCACCGACATGCCGTCAAGTTGAGCCATCAATTGCCGGAACTACTATGGTCAATAGTAGCTCGTAGGTTCTAGTCGTAAGCCTCATATTTACCACGAATTACCGCCGCGCGATGCCGCGCTCACGTGGTAGTCCGCTACCCACTTTTGCATCTTTCGATCAGCTTGGAACTATGCTCCAATCGTGCGGCATCGGAAGCAGCCGTACTTCAAGCCGATCAACGCCACTCCGTTCCACTTCTCCGGCTGCCCTACAGCCGGCTCGCAGAATCAATGGTTCGTATCTCCCTTGTTCTGGAGGAAAGATGGAAAACAGAATTCGTGTTTGCTTGTTCACTCTATGTTTGGTCGCGCTCACAGCAATTCCTGCGCTGGCGCAAGACCAACTCACTCTGGCGGATGGCATAGTCAACTCGTTCTTCTTTGGAGGAGGCAGCAATCACATAAGCTTGACCCTGCCTACGATGAACTGCTCCGGCGGCACCTGCGTCCTGGCCGCGGCCTCAGCGACAGGCAGCGGAGACCTGGGGGGCAGCGGCACCTACTCGATCACAGCGCCCGCCGGTGCACCCGTTCCGGGCGGCTTTGCCGGGCCTTTCAGCTTGAATGTGCGGGCGGATGGAACTTCAATGGTCAGCCAGACAGCGCCGATCACTTTTACCTACAGTTCCATGCAAGGGACACTGACGGGACTGCTGACCTTCACCTCAGTATCTCCCACGGTCGGCATTACCTCGAGCATGACCGGGACGTTCCAGGCCACGGGAGGCTCGTATGCGCAGTTCTTTCCCAACGGTGGCGCCGCCACCATTACGTTGGGCGTGACCTTCCCCTTGCAGGACTTCCCGATCACGATGCACGCCTTCGCTGCCGTTGAATTTCAGAACGGCACCATCGTTGCGAACGCTGCCAATGGATGCCAGGGAACCCTTCCCCTGCAAATCAACTATGAACACGCCCAGCCGACTTCGTACGACCTGGTCGCACCGTTCACGCAGACCAACAACCCCAGCCAGATTGGGTGCTCGACTACGAGTCCCTGCGGAAACATTGACGTGGCGCTGGGAACGGGCAGCTACTCGGGAGATCTGGTGGTGACGGTGAACCTCTCCGGCCCAGGGCAGAACTTCCAGGCTGACCGGATAGGGTTCAACAGCGACGTCAGCTCAGCGCTTTCGTTGCAATGCTTCAGCTTCAGCTCGAGTTGCGGAACGGGCGTGGCCGGAGCGTCGTTGAGCGGTTCCAAGCAGGAGGACGGCTTCGGCAGATTCAGCAGTACGCTGGACACCGGCCTGAATGGCGGTAGCGGCTGCTCGAACAACGGTGGGGGTTGCCAGAACCTGTTCACATTCGTGCTTGGCGATTCCAACCGCGCACTTCAGCTTTCGGATTTCGGCTCCTACGTTGCCGCTCACATCGCGAACGGCACGTGCAGCGGATTCATCGCAACCACAAACTAATCTTTCGTGCGATAGGGAGGCAGCCCGCGTCGAATTTCGGCGCGGGCTTTTCTATTTGCAGGGCATTTCGCGAGAGTGCCATCCCGAGTGGCGCGACCGCGTAGCGACGGTAAGAAGCGCGCGTCCCCGGCCTACATGACATCTTCAAAAATAATTAGAAAAAAAACTCAAATACCTATTGCCAATTTATAGAAAGTCGTGGCATTGTAGTTAAGCGTAGGAGAACGCCCGTCATGATCGCCAATACGCGAGTTGCGATGCGTAGGCAGTCGTTGCCAATCGAAGGCACCGATTGTCGCCGGGCGTGGTCTTTCTATCTCAGCTAACCTCCGGCGAACTAGTCCTACGCGCTAACACGACAACTTAACCTTTACTGGGTGGCGAAGAAAACAGTTCCTTCGACTGGGACGACAGCCTGTTTTCGCTAGTTCCCCCAGTATTTTGCGACCAGTGGCGAAGTGTGCGGATACTTCATCGGCAGACCCGCAAGGGTGAGGTTCGAATCCTCAAGGGCCGCATGCGAGTGTTCCCTGGTTGCTAAGTAACTAGCAGTATCGCTAACAATTTAGGTCGGTGGCGTAGACATCGGATACTTCGCCTGATAAGCCGGGGGTCGCAGGTTCGAGTCCTGCTGCGAGTGCAAACTCGTATAGCTCAGTGGCAGAGCACCGTACAGTGCCGTGTCGCTTGTTCCCCGACCTATACAAATCTCCGGCGGACGCCGGTTAGAAAGACTTTGCCGTGGGCAAGATCAACATAAAGGCGGAAACACCGATGCCGGGCTCGCGTTGCGACACCTGCCGGCATGCACATATTATCGTCGGCTTCCGTGAATCGGAGACGATGATTTTCTGCAATTATGCCTACGACCAGTTGCTCGCTGTGCCATTTAAGGTGCGTGACTGCTCGAACTATGCCGACAAGAACAGGCCAACCTGGAAACAAATGGAAGACCTGGCCTTGCCGATCAGGGAAACTACTACGAGCAAGACTACCGGTTTTAGGATACCGATCCTATTGCCTGAAGAAGCCTTGGCTGAGGACGAATAAAGGGTGGGGCAGGCCTTGGGCGCTGAGTTTTGTGAACTCAGCCAAGTGTTTGTGGACGCGGGCCTGAAGGCCCGCTTCCTTCCCACTCATCCCAAATGATGGGATGAGTGGGGCACCCATCCTCCGACTTATCCCAAATGACGGGATGAGTGGGGCAACCGAAAGGAGGCCGAACATGGCCCGACTCAACATCCTGAAGCTGGGACACCTCGCGTCCGCGTTGCGCACGCATGAGGGAGCACCGGCGCGGCGCATCAGCCCCGAGCTACAGCTTCGCCGTTCCGTGCTGGCTTGCCTGCTGTGGGAAGGCCAGTTCTACGAAGATGGTGTGGCGATCGCCGGGCGCATCGCAGAGGTTGTCCCCAAGGTCGAGGCGGAGCGTGTAGCGGCGCTGGCGGTTGAGGCGCGCGAGGCGATGAAGCTGCGTCACGCGCCGCTGCTGCTGGTGCGCGAGATGGCGCGGCACAAGACGCATCGCGCTCTCGTGGCCGAGACGCTGGCGCGCGTGATCCAGCGCGCCGACGAGCTGGCCGAGTTCGTGGCCATTTACTGGCAGAACGGCCGCGCGCCGCTGTCGGCGCAGGTGAAAAAGGGCCTCGCGGCCGCCTTCACCAGGTTCGACGAGTACGGGCTGGCGAAGTACGACCGCGCCGGGACCGTGAAGCTGCGCGACGTGCTCTTCCTGTGCCACGCCAAGCCGCGCGATGAGGCGCAGGCCATGCTGTGGAAGCGCCTGATCGCCGGCGAGCTGGCGCCGCCCGACACCTGGGAGGTCGCGCTCTCGTCCGGCGCCGACAAGCGCGAGGCGTGGGAGCGCTTGCTCGCCGAGCGCAAGCTGGGGGCCCTGGCATTGCTCCGCAACCTTCGCAACATGAAGGATGCCGGAGTGCGCGAGGAGCTGGTGCTGGAGGCCGTGCGCGGCATGAAGACCGACCGTGTGCTGCCTTTCCGCTTCATCGCTGCGGCGCGTTATGCCCCGCAGTGGGAGGAGGCGCTGGAGCAGGCGATGTTCGGCTGCGTGGCCGGCCATTCCCACCCTGGCCAAGAGAAGGCCAGGATGGGGCACCCGAAGCTCGGGGGCAAGACCATCCTGCTCATCGACGTATCGGGCAGCATGGTGGCGCCGCTTTCGCACCGCTCGGAGATGCTGCGCACCGACGCGGCTTACGGGCTGGCGGTGCTGCTGCGCGAGATCTGCGAGCAGGTGAGCGTCTACAGCTTCTCCAATGAGCTGAAGCGCATCGCACCGCGGCGCGGCTTTGCGCTGCGCGACGCCATCGAGGCGAGCCAGCCGCACCAGGGCACGTACCTGGGCAAGGCGCTCGGCGAGATCGACGAGAGTTACGATCGGCTGATCGTCATCACCGACGAGCAGGCGCACGATTCCGTCCCCTCGCCCAAGGCGCGCGGCTACATGATCAACGTGGCCAGCTACAGGAATGGGGTGGGCTACGGCAAGTGGACGCACATCGATGGCTGGAGCGAGAGCGTCATCGAGTACATTCGCGAGCTGGAGCGCACAGCCGTAAACTAAAACCGGGCCGGAGAAATCCGGCCCGGTGTGTAAGAGTGCACCGCCGCGACTACTGGGTCAGGCGCAACAGGACCTTGGCTGCGATGGTCTGGAAGACCTTCATCACTTCGTTATTGCATGTAGTCGCCGGAGTAGATGGGCAATCGGGCACGAGAAAGAACTCGCCTATCGCCTGGGAACTGTTGTAGGTGTCGGCTGTAGGATCGTTGGCGATTTCCTTCAGGAACATCTGCGTGGTTGAGTCACCCGAGATCGCGGACCCCAGGCCTATGGTGTAAATGTAATTGGGATGAGAGGCCTCGGAGCGGAGAGCAGTGGCAGTTTTGTTTGCGCGCCACTTGGCCTCGGTAGTGACCGCGGTGCGGCTGAATGCCACCTGGGTCCCCGATTGCTGAGAGGGAAACTTGGTGACGTAGTTTCCGCTGCTATCTGTGCACTTGTGGCTGGAGTTGCCGTCATAGCTGAAATACGAACTAGTGCCTGGCACCCAGGTGTCAAACTGGTTGGTAGCACTGGTAGGATCCAAAATCGCTACATCCGACCCCCCGGAGGCGTCATAGCCGCCATAATTCAGCAGCGTCAGGGTCGAGTTGCTCTTGCCCATGCAATGAAAGTTGTCCTGAACCGCGTTCATCAGGCCGTCGGTGAAATAAACGACCACTTTCACCACATTCTGCCCGGAAGGTATAGTGACACCGTCGTTCTGGGCCCCAGCAAGCGAGAGAGGGGGGCCTTCGGTAGAACTGAGCAGGGACCCTGTACCGATACCTGTACCGAAGGTACCACCGGTGAATACCATCGAGCTGACATCGCCGTTGATGGATGTCTTGAAGCCATAATTGATGGCGAAGTTGATGGTCGAATTGGACGAGAAGCTTACCAGCCCAATCTCGTCGCCGGTTCCGGAAGTCTGGTCGAAGTTGTTGACGAATGTCGGGACAGCAGCCTGTATAGCGTCGCCGCCATCGTCGCCGGTAGTGGTGCCGGGACACTTATTTTTTCCTGTGCCACCACACATCGATCCCGACCGGTCGAGGACGATCGTCATGATCAGCTTGCCGCGGGTCGCCACCGCTGTGTCGCTCACTGCCACGGTCCTCAAGTTAGGAATGATCTGCATGAAAAGGGTGTGAACGTTGGTGGTGGCGGTCACCTCAACCTGCTGGTTGCCGGAGGAATTGACTGGGAAGGTGACGGCCGGGATGGGCGGGTTCGCGCCGTAGTTGGCGTAGAAGACATCCTGGGCAATCGTGGTAGCCGTGGGTTGCCCCTGCTGGAGGGTTTTCATTCCTGCCAGGCATGCGCCATCGACGGCGGCTGAGAGTTTGGCTTTCGCTACGTAACACAGGCCCGCGTCGATCGCCAAGCCTACCGCCAACACCAGCATGGTAATACCGAGAGCGAAGACGACAATGATCTGGGATCGCTCACTTTTCACGAAATTGGTATTCGGCATGGGCATAGCCTTCTTACTAGTAATAAGCCGCTGTATAGAATTGCGACGGTATCGAGTTGGCCCCCAGCAGCCGTGTAATCGGGGTGATGGTGCTGAAGTTGTAATAGATCTCGGTCACGGCCATGGATGAGCCGCTGGCTTCAGTGCTCAGCGCAGTCGCCGCATACGCGGGAAGAGTGGGGGTCGAGCTCTGGCATCCGCTGACGCCCTGAAGACAGCCGATCTTGCTACTAGCCGTTATATTACATACCTTACCTTGGTCCGTGATCGCAAGCGTTCCTGAGTTATTGGTCACTATCGTCTCGATCACACACCCATTGGAGGTAATGTTGAGGTCTGAACCTGAGTCATTCGCCACGGCTTGCGCTGTAGTCTGAGCAGTCTGAGCGCCCGTCAGGCTGCGCGAACCGATGCTCGATCCTTCTCCGGCAAGGTTCTTCATGACCTGGACGTCATAAATGGCCCTACCATAGTCGACGATGCCTAATATGAACACCACGATGGTAGTGGCTACTATGGCCAGTTCAACCAGCGCCTGCCCCGACTGTTCCTTACTGAACTTGTGTTTCATAGCACCTTCCTAGCTTTGACTGGGCGGGAAAATTTCATTCGCAAACGTTGAGCTCACCCTTATCGTGTAGGCATGGCTAGGGAAAAACGGGGCGATCAGCGGGGTTATGAATGGGTACGGATACGCTACCGAGATGGTTACAATGTCGCCCGGTCCACCGGCCTGATTTGGGCACTGCCCACCTTCGTTGGTGCAACTTAGCGTCACATCGCTGCCGACGTTGCTGCTGTTGATGAGGCCCAGCGAGGCTGTTTCCAGCGTTTGCACGATGGAGTTGTATCTTGTCAGCGAACACGAGCCACTGCTTTCTATGCACTGGCCGGTGATGGCATAGCGGCCCGCCTGCCGTACCGCGTTTTGCAGGGTCAGTTTGGTGGACATTAGATATCCGAAGTCGATGGTCGCCATCACCAGCAGGAGAAAAACCGAAAGGGAAAACGCGGTCTCAACCATCGTTTGGCCGGAATCGTTTCTTCTGAGTACTGTGAAAAGAATCTTTCTCATCTCGGACCGCCCAAGCCGCGAGTAAATCGCGCAGCGCTCTCTGGATTGCCGCACCTTTGGGTATAGACCTTAATTTATGGCTAGGGACGGGTCGCATCAATAGAAGCGCCTTCGTAAAAAGTACGTCGGTAATACCGCTAATGTGTTGAAAGGAGTTACTTTGGTTTCCGAGCCCGTTGGGAATCTGGCCTCTTCTGCCCGCTCGCGACGTCACTCTCCGCCAACTCTGACACGTAATCCGCCACGAAAGTTGAGCCCCAGCGCGGGATACCCCAGTACCTCGTTGTAGTGCGCGTTCAGAGCGTTGTCGAGGTTGGCGTAAGCGGTTATGTGGTGGCTGAGGGCGTAGCGGGCCCCGAGATCGACGCGGGCATAACCGGCAGCGTAATAGATGGGATTAATGAAGCCAAAGAGGAAATCCGAGTCAGGACGGCGGCCGACCGCGGTTACGCCCGCAGTGCCTCCCCAGCGGTGTTTGTCGTAAGTCAGCAGCAGCGTACCGGCTTGCTTGGGACGGCGCAGCAGTGGCGCGCCCACGCCGTAGATCCGCGGATCGCAACCCGCAGCCGGATCGCACGGCAGTGCCTGCTGAATCTGGGTGGACGTGTAAGTGTAAGAGCCGGTGAAGGAAAGGTCATTGCGGATTCGCCCGCTCAGCACCAGCTCCGCGCCCTGCGCCAGCGACTTGTTGATGTTCACGTACTGGCTGGTGAAGGTAATGTCGTTGAACAGGTATTCGATCTGGTCGAGAAACTGGTTGTGGTAGTACACGGCGCTGAACGAGAGGCGATTTCCGAACAGCGCCTGCTCGATGCCGGCCTCGATGCCGTGGTTCTGCTCGGGCTTGAGGTTGGGATTGGGCAGCACGGGGAACTCGCCGGCCAAGCCGAAGGACTCCTCGAAGCTGGGCTCCTTGATGCCCTCGGCATAGCCGGCGCGCAGCCGGGTCGCGCCCAAGACGTCGCCTCCGCGAAACAAGACCACTGAGCCCGAAACGCGCGGCGAGACTTTGTTGCCGAAGCTCTCATTGTTCACATAGCCCAGGCCCGCCAAAACCGACAGCCGCTTCCAGGTCACGCTCTCCTGGCCGAAAAGGTAATTGTTACGTCGCAGCCCGTGGGTGATGCTGAGGTCCGGCATCTCAACCGTGCCGGAATTACTGTTCACGAAGCCGTTCTCGTCCTCGAAGGTGTAGCCGACGGTGGTCTGGACCCAGGTGCGCGGCGTCCAGATGCCCTGATAGGAAAAGCCCGCGACATTGTATTTGGTCAGATTGCTGAAGGGCGTGTCGAAGGGGCGGTCGGAATCGTTGACCGGATTGTCATTCAGGGCGAGGTGGTTGTATTCGAAGCCGCGGAACTGGTGCTGCCAGGAGCCCGGGCCGCTGACAATGAGATCGCCGCTGGCCAGGAAGTTGTTCTGGTGGACGTATTGGTTGGGATCGGGCGGAAGTGCGGGGTATCCGTTGAACCACCAGTTGGAGGAGACGCCAGTCCAACTGTTGTAGTGGCGCAGGCGCAGGCGGAATGCCACGCGATCGGAGAGCTTCACGCCCACATTGCCGCCTTGAAGCGAGTTCGAGTAGTGGTTGTTGATGCCTTGGCCGTCGGTGTTGAACTGGTCGGCGAAGAGGTTGTAGTCGAAGATGCCGCGCGCGCCGGAGAGCGATGCGTAGCCATGCGCCGTGTTGAAGTTGCCGCCGTCGGCGCCGAATTCCAGCTCGGGGGTGCGCGTGCTGCCGGTCGCCGACCAAAGCTGCACGACGCTGGTCATGGCATCGCTGCCGTAGGCGGTGCTCTCCGGGCCGCGCTCCACTTCGACGCGCTCGACGCTGTTCAGCGGCACCGGGCCGAAGTCGAAGTAGCCGCCGGGATCGTTCACTGGCACGCCGTCGATCAGGACTTTGTTGTAATCCGAGTCCCCGCCGCGGACGAACAGGCTGGTGATGGCGCCATCCTGCCCCGAGGGGCTGACGATTGCGCCGGGAATGTAGCGCAGAGCGTCGGGCGCGGCAGCGGGATTCAGCAGCTTGAGCTCGGTTGCGTTCAGCAGGCCGACGGAGGCGCCCGACTGTTCGACGGTCGAGGGCGTGGAGCTGCCGGAGACGACGACGGTTTGCGGCGTCGTGGCCAGCTTCAGCTCGACCGTGAGCGACTGGGTCTTCGGTAGCGATACCGGCTGCGATTGTTCGGCGAATCCGGGGGCGAGCACGACCGCGCGGTAGTCGCCATCGCTAAGGTTAGGGAACACGGCGACACCATCGCCGGCGGTGACTTGCGTTGCTACTCCTACATTGTCAGAGCTACGAAAGAGGCTGACCTGCACACCTCCGACGCGGTCGCCGGACGGGCTTTGCACGATGATTTTCAGGTCGGAAGCGAACGCTGCGGTGCAACTGAGCAGCAGGAAGAAGAGAGAACGAAAGCCAGGCATGGACTCCTCCTTTACACGCGAAAGGGGTTGATGACCGGGGCATTCGTCGCACGATGGTTTCGAATACCCTTTCGTTCGCGCCGGTCTCCTGGCTCGCGAGCTGCGACCGGTCGGTCGCGTATAGCGGCGGGGCCTTCCCGTTTGCACAGTGGCCTTGCGCCAGAACTCGCTTACAGTTGCGCGGCAGCGCGGGCTTTGCACCCGCTTCCCAATAACGCGCGAACGCTGATTGGCAAAGAACAGCCTGAGCGGTGCTCCGCTCAGGATGAGAACTCTGAATGTACTGTTACGGGCAGGCGGTGTCAAACTACCCGTTCTTACGGGAGTGGGTCGCTTTGTGGTTCGAGCAAAGTTGATAAGGGTGCCCCAGGTTTCGCGGTGTTCGAGACCCGGGTGCCATCTACTAGCTGCGAGTACCCAGGTCTGGCAAACCGCCAGACCTGGGGCACCGGCTAAACTGAGCCCACCGAGATCCGATTGAACTGTCCTTCGGCGTATGCCGTCACCCGCTCCAGGGCGGCCTGCATCTCGATCTGATATTTCTCCATCGCGGCATCGTCGGCATCGGCCGGAACGAGGATCTTCCGGGCCACGCGAATGTAGATTGACGAGAACGGTTTGGGAATCACCAGCTTGTCCCAGGTGTTCAGCACCCACGCCTTCTGAACGGCGACGTAAAACGCGGTGATCGGCGCGCCGCTGGTTCGCGCCAGCAGGACGGGGCCTTTCTTGGCGACGAAGCGCGGGCCGCGCGGGCCGTCGATGGTGAACGCTACAGCGCCACGCTCGCCGAGCATTCCGTCCATCTCCAGCAACGCGCGTTGGCCGCCGCGAGTGCTCGAGCCGCGGACGGGAACAAATCCGAAGCGCTGGATGACGCGGGCGATGAACTCGCCGTCGAGGCTTTGGCTGGTGAGGACGGCAATCCGGCGCCGCCGGAAATACCACGTCGCCGGCAACACACAGCGATGCCAGAAAGGAAAGATGCCGGGATAGAGATCGTGGAGCCCGTCGATAGCACCGTCTTCGTAGGTGATGGTGGGGCGCAGGGTACAGCCGATGAGGGCGATGATGGCGGGCACAACCCACGACACCAGCGCGAGCTCGAGGCGCTGCAACAGGGTGAAGCGGGACTCAACGCCGAGCTCATCGGGCACCCGTGAATTTTACCCCGCATACCGCAGCCAGCGCCGCAGCTCCGGCCAGGTCGGCCGCTTGCCGTACATCAGGATGCCCACGCGATAGATACGTGACGCCAGCGCCAGCAGGCCGTAGATGGTCGCCACCATAATCGCCAGGCAAAGCAGAATTTGCCACAGCGGCGGCTGCTCGATGACGATGCGCAGCAGCATGAGGATGGGCGCGAAGAACGGCACCATGGAGAGCCAGAAGGCCAGCGCGGAATTGGGATGCTGGATCACGGCATTCATGAGGATGACGCCCAGCACCAGCGGGACCAGCGCCGGAAACTGCATCTGCTGCGCCTCCTGGTCGGTGTTCACCATGGCGCCAATGGCGGCGTACATCGCGCTGTAAAGCAGATATCCCAGGAGAAAGAACGCCGCAAAGGCTACCATCGCGGGCATTGGGATGTGCAGCTCGCCGAGAAACGATTTCGCCGCCACCAGTCCCGGCACCGAAAAGATGAGAGCGAAGATCACCCACACCAGGATCTGCGTCAGCCCCACCGCTCCGACCCCGATAATTTTTCCCGCCAGCAGTTCCTTGGCGGTCACAGACGAGAGCAGCACCTCCAGAATGCGCGTGCTCTTTTCCTCGATCACCGAGCGCATCACCGCCAGGCCATAGATGAGCACCACGGTGTAGAGCAACATCACCATGGCGAATGCGGTAAGAAAAACGGCCGATCCGCTGGCGCCCTCGCGGCCCTTTTCAATGCGCACCGTGTCCAACTTGATCGGCGCCAGCAGAGCGTCGAGTTCGGGCCCCTTCACTCCCTTTTGCGCCAGCCGATGCCTCTCGATGCCGGTAGCGATTGCATTGCGCAAGGCATGGGCCTGGCTGAAGTCGGCCGCTTCCTTGGTGCTATAGACAACGTTGTGCTTGGCTAACGCGTCGTCGGTCAGCCAGAGAAAGCCGCTGATTTTACCTGCGCTCACCTGCTGGCCCAGACGATCGCGCTCGGCATCGCTGGTGTCGGTGTCCACCTGGATGGAATAGACGGCGCGCGGGCCCGGCCGTTCCAGTTCTTCTTCCTCGGGCTGTTGTCGGGCGCGGCCCAGCTCCTGCCCAACGGCTTTTGCCAGCTCCGGGTCATTGGCTACGATCACGATCTTGCGTTCGCCGCCGGTGTCGTAGCGCACCAGGGCCGCAGGGATGAGCACCACCCCGGCCATGATTGCCGGCATAAGCAAAGTGAAAATCAGGAAGGAGCGAGAACGCACCCGTTCCAGGTATTCGCGCTTCACCAGCGTCCAGACGTTATGCATTGCGGCCCACCTGGTCGATGAAGATCTCCTCCAGCGACGGTTCCAGCAGCTCAAAGCGGCTTATGCGCACGCGGTCGGCAGCCAGAAGCAAGAGCTCTTGCGGATCGGCGCCGGGCTTCAACTGCACTTCAACGTAGTTGCCGTAATTGTTGACCGACTGCACCAGTTCGCAGCCTTCCAGATGTGGATCGCCATCGCATTCGATCTGCACATGGTTCTTGCCATAGCTCGCCTTGATCTTCTTCAGGTCGCCTTCCAGAATGGCGCGGCCATGGTCAATGAGGCAGATGGATTCGCACAGCCGCTCCACCTGGTCCATGCGGTGCGTCGAGAACAGGATGGTCTTGCCCGCCTTCTTCAGTTCGATGAGCACGTCTTTGAGCATGACGGCATTGGCCGGGTCGAGGCCGGAGAACGGCTCGTCCATAATGATGAGGTCGGGATCGTGCAACAGGGTGGCGATAAACTGCACCTTCTGCTGCATGCCCTTGGAGAGCTCCTCGACTTTGTGGTGCGTCCATTCGAGGAGCTGCAGGCGGTCGCACCATTGCCGCGCACGGGCGCGGGCCTCGCGCTCGCTCAAGCTATGCAGGCGGCCCAGAAGCACGAGGTGATCGAGCACCTTCATGCGCTTGTAGAGCCCGCGCTCTTCCGGCATATAGCCGATGCGCGAGAGCTGCCCGCGATGGAAGGGCTCGCCGAAGAGCCGCACATGGCCATCGTCCGGCAGGGTGATGCCGATCATCATGCGGATGGTCGAGGTCTTGCCTGCACCGTTCGGCCCGAGCAGCCCGTAGACGCTGCCCTCGCGAATGCTGACATAAAGATGATCGACAGCCACGAAGTCGTCGTAAGTCTTGCGAATGCCTCGCAGCTCGACTGCGTAGCTCACGCGCTCCGGCTGAACTTGAAAAGGAATCGTTTTCGACTGGGCCACTGGACTCCAACCTGTGTCTGGCTTCAACTATGGCGGCGCTCGGCGTCGCCGACTTGTGCCCGGCGGTCAGCATAGTCCGTCACATGCCGACCAGCGTTGCAGGGACAACGCTAAACCCCTGCGCCACGATGTGTAGGGGATGAAATTCCGGGCCTCGTGCAAGTTCCTGAACGACGCTAACAGCCGATATCGCTTACGCGACTGAAGGGGATGAGATCGGCGCAGGATCTCTGAGTAAAAATATAATCCGGCTTCTTCTGGGTGTCGAGAACAGATTACAGCTTGAGGAAGTTGTTGACGAGTCGTTTTCCCTGATCGGTCAACACGCTTTCCGGGTGGAACTGTACGCCTTCGACGGGTAACTTACGATGGCGCAGTCCCATGATGACTCGCGTGCCATCGCGGTCGCGGCAGGTGGCGGAAATCTCCAGCTCTTTGGGGAGGCTTCTTTCTTCCACGATAAGGGAGTGATAGCGCGTCGCGGTCATGGGCGAAGGCAGATCGCGGAAGATGGTCCTGCCATCGTGCTCGACTGCGCTTGTCTTGCCGTGCATCAGGTTGGAAGCGCGGACTACCTTGCCGCCAAAGGCCTCGCCGATAGCTTGATGCCCGAGGCAAACTCCCAGGATAGGCACGCGACCGGCAAAGTAGCGAATGAGCTCGATGCTGATTCCCGCCTCGTGGGGCGTGCATGGGCCAGGGGAGATGACGATGCGGGCGGGGTGGAGACCTTCGATCTCCGCGACGGTAGTTTGATCGTTGCGGCGGACAAAGACGTCTGCGCCGGATTCGCCGATGTATTGCACGAGGTTGTAGGTGAACGAGTCGTAGTTGTCGAGAACGAAAATCATGGGGATTAGGGGTTGGGGACTGGAGGTTAGTGTAGCTCAACGACGCATCGGGCGGGGCTGGAGGCTAATGCGGCTGCGGTTATGGCAACTCGACAAAATCAATGTAGCTGGAAAGTGTTTTTTCTTCGCCGATTCCCCAGCCCCTACTAGCCCCTAGCCTGCTCACATGCTCGTAGCAGCGCGGTTGCCTTGTTGATGCATTCCTGATATTCGCTTTCGGGGTTGGAATCAGCGACTATCCCAGCGCCCGCCTGCACATAGGCACGCTTGCCATGCAGGACCATCGTTCGTATCGCGATGCAGGAGTCCAGATTGCCGGCGTAATCGGCGTACAAGACTGAGCCGCCGTAGACTCCGCGGCGCACCGGCTCCAGCTCTTCGATGATCTCCATGGCGCGCACTTTGGGAGCGCCGCTCAAGGTTCCCGCCGGAAAGCAGGCCGCCAGCGCGTCAAGCGCATCGAGATCGCTGCGCAGTTCGCCTTCTAACGCCGACACCAGATGCATCACGTGCGAATACTTCTCCACATACATCAGGTCGCGCACCTTCACCGTGCCGTACTGGCTGACGCGGCCGAGATCGTTGCGTCCCAGATCGACCAGCATGACGTGCTCGGCGCGCTCCTTTTCGTCATTGCGCAGCTGTGCGATCAGCCGCTCGTCCTCGGCAGCGTCAGCGCCGCGCTTGTGCGTGCCTGCAATCGGCCGATATTCGAGTTTACGTCCCGTGACCCGCACCAGCATTTCGGGCGATGCCCCCAGCACGTGCATATCGTCCATCTTCAGGAAGAACATATACGGCGATGGATTGACCGTGCGTAGCGCGCGATAAATCTGGAAGGGCTCCGCCGGCGGCTTGAAATCGAGCCGCTGCGACAACACCACCTGGAAGATGTCGCCGGCCGCGATGTACTCCTTGCATCGCCGCACGCGCTTCACAAAATCGTCATGCGAGGTGCGGTTGTGGACCTTGATGGGCCGCAGCTTGCCGGAAGCCGGCGAATGCAGCCGTTGCCCGCGCGTGCCGCGGTTCAGCTTGGCCTCGATGGCATGAATGTCGGTCAGCGCGCGGTCATAGGCCTTGCGCGGCGACTCGGAGCGCACGTCGGCGGCAGCAATGATGTGGAGCTGGTGCCGCAGGTGATCGAAGGCCAGCAGCCGGTCATAGAACGTGAAGACGCAATCGGGAATGCCGAGGTCGTCCTCAGCGCGTGCGGGCAGGCGCTCGAACTGCCGCACCATGTCGTAGGCGAAGTAGCCCACGCCGCCGGAGGTGAACGGCGGAAGCCCCGGCACCGGAGCCGGACGATATTGCCGCAGATGCTCGCGCAGCAGGTCGATGACGCCGGCCTGGCGCTTGCGCGTTGTCGAACCTTCGACAATCAGCGCTTCGCTTCCGCGCGCGGTGAGCACCGTCCTGGGCTGCACTCCGAGAAAGGTGTAGCGCCCGATCCTTTCGCCGCCCTCGACCGACTCCAGCAGAAAGCCATACTTCTGCCCGCCGGAGAGGCTCAGGAAGGCCCCGACCGGCGTCAACAGGTCCGCGTTCAGGGTCTTGGCGACCGGAACCAGCGTGGCCTCGCGACTGAGTTCCAGGAACGCGCGATAGTCGGGAGTGAGCATGGAGGACCGCTGCGGTAGGAAGGATTATACGGGAGCGGCGGCGCCTCAAATACGAACCAGACCGGAACGGAAGCAGGGTCCTGCCAAGGCTAGAAGCTCGTTATCATGCGCAGAGAAAAACTGCGCGCCGGCCCAATGGCGTTGCCGGAGAAGAGGCCGCCGAAGTCGATGATGTTCAGCGTGTTGGTCAGGTTCTGGCCGTCGGCCTGAACGTGCACGTTCATGCGCTCGGACTTGTAGACGTCGGCGCCCGCCGAGGCGCTCAGCAGCAGCGACGGATAGATGCGGCCGCGCGCGAAGTTCACGCGATTGATGACCGCCGGCCCGTACTCCTCAAGCGCGGTCTGGTAGTCGCCGGTAAACTCGAACGGCAGGCCGCTGCCGTACTGCACGCCGCCGCCGAACCAGAAGCGCGGCTTCACCTGATACACCCAGCGCGTGAACAGGGTGTTGCGCTGGTCCTGCGAGTCGGGGAAGTGGCCCGTCGTCTGCGTCACGGCCTCCTGCACATCGTCGCCCAGAAAGAGCCCGCCCGACACTGGAAACCAGACGTTGCCGACCATGTAGGAGTAGCTGACGAAGCCGGAAAGGCGATGCCAGTTCGGCACCTCGACCTTCGCCTCCGCCCCGTAGATCAGAGCCTTGCGAAAGGCGATAGGGAAGCTGATGGTCGTGTTTTCGATCTGGTCGTCATCGGCATAGTTGTTGACCTTGCGCAGGTAATAGTTCACGTCGACGCGCAGGTTAGTGCCGACCGCCTTCGACACTCCCGCTTCGTAGTAATTGCCCTGCGACGGCTGGACCGGCAGGCGCAGGAAGTCAGGGTTGATGAAGGCGACCTCGAAGGAGTTGGCCAGCAGAATGTTCTCGAATGACGGCGTCTGGAAGATGCGGTCATACGAGAAGTGTGCGATCAGGCCCAGCTTGGGGAAGTAGCGCGAGATGGCCAGGCGCGGACCGACCGCCTGCCGGTTGACCAGCAGTTGGTAGTGGTCCCAGCGCAGTCCGGCGTTGATGGTCCAGTTGCCCAGCCGGATCAGGTCCTGCACGAAGGCCGACTGCTCCAGATCCGGCCTTTGTCCCTGGCTGGGATAGGCTCCGGGAAAGCTGAAGGTCAGCGCGGTGCCGTCGTCGAACTGGTCCGGGTCGGTGATGATGTAGTTGAAATTTTCGTGCAGCCACGCATTGTCAGACTCCACGCCCACCTTGAACTCGTTGGGGCCGTGGTCAATGGTCATCATCCCTTTGAAGTAAAACTCGCTGAACCAGTTGTGCTGAAACAGAATGATGGGATTGGAAAGGTCGTTCGAGTAGAAGTCGTTGCTGTTATTGCGCACCATGGCGTGCACGTCGGCCACTACCTTCGGCGAGAAGATGTGCTGGTAGCTGCCGATCGCCATGGGCTCGAAATTGTTCGCGTTCTGCCGCTGGCAGGGCGGCCCCGTAGTCTGGCCGGGCGGGTAACAAAAAGTCTGCTGGACGATCTCGTTCGGCAGTTGGTAGCGCGACAGCGCGTAACGCGCGATGAAATTGATGCGGTCATTCGGCGTGACGTCCCGCTGGTAGTTGACGGAAAAGTCGCCGATGGTCCCGGTGTTGGTGTAGTTCTGCGGCACGACCGGGTTGAGATAGTGGTCGGTCTGCGCGCCCGACGCGCTGAAGCCGAGAACATTCTTGCCCCAGGCGTACTGCCCCTGGGCAAACGCGCCGGCGCTGTTGTAGCTTCCGCCGGACAAGACGAACTGCCCGTGAAAGCCAGGTTGCGGGTCGTGCAGGGTATTGACTTCCACCACGCCGCCCAGCTTGCGGCCATACTCGGCGGGAAAGCCGGCGGTGTAGATGGTCATCGAGTCGACGTCGTTGGCGCCGATCTCCGGCCCGAAGCTGGGCGAGCGATTGTCGGTAAGCGGAACTCCGTCCACAACAAATTGCGTCTGGTACTCCGAGCCGCGCGGGTGCAGCACCGCGTTGCCCTCGTAGAGCCAGCCGGGCTGGGTGTCGACCAGGTCCTGAATGGAGCGGCCCGGAAGCGAGGTCAGGCGCTGTTGAATGGCCTCCAAACCAATCTGATTGACCGAGCCGGCGCGGTCCGGGTCGAGTAGCGTTCCTTTTCCTTCGACGGTCACCGACTCCTGCACGGCGGCAACCTTCAGCGCAATCGACAGATCGAACGGGACCGAGGAACGAATATCAACCGTTTGTGAGGCAGGCGCGAAGCCGGTCCGCTCGATGGTAAGTTGATACAGCCCGAATGGCAGCCGCTGCACATTCAGCGCTCCGTCCTCGTTGGTGTCCAGTGCATTGCGATATTGGTTGGCCTCGCTGACCAGTTGGACGCTGCTCCTGATGCCCAGCCCGCTGGGATCGGTCACCTTCAGGCGCAACTCGCCGCGATTACTCTGGGCCAGGAGAACGGTCCCCAGCAGGCCGGGCAGTATCGCGGAAACAAGCAGCCGTCGGTACATAGATTTTGGAAAGGCAACGTCCTATGCGCCGGACGGCACAGGCATCGATTTTACCTCCGGGGGAGCGGTCAGCTTGCGAACGATTGGGTGTCGGCCTACGAGCGGTACCTTTATACGGAACAGCCGATTTGATCCAAGGTCGGCGCCTACCCGCTGGAGTCTTCCAGTTCCGCCTGCAGGCGCTTGAGGGAGGGAATCTCCAGCTGGCGGTTGTCCATCTGAATCAGCCCTTCCGCCTGCAACCGGCTCAGATTGCGCGATACCAGTTCGCGGACCGTGCCGATCTGCGCCGCCAGTTCGGTATTGTTCGCCGGCAACGTCAACGTAACCGCGTCTCCGCTGCGAACACCGTCGGCTTTGCCCAGGCGCACCAGCAGCGCGATCAGCCGGTGTCGAATCGTGGTGAACGAAAGCTCCTCGATGATCCCCACCAGCCGTCGGAGGCGTCCGCCAATCACGCGCAACACCTTGAGCGCGACTTGCGGATGCTGAAGGCAGAGAGTCTGGAAGTGGTCCCGGCTGAAGAACAGCAGCGTGCAATCGCTCACGGCCTGCGCCGATGCCGGATAAGTCCCGCCGTCAAATACCGGCAGTTCCGCGATCGAGCTGCCCGGACCGTCGATGGAAAGCACCTGCTCGCGGCCGCCGGCTGAACTCTTGAAGATGCGAACATGACCCGCCTGCACCATATAGAGTCCCGCGCACGGGTCGCCTTCGCTGAAAATCAACTCACCGGAGGAGTATGTGCGCTGCAAAAGGTGCGAGCTGAGAAAAGCAAACTCCTGCTCAGACAGGCTGGCGAAGATCGCGACCCGTTTCAACAGCGCAAGCAAGTCGGCCTGATGCTCCGCAGGCATGGCAAGGATTCTACCCCGGGGAGCGTAGGTATAGCGGATCATCGGCCTGGGGGTAGTGCCTGATTTCAAAGGACACTACCGGTCTGGGAATCAGGCGGGCCGCTGATCCTGCTCCACCTCGGAGCCATGCTGACCCTGCTCATCGCCGGCCCCGGCGCACCCCGGCGGTCGAGCGCATTCTCGAGCGCAAGCCCTAACCCCGCCGCCGGTCCACCTGCTCCGAACTGTGTTGTCACCCATCCTTTAGGCAAAGGATGGAAATGGATAGGCACCCCGGCATCGCACCTTCCTGAACCCGGGCCTCGGCTGCCACCACCGGGCACTGGATGCCAGAGAACCATCTCTTCTCCAGCGAAGGGAAAGGGTGTTTTCTCTTGACGTCCCCCTTTTATAGGACCCGACGATGCGTCTCGATGAGCTTGCTCAGATAACTCGCCTCGCAGCGCGTGAAGCGCAGCAGATGCCCGCAATTGCCCTTGGCAAACTGATACTGCGGCGTCCGCTGATTGAGCGCCATCAGCAGCGCCGCCGGCTCCGCCCGACACTCGGCCAGGATGAGCACGTCGGCCTTTTCCTGCCAAGCCAGCTCCGCAACGTTAGTCGGCAACCCCCGCCGATTCATATTCCAGAACAGCCACCGCATGTCGCGAAGAGTAGCAGAAAAGCTGTGATGTGGGCTACGAACAGGACGCAAAAAAGCATTCTCTTGTTTCTAAACCGGGTGTATAGTCGCCCCCACGCATTTCTCAACCTCAGTGGTGCCGCAATCGTGACCGATCTTCAATCTGAGCTAGACAGCAAGGTCCGGAACTTGAAGGCGCAGGGCAAGCGCAATAATCTGTTAGCCACCGTCCTTTATGCAGCGGCAGGACTCGCGAGCGCGACAGCGACCGTTTGGACAGCCGCATTGGTGGCAAACAAGAGCGCGCCCACGCCGTGGTTGGCAGTTCTGGCCTCAATCCCAGGCGTGGCCCTTGTTCTCAACGAGACCTTGAAACCAGAAGCCAAGGCTCGCTGGTGCTACGAAAAACGCGCAGCTTTGGAGGCGATTCTCCGCGACTTGAAATACTCAGGTGTTACAGACGCGGAAGCTGTTTCAAAGTGGAACAGTCTCGATATCAAAATGGAGCGCGAGTGGCCCAAGTTCGGTAGCATCGCTTCCAGCCCGAAACAGAAGTCCAAGTAGTAAGGCGACGGGAGTGGCTGATCGAATCCTCCCTTCGCGATAGGTAACAGATGAGAATCCCGGAAACGCCGCGCTCGGTGAGCGAGCTTGATTTGATGAAGCGTCTGGAGGAGTATGCCGAGGACAAGGCTACGTGGTATCCCGACGGAGCAGCACTCGGCAGCGCAGCCAAGCAGTCATGCCGCCTTCTCCATGCCCATATCGTTCAAATGGTCGACCAGGTTTTCGCATATGTGCTTGACCGGGTGACCTCGCATGAAATGGATACTTTCACCATGCACGACCGGATGCATGGTTTGAAAGTGTCGCATTTGATGTGGCACATCCTTTCGCCCGAGCGACGTTTGCGACTATCTCCTCCGGAAATCGCTCTGTTGGTGTACTCAGCGCACCTGCATGATGCAGGTATGGCTCTCAGTCGTGCAGAACGGTCTGCCCGATTGGCCCCGGAGTCTGATTTGTGGGACAAACTTGAGGTCAACCCTGACACAAAGACCCGCCTCGCTGATCTCCGTGGTCAACTGAGTAGGAGCGATCCCGCATCGCCGGCTAGAATTCGTCTTGAGTCCGAGCTCTCCCAGGCGGAGCAGTTTCTGTTGGCGCTCGACACCCGCGAGCGCCACGCCACGACCGAGCGATATCGCGAACTCATCGGGCAGATCTCGGATTTCCACGAAAAGGACAGGAGCCGAATTCCAGATGTCGACCAGTGTCTTAGTTTCGAGGGAGACCCCTTCGAGAAAATGCTCATAGACATCTGCGTCAGCCACAACCAGGACGCCGATGTTTTGATCGAGAAGGACCGCGAAACACCCGAACGATTGCGATTTCCCGAAGCGTACCCGATAGGGAGCACTACGACCGATCTTCATACGGTCGCTGCCGCGCTTCGCCTGGCCGACATCTTAGACTTCGATCGTGAACGGACGCCGTTCCTACTGTTTCATTATCTTGTACCTACTGCTCTCAGTATTCCAGATAACATTTCCGCACTGGAATGGAGTAAACACCTCGCTATCTCGAACTGGGAGATCGGCCAGGAAACCGTTGTTTTTAGGGGGAGATCGACCAACCATATCGTTCACCACGCGATCGTCCAATTTGCGGCTCTAATCGAGTCGGAAATCACCGCGACGCGGGCTACCTTCGGCGTGGGTCGTAAGGATGTTTGGCCTTTTCAGCTTCCCGACACCGTCAAGTCTGAAATTGTTTCGGAAGGCTACCATTATCTCCCCTACCGATTCGAACTCGATGACCAACGTGTTTATCAACTCTTGATGGGCCGGGCGATCTACGAGAATCCGTTGGATGCAGTGCGGGAACTTATTCAAAACGCTGTGGACGCCTGCAGGTACCGGGACACTCTTTCGCAACTATATGAGCCGCACAACAAGCCTGACACACAAGACCGCATCACTGTAACATACGAGGAATCCACACAGGGAAGAAGCTATCCCCTGTTGACGGTTACTGACAGCGGAACCGGAATGGACGCGTGGATCATTGAGCGCTTCTTCTTAAAGGTGGGACGATCCTATTACTCGTCTGGTGAATTCCTCCGCGACCGAGCCGACCTCCGAAAAAAAGGCTTTGACTTCGCACCTGTTTCGGAATTCGGAATCGGATTCTTGTCGTGTTTTTTGTTGGGAGACCGAGTTGAGGTAGAAACAGCAATGTGGGAGCCGGTGAGGGGCGACATTCGTAAACGCCATCTTCAGATTGATGGCCCGACGCGCTTGATCAGAATTCATGAAGACAAGAACGAGGGACTTAGGAGATTTCGTGGGACGCAGGTAAGGATCCATGTCACCAGAACGGACGAGAATTCTACTAAGGAAGCATTCAGTTGGAAAGCGGTAGAGGGGTATATTCGTAATGTCTGCCAGGAACTACCCTACCGAGTCAATCTTCGGTACGTGTCCGAATCGGGTACGGAGATGGGGTTTGTGGATGCTCGTCCACTTGAGGTTCCTGTTCCCCCGACCTATGCTGACCACGTTTACCGGATTCCCCTCCGTGATCACGGTGGTCTAATCGAGGGCGAGGTAGCGATAGTGCCCTACCCCGCTCTACGCCGAGCTGATCGCGAGCTGTTTGGTATGGCGCGTACAACGGTCATGGAACACGCGCACGACTCAGTGCTGCTGCGCGGGGGTTTCAGGGTCGGAAGTGTTCCAGGATTACCCTACACATTTGGTATGGATCTCGGCGCGTATGTGGACGCGAGGGTGCGATTGCACTGGGAGTCGCAAACAAACCTACGTCACATGCAGACGAACCTCGCTAGGACCGCTCCGGCTCAGCGGGCGGCTATCGGCCGGACGGTATTCGAGACGTGGATGCGATACCTGTTGGACCATCGAGATGAGCTCATTCCTGGTTTTATCTGGGGGCTCAGTGGTCCGTTGCCGAGCGACCTTGATTTGGCGGACACCAATTTCGACCAGCTTCCCCCAGCAGCCTGGCTTGAGCAGTATGACGCTTACAGCTTGTACGAATTGGCTCGGAATGGCTGGCAATATTGGGTTTACGACCACAAGAACAAGATCGACCGGGTGGAGCGTTGGGAACTGGGAGAGAGCGCCGTTCCGCTCGTTGACACTGGCCTCCAACACGCTATTCTTAAAGTAATATTGCCGAAGATTGCGCCTAAGTGCCTTCTAGACTATGACGGTAGGGTGCGCCTCTATCCGCCCGTTCAAGATTGGCGAGAAGTTTTCAAGTCTTGGCGCACATTTATTAGTCACCCAGTTCGATGGTCGAAAGCTGGGACATACGCTGGGGAGATCGAAGAGTTTCTCTTCGTGGACAGCGGCAGAAGTCCCAAATTGTTCAATGCGAGGTACGCAGAAGGCCTGTCCCAGTTCACAGACGAAGAACTTCATTCTCTCTCCCGTATTCTCCATTCCGCCGCTGATGCACATTCGAAGTCCAAGCCCGTCGTCCTGTCTGAAAAAGCCGCGCTGTTGCTGGAGCGGGCGGTGGAGACGTTTGGCGACTTATCCATCAGGTCATTTGACAAGACGTGTTCGCTCAGTGAATTCAAGGCGAAAACATCACCGCCATGAAATCGGCTGGGCTCCGGGTTACGGACCTTCACTCGCAGTGGCATCCCCATCCGCTCGCGTCGTCTTCCGGTCCACTCCGACTCGATCTCCACCACGCCTTCCATGCCGATCGCGTAGTGGCGGAAGCTGCTCCACTCCCAGTCCTCTGGTTTCTCCACCAACCCGCGGCCCACCGGATTGCGGTGCAGGTATCGTAGCTTCTCGATGCGCTTCTTCGGGTTGTGCACATTGAAATCATAGTAGCGAGGCAGCCAGAACGGCGTCGCAGCGTCGAGGCGCGTCGGACGTGGATTACCGCCGCCGCCGCCTGGGCGGTAGCTCGTCGCCGGGGACTGGCGGCTGGCCTCGGCCGGCGCGCTTGAGGATACGGAGGGTTTCGGGCCGCTTGGCGCGGTCGCCCCGCTCGCGGAAGTACTCGTCGGTGCGCAACGCCGAGAGCTTTTCCGCCACCGCAACGTTGATCAACTGGTTCAGAGCGACGCCTTCGGCTGCGGCGGCTTTGCGGGCCTCGTCAAGCAACGACGGCTGCAGGCGCAGGGCAAAGTTGCTTTGTCTCATCGGCTATCTCCGAATCTTCTCCAGAGCTTCGGGCGGACTCAGGACCGCACAGCGGAAGTTTGCGGCGGTCGTTGCGAGGTCCCGCCGGTTGAAGGTGACGATCGCGTCGGCGCTTCCGCTCACGGCCGTCTCGAGCACCATGTCGTCGTTCGGGTCGCGCAACTGCGGCCGCCAATGAAACGCCAGATGCACCGGAACCGCAACGGCAGCCACGTCGTCCAGCACACGCTCGACTTCCCTTGCGTTCAAACCGCTGGCGACCAGGTGCTCCGGGCGCGTCAGCACAGCCTCGTACTCCAGCATCAGCGGCACCGAGAGCAGCACCGCAAATCGCTTATCGAGAGCGCCGAGCAAGAGCTGTCGTGAAGCGCCGCGATTGCTGCGCAGCGCGGCAACCACCACGCTCGTGTCCAGCACGTAACGCAGGATCACAATGCTAATGATATCGCAAGCGATATTGCCGAATCAAACCCGCTCGATGTACCACAATGTGGGACATAGAGACGGACACACTCGTGAGGACAGCAGGTCCCTCCACTCCGCTGCGCTCCGGTCGGGATGACAACCTTGATAAATAGCTCGTGGCTAGCGGCTCGAAGCTAATTGCTGGTCGCTAATTGCTTCTTCACCCGCTTCATGATCTCTTCGGCTAATTGAAGATACGCCTGGGCGCCACGGCAGTCGGGGTCATACAGGATTGCGGGCTTGCCGTGGCTGGGGGCTTCGGCCAATCGGACGTTGCGGGGGATCGCGGTCTTGCACATCACGTCGCCGAAGAAGTTGCGCAGCTCGTCGGCAACCGACTGCGCCAGGTTGGTGCGCTCGTCGAACATGGTGAGCACGACGCCCTCGACCGCGAGCGTGGGGTTGAGCTGCTCACGAATGCGCTCGATGGTGTCGAGCAGTTCGGTGACGCCTTCGAGGGCGAAGTACTCGGCCTGCATCGGGATAAGCACCGAGTCGGCGGCGACGAGCGCGTTGAGGGTGAGCAGGTCAAGCGCCGGCGGGCAATCGATGACGATGAAGTCGAAGCGCGAGCGGATGGGCTCGAGAGCGTGGCGCAGGCGGTACTCGCGGTAGTCGACTGTGACCAGCTCGATGTTGGCGCCGATGAGGTTCTTGTGCGACGGCAGGGCGCTGAGGCGGTCGAGCTCGGTGGGCTGGAGCGCGACGTCGGCCGGGAGCTCGCCCATCACTACCTTATATGTGTTAGGGCGGTCGGGGTCGCGGGTGAAGCCGAGGCCGCTGGAGGCATTGGATTGCGGGTCGCAGTCGACGAGCAGGGTGGGGGCGCGGCGCGTGGCGAGCGAGGCGGCGAGGTTGATGGCGGTGGTGGTCTTGCCGACGCCGCCCTTCTGGTTGGTGACTGCGATGACTCGTGACATGGGTGCTCGCTATTGGTGAAGCTGGCGCGGCCATGTCAGCCGCGTCGCCGATTGCCGGGATGGCGCGGCCGGGACGATGCGACGGGCGAGGCCTGGATATCCGATCTGGCGGCAAATGCGCTCGGCGCCAGCCGCTCCCACAAACGATACCGCCAACTTGCGGGATATCACCGCACGGATGCGGGACGACGACCGAGGCCAGCCACTCCCTCAAGGTTGTTCTGCCTGGAACAGTTGGCCCGGTCTTTGGGCTAAAGGCTCGCTATCCTGCGGCTGAACGATCCGCTGGCCCCAAATGGCTTTAAGGCTATTCCGGGCTGCCGCCCATCATCAGACTAGGTGCCGCCACTCATCAGACTAGAACGGAGGCAGTCCAGGAGCAACCGGGGAGGAGGTCGGATCAGCGGTTTTCGGAGGAAAAGCTGTGAAATTCGCGCGGCATTCGGGGCAATGAACTGATTCTGAGGGAGCTAGGCCGATGGCCAGGATGTGGAAAGCAGCGTCGGGCGCTGCGGCTGGGAGACCGGGGCCTCGGACTGGCGATGCGAGGAAGCATGTCCGTTGGCCGGGGGCAGCGGGGGTTGGTGATGCGGGAATGTGGGCCTTGGCCGGGAGTTGGATTGGCGATTTCGTCGCTGAAGCTGGAGTGGCGGGGAATTGGCCTCCCGGGCCGCGGCGGCCAGAAATTGTTCTACGTAGAACAATTCGGGTGGGACCCCTAGAAAGGCGGCGAAAGCACAGCGGATCGGAGGCGGGGTATCTGAGAGCGCGGCCCCTGGGCGTTTCTGGCCTTTGCGACTCATCAAACAAACCCGGGCGATCTGCCTCGGCCACGGAGGAAAATGTTCTACGTAGAACATTTTTCGTCGTCCTAGCGCCCCGAGAGGGCCCGATCATCACCGACATTGACGCGAGTCCCTCGAGCATTGGCGCGATCTACCTGATCCTTGACCAGATACCCGTCATGAATCACAGCGCCGTGGTGGCGCAACCCACAATGTCTTCCCATCCAGCGGGTGGGACGGCGCGCCACCGCATCGAGGTTCTTGCGGCTGCTTCCACGGTAATCCCCAATGACCGCCGTGCTTCCCCCACACACGGCGACCCAGTAAAAATAGAACGAACGTTCGCTCTAGAAGCAAAGATGACAGGCCCGGCGGGTTCCATAAGAGGGGATGTCAAGAGAAGGCGCTGGAGGAGAAAAGCGTTCCCCGGCCTTCAGTCCCTGGGTCCGTAGCCGGGCTCGGGTTCAGAAATGTACGGCGGGGCTTCATGTGATCGCCGTCTTCGGACCCCGAACACTCTCCCTAAGTGTCGTCGTAGTCTTCCGTCAAGGAATTCAGGAAGGCCACCAGCGCGGCAACGTCATCCTGGCTGAGCGACATGTTTTGAAACTCCGGCGGAGGATTTCTTAGGCCTCCTTCCCGGGCCAATTGCGAGACGAAAACGTAGAACCCGGCTACATCGGTGAACGAGAGTTTGCTGCCGTTATGAAAATAGGGGGTGGAATCGGCCAGGTCGCGCAGCGATGGCGTCTTGAACTGTGCGGTGGTATTCGCCAGTCCCTGGTCGACCGTGCAGTCGCTCCCCGCGGCACAGACTACGCTCTGCAAATCGCTCTGCGGATTCGGCATGTCCGGATTCAGGTAGACATTCCATAGTCCAAGATCGGCGAACTCCGGATGCCCGGCCACGGCCTCACGCCGGAAGCGTTCGCTGGCCATGGGGTGATTGCGGGTTGCGGGAAGATATTGATCGTAATTCTGATTACGCTCCCCGAGCGATGGGACTTGCAGCTGCGCGAAGGTGCCGTTGCCATTGACGCTGTCATATTCCGCCTGGGAAACGCCGGTGTTGTGAAACTTGAAGTCGGTGAAATTCGGCGCCGTGTGGCAGGCCGCGCAGTTGCCGGCGTGTTGTGAACCGTCGGTGGCGCCTGTAGCCGCCTTCAAGAAAATCTTCAAGCCCGCCAGCTCGGTCGGCCCAAACATAAAAGGCTGCGCGTGATATTGGAACGAACCGTAGCTCCCATCGACGTAGCTAGGATTATTCAACGACAACAGAATGCTATAGAGGCGCTGATTGTACTGAGGCACGGTTTCGCCCGCGATCGGCTGGGTGGGCAGATGATTGATACGGAGAAAGACATCGTAGGGCGACGCTATATAGCGGCCAAAGCCATCCTGCTTGAACAGCAGGCCCTGCATATAGGCGCTAATCAGATTAGCTACGGCGGTCAGTATCTGGTCGTTGGACGCAGTCTGCACATTAAGGCGATAGGAAGTGGGAATAAGGTACTGGGAAGGGATGGACGCGGAGCTTCCAAGAAATAGGGTGGAGTAGGACAGGCCTCCCGAGCGTTGCTGGGCCAAGTCTCCGCTCCCATCGTCCTGCCTGATCACCAGCGCCACCTGAGCGACGGCCTGGTCGTATTGGTCGGGCGTCCATCCAAAGTTGCGGCCGGTGAGGGTTGCCTTCACTAAGTCAACCGGGCTGTCGAATTCGCCGTCGGAGTGTAGAAAGGTCGGACCGCTATGCGATTGCAGCGATCCCACCATCTGGATGGCGTTGCGCGGCGTGTGATCGAAGCCATTGATGAGGCGCGGTATGGGGCTGCGGCTAGTGAAGTCGGCATAGGTGCGATTGCCCGCGCCCGGCACTCCTTGAAACTCGGTTACAAAATGGCACGACCGGCAATTAATGGACTGGCCGGCAAAGGGCCCCGGAAGTGTGCCCGAGGTGGTCTCCACCTGTTGCACGACGGGGTCGCCGACGGCCAAAGGATTGTTGACGCCGGTCATGTTCGCGGCAAAATACTCCGCGAAGCGGGTGTCGAGGAAGAGCCGTTCCCCCAGCGCCTGGGCCGCAGCCGGCGCTCCCGGAAGCGAAGCGTCGGTGTCGGCACTCTGGAAACTGGGAGCACTCCCCGATCCGCAGCCATTGAGCGAAAGTAGAATAGCCAGCCCCAAGGCGAGCCAGGAGGAGCCAGCACGGACCCCAAACTTTGACAGCTTCATTGCTTTGCCGCCTCGACTCGATCGTCGGAGTGATTCTCCGTGGACACACCTAAGCTTTTGACATACGCGATAATTTGCCAGCGCGATTGTTCGGGCAAGGAACTCCAGGTCGGCATACCGCGTCGCAGATATCCATTCCGCAGGATCCAGAAAATCTCTCCATCAGTAGCGTTCTGCACTTCAGGAGTGCGCAGGCTGGGACGTTTGCCGTGGCCCAGGGCATCGGCCCCGTGGCATTGGGCACAGTGATCGGCAAAAAGCCTTCCGCCTGCGGCGACCGCCTGCGGTTGTTGGGCATAGGGATTCGCTTTGTTTCGGTCGCCCGGTGAAACGTGTTTCATCCAGGAAGTGTCGGTCGCGGCGCATCGTAGAACGGCCGCCGCCACCGTAACGCCGAGTACAATCTGCAAACGAATTTTCATGGTGTGGTCCTCTGGTCACGCTGCAGATGACGGAAGATCTGTTGAAATTCGTACGACACATTGAAGCGATAAATCACGCCCAGGCTGTTGGCATTGAGCCCAAAGTTGGTACCGAAGGTGACACTAGGGCCGTTGGGAATGTTGAAGGCAACCGTCGGGCCCAGATACTGCGACGTCGCCTTCAGGCCGAAGCCATTGGCGTCGCCCAGGCCACCATAAAGCTCCGCGCCGGCGGCAAAGTTTTCCCTGCAAAAGACGCAAGGCTTGGCGCTGGCGGCCAGCGCCAGAGGACGGCTGATGCCCAGGGCATAGCCGAACTCCCACGGCTCGCTGGAAAAGTCCTTCTCGGAGATAAAGTTTTCCGCAACATTCCAGCCCTTGAAGTCACTCGACAGGATCAGCTTCAATTCCAGCGAGCGCTCAAGGTCACGGCGCGCCTGCGCGTTGGTCAATAGATAGTCGGCCTTGCTGGCATGGCCGGTGACTTCCAGAATGCTCTTCTCGGCCAGGTTTACGTCTTCGTACTCTACGTAGAGGACGGGATTAACGACGTGCTGGGTTAGGAGCGGCCGAAAGCGGTTTTCCCAGCGCCAGCCTCCAAACACCGTGCTGTCGTTAAAGGTATGTTGGCCGCTCAGATATACCTCGGTAGTCCACCAGGCTTTGGCGCCATATTCGAATTCCAGCGTCTCGCTCAGGAAAGAGTTTCCATACTGCGGAGCGGCTTGCACCGTCTTGGAGGACACTTCGAGGTTGCCCGGTTCCTCCAGGTCCGACGAGTAGGTAACGAAGTAAGGCTTCTCCTGCGCTGAACAATTGCCGGCGACAACCAACAACAGAACCAGCAGGATAAGCGGCACACTGGAGCTTGTGAGATATCCACTATTGCAATTTAGTTTCATCTTGCACCGTTTGGTGTATTTCGCTTCGTCACCTGCCAGACCGCTAGCCATGATTGCTGCACGTTTCGCGTTCGCTTTATGGCCTCTCCAGCAGACTGCCAAGAAACTTCCTCGTGTCGGCCTGAAGGCCTCCTCCGAATAAGAGATGGAAGGCTTGAACGCTGGCCTGAAGACCGGCTCGACTCGAACAACGCTTTACCCGAGGAGTGCCTTACCGCCAGGCCACCAGGACCTATAATACGTAGTTGCAACTGGATTGCAATTAATCCAACTCCATTAGAATCGATTGCGAGTCAAAGCACAATCGTTGCCGAAAGTTTCTGTTGCAGCCCGGTTGCACTTCAATGCAACTCAGGTTGACGTCCCATGCTCTTCCCGAAGGCGAGGGCCGGCGGTGGCTTCCTCGTTTTGTCGTGGTCGGGGGCGCGGTCATGCCCGACGTTTCTTTCTCATGACCGAGCCGGAGGCGCACCGCAATCCGGCGAGGTGCGAACGTGTGGCATCGCGCGAAGAATAGCAATGGAGTAACCGCCGGACCTACGCGGGGGATGGAAGAATGTCGGGTAACCTGTGACGCCGCTCACGGGTGCGCGTGATGCGTGAGCCAGACTGACAGCCCAGGTGTGCGCGATAGTATCCCGTGGGGAGATGCGCCCAGTCCCCGAGGGACTAGCTGGTGCCATGGGTCTTCGTCTCGATTATCTGTCTTGCTGTTTAACCGTCTTGTCGACCGTGCTGGTGGGCCGCCGCATGTGGCAGGGATGGATCGTAGCTTCCGCCAATAGCGCAGTCATTTGCGTGATTGCCCTGCGCACCGCGCAGGTCGGCTTCGTCCCCGCCAATCTCTTCTGCCTGGCTATCTATGGCTACAACATAGTCAAGTGGCGCTCGCCGGGTGGTTAAGGCGGGCGAGCGAAAGCCGAAATTTGCGGCATTGACGAACGGCGGGAAGGCTGTCTCCGTCAAAACCAGACTCAACGTTCTTGAAAACCAGGCTTAACGTTCTTCAAAACCAAACTCAATCAGAGCTTACCTAGTTGTCGTCAGCCTTGGGACGCGGATGCGCTTGCGCTAGGGCAGCGGTGTGTGCGGGGGAAGACTTTGGCGTCGTTGCGACGGAAGACTTCGCGGTGGTCGTGCGGCGCGCCGGTGCGGCTTTGCGCTCGGCGAGCTTCTTGCGATTGAAGTCGTTGATGATGCGGGCGACGTAGGCGTGGGTCTCGCGATAGGGCGGCACGCCGTTGTACTGCTGGACGCGCTGCGGCCCGGCGTTGTAGGCGGCGAGCGCCTTGGGGATGTCTCCGTTGTATTCGAGCAGCAGCTCGCGCAGATAGCGCACGCCGCCGTCGACGTTGTCGGCGGGATCGAAGCTGTCCTTCACGCCCAGCTTGCCGGCAGTTGCGGGCATGAGCTGCATCAGGCCCTGCGCACCTTTGGGCGAAACCGCGCGCGGATTGTTGGCGCTCTCGGCCTTGATGACGCTGGCGATGAAGTCGGCGTCGATCTGGTGCTCGTTGCTGGCGGCGGCGACGATCGCCCTCAGATCGGGCGACTTCGCGGCGGGCGCAACTGCGGTCTCGCGCGGCTCGGGAGGCGCGGGCTCGAAGCTCTCGATCTCGGCGGTGGGAACATCGACGTAGCCGCCGGCGGGATCGGAGCTCATGTACAGGCGCGTGGTGTCGCCGACGACCTCGTGATGTTCGTGGCGGAGGCTGAATCCGTTGCGCAGGTTGGCGAGCTCGGCCGCGTGGAGCGCACTGGTGAGCAGCAGCGCGAGCAATCCCAATTGAGAGACTCGCAATATGCTGGCCGCGGGCTGAAGCCCGCTAGAGAAAAGGGGGAGCTTAATGGCGCACCTAAAGGTGCGCCCCTTCGCCAGAGTGCGCCCCTTCACCAATACGCGGTCCCTCGCCAGACTGCGCCCCTTCACCAATGCGCGATCCTTCGCCAGAGTGCGCCCCTTCATCGCCGAGCTTAACGGATTGCTGAAATAGCTACGCATTTACCTTGGCCGATCCTAGCACCTGCTCGATGGCCGCGGCCACGCCGCTCTCGTCGTTGTGCAGGGTGATGGTCCAGCCACTCTGCTTCAGTTCTTCTGACGCATTCCCCATGATGACCGGATGTCCGGCGAAGGTCAACATCTCGATATCGTTATAGTTATCGCCGATGGCCATGACCTGGTCGCGCGCAAGCCCGCGATGCGCCGCCCAGCGCTCCAGCGCATGCCCCTTGGAGCAGCCGGCGTTGAGGATGTCGACAATGGTGAGGTTGCGGTGATCGTATTGCGTGCGCAGCACGGTGATCGCGTCCTCGAGGCCGCACTGTTGTAGACGCTGCACCGCAGTTTTCATGAGCGCGATTTCGCCGCAGAACATCACCTGGATGGGATCGTCGGTCAGCGCCTGCTCGATAGGCTTGACGTAGGCGATGAAGGGCGCGTTCTTCTCCATCCAGCGCTGGATGACGCCGTAGAGGCGGTCGCGCTCTTCGCAAACGATGGCGCCCATGCCCTCTCGGTCGAAGGTGACGACGGTGTTGTCGCGGAAGTCGCGCATGGCGCGGCAGAGCTGGATGGCGGTGGCTTGCGGCAGCAGGTCGCGATGGAAGGATTCGCCGCGGGTGGAGCGGGTGACCGCGCCGTTGGAGCTGACGATCCAGAGATCGAAGCCGAGCGACTGCGCGATGGGCAGCGCGAAATCGTGGCGGCGGCCGGTGACCAGCACGGTCTCGATGCCGAGCTGGTGCGCGCGTTGCAGCGCGTCGAGATTGGCGGGAGAGACCTGCGAGCGCGAATCGAGGAGGGTGCCGTCGATGTCGATGGCGATGAGGCGAACGAGGGGCACGTTATTAGTGTAGAGGATTCGGGCGGGCGTGGTTTGCTTGGCGTTCGGAACAGGCGGTTATCTCATTTGCATTGCGTAAATCCTGCTGCGCCGTGCCAGAATCGCGCGATTCAAGAAAGGCGAACAATGCGGCGAATCCTTCTTGCACTATTGCTCGCGCTGATCCTGGGCTCGAGCCTTGCGGCACAAAGCAACACCGCGCCCGCGCCGGCCGCTCCGGATCCGCTGTCGGCGATGGCCTGGTTTGTCGGCGGGACATGGACGTCCGACGTGAAGGACACGTCCGATGGCACGGTGACGCATGTTGAGGAGCGCATTCGCTGGTCGCCCAACCATCAGGAGATCGTGTTCAATGTCGACTTCAACGGCAAGCCGCATTATGACGGCTTCTACGCCTTCAATCCCGCGACCAAGAAGATCGACTTCTACTACACCAGTTCCAAGGGTGAGCTCACCATCGGCACGGTAACGCCCGATCCCGACGGCAAGACCTTCCACCAGGAGTTCGACATCATGCACACGAACGGCACGACCGGGCACCTGCGCTCGACGTTGGTGCGCGACGGCGATAATGCCTACGGGTTCTCGGTACTGATGCAAAAGAATGGCGAGTGGCAGCAGGTGTTTCACATGCGGTACGAGCGGAAGGCGGAGTAAGCGCGGCCGCTTTTTCGTCGAGCTGGTGGTTTGTATCAGGGCACGACTTCAGCCGTGCCCTGTTACAAAGCATTCCAACAGCGAGTTTTCAGCAGCCCGTGAAGCCGTGCCTGTCACAGAGCGGCGCGCGACGCGACCCTAGTTCACTCCCACCGCGCGCTTCACCGGCTGGGGCAGCGGTTCCTCGTGCTTCGGACAGATGCTCCGGTACGAGCAGAACGAGCAGGTGAAGCTGGGCTTGGGGTCGAACTCTCCGGCGGCAATCTTCGTGGCGATGGCGGCCACCTCCGCCTCGGCATCGCGCAGGTCCTTCTCGGAGCGCTGCGATTCGATCGCGGTGCTGTTCTCCAGGTTGATGAACACGAGGGCTTGCGGCTTGTGCCCAAGACTCTGTGCCGCCAGCGCGTAAATCGCAAGCTGAAGGCTGTCGTCGGCATCTTCCTGCGTCTTGAGCTTGCCGGTTTTGTAGTCCACGACGGCGACCGCGCCGCCGCCAAGGTCGTCGAGCCGGTCGAGCCGCCCGCGCACGCAGGCCTCGCCAATCTCCAGCACAAACCGCTTTTCGGTGTGCAGCACCTTGCCCGCAGGCCGCGCGAGCTCCGAGCGCAGGAACGACGCAAGCTGCTCGCGGCCCTTCGCCTCGTACATCTCGCGCTGCAAGGGTTCGGGGATGTTGGCCTTGGCGAACTCGTCGAGGAAGCAGGCGACGACCGTCTGCTCGGCAAGCGGGCGTCCGGCGCGCACGCCGTCAAAGTACGCCTTCAGCGCCAGGTGCATGGCATTGCCGAACTGCGGCGCAGCGCCCGCTTCTTCGGGGAGGCGCCAGTCGTAGCGCAGCTTGTATTTCAGCGGACAACTTTCGTACGTCTGAAGCGCGCTGGCACTTAGCTCCAGCAGGCGCGCATCATCGCGTGCGGCGAGCTGCGTCCACTGCGAGACCGTGAGCAGAGGTTCGGCGGCGGCGGCGGCGTGCAATTGCGCAATCTGCGGCGCCGGTAACACCCGGCAATCGATCGCACCCGCCAACTTTGACGGGCGCGCGGATACCAGGTCGCGCAGGTAGCCCTTGGGCGGAACCGGCTGGCGCTTCTCGCGGCCCGCCTTGCCGCACAGATACAGCTCGTCCATGGCGCGGGTCATGGCCACGTAGAACAGCCGGCGCTCTTCCTGCTCATGCCGCAACTTGGGATTGGGTTCATGGGCATCGCCACCGGTGCGCAAGTGCGCCGGGAACTCCACCAGCGACTCCTTATAGTTGCCGGGAAATGAACCTGACCCGACGCGCACCACGAACACGCGACGGAACTCCAGGCCTTTGGCGGCGTGCACGGTCATCAACTGCACGGCATCGTGGCCGACATCGATGTCCCGCAAATCAGTGGGCTGGAGCGCGGCCACCGGATCGTCTTCGTCGCTTTCCTCCACCAGCGCTCCGCCGGCCTCGGTGCAGAAGGTCGCGACATACTGAAGGAACTCGGCCAGCTTGCCTTCGCCGCTGATCTGCTTCGGCTTCCTGCACCAGCGCTCGGCGAAGTCGCGCAGGCGGCCGAGCGGCATCGAGTCGGGCAGCTCGAAGGCGCGCTTCACGATCTCCATGGCCGCGGGCAGCGTGTTCTCCACTGCCAGCAATTCGTTGCGCGCCGCACGGATGCTGTTGACCACCTCAAGGCCGCCGGGGACTTTCTCCAGCGCGGCCTCTGCCGAAACGCCTTCGCCGCAGAGTGCCAGCTCGGTGCGGAAGTGCTCGGGATCGACACTGAACTTGGCCAGCGCCGCAACGCGAAACAATGCGACCGGATGCGACGAATCGAGAATGCGCAGCGCAGCCATGGCGTCGCGCAACTCCGGCGTGTGAAACAGGTCCGCGCCCTTCACGCGTACGGGAATACCGCGCCGCGTCAGCTCAGCCACAATCGCATCGCGATGGAAGTGGTTGCGATAGAGGACCGCAATCTGCTTCAGCTCGGTCGCGGGATTCTCGCGGCGCAACGCCTCGATAGTGTCGGCAATGAAGCCGGCCTCGTGCCCGGCGCCTTCATGTGCGATGGCCTGCACGGGCATAGCGGTGGCGAGCGTGGGCTCGCGCTTCAGGCGCTCGCAGCCCAGCGCTTCGCGTTCGCTGTTCCGGTCGAGACTGACGATCGCCGGATTGCAGCGGATAATCTCGTAGGCGCAGCGCAGAATGGGCAGCGTGGAGCGACGATTGGCCGACATGGTGACGCGCGCGACACGCTCGGGGCCGAAGGCCTTGAGGAACTGGTCGAAGGCGCCGCTGTTGGCGCCGCGAAACTGGTAGATGGCCTGGTCGGGATCGCCGACGGCGAAGACGTTGGCCTCGTCGCCCGCCAGCAGGCCGGCCAGACGGATTTGCGCGACGTTGGAGTCCTGAAACTCGTCGATGAGGATGAAGCGCGCGTGCCGCTGCGCGCGCTCCAGCACCGACTTGCGGCGCGCCAGCAGATCGACGGCGCGCGTCATGATGTGGCCAAAGGTGCCGAGGCCCTCGTCCCGCAGCAGCTCTTCGGCGAAGCGAAAGGCGCGGGCGACCTCGCGGCAGCGCGCCAGTACTTCATCGTCGGGCATGGCCTCCGCTTGCTTGCGCTTGTCCATGCGCGGCAGCGGCAGCTCGCGGCGCTCCAACCCGGCGACATACGCGTCGTAGTCGTCAGGGGTCCGCAGCTCGTCGTGGCAACTGCTGAAAAACTTCAGCAGGTCTTCCAGAAACTTTCCGGGCGCGGCGGCCTTGATGTAGTGCTCAAGCTGCATTTCGCCGATGCGGCGGCGCAAGAAAACGAATAGGTCTTTGTCGTCGAGCAGCTCGAAGGTTGCGCCCGCCTCGTGCAGCAGCTTGTAGCAGTAGCCGTGGAAGGTGTGCGCCTGGAGGCCGTCCTTGAGCAGCCGCCGCGCCGCACGCTGGCGGTCCATGTCGGGATAGAGCGATGCCTGCTGCTTGGGGTACAGCAGCGCGGCCACGCGCGCGATCAGCTCGGCGGCGGAGTTGCGCGTGTAGGTGACCGCAAGGATTTCGTTGGGGCGCGCAGCGCCGGTCTGGATGAGGTGCGCGATGCGGCGCGCCAGCACCGTGGTCTTGCCCGTGCCCGCCCCGGCGACCACCAGCATGGGGCCGTGGATGTGCTCGATGGCGCGGCGCTGGTCGTCCGTGGGGACGAAGTCGTGATGGCCGTTGCTGGACACGCAGGCTCCGGGGCGCGAATAAAAAGCGAAGACATTATTATATGCAATCGCGGCGATTTGTTACATGTGAAAAGCGGACCGAGAATCCAAAAAGCTGCGTGAAGAGGTAAGGCTGGGTTGGAAGGGCACGGCTTCATAGGTTGATAAAAAACTCCCTGCAGTATTCGGCTGGGTAGTGCGGGCCTTCAGGCCCGCGTTAAACGCGATCCTAGAACTCGGCTTTAGCCGCCGGGTGCTTCGGTTTGCCGCGATGGCCGGCTGGTTTCGCGATTTCCCGATGGGCACCTCAGGGCCTAAAGGCCATCTCTCATGCGAGGCGAAACGCGGCGCTCAAGCGCCGCACTACCCGAGCCGCGTTTCCCTGAGTTCTTCCAGCAAAATGTGGAGGCGTGTTCTTTCAAGGCAGCTGATGACGCCAGACAGAAGGCGCCGGTTGGTGCAGGAATTCGCGGTTAGAGTTCCGCTCGCGCGATCGCCAGCGCGGCGATGGCGGCGGTTTCGGCGCGGAGGATGGTCACCCCGAGTGAGCATGGGAGGAATTGCGCGGTGGCGAAAAGTTGTAGCTCGTCAGGCGTCCAGCCGCCTTCGGGGCCGACGGCGAGCGTGAGCGATTGCAGCTCGTGCACGCGCAGAATGTCGCTCAGCAATGCGTCGTGTTCGGTTTCGGCGAGGACGAGGTTCAATCCACTTCCGGCAGAACAGCAGGTCCCTCCACTCGTCGCTTCGCTCCTCGGTCGGGATGACACATCCTTCTTGTTCTCGGCATTGAGTTCGAAAACGTCCTTCAGCTTTAGCGGCGCGGCGATTTCTGGCGGGGTGGTGCGGCGGGATTGTTCCGAGGCTTCGCGGGCTATGCGGCGCCAGCGTTCTATGCGCTTCTCCGCCGCGACGGCCAGGTGCTTTTCGGTGCGGCGCGCGATCACGGGGACGATGGTCGTCACGTTCAGCTCGGTGCATTTTTCGATTGCCCACTCCATGCGATCGAATTTGAAAACGGCCAGCAGCAGCGTAATCGGAACCACCTCGCTGGCCGGAAGTTCTTCGCCCAACGCAAACTCCACGCGATCGTCGGCAGCGCTGATAACGGTCGCACGGCGCACGATTTCGCCGCAGGCGACTTCGAACTGCTGCCCCACTCGCGCCCGCAACGTGCGCGCCAGGTGCGCGGCGTGCGCTCCGGTGAGCGCGGCGCGGTCGGCGGAGAACTCGTCGGCAATCCAGCGGCGGCGGGTCATCGGGTGAAGATTAGCAGAATGGTGGCGATGGCCAGCGCGGCGTACGCCCCGCCGAAGATGCGGTTCTGGCGCGCCAGCGTGTCCTCGTTGAAGGCGTGGCTGTTCAACACAAACTCGAAGGCCGACACCATGCCGATGAGCACCGCCATGATCAGCCAGCGCTGCTGGCGCATGTGCGTGCGCAGCACGAAGACGATGGCGATCGCTGACAGGCCGAGGTAAATTGCGCCGCCGAGAAACGCGCGCTTGCGGCGCTTGGCGTCCTGATAACGCGCGAGCACGATGCGAGCCAGTTCGCGCGGCCGCGCCATGCGCGCCAGTGCCGGCAGCGCGGTGACGATGAGCAGGAACCAGGCGTAGATGCGAATTGCCTTGTCCACGACAGACAGTGTCAGTGACCAGTGGTCAGTGGCCAGTTGGGTGTCCCTGGTCTCGCCGCGTTTGGGCCCGGGAGTCAGTAATGTCCGAAGCGTAGCGATGAGCAACGAACCCGAACAGCGAAACCCAGGTCTCGAAACCGCGAGACCTGGGGCACCCGGCTGCGGCGCCGCCGGTTAGATCTGCCGGCGGACTCACTTACAGCATTGTGACCACGCCGCTGGCGAGATCGTAGTATCCGGCGACCACCTTCAGCTTGCCATCCTTCACCATCTCCGAGATGACGGGAGAGGCCTGGCGCAAGAGCGTCGCCTGGATCTTCGCGTTGGCCTTGATGGTGGCTTCCAGATCGGGGCCGGCCTGATCCACTGCGGGCTGGATGTGCGGGAACAGAGAGCTGATCTGCCCGGGCACGCCCTTGCCCTGGATAGTGGCCTTGACCGCGCCGCAATTGGAATGGCCCATCACCAGAATGGCCTTGGTGCCCAGCACTGCGGCGCCGTACTCGAGGCTGCCGATGAGCTCCGGCGTGATCACATTGCCGGCTACGCGCGTTCCGAAGAGCTGGCCGATGGTCTGGTCGAAGACGATCTCCATCGGCACGCGCGAGTCGGCGCACGACAGGACGGAGGCGAATGGCTCCTGGTGCGGCGCGGTTTGCTCGCGCAGCTTCGCCAGTTGCTGCGCCGAGGCGTTGATGCCGTTGGAGAGATAGCGTTTGTTGCCGGCCACCAACTCGGCGATGGCGGCGTCAGGTGTGGTGATCTCGGCAGCGAAGACCGCCGCGGGACTCACCAGGTCCAACCCGCCCAGCGCGATTCCGGCAGCGCTTCCGGCGAGACCAAGTTGTAGCATGCGGCGGCGGGACAGGGTGTTTGGTTGCGAAGACTCCTTCATCGCGCACTCCTTGGAAGTGATATGACCGCGTGCGTAAAAGGGTCGTCCATCCGGCACAAACTTGCAACCCCAATATGCAATAATGGCCGCGCTATGCACCGAAGCACTCCTCGCTTATTGCTGATTGTCGCAGTATCGCTTGCCTGCTTGTCGTTCGTGACCGCGCAAAATAAACCGGCGCCCGCGCCGCAAGCCTCGCAATCCAAAGCCGATGACGCCATGGAACTGGTCAGGCAGGGCGAGGCGCTCGTCCGCGACGGCAAGCCGGACGAGGCGGTAGCGCTCTACCAACGCGCCGCGGAACTCGATCCCGACCTCTACCAGGCGCAGCTCTTTCTCGGCGTCGCGCTGGACTTGCAGGCCAACTACGACGAAGCGCGCAAGCACCTGGCGAAGGCCATCGAGCTGGCACCACCGGAGCAGGCGGTGCAGCCGCTGCGCGTCATGGCCGTGTCGTACGCGTTTCAGTGCAACACCGACAAGGCTTCCGAGTACGAGCGCCGCGCCTTCGATCTGCAATACAAATGGAACAAGCTGTCCGATGCCGCGGGTACGGCCGATGAGCTAGCGCGCATCTACCTTGAGTGCGGCGACTACGACAACGCCTTCCAGTGGTATCAGACGGGACACCTGACTGCGCTGAAGGGCCCCGACATCAAGCCGGCGGAAAAAGATTTGTGGGAGTTTCGCTGGGAGGCGGCGCTGGCGCGCATTGCGGCACGCAAGGGACAGGGCGACAAGGCGCGGCAGCATCTGGCGGCGGCCAAGGCCATCCTCGACAAGAACGACAACCCCGACCAGAAGCGCTTTCTTCCGTATCTGGAAGGATATGTGGCGCTGTGGACCGGCGACTACAAAGGCGCGATTGCCGACTTGCAGAATGCCGACCAGAAGGATGTATTTGTGCTGAGCCTGCTGGCGCAGGCGTACGAGAAGGCGGGCGACAAGGCGCAGGCGATCGACTATTACAAGAAGGTGCTGACCGTGAACGCGCACAATCCCACCAACGCGTTTGCGCGGCCGCTGGCGAAGAAGAAACTGGCGGAGCTGGATTCGGCGGCAGCCAGCAACAGGTAGAGCGAGCCTTCAGGCTCGCGTCTCCCGTCCTAGATAAGCGGAGGTGTGAGCAAGGTGGTCATCGCGATGACCACCTTGCTCACACTCAGGGAGGGGAACTGCCAGGGCGCCAGCCTAAAGGCTGGCTCTACCTGATCGAACTATTCCAGCTCTTCCGCCAGACGCTGGGCGGTGTGCTCCACCTTGATGGCCGCACCGTCCTTGTCCAGGCCGCCGCGGATTTGCATCACGCAGCCGGGACAATCCATCGCCACCAGCGGCGCGCCGGTGTCCTTGATGTTCTTCAGCTTGCGCTCAAGGATGGGCGCGGAAATCTCCGGCAACTTCAGCGAATACGAGCCGCCCATGCCGCAGCACATGTCGGCCTCGTACATCTCGGCGATCTCGTAGCCCGCCTTGGTCAGCAGCTCGCGCGGCTGCTCGGAGACATTGAGGGTCCGCTTCAGGTGGCACGAATCGTGATACGTCACCTTACCGAGCTGCCGGCCTTCCTTGAACGTCAGGCGTCCTTCGTCGACCAGCTTCTTCACCAGGCTGGAGAAGTCGGTGACCTTCGCGGCAAGCTCGTGCGCCCGGGGCAGGGATTCGGTTTGGCCAAGGCTCTCGAAGTTCGCGATGAAGTCGTGCTTCAGGGCGACCGTGCACGTGGGACACGCCGACACGACGTACTGCACGTCTTGCGACAGCAGGGCGTCGATGTTGTCCTGCGCATTCTTCGCCGCAACTTCGTAGGCGCCGCTGAAGCGCGCGGGTGCGCCGCAGCACGTTTGGCCTTCGGGGAAGATGACCTCGATGCCGGCCTTGTTCAGGATCTTCACTACGGACTCGCCCATCTCCGGATAGGCGAAGTCGATGAGGCAGCCGGAATAGAAGGCGGCCTTCTCGTGTGGGGTAGAGCGGCGCTTCTGCGTCGCGTCTGTGGCGGTCGCGGTCGTAGGGATTCGCGTCGACTCGGTAGAGCGGGCCTTCAGGCCCGCGTCCACGTCGCTCTCTTGTGATTGGAGTTCCGCCGACTGCGTTGCAGTCGGCGGAACTCCGGAAGTCGTGGTTGTTGCCTGGACGCCAACCTGAAGGTTGGCTCTAGCCTCTGCGACCCGCTGCTCGATCTTCGCGAACCTGTCGCGCAGAGGCGTCTCGGCAATCGCGGGCAGGCTGCGAAACTCCGTCATCTCGCCGAGGAAGAACGGCAGGTGGCGGATAAATCCGTCCTTGGCCAGCGGCTTCTGTGCCAGCGATGCGGTGCGCAGCATCGAGTGGAACAGCCGGCGATTGTTGACCACCGAGAAGATGGCCTTCTGCGCCAGCGGCTGCCCCTTCTCGACCGCGAGCCTGCGTCGCAGCTCGAGTATCAGGCCAGGGATATCGATCATGCCCGGACACACCTGCGTGCAATTGCCGCACTGGATGCACAGGCTCTGGATTTCGTCCGACGCCTTCAGCGCGTCGAACCACGCCGTGAGAATCGTCCCGATGCCACCGGTGTAAACCTTGCCGAAGACGTGGCCGCCGACCAGCCGAAACACCGGGCACACATTCAGGCACGAGGCGCAGCGAACGCATTGCAGTGCCTGCTTGAACTTCGGATCGCGCGACATCTCGGTGCGGCGGTTGTCCATCAGGATGACGTGCAGTTGCTTCGGCGTGCCGTCGGTGTTGGGCACGGGGCCGCTGACCATCGTGACGTAGCTGGTGAGCAGTTGCGCCGTGGCGCTGCGCGGCAAGGCGGTGAGCACCGGTACCACGTCGGCAAAGTCGGCCATCAGCTTCTCGATGCCGACGATAGCGACGTGAATTTTGGGCAAGGTCGTTACCAGACGCGCGTTGCCCTCGTTGGTGACTATGACCAGCGTGCCGGTTTCGGCGACGGCGATGTTCGCGCCCGTGATGCCCATCTCGGCGCTCAGGAACTTGGCGCGCAGCTTGCCCCGCGCGAACTTCACCAGCTTGGGAATGTCGGGCGGCTGGCCCTGCTCGACCTTGTCGCTGAAGACGTCGGCGACTTCTTCCTTGGTCATGTGGATGGCGGGCATCACCATGTGCGACGGCGTCTGGCCGGCGAGCTGAATGATCCACTCGCCCAGATCGGTCTCGCGGACCTCGATGCCGGCCTTCTCCAGGAACGGGTTGAGATGAATTTCTTCCGACGCCATCGACTTCGACTTCACAATGGTCTTCACGCCGTTCTGTTGCGCCAGATTGAGGATGTACTCGCGGACTTTTGCCGGGCTGTCGGTGCGGAAGACCTTCGCGCCGCGCGCTTCGATCTGCTCAGTGAAGCGCTCGGCCAGCTCGTCAAGGTGCGATGCGGCGTAGCCCTTGCGGTCGGCGATCTGCGCCCGCACGGCTTCGAAATCGATACCCTCGTATGCCTTCGCGCGGCTCACGCGATAGGCCTCGGAGAAGCGGCCCAACGCGCCCGTCAGGTTAGGGTTGTGCAGCGCGGTGTTGATGGAGTCGCGAAATTCCTTGCGCATCAGTTCACCCCCGCCATCTCGTCGACAAAGACGATGATGAGTTTTTCCGGGCCATGCACGCCGATGGTGAGCACGCGCTCGATGTCGGCGGTGCGGCTGGGCCCGGTGATGAACGAAATGTAGTTGGTCTGCTCGGGCCGGATTTTGCCGAAGACCGCCGGCATGTCGGGCAGCAGGCGGCTGGTCTCGATGATGGCGATGTGGATGACGGGCAACGTCGAGGCCAGGCGGCGCTCGATGGGCGCGGCGTCCTGCACCAGCGAGCCGGTCGAGGCCATCGCCCAGTCGAGCTGGCTGATGCCGACCTTGGCGGCGGCGGCATTTTCACGCGTGACCTCGAAGCTCAGCCCGGGAACGCAGGCAGCGAGTTCCTGCTTGTTCACGGAGCGCAGGAATGTGCCGTCGGCCCAGACGGCGTACGAGCCGGGAGAGTCGGCGATGCCGGCTTCATGCAGGTACCTGACGATGAAGTCGAGGGCCGCGGCCTTATAGGGGAAGCGGTGGACCTCGGCGCTGACGGCTTCGGCGCGGAGCTTGAATTGTTCGAAGATGGCTTGCATGGCGGACCTCCGCTCTTCGACTTTCGCCGTTCGCCGGACATCCGTCGCGTACAGTCCTGGCGAAGAGCAAAACGCGAAGAGCGACGGATCCAGCATGGCAGGCGGGTGAACGTGGCGCTGTGACCTGCGTCGCCGGAGGTTGTGAGGAGGTCACAACGCGACAGAACCAGCGTAATTCCCGCATGCTTGTCCTCGCAGGGCATGCTTTCCGGTGCGGCACGCTCACCGCCCACCACACAGTCTCGCTTACGGCGGCCCGCTCCTTCGCACCAAAAATCAAAGGGGACGCTCGCGCGTCCCCTTTGCAGTACGGATTCGAAGGTCCAAGTTAGTGCTTTTTGGACTTCTTCGCAGCCTTCTTCGTTGCCTTTTTCTTAGTTGCCATTTCTATTCTCCCTTTTCCATTTTCATGGAAGCATTGCGACGTTACATCATCGCAATTTGATAGTTGTATAGAGTCATTGAAAAAAATAGTCAAGAGAAAAACGCGCGCTCAGGTGAGCAGCTCGACGACAACACGCTGCGAGGTTCGCGCCTCAGCGCCGCCGAGTTCACCTCTCGCCACATCCCGCGCGCTTGCGCGAAATTTACGACCTGCTGAGACCCGCATGAACACTGGCGATTTAGCATCCGAGAAAAAATCGCGGAACCATGGCCGCGACGATGCCATGGTTCGCGTCCCGCAGAATCGCCTCGGAGCACTCGCCGGAGAAGATTAAAAAAAATTTGCGTTTGCTCGCCGGTACCGGCCTCAGAGGACGTTTTCTTTGCAGCGCGGAAGCGCAACGCGTCTTCCGATTGACCCCCGACGCCCTCAGCGCATCATGCGCAGCACCGCTCCGCTCAGCGCATCGTGCCAGGCATGAGCGATCATCCCCGGGCGCAGGCTCTTCCGCCACCACGCCAGCAATCCGAACATCAGCCCGAAGAGCGCGATCAGCGTCATGCGCGCCGCGCCCTCGTAGCCGTGCGACGCGCCGAACACCGCCGCCGAGAGCAGGACCCCGATCAACATGGAATCGCCCACCATCGCCGCGAACTGGCGCTGCAAATATCCCCGGAAGATGATCTCTTCGCAAAAGCCGGCGGTCGTGCTGGTGCAGAACCACACCGCCAGCTCCAGCCGGGTACCGGGAGCGAGGAAGCCGAGCGACTTGCGCATGGCTTCCATCTTGCCGCCCTGGTCGAGGTGCATCAGATGCGCGGCCAATCCCAGCACGAACAGCGCGGAGCCCCAGAAGGCCGCGGCATACACCACATCGAGGAAGAAGTCCTCCCACGTGGCCCAGCGTCCGCCGATCAGCTCGCGCATGGGGATGCGCTTGCGAATGCCCAGCCACACCAGTCCCACCAGGATCCACTCCCAAATCATGGTAGCGATGTATTCCGGCAGCTTGCTGCCGCCGGCGACCAGCGGATGCTTCCCACCCGTGCCGGCCACCGACGCCAGCAGCAATAACGAAACGAGGAGGACGGAGTGCCACCAGGGCGCGAGCAATGGTTTCCGGCTTTGGGCAATCGGCAGCTCAGGAGGGATTTGCGCGTCGGAAGCCAAGGCAGCACCATCTTATAATGTTCGGTTACGACTTCATCGCAGGAGCTAGTGTCATGGCGTCGGAAGACATCGTCATCGTATCCGCAGTGCGTACTCCCATCGGAAAATTTCAAGGCTCGCTCTCCGACCTTACCGCGCCGCAACTGGGCGCAATCGTGGTGCGCGAGGCCGTGCGTCGCGCTGGCATCGACCCCAACATCGTGGACGAGTGCATCATGGGCAACGTGGTGCAGGCGGGCCTGGGACAGAATCCCGCGCGCCAGGCCGCGCTCAACGGCGGACTGCCCGATCGGGTCGCCGCCATGACTATCAACAAAGTCTGCGGCTCGGGCCTGAAAGCCGTGGGGCTGGCGGCGCAGGGCATCCAGACCGGCAACGCGGAGATCGTCGTCGCCGGCGGCATGGAGAGCATGACCAATGCGCCCTATCTTCTTATGACCGCGCGCAAGGGCTTTCGCCTCGGCGATCAGAAGGTGGTCGACTCCGTGGTGCATGACGGACTGTGGGACGTTTACAACGACTATCACATGGGCACCACCGGCGAGAACGTGGCGGAGAAGTATCACATCACGCGCGAAGAGCAGGACGAGTACGCGGTGAACTCGCATCGCAAGGCGATCAGCGCCATCAAGGAGTGCCGCATCAAGGACCAGATTGTTCCGGTGGAGTTGCCCGCGAAGAAAAAGGGCGCGGCGCCAGTGATGTTCAGCGTGGACGAGTCGCCGCGCGAGGACACAACGGTCGAAGTGTTGCGCGGCCTGAAGCCCGCGTTCAAGAAGGACGGCACGGTGACGGCGGGCAACGCGCCGGGCGTGAACGACGGAGCTGCGGCGTTGGTCGTCATGTCGGCGAGTAGGGCGAAAGAGCTGGGACTGAAGCCGATGGCGCGGATTGTCGCGCAGGCGACCAGCGGGCTTGCGCCGGAGTGGGTAATGATGACGCCGGTCGAGACCGTGCGCCAGCTCTGGAAGAAGACCGGCTGGAAGAATGAAGATGTCGATCTCTACGAGATCAACGAGGCGTTCTCGGTGGCGGCGATTGCGGTAACGCGCGAACTCGGACTCGACCTGAGCAAGGTAAATGTCAACGGCGGCGCGGTGGCCTACGGACATCCCATCGGCGCGACCGGCGCCCGCATCCTCACCACGCTGCTCTACGAGATGATCCGGCGCGACGTGCACAAGGGCATCGCGGCGCTGTGCCTCGGCGGCGGGAACGCGGTGGGGATGGCGGTGGAGCGGTAGTAAGCGGCCGGAACCAAGAGCCTTGTCTCGAGTTCCGGGTGCCGGGCGGCCACCCGGAACTCGAGACTTCAAACTCGAACCTGCCTCAGTGCACGACCAGTCCGGTGAACGGCGCGACGTACGCCATCAGGAAGACGAATATCCCCACCAGGCAAGCCAGCGCAATACTGTGCCAGAAGACGTAGCGCAGGATGTCGCCTTCGTGTCCGTACCACTGGGTGGCAGTACTGGCCACGACGATGCTCTGCGCGTCGATCATCTTGCCCATCACGCCGCCGGCGCTGTTGGCCGAAGCCATCAGGCTGGGTGACAAGTTCACCTGCTGCGCGGTGATCTTCTGCAGACTGCCGAACAGCACGTTCGACGACGTATCCGATCCGGTCAGCGCCACGCCCAGCCAGCCGAGCAGTGTGCCGAAGAAGGGATAGAAGTGTCCGGTGCGCGCGAAGGCAAGGCCCATGGTTGCGTCCAGTCCGGCGTATCGGGTCATGAAGCCGATCGCCATCATGGCCGCAATGGTCAGCAGCGAGAAGCGCACCTTCATGATGGTTCGCCCATAGACGGCGAAGATTTTCGGAATGCTCAACCCCATCACCAGGCCGGAGATAATGGCCGCCAGCAGAATGCCCGAGCCGGTGGCGCTGATCCAGTTCAGACCAAAGACCGCGGGTTCTTTCGTCGGCTTAGGCACAACCGGCGGAACGCGCTCGGCAAGGTTGTTCAGGCCGGTGACCTTGAACTGCGGATTGGTGATCTTGCTGGGCGGGGTCTGCCAGCTGGCCATTGAGGTGAAGACTTTTTCCGGCGTGTTCATGACTTTCTTGCCGGTCTGCGTACCCCAGATGAAAACGACGAGACTGAGAATGATCCAGGGGACCCAGGCGCTGGTAATTTCGGCGCGGCTGTAGCCGTGGTCGGCGCGGCGCCCGGTCTTGGCTTCCTCGCCTTCGAAGGTCCAGATCTTCTTGGGGTGCCAGACGAACAGGAACGCGACCAGGCAGATCATCGAGATGACCGATGCGCCGATATTGGCCAACCAGGGGCCGTGCATGTTGGAGATGAGGACCTCAGGGATGGCGAAGGAGATGCCGGCAACCAGAATGGCCGGCCAGATTTCCAGCATGCCTCCCCAACCAGCAAAGGCGCAGATCAGCCAGAAGGGCACCAGAATGCAGAACGGTCCCAGAATGCGGCCTACCATGGCACCGAGTAAGGTTTCGCTATAGCCGGTGACCTTGGCCAGAGCGATGATCGGCGTTCCCAAGGCGCCGAAGGCGACCGGCGCGGTATTGGCGATCAGCGACAGGCCGGAAGCCTGGAGCGCCGGGAAACCCAGGCCGATGAGCAGCGCGGCGGTAACCGCGACGGGCGTGCCGAACCCCGATGCGCCCTCGAAGAAAGCGCCGAAGCAGAACGCGATCAGCAGCAGTTGCAGGCGGCGGTCCTGGGTGATGCCGGTCATGCTGTGCTGCAAGACTTTGAATTTCCCGGTCTCCACCGTGAGCTGGTACATGAAGATGACGTTCAAGACAATCCAGCCGATGGGGAACAGCCCATAGAAGGTGCCATACACCGCGGTGACGGCGGCCAACCGGCCGGGCATATGAAAGAAGAAGATGGCAACGATCAGTGCGGTGGCCAAACCCATCAAGGCGGCATAGTGCGCTTTGGCGTGTCCCAGGGCAAGGCTGCCCAGCAGCACAATGACGGGCAAGGCGGCAATCACGGTGGAGAGCAACCAGTGCCCGGTGGGATCGTATCCCTGCGACCACGGGGTGCCGACGGGTGGAATCTTGAGGATGATGGTGGCGCCGATTGCCGCGATAGCGACAAAGATAATTGCGGTCAGGGAATTCGCCGGGGGCGCCGCTTTGGGCGGCGTACTTACCGGAGCCTTGCTGGGAGCGGTTGTGCTCATAGAGTGTTCACCAGTGCGTGTCGATCACGCAGGCCTTTCCTAATTTTTTTTTTGTTTGTTCCTCGGTCCTAAATTCAGCGTCACCTCAGCAATAAGCTGTGCTTGCTAGCCACGCAAAAGGCCGCATGGTCTGACCAACCTATTACGCGAATGTCACCAATACGAAGTTAGGCCGAGACTGGAGGATGCGGAGTGACGCATGTCACTTTGTACAGTGATTTACAACCTACGCCCGGCGTGCTTCGACCAATGGGAGAGGATAAGGCGTTTCCGGCGGACCGGAGTTTCAGAAGAGTCGCCCCACCGCTCAAAGCTTCAGTCTTCAGATAAACAAAAGGCTACGCTGAAACCAACCCTGCGCGGCCTGGTTCCAGCGTCAGAACCGCTACATCATGGCATGCGGCAACACGAAGTAATAAAACAGGCCGATCCCAATCAGGTAGACAAGGAAGATCAGGGTCCAGACCATGTTGTGGCGGATGACCTGGCCCTCGCTGCGTACGAATTTGCTCGTGGACACACCCACGCTGGCGGTCTGCGGCGCGATCGGCTTTCCGATCTCAGCGCCCACCGAGTTGAGCGAAGGAGCGATCAGCACCGGCAGGCCCAGCAGTTTGCCGGCAACCGCCTGGATGGGGCCAAACATCGCGTTGGTGGAGGTATTGCTGCCGGACAGGGCCACGCCGATCCAGCCCAGAATCGGGGCAAAGATCACATATACCCAGCCAAACTTCGACAGTCCGTAGGCGAGCGAGTTGGCCATGCCGGTATAGACGAAGGTGTAGGCGATACCGAAGATGAAGAACGCCACCAGGATCGCTCCCCACATCTGCTTCAGTGTGCGGGCGAACACCTGCTTGATGGTAGTCATACTGGGACGGAGCAGCAGCACGATAACGATCCACGAAGCCAGGATGGAGCTTCCACCGTTCCAGGGAGTGAAGCTGAACGTCGATGCGATGGGTTTGTTGGTCACCGAGGAAACGGCGGTCGTGCTTACCTTGTACCAGCTGACCTTCCCCAGAGTGGACCAGGGTCCCGTCCAGATCACCACCACGATCAACAGCACCACGAAGGGCAGCCATGCGCGGAACCCGCTGATGCCCTCTCCCTTGGCCTCTTCTGCGGCTTCCTCGGCCGGAGTAATAATCGCGCCGCCGAAAGCACGAATGTTCTTCGGATGCCAGACCTTGACGAACAGATAAAGCAGCCAGAACGAAACCAGCGCTCCGCTGATGTCGGGCAGATAGGGCCCGAGATAATGCGAGACCGGCCACTGCCCCAGGATGTAAGACAAGGAACCGACAATCGCCAGAGGCCAGGCTTCTTTCAGTCCTTCCCAGCCGCTGACCAGGAAGATCAGCACGAACGGAGGCAGCAGTGCCAGCACGGCGACGATATCGCCGATCGAGGCGGAAAGCGCCAGCAAGGGTAAACCTGTAACCGCAGCCAGAGCCAGGATGGGCGAACCCAGGGCGCCATAGGAGACTGGGGCATTGTTGGCCAGAGCGGCTACCCGGATCGCTTCCAGGTCCACGATGCCCAATCCTACGAGGATGGGAACGACGACGGCCCAGGGATAACCGAAGCCGACCAGCCCTTCCAGCAGCGCACCAAAGGCCCACGCCAGCATGATGGTCTGAATGCGCACGTCGGCGGTGGCGTGCCTGACCATCCACTCTTTGAATTTCTCGAAATCGCCCGTAAGCACCAGGGTGTTGAAAATGATCAAACCCCAGAAGGTGATCCAGTTGATGATCCAGCCGCCCTGCAACGCGCCGTACAGGTAGGCCTTGAGCGCGAGATTGACGGGTGCGTGCCACGCCAGGATGCCGACGGCAAGGGTGATCGCGCCGCCGATGATGGTGGCCAGCCATGCTGTGATGCGCAGCACAGCCAGCATGAACAGCAAGCTGGCCAGGGGAACTAACGCCAGCAGGATTGTGGTCCAAAGGCTGCCCGTAGGCTCAAGCACTTGATGGAACATTTTCTAAGCCTCAGTGCAGACGAGATTTCACCGGACGCTAAATAATGAATGGACCCTGGCTAGGAACTCATTGCTAGATTGCTAAGGAATCTCTGCCTAAATCCCTCAGCGGCTAAACAAGGCCGCCAAAAACCTCGGAATCAGTAATGTTTTGCAACGGGGCACGGCAACCCGAGTTCTTCAGCAGCCCGTAAAGCCGCCAAAAAGGTTGGTTTTAGGGACGGCCTGACGTCCATCCCCTTCAAAGCGCGAGTTCTTCAGAGTTTCCCTAAGCGCGGCTACTTCAGCAGCACGCAACTTTCTCTTCATGCACCACCGGGCCGAAGGCTTCTTCGGGTATGGGCACGCCGTGCAGCGTCTTCCAGCAGCGCCGTCCCGCTTCGATCAGCACCAGAATCACGCCGGTGATGAAGATCAGCATGAGCGCCGAGTCGAGATAGCCCTGGAACTGTTTGCCCGGGGTCTGTGCCAGCGGCCAGTAAATGTTCTTGATCGACAACACCCCGGCAGTCAGCGTGGTCACGCCGACAAAGCACATGGGAATTGCCGTGATCCAGGCGTATCTCGCCTTGCCCATGTTGATGATGAACGTGGTCACGACCGCCAGCGCGATGGTTGCCAGCAACTGATTGCCGGTGCCGAACAGCGGCCAGATGGTCGAAATCGAGCCGGTGTAGATCAGGTATCCCCAACTCATCACCACGATGGCGGACGTCACCAGGTTGCCGGGCAGCCAGGCGGTGTTGCGGAAGGGCGCGTGCACCTTGCCGATCAACTCATGCAAGACGTAGCGCGCGACGCGGGTGCCGGTGTCGACCGTCGTGAGGATGAACAGCGCCTCGAACATGATGCAGTAGTGATACCAGTAGCCGGTCAGGGTCTTCATGCCGGGCAGGCCGCGGAAAATCTGCGCCATGCCGACGGCCAGCGAAACCGCACCGCCGGTGCGGCCAGCGAGCTTCTCGCCCACTTCCTTCGAGATGACGTCCAGATTGACCGTGTGCATTCCCAGCTTGGCGAAGATCGCGGGCGTGGCGTTGATGGCGAAGTAGTCGCCGGGGTACATGGAGCAGGCGGCGATGAGCGCCAGCACCGCGACCAGGCCTTCACACATCATGGCGCCGTAGCCGATGAAGCGCGCGTCGGTCTCTTTCCACAGCATCTTCGGCGTAGTGCCGGAAGAGATCAGCGCGTGGAAGCCGGAGATCGCCCCGCAGGCAATGGTGACGAAGAGGAAGGGGAAGAGCTTGCCCTTGATGATCGGCCCGCCGCCGTGAATGAACTGCGTGACCGCCGGGAACTGAATGTCGGGATGGACGATGAAGACGCCGATGACGAGCAGGAAGATCGTCCCCAGCTTCATGTAGGTGGAGAGATAGTCGCGCGGTTCGAGCAGGAACCAGACCGGCAGCACGGAGGCGATAAAGCCGTAGGCGGCCATGGCGTAGACAATGGCGTGCGGGCTGAAGGTCAGCACGTGCGCGTAACTGGAGTCGGCGAAGGTCTTGCCGAAGATGACGGCGGCCAGCAGTAAGATGACGCCGGCGATGCTGGGGCCGGTGATCTTGATTTTGCCGGGGGAGCTCTTGAACATCCACAGCCCCATGAGGACCGCGATGGGGATGGTCATGCCGATGGTGAAGACGCCCCAGGGGCTGTTGGCGAGCGCGTTGACCACCACGATGCCCAGGCCGGCCAGCGTCACCAGCAGAATGAAGAGCAGCGCGATCATGGTGACCAGGCCGGCGTAGGGGCCGACCTCGGTGCGCGCAACGTCGGCCAGCGAGCGTCCCTTGTGGCGGACGGAGGCGACCAGCACGGTGAAGTCATGGACGCAGCCGGCGAAGACCGCGCCTACCAGGATCCAGATGAAGCCGGGCGCGAACCCAAACTGCGCGGCGAGCGTGGGGCCGACCAGCGGCCCGGCGCCGGCGATAGCGGCAAAGTGATGGCCGAAGAGCACCCACTTGGGCGACGGCACGTAATTGTGCCCGTCTTCATAAACGTGGGAGGGTGTGGTGCGGGCATCGTCGAGGGCGAGAACTTTAGCTGCGATGAAAGCGCTATAAAACCGGTATGCCAGGGCGAAGACACAGAGCGTCCCCAGCATGATAGGAAAGGTATTCACACGAGCCTCCAGACATGGGTCCGTTTGCCGGTGACCAGGTGGCCGTGTACTTTCTGGCCCAACCCAGCAAGGGAGACCGCGAAAGTTTGCGCGAATGTTAACACGTCGCGCGGTGCCAATCCAGAAGGTAGCGGGAAGGAGCGCAATTGGGAGTGACGCAGGTCACAAAATGACTTGTTTTTTTTGGGAATTTCCGGGTTTTCTGCAGCCCGGCGGCCGAGTCTCGGGCTGAAAATCTTGGGACCAGTCGTCGCGTTATCGTTCAAGGCGGCGTCCACGGCTTCTCGAATCCCGACCCGCTCGGTCTTCTCCGTCCCACTTGCAATGTCCCCCGAGGCAGACCACAATCAGCGGAACAACTCGCCCCGTTCTGTGGAGGACTCGCCATGTTCCGTAAACACATTGCCTCGGCTCCGACCATCTCAACTTTTCTCGCCCTGACCGCGATATTGGCACTAGCCATTTTGACTGTAGCGGCGCAGGCGCAGACATTCACCGTGATTCACAACTTCACCGGCGGGGCCGACGGCGGCAATTCCTACGCCGGTGTGACGCTGGATAGGGCCGGAAGCGTGTATGGCCAGACCGTGACGAGCGATGGCGGCAGCGGTCTCGGTACGGTTTACAAATTGACGCATAGGAGTGGAGGCTGGACATTCGCTCCGCTTTACGACGACGGTGGATTCGGCGGAGTAACCATCGGGCCGAACGGCAGTCTCTACGGCACAGGCGCAGTCGCCGTGGGTGCCGCGGGGGTTTTCAATCTGCAACCTCCGGTGCACTTTTTGCCCAACCCTCTTGCTCCCTGGATGGAGAGCTCGCTTTATTTATTCCAGCAAGGAATTTATGGGAACCCCACTTCCGGAGTGGTCTTTGATCGAGCGGGGAACGTTTACGGCACGACCTCCAACGGCGGCAGGTATGGCGGAGGCACAGTGTATGAGTTATCACCGTCCGATAGCGGCTGGACCGGAAGGGTGATTTACAACTTCGGCAACGGCACGGACGGCTCCTTCCCGTACGCCGGCCTGGTCGTCGATGCGGCCGGCAATCTCTACGGCACAACCTTAGAAGGCGGCGCTTACGGCAACGGGACGGTGTTCGAGTTGACCGACTTGCCGGGGTTGGGCTGGTCAGAGAGCTTCCTTTACAGCTTCACCGGCGGCGCGGATGGAGGCAATCCTTATGGTGGCCTGACCTTTGACTTGTCGGGCAATCTCTACGGCGCCACTCCCGGCACCTACACTTTTAATGGGAACGCAGGGTCGGTCTTCAAGCTGACGCCCTCCGGCAACAGTTGGACATTCTCCGTGGTTTACAGCTTTGCCGAAGGAGGAGACGAGTGCGGGCCGCGCGGCACACCCGTCATGGACGCAGAGGGCAATCTCTACGACACCACGGCCTGCCTCGGGGCGCATTTTGCCGGCTCGGTCTTCAAGCTGACACCTGTTAACGGAGGTTGGACTTACACCGCGGTGCATGATTTTAGTGGCAATAGCGACGGGGCATACCCAGATGCAGGCGTGAGCTTCGATGCGAGCGGTAACATTTACGGCACTACCACAGTCGGCGGCGCGTTTCCCGCGTACGGTGTGGTGTTTGAGATCACACCCTAAGGAAGGAGCGAAATCAATGTTTCGCACAAGTCTGCACGGTAAATCGGCGAAGCTCGCCTCGTTCCTGGTGTTCGCTCTGGGGGCTATGCTGACCCAATTGGCACAGGCACAGACGTTCACCGTGATTCACGACTTCACCGGTGGCGCCGACGGCGGATATCCTTATTCCGGCTTGACGATGGATCGGGCGGGAAACCTCTACGGCACGACAAGCACGGGCGGACTCCGCAACGGTCCCGGCACAGTCTTCAAGATGGCGAACAGGAACGGCGCCTGGACGTTCGCTCCGCTTTACGACGCCGGTGGCTTTGCCGGGGTGACGATTGGGTCTGACGGCACTCTCTACGTCGCGGGGAGCATTGGCGCCTACGGCTCGATTTTCAATCTGAGACCTCCTGCGCGCTTTCCGCCCAACCTTCTCGCCCCCTGGACGGCAACGGTGCTTTATTCCTTCCAGGGAGGTTCCGACGGATCACTTCCGTTTAGCGCCGTGAGCTTCGATCGGGCAGGAAACATCTACGGAACGACTTACTACGGCGGCAACCATGACAACGGCACAGTGTTTGAGTTATCGCCGTCCGACGGCGGCTGGACGAAGAGCACTCTTTACGCCTTCTCAGGGATTGACGGATCACAGCCTTACGGCGGGGTGATCGTCGATGACGCCGGGAATATCTACGGCACGACGATATTTGGCGGCAATTACCCTTTGTGCCCCTACAACCAGCAGGGATGCGGAACGGTTTTCCAGTTGACACCCGCAGGGGGCGGGCGATGGACGGAGGGCTTTCTCTACAGCTTTCACGGTGCAGCGGACGGAGCCACTCCTTACGCCAGCCCGATCTTCGGTCCGACAGGCAATGTCTATGGCGCCGATCCCGGAGGCTACGACTTCAGCGACAGCACGGTTTTTGAATTGATTCCCACCGGCGAGCCCCCGACATTTTCCTTGCCCTACGACTTTGGCTACGGAGGCGTGTCCTGCGGGCCGCGTGCCCCGCTCGGCATGGACGCGGCGGGCAATTTCTACGGCACAACCTATTGCCTCGGCGCTGACGGCAACGGATCGGTCTTCAAGCTGACACCGGTAAACGGAGGTTGGACTGCTACAACGCTGCACAGCTTCACCGGCAACGACGGCTATTTTCCATACAGCAACGTGGTGGTTGACGCGAATGGCAATCTCTACGGCACCACGCAGCAAGGCGGGGCCTATAACTACGGTGTCGTCTGGGAGATCACGCCATAGGACCTGGTTCTGACCCCGGCTGACGGTGAGGGTGTGAGTGCGGCGCTTCGTCCTCCAGATCACCTCCATAACAAAAGGAAGCGATCGAGCCGAAGCTCGGTCGCTGGAGGATGGTCGTCGGCCGCTGGTTATCGGCCTTCGACGGCTACTGCGCTAGTGGGGGCAGGTTCCGTCCGCCGCTGTGGCTTACAGCGTTGCCACCGGCGACTGGAGGAAGGTTGATGCCGCTGGATTCGCGCACCGCGCGGGGGCTGATGGCGGTGGGACCTTGATCGCTGCCACCGGTGACGGCGTTGCCGCCCACAACCGGAGGAAGGTTAATGCTGCTGTCGTCACGCGCCACGCGGGGGTTGATAGCGGTCGGAGCCTGATCGCTGCCACCGGTGACGGCGTTGCCGCCGGCAACCGGAGGAAGGTTGATGCCGCTGTACTCGCGCACCGCACGGGGATTGATGGCGGTCGGACCGTCAACCGTGCCCGAGAGGCTGCCGGCCAGCGCGGTGACCGGAGTCGCCACGAAGCCAGTGTTGATGGGCGCCGTGCCGTAGAAGCCGACCAGCTTGCCCAGGTCGTTGATGCCGTTGACGATGGTCGTGCCCACGCCGGCGGGCTCATCGACGTTGGTGAAGCTCGCGGTGCCGATGAGGTACACGAAGCCGTGGCTGTTGCCGGCGGCGTCGGTGTAGAAGCCCACAACCTGTCCGCGATTGTTAAGGCCGAGGGCCTGCGTGCCCGTGCTGCCGGGGAAGTCCAGCGGCATGAAGATACCGCGGTTCAGCAGCCAGCCGTGGTTGACGCCGTTGGCGTCGATGAAGAAGCCGCACACGACGCCCGAGTTGTTGATACCGGTGGCCTGCGCTCCGCCTACTGCACCGGGGATGGTCAGCACGTGAAACACGCCGCCCACTTCGTCGTAGATATACGGAATGTCAGGGGTGGTGTTGTTGATGCTGTTGCTGTAGTAGCCGGCCGCTTCGTAGTAGTCGTTCTGGCTGAGCAGCTGGTTGAACTCGGTGGCCAGTTGCGCGCCGGGATAGTCAACCTTGGTGAAGGTGCCGTTGGAGGTGCGGAAGAAGCCGTGCGTCAGGCCGGAGTAATCGACGTAGAAGCCGGCGGTGGTCAGGGAGTTGTTGATGCCGATGACCTGGGTCATGGCGGAGTTGGGGAAGTTTTCCGAGGTGAAAGCGTTGGGCAGCACCAGCGTGAAGCCCTGGTTCTGCTGGAAGTTGTGGTAGCCGGCGATGACGTTGCTGTTGTTGATGCCCAGCAACTGCGTGAAGGACACGTTGGGGTCGCCGAAGCTTACGGTCTGGAAGCGGTAGCTCTGGCCGAACATCGAGGCGCAGAGCAGCAGCGCGAAGACCAGGGTGAGGGTAATGCGTTTCATGGTAGTTCTCCTCGTATGAATGTTTCGGGCCGCAGCCAGAAACGATTTGAATTAGGCAAGCGGGCTGCGATGGGAGCGTCCACATCCGCCGTCACTCAGATATGTGACATTCGCGGACGATTTCCCTCACGCCGGGAAAAATATTTATTGAGGGCGGGGGAAGGGGCACTCATTTGGGTTTGTCATCGAGCGTGGAGGCGAAGGGGAATCCCTGCGGTTAGCGCCAGCGAGAATGGCGGTTCGGGCCGACCGCAGATTCCTCGTCGGCCTGAGGCCTCCTCGGAATGACAAATCAAGAAAACTACGGTCGGAACGACTGAACAAGCTGCTGAAAACTCGTGCGAGGGCATGATTCGGGTAGAGCTGGCCTTTAGGCCAGCGTCCAAGCCGTTTATCCTTGATCGTATGAGCCGGCTTCAGCCGGCGACACATGGCGCAAAGCGTGTTTTTCAGCAGCCCCTGAATCGAACAACACGAATGAACGAAAAAGCTCGCGGTTGCAGTCCTACAGCGTCTTGAGATACTCGATGATCGCCCAACGTTCGTCGTCGCTGAGTTCGGGGCCGATTACGCCTTTGCCCGGCGTGTTTCGGAATTCGTGGCCGGCATTCGAGTTGCCTGGCTGATCGGTCCGGAATTCGAAGCCGCCGTCGAACTTCGCCGTGCTGTATCCGACGTTTTTGGGATCGAACTCGCGACTGCCTACATAGAAGCTCTTGTCTCGCTTGTCGGCCGGGAGCAGCATCTGATACAAGCTCGGCACCGATCCGTTGTGCAGGAAAGGCGGGGTGGCCCAGATGCCGCCCAAAGGCCGCGCGCGATAGGCTAACGGCGCCACTACGCCATCGTCACGAAAGCCGCTCCACTCCATCCTCTGTTCCGGTGACAAGCCTAACGCGTCATAATTCATGTCACGAATTTTGCCGGTGACCACGCGCAATCCATCCGACGCAGACACGTTTCCCAACCCCAGAACTCCTGTCACTGCCCACCGCTGCGCCCAATTGGTGGCTTGCCTCGGGTCGGTGCCGATCTTGTCCAGAGGAATAAGCTTCAGTTTCAAGAAAGACTTGCCATTCAGCCCAGCCTCCCAGTACTTGGAGTCCTTAATTTCCGGCGAATTCAAAGGCGGCAGGTGACATGGCTGGCAATGTTGCTTGTAAAGCGATGCGCCTTTCTGGGCCTTGGCTTGGTCGATGGGTCCGAGCACCGCTTCCGGCCAGGCCGGGGCCATCAGTCCGCTAAATGCGGCAGGACCGGCGAGCAGATTTTCCGTCTGCCATTGGTTCTTCACGTTCACCGTGGAACGATAGAGGTTGGACGGCTGGGTGAGATTGACCCGGGCACGGACGCCCAAGGCCTCGCCAATGTTTCTCACCATGGGCTGCTGAATCGAAGAATTGTATTGCACCCAGCCGAACCAGCTTGTGTACCACAGGGGCGGGAAACTCACCGGAGCGTCGGCCACGCGCAGGTTTGAGTTGTCCAACTCGGTGCCGAAGACGAAATTACCGATGCGGGCGAGCGCGTCGGTGCGTCCGAAACCTGCGGCAACCTCGTAGAGCTTGCGCGAATCGGCCTCGTTCTTCTCCGAGAGGCCCGCGTTTAGAAATGCTTCAAACTCCTGCCGTAGCTTATTCTTGGCCTCAGCCGACGCGTTCTCGCCCAGAACCGTCCGGGCAAAACGATCGAAGCGAAAAGGTATTTTGTCGGTGAAGGCTACGGCATAACCAAGCTCGGTCTGGAAGGACGCCAGGTCCACGTTGGAGGCTCCGCCATCGATGCGAATTCCCTTGCCCTGGTATTCCACCTGGCCGGTGTGGCACGCGGCGCAGGTCAGCCCGACGACCTCCACGCTCTCTCCGCTGATGGGATCGATGACGGTGTCCCTGGCGAAGCCAACCGGCAGGTTGCCGGGATTTTGCGGGCCGGCGGAATCGGGCAGGAAACCAAATCCCGCCAGATAGGTGGTATCAGAAAACTTCGGAACGCTCCCGAAGATCTTGATCTTGGGTTGCTCCAGCGCGAGAAACCATTTGTAGGGCATCAACTCCGTTCCCTGCGCCGAGTGGTAGAACCATTCCCGCTGGTCCTGGGACCAGTTCTGCTGCGCGAATTGCACCTCGACTGGTTTGTACGCCGGCATGTTTTCGCTGGGCCGGGTACCGAACACCGCTTGTAGCTGCTGGCAGCCAGCCATTGCGATGGTGAGGGCAGCAACCGCCAGGACGGAGCTAAACCGCTTGGGACTAATCGCCATTAAGTTCACCTCGGAGTCACCGTAGCAAGGACCGTAGAACAGCAATTCTGGGATTGTTGGTGAGTTTACACGCACGGCCGGGTTTCTCATTCCCGAGAACGAGTTTTTCAGGACGGCCAAGAGCTGCGCGACGGTCTTACTCGGCCACGCAGGAGAAGCTGCTCGCCGCATTCACGTCGCCGGCACCTTGATATTTCGGCCAGGAGGGATACTGGCACAAGGGCCGTGTGCGGCCGCCGGAGCCGCTGTTGTTGTCCACCACGACCAGGTCCTTCGGCGCGACCCCAGTGTCAAGCCAGCGGTCGAGCACGCCTAGCGCGTCGAAGCCCGCATTGAACGTACCGCGCGCGTGGCCGTAGCCGGGCACAAGATAGAAACGCAGGAAACGGTCCATCTCCTCCGGCGTCATCTTCGCCTGGACCATCTTGTAGTACATCGTCGAAGCACCGGTGGGAATGACCGCGTCCGTGGTGCCATGCAGGATGATGAACTTTCCGCCGTGTCGCGCGAAGGGCGTGAGATCGGCATTGCTGGCGTCGGACGCCTTTGACTGCGGCAGCAAATCATCGGCGTACTTGCCGCCGTTGGTGGTATCGAATGTCAGCGCGTTGAAATGGGGATCTCCGGTGAGGAAGAAGCGCAGCACGTGATCGGCGACCAGATAGTAGAACGAGTTCAGCAGTACGATGGGCGGATGCTCCGCATGATGCAGAATTCCCATGTGGCCGGTGAGGTCGGCGCCGGCGAGCACGTTGAACCCGGGGATGGTCCGTACGCCGTTCCATAGCGGCTGGGCAGTCCTTTGCTCGGTAGCAAATGTCTGGACGGTCTTCAGTTGCTGGGCGCTCAGGCAGTGCTGGCGCCGTTCCGGCGAACACAGCAGCGTGGCAGGGTCGAAGTGACATGCCGCGATATTCGAGATGATGCCGTCGCGCACTCCGTCCAGCGCGTCGCATTGCTGCATCACCGAGCTGACCAGCAGCCTGGTCTTCGATCGCGGCAGAAATCCACCCTTGGCATACATGGCCTGCGACACGCGAATAAATTGCAGGTCAAGCTGGGTCTGGTCCCATCCGGCGTACGCGCCCAGCACGCCGTCGTAGTCTTCGGGCCAGCGCTGCACGACAAAGTAAGCCTCGCGCCCGCCGGTTGAGCCGCCAAGGAAGAACATTCTCCGGGCCCGCGTTCCATAGCCGCGTTCCATGATGGCCATGGCAGCGTCGTGCGTCTTCTTCAGGCCTTCCTGCGCGTAGTTGCGACGCTCCTCGGCATTGAGGGCGAAGGAGGCGCTCAGCGAGTTCAAGGCGTCAGGCAGCGGGAAGTAATGTTTGTGGTGGCCGGAATCGCTTCCGAAGGTTGCATAGCCGCGTGCCAGCGGTCCGGGTTCCGAGGCCACGCTGACCGCCGTGCGCTTCAACCCGTTGGTTGGGCCCAGCCACCCGTCGAACGAGCCGCCGCCAAATTGCACCGCCTTGCCATTCCAGTTGGTGGGCAGGTTCACCTCGAAGCGGATGTCCTGGGCCGAGGGATCGACGGGACGCACACCGCCCAGCACCTTGCAGTATTTTCCTTGGCCATTGTGCACCGGCCTCGCCGAGCGCACGTACGCGCCGGTGGTCGGCAGGCCGATCGCCGCTGCGGGCAGAGTCATGCCTTTCAACGACCGGCAAGAGTCCTTGGTGAGGGTGAGCGACGCGGCGACAGGTTGCTGCGCTCGCGCGGCAGGCACACCACACCAGATGGGGGCGACACACAGAATCAGGGCCGTGCGAAGGGTTGTCATTGGGCGTGACGGTTGATACATGTTGACGCGACGCCAATGTGGTCAACCGACTAGCTACTCTAACCCAGCCGGCTGCTGAAAAACTCCGCCGCGATGTCTGTCGGGTAGTGCGGGCTTTCAGGCCCGCGTTAAACGCGACTTTGGAAACCCGGCTTTAGCCGCCGGGTACTTCGTCCTTGCCCGCCATAACCGCGCAGTTTCGCGATTCCCAATAGGTACCTCGGGGCCTAAAGGCCACCTCCTCATGACTGGGCGAAACGCGGCGCTCAAGCGCCGCACTACCCGAGCCATGCCGTCGCATGGGTTTTTCAGCAGCCTGCTAGCCGGAGAAGGCGCACGCGGATCGAGCAGCGTCTCCCCGTAATTCCTCGCCAGCTTTCTGCCTGCGGGCTACACTTCTGTGTGCGGCACAGGGAACTTCGAATGAACAAGGCGACGGCAGCCCGGTTATCGGCATTGGAGCAAAGCAAGTCGCGGCATGAGCGCGACAGTGCCGCAGCCGCCGAGAAGCTGCTGGGTTCGCTGAAGGACTTCCGCCCCGGCGATGCCGAGTCGCTGGTCCGTTTCCATGACGCGCTCCTGTTCCTGCGCGCATTCCCGCAAAGCCGCAAAGTCGTTCTGCTTACAGAAAGCCTGCTGGCCGGCATCGCCGCACAAGTCGCGCGCCTTCGCAAGTCCGGCGTCGACCTCGGAGCGATCGATTGCGACCAGTTTTCCGGCATCGCTGGCACGGCCATCAGCGACACCTTCACCTATGATGTGGCGCGATGGCTGGCGCAGCGGTATCCCGAGCATCTGAACGTCGAGTGGGACTTCGATGAGCAGGGGCGGCAGATGGCGGTGAGCCTGCCGCAATTGCTCCCCCTGCTTGCCGACGACTCGCTAGTGGAGGCTGACACGCCGTTCGCCGACTGGCTGGGAGACGCAGCGGGTGGAAGCCGGAACATCCTGCCGTGGCTGTTGGCGCGCGTTGAAGCGACATCCATGAGTCCGCTGGAAAAGACAGCGTTCTATGACGCGCTGAGAGTCAACCTCATGTGGGAGCTGGCCGATGCCGATGCCAGTCGCACGCTCACGCGGCATGGCCCATCGGAGATGTTCATCCATCGCGAGCCGCTTATCAAGCGCAGTCAAGTGTCGCTACAGGAGGAGCTGAGCGCGCAGCCCCTGCCGGTGCGCAAGCTGTCCCGGCCCGAAGGGGAGAAGCTGCTCGACATCGTGCGCACCGCGCTTACCGTGCGGTATCGCGAGCTCTATGGAACCACGCGGGGCGATCCCGAGAGCGTGATGGAAGCCGATGCCGGCAGAGGAGTTCGCATCTTCCTATGGGGCTTGCCGCCGGAGCGGCGTTTGCCCCTGCGCGCCTACCACGCGGGACTTACCCTCAAGAACGGCGTGCCCATCAACTATATCGAGGGTATTTCGCTGTGCGAATGGATGGAGGTCGGCTTCAACACCTTTTACGCCTATCGCGAGGGCGAGACGGCGTGGATTTACGCGAAGGTGCTGCACCTTCTGCACCAGCTCACGGACGTGACTTGCTTCTCGGTCTATCCCTACCAGCTTGGCGACCAGAATGAAGAGGCGATCAAATCGGGCGCGTTCTGGTTCTATCGCAAGCTGGGGTTTCGGCCGGGCGTTCCGGAGTTGCTCAAGTTGACTGAACGCGAGGAAGCAAAAATCAGGAGCAGGCCGGGATATCGCAGCTCAGCGCGCGTGTTGCGCAAGCTGGCCGCCGAGCATGTGTTCTACGAATTCGGCGAAGAGCGCCGCGGCGTGTGGGACACATTCTCCGCGAGAAACATTGGGCTGGCGGTGCAACGCCGCATGGCGGAGGAGTTCAACGGCGATCCTGACAAGATGCGCTGCGCCGGGACAGCCTCACTCGCGCGAATTCTGCACGTGGACCCGGCGGAATGGAGCGCGATCGAACGGGCGGCGTTCGAAAACTTCGCGCTTGTGCTGTTGCTGGCGCCGCAAGTGAAATCCTGGACGAACCACGAAAAACAGGCGCTGCTTCAGGTCATCCTCGCCAAAGTGGAAGGCGAGGAATCGGACTACTTGCGTCGGCTGCAACGACATCGCGCGCTTAGGTCCGCGCTTGTGGCGCTGGGTTCATCGTCGCCGGCAGGCAACGGAAAGTCGAATGCGAAGTCGGCATCCTTGGCCGGCATTTGAGCGGGACACGCTCGCTGCGACGCAAGCTGAACATCACTGCAATTGAATTCCACTCACTCCAGCAGACCGGCGCATCGGATTGTCATCGCGCTGGGGTATAATCCCCGGAAAAAGCTGTCGACACGCGACTTGTAAAGTCCAGCGTGACAGCACTTTCGGGCCAATCAATTCCCAGGGCCAAAGCGAATCGTTGGGGCCGGCAACAACGTCTCAATCATGGAAACGCGAATGTCGCCCGATCGGCAGGACGTGACCAGGCTGCTCCAGCAATGGAGAGGCGGCAGCCACGAGGCGCTCGACCAGCTCATGCCCGTTGTTTACGACGAACTGCGGCGGCTGGCGAAGCGGTGCCTGTACTCCGAACGGCCCGGCCACACGTTACGCGCGACGGCACTGGTCCACGAAGCCTATATCCGGCTAATGAATGCCGACGTGGGCTGGCAGGACCGCGCGCACTTTTACGCCGTAGCGGCGCGCGTGCTGCGCCGCATTCTTGTCGAGTACGCTAGGAGCCACTCGCGCCAGAAGCGTGGCGGCGGCGAAGAGATGGTTCCGCTGGACGAAGCGGTGCTGGTCGGCCCGCAAGCTGCGTCCACTGTGCTCGATCTGGATGAAGCGCTCGAACGGCTGGCCGCGCTCGACCCGCGCAAGAGCGAAATCATCCAGATGTTGTTCTTTGGCGGCCTCACCTATGAGGAAACCGCGGCTGCACTCGACATCTCTCCCGCAACCGTCCACCGCGAACTGAAACTGGCAAAAGCCTGGCTGCATCGGGAACTGGCGCAGGGCCAGTCGTAGGAGAACGGCATGGAGTCGCCCGATCGCTGGCGCCGGATCGAGGAGTTGTTCCACAAGGCCGGCGATATTCCGGTCGATGAGCGCGCCGCATTCCTCGACCGCGAGTGCGGCCCCGATGTCGAGCTAAGGCAGGAAGTCGATTCTCTGCTCAACTCCTGCGAGCAGCCCATGGACTTCGTGCCGCGCGCGGTCTTCGAGCTGGCGCACAAGATGAGCGCGTCCGGCGGTCTGGAGATGATCGCTCCACTGCTTCCGCAACCGGCTCTGGCCGCAGGCCGGCAATTGGCGCACTACAAGGTCATCTCCATGCTGGGCTCAGGCGGCATGGGCGAGGTCTACCTCGCTGAGGACATGGTGCTCCGCCGCAAGGTCGCCCTCAAGATGCTTGCGCCCGAGCTGACCGGCGATACCGAAGGATTGCGCCGCTTCGAGCAGGAAGCCTACGCCGCGTCGGCCCTAAATCATCCCAACATCGTCACGATTTATGAATTCGGGCAGGCCGACGGGCTGCATTTCATCGCGTGCGAATTTGCCGAGGGGGCAACGCTTCGCCAGAAACTGGCCCATGGCAGGCTTGAGCTGAAACTCGCGATCGAGGTTGCGATCCAAATTGCCAGCGCACTGGCCGCGGCCCACGCGCGCGGCATCGTGCATCGCGACATCAAGCCCGAGAATGTCATCGTTCGCAATGACGGCATCGTAAAGGTGCTGGATTTTGGCATCGCCAAGCTGACTCGAAGGCGTTCCACCTCGTCGACCCGCGCCGGCGTTTCCGTGGCCGCAGTTTTGAGCAGCGAGACCGGCATCGTGCGCGGCACAGCCAAGTACATGTCTCCCGAGCAGGCGCGAGGGCTCGATGTCGACGCGCGCAGCGACATCTTCAGCCTCGGCTCGGTGATTTACGAACTGGTCACCGGAACTGCAGCGTTTGAAGGCGAGACGGCCAGCGACGTCATCGCGGAGATCCTCAAGGTCGAGCCCAAGCCGCCAGCCGAGCTTGCGCCGGAGGTGCCAGCCGAGATCGAGGAGATCTTGCGTAAGGCTTTGTGCAAGGACCGCGACGCGCGCTATCAAAAAGTCGAAGAGTTGCTGCACGACCTGCAAGAGTTCAAGCAGGAGGCGGAGTTTCAGGCGAAGCTGGAAGGTCCATCCGGCGGTCGAGCGGCGAAGGCGGCGTCGGACCGCCTGACCCCCGCCGGCGCTGTTGCCGTTCGTTCTCGTCAGAGTTCGTTGCTGCATGACTGGCGTCTCTGGTCAGTCGCCGCGTTGCTGGTCACGATGGTCAGCATCGGCTCTTGGCTGGTGAGACGCTCACGCGAGGCGGCCACGGCCAGGGGCCCGCGCAGCCTGGCTGTTCTTCCCTTTCGCAATCTCAACGGCGATCCCAAAAGCGACTTTCTGGGATTCTCCCTGGCCGATGAGATCATCACCAAGCTCGATTACGTCAATGCCCTGACTGTCCGCCCGTCGTCCTCGGTCGACAAGTATCGCGATCAGGCAGTCGATCCCAAAAAAGTTGCCGAGGAATTGAACGTCGACACACTGCTCACCGGCACGTTTCTTCGCGATGGCGACGATCTGCGCATCACCGCGCAACTCATCGACGTGAAGCCGGACAAGATTCTCTGGCGCGAATCCATGGACCTGAAGTACGAGAAGCTGCTGACCGTGCAGGACCAGGTGGCACAGCAGATCATCAAGCAGATGGAGCTGAGCCTGTCGCCGGCGGAGGCCGCCAAGCTCAAGCCCGAGAAGCCCATCAACAATGCGGCTTATGAAGACTATCTGCGCGGCATCGATTTCTATGCGTTGAACGATTATCCCGCCGCCATCGACATGCTGGAGAAGGCAACAGCGCTGGAGCCTAACTATGCGCCGGCATGGGCGCATCTCGGCCGCGCCTACACCACCAGCGGCTCGTTGCAATTCGGCGGGCGCGAGCAGTACGGCAAGGCGCAAGCCGCTTATGAGAAGGCCATCGCGCTTAACCCTGCGATGGTGGAGCCGCGGATTTATCTGGCCAACCTGCTGACCGACACTGGCAGAGTGGAGCAGGCGGTGCCGCTACTGCGCTCGGTACTGCAAGACAGCCCCAACAATGCTGAGGCGCACTGGGAGCTAGGCTACGCTTATCGCTTTGCGGGCATGCTGAAGGAATCGGTAGACGAGTGCGAGAAGGCGCGCCAGTACAATCCGCAGGTGAAGCTCAGCAGCTCAGCCATCAACGCACTCCTATATCTCGGCGAGTATGAGAAGTTTCTGCAGAGCCTGCCGGTCAACGATTCCGCTTACATCCTCTTCTATCGTGGCCTGACCGAGTACTACCTCAATCAACATGACCAGGCAGGGCGCGACTTCGACGACGCTTATGCCCGCAACCCTGCGCTGCTTCCCGTGGATGTGGGCAAGGCGTTCAGTTATTCCATCAGGCGTGACAACGCGCGCGGGGTGAAGCTGCTGGAGCAAATCGAAGACAAGATTGAAGAGCGTGGGGTGAGCGATCCCGAGGGCATTTACAAGGTCGCGCAGGCGTATGCGGTGCTGGGCGACAAGGCGGCGGCACTGCACATGCTCCGGCACAGTATCGGTGGCGGGTTCTTCTGCTATCCGTACTTTGTGCGCGATCCTTTGCTGCAGAGTCTCCGTGGCGAACCTGAGTTCCAGGAATTAATGGAGCAGGCATCGCATCGGCACGAGCAGTTCAAGGCGACGTTCTTCTAAGCCCGCAGACAACCGTCGCCATGCGCAGGAGCGCGGCGGGCAGCTCAGCCGAGGCTGCTTTGATTATCATTGGCTCACCGCCAATTTCCTGAGCGCCGATTGCCACCTATGCCTACTCGCCGCGTCAAAGCCTACACCGGACAAACCGGCTACGTGTATCAGTATTATTTTGTGGGCAAGCGAGCGGCGCTGGCGGGCGATCCCGAGGCGCCCGCAACCGAGTACATCTTCGATGTCACCTCCGACCGCAAGACGACTTTCGCGGTCAGCGTCTTCCTGCCGCCGCGCGCGCTGGAGGTGTGGGCGGCGACGCGCGGCCGCAGCCTCAGCGATCCGGAACAATATGCCGCGGTAAAGCTCCGCCTGATGCAGGCGTTCGACGAGATCAGTGACATGCTGCATGAAGGACGCCGGTTGCGGCTCGACGCCGAGATGCTGCTGCCGCTGCTGGAATCCATCGGGGTAGATTAGATAGCGCAGGCTTTGGGACGAACGCCACTGCGTCTGCTATACATGTCCGCCGGTTCCGGCCATAATTAGCGCAGCGGGTGAGATGGCTATGTTCGACATCACGCCTCCGTCAAGATCAAATGCTGGGATGATCGCCTCCGGCGCGGCGCATCTGGTGTTTCTGCTCGCGCTGCTTTACCGCGCGGCGCCGGTGTTCGTGACGCCGTCCGACGTCCAGCTCGGAATTCCGCACTCGTATGGCTCTCGTTCCATCGTTTACCTGGCACCCACAGGTCCGGAGCGCGAACAAGCTCCCGCTGACCAGCCGAAGCTAACGTTGCATCGTTCGGCGAAGCTGGCGCAGGCGCGCAAGCCCGAGCCTCGCCGCGAACCGCCGGCCATGACTGCGTCCGACGCGCCGGACGAGACGGCCCGTGGCGGCTCGCCCTTCGGCCGCGTGCCCGGCTCTCCGGTGAGCTTTGACGAGGTGATGCCGGCGTTTCCGGTGGTCTACCCGGACCCGCCGGTCTCGCGCGGCGACCTCCCCGTGGGAGTACAGGGTGACGTCATCGTGGAAGTGACCATCGACTCCCAAGGCAACGTGATCGAGACCCGGTTGCTTCAGGGCATCGGCTACGGCATCGAGCAGAAGGTGCTGGATGTGCTCCAGCGCTGGCGCTTCCATCCCGCCGTCCGCAACGGCGTGACTATCGCCTCGCAGCACATCGTGCACTTCCATTACCCGGGCTAACGCTGGCGTCTGGCGGAGCGCCGCCTCGTGTCACGGGCATTCAGGGAATCGATTTTTGCCAAAGCACCAACTTTGGTGACACACTTACGGTACTGCCGTGGTTCCTTCAGAAAAAAACCACCAAAAACCTGTAGAATCAGCACTTCAGTGGCATTGTGTTGAAAGCGGAATTCGCTGACAATGCGCTTGGAAGGTTTCTTCCTTCTTTGGAAAAGGTTCATCATCAGAATTGGCCGCCTTGTGCAGGGCGGCCAATTCGTTTTATCGGGTGCGATCAGCGGCGAGCCCGTCGCCCTTGCAGCGCTCCCGGTGTGACGCACATCACATCCCCCGGTGACTTACATACTCGGGTCACCCAGCTCAGCCGATATACTTAAAGCCATAGAACGGGCGGGGGTAGCCGTTCGTGGGGTTTATGCCGCTTATCTGGCTTCGAGTTGCGGTCGCCTGCTACGCCGTCGGGCTGGTCTATTCGCTGCTGCTGCTCAGCAAACGAGGAAACCTGCTGGCCAGGATCGTCGAGCCGGCTGTCGGGCTCGGCCTCATCTTTCATTTCGTCTCGCTGGTAGAGGCGACCATCCTGGTCGGGCACATCTCGCTGGCCTCCATTCAATATTCCGAGTCGCTGCTGGCGTTTTTGGCGATGGTAGTATTCTTCGTCTTCTTTGTGGGCTATCGCACCACCACTCCAGGCATCGTCATCTTCCCCATTGTTTTTGTGCTGACCCTGGCCTCGGCGCTGGCGCAAAGGCCCGTAAGCATCAGCTCGCCGCTGCTGCGCAACGGCTGGATCTTCGTCCATATTGTCCTCATTTTCACCGGCTATGCTGGGCTGTTCCTGAGCTTCGGGGCCAGCCTGTTGTACCTGGTGCAGGAGCGCGCCCTGAAATCCAAGCGCCCGACGCCTCTGGTCAACTGGCTGCCGCCGCTGCAAACGATCGACGATATCTGCTACCACGCGCTGCTGTTCGGCTTCCCCTTCATGACCTTCGGCATCGTGACCGGATCGGTGCTGCTGATCGAAAAGTACGGGCCGATGTTCTTTGTCGATCCCAAGATCGTATTGTCGTTTCTCATGTGGGCCGTGTATCTGCTGTTGCTTTACACGCGCTGGAGTTCGGGATGGCGCGGCCGCCGGGCGGCATTCCTGGCGACCTTCGCTTTCATCATTGCGATTTGCGCATGGGCGGCGAACACGTTCAGCCGCGTGCACAGGTTCCTGCCGTCATGAACTTCGTCCTCATTGGCGTGAACCATCGCACTGCGCCACTGGAAGTGCGCGAGCAGTTCGCCATTCCCGAGGCGCGGCTGCCGGAGGCAGTGAGGAGCCTGGCGTCCTATCCCGGAGTCGAGGAGGCGATGATCGTCTCCACCTGCAATCGGGTGGAGATCCTGGCGCGCACGGCTGATGGATGCTCCGCGACCGATGGCTTCCTGCGCCAGCTCTATGGCTTCGATCCCGCGCCGTTTCGCCAGCACCTGTACGAATATCGCGAGGCTGACGCCGTGCGGCACGTCTTTCGCGTGGCCTCCAGCCTCGACTCGATGGTCGTGGGCGAGCCGCAGATTCTCGGCCAGGTGAAAGAGGCCTATGCGACCGCGCGGGCGGTGGGCGCGGTGAACTCGCAACTCGACGCGCTGCTCACCCGCGCCTTCGGCGTCGCCAAGCGCGTGCGCAACGAAACCGCGGTGGCGACTTCGGCGGTGTCGGTGGCCTCGGTAGCCGTCGATCTCGCCAAGAAGATCTTCGGCAACCTCGAAGGCAAGAGCGTTTTCCTGATGGGCGCGGGCAAGATGTGCGAGCTGGCTGCGCGGCATCTGCTGGCGCATGGCGCATCGCAGATTTACGTTTGCAATCGCACTTACGAGCGCGCGGTCGCGCTGGCCCGGAAGTTCAACGGTGAGGCCATCGCCTTCGATCAGCTTTACGAGACGGTGCCGCGCGCCGACATCGTCATCAGCTCCACCGGCGCACCGCACGCCATCTTCCGCAAGGAGCACGGCGACCGCTTCCTGCGCGAGCGCCGCAACCGTCCCATGTTCTTCATCGACATCGCCGTGCCCCGGGATGTCGATCCGGAGATGAATAAGCTGGACGGCATTTTCGTCTATGACATTGACGACCTGCAGCAGGTGGTCTCGTCGCATGTCTCCGATCGCAAGGTCGAGGCCGAGCGCGCCGAGGCCATCGTGCAAATGGAAGTGGAGAAGTTCCAGGCGCGGCTCCAGACGCTCGATGTCGTGCCGACCATCGTGTCGTTGCAGGAGCATCTGGAAACCGTGCGCCAGGCCGAGATCGATCGCGTGCGCGGGCGGCTGGGCGCACTCACTCCCGAGCAGGAGATGGCGGTCGAGGCGCTGACCCGCGGCATCGTTAACAAGATCATGCACACACCCATCACTACGTTGAAGAGCGCAGCGCGCGAGTCGCAGGAGGTCACCACCGTGGTCGACCTCGTCCGCCGGCTGTTTGGATTGCGTGAGGGCAAGCCCACCCTGGTTCGCGAACAGGACGAGCACAAGGTTGCTGTGGGCGGCAAGCGCGGAGCGGGCAACTGATGGCGCGCCTTCGCATCGGTTCCCGCGGCTCGCAACTGGCGCTCTGGCAGGCCAACCACATTTCGGCTCTCCTGCGCAAGCGCGGTCACGAAGTCGAAATCGAGATCATCAAGACCACCGGCGACAAGATCACCGACGTCGCCCTCGCCCAGGTCGGTACCAAGGGGATGTTTACCAAGGAGATTGAAGAGGCGCTCGCCGAAGGGCGCGTCGATCTCGCCGTGCACAGCCTGAAGGACCTGCCCACCGAGCTGCCGCCGGGCTTCGAGCTGGTGGCGATCACCACGCGCGTGAATCCGCGCGATGTCTTTCTGTCGGTGAAGTACGAGAGTGTGCAGTCACTGCCCAACGGCGCACGTGTCGGCACCAGCAGTTTGCGGCGGCAGGCGCAGCTGAAAGTCGCGCGGCCGGATCTCGTCATCGAGCCGCTGCGCGGCAACGTCGACACCCGCGTGCGCAAACTGGAAGAGGGGCAGTACGACGCGATCATCCTCGCGGCTGCCGGACTCACGCGCCTCGGAAAGACCGAACTGGTGAAGGAAGTGCTCTCGGAAGATTTCATGTGCCCCGCCGCCGGACAGGGTGCGCTAGGCATCGAGATTCGCGAAGGCGATGTCGAGATGCGCAAGCACCTGGCGTTCCTCGACGACGCGGCTGCGCGAGCGACGACAACCTGCGAGCGTGCCGTGCTCAACAAACTCGGCGGCGGCTGCCAGGTGCCGATCGGGGCGTTTGCCGAGTCTCACGAAGTCGGGTTGCAGCTCACCGCAATCGTCGCTCAACCCGACGGCTCCGTTATACTGCGCGAAACGCAAACCGGCGCAGATCCGATTATGCTGGGTGAGATGGTCGGCAACACGCTTTTGCAGCGCGGGGCAACGAAGATTCTCGAGACCGTGTACGGCGCGAAAGCAGCTGCCCCGCAGCAGCCGTAGTTCAAACGCGAGAGCCGACCCGACGATAGCCGTGCATGGAAGCCAATACTGAACGCACCGCTACGCGGAGATTTCGCTGGGGCCTCCTCCTCGCGTGGATACCCTTGACGTTCTTCCTCATCCCCACGGTACTCGGCATTATTGCTTCGGTAACTTCGCCACAGAGAGCTACCGGACTCGGTGCCATCGCTGGGGGATTGTCCGAAGCACTTGCCACTTTCGGTTTTATTGTAACCATCGGTTGCGAACTCGGAGGAATCGTATTGCTGGTGAGAACCCTCTCGCGCAGCCATCTTGTGAGGGGCATGGTTACAATCATTTCCGTCTGTTTTAGCGCGTTGCTGCTATCGGTGCTGGCGTTATTTCTGTGGTTGGCTGTGGCGCATCATTGGCGATAAAGCGTCGCTACACAAGTAACAGCTGGGTGCGGCCGGGTGCCCCGGGTCTCGCGGGGTTCGAGACCCGGGAGTTCCTTTAGTCAGGGCGCAAGAGCACCACCACTCCAATCCCAAAGCATGACTGAGAAGTAGGCAAGAACGGCGAAACTCTTTCTTACCAAGTCTAGAAATCCACAGGGATCAACGGTCCCAGCTCTCGGACCCCGCGAGACCTAGGGCACCCGGCTACTCTCAAAATCCTTAACGTGCCACCCGTCGGCGGACAAAGCCATATCTCTTCAAAGGAGTGACGAGTTGGCGTGGGGAACCGGTCAGGATCCAGCGTAAACTACGAGCCTTAGGGTCCTCCCGGACGAGAACCGTCGAGGAGAGAAGATAGCATGAGTGAAACCAAACAGACCCTGAAGCAAAAGGCCGCTCACGAGATGAGAGAGTATCTCGTGATGTCGTTTTATCTCTTTGTGGTGTTCTCGCTTTTCGTGGTCTATAAGTCGGTGATTCTGGCCGAACATCACATTAGCTTCGCACTGCATGGATTCGCCCTACTCAACGCCTTGGCGCTGGCGAAGGTCATGCTCGTCGCCCAGGAACTGCGTCTAGGCGAACAATTCCGCGACGCACCCCTGATTTATCCGGCACTTCTCAAGGCTTTCGTGTTCACCATCGTGCTGGCCTGTTTCAAGATTGTCGAAGATGCAATGGTCGGGATGCTTCACGGCAAGTCGTTTCGCGGAAGCCTGGCAGAGCTCGGCGGCGGTTCGTGGTCGGCAATCTTGTGCCTTGCTTTGATGCTGTTCGTCGTGCTGATCCCCTTTTTTGGCTTCACGGAGCTGCGCCGGGTGTTCGGAGAGGAACGGTTGATGCAGGTGTTTTTCGGGCCGAGGCATTCGCTGAACCTGGCTGCCCAACCCGACCGCCGGGACAACTGAGTTCCCCCGATCTGTTCGAAACAAGTAAAATAGAGACAGTTCTTCGAGATGGGGTGGTCGTCGCTTTTCGCTATGCGCTCTTCGCCAGAGATGCAGGGCCGCCTATGTGACCCACTCTGGCGGAAAGCGAAGAGCGAAAGGCGAATCAGAGCTGAAAGCTGAATCATGCCCGTACCTGTATCCCAGATGTGGACGGTCGCAACGTACGTCCTCAAGCAGCGCCTGAAAGGGCGCAAGCGCTACCCGCTCGTGCTGATGCTGGAGCCGCTGTTCCGCTGCAACCTGGCGTGCGCCGGCTGCGGCAAAATCCAGTATCCCGCGCACGTGCTGAAGCAGAACCTCACGCCCGAGGAGTGCTTCCGCGCGGTCGAGGAGTGCGGCGCGCCCATGGTCTCCATCCCCGGCGGCGAGCCGCTCATGCATCCTGAGATCGACCGCATTGTCGAGGGGCTGGTCGCGCGCAAGAAGTACATCTACCTCTGCACCAACGCGCTGCTGCTGAAAGAAAAGATCGACCTGTTCCAGCCCAGCAAGTACCTGACGTTCTCCGTCCACATGGACGGCGAGCGCGAGAACCACGACTTCTCGGTTTGTCGCGAGGGCGGCTACGACCTGGCGCTCGAGGGCATGCGCGAGGCGCTGCGCCGCGGTTTCCGCGTGACCACGAACACGACACTCTTCGATGGCGCCGATCCCAACAGCGTGCGCCGCTTCTTTGACGAGATGATGGAGCTCGGCGTCGAGGGCATGATGCTCTCGCCCGGCTACTCCTACGACAAGGCGCCCGACCAGAAGCACTTTCTGGGACGCGCGCGCACCCGGCGCCTGTTCCGCGCGATCCTGGCGAACCGCAAAAAGAGCTGGGTCTTCAATCAGTCGCCGCTCTTCCTCGAATTCCTGATGGGCAAGCGCGACTACCCCTGCACCGCCTGGGGCATGCCGACCTTCAACCTCTTCGGCTGGCAGAAGCCCTGCTACCTGCTGCAGGACGGCTACGCCGACACCTTCGAAGAGCTGATGCGCGAGACCGAGTGGCATCGCTACGGCTTTGAGTCGGGCAATCCCAAATGCGCCAATTGCATGGTGCACAGCGGCTATGAAGCTTCAGCCGTGAACGATACTTTCCAGTCGCTGCGGGGATTTTTGGCAACGGTGCGCGCGACGTTCTCGTCGCGGTATCAAGACGACGAAGCCCTCGCCATGCTGAAGGAAGAGTCCAAGCCCGTCCACGCCTACAATCCGCTGGTACAGATTTCTTCCGACTCGTAGCGAGGGACTTAGCAATCAAGGGCTACGATGAATCCGATTTTGATTTCTTGCCGCGTATATCGGCGGCAGAACGTTGATGATTAGGCACTATCCGGCCTAGCCAGTCGGCTAGTCTTTTTATCCGGATAGATAGTCTGTTTGTCGCGCCACCCATCCACAGGCTCTTGGTTTCAACACCATCGGCGAAGTCCTCTCGCACGCCGTACCGAAACCTCATGGTTGCTGGATTGCAGGCTAAATTAACGCTCCCTTCGACCTTAAGCCCGATGTCGCTCCCACGGAACTGAATCGACCGTGCTCCCACGGAACTAACGGAAGCTGTCGCTTCTACCCGACCCTGCATGGGCTGGCTTCGGCTTTCCATCCCGGCGGCCCTTGTCCCGCAAACAAATTCAGATAGAGGAGCATTTTCTGTATGGCAACCACCAAAGTTAGTCCCACCGGCGCCGGCGCTGCTTCGGCAGCCGCCCCCGTCCCGCCGCGTTTCCAACAAGGCGCAATCTCAACCGCTTTGCAGCTCGGTCCTCTCGCCTCGCTTGCCGGCACGTGGGCGGGCAACGGCTTCAACGCTATCTGGCGGCCTGACAACCCGGGTTCGCAGCCGGTAGGCGGGCAGACCAAGCGCTTTCTGGAGCTCAACCTTACCAACGAGACCATAGAATTCGACGTGATACCCGGCGTGGTGCCGAACCGCGGACTCAACCCGCAGCCCGATCTCAATCTCTATGGGCTGCACTATCTGCAGCGCGTTAGCGACGCCGACAAGCCGCCGTTCGAGACCGCCGGCCAGGCGCTGCACATCGAGCCCGGCCTGTTCATGAACGTGCCCCCGAGCCTGTCTGACAGCGCGGTTGGCCCAGGCAAAGGGTACACCATAGTGCGCATGGCCAGCATTCCGCACGGCGTCACGGTGCTGATGCAGGGGCAGTCACCGGGCTCTACTCCCGTTGCCGGCCCGCCGAACATACCTCCCATTTATCCCATTGCGGGATTGCCGGGCTTCACTCCGCAGCCGCTTACCCCGGGTGGGCCGATTCTGGGGTTAGGCATACAGCCTACCGAAATACCACCGGCCACCCCACCCTCGCCGCCGGTCAACCTCGAACATGTCGTTCCCGAGGTGGACATCGCGAACGATATTGCGGGATCGCAGAGCACCGGCCCGTTCCCGGCGGAATTCCAGGGCTACATCAATGATCCCAACTCACTGTTGCGGAGTGCGATCGCCGGCCAGAACATTCTGGGCACAATCACCATCCAGATGTCCACTACCAACGTCGCCGACAGCATCGGAAACATTCCGTTCCTTGGCATCCCGGCTACCATTCCCGATAACCCTACGAAAGCGAACGCCTTTGTGGCGCAGGCGAGCGCGACCTTCTGGATCGAGTGGGTGCAGATCCCGGGAATGCCGACGCCGACCATGCCGGCCGGTGCGGCGAGCCCGTCATTGCTGGCAATTGAGCCCTTCTGGCCCACACCGACGTTCCTGCAATTGCAGTACTCGCAGGTCGTGATCCTGGTGTTCAACGGCGTCCTGTGGCCGCACGTTACCGTGGCCACGCTGACGCTCAGCGCGGGCTAATCTCCACCGGCAAGTCCGAAGTAAGGGCTTGTTGTGAAAGCGCAAGTGCCCCGTCCAAGCCGGGTTTGTGTTGCCTGGACGGGGCCTTCCTCAGGACGAGGGAAAGGAGTTCCTTGTGGACAAAGAAAATGTTCGACAGCGCTCTGCCCCCGCTATCGGCTTACGATTGCTGGACAGTGTCGGTCAGCATTGCCAGTACGGGCCTTACGTTGTGCTGGTTCACACCCTGCCCGATCTTTTCATCGAGGGCATAAGGCGGCTTCAGCTTGGGACGCAACCCGGCCACCGGGCGCCTCGCCCGCAGAGCAGGAGAACTACGGAGTCGCGGCGCGCCGCGTGAGTAATCTTTTGCAATTCTCTCCTTTCTGTGGAATTCATCGGCATCGCGGCGCCACATTTGCTACCTTTACGGTAGTCAGCGTGCCACATTGCGTCCGAAGGATTATGGGGGAGCACTTTCAGGTCGGCCACGTGACCATCGGAGGCGGTGAGCTTTTCCTCATCGCCGGGCCGTGCGTCATCGAGAGCGAAGACCACGCCATGGAGTTGGCGTGGGCCATTGCCACAATCGCCCGCCAGAGGAAGCTGCCGTACATCTTCAAGGCCTCCTACGACAAGGCCAATCGCACCTCGATCCGCAGCTTTCGCGGGCCGGGTCGCGAGCAAGGACTGCGCATCCTGCGCAACGTCCGCGAGGCGACTTACGTTCCGGTGCTGACGGACGTCCACGACGCGGCGGACGTGCCGCACGTTGCCGAAGCCGTGGATGTGATCCAGATTCCCGCGTTCCTCTGCCGCCAAACGGACCTGCTGGTCGCAGCGGGCAAGAGCGGCCGAGCGGTCAACATCAAGAAGGGCCAATTCGTCTCGCCGTGGGACATGCGACATGCAGTCGAAAAAGTCCGCGAGGCGGGCGGTGAGCGCGTTTTCCTCACCGAGCGCGGCGCCAGCTTCGGCTACAACAATCTTGTGGTGGACATGCGCTCGCTGGCCATCATGCGGAGGTTCGCGCCTGTGGTCTTCGATGCGACGCACTCGGTGCAACTGCCGTCGGCATCAGAGGGCAATGGAGTTGCGGCCAGCGGCGGCCAGCCGGAGTTCATTCCGCTGCTGGCGCGAGCCGCGGTCGCCGCGGGCGTGGACGGAGTTTTTGTGGAAGTACACGACAATCCCGCGCAGGCCAAGTCGGATGGAGCGAATGCGCTCGACCTGAAGCTGCTGCCCGAAGTCCTCGATCAGCTCATCGCGATCCATGGCGTTCGGAGCTGATGCTCGGTGCGACTTGCTGGCCGAGCTTTTCTTGGCTGAGCCGCTTTCTCCAGTGGCGCTTGAGAGTCTCGTAATCAGCTAACCTCGCGACTCAGAACGGTATGTCTTCATCCGTGATCTCCGGGCCCCCGCTGCTGACCGGGGCCGGGCCTTCGGGCTCGGGAGCGTGTTGCTCAAATCCTCCGCCCGACTTAGCTCCGCCGGAGCGCCCGCGGCTATAGCCGCCGCCACCTTCGCCGGCATCACCGCCTTCGCGCGGGCCGCCGCCGAGCAATACCATCTGGTTGCCGATGATCTCGGTGCGGTACTTCTTCTGCCCGGTCTCCTTGTCGTCCCAGGAGTTGGTGCGGATGCTGCCCTCGATGTAGACGGTGCGGCCTTTCTTCAGGTATTCGCCGGCGACCTCGGCCTTGCGGTCAAAGAGCACGATGTTATGCCACTCGGTGCGATCGCCCCAATTGCCGTCCTTATCTTTGAAGCGCTCGTTGGTGGCGATGGAGAAACGGGCGACCGCCATGCCGCTCGGGGTGTACTTCACTTCCGGGTCTTTGCCCAGATTGCCAATGAGAATGACCTTGTTGACGCTCGCCATAACAGCCGCTCCTGTGTGCAGATTTGCGTGCGAGGAAAGGGCAAATATAGCAGATGGACGCCGCCTTTGGCGGTGAGTTATGACCCCAGCGCCAGCACCTTGTGTTCGGGGCAGCGGGCCTGCGCCAGCTCGATAAGCTGTTCGATGAGCGCCGGGCCGTACCTCGCGTAGAAGTAGCTGGCGGCGATCTCGCGCTCTTGCAGCTCTTTCCTGGGATAGAGTGCATTCTCAATCTGGGCAGCGTGTCGCGCGATGATCTCGTTGCGCCGCAGTTCGGCCTGTGAAGCGCGCTTTCGCAGCCGATCGATTTGATAGCGCATCTTGTTGCTCGCGCGTTCGGCGGCCCCCACCAGCGTGGGATCCAGCTTCTGCAGCGACGCACTCACCTGCTGCATGGAGATCTCGACCCTTTGCTGCGCCTGGTCGAAATTCTGCTTGAGTTCAGGAGGCAGCAGGCGCGCGGCTATGCAGTCGCGAAGCTGACATTCGCCGTGAAAGAGTTCCGGCAGTTCGACCTGATACTTGGTCAGCAGGCGCTCGATGCGCGGCTCGATCAGGGTCGCGCTCAGCCGCGAAACGACCGGCGTGACGCGTCCCAGCAGCTTCTCGTACAGCACCGCGGCCTGCGCGAAGTAGGCGATTTCGGCGGGGCCCCCGATGTAGGCCAGCGTCGGCAGCCAGTAGTCCTGGAGCACGGGACGCAGCAGAACATTGGCGCTGAAGCTCTCGGGCGATTGCTCGATGCGGCGGCGCAATTCGGCGGGCGAAAGCGCCTCGCGTCCGATCTTGAACCCGCCGTTGCCGCGGTGTACCGGCACGCGCTTACCATCGTCCAGCGCAAACAGCGGAGTCGATTCAGGTGTGACCTTCACCTGCTCGTGATAGCCGCCCGCCTGCAACTCGCGATTGCGCGTCAGGACCGCATCGTCGATTTCGTCGGAGCGGAGCGCGGCGTCCTGGAACAGGGGAGCGGCTATGCGATGCAGTTCGGCATCGGCCGGGTCGAGGAAGATGAGGCCGTGATCGCCGAAAATGCGGGTCAGGAGCTTGGCGTAGGCGTTCGAGAACGTCTCACCTTCGGCGTAGCTCTCGCGCAGATAATCGGCGGCGGCAGATTCCCCCAGCAGTTCGGCAGCCTGCGCGACTATGGCATTGCTGCCTGCGCCGAAACGAATCGTCGAGACCGGAGCGCCTTCGACCCCTTCGGTCGGGACCGCAAACGGCGCGAGCTGGAAGTCGCTCGTCAGCAGCAGCGTCTGGTTCACTTCCGCCAGATCATGATCTTCGCTAGCCAGCCAAAACACGGGTACGCATTCGACCCCCACCGCATCGACCTGCTTGGACAAGGCGAGCACCGACGCGCCCTTGAAGACCGCAAGCAACCGGCCTCCGAACAGCCCCACCTGTTGGCCGGTGACCACTGCGAAGGCTCCGGCGCGGAGGCGCTGAATGTTTCGCAGCGTAGCCTCGGATGCTCCCCACGCGCGGTTCTGCCGTTCGAGAACGTCGGCGACTTTGGCTAAGCGCTCGCGACCGCGCGGGACCGACCTGGCAAAACCGGCGACGTGCGCGGGATCAGGAGGGTGAGGATAGAACCTGCGAATCTCGGGTGAGTAGGAAAGAAAATCGCGGAAGATATGCGTGGTATGCGGGATCGAGTCAAAGGAGATGCAGTCGGGGATCACGCGCGCGTCTCCCGACAATACCCCTGGAGTGCGCGGGCACGGCCCACCCCGCAACTGACCTCTGCCATTCGATTCATCGATTCAGCCATCCGCACCAGAACGTCAGACTGACACGCGCGCAAAAGGTTTGGATGATTCCGGCGTTTGCGAGATGCACGAATCTGCGCTTTCCCAGAGTGCGGCGTCACCAATCTTTACGTCTCCGTTACGTTAATTAACCGGCGCCGCCCACCAAGTGTAGTCCCATGTGTGTAGCAGGCTCCCCCTTCCGCTTCGCATATAGGGAGGATGAACATGAAATCAGGTTTCGGGAGTGTCCTAGCAACATCATTGGTCCTGCTTCTGTTTGGATCTTTGGAAGCAGCGCAGCAAGCCACAACAACATCTCCGTCGGCCGGGGACATCGCTGTAACCGCGCCCGCCGATACGCAATCGCCAACTCCATCTGCAACCAATGCTGCCTCGAAGGTCCGGATTGTGCGCCTGAGCCAGATCGCGGGCGACGTGAAGGTTGATCGGGGGACAGGCGAGGGATATGAAACACCGCTGCTGAACCTGCCCATCACCGAAGGCAGCAGGTTGCGAACCGGCGAAGGCACCGCCGAGGTGGAGTTTGAAGACAACAGCACGTTGCGACTGACCCCCGGGACCTGGATCGTGTTTGCGCAACTGAGGCGCACTCCCTCGGGCACGACGCTTTCCACTATTGGCGTCACTGCCGGTATGGTCTTCGTGGACCTGGCGCGTACTTCAGGAAATGAGTTCGCGTTGGCGTTCGATAACAGCAAGGTATCGCTCGCGCCCTCCAGCCATGTTCGTCTGGATGTGGTGCCGCTTACGGCGAGCCTCGCGCTGTTAAAGGGCAGCGCCCGAGTGGACACCCCCGCGGGTGTGACGACCGTAGGCAAAAAGGAAACACTGAACTTCGCTGTCGCGACCCCCGGCCAATTCACCACCAGCAAGAACGTCGAAAATCCTTACGACGCCTGGGACGAGAACGCGATCAAGTACCACACCCGTCGCGTTAACAGCGCCGCCTATGGAAACTCTGGAAATCTGTCTGGCTTAAGCGACATGAATTATTACGGTCGCTTTGTGAATGCGGGCGGGTGCGGCACGGTGTGGCGCCCTTATTTTGCCAACGCAGCCTGGGATCCCTTCTATCAAGGTTCCTGGGTCTGGTATCCGAATTGGGGCTGGACGTGGGTGTCTCCGTATCCGTGGGGCTGGAGTCCTTATCACTCCGGCAGTTGGGACTATTGTCCGACTGTCGGATGGGGCTGGCGGCCGCGGGGCCGGTGGGTAGGACTGCCCAACCATCCCAAGCCGGGGCCCCACCCTCCGGTATTTGGCTTGCGCCCGGTGCCTCCGCTGCCGCGTCCGCCGCACCTGGGTGAGCCGACAACCATACGGCTCCATGAGCCCAAGGCGATTGTCTCCGGCCCCGCCGCCGGTCAATTTACGGTCCGCCAAAACTCGGCCGGCTTGGGAATTCCGCGCGAGAGCTTTGGCAATTTGAACCATATTTCCGGGCGGCTTGAGCAGCACGGCTTGAGCGGCGTGGCCGTGCATTCTCCTGCTATCGGCGCTGGCATGGGATACGGTCATCCAGTGAGCACCTTGTCCGGGCGAGGATCGGAAGGCGCAAGCAGAGCTTCGGGGTCCGGCTCGTCTGGTGGAGGCTCGAGATCGAGTTTCTCCGGCGGATCAGGGCATAGCTCGTCTTCGTCATCTTCGGGAGGATGGGGCGGAGGCTCTAGCTCGGGATCGAGAGGTGGAGGCGGTGGCGCAGGTGGTGGCGGCGGGGGTGGTGGTCGCCGCTAGAACGTTCACCCAGAAGGTACCGGACGGGATTGCTGTTGGCGGAGACCGAATGCAGAAAGCGGCGATATGCTGCGCGTCAAGTTGCGTGGGGAAGAATTTCTAGACGGCCGGCTAACAGGAGCAAAAGGCTTGAATGATTGCGTCACCCTTCGGATGCATCAATTGCACAATCGCAGTGGCCTCCAGTTCTATAATCAGGGACCAGTATGAAGGCATTCCGCGGTGCTCACCTGCTGCTCGCGATGGCGACCGTGACTGCAATAGCCATCGGAGCGCAAGAGCCGACCGCGCATCCGGATCGCGCCGCACCTTCCAGCCAGCCTGTAACATTTGATTGTCAGGCGATTGCGGGGGCCGAGGCCGATGCCAGATTGCTTCTGCTGGTGAAGCTTTGCGACTTTGTCATTGGCTACCAAAATCAACTGCCGAATTTCGTTGTGCAGCAGACAACGACCTTTGAGAGCGGGCCTTCGAAAACAGTGATGACCGCTGAGGTCACCTTTCAGAAAGGGTTAGAGAGTTACTCTCGCGTCACCGTCAATGGCCGGCCGGCCCCGGTGAGCAAGATCACCACCAAGCCTCCCGACGAGGTCCAGTTCAGCTCGACCGGCGAATTTGGGCCGGCGCTGATGGACCTGTTCAAAGTACCGGGCGCAACCCAATTCAAGTTCAAGACGACTTCCACCTTGCAGAATCAGCCTGTAGTCATTTATGAGTTCCATGTTCCCCAGAAGAAGAATTTCTTCTGGACACTTCGCCTTGCCGACGGGCGCACGATCAGGCCGGAGTTCGTCGGTGCATTATGGCTGGAACAGCAGACCGGTAAGCCATTACGGGAAGAGATGGAGCCGACAAGTCTGGTCGTCGGCGCGGAAATAATTTCAGCTAAGACCGTGATCGACTACGCAATGACTCCGGTGGGCGATGCCGGAAACTTTCTCCTCCCGGCCAAATCGGAATCCACGGTGTGTCACACGGGAGTGCAGGAAACGGGTATCTGTACGAAGAATGTTCTGGTCTTTCACGGGTACCGAAAGTTCGGCAGTACCACGCGCATTCTGCCCTTGACCTCGCAACAGTGATACCGGCGGGCTCGCGGCCCGCATCCTGGCGTTATCCATTCTGCCGGAAACGGCACTTCGAGGCGCTTCCTACTGCTCCCACCATGCCAGGCAGCCGGCGATTTCCTGGCTCGCAGTGATGCGGAAAATGTGATTACATATTTGGCGGATTTTCATGCAGACCAGGTGCCGGGCCGTGAGTAATCAGTTTTTCCGGTTGCTGTTATTCCTGCTGGTCGCGATACCGGCAGCGCACGCGAGCGCTCAGGAGGCCGCGCCTCCTTCGCAAGCGCGCGACCCGGCCTACACCGATCTCCGCTGTCACGGGCTGGGCTCCAGCGAAGCCGACGGAGGAGTTTTGGCAAAGCTGTGCGAGTTTGCGCTCAACTATCACCGTCTCCTGCCCGACTTTATCGCGCAGCAGACCACCACCTCGCGCGACGCACATTCCAGCACGGTCATCACGGCGCAGGTCGTCTTCCGCGAAGGACGAGAGTACTACTCTCACTTGACCATCAATGGCAAACCTGTTCCCACCGACAGGGCTGCCCTGCCACCTCATGTTCGCTTCACCTCGGCGGGAGAGTTCGGATCGATGCTGGTTGATTTGTTCGCGGTGCCGGGCACAGCCGAATTCAAGTTTCGCAAGATGGCGACGCTGCAAAACTTGCCGGTAGCGATCTACGAATTCCGCGTTCCCGAAGAAAAGAACTTCTTTTGGACGATAAGCGACACTAACCAACGCACTCTTCAGCCCGAGTTCCGCGGGCAAGTATGGCTGGACCGGGCCACCGGACGTCCCTTGCGCGAGGAGCTGGAACCCATACATCTGCCAAGAGATTGGAGTGTCAGCTCGATCAAAACAGTTACGGACTACGCCATGACGAAGGTGAAGGATGTGGGAACGTTCCTGCTCCCGACCCGATCGGAATCCACGGCTTGCATAGCGAACCGCAGTCTACTGAATAACCCGTGCACGACTAACACGCTGGTTTTCCATGACTACCAGAAGTTCACGACCACGACCCGCATCCTGGATGCCACGCAGGAACCCTGAGCAGCAGACGCGTGCAGCCGAGTCCCAGCCGGCGCCTTTGACACCTATAAAGATGGGCGGTTGACTTGTCTGCGGTTGCTGCTACAGTTAAGTTGATCGCATCGCATCACGCCATGGGGGCGTCACGGCTTCGACGGAAGTGATTGCGGTAAAGAGGCATACCGGAGTGCATGCATCCGTAATCGCGTGCAAAAACACAATTGCCACACCACAAATGGCATACGCAGCTTAATTAATTAAGTTGCCGTCCTGCTCGGCTTTGCTCGCGGGCTGAGACAGGGCGTCGCACAGTGAGCTGGCCTCGAACTCTCCGTCTGTGAGTTCAGGGTGAGATCATCAGGCTGGCCGGCTGCGTTTCTTGTCCGTTCTGAGCGCGGCTGGCGAGAGTGCCGGGCAACCGGCGCAGGAACGTGACTAAGTATGTAGGCTCTTTACTGACAGCATTTTCGGACGCGGGTTCAACTCCCGCCGCCTCCACCATTTATAAGTTAATGACAATAAACATTTTAGCGCCAGCCTAAATCCTGCTGTGCAGCTTCTGTGCATTCGCAAACCGGACGGCACGCCTAAAACGCTTCTTTCCACACATGCTCCGGTACACGTTTGCGGTCGAGCAATTGCCCAGTGGTATGAATCGGGAAGACGTCGCCACTCTGTTCGGCAAACAGCGTGAAAGTGTGTGACAACATTACGCGCCATTTCTGCGCGCCCTCCAGAAGAAGGTCTGTAGTCCGAGATCGAGTCCAATTCTCGAAAGAGCGAGGCCCTTCGGCAAGCTCAGGGCAGGCTCTGGGGCACCTACAGTGCTTGACAAAATATCATATTAGACTTAATCTAAATTCTGCATGGATGCCGAGGCGATCAAGCGGGACCTGGAAGGCAACGGATTGCGGTGCACGCCGCAGCGCTTCGCGGTGATGGCATTCCTGCTGGAACACAACATGCATCCCACCGCAGCGGAGATCTTCGAAGCCGTGAATCGCGTGGATCCGCGCTGCTCCAGGGCCACAACCTATAACAATCTGCGGGACCTGGTGCAGGCGGGGCTGGTGCGCGAAGTGGCCGTCGAGGGCCGCGCCGCGCGCTTTGACGCGAAGGGCATGCGGCATCACCACTTCATCTGCGACCGCTGCGGAAAGGTTGAGGACATCGAGTGGTACGACGTGGCCAGACCTGTTTCGGGCTCGCTCGGTAAGCGAGTGCTTCGCGAATGCGAAGTCATTTTCCGCGGGCTCTGCACCACGTGCGCGTCGCGGCGCGCTTCCCGATAGGTGTTCTGGAGGTGCAAACGGGAAAGTTGACTTGCGCAAACCAATCCCGTCGCAGCTGGTTGCGCGACGGGAAGCTCGAGGATCGATTTGCAGCTCGTCACTGATTTTGTTGGCTACTTTGTGGACAATTCCTTGGAATGATCCGTGCGACCAATTCACTTATAAGTTTTGTCAGGAACTCAAAAGGAAGATAAGGCTATGGAAAAAGAACTCGCCACCGCAGTCGGGACGTCAGTCCCAGGCAATCAGCAGCAACACTCGTCAACCGAAGCCAAGTGCCCGGTCGCACACGGCAATGGCAGACCCAAATCTCAGACGAATGCGAGCTGGTGGCCGAACCAGCTGAATGTGAACATCCTGCACCAGCACTCGCCCAAGTCCGACCCCATGGGTAAGGAGTTCAATTACGCCGAAGAATTCAAGAGCCTCGATCTGAATGCGGTAGTCAAAGACCTGCACGCCCTGATGACGGACTCGCAGGAGTGGTGGCCCGCCGACTTTGGTCACTATGGGCCGCTCTTCATTCGTATGGCGTGGCATAGCGCCGGCACCTACCGCATCGGCGACGGGCGCGGCGGAGCCGGCTCCGGCGAACAGCGTTTCGCGCCGCTCAATAGCTGGCCGGACAACGTGAATCTCGACAAGGCGCGCCGGCTGCTCTGGCCGATCAAGCAGAAGTATGGACGGAAGATCTCCTGGGCCGACCTGATGATTCTCGCGGGCAACGTGGCGCTGGAGTCGATGGGCTTCAAGACCTTCGGCTTCGGCGGCGGGCGCGAGGACGTATGGGAGCCCGGCGAGGACATTTACTGGGGTCCCGAGGGCAAGTGGCTGGCCGACGAGCGCTACAGTGGCGATCGCGATCTGGCCAATCCGCTCGCCGCGGTGCAGATGGGACTGATTTACGTGAATCCCGAAGGGCCCAATGGCAACCCCGATCCTCTGGCGGCGGCAAAGGACATCCGCGAGACGTTTGCTCGCATGGCGATGAATGACGAGGAAACGGTTGCGCTCATTGCCGGCGGACACACCTTCGGCAAGACCCATGGCGCCGGTGATGCGAAGCTGGTGGGCCCGGAGCCGGAGGCCTGCGGCATCGAGGAGCAGGGCCTGGGCTGGAGGAGCAAATTCGGCACCGGCAAGGGCGGCGACGCCATCGGCAGCGGCCTCGAGGTCACCTGGACCACGACGCCCACGAAGTGGAGCAATAACTTCTTCCAAAACCTGTTCGGCTACGAATGGGAGCTGACCAAGAGTCCGGCGGGCGCGCATCAGTGGACAGCGAAGAATGGCGCAGGCGCCGGAACGGTGCCGGATGCGCACGATCCTTCCAAGCGCCACGCGCCCACCATGCTGACTACGGACCTCGCGCTGCGCTTCGACCCCGACTACGAAAAGATTTCGCGGCGCTTCTACGAGCATCCTCAGGAGCTGGCGGACGCCTTCGCCAAGGCATGGTTCAAGCTGACGCACCGTGACATGGGCCCGATCCCGCGCTACCTTGGCCCGCTGGTTCCCAAAGAACCGCAAATCTGGCAAGACCCGGTTCCTGCGGTGGACCACACACTCATCGACGACAAGGACATTGCCGCGCTGAAGGCGAAGGTCCTCGCGTCCGGACTGTCGATCTCGGAACTGGTCACGACGGCCTGGGCGTCGGCGGCGAGCTTCCGCGGCTCCGACAAGCGCGGTGGCGCGAATGGCGCGCGCATTCGCTTGGCGCCACAGAAGGATTGGGAAGTGAACCAGCCGGCCGAGCTGGCGAAGGTGCTGAAGACGCTGGAGAAGATCCAGAAGGAGTTCAACAGCGCGGCGTCGAACGGCAAGGGCAAGAAGGTCTCGCTGGCTGACCTGATCGTTTTGGGCGGCTGCGCGGCTGTCGAGGAAGCTGCGAAAAGGGCGGGGCACAACGTGAAGGTGCCCTTCTCGCCGGGACGCACGGATGCTTTGCAGGAGCAGACCGACGTGCACTCCTTCGCCGTAATGGAGCCCAAGGCGGATGGCTTCCGCAACTACGTTCGTACCACAAACGAAGCTTCGCCGGAGGAGCTGCTGGTGGACAAGGCGCAGTTGCTGAAGCTGACTGCTCCCGAGATGACGGTGCTCATCGGCGGCATGCGCGCCCTGAATGCCAACTTCGGGCACTCCAAGCACGGCGTCTTCACCAAGCGGCCCGAGACGCTCACGAACGATTTCTTCGTCAACCTGCTCGACATGAACACGACGTGGCAGCCTGCTGCTACCGATGGTGTTTATGAAGGGCGCGATCGCAAGACCGGCCAAGTGAAGTGGACCGGCACGCGCGTCGACCTGATCTTCGGTTCGCACTCGCAGCTCCGAGCGCTGGCGGAAGTCTATGCCTGTAACGACTCGAAGGAGACGTTCGTGAAGGACTTCGTCGCAGCTTGGAGCAAGGTGATGAACAACGATCGCTACGACCTTGCCGCGGCGAAGACGCGGGTTGTCCACTAGGAACTAAACCCCGGTAGCGTCTCGAACTGGGACACTACCGGGCGCGCTCCATTCAACTTACATGAGGATGCCCCATCCAAGCCGAGGTTGCTTGGATGGGGCTTTTCGTTGGAACGGGAAGAGGGGGTGGTCAGATCGAATCGAGTGGACGGGAAGGGACGACTCGCGGGGATCACGGCTCCGCTCGGGATGAGAGGACTGAGCGCCTGGCGAGTGCAGTGCATAATCGTACCGCTCCTGAGATCAACAAGGACCTTCCCTTAAGCACATCGAGCGTCGCCCGGTTACGGCCTCACGCGCATATGTGCCTGTTGTCACTGCAAATTGCTCACGCCCGCTATAGCGTGCTAATCGCGACCCATACACCACCGCGAGTTCTCTCCCATTTCGCTCGCGTGCGTGCATGGTCCGGAGGCCGCAAACATGGACTCCCACCTCATCAGTGAATTCCGTTCCATTGTTGGAGACGCAGGGCTGGTAACCGCCCCCGAACAGTTGCGAACATACGAGTGCGACGGCCTGACGCTATTTCGCGTCGTGCCCGAGCTGGTCCTTCTGCCGGCGTCGGGCGAAGAGATGCAGGCAGTTGTGAAGCTGTGCTATCGCGAGCGAATCCCGTTCGTGGCGCGCGGCTCCGGTACGGGGTTGAGCGGAGGCGCGCTGCCGGTCAAGGGTGGCGTCGTAATCGGCGTCTCGCGCATGAACCGCATCCTCGACATCGATCTGCCGAACGCGCGCGTGGTGGTCGAGCCCGGCGTCACCAATTCTGCCATCACCGCGGCAGTTTCGGGGTCCGGCTATTTCTATGCGCCTGATCCCTCATCGCAGATCGTCTGCACGGTTGCGGGCAATGTCGCGGAGAACTCAGGTGGCGCGCACTGCTTCAAGTATGGCGTAACCACGACCTACATTCTCGGGCTGGAGGTCGTTCTTTCCGACGGCTCGCTGGTTCGTCTGGGCCGCAAGACCCTGGATTTCCCTGGATACGACCTGGTCGGCTCATTCGTAGGTTCGGAAGGGACGTTGGGAATCGTCACCAAGGTCACGCTGCGCATTATCAAGAAGCCGGAGTGCATCCAGACCCTGATGGCAGCGTTCAACTCCAGCAGCGAAGCCGGGCAGGCGGTGAGCGACATCATTGCCTCGGGAATGTTCCCGGCGGCGATGGAGATTATGGACCGGCTGGCCCTGGAGGCGGCCGAGGCCGCGGTGCACCCGAATTATCCCAACTGCCAGGCCCTGCTGCTGGTGGAACTTGACGGCTCCGTCCGCGAGGTCGATCGGCTCATGGAGACCGTGGGCCCGATCTGCACTAAGTGCGGCGCCTGGGAGCTACGGCTGGCCAAATCCGACGCGGAACGTATGGCAGTTTGGAAGGGACGCAAGGCCGCCTTTGCTGCCGTCGGGCGTATCTCTCCGAATTACCTGGTACAGGATGGCGTCATTCCCCGCACGGCGTTGCCGCGCGTGCTGGGCGAGATTGACCGCCTCAGCGCGGAGGCCGGTCTGCGCGTCGCCAACGTCTTCCATGCCGGGGACGGCAATCTCCATCCCCTGGTGCTCTACGATCGCCGCATCGCCGGCCAGGAGCAGCGCGCCATGGTGCTGGCCGAAGACATACTGCGGCTGTGCGTCGAGGCCGGAGGATCGATCACCGGCGAGCACGGCATCGGCGAAGAGAAAAAGCACTTCATGCCCGTAATGTTTTCGGAGGCAGACCTGGAGGCAATGCAGCGCCTGCGCTCGGCCTTCGATCCTTATGATCTGTGCAATCCAAGCAAGATGTTCCCAGGCACAGACGCCACTTTTCAAAAGCCGATCGCCTACGAGCCACACCCCATCGAGAAAGCGGGACTGGCCCAGCGGTATTAGCGCGGCGGGCTTGCCGAACCCACTCATCCGAAAAGAACGGATGAGTGAGGCACCTGAGAACAACTGGTGAGCCGGTCCACGGGAGCCGAACATGATTGAACATCAATATCCGATAGAGATTGCGTGGACTGACCTGGAGACAATTGTCGGTCCCGAGTACATCCGGCCGGCATCCGGCACGGACCTGGTCGATGGGCTGTGGCCTGCGAAGGTCGTGGCGCCGGGGACGGCACAGGAAGTCGCCAAGGTGCTGCAGTATTGCAGTTCCGCCGGACTGGCCGTGGTCCCGCGCGGCGGTGGCACCAAACTCGGCTTGGGGAATCGCCCCGAGAAGGCCGATCTCATTCTCTCGACCGAGCGGCTGAATCGCGTGGTGGAGCACGTCTGGGGCGACATGACGGTGATTGCTGAGGCAGGTTGCACGATTGACAGCCTGCAGCTCGCCATCCAGCCACACCGACAGCGTCTTGCCATCGACCCCTTGTGGCCGGAGAAGACGACGGTTGGCGGTTTGCTGGCCACGGCCGAGAGCGGAACTCTGCGCATCCGCTACGGCGCGGTGCGCGATCTCGTGCTTGGCGTCGAAGTCGCTCTGCCGGATGGCAGCCTCATCAAAGCCGGAGGCAAAGTCGTCAAAAATGTGGCAGGCTACGATCTCACCAAGCTAATGATTGGTTCGCTGGGCACGCTGGGCGTGATTACCCGCGCGGCCTTCCGCCTGCATCCCGTTCCCGTCGCCACGGCCACATACAGCGTTACGGTAGCCGGCGCAGCCGAGGCGACCAGGCTCGTGCTTGCCATTCTCGCTTCGTACGTGATTTACACAGGACTGCAAGTACGTACCGATCGCAGCGACCGCGTCACCATCGACGTGAGATTCGAAGGTATTCCCGAGTCGTTGCAGGACCAGCGCGAAAAGCTGGCCCAACTGGCTGCCGGCTGCGACATTGCGGAGTCCACCGACGACGTGTGGAATGCTCGGCGGCACCTGTTCACCGGCGCCGACAGCTCCGTCATTTGTAAATGCGGCGTTCTGCCCTCGCAGATTGGATCGCTGTGCGATGGGATATTCCGCCAAGCAAATGCGACCGGGACGAAGGCGACGATTGTCGCTCAGGGCACCGGGTTGGCAGAGGTGCGCCTGGATGCGGGACTGCTGTCACTGACTAAGGCTGTGGATGGCCTGCGCAGCGAAGTGGACCGCCTCGAGGGTACGCTCGTTGTCGAACAGTGCCCCACGGCCATGAAGGAATCGCTCGATGTGTGGGGCACCTTGAAGGACGCAGTTCCGTTGATGCAGCAGATCAAAGGGAAATTTGACCCGGCCCGGACATTAAACCCGGGCCGTTTTGTGGGGGCCATATGATCGAAGATGCCGTCGCCACGCCAGTAGTCGCCACCCAAGTAAATGTCGCCACTCCGACAAATGGCAAGACACGAGTTTTCGATGAGCACCATCCGCCATCCGCCGACCTGCTGAACGTCTGCGTGCATTGCGGCTTCTGTCTCCAGACTTGCCCCACCTACACGCTTTGGGGCAAGGAGATGGATTCGCCGCGCGGACGCATTCACCTCATTGGTATGGCAATTGACGGCGAAGTGGCTTTGACCGATCTGTATGTGTCCCACTTCGACCACTGTCTGGGCTGCCAGGCGTGCGTGACCTCGTGCCCGTCGGGGATCAAATACGGCAAGCTGATTGAAGCCATGCGTGCGCAGGTCGAGCGCCTGTATCACCGGCCGCTGGGCGAACGCATCTTTCGGAGGATGATCGCGGCGACTTTCAGCAGTCCCCAGCGACTGCGCAAGCTTGCGGTCGCCTTGCGTCTCTATCAGCGGCTGGGATTGCAGCGCCTGGCGCATGTTCTGCACTTGACGGCGCTACTGCCGCTAAACCTCCGCACGATGGAACAGTTGATGCCCGATCTGTCACGGAAAGAATGTTCAGCCGTTCTGCCGCCTGTGATTGCAGCGAAGGGTGAGAAGCGTCGCACCGTCGCGTTGATTACGGGATGCGTGCAGAGCGTCTTCAACGCGCAAGTGAATGCCGCAACCGCGCGCGTGCTGGCCGCGGAGGGCTGTGAGGTTCTGGTCCCGCAGGAGCAGGGGTGCTGCGGCGCTCTGTTGCTGGATTTGGGGCAGGAAGACGGAGCTCTGGAAATGGCGCGCAAGATGATCGATCAGTTCGAGTCCTTGAAGGTCGATGCCATCATCGTGAACGCGGCCGGCTGTGGAGCCATATTGAAGGATTACGGTTATCTGCTGCGCGACGATCCGAAGTATCGCGAGCGCGCGCTCGCCTTTTCCGCCAAGTGCAAAGACCCGTCGGAGGTGCTGGCGGAGATGTCGCCGCGCGCGCTGCGCCATCCCATGCCGTTGAAGGTTGGCTTCCATGATCCGTGCCACTTGCAGCATGCGCAGGGTCTTACCGCGCCGCCACGTGCCGCGCTGCGCACCATCCCCGGTCTGGAGCTTTTGGAGTTGCCGGAATCGGCGCTCTGCTGCGGCTCAGCCGGCGTCTACAACCTGTTGCAGCCGGAAGCGGGTCATGCTTTGGGCGAGCGCAAAGCCAGGAACATTGTCGCCACGCAAGCCCAAGTGGTCGCCACCGGAAATCCCGGATGCCAATTGCAGATCAGCGCCCTGTTGAATGAGAAAGGACATCCTCTTCCGGTGAAGCATTACATGGAGCTGCTGGACGCTTCGATCTCCGGAACCTAGCTCGATGGCGTGCGCCTACTTGGTCCCCTATCGGGTGCTGTAGGCATGCGCATTCTCCTAACTTTGGCCCACCTTCTCGCCTGCGGCGAGAAGGATGGTGCACCTACTTGTGTTTCGCGCGCATTCCGATGCAGCGGAAACAACCGCGCCGCCCCCGCAAAATCATGGCGTGAGTTCCCATACTGTGCCGAAGCCACTGGCTCCCGCCGCCGAGGTGGTGCCGTACAGATGACCGCTCGCATCTAGCGTCACTCTGCTGTGGGGCGCGGCGCCGTCGGCGCCGCCGGTGAAGTCGTACAGTTCGGTGTAGCTCCAACCTCCACCCGAAGGCGACAGCTCCCACACGGTACCGCATCCGCTCGGGGCACACACGCCGGCGGTGATTCCGCCAATCGCCGTGGTGCCGTAGAGATTGCCGGCCGAATCCAAGGCCAAAGCGCCCGCCGGTCCGATGCCGTAGAACCCGAACGTATGCAGCGAAGTGTAGTGCCATTCGCCGCCGGACGACGTGAGGGTGAAAACGGAGCCGGGCACGTCGCCAAAGCCAAGAGGTTCTCCCGGCGTGCCGCCGTAGAGCGTACCCGACGAGAGCAACAATGTGCTGGAGGGATTGGCGCCTCCCAGCCCGCCACAAATGGCCTGAATGGTTTGTTCGGTCCAGCCGCTCTGACCAGGCGTCAACTCAAAAACGATGCCGTATCCGCAATGGCCTCCGCCTGAAGCCGTGCCGTAGAGATTGCCGGCTTGATCGAAGATGACGCCGCCCAGCGGCGCCTCGCCGACATCGCTGCCGGGGAAGCTGTAGAGCAGAGTTTCCGTCCAGTTATTGCCGGAGCGCGTCAACTCGTACACCGATCCGCAATTCGCGCAATTGCCGCTTGGCGCCCGCTCAACGCGGGATTGCGGGCTATCGGTGTCGGCAACTGTGCCATAGAGATTGCCGGCAGCATCGAAGGTGACCTCGCTGTAGGGATAGAACCCCAGGCTCATCGCTTGCGAGAAGCGAAACAGGACCGTCTCATCCCAAGGAGCGATTACCGAACTGGGGCGTGTTGGCGGGGGACGCAGATTGAAAACCGTCCCGCAGCCCAGACCGTCGCAGTCGCCCGGAATGCCACCCGATTCGGTGGTTCCAAACAAGCTGCCGTCGGGGCCTATGGTAAGCACGGCCAGCGGGACAGCCCCGTCGTTGCTTCCCTGGAAACTGTACAGCGGAAGAAACACCCAGGACGAGCCGTGATTGGCAAGCTTGAACACGGTGCCATGACCTGCACCGCCAGCGCTCGCCGTTCCGTACAGATTTCCGGCGCCATCCATGACTAGTCCAGCCAGCGGTGTGGCTCCGTCGCCCCCACCCGTAAAGCTGTGCAGCACCGTGAGCGTCTGCGCCCGTGCTGTATCTGCTGCCACGAAAATCAGCCCAGAGAGGACGAGCCCAAACACGGTCCGACGGAAACTAGTCCACAACATTGAATGGAAAAGTGGGGAGCTGGAAAATGGAACGGTCGTCGTTGGCATGTGCTGATCCCTCGCGCCTTTCGTTGGAAATGAAAGCGGGCATCGGCTTCGGCAAAGGCCGGCGCTCGCGCAATCTGGCTGGCCCAATCTGGCGGTGCCGAGACTCGCGTTGCTTCTGCCCGTTGGGAGCAGCGTCTCGCTCCTGCGCGGTTGGGGTCAACTTAATTTCACATTACGGCCTAATCGACGGATAGAATTACAGTTTAGGCCTTGCGATGTAAGGGTCGCTGGCGCGAAAGGCATTTCGTTGATCGAGAATGCGTGGCCCGGGTCAATCAATGTAGTGGGCGATTTATCGCCAGTTACAGAGCGAGGGCCTCGCTAGCGAGCTGCAGGATGGTTCGCACAGCCATAGGGCCAGGGTACTGGGCAACGCACTTACGGCGTGAACTCCCAAACCGTGCCGCAGCCGCTCTGCCCCTCGCCGAGACAGCGATTATTATTGCCAGCATTCTCGGCCGTGCCGTAGAGGTTACCGTTGGCATCGATCATGACCCGTCCGCTCGGGTTGCGGCCATCCGGCCCGTTGGTGAAATCGTACAGATCGGTGAACGTGTAACTACCGCTGCTCGGGGTGAGTTTGTAGATGCAGCCGTTGCCGGCGGGGAGGGCACAGGTGAAAGCGACGCCATAAAGGTTCCCAGCGGCGTCCATGGTGAGCGGGCCGGAGGGTCCCCCCTGGCCGTGCTGGAAGGTGTAGAGCAAATCGATGCTCCAATTGTCCGAGGCCACGAGCTTAATCGCAGTGCCCTCTCCGAAGAAGCCTGCACCAGTCATTGTCGTTACGAGATTGCCTTGGCCGTCGGATATGGGGGTCTCGGGGAAGCAGCCATTCAGGCCGCCTACACACTGGAATACCTGAAGCGCATTGAGCGTCCAGCCCGACTGGGAAGGAACGAGTTGGTAAAGGCCGCCGCTCGGGTTGTTCTCGACGTAGTTGTAGTCACTCGCCCCGTAGTAATTGCCTGCCTGGTCCCTGATTAAACCGCTATCCGGGTACCCGATATTCTGGTTCGCAGGATCGAAGTTGAAGATGATGCTCTCGGTCCAGCCGCCTTGCGAAGGCGTGAGCTCGTAGACCGTACCGTAATTGGTCGGTCCTCCCATCTCGGTTGTGCCATAGATGTTGCCGGCAAGATCGAAGATCAGGTCGCCATTGTTGGGACTCGCTCCGTCACCGTTCTCGCCGTGAAACGTATGCAGCACGCTTTCGATCCACGGGCAGTTTATCGATGGGCAGATGTTTGGCTGAGGCCGCAGCCGGAAAGCGATCCCGCAGCCGTGCCAGAAGTTGTCGCAGTCTTCCTCACCGAAACCGCCGCCCAACGTTGTGCCGTACAGCGTGCCATCAGGGCCAATCACAACTCCATTGGGGAAGTTTCCGTCGGGCGCTGCCTGAAACTTGTACAGCTGCGAATAGGTCCGGCTGGAGCCATGTTTTGTCAGCTTGAATATCGTTCCGCATCCACCGTTGTCGTTGATGGTAGAGCAAGCCTGGCCGGGATCACCGTTAGCGCCGCCTTCGAACGTGGCGCCGTAGAGATTGCCCGCCCGATCCATGACCACGCCGCTCATGGGATGAGCTCCGTCCTGAGAGTGCTCTCCGGTGAACGTGTACAGCACAGTCAACGTCTGTGCCTGCGCCGCTGAGGGAGCGAGAAGAACACAGGCGAGCAGGATAAGAAACAAAACGGCCACAAACGGAAGGCGAGCTGTCTTGCTGGATGCCCCTGCCATAGGATCCTCCGATACTTTGAGCGCCTAACAGCTTAACGCAATTGCCTCGTCACGGCAGCAATATACAACGAGAATGCCGATGCCTGCTGTAAACAGGAGGCATTTGCATGAGTTAGCGATTCTGTACCAGTCCCGTCGGGAATTGCACCTAATTTTGACGCTCAATGTTGCCACCGAGCCCCGTCCGTTTTCCGTGGTGCCATAGAGGCCGCCGTCGGGCCCGAAAATTACTCTGGATTCAGGATTGGCGGCATCGCGGCATCATAGTTGATCCCGTAGTCATCCGCTGGGAGATACATCTCCCGAGTTTGTCCGCCGTCTTCACCTTTTCCAGGGCCGCAGCGCGGTACAATGCGAGCAATGGAGTCCGTTTTCGAGGATAGGTAAGCTGGGAATTCGGCCTGAACGGCCGTGAAGCGCTTGGCAGTCGGGAGTAGAGATGGGTTCTGCGGGCACAGGGGGGTCTTTCGTTGGCAACCGTGGTGAATTCTCCTGCGGTGCGGGTGGACAGCTGAAGCCAGTTCGCGGGCGGCTGGTGCCGACCGTAGCCGTAGGCCTGTTCCTGTCTGCATTCCTGGCAGGCTGTGGCTTCTTCGTCAATCCTACGTTTAGCTCGACGTACATCAGTCCAGCTTCGGCCACGATCGCGACCAGCGATACGGTCCAGCTAGCCGCACATGCCCTGTACGCTAATGGCAGCCAGGATGAGATCGGCGGAGATTCGGTAAGCTGGTCAAGCTCGGACCCCACCATAGCGACCGTCAGTTCGCCCGGCGGCCTGGTGACGGGCGTTGCGGTTGGCACTGCGACCATCACCGCCACGACTAGCACAACCGTTCCCGGCTCGGGCTGCCAAACGGTGGTTTCATTGGGGCCCCCGATCCAAGTACAGCAGGTCTGCCATAGCGGCGGCTCCCAGACTTTTACCGCGACGGTCAACGTTAGTGTGACGGCAAGTAACGTGAACCGCGCGGTCATCACCACTACTCAGGCAAGCACTGTGTCCCAAAGCACGGCGACAATCTCCGAAGCGCCGGCAACCCTGCAGTTTTATGCCTATGCCGATGGGGATGCCTCTAACGACGTTACCCAAGGCGTAACCTGGACTTCGTCGAACAAAAGCGTGGCGACTATCAGCAGCGGGCTGTCTAGTGGCAATGGCCTGGCGACCAGTGTGGGCGCAGGCAGCACCAACATCACCGCCAGCACCACCAACAGTACGGGACAGGTAGTGAGCAGCCAAACCATCGTCCTGACCGTACAATAAGGCGCTGGGGCAACCCTAGCATCGGGCCCCGTGGTGCGCCACCCGGCCGCCGTGGGCCGGATTTAAGGCGTGATCTCCCATACGGTGCCGCAGCCAATGGGACAGTCGTTCAAATCTCCACCCCTCGATGCAGTACCGTAGATGTTGCCGCTCGCATCCAGAATCAGCGGACCATACGGAACACCGCCGTCAGGCCCCCCGGTGAAGTCGTGTAGCGACGTGTACGTCCAGCCGGCACCTGAGGGACTCAGTTTAAAAATGGTGCCTTCGTTGTAGGCTCCGCCGCCAATAGTGGCGCCGTACAAGTTCCCGCTGGCATCCATTACGAGGCCGCTCTCGGGGCCTGCCCCAGAGCCAGGCAGGTCGAAGGTTGTGGCGAACGTCCAGTTGCCGTTTGACGGAGTCAGTTGAAAGACGGTTCCAGCGGCAGAGTTTGAAGGTCCACCAGAGGTTGTGCCATAGAGATTGCCAGCCGTATCGAAGATCAGGTTCCCGATAGGAAACTCTCCATCATTACTGTACTGAAATGAGTGGAGAACCTGTTCCGTCCAGCCATTGCCGGAGGGCGAGAGCTCGTACGCCGTTCCAAAACCGGCGCTACCGCCGCCGTACGTCACTCCATACATGTTGCCGGCCCGGTCGAAGATGACTGTTCCCCACGGGAGCCCTCCGTCGTCGAGGGTAAATTGGTGCAGCACGCTTTCGGTCCACTCCCCCTGAGATGGCGAGAGCTCGAAGACGACTCCACATGCCCCCTCGACGCAGTCGCTGCCGGGGGCGCCGTAGAAGGTCGTGCCATACAGGTTGCCGGCCTGATCGAAGGTGACCTCTGCTGTGGGATTGTTTCCGCTGGTAGTGTTGTTGAAGCTATAGAGCACGCTTTCCGTCCAGGGACAGGAAATCGACCCACAGAAAGTTGCCGGAGGTCGCAGTCGAAAGACCACCCCACAGGGTGAGTGGAATCCGCAGGTCTGGTTTCCGCCGGCGTAGGTTGTCCCGTAGAGGCTGCCATCGGGGCCTATGGTCACCCTGGCGTCGGGCTCTCCGCCGTCGCTGCCGCCGGAAAATTTGTAGAGCGGCGCAAAAATCCATCCTGAGCCTCGGGCGCTCAGGCGGAAGACGGTTCCGTTGTTGCCATTTCCGCCATCAATAGTCGTGCCGTAGAGATTTCCCGCCCGATCCATGACCAGTCCGGCAACGGGCGCGCGGCCATCCGGCCCACCGAAGGTATGCAGGACGGTAAAGTTCTGTGCCCGCGCGGCTGGAGCAAACGCGAGAAGCACTGCTGCCAGGATGGCAGGAGGGCCGAGCGCCGCGACGCACGCACGTAAGTTGATCCCTAAACTTGAAGCTGCGATCTGCTGCTGGACTGCCATGCTGCCCCCTTTACGGCTCGCAATGGCGCCGAATGTATCACGCGCAATTAGAAGCACAACTTAATTCTGCATTACGGCCTAAACGACTAAGAGAGAGATGGTTACGTCCCTTTCTTGACATGATTGGCGTGATCGCGATTGCACTCACAACGCCAGAACACCGACGACCGTCGCTTGTGCTGTCGCAACCTCACGGCAGCTATGCAAGGTCTTCCATCTAGACGGCAAATTGACAACCGCAAAAGTATGGAGAGGAGCTGACGCACGATTGCCGGGTTTCTCCGGTCCTGAACTTCTGTAGCCAAAGGAGTCTTTTGCCCGATTTCTCCCGGCGCGCCTTTTTCAACGGCTTGCCAGGGACTAAACCCGGTCGTTTCTTGACCTGGGACACTATTGGGGCGGGTGATTTCCGGAACCGGCCATTGTAAGAATCCAGTCGCAAATTCTTTCACAATATCCTGACAGTCTTGCGATGCTTCGGTGACAAGTAGTAGAGACCAGCCGACATACTCTCGTCTCCTTACTGCGGAGTAAGGAAGGGGTTCGCCATCCCGACAGCAGTGAACGCGCCTTCATCCGCCTAGCCGCCGCTTGATCGAAACATCAAGCGACACAAAAGGAGAATCCCAATGACCGATCTACTGGATGGTGTCAAGGCCCCACTCAACCGCCGCTCGTTCGTGAAGAAAGGACTGATAGCGGCCGGCGCGGCCAGCATGAGTGCCGGCCTGCTGACTCCTGCACTCTTCGGCGAGACGCAATCGCATACGCGGAGCCTTTCGCTTACCAAGCATGGAAGCCTCGCCTCGGGCGATGCCGCGCTGCTGCGCTTCGTCGCGGCGGCGGAAGCTCTGGAAGCCGATTTCTGGATGCAATACAACGAACTGGGAGGAATTCAGGACAGCCAACTGCCGCAAGGCACTGGCAATACGGAGTACACTGCGGCGCTGGCTGCGTTCGACGACGACTTTCCGCAATACGTTCACGACAACACGGAAGATGAAGTCACCCATTTTCAATTCCTGAACGCTTATCTGGTTGCCAATGGAGCCCAAGCCGTGGACCTGGAACCCTTCCGCACATTGCAGGGAAGCCAGGCCACGGGCTCGAGCGGCATCTTGCGGCTCACCAATCTGCTCCAGCTCACGCTCGATACCAGCTGGTACACCCGTTACCGCGACGACAATCACAACCCTGATCTCGATACCAACCACGTATTTATGCAGGCCGTTCCCGGTCTGCACAACGGACAGTTCAAGGCAATTCCGGCCACCGACGACGACCTGAATCCGCCGCTGCATTTGCAGGCGATTGCCGCCACCGCAGCGCTCCACATGCCCACCGTGGAGCAGGGCGGGAACAGCCTTTACCCCTCGCTGGCGCAGCGGGCCAGCAGCGTCGAGGTGCTGCGCATCCTCATCAGCATCGGTCCGGCGGAAACCATGCATTTCCAAACCTGGTCCGACATAGCGGCTGACGTGCTTGGCGATGTTGCGCCTTTCACCGATCCCACCAACGGATTGTTCTTCCCCAGCGTGAATAATCCGCCGCTGGCCGGCCCGCTGTTCCAGGACAATCGCATCATGCCAGAGCCCTGTCCGTTCCTCAGCCACAGTCTGCCGGTTTGCTCCATCATCCGGCCGACCGAGACGAACGGAGCGGCCATGGGCGCGCTGAACTTCCTCACCAGTATGGGACTGTTCCGCGGCCAGTCGCAGGGGTTCTTCGACTTCATGACCGAGTTAGCGACGCAGGCAGACGCGGCGCAACGCGAGTGCTGAGACAAGCCCCCGTACTTGCGCGCGCCGGATGCTATGACGAGCAGTCCTCATCCCGAGGCACGACAGAACCCTGTGCCGTCCTGCGGACTGTTCGAAATTGATGACGGATGGCCCAGGACTCACGGCCTGCCCTCAGCGGAGTCGACGGTCCTGGGCTACGATTGTGTCGCCCTGCGGGCTGCGATGCGCCAGCCGAGTCGGTTTTCGTTCTCATCGGGAAGGCCGGCGTTCACAGGGCAGCGTCGTAAGGACTCTAAAGAGCTCAAGAACTGGAAACTCGAAGCTGGAATTTGGTTCTCGCCGGTTGCTGCCGCGGTGCGGCTACACCCACTCCAGCGCGCCCTTCTTCCAGATCCAGATGTAGCCCACGATCAGGATGCCGAGGAAGATCCCCATCTCCAGCAGCCCGAACAGGCCGAGCAGCTTGAACTGCACCGCCCAGGGAAACAGGAAGATGGTCTCCACGTCGAAGACCACGAAGAGAATGGCGACGATGTAGAAACGCACGGTGTAGCGGCCGCGCGCGTTGTCGTAGGGCGTGATGCCGCATTCGTAGGGCATCAGCTTGGTCTTGAAGGGGTTGCGAGGCCGGATGAGTGTGCAAATCGCGACTGTGCCGGCGGCAACAAGAAACGCGACGAAGGCGAAGATGAAAATCGGTACGTAGTTCTGCGGCATAGATGTGCTCTGCCGATCGCAGCAAGTTCGCTGTTCGTCTTCGCCCGTAGCACCGCTTGTCCAGGGCGAGGTTCGAACGGTCAATGGCGGGCCCTTACCGCTGCGATCCCTAATCTTAGGATGACCCGCCCACTATAGCCCATGCCGCAAACACGCGGCTATGACGTACGTCACAAATCCGGAAACCCGCGGCCGTTGCTACTCCGGGAAGCTCACCTTCAGAATGCTGCCGTTTACCCCCACCATCCATCCATTCTGCGGGTCCGCGAACGCCGCGGCCCAATATCCGTTCACGCCCTGCAACAGGTTCCAGGTGGCGCCCTCGTCCGGCGACCAAGCCGCGCCGCCGATATAGGCCGTGGCCAATACATAACGCGTGTAGTCGGTCACGCCGGGTTCACTGCGATGGCGCTGCCCGCCGCCGACGCCGGTGGTGTTGCTCAGGTACGAAACGCAGAATACCGGGTACGTGAGCGGCGGCTCGGTGCCGAGCTGCCAGGTTTGGCCGCCATCATGCGAGCTGGCGAACTGCGCCGTGGTGAACGTATTGAGCGCATCAAGATCGCCGCCAGCCAGCACGCCGTCCATAGCATCGCGAAACGCCACGCTGAAAGGGCCCGCGCTCGGTGAGCTGTTCAGGGGAGTGTCGTGGGCGTTCCAGGTGTTGCCGCCATCGGTGGTCGCGAGCACCCGGGAGACGCTGGCGCTGCCCGTCGCAATCCACGCATCGCTCGTGCCCTGCGCCGCAATGCATGTGCCGCTGGCTGCGAACGACGCCTCGCCCGACAGCGCCGGAGGCATGTTGTTGGCGATGCTCTGCCAGGTCGTGCCGTCGGTGGTGCGCAGGTCGGGAAAGACGCCATTCACCGAATCGCTGTGCGCGATCCCGCTGGTCGGCGTCCAAAACGCGAAGCAATCGTAAAACGCGCCGGTGAGCTGGTTGTCGAACTGCTGCGTCCAGGTGTGTCCGCCGTCTTCGGTTTTGTAGATGGCGAAGTCCTGCGGAAGATTTCCGATGGCGAGCACGTAGGCGATCTGGTCGCTCACCGCCTGCACATCGCGCAACTGCACGTCGGCCGCGTTCTGCGTCGGCACCAGACCGTTTCGCCAGTGATTGCCACCATCGGTGGTGACAACGAATGTGCTGCTGGTCCCAACCGCCCAGACTACGTTGTCATTGACCGGGCTGACGGCGATGAGCAATTGCGTGGTGTTGCTGTTCTGCGGCGTCAGCGTGGGCCCTTGCGCGTTAGCTGTGATGTTGAAGGTGAAAACGAAAATCGCAAAGAAAAGAACGGCTGGGATCCGTTTCGACATGACATCCTCCGAAACGAGTGGCGCAGCGGAGTATAGGCGGGGCGTAGAAAACGTGTCAAACCACGAACGAGCAGCTCTCACTCCAGAGACGGAGGAATTTCAATTTCGGACAGGCCGACAGGGACCTGCGGTAAGAGTGTTTGACTAGCCGGATGGCGAAATACCCGCCAGGCATCGTAACTCGAAACTGAAAACTGCCCTTCACTTGGGCGGGAACAGGAACTTCAGCATCGGCGCGACGCGGGCGGCCCAAGCGGATTCGCTGTGGGTAGCGTCCTCGGCTTCGGTGTAACAGAGGTCGTGGCCTTGCACCCATCCCTTCTTCGCCAGGGTGACGTTGAGTTCGCGGGCATCGGGCAGCGCGCGTTGGCCTTCCTTGGTGCCGATGTCGAGCCAGATCTTGAGCTCGGGCTTGCGCCTGATTTGCGAGACGGTCTTCAGGATGGCGCGATTGCGCCACCACACCGACGGCGACATGACCGCCAGCTTGCTGAACATCCAGGTGTAGCGCAGGCCGAGATAGAGGGTCACCAGGCCGCCCAGCGACGAGCCGCCCAGGCCGCAGTTGGCGGTGCCCGGCAGCGTGCGATAGGTGCGGTCGACGAAGGGCTTCAGCTCTTCCACCAGCATCTGGCCGTAGGCGTCGGCCTGTCCGCCGCCGAGGCGCTTGTCCTCCACCGGCGTGTATTCGTCGATGCGGTGCTCGCCGGTGTTGTAGATGCCCACGATGATGAGCGGTTCGACCTCGCCGGCCAGCGCGAGCGCGTCCGCGGTCTCGCCCATGTGCCAGCAGTTGCCGCCGAACGCGGTCGCGGGATCGAAGAGGTTCTGGCCGTCCTGCATGTAGAGCACGGAAAAGCGGCGGTCGAGGTCAGCGTCGTACATGGGTGGGAGATAGACGATGAAGTCGTGAGGCTCGTCCTCGATCTGCGAAGGAAACTGCTGGTGGAGGCGCAGGCGCGACTTCAGTTCGGTGGCTGTGGCGGCGGTAGTTTCTGGCATGTCGATGGCGATAGGCATGATAACAGGACACCTGAGACTTGCGATGCGGTTTGTGAAGCTCGGAGGTTAGATGCAGGTGAGTGGGGAATGTGAAGGTTGTGTGCCCCACCCTTCGACTTCGCTCAGGGAGGCTTCATCCCATCAGTTGGGATGAGTGGGCCCGACGGCTGTTGCGGGATTCACGGAACCCACTCATCCGAAAAGAACGGATGAGTGGGGCACCCGATCACTCAGGCACCGAATGGATACTGCCGTCCTGTAGAATTGACGATTTCCATGCAGCACAAATCTTCTTACGAGGCACACATAACTTGAATCGCGAATTTCATCGTTGGTGGTCGCACGATCTGGGACGCGACATGGACCTCCTCATCTTCGGCCACGATGGCCCGAAGGTCATCGTCTTTCCCACGTCGCAAGGCCGCTTCTACGAATACGAAGACAACAAGATGATTGAGGCCGTCGCCGACCGGCTGGAGTTCGGGCAGCTCCAGATTTATTGCGTGGACAGCGTCGACGGCGACAGCTGGTACAACAAGTGGGCGCATCCCTATTGGCGTGTGCAGCGACATTTGGCCTACGAGCGCTACATCCTGAATGACTTGGTCCCGCTGATGTGGAACAAGAACTGGAACCCGCGCGTGATGGTCACGGGATGCAGCTTCGGCGCCTACCATGCGCTGAACTTCGCCATGCGGCATCCGGACAGGGTGACGGACTGCGTCTGCATGGGCGGCGCGTATGACATCCGGCGCTTCCTTAATGGCTGGTACAGCGATGACGTGTACTTCGTGAATCCGCCGGATTATCTCGCGAACTGCACCGACGGCTGGCGCTATAACCACATCCGCACGGTGCTGGCCACGGGCGAGTGGGACATGTGCTGGAACGACAACGAGCAGATGGCCGGCATCATGCGGGCGCGCGGCATCCGCCATGAGCTGTACGTTTGGGGCGATCGCAGCTATCACGACTGGCCGTGGTGGCGGCCGATGGCGAGAGCGTATCTGGGATAGCTAGCGCACGCGGGCGTCCGTGTCCATGCCGGGCTGTGTGTTGGGCGTCATGGGACGCAGGATAAGCAGCTTGGATTTGCCTTCGCTGCCGCCGGGGACGAGCACCATACGCTTGTCGGCATCGAAGGCCACGAGGTGCCCTTTCACGCCGGCGGTTGTGAGCTCGTCGATTTTGTCGAGCCTGCCTTTGGCCCCGATCACCAGCAGCGAGCCCTCGGCAGCGGCGTAGAGAGTGCGCGAGTCAGGATCGAGCCACAGCGAATCAACGCCGGCAGGCGCAGCGATACGATCTATCTCCGCGCCAGTATCGGCGCTGATGTCGAGCACCGCGTAACGCACCGCGGTGTAGAGCTCGTGATATTGCGGATCGTAGACCAGTCCCGTCGGCTGCGAGGCGCTTAACGTGAAGTGGTTGACGATCTTCAACTGCGAGTCGAGGGCGAGGATCTGGTGTGTGTCCTGCAAGGTCACGAACGCAACATGACGCTGCGTGTCAAGCGCCAGCGCCCGCGGCGTGCCCCCAAGGTCGGTGCGCGCGACGTCCTGTTTGGTATGTAGGTCGAGCAGCGACAGCGTGCCGGCATCGGCGTCGGTCCAGTAGAGCTTGCCGTCGCCGCTGAGCATCACAGCGTCGGGCGAACCCGGCAGGGCGATGGAGTCGATAGCCTTCCAGCCAGCGATGGCGATCACCGCGATGGAGTTGCTGCCATGATCGGCGACGTAGACGCGGCCGGCTTTTTCGTCCACCGCGAGTCCGCGCGGCGATTGCAGGCCTGCGACTTGGGCGACCACACGGCGGCGGACCGGATCGAAGACATCCAGCGCCGATGCGCCGGGATGGGTGAGCAACAGCATTCCGCTGGCGAAGTCGGCATCGCCGAATCCGGGCGCGCCGGGAAGATTCACCATGCCGATCTGGCGCAGGTCGGAGGCACTCGCGAAGCAGGCGCACAGGACAAGCGGAACGAGAATGCGGGGAACGCGCATGGGAACTTCCGCTGGTGTGATGCGCAGCAGAGCTGATGTGCTGCCTTGGAACGAGGGGTTAGGGACTGGGGGCAAGAGGTCAGTTGTGGGAGCGATTCTGATCGACAAGTCCAATAGTCGCAACCGCAATCCGACCCTGACCTCTAACCCCCAATCCCTGACCCCCATGTCTGCATCCAGAGGCGCGTCCCAGCGTAGCGGCAGGAGAAGGTGGCCACGCGTGCGGCACTACTGAGGGCCTCGCGGAACGAAACCTCGGGCCGAGCCGTGTAGTAGCAGAAGGCGCCGTGAAAGATGTCGCCTGCGCCGAGGGTGTCGACGGGCTTTATCTTCTCGACGGGAATGCTGCCGGTTTTATCGTGGTCGAGGAAGCGTATGGTGGATGCGCCGCGCGTAATCGCGATCCGGCGGATGTTCTGCGCCCGCAGGACCTCAAACACATCCTCAATGCCGTGACAGCCCGGCGGACGATAATCGTCCGAGCAGATGGCGATGTCGACCAGCGGCAGAAGCTGCTCCATGCCATCTTTCCAGCTTCCGCTGTCCAGCACAACCTGGACGCCGCGTTCGCGTGCGGCGCGGGCGACCGCGATAGCCAGCGGCATGTAATGTCCATCGATCAGCAGGACGGAGGCGCCGCGCAACCACTGCGGGGCGAAGCTGCCACCAAGCTCCTTGGAGAAAACTGCCGCGTTCGCCGAGACGACGGTGCGCTCGCCCGAGCTGCGATGGACTAGGATCGACGAGATCGGCGGCGGCGTTCGGCAATGGCTCGCCAGGTCGTGCAAGCGCACCGAGTGCTGACGCAAATCGTCGCGAATTACCGTCGCGATCGGATGCGAACCGGCAGCGGTCACCAGCTCGGCGCGCCCGCCGAGAAATGCGAAAGTCATCGCGGCCTTGGTCGCCGGACCTCCGGCCGAGATTTGCTGGCCCGAGACGGAGATCTTCTGGTTGCGACGCGGGACTGCGTCAACCGTGTAGATGAGGTCCACGGTCGCCAGTCCGACGAACAGGCCTTTGGGCACCTTTGAGATCATCGCTTGCGTCACGCTAAGAAACGTGGCGTCGCTGCGCGGCTCGATTGACGCAGTCTTGATGCATTCGTCCACTCCAAACTGATGATTCGAGTTCTCACGCGGACTATGACACGCTGGGATATCCGCGTTCGTCCCGCTTCGCGGAACTCGAGTCTATCCGTCGCACGCTCTTGCCACAAATATAGCTTTGCTTCGGGCGTTCTATTTGCTAAGTTCGCTCAGATCGATGGCAAACGTGTCGAGCAACGCCCCCTCCGATCGCTGGCACGCCATGTCGGCGGGCTTCCTTGGCTGGACGCTGGATGCCTTCGACTTCTTCGTCGTCATCTTCCTGCTGGACACGCTGGCAGCGCACTTCCACGTCCCCAAGCGCGACATTGTGCTCACCATTACGGCGACGCTGGCCATGCGTCCCGTGGGCGCGCTGCTATTCGGCATGATGGCCGATCGCTACGGGCGCCGGCGGCCACTCATGGTCAACGTGCTGTTCTTCGCAACCATCGAGTTCCTGTGCGGCTTCGCGCCCAACTATACGGTGTTCTTCATTCTGCGCATGTTGTTCGGCATCGGCATGGGCGGCGAGTGGGGCGTGGGTGCATCGCTGGCCATGGAGCACGCGCCGGTACGCTGGCGCGGCGTGCTATCCGGCATTTTGCAAAGTGGCTACCCCATCGGTTATTTGCTAGCTGCGGTGGCGGCGCGCGTGGTGCTGCCCGGCCTGGGCTGGCGCGCGATGTTCTGGGTGGGGGGAATTCCAGCACTGCTGGCGCTCTACATTCGCACCAAGGTGCCCGAGTCGGAGGCGTGGCAACAGCACCGAGTGGCGCGCACCATTGACGGGCCGCGCATCGCCTGGCAGCACAAATGGCTGTCGCTGTACCTGATCGGCTTGATGTTCCTGATGAACTGCCTCTCGCACGGCACGCAGGACCTGTATCCCGACTTCCTGAAACACGCGCACGGCGTTTCGCCGAACACCGTCGCCTACGTCACCATCTTTTATAACGTTGGAGCGGTGGTGGGCGCGGTCATCTTCGGGCTGCTGTCGGAGAAAATCGGACGCCGCTACAGCATGTTGTGCGCCCTGGTGGTGGCGCTGGCCATCATGCCGGCATGGGCCTTCGGCAGCACTCTGGCCGTGCTGGCGCTTGGCGCGTTCGTGATGCAGATGGGCGTACAGGGTGCATGGGGCATCATTCCCGTGCATCTGAATGAGCTTGCGCCGGATGCGGTGCGTGGACTGTTGCCGGGGTTCACCTACCAGGTCGGAATACTACTGGCGGCGTCGACGCCAACCGTGGAGTTCGCGTTGCGCGATCGCGTGGGCTACGCCTGGGCGCTCACCGCTTTTGAGCTGTGCGTGATTGCCGCGCTTAGTGTCATGCTGTTTTTCGGGCAGGAAAAACGCGGGCGCAGCTTCGTGCGCGAGCCGGAGCAGGTGGCGGCGTAACGCATGCCAACGGCTGTCTTCAGGATGTCGCGATATGTCATGTTCCGTACTGCACCACCATGCAGCAGCTTGAAAAATATTTTTTGCGCGATAACTTTCTCGGAATCAATGTCTCACGCCAGAATGGAATTCGCCGGGGCAGAATTTGTGCGAGCGCATGTTTTTTTTCGTGCTAGTATCCGTGGAGCCAAAAAGAATTCAGGCTCACGAATGCGGTGCAGACTCTCTCAGACACCGCTAGCAGGTTTGCTCAATATGTTTTCCGGTTGGTTTGCGCTTCATTGTCCGGCCGTTCTGTTTTCTCCTAAGTAATAACTCGTTTCGCGGAGAGGCCCCTCGCCTCAGGACTGCTATTTATGTCTTCATTTGGTGTTGCGACCCCAAATCCCTGGGTGCTGGTGCTGGACGCACTGCAGAAAAAGATCAACCGCACATCCTACGAGACCTGGCTGAAGCCGACGCGCTTCGACCACTCGCAAGGGCCGACGCTGTTCGTGCGTGTGCCCAACCCGGAGTTCTGCCACATCGCCGACAAATACGGGGACCTGATCAGCGAGGCCATCGAAAATCTGGGCATGGAATTCCGCGACGTGGAGTTCGTTACGGACGAGGCGCAGCGTAAAGGCGATGCGGCCGCCGGTTCCGCTGCGGACAGCGCGCCGAACTCTCCAGCCAGCGACAAAGCTTCGATTGGGCCAGTCGCCCAGCAGCGCTTCGACTGGGATGGAGCGTCGCAATTGAATCCCAAGTATACCTTCGACGACTTCGTCTCCGGCGCCGGCAACCAGTTTGCGCACGCAGCAGCGCGGGCCGTAGCGGAAAGACCTTCCAAGGCCTATAACCCGCTGTTCCTGTATGGCGGCGTGGGCATGGGCAAGACGCACCTGATGCAGGCGATTGGGCACGAGATCAAGAAGCGCCAGCCGGGGCTCTCGATTTGTTACGTCTCCAGCGAGCGCTTCACCAACGACATGATCAATGCGCTGCGCTACAGCAAGATGACGGGTTTCCGCGACCGCTATCGCACGATGGATGTACTCCTGGTGGATGACATCCAGTTCCTGGTCAACAAGGAGCGCACGCAGGAGGAGTTCTTCCACACCTTCAACGCGCTGCACGAAGGCATGCGCCAGATCGTGATTGCCAGCGACCGCCCGCCGAAAGAATTGGCGGAGATTGAGGACCGTCTGCGCAGCCGCTTTGAGTGGGGCCTGATCGCCGACATCCAACCGCCCGATCTGGAGACCAAAGTGGCCATCCTCCAGAAGAAAGCCGAGTCGGAGCAGGTCACGCTGCCGACGGACGTCGCGCTGTTCATCGCCTCAAGCATTCGCAGCAATGTACGCGAGTTGGAGGGCGCGCTGATTCGCCTGACCGCATACTCGTCGCTGACCGGCGTGGAGATCAACCTCCAGACGGCGCAGGAAGTGCTGAAGAACGTCATTGATTCGCAGGTGCGCAAGATCACGATCGAGTCGATCCAGAAGGCGGTGTGCGAGCAATTCGGCCTGAAGATGGTGGAGCTGAAGGCCAAGAACAACTCGCACGTCATCGTCTTCCCGCGGCAGATCGCGATGTATCTGGCCAAGCACCTGACCGATTCGTCGCTGCCGGAAATTGGGCGGCAATTCGGCGGCAAGCACCACACGACCGTTCTGCACTCGGTCGACAAGATCGAGCAGCAGCGCAAGGCCGACAAGGATTTGAACAGGGTGCTCAACAAACTTACAGAGGGTTTGGGCCTGTGAACCGCGCGCCAGCGCGGTTTTTCAATTTAGGGCGAGGTTTTCTCCCCCGCCGGCTGTGGATGCGGTGTGAATCGGGTGGAAGTTGTGGCTGGGAACCAGGGACAGTCGCTTTCCTGCACATCAGCCCGAAGAGACCCAGAGCGGTTTTCTACAGCAGCAACTCGCGCTCGTCTGCGGCCTGTGCGGTTTGGCCCGGAGTTTCCACTTTTCCGCAGCCCCTGTTATTACTACTGGTTTTATATTCTTTTGATTTGATATAAGGAGAAGCAGTAATACGTGCGGGCGAATGCCTGCCAAGGTGGGACTTATGGCTGCCGAAGCGACGGGAACGATGCAGGGTACGGCGATGGAAATCAACGTAAGCAAGTTCGAGTTGCTGCGTGAGCTCACGGCCACACAAGGCGTGGTCGAACGCAAGACCACGATCCCCATCCTGTCGAATTTTCTATTTGAGGCTGGCAACGACCGTCTCACCATTACGGCGACTGATCTGGACCTAAGCCTGCGCACCTCGTGCGCGGCCAAGGTGAAGCGCGAAGGGGCTTGCACAATTCCCGCGCGCAAACTGTACGACTATGTCAAGCTGCTGCCCGACGGCGATATTGCCATCAAGCTGCTGGAGAACCACTGGGTCAACATTCGCAGCGGGCGCTCAAACACGAAGATGGTGGGGATGGCGCGGGCCAACTTCCCCGGGCTGCCGACGTTTCCGTCGACCGGCGTAGTGAAGGTCCCGGCGCAAACTCTGCGCAGCATGATCGGGGGGACGATCTTTGCAATCTCGAGCGAGGAGTCGCGTTATACGCTGAACGGCGGGCTGATGGTGCTGAAGCCGGAGTCGATCACCATGGTGGCGACCGACGGGCATCGCCTGGCGCACATCGAAAAGGTGGGCGAACAGTTCGAGGTGAGCGGCGAGAACCGCACGCTCATCCCCAAGAAGGCCATGAGTGAGCTGTACTCGCTGCTGCAAAACAGCGAAGCCGATTTCATCGAGTTCGCCAAGGACGAGTCGACGCTATTTTTCCGCATCGGCGAGCGGCTGCTGACCTCGCGCCAGTTGACCGGGCAATTCCCGAACTACGAGGCGGTGCTGCCGCGCGAGACCGGCAAGGCCGTCGTGGTGCACGGCGGCGACCTCAACACAGCCATCCAGCGCGTGGCGCAATTTGCCGATGAGCGCTCGCGCGCCATCCGCATGAAGCTCGAAAAGAACGAGCTGAAGATTTCGTCGTCGTCTACCGATGCCGGCGAATCGGAAGACTCCCTCGAAACCGCTTACACCGGCGATCCGCTCGCCATCGGCTTCAACTCCGAGTATCTACTGGACTTTCTGAAGGCCTCCAACGGTGACGTGCGCCTGGAGTTCAAAGACGCGCAGTCCGCCGGCCAGATGCGCCCCGAAGACGCCGGCGACGACGGCTTCAAGTACCGCTACGTCGTGATGCCGATGCGGATCTGAGTATGAAGATCAAAGTGATGGTACATGAAGCGGAAGAGGCCGGCTACTGAGGCGGGGTTCCGGCCATCCCGGGCCGCGCTACGCAAGGTGCGACAATCGACGAGCTGATGGCAAACGTGCATGGTGCGATCGAAGCTTGTTTGTCGGTCGATGTAGCGGTGATTGAATCTCACCCCAATGACCGTGTCCTTGAAATTGCCGTATGAAGGTGGTTCGGCAAGAGGCTGATTGGGGTCCTAGCAAAGAATGGCTGGTCGTTGCTGCGGGTCACCGGCAGCCACCACGTTTTCGGCAGGCCCGATAGCATAGTGCGCCTCTCCGTTCCTGTTCACGGCAATCGGCTTCTTAAAATCAGGCTTCTTCATCACCTACTAAAGGCCGCAGGATTGTCCGAGCAGGACCTTCAGTGATCGCCGCCTTGTGATGAGCGGGCATCTGCTGACGGGACCGGCCTAGCACTTGTTGGCGTTTCGCATATCTGGTTAGCCTGTGGGCAACCGGAGGCTCGCCGCCCCCTCACATCCGCAGGTGATCAGCCTCACAGACCCGATGTTCATTACCCGCCTAGGTTAACCATTGGCGCTCAGCACCTGGCAAAAACGAGCTGCCAATCTTCCTGCAAGATTCTCATTGCTAACGGTTAAGGGCCAAGTGCTGAGCGCTGACAAAGGATTCGCCATGCCTCTCGTCAACGCCTTCTCCAACGCCGTGGTACGCGAGTTTTCCATCGAAGAGCTCGAACAGGCGGCCCGCCTGATGCGCGGCTACGACCTAGTGGCGCTGTGCGCAGCGGGCTCGGGACACGCCGGTGGCACGCTCTCCATCCTCGACATCGTTGCCGCGCTCTACCTCAAAATCGCCAATCACGATCCGAACCACCCGGACTGGCCGCACCGCGACCGCATCGTCTGGTCGGCGGGACACAAGGCCCCGGCGCTGTATCTCGGGCTGGCCTTCGCGGGCTACTTCCCCATCGAAGATATCGTCACGCTGCGCAAGCTTAACTCGCCTTTCCAGGGGCATCCGCATCGGCTGAAGCTGCCGGGCGTTGAGGTATCGAGTGGCTCACTGGGGCAGGGGCTGAGCATTGCCGTCGGCATGGCAATCGCCGGCAAGCTCGACCACGACGAGCACACCGTCTTCTGCATCATGGGCGACGGCGAGCAGCAGGAGGGGAACATCTGGGAAGCGGCCATGGAGGCGTCGCATTACAAGCTCGACAACCTCGTTGGCATCATCGACCGCAATCGGCTACAGATCGATGGCTGGGTAAAGGACGTGATGAACGTAGAGCCGCTGGCGGAGCGGTATCGCAGCTTCGGCTGGGAGATCATCGAGACTGATGGGCATGACATGCAACAGGTCGTGACTGCGCTGCAAAAGGCGAAGAGCGCTCCCGTGTTGGGCAAGCCGACCATCATCCTCGCCAACACGGTCAAGGGCAAAGGCGTCAGCTTCATGGAGAACGTCGCCGGCTGGCACGGCAAGACGCCCAGCTACGACGAGATGGTTGAAGGACTCGACGGGCTCGGACTGAAAAACGCGATTGCCTACGACGCGCTGCTAGACAAGGCGAAAGAATACCAGGCGGGGGTCGAAGCAACTTTGGCCTCTAAGCTGCCCGGCTTCCCCCGCGACTACTGGTGGAACCGCGGCACCGAGATGCGCGTGAAGATGGAGCCGACGCGCAAGGGTTTCGGACTCTCGTTGAAAAACAACGGCGGCGATGAGCGCGTGGTCTGCGTGGGCCTCGACATCTCAGGCTCGATCACCATCAGCGATTTTTATGCCGTGAATCCTGAGCGCAAGGAGCGCTGGATCAACATGGGTATTGCGGAGCAGTCCGCGACTGCGGCGGCCGTGGGATTGGCGCGGGATGGCAAGCTGCCGGTCTTCGGCACGTACGCGACGTTCGCAGCGGCGCGCAACCTCGACCAGATTCGCGTGTCCATCTGCTACGGCAACTTCAACGTGCTAATCGCCGGAGCGCACGGCGGTGTCTCCGTCGGTCCGGACGGCGCCACCCACCAGGCGTTGGAAGACCTGTTCGCTATGTGCGGGCTGCCGAACATGAGCGTGGTGGTCCCCTGCGATGCGGTCGAGACGCGCAAGGCGACCGATTACCTGCTGCTGGAGCACGTCGGGCCGAAGTACATCCGCTTCGCGCGCGAGGCTACGCCCATCGTGACGCGCGAGGAGACGCCGTTTGTCTTCGGCGTGGCGAATGTCAGCCGCCTGCGGCGCGAGATGCCCGAGATGATCGACGCCTTCGAGACTGTGTTGGCGCCCGACTATCGCAACGAGTGCGAGGACCTGAGCATCATTGCCTGCGGGCCCATGGTGGCGGAGGCGATGCGCGCGGCCTGGATCCTGAAGTGCGAGTTCGGCTGCGAGACGCGCGTCATAAACATGCACACCATGAAGCCTATGGACGAGGCGGCCGTCGTGCGCGCGGCCAGGGAGACGGGCGTCATCGTTACTGCCGAGGAGCACCAGATCGGCGCGCTGGCCTGGCGCGTGAGCGGCGTAATCACGCAGAGCCCCGAGCTGTTCGGCGTGCCTGTGATCACCGGCGCGATCGGCGTGAAAGACCGCTTCGGCGAATCCGGCGCACCGTGGGAGCTGATTAAGGAGTTTGAGGTCAGCGCCGAGCATATCGTGCAGAAGGCGGCAGAGCTGCTGCGGATCACGAGGGCGAGGCAGCAACAGGAGCGCCTTGCGCTGGTGAATTAACGCCTGAACTCGCGCATCCTGCGGCGACGCGACACTCCGGCGCGCCACCGCGGTGTATGCCGCAGTGTCGTAAAATAGAGCCTCTTGCCGCTCCATCGTCTCAGTCTCGCGGGTGTTCTCTTTTGCGCGATGACCATTTCCGCCGCCGCGCAACAGCCTATCGGTGAGCTCTACGCCAGCGATGCCAGCGTGAAGGGCTCGGTCATTCTGGCGGGTTCAGGAACCAGCGTGCTCAGCGGCTCCTCGATCCAGGCGGGCGCGCAGGCAGCGACCCTGAAGCTCGAGCGAGGCGGCAGCGTGCTGGTCTGCGAAGGCACCAAGCTATCGGTCAACTCCTCGCGCACCGGGCGCGAACTGCTGTTCAGCCTGAACTCCGGCAACCTGGAGCTCAACTACCCGCTGGGTACCGAGGCGGACACGCTGCTGACTCCCGACCTGCGGCTCGTGCTGCCCGGCCCGGGCACAGTGCACGTCGCCGTGCGTGTTACGCCCCAGGGCGACACCTGCGTGCAGTCGCTGCCCTGGAACGTGTCGGCCATCACCATCTCCGAATCGATGGGCGACGCCACCTACCAGGTGAAGCCCGACGAGACGGTCGTCTTCCAGGGCGGGCACCTGAACGATGCCGTGCACTCACGTCAGAATTGTGGATGCGCGCGATCGGTCCCGGTACAGGTGGCACAAGCACCGCCTGCTCCCGCACCCCCGACACCTGCGTCAGCCGCGGCGATCGAGCCTGCTCGCCCGGCCCCGCCCGACCAGCACCTTGCCCTGGAGGCACCCTTCATCTTCCACGGCAACCAACCTGTGGACGACCTGGCGCCCCAGATCGCCTTGCTGAGGGTGGAAAACAGGCGGCTGGTGCAGCTTGAGCCTATGGTCCTGCCTCCACCCCCCAATGCGAAGAAACACCCGGCCAAGGAGACCGTCACGCAGGAAGCGAAGAAAGCGCCGCACGGGTTCTTCGCCAAGCTGGCTACCTTCTTCGCGTCGGTCTTCCACTGAGTAAGCGTGCTTGCGGGCATCTTTGCCCGGAAACTACCGCAATCGGCGCGCCGAAACTCTCCTTAAGTGGTACTTGCCAACCTAAAATCAATTTGAGAGTATCCGTTGTGCTGGTAAGCTGGTCAGACGACGACTGGGATAGTGTTTCGCCGGTCGGGCGTGTGGTCCGTAATGAGGGGCGTGCGAGATGACCAAGGCAGACTTGATCGACGAAGTTTCCCGCTTGACCGAACTCACGCGCAAGGACAGCGAGGTCATCGTCGAAACCATTTTTGAGAGCGTAGTGCGTTCGCTGCGCGCCGGCGACAAGATCGAAATTCGCGGCTTTGGCAGTTTTCGCACGCGCCAGCGCAAGCCGCGCGTGGGGCGCAATCCCAAGACCGGCGACCGGGTCGAGGTGCCCGCCAAGAAGATCCCCTTCTTCAAGCCCAGCAAGGAGCTGAAGGACATGGTGAACAACTATGTCGAACAGCATTCACAGTCAAATCCGGCCCCTATTGCCTCGTCAGGCGAAGGCGGCGCGAGCAACGCGTAACTCGTCCTTTCAGGCCCTTGCAAAGCAACTTCCCTCCCGCCTGGCACGCCTATGGCGCCAGAATTTACCCGGCCCACCCATTGCTGGTAATTACTGTTCTTGCCGACAATCGCATCCGGCTGGAAGTGCGACCACGGTTGAGGTAAAGTGCTACCGCCATGGACGAGCAGGCGCATTCGGCGGAGGGGACCATCGTGACCAACCTGACAAAGCACTCCACGTTGGCTTTGGCTTGCGCACCACTGCGCAAGGCCTCGATGCTGGCCCTCTTCCTTGCGACGACGCTGGTCACAACGAAGCCGGCGCAGACGCAAACCTTTACCGTGCTGCATGAATTTACCGGAGGCGAAGATGGAGAGATCCCCTATAGCGGGCTGACCTTGGATCGGGCCGGCAATGTTTACGGGACAACCACCTATGGCGCCGACCAGAGTTGCCTGGGCGGATGCGGCACAGTGTTTCGCATCTCGCGCGCGGGCGCTTTCACGACGCTCTACCGCTTTCACGGGATCGACGGAGACGGGCCGGAAGCCAATGTCACTATCGCTTCCGACGGCACGCTCTACGGCACGACAGAGTTCGGAGGCGCTCAGGGTACGGGAAACATCTATCGGTTGCAGCCGTCGACGCGCGCGCTAGGCAACGCTACCGGGACGTGGAACGAGACGGTGATTCACACCTTCGGAGCGTACAACGACGGCGAGGGCGTTCTGCCGTGGTGGGGGGCGCTGATCTTCGACCGCGCGGGCAATCTTTATGGAACGGCTTCGGCCGGGGGAACGGGATCTTGTGCCTCCGGAGGTTGCGGCACGGTATTCGAGCTTTCGCCTTCCAATGGCGGATGGACGTATAACGTGCTTTACCGCTTCACCTGCACCACCGATGGTGCCACCCCATTTTCCGGCGTCGTCATGGACACCGAGGGCCGGCTTTATGGCACGACGGATGGGAACCTCGGTTGTGACGGTGGGACTGCCTATCAGCTTGCGCCCACCGGCTCGGGCTGGACGGAGATCACCATGCATCAGTTTCAAAACCGGGACGATGGGGGAGAGCCGGTCGGTGGCCTGGTGGTGGATGCCGCGGCAAACGCCTACGGCGTGACGGCGAATGGCGGCACGAGCGGTTGCGGCGGCGTCGTCTACGAACTGAGTCCAAGGGGTGTTGGCTGGACCTTCCTTCCGATCTATTGCCTGGTTGGGCCCGTGGCAGGCGGCTCCGAATCGGCAATGACCATGGATGCGGCGGGCAATCTGTACGGAACAACCACAGCCGATGGGGCCAACCGTCGGGGCTCGGTTTTCAAGCTGACCTACAACAACGGAAGCTGGACCTACACCGACTTGCACGATTTTACCGGTGGCGCCGACGGGAGCGGTCCCGTCGGAACATTGGCCGTGGATGCTGACGGTAATATCTACGGCACCTCGATGTACGGCGGCACCGGCGGCGGCTGCGAATTCGGCGACGGCTGCGGCGTTGCCTGGAAGATCACGCCCTAGCCCGAGGTCCCGGTCACCGAGCATTTGCAGTAGTTAGCCGCCCGATGCGGTTTTTGGCGGTTCCCAGAGCTCGACGCGGTTTCCCTCGGGATCGGCGATCCAGCCAAACTTCCCGTAATCGGCTTCTTCGACCTTGTCCTCTACCTGCACGCCCTCTTCGCGCAGCGCCTTCAGCAGCTCGTGCAGATTGTCCACGCGGAAGTTGATCATGAACGGTGCAGGGCCGGGCCCGAGGTATTTCGTAGTGTCGGGGAAGATGGCGAAGACGTTGCAGCCGGGGACTTCGGGGTGGTCGGCATCGCGCCACATCGCACCTGAGCCGTCGGGTGCGCTCTCGACGCCGAGATGCCTGCGATACCACTCGTACAGCGCCCTGGGATCGCGGGCTTTGAAGAAGATGCCGCCCAGTCCGGTCACACGTTTCACGATGAGCAACACCTTTCGTTCGGGTAGCCGGCCTTCAGGCCAGCGTCACCGCCATGATAAAGAAAGGGGCTGGGGTTGCCATTGTACATGACCACTCCGGCCCCCAAATACCTCACACGTTACCCGCAACGCGGGCGCGAAAAGCCTGCCCTGAGCGAAGGCGAAGGGTGCCGCTCTACTGGTCTAGAAAAGCCCTACGCCTTGGTCGCCTGCGTCTTCAACACCTCAATGGCTTTGTTGAGCTGATCGTCGGGCTGATTCGTCTTCTGGCGGTCTTCCTGCGCCTGATCGTCCACGTTCTCGTCCTCGTCGGGCGCGATGAAGTCATCGTTATTGTCGGCCACCAGGATGTTGGGCGTCACCGCCGTGTCCTGGAGCGCCTTGCCGGAAGGTGAGTAGTACTTGGCGACGGACAAAATCAACGCTGCACCATCGGGCATGTCGATGACTTTCTGGATGGAGCCCGAACCGAAGGTCTTGTCGCCGAGCACGTCCCCGCGCGCGTTCTCCATGATGGCGGCGGCCACAATCTCACCCGGCCCAGCAGTGCCGCGATTCACCAGCACCACCAGGGGTACGCTGGTTGCGATCGCCTTCTGCGGATCGGCGTTGAAGGTCTGCTTGGGATACTTCTGGCCTTGCAGGTAGGTGATGGTGCCGTGGTTCAGGAAGAGATTGGCGGTCGCGATGCCCTCCTCCTCCTGGCCATCGCCGGAGTTGCGGAGGTCAAGGATGATCTTCTTAGCGCCGTCTTTTTGCAGCGCCCTCAGTTTGTTGGCAATCTCCTGCGCGCGGCCCTTGGGAAAGTCGTCAACTTTGATGTAGCCGATGCCGTCCGGCATCAGCTTGTCGCTGACCGGAGGGTCGGCGACGATGGCCAGCGTGAGTGCTGACTTTACCGGCAGTGCGCGACGCGGCCGCACCACCGAAACGTTTACCACCGATCCGGGAGGGCCGGTCAGCCTGCCATCGATTTCCGCCAGCGACATATCGCGCGTCGACTTGCCCTCGATGGCCTCGATGATGTCGCCGCTGGCGATGTCGGCTTTGTCCGCCGGCCCGCCGGGAATCACCGAAATTACTGCGGCGTAGCCGTAGCGCTTCGAAATGGCTGCGCCGACGCCGGCCTTGCCTTCCTTGCGCGCCTTGTAGCTCTTGAACTCGGCCGGATCGAGGTAGCTGGAGTTGGCGTCCAGCGACTCCAACAGCCCGTGCAGTGCGCCATTGGTGACCGCCGCGATGTTCGGCTCCTCGACGTACTCGGTGCGAATGCGCGACAGCACCTCGCTGTAGACGCCGAGTTGACGATAGGAGCCGTCATTGCTGCTGTCGTCGGTCGAAGCGCGCACCCCGAGCTGGCCTAGCACAACAAATGAGGCGATCAAGAAGGAGAGAGCGAGGACGGTGAACTTAACGGTCTTAGACATGTGAAAAATCGTCGATTGGAGGGAGCTCCCGCGAGATTCCCTTATTCTAACTCAGTTCGATGCCGCGGCTGCGGGGAATGTACCGGGAAATGTGGTCGCATCCTCCGCGCGGCTAGGAGTTGGACGCCTCGGCGGCCACAATCGTGAGCCGGCGGGGCCCACCCTGTCGCCGGACCGAAAAGCACCCAGGGTTGGGCACCGAAGGCTGGCCAAGTTGCTGATTCGCCGCCTATGTTCGTATAATTGAACTTCATCCAGCCATCCTGGCGAAAGTTCTGGAGCGATTCATGGCACAAGTTTGTGAAGTCTGCGGCAAGAAGCCGCAATCGGGCAACAACATCAGCCACGCGCACAATGTCACGCGGCGCCGCTGGAACGTCAACCTGCGGCCAGTCCGCGCCAAGGTGCAGGGCGGCAGCAAGCGCATGCGCGTCTGCACCACCTGTCTGCGCAGCGGCAGAGTTACGAAGGCTTAGTTTCTTCGGCGTCGTCCGCTTGGCCCTCCCGTTCAGGGAGGGTTTATTTTGCCTGGCAGCTTTCCGCACTGCGGGCGTAGGGCTCATATTTCTTCCCTGACCCATATCGCTCCTGCGAGAACGCCAATCGTGCCTCCCGCTATCACGTCGCTGGCATAGTGATAGCCGTCGTACACGGCTCCCACACACATTAGCAGCACGATGACCAGTAGCCAGGGCGCGAGCCGCGGCAGATATCGATACGCGAACACGAGCACCACGAACGCCATCATGATATGCGAGCTGGGGAAGGCGTTGCCGTGGACTCCGGCGTGGTTCTGGATCGCCCGCACCAGGTGCTGAAAGATTCCGGCATGGGCGCTGCCGATCTGCTGCACCCCCGCGCGGTTGGCGGGGCTCTGCGTGGGGAACACCAGATAAGTGGCGTAGCAAACGACATATCCGATGCTGAGGCTGTCGGTGAGCCGGCGGAAGGCGCCGCGGAACTCGGGACGCTTCCGCCGCGTCCAGAAGAGGGCCCCCACAACAGGGTAGAAAAGATAGAAGGCGAAATAGCCGAACTCCAGAAGCTCGGGAAGCCAGTCGCGCGCGCGGGCGTGCATCCACTCGATGGGCGAAGTCGCAAACAGCCAATTTTCGGCCGCGAGAAGGTAGCCGTTCTGCCACGCGCCCCGGATGGTCAGCGACAGGAAGGAAATCTCTTCGAACGTCACCGTAAAGAACACCAGGGGCAGCCAGTCGTGCGCCAACTCCCAGACCTCACCGTCGGCACGTCTGCGCGCGAGCAGAACGATGGCGACGATAACGCAGATATTCCAGCCGACATACACCGGCCAGTGCGGTACGCGCTCGTAGCGCACGCACACCAATACAGTCAAAGCGAGGTGTATCGCCAGGTAAATGCGATCGGTGAGATTCATGGACGCTTGCAGAATAGCGCACCGCACCGCGCACGCTGCGCCGGTACAATAGACAGAGTCCGCTCCCGTTGCCGGCAGGCAACGCACATCGCATGGCAGCCCGCATCTTCTTCCTCGCCATCGCTCTTGCGCTCGTAGTGGCAGGCATCTGGGCCTACCAGCACGACCAGAAGCTGCGCAACAATGCCAGCCAGGTGAATTTAGGCGATTCGGATGAAGTAGTGCGTGCGTTGCTGGGCGACCCAAGCAGTCAGGGCAACTGTGGCTCTCTCACACCCGTTCCCAAAGGATGCAGCAGCGAATACGTCTACCGCTATTGGTACTCGATCTTTCAGCCGAAATATGAAGTGATCTGGTTCGATCAGCAGGGCAGGGCGCTGGGCGAGCAGCACGTACAATCGCAGTTCTAAAAGCAGCGGTTGGCACCTGGCATTTGGCCGCAAAACCCCACCTTTAGCTGCTAAGCCCCTAAATGCGACCTGCCGCTTCGTGATTTACGTCACAGCATCCTGTGCGCTGGTCGCGGCACACTTAGGCATGTTTATGGAGCGGTTCGCCATCATCAACAGCCGCAAGCGCGCCATCATCGCCCTGGTACACTCCGTCTTTTTTCTGGGAGTGGCGGCGGTGCAACTGGCCATCTCGCACGCGTTGCCGCTTTCCGCGCACGGGCAGCGTGCGACCGCCGGCATGCTGCTGCTGGCGATATACCTTATCGTGACCTCCGTATTGCTGGTCCTGCTGCGCTTTTCGGCATGCACGCGCGAGCGGCTGTACTTCGCCTTCTGCGCCGCCAGCGCGGCATTCGGGCTGGTGCGGATCATACTGGGCGACCCCGTGCTGCATGCCAATGTGCTGCGCGTGCTGCTGCTGTTCTTCGCCGTGGTCACGGGCAGCGCCATCCTGCGGACGCACTCATGCGCGACCATCCCTGCCGAGGTTGAACTCCCCTAGAACAAAAAAGCGCACCCTGGTTGAAGTGCGCCTTCCTGTTCCTTCCGAGAGGCCGTACCGTGTTTAGTGCGCCTGCGCGTTCACTTCTGCGCGGTTTTTCTCCAGCGACGCGAGGAAGCGATTGTGGGGTAGCGGATCTTTCACCCGGCCGGTTAGCACAGGACGAAAGCCCAACGTACGACCGTAGTAAGCGCGCATCGCGTCCTCATCGGTCTTGATGTTGGCGCCATTGATGGTAGCGCCCGCGAACAGGCCGCGCGAACGCGAGTAGGTCAGGATCTCGGCGTTGATCTTTATGTTCGTATCGGCGGCCGCCTGGCGTCCGACCGGACCGGCCGCGGCGCTGGCGCTACCACCGATCTTCCACTTCGAGCTCAACAACTGGTTCATGCCGTTGTCGTTCATTACCAGCATCACCAGGTCGACACCCTCAGCGCCGATCTGGGCGCCCCAGCTCCCACCCGTCATGGCGAAGAACGCCGGTGCACTCCAGCTGCCGTTCGCCAGTCGGCACGAAGCCACGCCGCGCCCATGCTCGGCACCGAAGATGAAGCCGCCCTTAATCATGGACGGAACCACCGCTACGCACTTCGCCTTTGTAAAGACAGAGTCGGGAATACCGTTGTCAGGGGCTGCCAAAAGCTGCTCCAGGTCCTTGGCAGAATCGTCGAGGCGAGCCATGACCTTGTCTCGCTCGGAACCTTCCTGGGTACTGGCGTCCTTGGCCCTGTCTTTTTGGGCGTCGGCAGCGTTCTCATCGTTCACGGCTGCGTCCTTGCGCGATTGGTCGTTGGCCTGCTTCTGGTCCGTCATAGCCGCATGGTTATCGTTCGTGGTGGTAGTGGTCGTGGTCGTAGTACCGTTGTCCGTGGTGGTGGTTGACTTCGAGGTATTGTCCTGGGCCCAGACCATGCACGCCCCAAGTAACAACAACCCAACTGGGATCCCGATTCGCTTCATAACCTTCTTATTCCTCCGTAGAGAGAAAACCTTCGGACGTAATGGAATTCGCCCTAACAAGTTGGATAGAAAAGCGCGAAGGATGGTTTGCAAAGAGGAAAAACTATTTGTGGGACCGATGCTGCAACCTATATGGAACGCGCAACATCGCGTCACGCGCGGCGCTTGTCTGCTGCCGCAAGCTGCTGCCAGGGGCGCCTGGGGCGCTCTGCTTCCGGCAGGTCGCGCCCGAGCACACGGTCGTACATGTAAGACTCGCTCACCGTGCCCAGGCCTTCGTTGTACAGGCTTATGCCGCCGGTGCCTTCTTTCAGCTCTTCGCTGAACTGGTGTAGGGCTTTCAGGTGATCGGCAGTAGCAGGATAGACACCTTTGGAGGTCTTCAGGACCTTCTGATAGCCCTCGTCAATTAACTTTGAGATTTCTCCATTGATGAGGTAACCAGGATAGGCGAACATCTTCACCTGACCGTCGGGGGCGCGCTCGACCGCGGCTGAGACGTGATACTTACTCAGGAAGTAGCGGTTGGCTGCGCCGGGAGCTTGCGTCACCTCGAAGCCGTAATCGCGAAACCACTGCAATGCGTCTTCCAGGGAACGCGTCTTGAGCGACGAAGACTTCGCCATTGACTGACCAACTTTCCGGGTCCGGCCACATGGAATCCGCCGGCCCTGCCGCGCATCGAATGCGATAGCTTACCGACTGCGATAGCTTCCGGCCCTCGCACGTTGCCTGAGTCGGTTCGTGCGCTGGCTGGAGATAGGGCAGAGTTGACACTTTCGCACACGTGGCCATAAAGGGCAACGTGCGGAGCAATAATAATTCATGAACAGTATGGCCTATCTTCCGGAAGCCGCCACTGCCGTCCTCAAGCGCATCGGCAACACGCCGCTGTTGCAGTTGCGGCGAGTGTGCGCCGAGTTTCCCGCGGTGAGCATCCTCGGCAAGGCGGAATGGCTGAATCCCGCCGGGTCGGTGAAAGACCGCGCAGCGGGAAAGATCGTCGAAGAAGCATTTCGCTCCGGCGATCTTGGACACGGGCAACGCTTGCTGGATGCGACCAGCGGCAACACCGGCATCTCTTATGCCATGCTGGGCGCGGCTTGCGGCTTCGGCGTCACGCTCTGCATGCCGGGCAACGTTTCTCCCGAACGCAAGCGCATGCTGAGCGCGTACGGCGCTGAGGTCATCTACACCGATCCCGGCGAAGGCTCCGACGGCGCGATCCGCAGGGCGCGCGAGATGGCTGCGGAGGCTCCGGCCAGGTATTTCTATGCCGACCAGTACTCGAATGATGCGAACTGGCAGGCGCACTATTGCAGCACAGCGAATGAGATTTGGCGGCAGACGCGCGGGCAGCTCACGCATTTCCTCGCCATGCTGGGCACGTCCGGGACCTTCGTGGGCGCCACGCGCCGGCTGCGCGAGCTGAATCCGGAGATTCAGTGCATCTCGCTGCAACCGGATTCGCCGTTTCATGGCATCGAAGGCGCCAAGCATATGGCAACGTCGATCGTGCCGGAAATCTACGATCCCACATTGGCGGACATGAACCTGGAAATCTCGACCGAGGAGTCGCATGCCATGGTGCGGCGTCTGGCGCGCGAGGAGGGCCTGCTGGTCGGCATCTCGGCGGGCGCGGCCGTGGTCGGCTCGCTGCGCGTCGCGCGCGACAATCCCGGCGCCAAGGTCGTCTGCATCCTGTGCGACGGCGCGGAGAAGTACCTGAGCGAGCGGTTCTGGGACGAAGTGTGAACCCGGGTCAGGAATCGGCCCCATTCCGTGGCTGCGCGGCTATTCCGCCGTGTTTCGCGCACCGGGCGCCTTAGTCGCCATTGAGTGTGAAGTTCACGATGATCTGCGTGTCCACGGCGACCGGCTCGCCATTCAAAGAGTATGGCCGATAGAGCCACTGCTTCACCGCGGCGATGGCTGCTCCCGTCAGCAGCGGATGTCCGCTGACCACTCGCACCTCCTGCACCGTCCCGTCTTTCCCGATGACGGCCTGCAACGCTACCGTGCCCTGAATTCTGGCTTGCTGCGCCAGGAGGGGATACTGCGGCTTGACTTGTCGTATCAGCAAGCCCTGCGCAACGCCTGAGGACACCCGGACCTTCTGCACAGAGATTCTCGGCACCACTGCGCGAGTGCCGCCCAGCAACTCGGTGAGTATCGGGTTCGAAGGAGCATTCCCAACCCCGTACGGCACACCGTTGGACGGCTGAGACTCGCCCGCCGCCGCCGACTGATTGTCATGCACCATTGCGATCGAACTTGGAATCTCCCGTGGCAGGATCAGCACACCCTTGTTGAACTCGCTCGACGCTCGCGCAAGCTTCACTGAGTGGCTTGCCGGAGGCGCTTGAGCGGCAGGAGGCGGCACCTCCACCGTGCTGATCAGTGTGCGGATAGGAAGCGCATCGGTATAGAGCAGGGACATCAGCAACACTATCCCGGCAAGGATGCTTTGTGCGGTAAATGAAAATGCGAATGTCCAGGGATTGCCCCGCACAAGCGTTCCGCTCGATTCCACAAGGCTGTCCTCAAACATGGCCTTGGCCCTCCTTTTTGATAACTACACAGACACCGGAGTCCGGAGCTTCGGTCTCAAGAGGGAGACAAAAGAGAGAAACTTGCGATCAGGGCAGGTTTACAAAGTGAGGTTGAATACTGATCTGGTGGCGGGCCGGCTGATTCCCTTTACGTTATTTCTCCTCGGTCGTGGAGGCGCCGGCGTGCCCGACGCGATCACCCCGCCGTCACGCCGCGACCCTTCACGTTCGCGCGAATGAACTCGATGATGGAATCCATCGGCGTTCCGGGCTGGAAAACTGCGGCCACCCCCTGCTGCTTCAGGGTCTCGACATCCTGATCGGGAATGATGCCTCCCACCAGCACCAACACGTCGTCCATGTAGTTCTGCTTGAGCAGCTCCATCACGCGAGGCACGATGGCATTGTGCGCGCCGGAGAGAATGCTGAGGCCGATGACGTCCACGTCCTCCTGGAGCGAGGCGGTCACCACCATCTCAGGGGTCTGGCGCAGGCCGGTGTAGATGACTTCCATGCCGGCATCGCGCAGGGCGCGGGCGATCACCTTCGCTCCGCGATCATGGCCGTCGAGGCCGGGTTTGGCGACAAGTACGCGAATCTTGCGGTCGGGCATAAGGGGCTCTTGGCTGGCGGCTCGTGGCCTCCAGCAAACAGGTGATCATAAACCTTGCCGCAAGAATGCGTAAGTGAGCGGGCGCACAAACAGACGGGTCGGCAGGCCGCAAATCGCCCATTCGCGCAGGTGTTTCGATTCCGGAGTGCCGTTGCGCCGGGCATTCGAAGGTGCAGTTCGCAGTAGAAGATTGTCATCACGAGTTCAGCGAGGGATCTGCTGTTCTTCCGAGTCTCTAAGAAGCAGATCCCTCGCTCCGCTCGTGATGACAATTTCGTGATTCGTGACATGCTTAGCGGGCAGCCAACATCGTTGGCGGTGGCTGCGGCCTCAACCCTCGCCAACCACAATCTCTTCCTGCACCAGCGCCTTGTCTTCCTCGGTCGTTCCGGTAAGGGCGAAGGAGTTGGTCGCGACGGCCCTTCCCTGTTCCACGCTGGTGATCACGTACGAGCAGCCAATCCAGTGCGCCTCCTCGAAATCGGTGGGCGACCAGCGGGCGGGGTGGTCGGGGTGCGAGTGATAGAAGCCGACGATGTCAAGACCACGCTCATTCGCCTCGCGCTGCGCCCGCACCAGCTCCCCGGGATCGATGTTGTAGCGGTTCTGCGGCGAATCGGTTCGGGTGTTGCCGCAGGGCAGGACCGAGCTGACCTTGCGGACAGTGCCATCGGAGACGCCCATTAGGATTCCGCAGCATTCGCGCGGGTAGGTCTCTTCGCCGTGGAGGCGGACCTGGTTGTAATCGGCTAAAGTAAAGCGGAGCACGTTGTCAGGTTACCCGAGACGGCCGCTGCTGCTCCAGAGCGCGGCGGGTCGACACCGGGCCGTCAGCTCTAGGTGTCAGATCAGGCGGGCAAACGGCCGTCAATAAATATTCCGCAACCTGTGTGTTATAACACACATCTTTAAGACAGGCCTTCAGTGGGATCCAAGTTTTTAGGAGGACTGTATGCGTAAGATTTTTTCCACTCCCGACGATTTCACCCTGACCATATTGCGGCTGGTGCTCGGTATTGTTTTCTTCGCCCATGGCGCGCAAAAAATGCTGGGCTGGTTTGGAGGCTACGGCTTCCACGGCACTATGGGCTTTTTCACCGCGAAGATGGGCATTCCCGCGCCCTTCGCTTTCCTGGCCATCTGCGCCGAGTTCTTCGGCGGCCTGGGATTGATCGTCGGGCTGTTGAGCCGGATCGCGGCGTTTGGCATCACGGTGAACATGCTGGTCGCCATCGCCACCGTACACGCCGCCAATGGTTTCTTCATGAACTGGTTCGGCAATCAGAAAGGCGAGGGCTTCGAGTACCACCTGCTGGCCATCGCGATGGCGGTGACCATCATCATCAAGGGCGCGGGAGCGTTCTCGGTGGACCACTTGCTGGGCGGGCGCGAGTGACGAAGCGCTTACACGCGACTTTCTCCATGAGCGGATTACGGCATTACTGGCTGGCTGCAACCGAGCGCCGGTACAGCGCTACATTGCGGGCATGCTCTTCCAGGTCGCGTGCAAAACGGTGGTGCCCGTTGTTATCGCTGACGAAGTAGAGATAGTCGGTGTGGGCGGGATGCAGGGCCGCTTGCAGCGAAGCGGTGCCGGGGTTGGCAATCGGTCCCGGAGGCAGGCCCGCATACTTGTAAGTGTTGTAGGGCGAATCGAACTGCAGGTCCGAGGCATAGATGGTGCCGCGATAGCGGCCGGCGAGCAGCGCCGCATAGATGACGCTGGGATCGGCAGCCAGTGGCATGTTCCGCGCCAGGCGGTTGTAGTAAACGCTGGCCACGATGGGCCGCTCGTTGGGGTCGCCCGTCTCCTTCTCCACAATCGAAGCCATGGTGACGATCTTATGGGTGTCGGAGCGGCCGAGCAATCCGATGCTGTGCGCCTGCTGGCGGAAGCGATGTACCATCGCGGCCACGATGTCGTGGGCGCTGTCGATGCGGGTGAACTCATAGGTGTCGGGAAAGAGATAGCCCTCGAGCGACTTGGCTTGCGGGTCGATGTCGCGCACAAGGAAGAGATCGTTGCGGGCTGCAATCAGGAAATCGCCGGCCGAGCCCAGGCCTGCCTGCTCGACCGCGGAGGCGATGTCGAACATAGTGTAGCCCTCGGGCACAACCACGGTGCGCGCGTAAACGTCGCCGCGCGTCAACCGTCCCCAAACGTCCACCGCATTGGCGGGCTGCTCAAACTTGTACTCGCCGGCCTTGACCGTCTTTACGCCTTTCACATAATCGATAAACAGGAACGCCGCCGAACTGCGGATCACGCCCTGTTGCTGGAGCTCGCGCGCAATATGGCGTGTCGTCCAGCCTGGACGCAGCAGGACAAACGTGGCCTGCGTGGGGCGCACCGGCAGCAGCGCCGCCCACGCAAACCAGATGGCAAAGCCGAGGAAGACGACGAAGATGAGCTTAAGAAGAGATTTCACTCGATAAACCGAAGCGGCGCGTGCTCCTGATTCTCCTCAGTTTAGATGAATCGCGGCCCTGCTGTGCTGCACGCCAGGATCACTCGTTTGACGCTGTCCGGCGGAATTCCAGGAACGATTGCAGGATCAACACCGCCGCCAGTTGGTCCACTACTTCGGCGCGGCGCCGCCCGCTCATCTCGGTTTCGCGCAGCACGCGGTTGGCTTCCACCGAACTCAGGCGCTCATCGAAGAGGTGTACTGGCAGCTTGAACCTGGCCCGAAGTTCCTCGGCGAAGGCCTGCACTTTCCCCGCCTGAATGCCTTCATTGCCGCTCATGCGCAGCGGAAGCCCCAGCACAATTTCGGCGATCGCATATTGCTTGATCAGTCGCCGCAGGTAATCGAAGTCGGTCTTTTTGTTGCTGCGCCGGTAGGTCGGCAGGCCCTGCGCGGTCAGGCCAAGCGGATCGGTCACGGCGAGGCCCATGTTTCGAGCACCGAAATCGATGGCTAGAATCCGTGGCGGAGCGGGTGTCGAGGTGGTATCTTCCATGTCCGCACAGCCAAAGTAACATGCTTGGAATCTCACAGTTTGCGAGTACCATAAGCAAAATGCCCGAACAGCTTCTGGACAATCCGCAAGCCTTGCCGCACGCCCCGGACCCGGACGTCGAGGCCAATGCCGCCGGAGGATCGACGCCGATTCCGCAGGTCTCGATCAACCGCTCCACCGTGGCCGAGCTGGAGGGGCGGCGCATGCTGCACATCCAGACCGTAGCGCTGGTCATCCTGGCTGCGGCCGCAGTGCTGACGCTCATCTACGTCGCCAAGCTGCTGCTGGTCGTCATCCTGGTTTCGATTCTGCTGGCGTTCGTGCTGGCGCCGGTTGCCGACCTGCTGGTGCGCTTTCAGGTGCCCCGCGCCGTCGGCGCCTTCCTCGCGGTCACGCTCTTGACTGGAGCACTCGGGCTGGTCAGTTATGTTTCGGCCAGCCGCGCGGTCGACTTTATGCAAGAGCTGCCCAAGTACAAGGCGCGGATTTCGGCCATGGGCGCGAAGATCCGCGAGCGGGCCGAACAGATCGAAAACACCACTGAGACCGTGCTGCCCACCGAGGACAAAAACGCCGTCACCGTGAAGCAGTCGAGCAGTTGGACGGACCTGCTCAGCCGCAACGCCAGTTCCGTCTCCGACGTGGTGTTGGCGCTCACCTTCATTCCGTTTCTTGTTTTCTTCATGCTGAGCTGGCAGGACCACGTGCGCTCGGCCACGGTAATGCTGTTCAGCATGGAAAACCGCAACTCGGCCTACGTGATGATCGGGCTGATCGCCCGCATGATCCGCTCGTATATTGTGGGTAATTTCATTATCGGTGTGTTTCTCAGCGCGTGCAGTATTGCGCTGTTCGGCCTCATCGGCCTGCCCTACTTCTATTTCCTGGGGATCATCAGTGGCTTCCTCAGCCTGATTCCTTACCTCGGCGTGTTGCTGGCGATTGTGCCGCCGCTGGTGGCTGACCTGGGCCACCTAACCACTCCGATCGCAGCGCTGGTGATCGGGATTGTGCTGGGGCTGCACCTGGTGGCGATGAACGTCCTGTATCCCAAGATCCTGGGCAAGCGCCTGCAGCTCAATCCGCTCGCGGTCACGATTGCGCTGCTCTTCTGGGGATGGCTCTGGGGCGCGATGGGATTGATACTCGCGGTGCCGATTACCGGCGCGGTGAAGATTATCTGCGACTATATCGAGCGCCTGCGGCCGTATGGGGCGTGGCTGGGCGAGTAAAGGCTCACCGCTTCGGCACCGCTTCCAGCTCCGCATCCGCTTTGCGCGGGCAGAACTCGCTGCGATGGCGGCTGTACAACGCGTACACCGTCAACCCGATAATCAGCCAGCCGAAGAAGCGCAGCCAGGTGAGGATGGGTAATCCTGCCATCAACAGCACGCAGAAGATGACGCTGAGGATAGGCGCGGCCAGTCCGCCGGGCGCGCGAAAGCCGCGACGCCGTTCGGGTTGCTTGTAGCGCAGGATAATCACGCCCAGCGACACCAGCACGAAGGCGAACAGTGTGCCGATGTTCGACAAGTCAGACAGCGTTCCGATGTCGAGAATGCCGCCGGGAATGCCGACCAGAAATCCCGCAATCCACGTCGCCACCGCCGGCGTGCGGAAGCGCGGGTGCACGCGGCTGAACATCGTCGGCAGCAGACCGTCGCGCGACATGGAGAACCACACGCGCGCCTGCCCGAGCTGAAACACCAGCAGCGACGAGATCATGCCCATCATGGCGCCGAAGAGCACGGCCAGCTCTGTCCAGCGCAGCAGCGCGGACTTCGTCGTCCCGGCGAGGTAACTAAGGCTGTTCACCACCGGCGCCGCGTCGTCGATCAGCTTGCTCCAGTTCACCAGACCGGTGAGCACGACGGCGACGGCGATATAGAGCACGGTGCAGACGATCAGGGTGGCGATGATGCCGATGGGAATGTCGCGCTGTGGATTGCGCGCCTCTTCCGCCGCCGTCGAAACCGAATCGAATCCGATATACGTGAAAAAGATGATCGAACCGCCAGTGAGCACGCCCGACCAGCCCTCGGGCACGAACGGATGATAGTTCGTGGGATGAATGAAGCGCATCCCCACGAAGACGAACGCGAGGATGGCCGCGATCTTCAGCAGCACCATCACGTTGTTCGTCTCTGCCGACTCGCGGATACCGCGCACTAGCACGACCGTGAGGATCATCACGATGAGAAATGCGGGAATGTTGAAGCCGAAGTGCCAGCCGGGCGTGTATAGCACATTCCCTTGCAGATCGGTGAGGCCGCCGGGCAGATAGGCGGGCGTGATCCAGCGCAGCGCGGGATGCCAGCCGAACCACTGGAAGGTCGCGGCCATGTGCGCGGCGAATCCCACACTCACCGCCATATTGCTGACCGCGTATTCCAGAATGAGGTCCCAGCCGATGATCCAGGCGATCAGCTCGCCCATGGTCGCGTAGGTGTACGTGTACGCACTGCCGGCGATAGGGATCATCGAGGCGAGTTCGGCGTAGCAAAGCGCCGTGAATCCGCAGACGATCGCGACCAGCACTAGGGACAGCGCCAACGCCGGCCCTGCGCCCGGCCGTCCGAGCGTAGCCGAATGATGCACGATGTAGTCGGCGAGCGGCGCGTTGAGGATCGACGAGGTATCGAACTTCTGCCCGGCGATGGCGGTGCCGATGACGGTGAAGATGCCCGAACCGATGACCGCGCCGATGCCTAGCGCCGTCAGCGACCACGGCCCCAGCGTCTTCTTCAGCCGATGTTCCGGCTCCTCCGACTCGGAGATCAGCTTGTCAATGGACTTGCACGCGAAAAGTTGGTTCGCCAGGTGAATGCTCCGGGGAGTAGTGGAATCGGCTCATTCAAACAGAAAGCCGCGGGCTGGGCAAGTCAAGGCTTTCACATCGAAGAGCGCGGAAAAGCTAATTAACCACAGAGACACAGAGACACAGAGGTTGAAATCTGTTGAGTGAGTCGGGGATGAAAAGGCTCGCCTCCTGCCTTCTCTGTGCCTCTGTGTCTCTGTGCTGACCCGCTTTTTGCTAGCGTGCGCTCTGGGTGAAAGTCACTTCCCGGGCGCCAGCGTCTCCAGAAAATGGTCGTCGATCATGTGGAACAGGTGATCCCGCGCCGCTTTGCCAGCGATGCCATGGGTTTTGCCGGGATACATCATCAACTGAAACTGTTTGCCGGCATCGATGAGGTTGTTGACCATCTGGATCGTGTTCTGCATGTGCACGTTGTCATCGCTGGTGCCGTGTACCTCCAGCAACTTGCCGTTCAGGTCCTTGGCGAAGTTCACCGGCGAGCTATCGTGATAGCCCTTCTCGTTGTCCTTCGGCAGGCCCATGTAGCGCTCGGTGTAAATGGAATCGTAGAGCAACCAATTGCTCACCGGCGCGACGGCCACACCGGACTTGAACATATCGCTGTGCTCCATGGCGTAGAGCGTGAAGTAGCCTCCGTAACTCCATCCCCAGAGGCCGATGCGGTTCCCGTCGAGCTGCGGGAACTGTTGTAGCGCCTGTTTGGCCGCCGCAATCTGGTCGGCCAGCTCTGTCGGGCCGAAGTTGTGCTTGATAGGCAAGGCGAACGCTCTGCCGCGGCCCGCCATGCCGCGGTTATCGACGTGCAGCACTGCGAAGCCCTGGCGCGCCAGAATCTGGTCGAAGAGGTCGCCGCCAATCCAGGCGTCGCGCACGCTTTGCGCACCCGGCCCGCCGTAGGGATTCAAGATGAGCGGCGCCTTGCCGTTGGCGATCATCGGACCGCCGGAGGGCAGCAGAATCTCGCCTTCCAGTGTGGTTGTCCCGTCGGCGGCCTTGAAGTCCACGAATTTCGGCGTCAGCAGGTTGTAGGCTTCAACACTTCGCGCCTGCCAGAACGGTGTACAGCTACCGCCCACACTGCACACCGAAGCGCTCGGAGGCGTCGTGAGCGCCGAGTAATTGTCGACGTAATACTTGGCGTTCTTAGGATCGAACTCGGCACGGTGGCTGCCGTTGCGCTGCGACACGCGATGGAAATTCTCGCCGTCCAGCCCGACCGCATATTCGTTGCGCTGCCGCCAGTCGCCTTCGTTGGCGGAGAAGTACACTACCCCCTGCTGAGCGTCGATGCCGTCGATGCTCTCGACCTCCCAATCCCCCTTGGTAAGCTGCGCGACAAGTTCAGCCGGCCCGCTAAGCGTGTCTTCCTTGCGGAACCGATACAGGTAAATGTGATTGTGGCCATCGCGCCAGCTCGTCCACAGGTACGAGTCGCCCGAGGGCAGGAACTTAAGGTCGACTTCGGGATGCATGTCGATCCAGGCGTCGGTGGTCTCGGTCATCATCTGCTGCCACTTGCCGCTCTCGGCGTCAACAAAGTACAGCACCATGCGGTCCTGCACGCGGTTGAGCACCATCGCCCAGATGAGACCGTCGCGCACCCAGCCAAAGCGCGGAACCAGCACATCGGGATCGTTGCCCAGCGGGAGCGCACCATTACTCGTCGAAGTAGAGAGCCATTTGAGCTTGCCGCCGCCGCTGGCCACCACGCCCAGGCGCACCAGCGGATTGGGATCGCCCGGCTGCGGGAACTTCTCCTGATCGACGGTGGCGTGCACCCCCAGCCAGTCGGTAATGGGATAGGTCGGGACCTCCTTCTCGTTCATTTGCAGGAAGACAATCTGCTTGCCGTTCGGTGACCAGAAGTAATTGCTGCGCGAGTACAGCTCTTCCTCATAGACCCAATCGACCTCGCCGTTCAGCAGGTTCTCGTCGCCGTCTTTGGTGAGCTGGCGCTCGTAGCCGCCATCGACCGGACGCACATAGAGGTTGTGCTTGCGAACATAAGAAATGCGATCGCCGGTCGCCGAGAACTTCGGATCCGCGCTCTCGTCGTTGCTTGACGTCAACTGCACCGCCGTGCCCGTGTCGAGGCTGTAGTACCAGAGCTGCCCCATGGAGTCGAAGAGCAAGTGCTTGGAATCGGGCGCCCAGTGATAGGCCGCGATCGAGTAGCGCTGCGCGGCTTCTTTCTTGCGCTCGTCTTTGATGCCACTGGTTGGCGGTGCAAGCGTAGCCAGCTTGCCGCTGGCCACTAAGACGGCCGACTTACCTGTTGCCACATCGACGTAATACAACTCGCCATGCTGGCCGGTATCGTCGCGCTGCACAAACGAGACCTTCGTCCCGTCGGGACTCCACTGCACATTCTCCGGCCCGCGGCCCAGAATGCCGCCGGGCTGGAACATGTCCTCGATGGTCAACTGCTTTTGGCCTTGCGGCTCGGAGGACGGCGGCGTTGATTGTGCAATCAGAAGCGAGGAAGAAAGCAATAGGACGATGACGGCGAAACTGGCTTTCACGTTGGCTCCAAAGGCGAGATTTTGCTGCGGAAGAGTTTATATCAGCAGGGCGGGCTCGGAGGGAGATATGGGTAGAGCGGGCCTTCAGGCCCACGTTAACGCTTTATTGACGAGGACGAGCCGGCTTCAGCCGGCAGCACAGGGCTGGCGCGCAATCAGTGGACGATCTGGTAAATCCGCAGCAACTCGACCAGCACCACGAAGATCCCCACCCCGAAATACAAATTGCGCGCGGTTGCGGTGCTCATGGCCGCGGGCAACGGCAGACCCCGTTGGCGAAACACAAGCACAAGGGAACGTTCGCGCTCCAGAATGAAATCGGCAATTTGCCGATGGCAGGCCGCGATCATCAGGCCAAGAAGAAGTCGCGCAATTTCGAGTGGCATATCGAAATCCTAAGGCGTACGGCGAACCGGCTCAATAGGCCGAAGACCTTAATCGAACGCGGGTCCGCCCCCGGAACTACGCGGCTTTCGGTGCTAGAATCCAAGCAGTCTGCAATGAATCCGGAACTACAGAAGCTGATGGAGCTGCAACAGGTAGACGCGCGTATCGCCGCGTTGCGGGCCGAAGTTGCCGCCCTGCCCAAGGAAGTCGCTGCCATCGAGGCCAAGCTTGCAGGCTCCAAAGCGAAGGTTGAGACCGCACAGACCTCGATCAAAACCGACGAGGGCGCCCGCCGCAAACACGAGTCCGATATCAAGGACCAGCAGGAGAAGATCAGCAAGTATCGCGACCAGTCGCTCAAGGTAAAGACCAATCAGGAATACAAGGCGCTGCTTACCGAAATCGAGCACGCGGAGAAAGAGATTGCGCGGCTGGAAGACAAAATTCTGGAGATCATGGTTGCCGCCGACACACGTAAGGAAACGCTCAAGCAGGCTGAGGCCACGTTGAAGGCCGACACGGCGGAAAACGAAAAAGAGAAGGAGCACGCGCGCAAGCAGACTGCCGAGGACGAGCAGGCGCTTGCGGAGCTGACCGAACAACGCAAGCAACTTCGCGGCGGTATCGACGACGACACGTTGCGCCATTACGATCGCGTGCTGAAGCTGCGCGGCTCGGCGCTGGCCGCCGTGCATGACGACCAGATGTGCTCGGTATGCCGCGTTATTCTGCGCCCGCAGGTGTATCAGGACGTCATGAAGGGTGAAGAGATCCTGGCCTGCGATTCTTGCCAGCGGATTTTGTACTTCGTTCCGCCCCCGCCCAAAGAGGATGCGCCGAAGAGAGACGCCGCAAAGAAGGGCACTTCTTCCTCTTCGAGTGGCGACATTGGGGAGCAGGAATCGCTCGAGACGGCAGAGCTCCCCGCCGGGGAAGCCGCGGCACAGTAAAGCCCCGGTTCTTTAGTGGGTGTGAGGTGTTCTTCATTCGCGATGGGGGATGTGGCTGAGCGAGCTTTCAGCGACGATACTGATCCCAGCATCGTTGGCCGCGGTGAGGGCAGCTTCGTTGTCCAGCACCAGACAGCGTCCCGCATCGAGCGCCAGACACGTCGCGCCCGCCTGCTTCATCGTCTCGATGGTATGCAACCCAATCACCGGCACGTCGAAGCGCATGTCCTGGTTCGGCTTGGCAACTTTGACGACCGTGAGCGCGCGACTCAAGGTCGAAGGCTCGCCGCCCAGCGCCGGCGATTTCATGATCTCGCCGGCGCGCAGGATCGTCGTGTCCGTCCCTTCCATAGCTTCGACGGCAACACACGCAGCTTCGGCGATCACGACCGTTTGTCCGATATCGAAACGCGCAAGGTGGTGCGCCACGGCGCGTCCGTAGGTAATGTTGGTCTGCTCGGAGTCGCTCGGGCCGCGTACAGTCAGCACGCCTTCGGGCGCAAGCATCGGCTCCAGCAACTCGGTCGAGTTCATCAGGGTAATGCCTTCGTCGGCGAGCACCTTGCTGACGGCGCCGATCAGCGAGTCGGTGTTGCGGGTCGTCAGCGACAGCAGCAGTTTCGCCAGCCGCCAGTCCGGCTTGATACTGCTGAAGATCTGCTTGTGCTTGACCTGACCGGCCATGATGGCGCGCGTGATGCCTTCGCCCCGGAAGGTCTCGATGAGCTTCGAGAGCTCGCCCAGAGAGAGCCAGTGAACCGCCATGGCGCCGTGCTGCGCGATTTCAGGGAAGGTCTCTTCTTTGATCGCTGCAACGACCACCTCCACGCCTTTGGAGCGCGCAGCATCCAGGACCAGCAAGGGGAATTTCCCATTGCCGGCGATGAGCCCGATTCTTTCTTTACCTTCAGCCATTGTGGGCGCCGATTCTTCAGTACAGTCGAGTTCGCACCATGTTCAGTGACTTGCCCCCGGAGGCGCAGGCACGGCATTCTCCTGGGCGGAGACGGCTTGCCATTTGCCGTTTCGCTGGACAAACACATCGGTAAACAGCAGCTTTGAAGTCACTCTGGCTTTCGAGTTCGTGGTTATGAGTGTGCCTCTGGCCAATGCCGTCGATCCATAAATCGAGACCGTCATGTCTTCGATGTGCTTCCTGCTGGAGGTTTCAGAATGCAGGTGCGACCGGTAGAACGAGAGCAGGTCGGCCTTGTTCACGAAGTTACCGTAATCCGGCGCCGGCCGAAGGAAATCGTCTGCCAGGATTTTGGCGATTGCATTGACGTTGGCAGTTGTGAGCGCGCTCAGCCATTCATCCTCAAGCTTCGCGATCGAGGTTTTTTCGTGCTCGACGGCAGCAGTCGTGTTGTCCGTGCCAACCGGTTGTCCGGAAGCCGCTTTCGAGTTTGCCTGGCCGACCAGAGAACTTGGCAGCGCCAGCAGAACCAGAATGGTGAAAAAGATGTAAAGCCGAATTCTCACGTTAACCCTCGCCTTCTCTGCGCCAGTTCACTTGATGACGCCGCGTTGCGACGACTCGATAAACCGCAACAACGCCTCGACATCTTCACCGTGGACGCCCTCGGATCTTAGCTTCTCTACCGCCTGCGAAGTGTTCAACTTCGACGCCAGAAGCACTTTGAAAGCATGGTGCAGCGCGGCAATCCGCTCGGGCGAAAATCCGCGGCGCTGTAGACCGATCTTGTTCAGCATGTAGGCGTGAGTATCGCGTTCGGCGCTGGTCATCGAGTACGGCAGCACATCCTGAGTTATCGTCGTGCCTCCCCCAATGTAGGAGTGCGCGCCGATGCGCACGTACTGGTGCACCGGGCAAAGCGCCCCGACGACAGCCCATTCTTCCACCGTCACGTGCCCCGCGAGCGTGGCTGCATTTACCAGCATGGAATGATCGCCGATCTCGCAGTCGTGCCCGATGTGGGCATAGGCCATGATGAGGATATGACTCCCGATGCGAGTGATGCCGCCGCCCTTCGCGGTTCCGCGCGTGATGGTGGCATACTCGCGGATGACATTGTGGTCGCCGACTTCAAGGCGCGTGGGCTCGCCGCGGTAAGTGACGTCCTGCGGGTCCATGCCAAGCGCGGCGAAAGGATAGATTTTGTTATGACTGCCAAAGCCGCTAGGGCCGCCTACCACAACGTGGGACAGCAGGTCGCAGTGCTCGCCAAGCTCGACTCCGGCGTGTACCACGCAGTAGGGTCCTACATTGCAGGAGTCGGGAATTCGCGCGGAGGCATCGACGATGGCAGTCGGATGAATGCTCATGCTGGAGCTAAGGGACTTTCACCAGCCGGTCCACCTTGGGCAGCATCTCCCTTTGTACCCACCGCGCGAGACAGCAGCCGGCAGGTTACAACCGCCTCGCAGGCCAGCTTGCCGTCGACATATGCTTTGCCTTGCAAGCGGCCGGCGCTGCCGCGGAAGGCGAGCACGTCCACTTCAATGCGAAGCTGATCGCCGGGTGTGACCGGACGGCGGAAGCGCGCGCGCTCGATGCCGGTGAAGAGCAGCAGCTTGTCGTTGCGCTCCTTCACCTCGGTGAACAGCAGGGCCGCGCCGGCCTGCGCCATGGCCTCCACGATGAGCACGCCCGGCATAATGGGATAGCCGGGAAAATGTCCGGCAAAAAACGGCTCGTTGACCGTAACATTCTTGATGGCCACGATGCGCTTGGTGCGCACGATCTCGACCACGCGGTCGAGCAGCAGCATGGGATAGCGATGCGGCAGCAGCTCGAGCAAGTCGCCGACCCTGAGCATCTGCTTGTCAGGTTCGGGCGTGGAATTGGGTTGGTTGGTCATCGTCGCGTTGAAAACGAAGATTATACATTCGGCGATTGGCGTTGCCGTTGCATTCAGCAGATTGTCGGGGCGAACGGCTGGACGAGAATAGATGAAATGACTGATAACGAACGACAACTCGCAAGCATCTCCACGCAGCTGCGGGCGCGCCAGCCTGAGATGATCGCCGCCCTGCGCGAGCTTGTATTGCTGGAGTCTCCCACTCACGAGAAGCACGCCGGCGATCTGCTTTGCGCACATCTGGCCAGCCAATTCGCCAGGGCCGGCGGCGAGGTTACGATTCACCGTCAACCCACCGCCGGGAATCACCTGCAGGTCGACTTCCCCGGCCGCGAGCAGCGCCCGCCGGTGATGCTGCTCGGGCACTTCGATACGGTTTACGGGTTGGGAACTCTGGAGTCGATGCCTTGGCGCGAGCAAGAGGGCAGGCTCTACGGCCCAGGCGTCTTCGACATGAAAGCCGGAATCGTGCAGATGATGTTTGCGATCGCCGCGCTGCACAAGGTCGCGGGCGAGTTGCCGCGACCCGTCAAGGTCTGGCTGGTGTCGGACGAAGAGGCCGGCAGCGCCAGCTCACGTGCGGCCACCGAAGCCCTGGCGAAGCAGTGTGCGGCGGCGCTGGTGTGCGAGCCATCGGGACCGGGCGGCGCGCTCAAGACGGCGCGCAAGGGCGTGGGCTCGTTCTCACTCCAAGTGACGGGAGTGGCCGCGCACTCCGGTCTCGACTTCGAAAAGGGTCACAGCGCCATTCTCGAGCTGGCGCATCAATTGCAAGCGATCGCCCGGCTTACGGACCTGGCACGCGGCATCACCATGAACGTCGGCATCGTTCGCGGAGGCACCAGAACGAATGTCGTGCCGGCGGAGGCCAGTGCCGAAGTCGATCTCCGGGTCAAGCGCAAAGAGGATGGCGTGGAGATGGAGTGTCGCATGCGCGAGCTGCGGCCCGTCAATCCGAACTGCAACCTGGAGGTGACCGGCGGCATGAACCGCCCACCACTGGAGCGGACCCCGCAAGTCATGGCGCTGTTCGAGATGGCGCGCAAAGTTGCGGGCGAACTTGGATTTGAATTGAACGAGACGGCCGTGGGCGGCGGCTCCGACGGCAACTTCACTGCCGGCATCGGAGTGCCGACTCTCGACGGGCTGGGCGCTGTTGGCGACGGCGCGCACGCCGCCCACGAGCACGTGATCGCCGCGGAATTACCCCGCCGCGCGGCCTTATTGGCTGGCTTGATTGCGGCGATCCCGTGACAAAGCTTGCTTTGACTCGCCTTTGGCGAAAGCCTAGAATGCGCTTAGAAACTGCCCCCGTTGCGCGGCTGCACCGGGCCAGGTTGAGGAGGTTCTATGTTGGAAAACCTGTTCAAGCCCATGCACCTGCTGGTCATCTTCTTCATTATTTTGCTCATCTATGGGCCGAGGAAGCTGGGCGATCTGGGCAAAGGACTCGGCGAAGGCATTCGCAATTTCAAGTCGTCGATGAACGAAGGCAACGAATCGAAAACGAGCACCACGAGCTCAACCACGACTACCTCGACGACTCCGACCGAGGAGAAGAAGTAGCGCACGAGTGCTTCTGCCGCACCCTACAAAAGCACTTTTTTTGTAATCGCTTCCGCTTCCCGCAATAACCGGTAGACGCGCGCCACCGGCAACCCCACGACATTGAAGTAGCAGCCCTCGATGCCCGTCACCCACCGCGAGGCCCTGCCTTGAATCCCATACGCGCCGGCTTTGTCCAGGGGTTCGCCGCTTTGAACGTACTCCGCAATCTCCCGTTCTGAGAGACGGCTGAAGGTCACCTGCGTCACCTCGGCTTCGGTGCGTACGAATCCCGGCGCGGCGAGGCAGACCCCGGTAATGACCTCGTGAGTGCGGCCGGAAAGGAGACGCAACATCCGGGTGGCATCATCGGCGTCGGCCGGTTTTTCCAGCAGATGCTCGTCAATGACAACGACGGTGTCAGCGCCGAGCACGGCATCGGCGGGGTGACGGGCGAACACCGCCAACGCCTTTTCGCGCGCGAGCCGCTGCGCGTAATCGATCGGCAACTCGCCGGCGAGCGGCCATTCGGGCACGTGCGCCGGATCCACGACAAACGGAATGCCCGCACTGCGCAGCAACTCGGCACGGCGCGGCGAAGCGGAGGCCAAGACTAACATGCCCATTGATTGTACGCACCAGGGTTGTGCATCCTTGGAAGCAGGATGCACGTCTGACACTTGGAATGAAATCGGCGATTGATACCCTGAGCTACGGCGCCAGGCTCGAGGGCGACGAAACCGAGTTCCGCGTGTGGGCGCCGCGGCAGCGCAGCGTCACGTTGCGATTGATGCCCGAGTCGCGGGACATCCCGATGCAGCGCAACGGCAACGACTTTGTCGCGACAACGACGGCAGCGCGCGGCGACCGCTACTGCTACGTCCTCGACGACGGATTGGCCGTCCCCGATCCAGTGTCGCGACTTCTGCCAGAGGGGGTAAACGGCCCCAGCGAGATCATCGACCCCGCTGCGTTCCAGTGGAGTGACGCCGGCTGGCGCGGCCGTGAGCTGCGCGATTACGTCATCTACGAGCTGCACATCGGAACCTTCACGCCGCAAGGCACGTTCGACGCCGCCATCGGCAAGCTCGACTACCTGAAGCAGCTCGGCATCAGCGTTGTCGAGCTCATGCCCGTCGCTGCCTTCCCCGGCACGCGCGATTGGGGCTACGACGGCGTTTCGCCCTACGCCGTGCAGGCGAGCTACGGTGGGCCGGAGGGCCTGAAACGCTTCGTCGACGCCGCTCATCGAGTCGGCCTGGCCATCATGCTCGACGTGGTCTACAACCATCTCGGCCCGGAAGGGAACTACCTGCCGAAATTCGGCCCGTACTTTACGGCAAAGCACAATACGCCCTGGGGCGATGCGGTGAATTACGACAGCGAAGGTTGTGAGCAGGTGCGACGTTACGCGGTCGAGAACGCGCTCTACTGGATCCGTGAGTACCACATTGACGGACTACGGCTGGATGCGGTGCAGACTATCAAGGACAAGTCGCCGTACCACACTGTGGCAGAGATCCAAGACAACGCGCAGGCGCTGGCGCGCGACCTGGATCGCACGGTCTGCGTCATCGCCGAAACCGACGAGAACGACCCGCGCTACGTCCGGCCGCGACCCGAAGGCGGTTACGGGCTGGACGCCTTCTGGAGCGACGACTTTCATCACGCCGTGCACGCCTTCTTTACCGGCGAGCGGCAGGGCTACTACCAGGACTTCGGCGATCCGCAGCAGATCGCCCGAGCGCTGCGCGAGGGCTACGTCTTCCAGGGCGAGCCGTTTCGTTTCTGGGGCCGCGCGCGCGGCGCCAGCGCCAAGGGAGTGCCGCTGCCGGCCAACGTCATCAGCCTCCAGAACCACGATCAGGTGGGCAATCGAGCCAAGGGCGAACGCCTGACAACACTGGTGCCCCGCGGCGTGCGAAAGGCCGCCGCCGCATTCTTGCTGCTCGCGCCGCATACGCCGCTGATCTTCATGGGCCAGGAATACGACGAGGCCGCTCCGTTTCAGTTCTTCGCCGACTTCCAAAACCCAACGCTGAAGAAAACCGTGAGTGAAGGCCGGCGTAGCGAGTTCAGGGACTTCGATTTCGACGAAGTGCCTGATCCGGAAGACCCGGAAACCTTCGAGCGCTCGAAGCTGACGTGGTCCGACGGCCCGCCAAATCGAGAGATGCTGGATTGGTATCGACGCCTGCTGCAGTTGCGCAAGAAGTACGTGAGCACAGGCGAACGCACCGCGACTGCCAGCTATGCTGACGGAGTCCTGACTATGCGCGTGCCGGCACAGTCACCGAAGGTCATGGCGATCGCGACTCTCGTGCCCGGCGCTTTCTTGCCCCCGATCGAAGATGCCTGGCAGGAAGCGTTGCAATCAGAGGAAGACGGCTACCATGTTCGAGTTCTCGCGCGACCCAGTATCTAGAATCTATCTAGACTATCTCCATACGGTTTGGCCTTCTCCGAGTAAAATAGCTGCTGAATCGAGAAAATCCATTGCCTAAGAAATTAGCTCGGTCGGCCATTCTGCTCGCTATCCTCCTTTGCGTCGGCCTGGTTTCGGCAAGTGCCCAGACGAACTGTGCCTTCGACATCATCGGCAGCAATCAGCCGACGGTCCCTGAGCCCTCCTCGCTTCTCCTGCTCGGGGCGGGGCTAATGTACGCCGCCGCAAGTCTGCGCGCACGCGCCAAGCGATAGCCGATACTTCATAATTCCTCTCAGGAATGGCTTGGGACAAAAGTCCCACGCCATCGCTTCTCTGGCGTTTACAAAAATCTGCTGCTTTCCCGTGACCAACCTAAACGCTCATGTCATGTCGTACCGACGGCCTTTCTTGCGAAAGGTAGCAAGCCGGACCGAACCAGGGACGTGCCCAAGTCAGGCCTTCCCCGCGGGTCCGCCGAAATCGTCACTGTGGAGGCGCGCTCGGCTCGGGCGCGGGAGTAGGGGCCGGTGCCTGCGGGACCGGAGCTTTGTTTTCTGGCGCCGGCGTGTTCGTTCCGCGCGCCGGCCCAAGAATATCGTTGACATCGGCGGGCACAACTCCCTTCACCTCGGGCATATGCTTCACCTTACCGGACTCGGCATCGCCGACATCGATGCCCAGCTTCGTGAGCGTCTCGGCAGTCTCGAAATCGAGGGTGACCTTCGACTTCTCATAATTCGCGGCGGCGTTCAGCACATTCGACTCCGCTTGCGTCAGCGTGCTTGAGGCTTGCAACACCAGCGTCGGTGTGGAAGCTCCGTACTTGAATTTCTTCTGCTCCGCGTCCAGGCTCTCGCGCGCATAGTCGCGTGCCGCAATCGCCGCTTGCAGTGCCGCGTAATTCTGTTGCAGCGCAAACTGCGCCTGGCGCACTTGGAGTGCAATGGTATTTTCCGTCTGCTGCAAACCCACCTGGGTTTGGCGGTATTCCAGGTCGGAGCGCACCTGAAGCGCCTGCGCCGCACGGTTGCGCAGCGGGATGTTCAGGTTCACGCCGATTCCCTTGTCCGGCGCAGAGCTGTTAAACAGGTTGGAAAACGCCGTGCCGTAGCTGGGCGGAATGAGACCAGGCTGGAAGCATTCGCCAAAGATATTGGTGTTCGGGCAGGCCGGAATCTGCGGATTCGGCTGGCCCGCCAGACCCGACGAGCCGTAGAAAGCGTAAACATCCAGCGACGGCAGCAACGAATTGCGCAACGATTTACGCGAGATCTCCAGGTTGGTGAGGTTAATGCGCTGCGTAGCGATTTCGGGCCGCGCCTGCAGCGCCTCTTCGATCAGGTCCTGCACCGGCCGGACCTCGTACTTCTCGTTCGGCTTAAGCGTGTCCGTCGGGATGACCGGCGCCTCCGCAAGCAGCGGGTCCTGAAGGTTCTTCGAGATCGCGTTCTTCATCAGCAGCTCTTGCAGCTGCAGACCGGTTTGGGAGACGATCAGGTTTTGCTTTGCGCTGGCCACGCCGCTCGCCGCCTGCGCCAGAGTGATTGGCGCCATCGTCCCGATACGCACCTGCTCCTGGTCGTCGGAGAGCACCTTCTCCGCATATTGCAGCGCGCGCTCGTTTACCTTCACCGCTTCGTAGGCAGTCACCAGGTCCCAGTAGATGTTCTCGATCTGCGAGACCGTGGTGATGATCTGCTGGCGGAAGACAACATCGCTGATCTCGCGGTTATTGCGCGCGATTCGGATGTAGCGCAAGTTGGGATCGAAGCCGAATCCTTGCAGCAGATGTTGCCGCAACTGGAAGCGAAAGCTCGGAGTGAGCTGCGGAGTCACCAACGAGAAGATTGAGTTGGTGGTTTGATAGGTGTTATTGAAGCCCACTGTCATCAGGGTCCCGGTGGAAAACCCCTGCGAGTAATTGAAGTTGTAGGTGTTGGTGTTCTGGACGAGGGTGGTCGTACCCGTAAGCACCGTGCTGGTTTGAGGATAGATGGCGCGTTCGCCCTGGATGGTGCCGCTGAGGACCGGATCGAAGTTGTCGATGGTCGGACCTGCGCCAAGTGTATTGAACACGATTCCCGCAGCGCCTGCGCCCGCTCCGCCCACGCCGAGTTGCGTGCCACCCGCTCCGGTGCCGGTAGCGCCCGGCACAGCGCTTCCCGTGCCGCCGGTCGATGTCGAACCGATAGCGCCGCCCGGAGTACCCTGCACCACGCCGGCATTCACGCCGCGGTCCGCCGCGCCGGAGCTGGTCAACAGCAGGTCGGTATCGGCGATCGAGAGGGTATAACGCTGGATCGTGATATCGAGATTGTTCTCCAGCCCCAGTGCGACCGCGTCATTGATGGACAGATAAATCTTGCCGTCGTGAAAGACCTTGTCGGTGGTTGCCGAGTTGGTCAAGTTCGGCGGCGGCACACGCCGCACGGTATAGGGTGCAATGAAGTTCGGGAAGCCGGAGAGCGGCTTAGCATAGTTCTGGTCGGAATACGATGGCGCATTGTGTTGCGGCGCCGGCGCTTGCGGCAGGGGAGTCAGCGGTGGCGCCGTGTTGACCTGCGGCGCCGGTGCGCCGCTGGGCGGGGCATCCTGTGCCACTCCGAAAATTGCCAATGAAGCGAGCAGTGCGAATGCCGGCGCCTTGCGCGCGGCGGCCTTGACCATGCTGAACACAAACATGTCCTTCTCCTGGAACCGGTCCCGGTCCTCGTGACAAATTGCGGTTGCTGTGCTGGGGCCTTGGTGTAATACGCCGGAACGCGCCGAAAGGTTCAAGCAGCGGGCCGGTGCCACGGCGGGAGCGCACCCACGCGACATAGTGTCGGCGCAAGCCGCTCACGCTCCGCAAGCCATGACTGGGTAGTTCTCAGCTATTGTAAATACCCGGTTGCGATCAGCTGCAATCGCTTGCGGACCATCGGTTAGACTTAAGTGATGCACGTCCATCCCAGGGACGTAAGCCGCGCGAAAACGTCACGAATGCTTCAGATTTCGCTCGGCGTGACGCTGGCGTACATCGTGCTGCTGGTGGTCGCGGGAGTGCGCGCGCACAGCCTCGCACTGCTCGCGGAAGCCGGGCACAACCTTACCGACTTCGCTGCGCTGCTGATGTCGTGGGGAGCGGTCTACCTCCAGTCGCGGCCGCCCAGTTCGCGCAAGACCTTCGGCTATCATCGCGCGGGCGTGCTGGCGGCGTTCGTCAACGGCATCACCCTGGTGCTGATTTCGTTTTACATCTGGTACGAAGCATTTAAGCGATTGCGTGCGCCGGTGAGCGTAGACGCCGGATTGATGATCTGGGTGGCGGCGGCGGGCGTGATCATGAACGGCGCGATCGCGTTGCTGCTCATGCGCGGCCATCGCGATATCAACCTGCGCAGCGCGCTGCTGCATGAAATCGGCGACACGCTATCGACCGCCGCGGTCATCGCCGGCGGCATCGCCATCAGCTTCACTGGCCACTCGTGGATCGATCCCGCGCTCTCCGTCGGCATTGGCGTGATGATCCTGTGGTCGTCCATCGGCATCGTCCGCGAGAGCCTTAACATTCTGCTGGAAGGCGCGCCGCGCGGTATGGACCTGGAGCGCATCGCCACCGCCATCCGCGAGGTCCCCGGCGTCTGCTCGGTCCACGATCTGCATGTGTGGAGTATCGGCAGCGACACCCACTCGCTGTCCTGCCACGTGGGCATCGCCGACATGCCGGCGTCGGAGAGCGCCAGCATCCTTACCGCGATTCGCACCGAGCTGGACCACCGCTTTCAGATCCACCACACGACGATTCAGTTTGAGCTGAACGTGTGCGAGGTAGGCGACGGCTGCGTCATCCCGGTCAGCTCCGGAAAGATTCACAGGCACGGGTAGAGCGGCGCTTCAGCGCCGCGTCCGCGACGCTCAATGATTGGGGGATGCGGTGGTCATTGGGAAATGAGCGCCGCATCCCCCCGCCTTTCAAACCTTCGCCTTGACGCCGGCCTGAAGGCCGGCTCTACCCGTTCAATCGTAATACTCCAGCCCCAAATGTGTGATCATCTCCTCGCCCTTCAAGTGGCGCAACGTGTTCTTCAGCTTCATCGACTGGATGAACAGGTCGTGCTCGGGATAGAGCCCCTCGGCGGTCATCGGCGACTTGAAGTAGAAGCTCAGCCACTCCTGAATCCCGATGCCGCGCAGCGCGGACGACCGCTTCGCCAGATCGAGGAACAGCACGAGGTCAAGCACAATCGGTGCGGCCAGGATCGAGTCGCGGCAGAGGAAGTCCACCTTGATCTGCATGGGATAGCCGAGCCAGCCGAAGATGTCGATGTTGTCCCAGCCTTCCTTGTTGTCGCCACGCGGCGGGTAGTAGTTGATGCGCACTTTGTGGCAGATATTGCCGTAGAGCTCGGGATAGAGTTCGGGCTGAAGAATGTGCTCCAGCACCGAGAGCTTCGACTCTTCCTTGGTCTTGAATGACCCGGGATCGTCGAGCACCTCGCCGTCGCGATTGCCGAGAATGTTCGTCGAGAACCAGCCGTTCAGCCCGATCATGCGCGCCTTGAAGCCGGGCGCGAGGATGGTCTTGATGAGCGTCTGCCCGGTCTTGTAGTCCTTGCCGCAGATGGGCGCCTGCATCTGCTTCGAGAGCGCGTGCATCGCCGGAATGTCGACCGTCAGGTTCGGCGCGCCGTTGGCGAAGGGCACGCCTTCCTTCAGCGCCGCATAGGCGTAGACCATCGACGGCGCGATGGCTTCGTCGTTGGCGTGCATCGCCTTCTCCAGCGCGTCGATCGTTTTATGCGCCGGCCCCGATTCGATGAATGTCTCCGTCGAGCCACACCAGATCATCACCAGCCGCTCGGCGCCGCTCGATTGCTTGAACTCGCGGATGTCTTCGCGCACCTGCTCGGCAAGCTCCATCCTGTTCTTGCCCTTCTTCACGTTGGGGCCGTCGAGCTTCTTGACGTAATTCTTGTCGAAAACGGCGGTGCGCGGCTTGATGGATGACAGGAACGGCTTCACCTGCTCCAGCAGCGAGCGGTCGAGCACGCCCGCCTTGCCCGCGGCGGAGTACATGTCGTCCTCAAAGATGTCCCACCCGGTGAAAACCAGATCGTCGAGCGAGGCCAGCGGCACGAAGTCCTTGATTTTGGGTGAACGTCCTTCGGTGCGCTTACCGAGACGGATCGTACCCATCTGCGTCAGCGATCCGATGGGCGACGAAATTCCCTTGCGCACCGCTTCAACGCCGGCGACAAACGTGGTTGCGACGGCGCCCATGCCGGGAATCATGATTCCCAGCTTCCCTTTTGCCGGAGCCATTTCGCCCGCTCCGGGCTTAGTCTTATCAGTTGGCATGTCTATTAGTCCGTTTCGTGAGGAATTTATAAGCGTGCTCGAATCATGTAACAGTTCACGCGACTTGTATCGAAGCACGGCTTGTATCAAAGCACGGTTTGTATCAAAGTTCGCGTTGTATCAGGGGCACGACTTCAGTCGTGCCGATGGAGGCCCTTCAAGGTGTCATCCCGACCGAGCCCGCCTTGGCGGGCGAGTGGAGGGAGCTGCTGTTTGCCCGCAGTGCGATGGCCGCCCACACAACAGCAGGTCCCTCGACTGCGTGAGCCTGCTCGCCTCGCGATCAGACTCACTCCGCTCGGATGACAAACACAAGTGACGCTATCAGGGCACGGCTGAAGCCATGCCCTGATACAAAGCACCGCTGAAGTATGCTGCCTTCAGCGCATACCGAACCAACTTCTATCTTCTCGTATCGCGCGCGGCTCTGCAATGATTGTGCCTTGAAGAGCGGTGTTTGAACGTTCGATTGCGATCTGAGGGATTCGGCGGAAATCATGACTCTCGAAAAAGTTGCGGTGGTAACCGGAAGCTCCAGCGGTATCGGCCTGATGACCGCCGTCGAACTCGCGCTGAACGGATATCCCGTGGTCGCGACCATGCGCGACCTGGGTCGCAGCGGCAGACTGGAAGAGGCGGCGCAAAAGGCCGGTGTGCGCGAGCGCCTCGATCTGCGACGTATTGACATCACCGAGATGGATGCTATTCCGGAGGCTATAAAAGCGATTGCCGGCGATCGCGGCCGCATCGACGTGTTGGTGAACAATGCCGGCTTCGGCTCCGGCGGCTTCGCCGAAGACATGTCGCTGGCCGAGCTGCGGCACCAGATGGAGACCAACTTCTTCGGCAACGTTGCCATGACAAAAGCCGTGTTGCCGGTGATGCGCGCGCAACGCTCCGGTCACATCATCCAGGTCACCTCGGTTGCGGGCCGCATGGCCGCCCCGCTGCTCGGGGCCTACGCCGCATCCAAATTTGCGCTCGAAGGCTGGAGCGAAACCCTGCGCATCGAGACGCATTCGCTCGGCATTCGCGTTGTCCTCGTCGAACCTGGCGACTATGACACCGACATCTGGGACCGCAACGTGATTATCGCCAAGCAGGCGCTCGACCCCAGCTCACCGAACAAAGACCGCAGCCAACGCTTCGTCGAATTCGTGAAGTCGCGCGCTTCCAAGCGCCGTGATCCCCGAGAAGTTGCGCAGCTCATCGTTCGTGTCGCGCAAAATCCAAATCCCAAGCTGCGCTACCTGATCGGCCCGGATGCGAAGGGGCAACTGCTCTTCCGCGCGCTGCTGCCCTGGCGCCGCTACGAACGCTTCATGGCGAAGATGACCCGCATTGACTAGCGCACTGAACAGAGGGGTGGAGCACCGCTTTCAGCGGTGCATTAAATCTGCAGAACTGGTTTCCGGCTTTAGCCACTGAGGTAATTCGTCCAACTGGAAGTTCCGATTGGCGGACGAGTATAGAAACTCGTGTGCTCGACTTACAATTTCGGCTCGCACCGGATTCTGATGAATATAGTTCAGATATCCGGTGCATTCGGTGGCATTTCGCACTCTCCGATCCAGGTAGCTCTTTTGCCAGATCGGACCGTGGATTTCGAAGAGCTTGCCCGCCTGGAAGGAGAACCCTCCTTTAATCAATTGCATGATTCGTTCGAGCGTCAAGCCCTGCGGCACCGTTAGCAGCAGGTGGATATGATCAGGCATGACAACAAAGGCATGCAGCCGCAGCTTGCCCGCGTCGCGGTAATTTAGCAGAGTGCGGCAGAAGAGTCGGCCATGCGATCCGATTGAAGAAGTCGCATCTTGTTGAACGCGCCTGCTGTGAGGAAGCAGGTGGAACAGGTGGTTTCGCCTCGGTAGGGAATGGCCATAGTTACCTCAGCGGCTAAAGCCAGATTCAAGATGTGCAGTGATGCACTGCTGAAGCAGTGCTCCACCATTCTCGAAGAAATTGCACTTGCGCTTCGGTGACAGCCATCACTCTGGGCGGTGCTCCACCGTGAGGTTTATAGTTGCGATTTCCACGCCGGCTCCCATGCTTCTAACAGCCAAATCAGCGGCCCACCAAAGCAATCTCTCGCGCGAGCTGGGCGTCGCTCATGCCGGAGCCATCGTCGTCGGCACCATCATCGGCAGCGGTATTTTCCTCGTCCCATCCGAGATGATGCAGGCCGTCGGTTCGGCGCGGCTGGTTTACCTCGCGTGGATTGCGGGTGGTGCGCTGTCGCTAGCGGGCGCGATCACCTATGCCGAGCTGGGCGCGATGAAGCCCCAGGCCGGCGGCGAATACGTCTACATCCGCGACGCCTACGGGCCGCTGCCCGCATTCCTGTATGGCTGGACGTGGTTTGCAGTCGCCAAACCCGCATCGATCGCGACGCTGGTCACCGGACTCATTCGCATCCTTGGGACGTTTCCCATGCTCGCCGCGCTCAACCATGTCGCGGTCAGCTTGCCGCTTACGATCAGCTACGGACAGCTCGTCGCCATCGCCGCCGCCGTTCTTATCACCGCACTCAATCTGATCGGCATCCGTCGCGCGGGGAATTTCCAGGTCGCCTTTACGGTGCTGAAGATCGCCATCATCGTCGCAGTTTCGCTACTCGCATTCTCGGCCCCGAGCGGGACGTGGGCCAACTTCGGCTCCAGCTTCTCCGGCGCCATCGGCGGCGTCGCCGGGTTCATGGCTGCACTTGTCGCGGCGCTGTGGGCCTACGACGGATGGAACGACCTCAACATGGTGAGCGGCGAAATCCGCAACCCGGCGCGCGCCATTCCGCTCGCGCTCATCGCCGGCGTGGGCGTCGTAGCCGCGCTCTACATGCTGACCAATGCTGCCGTGCAATACGTGCTGCCCGCGTCCGACATCGCGGCCTCGCCGCGGCCCATGTCCGATGCCGCGGCGGCCGCCAGCCACTGGGGCGCGGCACTGGTTTCCGCCGGCATGGCGCTGTCCATCCTGGTCACGCTGAACGGCACCATCATGAGCGGCGCGCGCGTGCCTTACGCCATGGCGCGCGACGGCCACTTCTTTCGCGCGCTGGCCGAAGTGCATCCGCGCTTTCACACGCCATCGGCCGCGCTACTGGTGCAGCTTCTACTTTCTGTCGCGCTCCTGCTGTTCGCCGGCAGCTTCCGTCAACTGTTCTCGCTCGCCATTTTCGCGGAGTGGCTGTTCTACATGATTGCTGCGAGCGCCGTTTTCACGCTTCGCGCCAAGGAGCCGAATGCGCCACGACCGTATCGCGCGTGGGGATATCCGCTGGTTCCGGCGGCATTCGTTGCCGCGGCCGCAGTGCTGTTGTATTACACGTTTACGGAAAATCTGCGCAATTTGGCGTGGGGTCTGGCAGTGATTGCGGCGGGAGTGCCGATCTATTTGGCATTTGCGAAAAGAAGAGCGCCGTCGGCGCGCTCTTTTCCAAATCGTCTCTAGTACTTGCGCAGCACGCCAATCACTCGCCCTTGCACTTGCACCGAAGCCGCGGGCACGATGATCGGCTGCATCTGCGAATTCGACGGCTGCAATCGCACCTTGCCGCCCTCAACATACAAGCGCTTCAGCGTGGCATCGGTGCCATCCACCAGCGCGACCACAATCTCGCCGTCGCGCGCAGAGTCAGCCTTCTCCACCAGCACGTAGTCGCCGTCGAGGATGGCCTCGTCCTGCATGCTCTGGCCTTTCACCTGAAGCACGAAAACTTCCTTCGAGCGGGTGAAATCCGCCAGCGAGATGGTTTCGGGATTCTCGACCGCCTCGAGCGGACGTCCCGCTGCAATGCGTCCCAGCAAGGGCAGGCTCATGCTGCTCTCGGCGGCCACGGCCAGCGACTGCTTCATGCGCCCGCGCGGCCTGAGCAAATCGATGGAGCGGCTGCGATTGTAGTCGCGCCGCAGAAGCTGCTTGTCCTCCAGATTGCTGATGTGCTTGTGCACGGTCGCAAGCGAGCTCAGGCCTAAGCCCTCGGCGATCTCTTCGAACGAGGGCGAATAGCCGTGACGATCCACAAACCCGGAGATGAAGTCGTACACTTCCTTTTGTCGGCGAGTGAGCGCCATCGTGGCCTCCAAAGCTCATTGTAAGCGAATAAAAGGCGAATTCAAGCCCTTTCCTGTCGCTCATCTTGGTTCCCGCCTCCGCCTTGGAACAACTTGTGGCGGCGAGGGAGCAGCGCCATACTCGGTGAATACGAAAAAATCTCGAACGCGATGTCGATTTCGCCGGTCTGAAACGTCGTACCGGTGCCTGGCAAAAGGCAATTTAAACTCTGGAGAATCGAAATGCGTTACATGCTGCTGATTTACTCGACCGAACGGGTTGACGCCAATACCGACCCCGCAGAAGCGATGGCCATCATGCAGGGCCACAAAGCGGTGATGGAGGGCACGATGAAGGCCGGCATTCTGCGCGCCGGTGAGCCGCTACACCCGACCAGCACCGCGACGACGGTGCGCCATGAGAATGGCAAGCCTATTACTATCGACGGCCCTTTCGCGGAAACCAAGGAGCAACTGGCCGGCTATTACATCCTCGACTGCAAAGACCTGGACGAGGCGATCTACTGGGCCGGGCAGATTCCCACCGGCTGCAAGGGCGCGCCCGGATGCGTCGAGGTCCGGCCGATCATGGACATTCCCAAGCTCGAAGAGGCCGTGCTTCACGCCGCGAAGCAGGCGGTTTAGCACGACGCCCGCGAACACCCGGGCCGAAACCCGCGCGGCGGATTGGCCCGGATTGCGGCAGCATTCTTCACCGACGATAAGGACGATCTATGCGCACCAAGTTTCTATTGCTCATTCTGGCTTGCTCTCTCGCACCGGTGCAGCTCGCGGCCGATGTGGCCGACCAGGCGCCGAACGGCTTCACTCTCAGGATCAACACCATCATTCATGCCGAACCCGAGCAGGTGTACACGCGCCTGCTCGACATCGGCGGCTGGTGGAGTTCCGCTCACACCTACTCGAACGACGCGCACAACCTGTCGCTCGACCCGCGGCCGATGGGCTGCTTTTGCGAGAAGCTGCCCAACAACGGCGGCGTGCGCCACATGGAAGTGCTCGCGGTGATGCCCGGCAAGCTGCTGGTGATGTCGGGCGCGTTGGGCCCGCTCCAGAAGTTCGGGGCCACGGGCACGCTGACCATCGTGCTTCAGCCGCAGCACAAAGACACGCGCATCGAGATGGTCTACTCGGTCGGCGGCTACTTGCCGGACGGACTGAACACCTGGGCGGCGCCCGTCAACACGGTGCTGACCGAACAGCTTGCCCGGCTGAAGAGCTACGTGGAAACCGGCAAGCCTGAGAGCGTTGCTCCCAAGCAGCAGTGAGGCCTGAGGATTTTCCGTATTGGACGAAGCAGTCATGCTCGACGACGAGCGCGCCCCGACCAATCGCCGGATCGAAGCGGTCTTCCGCGAGGAATCCGGGCGCATCCTCGCCACGCTGATCAGGATCTCCGGCTCGTTCGACCTCGCGGAAGAAGCCATGCAAGAGGCCTTCGCAGTTGCGTTGGTCCAGTGGAAGCCGAACGGCGTGCCCGGCAATCCTGGCGCCTGGATCACGGCCGTCGCGCATCGCAAGCTCATCGACGACATCCGGCGCGAGCGCACTCGCAGAGAGAAGGAGCCGGAGCTGCTCTATGAGGGCAAGCTGTCGTCCGCCGCCGAAGCCGAACCGGGCGACAATGCCATGGAATATCCCGACGATCGCCTGCGGCTCATCTTCACCTGCTGTCATCCGGCGTTGTCGGTCGAGGCGCAGGTTGCGCTGACGCTGCGAACCTTGGGAGGTCTGACAACGCCGGAAATCGCGCGCGCGTTTCTCGTGCCTGAGCCGACGATGGCGCAACGACTGGTGCGGGCCAAGGCCAAGATTCGCGATGCCCACATTCCTTACGAAGTGCCTCCACTGGCGGCGTTCGGTGCACGCCTCGCGTCGGTTCAGGCGGTCCTCTATCTCATCTTCAACGAAGGCTACTCGGCGACGGCCGGTGACGACCTTATCCGGCGCGAACTCTGCACCGAGGCGATTCGCCTTGGCCGCATGCTTTGCCAGCTCGCGCCCGGCAATCCGGAAAACCTCGGGCTGCTGGCGCTGATGCTATTGCACGATTCGCGGCGCGATGCGCGCGTCGACGGCGCCGGCGAGCTGGTGCGGCTGGAAGAACAGGACCGCTCGCGTTGGATTGCCGGCCAGATCGACGAAGGTACGCGAGTGTTGCAGCGCGCGCTGGCCATGCGCGATGCCGGTCCGTATCAGTTGCAGGCTGCCATCGCAGCTTTGCATGCGGAGGCGAAGACGGCGTCGGAGACCGATTGGGCGCAGATTGCCGCGCTGTATTCCGAGCTGGCGCGCGTCGCGCCTTCACCGGTCGTCGCCCTCAACCACGCGGTCGCGGTTGCGATGAGCGAAGGGTTGGAGAACGGATTGGCGCAGATCGATGCGCTCGGTGCTGCCGGCGATCTGGAGAACTATCATCTGTATCACGCGGCGCGCGCCGACTTGTTACGCCGGCTTGGCCGTCTCGACGCAGCCCGCATTGCCTACGACAAAGCCGCGAGTCTGGCGGCGAATCGCGTGGAATCCGCATATCTGCGCCGCCGAATCGCCGAGCTGGCATCGGAGTAGACGCCCCGACCGAGCAGCGATCATCTGCCGTCCGCCCTCAACCACGAATCCCATCGCTTGTTCTAAAATGTCAGACAACGGGGTTGAGGAGTCCCACCTCCATGCGCAACGTCAGTTTCTTCGCGCTGCTTTTCTTTGCCATCTGCATTTCGCTTCCGGCGCAGCAGATTCGCGGCGATTACATCGAGTCGCGTTCCACCGACGTGTACGTCGCGCAGTGCTTCGCCAACGGTGAGGCCGGACTGACCGGCAACCAGGCGCTGCTGGCGTGGCATGTGCGCGAAGGCTCGTGGGAGGGCGTCCAGCTGGACGGCCTGACCGTCGCCGCGGCGGTGCGCGCCCGCGCCACACTGGGCGATCCCTACGGCGATCCTTATCCCGCGCAGGCAGTGCTGATGGTCGATGACGCCGCCAATGCCGCGCAGCGCCAGGCGCTCATCGCGCTCGCCCAGCATGAGGGTGGCAAGCTGCTGGAGAACATCGCGCGCGTCGATTACGTTCCCGTCATGCTCGATGTGCCGCAAGACCCGAGCGCAGGACACGCGGTGCTGCACGCCGGGCATCTGGCGACCATCGTCACGCGCCCGCTCAATCATCACGACCACATCTGCGGCAATGAGACAAACTTCTATCCGCCGCTGACGAATGTGGAGCACGCAACTTCGGCAGTCGCGTTGACGGATGAGTTCCGCGGCGAAGGACTCGGCTCGGAGTGGAGCACGCATGATCGCCGCAGCGCCTACATTGGCAGCTTCAGCGAACGGGCGGAGATGGTAAATTCTGCACTGTCGCCCAGTCATGACGGCGGAGAATAGAGCTTTTTAGTACCCCCTCCCCCCTTCGCTAAGTCCCTTCCGCTCACGACTTTGCCTCCAAAGTCGTGCAAAATAAGGACTTAGTCGATGCCGCAAGCTTAGTATTATCAACGAGTTACGGCAGGCCACGCAAAGTCGTCATAACACAGTAGTTACCGTAAAGTCGTGATACGGCTATGCTTAGCCTGGGCTTGCAAGTTCCGTCCAGGCGCTTCTGATTTCAAAGAGTATCGCCACGAGACTGCCTGGCAGGATCGCGGCGCCGAAGCTGGCTCCGGCCTCCCTGATTTTATTGGGCGGTAAGCGCGCTGCGAAAGTGCTAACAAAACAGCGCGAAACGATGGTAATCAACAATTCCCGATTTGGAACCAAAGCCAATTCGCGCTTGCTTCGAAGTTCAAACTCAGCGGATACATTCTGGAATCGCGATGGTATTCTCTGCCGTGTTTTCACTCCGGAAGCAAACGATGCGCACTCGTTGTTTCGTAGCTATCCTGATCGCCTCGACGGCGGTATTTGCCGCGTCCCTGCGGGCCCAGCAGACGGCCTCCGCGGGAAGCCTGCCGATTGCTGAATTGCAAAAACTGGCGGAAACGGGTGATCCGGCCGCACAGAATGAGTTGGGTGTGCGGTACCGATTGGGAACCGACGTCGAAAAAGATCCAGCCAAGGCCGTGACATGGTATCTGAAAGCGGCTCGACAAGGCTACGCCAAAGCATATTTCAACCTGGGTGCTGCCTATTACAACGGCGATGGCGTCCCGGTGAATACCGACAATTCCTGCGCCTACTTCATCCTTGCATCGGACGCGGGTGACGAGCGAGGGTCGGGGGCGCTGGCACGCACCAGGAGCGAAAACTCAGTCAAAGAGATGAACCGCTGTGAAGTGCTGGCTGCGACCGTTTACCTGAAGGGCGATGTGATCAAGCAGAATTACGGGAAGGCGATTCAATGGTACATGGCAGCCGCCGATGCAGGCGACGGGTTTGCGTGCGAGAGGATCGCCCACCTGTACGACCAGGGCATCGGCGTTGCCGTCGACAGGCAGGCGAGTTTGCGATGGCTGGAACGCGCATCCCGCCTCGACTACGCACCGGCCGTTTATGAACTGGGAGCAGTCTACGACGAGGGTAAGGGAGTTGCCGCAGATCTGAAGAAAGCCAGAATGTTTTATGAACGAGCTGCAAGCCTGGCCGTCGTGCAAGCTTTTACGGCTCTGGGCGGCATGTATAAGGACGGGCGTGGCGTGACGCCAGATCGCGAGAAAGCCCTTGCTTATTACCTTGTCGCAGCCAACAGCGATGATCCCGAGGCAAAGCGTAACAGCGACGAACTGTCGGCCCAACTCAGTGCGAAGCAAGTGAGAGAAGCCAGGCAAATGGCCCGGAAGCTCGCTTTGCAGACGAAAAGCCCGGTTCTCCTTCGTCGATGACGATTACTGTTTGGCGGCGTGTGGTGCGCTGCGCTGCTCCCCGTAAGCATCCTCGCTCCCGCGCCGATTTGGCGCAACCCTCGACCGCCCCTATCATCTACTTAGCTAGCTATGGGAAACACCTTTAAGACAGCTTTCCTGCTCACGGCGCTGACGTTGTTCCTGCTGTTCATGGGAAGCGTGTTCGGTGGCGAGCGTGGGGTGGTGATCGCCTTTGGGCTGGCTGTCGTGATGAACTTCGTCTCGTACTTTTATAGCGACAAGATCGCGCTGGCGATGTATCGTGCGCAACCGGTCACGCGCGAGCAATTGCCGCGCGCCTATCAGGTGGTGGAGCGGCTGACGCAGAAGATGGGCATCCCGATGCCCAAGATGTACGTGATCCCCAACGAGTCGCCCAACGCCTTCGCGACCGGACGCAATCCGGAGCACGCGTCAGTGGCCATGACCGAAGGCATCCTGAACCTGCTGAACGACGAGGAGCTGGAGGGCGTGCTGGCGCATGAGCTGGGGCATGTGCGCAACCGCGACATCCTGATCAGCTCGGTGGCGGCGACGCTGGCCGGCGCCATCACGATGCTGGCGCGCATGGGATATTGGGCGTCGCTGTTCGGCATGGGCGGCGACCGCGAAGACCGCGAGGGTGGCGGCGGCTTTACGGCGCTGCTGATGCTGATTCTGGCGCCTATCGCCGCGACGCTGATCCAATTGGCGGTCTCTCGCTCCCGCGAATACCAGGCCGACGCCACCGGCGCGCAGCTTACCGGCAATCCGTACGCGCTGGCTAGCGCGTTGCGCAAGCTGGACGCGTACTCGAAGCGCATTCCGATGCAAGCTTCGCCTTCGACCGCGCACCTGTTTATCGTGGCGCCGCTGCTGGGCGGGATGAGCTTCGCAAATCTCTTCTCGACGCATCCGCCGATCGCGAAGCGCATCGAGCGGCTGACGGGGCGTCCGGCGGAGTTGGATTATTGACGGTGGAAGCGCCGGGCTTTAGCCCGGCGAAATGACGAGAGATCAAACGGTGGCTTTAGCCACGGAAGGCCGGGGCTGAAGCCTCTTTTCTCTATGGCCACTAGCGGCACGGCTGAAGCCGTGCCCTTCCACCGGCCACCTCTTACCGCACCGTCGCAGCTCCGGGATACGGCGAAACCATCTGCGGCCGCGCATCGGGCTCTACCAGCCAAACGCGGCGGTTGGGGTAATAGCGAATCAGTTCCAGGTCCTCGTCGGGATGCATGGCGCGCGCCCAGATGACTTTGGCGCCGTCGATGTCGGGCGGGTTGTAGACCCATTCGTCCAGCGGATTGTGGCCACCGGCATACCGCACGATGGCGAGATGCTGTCCGGGAAGGCCTTCCAACGCCTGTTGGATTTGCGCGCGCGGCTTGCCGAACTCGCCGGGCCCGTACCAGTTGAAGTTCCAGGCCGAGGCTGGCCACTCGGGCATGTCGAGCTGGAGGGGGCCGGCCAGGAAGCGCGCGCCGCAAAGCACGATGCACAGCATCACCGTCATGCGTACCAGGCCGACACCGACCCGCACGCCATCGGCTTTGGCCACCCGCAGATGACGCATGGCCTGCAATCCCAGCGCATAGAACACCGCGGTGAACGGCGCAATGTAGTAAGCGAGAAAGAAGACTTGCAACAGCATGCCCGCCGCCATCACCGCGAGGCAAAGCACCAGGAAACGGGTGCGGTGGTCGAGAAGCACGCGCCGGAACATCAACAGCGGCAACAGCAGGGCCACCCCGGAGAAGAACAGGACGCCGCGGGCCATCTTGAGCAGGGTCTGCTGCGCAAAGCCCCAGGGCCAGCGCATCTCGTCAAGGGCGGCGCGCTCATTCTCGTAGTAGAAACGACGTATGACTTCGTGCCGGTACACTGGCTCGGGCCGCGGGGATTGCCAGATGAAGTAGGGCGCCATCGCGTACGAATTGCGATTCACGGTGTACGGCAGCGTCGTCGGGTTGCCGAAGACGCGGTAGTTGTAATAACCCATCCAAACGCCGGCGGCCACCAGCAATGCCAGCGCAGGGACGATCAGGCGGAGCAGCGCCGCACCGCGAAGACGAGTCTTGCCGGCGAGCAGCCAGTGCGCCAGCACCACCACCACCGGCAGGCAGAGCAAAAGACCTTCATAGGGACGAGTGCCGGCCAGCAGCACCGCGCCGGCGGCGAGCAGCAGCGAGGAGCGGAGCCGTGGAAATTTCAGCAAGCGCGGCAAAGCCCCGAGGACCAGCGCGCCGGCGAAAGCCGCAATCGCGCCTGCGGTGTGATAGGTGTTGCTCCAGCAACTGAACAAGCCGAGGCGAAGCACGGCCAGCATCCCGCCCAGCAGGGCCCACGAGGGCGGCAGCCAGGCTTGCAGCATCCAGCAGATGGCCGCGCACATGAGCGCGTTCATTAGCAGAACGCCGATCCAGGGACATCCGGTGAGGGTCTTGGCGGCCGCCAGCACCAGTCCCTGCGCGGGGAAGTACATGGACATGTACGTGGGCAGCATGCTCACGTGGATGCTTTCGAAGTGTGCCCACATTGTGGGAGTCGGGTTAGTGAGCCGGCCGCTGGCGAAGGTCTCGGCGGCCAGCAGGAAGCTGAAGTCGTCGGGTACGAAGGGGTGCGGGACGGGACACAGGGGAAGCAGCGCGAGGCGCAACAGCAGGTCGGCGGTGCCGACGCAAACCACGGCCAGCATGTGCCGGCGGGCGAGCCGGGCGAAGGCGCGTTCAACGCGGCGGCAGAAGCCTGAGGCCAGCTCCGGCCATCCGAAGGCGACCGCGGCGAAGATCAACGTCAAGCCGACCTCAATGGTCATCAGCCCGGCTTTATCGCTGTGAAGTTCGGGGGATGGGATCACAGTCAAAGCAAGCACCTGCCGGGACGGTCGTTCAGTAGCGGCCGGCTTAATCAGTACATCAGTCAAAGCATCGGCAAATGCGAATTACATCTTGACCAGGTATGGTGTCTCCAGCAGGTAGCCCTGAGCTGGAGCGCATTTCTGGACGACCAGAGTCGGCCAGGGGCGCGACGGTTGTCACCAAAGGTTCAGAAGTGATCGGCCCGGGTATGGTCGCGTCTGACGGTACCTACAGGTTCTGGTTACCCAAGTGCCTACCGCATGAGAAAAATTCAGCTATAAAGCTGCAAACTATTGCATCCTGCCAGATATAAACGGCGTGTTTCAGTGGGATTTCGCGGAATTCTGATTGCAGATTACGAGCGAACACGGTAGTTTGTGTTTGCGTTACCTTGCTGGAAAAATTGCTTCGTCTCACGGGGTTGCAAATGCAGTCAGGTTGCTGGGGCGGTTGTCTTTCAAGGAAGGTTCTCGGGGAAGGCTTCCACGAAGAGAGGCAATCATGCGTAGGTTAGTGGTACTCGCGCTGCTTCTAGGCTGGGCGGTTTGTGCCTATGCCAGTCCGGTTGAGTTTACATTTGTGGCCTGGAACGACGGAGCATGGCAGAACGGCTTTCCGTACGTAATCCAGCCGACAGAGGGATCACCCGGCTCGATCCTGTTCGTAATGTGCGACGACTATGTCCACGGCGGCATGCCGGGCGAGATATGGGACGCCAACATCACCCAGCTTGGCAGCGGCAACATTTCGCTGGCCCGCTTCAACAAGTTTGTGTCCGGGCCGACTGCGCTTTCGCCGCTCACGCTCTACGACGAGGCGGGTTGGATCCTGTTGCAGACGCAGATCACGTCGTCCAGCGAATTCCAATCCATGACCTATGCGGTGTGGCATCTGTTCGATCCCAACGCGCCGCTGGTCGGCGACGCGCAATTCTGGCTGGACCAGGCCATGCTGCAGGCGGAGATGCACTTCCCCGGCTCCGACTTCAATAAGGTTTACATCATCACGCCGGTAAACCAGTACGATCCCGATCCCAACGGCCCCCAGGAATTCCTGGCGCTGGGGACGGATTCCGGGCTGAACATCAATCCGCCGGGAGGTACGACCGTTCCGGAGCCAGGTACGCTGGTGTTGCTGGGTGGGGGAGCGCTTGCCTTTGTTGGGCGCAAGTTCCTGCGCTGAGCCAGGCATCCGACTCGACAAGTCTTCCACAGGAATTCCAACGCTTCCGGGTCTCGCCCATCTTGTTCCCGGAAGCGTTTCCCGTCATAATTGGTAATGCACCCCTACACGCTTCACCCGGTTCGCGCTGAAACGGCGCACCGGGGTTTCCCTTCGGAGCGTGGCCTGCGGCGGCGCAAATTCCCACAACCGAGGAACGAATGGCGGCAAAGTATATCTTTGTGACCGGCGGCGTAGTGTCTTCTCTGGGCAAGGGCCTGGCGGCAGCTTCCATCGGCTGCCTGATGGAAAGCCGCGGGCTAAGAGTTACGCTGCAGAAGTTCGATCCCTATCTCAACGTCGATCCCGGCACCATGTCGCCGTTCCAGCACGGCGAGGTGTTCGTCACCGACGATGGCGCGGAAACCGACCTCGACCTCGGCCACTACGAACGCTTCACCCACAGCAAGCTGACGCGCGACAATAACTGGACCACCGGGCGCATCTACGAAACCATCATCGCCAAAGAGCGCCGCGGCGATTATCTGGGTAAGACGGTGCAGGTGATCCCGCACGTCACCAACGAAATCAAGGGCGCAATGAAGAAAGTGGCGCAGGATGTTGACCTCGCGATCATCGAGATCGGCGGCACGGTGGGCGATATCGAGTCGCTGCCGTTCATCGAGGCCATCCGCCAGATGCGCCAGGAGCTGGGCCGCGAGAACACGCTGTTCGTGCACGTCACGCTGGTACCCTACATTGCGGCCGCCGGCGAGCTGAAGACCAAGCCCACGCAACACTCGGTGAAAGAGCTGCTCAGCATCGGGATTCAGCCCGACATCTTGCTCTGCCGCACCGACCGCTTCCTGTCGAAGGAGATCAAGTCAAAGATCGCGCTGTTCTGCAACGTGGAGAACGAAGCGGTGATCACCGCCAAAGACGTCGCTTCGATTTATGAGGTTCCGCTGGTGTTCGCGCGCGAGCACGTCGACCAGTTGGCGCTGCGCTACCTGCACATTGATGCGAAAGAGCCTGACCTCGCGCGCTGGGAAGAACTGGTGCATCGCGTTTACAACCCCAAGGACGAGGTCACCATTGGCATCGTCGGCAAGTATGTGGAGTACGAAGACTCCTACAAGTCGCTGAAGGAGGCGCTGGTCCACGGCGCGCTCGCCTACAACCTGAAACTGAACGTCAACTGGATTGAGGCCGAGGGGCTGGAGCAGAGAGACCACAGCGTGCAATCGCAGATGGAGAGTGTGGACGGCATCCTGGTTCCCGGAGGCTTCGGCAAACGCGGCATCGAAGGCATGCTGATGGCGATCCGCTACGCGCGCGAGAGCAAGGTGCCGTACTTCGGGATTTGTCTTGGTATGCAGACGGCGTGCATCGAGTTCGCGCGCAACGTCAGCGGACTTCAGCAGGCGAATTCCAGCGAGTTCGATCCCGCCACGCCGCATCGCGTGATTTATAAGCTGCGCGAGCTGCGCGGCGTGGAGGAATTGGGCGGCACCATGCGCCTGGGCGCGTGGACCTGCAAGCTGGAGCCGGGCACGCTGGCGCACAAGCTCTACGGGCAGTTGGAAATCAGCGATCGCCACCGCCATCGCTACGAGTTCAACCGCGAGTATGAAGAGCCTCTGGTCGCAGGTGGGCTGCGCATCAGCGGCGCAACGCCCGACGGGACCTACGTCGAGATCGTCGAGATCCCCGAGCACCCATTCTTCCTGGGCTGCCAATTCCATCCCGAATTCAAGTCGAAGCCGCTCGAGCCGCATCCGCTGTTCGCGGGCTTTGTGCGGGCCTCCTACGAGAACCGCCTGCGTCGCGAGCACTCGCGGCACAACGTCGAAGAAGAGATGTTCCACCGGCCGGAAAAAGTAAGGCATTGATGCACTTCGTGAGCTGGCCCGCGTTCCGGCAAATATCGGCAGGGAAATTTTCGCTAATATGCCCTTGTGTTTACTTTCACCCCTGCGACGGTTGTCGCCGCGCTGCTGTTGCTCATGCCCGTGCTCGCTCTGGCGTTTGCCGGAGAGTGGTTCGTCCCCGCCATCAATCGCCTGCCCGTCGTTGCGCGGCTAGCGGTTCCTGCCTCAGGCGCGTTCGCTTACAGCCTTGCGACGTATTCGACACCGTACTTCCAATGGTCGTCGGTGCTTCTCTATGCGGCAGTGCCGGTCGCACTGGTGTTGCTGCTTTGGCACGCGGCGCAGAACGACCCCGAGCAGCGCGGCGACTGGCGCGACTTCGCCGTTCTGCTGGTGCTGGGAGTTGTAGTCGAATTTCGCTGGCTTGAGCTGCTCTGGCCCGCGCATCTTCGCTCGCTGAATCGCCTGCTCTTGCTGGATACGGGGTTGTATGGATTCCTTGCGATCCGCCAGCTCTCGGGCGTCGGCTTCAGCTTCTGGCCGCGGCTGCGCGATGTGAAGATTGGGCTGCGCGAGCTGTGCTTCTATGCGCCGATCGCCATTCCGCTGGGGCTGGGACTGAAGTTTCTGCACGCGCATGCGGTGCTGCCCTCGCCGGGAAAATTCCTGTTGTCGTGGATTTCGATCTTCGTGTTCGTCGCCATTCTGGAAGAGACATACTTCCGCGGATGGATACAGAACCTGCTGGAGCGGCGGATCGGACGCACCTGGTCGCTGGTCGTGACCGCGGTGCTGTTCGGCCTGTCGCACTTCAACAAGGGCGCGACGCACTTCAACTGGCGCTATGTGTTACTGGCAACATTCGCGGGAATTTTCTACGGAAGAGCCTGGCGCGCGGAGCGGCGATTGGTGGCGTCGTGCATCACGCATGCTTCGGTGGATACGGTCTGGCTGATGTGGTTCCGATGAATTGCGGTCGATGAGCCGTCCGGCCCACTCATCCCAACCGATGGGATGAGAGGGACACCCGGCGCCCAGCCCGCCGCGTTCTTGTGGTGAAATGGTTATATGAGTGAACCGCAACGCAACCTTACCGCCGACCACCTCGAAGTTGTCGATGGCCGCGAACGCGACGAAATCCAGGGTTGGGTGCCCGAGCTCGCCTCCGAGGCCGAGTTGCGCGAAGCGCTGGAGAAAGCTTTCGACTATCGTGGCGACGTGACCATCACGCGTAAGGACGGCTCGAAGGTCGAAGGCTACATTTTCGACCGACGCAAGGGCGCGACGCTGGTTGAGTCCCTCGTGCGCCTCATCCCGCAAAATTCGCACGAGAAGATCTCCATCCCGTACGCCGACATCGCGGCGCTCGCCTTCACCGGTCGCGACACCGCCGCCGGCAAGAGCTGGGAGGCCTGGGTGCGCAAGTACTGGGAGAGGAAGGCCGCGGGCGAGAAGAGCATTGCGCTGGAACCAGAGGAGCTGGAGTAGTTCCGGCCGCTCCGAACGCTTGGATGTGTCGTCTGCCTGCCTTGAGGCACGCCGCCGTAACCGCACGGCATATGACGATCGTTAGTTGTTGCTTCCCCGGCGCTTGTCTAGAATCGGCCTGAAGTCGCTTCGAGGCGGTCAACCATGCTTCGGCAACCCAACCTGAAGTTCGTCTTGGTTGTTGCCGCCTTCTGTCTCGGGCTGTACATGTTGCGGGACAGCATCGTGAGCCGCCCGGCGCCGGACTTTTCGCTTCCTGGGGTCTATGGTGGGCGGGTCGATCTTGATTCCTATCGTGGCCGGCCGGTCCTGCTGGTGTTCTGGACTTCCTCGTGCCCGATCTGCCAGCGCGAGCTCCCGCTTCTGAGCCGGTTGGCGCCCATCTACCGCGGTAAAGACGTCAACGTAGTCGCAATCCATCTGGGCGGAGAAGACGAAGCTGCCGAGTACCTGGGCGCGAACAATGTTAATCTCACCACGGTTTACGACGAGGACGGCAGCGTGGGCAGGAAGTACGGGGTTAGCGGCGTCCCCAAGCTGGTACTGATCGGAGCTGACGGAAAGATCAAACGCAGCCACTCGGGTTGGACAGGCGAAAGCGTCCTGCGCCACTGGCTCGACTAGCAAGCCCTCCATAGCGGAACAATGTCGGCCGGATGAATGGGAAGAAGTAGTAGTCAGCACTCAGCCGGGTGCCCAGGTCTGGCGGTTTTCCAGACCTGGGTTCGCACAAGTAGTCGTTACCCACGTCTCGAACACCGCGAGACGTGGGGCACTCAGCCCTTCACGATTGTTGCTGGGTGCGCCATAGTCCCAGAGGCCAATGATGAATCAACGGCTCACAACGGTCATCCTGCTCGCATCCTTACTGGCGGTTGCTCAAACCGGTCCCCAAAATAGCGACCGGCGCAAAACCGAGGCGCAACACCTCATCGCGGAGTTGCATGCAAAATTAAGCGTGATCAACCAACCGACCTCGCGGGACGCAGAGTTGAGGGCGGCATGTAGTAAGAATTGCTCCGACGCCAAGCTACTGGCGGAAATGGCGGACTTGCGGGCGCAACGACTGCGCGCCAGCAATCAGGTCGTGATGCAGATACACCAGGTGGTGGATGCTTATGTAATCGACCCGGCAAATGGGGACCTGGGCGAAAGTGAAGGCAATCACCTGGTACACGACTTGAAACAGATTCTGGGCGAAGCGGAAGCTACAGAACCCGCCGCGTTCCTTCTGGATTCGCCTCACGGTCGCGCTTTGGTTTTGTTCTATGCGATTGAGGCCGGAGGCGGGGCCAGTTCCACTACTCTCCGCGCATATCAGAAGTCTGGAAATCGGCTTCATCTGGCTGACGTCACGGGCAGCGACTTGGATTCTTACGGGAACTTATGGGTGAAGCGCTTAAACGCTTCAGAGCCTCCACGAGAACTTTGGTTACTGTTGGGAGGGCAGGCGTTTGGGGCCAACGGTCCGAACATCCGAATGCGCATTTACTCCTTCAAGGGAGAGAGATTCGCGACGAAGTGGATGCCCGCCAATGTTTGGGGGACGTTCACGGTGAGTTTGACGCGGGAAGGCTTTCGGGTTGATGGTCCGTATTACCAGGAGGACCGCGAACGCCACGACCATTACCTTGTCTCGCCGGACGGGGTGTATCTGTGTGGTCCGCGCGAATGTCAGTGACGGCTGCTCTTGCCGAGTGCCCCACAGAAGCCTGACTTTGGCTTGTGTGGGAGCGAATGTGCCAATCACGTAATCCAAAGCCCACTCATTCGAAAACCACGAATGAGTGGGGCACCCGGCGCAGCACGGTGACCAAGATGGTCAGCCGGATGAATGGGAAGAAGTAGTAGTCAGTAGTCAGTAGTCAGCACTCAGCACTCAGCACTCAGCCGGGTGTCCCAGGTCTGGCGGTTTTCCAGACCTGGGTTCGCACAAGTAGTCGTTACCCACGTCTCGAACACCGCGAGACGTGGGGCACCCCAGCCCTTTAGGGCGTCGAAGGACTCTTGTGACGTTCGGCGGGGATGGTCCGTATTTCAATTGGGAATTGGACGCAAAGGGCTGATTGCTGATTGCTTCCTACAGCCCGAATAGCTCCCGCAAGCGCTTGGTCTGCGCGCGGCTGACCGGGATCTCGGTCTGCTTCTTGTCTTCCATTCGGATCTGGTAGGAGCTCTTGAACCAGGGCACGACTTCCTTAATGCGGTTGATGTTCACCAGGTACGACCGGTGGGCGCGCCAGAACATGTTGGGATCGAGCGAGTCGAGCAGCTCCTCCAGCGTGCGGCAGTTCGATTGGCCTTCCATCCCCGTGGCTACGACGGTGATTACGCCGTCTTCAATCGAGGCGTAGCAGATGTCTTTCTGGTCGACCAGAAAGAGCCGGCCGGCGAACTTCAGCAGGACCTTGGCGGCGGGCGGGCGCTGCTGCTGCTCCAGCAGCTTGACGATGGTGCCGATCTGATCGGTGGGCGAGCCGGCGGTCTCCAGCTTCTGCCGCGCTTTTTCGACGGCCTGTGCCACGCGCTTGCGGTCGAAGGGCTTCAACAGGTAATCGACCGCGTTCACTTCGAACGCTTTCACTGCGTACTGGTCGAAAGCCGTAGCGAAGACGATCTGCGGCATCGGCAGCTTGCGGTCGAGCAGTTTCTTGATGACGCCGAAACCATCGAGGCCGGGCATCTGCACGTCGAGGAAGAGCAAGTCGGGCGAGAACTCCTTCACCAGGTTGACGGCTTCGACGCCGTTCTTCCCCTGGGCGACGATGTCAATATCGAGATCGCGCAACTGATAGGCGAGTTCGTCGCGCGCGAGCTGTTCGTCATCGACGATGACGGCGGAGAGAGGCATAAGGGTCTGTATTCAGAATAGCTCATTCCCGGGTTTGGACACGACCGAAGACCCACTCATCCAAAACCCGCGGATGAGTGGGCACCCGGCTTGCAACCAAAGTTCGGGCAGGGCGTCAAACGAAACATGGTTCTTCTCAGGCGGCGCAGGCCTGCCGTGCTGTCAACGTGTTTGCTGCTTTGCGCCGCGCACGCCGGCGCGCAGTCGCCGGAGAACTCGCACGCCAAGGTCGAGCTGATTGCGGAGCAGAGCAAGGCACCGCCGGGTAAGCCGTTGTGGGTGGGGCTGCTGTTTCGGCTGGACCCGGGCTGGCACATCTACTGGCAAAATCCGGGCGATTCGGGCGAGCCGCCTGAAGTGCAGTGGCAACTTCCCGCGGGCTTCAGCGCCGGCGCGATTCGCTGGCCGCAGCCCATACGGTTGGTCACCGGAACCGTCGTCGATTACGGATATGAAGGGCGAGTCCTTCTGATGGTCCCGATCAAAGGGCCTTTGGCATTACATTCCACGCGTATGCCGAGCGTCTCCGCCGATGTGAAGTACATTGTGTGCCGGGAGATCTGCATCCCCGGCAAGGCGCATGTAACATTGGCGGCACCCCCCGGCGGCGATTGGGGGCCGTGGCGCGCGTTGTTCGCGCAGGCCCGGCAGCAGCTTCCCCGGCCTGCGCCGTGGAGCGTAACTGCGGAAGCGAGCAAGTCGCAATTCATTCTCACCGTGCGTGGCGCTCCGCAGGTGCCGAGCGTAATGTTTTTCCCGCTCGAGCCGAACCAGATCGACAATGCCAGCAGGCAGGAATTCGAACCCACGCGGAGCGGGTTTCGCCTGCGCCTGAAGAAGTCCGATTTGCTGGTCAAGCCGATTACGAGTTTGCGCGGCCTGATTGTTCTGGGCCCGGGACGCGCGTTTGAGGTAGGCGCCGATGGTTTTACGATAAACGGAACCGCCGTGCACAGGGCCGGGAATTAAGGTTGTCCATCACCGGCGAAGAACGCCGGAAAAGAGGAGCAAGAATGAAAAAGCAGTTGCTGCACTCCATCGTATTCATCATGGCCATGATGATTGCGCTGCCGGCGGTGTGGGCGGCGAAGGTGGGCGAAGCGGCGCCCGATTTTACGGCAACGGACAGCAATGGCAACGTCCACAAGCTGTCGGAATATCGCGGCAAGTTCGTGGTGCTGGAGTGGACCAACCGCGGCTGTCCTTACACGCAGAAGCATTACGACAGCGGAAACATGCAGCGCCTGCAAAAGGAATGGACGGCGAAGGGCGTCATCTGGCTGACGGTCGCTTCCTCGGCGCCCGGCAAGCAGGGTTACGTCACGGCGGCGGAAGAGAACGCGTATCTCAAGCAGGTGAATGCTGCGCCCACGGCGGTCCTGCTCGATCCCACCGGCGCGCTCGGCCACCTTTACGATGCCAAAACTACTCCCCACATTTTCATCATTAATCCGCAGGGAACGCTCATCTACAACGGCGCCATCGATGACCGTCCAACCACCGATGTGTCCGACATAAACGGCGCGAAGAACTATGTGACGGCGGCGCTGAACGAGGCGACCTCGGGCAAGCCGGTCAGCGTCGCGACCTCGCGCCCCTATGGCTGCTCGGTCAAGTATCCGAACTAGGGCGTGGCCATCGCGTCTTTACGAAAAACTTACGAACTCTTTAGTCGCGGCTTACCGGTTGCGGTGCTCCAATGGAAATGCGCATCGCGGATGCCGGAGTGGGCGTTCGCCTGCGCGAGAGGGCTCCGATGAAGAACCTGAAGATCGCAATCCTGATGACGGTGGTCACAACCGTGTTGCTGGGAATCATTTATCCGCTGGTCGTCACCGGGCTGGCGCAGGCGCTGTTCCACGACAAGGCCAACGGGCAGCTCATCGTTCGCGACGGGCAGCTAGTGGGCTCGAAGATCATCGGGCAGGCGTTCAGCGGGCCGGGGTATCTGCATTCGCGGCCTTCTGCTGCGGGAAACGGATATGACGCCGCCAACTCCGGCGGCACGAATCTCGGACCTACCAACCGGAAGCTGATCGACCGCGTGGACGCCGACACAAAAACGCTCGAGGCGGAAAATCCTGGCCAGCCAGTGCCTGTTGATCTGGTGACCACTTCGGCGTCGGGGCTGGATCCGGACATCACGCCGGCGGCAGCTGACTTCCAGGTGGCGCGCATTGCACACGCGCGCGGACTGAGCGAGCAGCAGGTGCGCGCGATCATCGCCCGCAACACCGCAGGGCGGCAGTGGGGATTTCTGGGCGAGCCGCGGGTGAATGTGCTCGAGACCAACCTCGAGCTCGACCAGGCAAGCGGCGCGGCCCGAAAGTAGAGATCTCTTCGCCCTTCTGCCACTACCGACCGCTAGAAAGAAAGTACCTGTGCGATCGTGCCTGATACGCCGTCCCCAAAGGCTGCCCCTTGGCACCTGATTTTGGGGCGACGGCTGGGCAGAGCGGTGCCTTCGTCTGGGCACACCCCAAAGGTGGCGGAGTTGCAAGTTGTGGCTTATACTTGACGACCTCCTCCTCTTAGGCAAGTGACATGACGGGGCAATTCGGGACATCGGGCTCAAAGCCGGCCGCGCCGGAAACTCCCAAGCCAAATCGTCGGCTGGATTCGTGGAAGGAGATTGCCGCCTTCTTCGGCCGCGACGAGCGCACCGTGAAGCGCTGGGAGAAGGAACGCTCGCTTCCCGTGCATCGCCTGCCCGGCGGCTCTCGCGCCCGCGTCTTCGCCTTTACCGACGAGTTGCAGAGCTGGATGAATTCGCCGGAGTTGCGACCGGCGGAACTCGCAGGCGGCGATCCGGTTTCGGAGCCGCTCGAATCTCCTGCGTCCGCCGATGCTGCTACAGGCGAGCCGCCGACCCTTCGCGATCAGGACGTGCGCCATGATCGCTGGTTTTGGATACTGGCGGCTTGTGTGCTGGTCGTCGTGGTTGCCGTGATTATCTGGCGCCACCACACTGGACGGCCGGCAGGCATCGCCCCCGCAGTGAAGGCTTCCACCCATCCGGTCAATCCCGAGGCGCAGGATCTGTATCTGAAGGGGCGCTACTACTGGGACCGGCGCACCCCCGCCGATCTCAACCGTGCTGTCGACTACTTCACGCAGGCGATTGTTCGCGACCCTACTTACGCACAGCCCTATGTCGGCCTGGCCGATTGCTACAATCTGCTGCGCGAGTTCGCCGCCATGCCCTCGGATGAGGCCTTTCCTCGTGCGCTGGCCGCAGCCAAGAAGGCGGTTGAGCTCGACGACTCATCGGCCGAAGCGCACGCCTCGCTCGCCTTCGTGACCTATTACTGGAGCTGGGACGTTGCCGGAGCCGAAGCCGAGTTTCGCCGCGCCATCGAGCTCGATCCGCATTATGTCGCTGCCCATCACTGGTATGCGACCTTCCTCATGTCGAATGGACGCTATGAGGAATCCATGCGCGAGTTCGAGGAGGCGCAAAAGCTCGACCCCGCCTCCACGCCCATCATTGCCGACAAGGCGTTGCTGCTGATGGTGGAAGGCCGGCCCGACGAGGCCGAGGCCCTGTTGAAGCAGATCGCCGCCAGCCAGCCGGGGTTCTTCTCCACTCATCGCTATCTTTCTTATGTGTATTGGGAGAAGCGCGACTACCCTAACTACCTGAGTGAGGCCCGCCTGGCCGCGCAGCTCTCGCACGATGAGGATGAGCTCGCCATCGTCCGCGCCAGCGAACAGGGCTTCCGCAAGAACGGCGAACGCGGCCTGCTGGAAAGCCGGCTTGAGCTGCAGAAGAAACTCTGCGCCGAAGGCAAGCTATCGCCCTTCCGCGTCGCCCAGACCGCAGCCATACTGGGCGAAAAACAGGAGGCGATGCATTACCTGCGCCAGTCCTATCAGCGCCACGAAGAGCAGTTCCTGGCGGCCAACAAAGACAGCGCCCTCGACAGCCTGCGCGGCGACCCTGAGTTCAAGAAACTGCTGGCCGAAGCCGGACTAACGCCGAAGACATAGCGCGTGCCGCAAACGTGATTTGTTGCCTGGAGCACATCCAGCAAACCTGGAAACGCGAACCTAGAAAGATGTGTCATCCCGACCGAGGGACTTTAGTCCGAGTGGAGGGACCTGCTGTTAGACCGCGCGCACCGGTTGCGCTCCCACGAGGCCCATTACTTGGGGTGCGGAATGATGGAGAGGATGATGTATTCGTCGCCTTCGATTTTGAAGTAGAAGCGCCAGCCCCCGTGTCACCCTGCCTTACCACACATCCATGCTCTCGCTGTATTTCTTTGCCTGCAATGAGGAATGACGAAGATCGGCCAGCAGAAACTCCGGTTGCGATGACACATCTTCAAAGACGTGCGCCCTTGCGAACGCGTAACCCGCATCACGTTTGCTGCCGAATCTCCCGCCCGTGTATAGTCAGTGGCAAATTCGCAGCGTCTTCGTATGGACAATCCCACATCATCCCAGGCGGAGGACTTGACCAAGTCCGGCGCCGAAGTCTCCTTTACCCGATTGCCTGCCGTCCGGGTGGGCCCGAAGGAGCTTTCGGACGCGCAGGCCTCGACGGTGTTCCTGGTGGGATTGGCGCTCATCTGCGCGGTGACCACCCTGATCGGCGCGGTTCCCACGCGCATGTTTGGGCACGACACCTTCATCCCGCTGGAGATGGGCTGGCGGGTGCTGCATGGCCAGCGTCCGCACGTGGACTTCGTCAGCGGATGGGGCCCGGTCTGGTTCCTGCTGTCCGCGCTAGGGCTGGTGATTTCCAGGCATTCTGTCGATGGAATCGGCTATGCGAACGCGATCATGGGGATGCTGGTCGGCAGCTGGTCGTTCCTCCTGAGCAAAGGCCGCCTGCTTCCGCTTTGGCGGGTCGTCTTGAGCCTGTTTCTCGTCGCCCTGGTGGTCGCGCCGTATCCGCTGGGCAACTCCCCGCTGATGTCGAGCCATGCCATGGTTTACAACCGCTACGGCTACGCGCTACTGGGCTTGGTCCTGGTGGAATGCCTTGAGCCGGCGCGCGACTCCGAAGCCCGGGTGCCCCACCCAAGCTTCTTTTGTTTGGGTGGGTTTTGTGGTGGCATCTCAACTGGCGCGGCGCTCAGCCTCGCGCTGTTTCTGAAAGTCAGCTTCTTTCTGGTTGGCGCCGGCATCGTCGCCGTGCTCGCACTGGTAACGATGAGCATCGCCCCCCGGCGAGTGCTCGGCATGGCCGCCGGTTTCGGCGCGGTCTCGCTGGCGCTGCTCGCCTATCTGCGCTTCGACCTGCTCGCCATGCTGCGCGATCTGCGCATGGCGGGCGCCGCTCGCAGCGCCGCCTTCACCACGGAAGGCATCGCCAACAAGCTGGTCAGCCGCCCCTCGGCCTTGCTTCTGGTCGTGCTCTTCGCCTGGGTGAGCGCGCTGCTGCTGCCGCGCTGGCGCGGCTGGCGCCTGCCCCTCGTCGGCGCCCTCATGTTCGCCGCCGACCTGGCCATCATCATGACCAACCAGCAGTGGGATGGCTTCGTGCTCTGTGCCTGCTTCGGGATCCTCATCGCAAACGAGTTGATGCGCGAGCAGCAGCAGGAGCCCGCGGCAAAGCGTCCGCTCTACGCCGGCGCGCTCTGCCTGGCCGCGTTGCTCTTCGTGCCGCAGTTTGCCGGCGATCTGTTCGGCCTGGGCTACGGATTGTGGTCGAAGGAAGGCGCGCGCAGCGAGGTTGACATCGTGCGCCTGACGCCGCCGAACCTCGCTCCACTGGTGCTCTACGACGGACACATCCCGCGCAGCAACGGACGCGTGCTGGCCAACTACGTCAACGATGGCGTGGCGCTGCTGGAACGCGACAGCCGTCCCGACGAAACCATCCTGTCGCTGGACATGACCAACCCGTTCCCCTACGCGCTGGAGCGCAGGCCGGCACGCGGCGGGGTGGCGTCGCCCACCTACCACTTCAACCTCGACGACGAGCATCGCCCCAGCGATGACGAGTTCTTCGGCGACGCCGACATCGTGATGGTGCCCAAGCATCCCGCACTGGACGACTTCTTCTACAAGGATTTTCTGCGTGCCTATGAGCCCGGCATACACCAGCGATATACTCTGGCCGCCGAAAGCGCCTGGTGGTGGATGTACCGGCGGAAATAGGAGCGGCTACCCATTGTCAGCTCGCGTTTTGAAATTCGCCGTAATTGCGACCATGCTGGTCACAATTTTTCTGCTATTTCAATATCCCCTGCGGCGAATCGACAGTGACTCCGAAATTAACTTCAACGAAGGCTGGAACGCCTATCGCCAGGCCTTCGCTCGCGACGGTATGCCTCTCTATGGCTCGCCGCCCGATCTCTCGACCGGCGCGACGAACTATCCTCCGGTTTCCTTTCATCTAGTCGGATTACTGTCCTTCCATGGAGATATCGTACGGACGGCCCGATGGATTTCCCTGCTATCGCTCCTGGCAACGGCAATATTCATAGGATTAATTCTTAGCGAGCTAGGAGCCGACAGCGTCATCGCGGTCTTCGCCACGCTGCTCTACATACTAGGTATCACGGTCTTCCTGCCCGACCGCCTGGGCATGGACGATCCCCAGCTGCTCGCCGAGGCGATGACTACCGCCGGTCTCTACCTCTATCTAAGAGCGAAGGACAGTGCATTGCTGCTATCCGCATCGGCGCTGGCCTTCTGCGCCGCGATCTTCACCAAGCAGAACCTTATCGCCTTTCCCGCGGCAGTGGCCATTGATCTCCTCATCCGCTCGCGCCGCCGCTTCGCCATCTGGTGCGGCGCGGTGGTGGGGTTCAGCGCCGCCTTTCTTGCCCTGACCTTCGCGCACGATGGCCGCTACTTCTTTCAGCACCTGCTGGTGCATCGCGCCTACTCCTGGGACGCCGGCCTGGGCAGCATCACCCACCTCTACCTGCTGACCTTCCAGGGCGTCATGCTGGTGGCGCTGGTATGGACGCTGTGCCGCTTCCGCGCGCAGCCGCTGGTGGCTTTAGCTTTCTTGTTGAGTAATGCGCTCGCATTTGTGCTGGTGGGCGGCGACGGCGTCGACCTTAACATCTATTTCAACGGGTTCGCTGCCGCCATCATCGTCTGCGGCCTGGCCGTGGCCGAGGTCGATCGCATCCACTTCGGTTCGGAACCTCAGCCCGGTCCTTCGCCCGTGGTCTCCGGACACGCCGTCGCGGCCGCCCTCATGATGACGCTCTTCCTCTGCGTCGCCATCCGCGTTCCCGAACGCCTGCGCGAGGCCCATCTGCGGCAGCAATACATGTCCGATGACGATGCCGGCTTCCGCGCCGCCGTCGACCTGATGAAAGCCACGCCCGGTCCGGCGCTGTGCGAGAGCCTGCTAGCTTGTTATCGCGCCGGCAAGCCCTACACCTTCGATACCTACACCGCCATCGAGGAAATCAAGAGCCATCACACCGACGAAGATGCCAGCGTGCCCCTGCTGCGCAGCCGCCACTTCGCCGTCATCCAGCTCGACGCTCAGCCCGGCGAAGCCATGAATCAGCCGCCCACCATCTATCGCCAGCGCTCGCGCTTCACCAGCGAGTTCGTCGACACGCTGCTGGAGAACTATCGCCTGGTCCTGCGCACCTCGCACATGCTCATCTTCGTGCCAAAGTAGAGTCGGTTGCGGCGCACGGCTGCCAATGATATGTCGGGATGACCCTGAGAAAGGAGAGCACTACCCTGGATTGACGATCTGCGGGACGGCCCGCGCTATTTTCTTACCGCTCTGAATCACCTTCGAGCCGGTAAACTCTGCGACTTCGCCCGCCGCCACCTGCCTCCCGTCCACGTGGTCCTCCGAGACGGCCGCGCCGTGCGCGTCCTGGAACTCGATCGTTCCGTGAAACGCCGACGGATGCTGCGACTCATTCCTGACCTGGAGCCGCCATGAGCAGACCGGCGCCGCGTTGGTCGTGGTGACGCGTGTCTCTAGCGAGACAACTCGCCAATCGGCGGCAGTGGAGGCCGCCACCGGTTGCACCGGCCGCTGAATCAACGCTCCCAGCTTCATCGATTCCCACAGGTCATCCGCCAGCACGTTGTGGGAGATCCCGTAGTATCCGCACGCGCCCGCGAGGATTACCACCGCCAGTCCATTCTCCACGCGGCCTTTCAGCAGGCTGACCACGCCGATGACCATCGCCAGCAGAGCGAATCCCGCCGAAAACCACACCAGCGAAAGGACCGCACAAACGCATCCGAGAATCGTCAAGCTTTTCATGGACAGAGCGGCGCTACAATTGTCCGAAATTCATTGTCACCCCATTTTTCTTGGCGGGGGCACGACATACCGCGCGCACAAGGTACACCGGTAACTACGAGCGCTGGTAACTAAGGTTCTATGGGCGGAGCGGGTCGGCGCGGCCGGAGGCGAATGGAAGCTAGGGCAGCGGCTGAGTTCAGCCGCCGGCCGGCGACTGGTGCCTGGCGATTCGCGTCTTGTTGGGAAACTAGCTCGGCTTCACGCCGGCGATCTGCGGCACTGCGCGCGCCACCCTGCCCCGGCCATTGAGGACCATCGATCCCGTGAAAACGCCTATGGTTCCCGCCGGTACCTCGTAGCCCTGCACCTGGCCCACGACCAGAGTGACCCCGCGTGGGTCTTGGAATTGAATCGCGCCGTGAAAGACCTCAGGCTGGAAGGATTCGTTGCGTACCACCAGCTTCCAGGCGTAAACCGGTTGCTCATTGTCGGTGCTGACCAGCCGCGTCTGTAGCGACAGCAGTCGCCAGTCGTTTGGCGTCGCCGGCGGCAGTCCTGGATCGGTGACAAAGCTGGCTTCGATGGGAACGGTCTCCGGGAAGCCGTCCAGCGGCTTCCACGACGCCATGGTGTAATAGCCGCACACGCCTGCGAGTACGATCAGCGACAGCCCATGCTCCATCTTTCCCGTGGTGAGCGTCACTACTCCGATTATCATCGCCAGCAGGGCGAACACCGCAGGCAGAAATACCAGTGCCAGCATCGCGCAGATGCATCCGACGATTGGAAGCGTTTTCATGACAGCCATCCTGCGGCGTCGACTGCCGCCGAGCTTGGCAGCGAACGCGCGCGGTGGAATTCCGCCGAACCGGAGAGATTAGGATGATTGTCACCAAGCGCCGCCCGTCATCGCTATCGGATAAGGACGTGTGGCATTACACAAGTAACTGGGAATTGCCCGGGCACATATTACGGAGGTAATACGCCTTGGCGTCTAATGACCGCAGTGTTGCTGGGGGCCTCCAGGCGGGGGTTAACCTTTGGTAAACTCTTGCTACTCGCTTGAGCGTTCTCCCAAAAGCACACAATTTGGATTACCCATGCTGACCACGGTTAAGGCGCCGGCTCCCATTCATGATTCGCTCGTCGCTGATATGGCGATGAATCGTTCCCGTCTGGAGCGGCGCTTGTTTCGAGTGCTGGGCGCGTTCGCACTGATATATGCGTTCCTGGCAGGGCTAGCCACGGTCGGCGATCCCGATCTCGGCTGGCACCTGGCCACCGGACGCTGGGTGGCACAGCATCATCATGTCTTCACCACCGACGTCTTCTCCTACACCGTACCCAACGCCCCGGCAATCTATCCGCCGGCGGGTGGACTTATGCTGTATGGCATCTACCTCCTCGGAGGTTTCGCGCTGCTCTCGTGGCTGAGCGCTCTGGCGTGCGCCGGTACAGTCGCTCTCCTGCTGCGGCGTGGGACGGCCGTCACCGCGGCCATCGCGATTCTCGCCATACCCTTCATCGCGTTTCGCAGCGTCCCGCGGTCTGAGCTCTTCGCCATCGTTCTCTTTGCCGCGTATCTGTCGTTGCTTTGGGAAAACTACCAGACCGGCCATACTCGTTTCTGGTTATTTCCCATGCTGATGCTGGTGTGGGTCAATGTCCATTTCAGCTTCTTCTCCGGGCTGGCGCTGATGGCCGCCTTTGGCGGAATGGACATCTTGCAACTGCCGTTCTCCGAGACTCGCCCACCGGCACTGCGGCGACTAAAACGCGAATCGCCATGGTTCATAGCTACTCTAGTAGCTACCCTGGTTAATCCATGGGGATGGAAAATCTATCCTGCCCTGTTCGACTACACCAAGGTATTGCACACGCTTTATATCAATGAATGGGCGCCGTTGAATTGGAACTGGACCAATCCACTGGCCAGCTTCTCGCTGCGCAGCACCAACGACGTCTTCCACCTTCTGCTGGTTGTAACTCTGATCGCGATTGCGGTCGCATTCTGGCAGCGACAACTTGGACCGGCGATGCTTTTGCTGGCGTCGACCTATGAGACCGCTCGCCACGTCCGCACCATCGAGATGGCCAGTTGCGTGGCTGTAGTTGTCGGCGGGGCGGTGCTCGCTTCCGTCCTGCTATGGATTGCGGCGCGCATACCCAGCGCGCGTGCCCGCGCCATCGCGGCGACTGTCGCCGCAGCCATGTTCGCGTCAGTGGCCATCGTCCGCGCCAGCGATGTCGTCACGAATTATCACTACCTCACCGAGCGCAACCTTTCTACTTTTGGTGCCGGGTTGTCGCAGTGGTTTCCCCGGCAGGCCGCCGAGTTCATTCAGCAAAACAACCTACCCGGAGAAGTGCTCAATACCTTCAATGAAGGTGGATATCTGGTCTGGAAGCTGGGGCCGGAACGTCGTGACTATATTGACGGGCGCGCCGTTCCCTTTGGCGAAGCTTTCGCGCGACATGGTGGTGACTTGCTGAGCCAGCCTCTCGATGCCGCCGCGTGGCAACAGGAAGCGGATAAATATGGAATTAATACCATCATTTTCCCGCTTACTTTGGATGAAATCTCGCTGGACAGGCTCAAATACGATTGCAGGAGTATAGAGTGGCGTCCGGTTTACCTGGACGAGGTATCGATTGTTTTAGTTCGGCGGAAACCGGAGACCGGAGATTTGATTCGGCGCTTTGAGATAGATTGCGCCACCGCTCCCATACCTCGCGGGCCGCTGCCGCTTGACGCCGCCTCCTTCAATTCCTGGACGAATGCTGCGCGTGTCCTCTCCGCGCTCGGCCGCAATGCCGAGGCGCTCGCGGCCATCGACAACGCGGTCAAAATCGCGCCCGATAGCGCGCACACGCACTGGTATCGGGGCCAGATTCTGGCAACGCTCAACCGCGACTCCGATGCCGAGGACGAATGGAAGAAGGCGTTGGCGCTCGCGCCTCGCGAAGTGACGCCCTGGGGCTCGCTTCCCGATTTTCAGGGCACGGTGTGGTACGACCTCGCGGACCTCTACCATCACGACCAGCGCTCGCATGAGGCTATCGCGGCGCTGGAAGCAGCGCGCCGGCTGTCCGCCGATCCGGTGACCGAGGTAAAGGCCGCGGCCAATCTCGGAGCACTCTACCAGGAGACGGGAGACTCCGCGCGCGCCGAAAAGGAATGGCTCACGGCCGTGGCGCTCAACCCGCAGGACAGCGTTGTCTGGTTTTCGCTGGGCGATCTTTATCAGCGCGATGGTCGCTCGCGCGACGCCATCCATGCCATGAACGAGGCCGTTCGCCTGTCCTCCGACCCGTCCCTGAAGTCGCGCGCGCAGCTTCGGCTGGCGCAACTCTACCTCAGGAGCCACGACCCTCAGGCGGCATTGCAAGCGGTGAATGAAGCGGAACGGAGCGCGCCGCCCGAGATGCTGAAGCCGACCGACGGAAGAAGCTTCGCCTTCGACATCGCGCAGGGACGTGCCGCAGTTTGGATGGCCCTGGGCGACCTCAAGCAGGCAACTTCGTTTGAGGAGCAGGCCGTCAAGTTGGACCCCGACGCTGCCGACGCCTGGCTCCACTTAGCGAAGCTTTATGGACGCGAAGGGCGAGTGGCCGACCAGCAGCGCGCTGAGCAGCGCGGCAACTCTCTCCGCACCTCTAACCCGAAGCCACAACTCTGACGCGCGCGAAGTAAGGTAAGGACGGCCCCCGAGGTTCCGGAAGTCGCTTACGGTCGTTCAGCGCCTACAGCTCAAATTCAAGCTTCAGCCCGTCATGCGAGAGGCGTACGTTGTCCGGCAGCGCTGCGTTGGTGGTCTCGTGCGGCAGGTCATGCGAGATGTGCGTGAAGAAGGTCCGCTTTGGCTTCAGGCGATCGACGATCTTCAGCGAGTTCTCGACCGTCGAGTGCGTCGGGTGGGGATGGTGGCGGAGCGCATCGAGAAACAGAATGTCCAGGTCCTGCAACTGCGCCAGCGACTCCTCCGGCACAGAACTGAAATCCGTCAGGTAGGCCGCGCTGCCGAAGCGATATCCCTCGATAGGCACGTCGCCGTGCATCACCGTTACGGGCTCGAACTTGGCCCCGAATAAATCAATCGTGCCATTCACGGGCCGCAGCTCCACCTGCGCGAGGCCGCCGTATTTGTAGTCCGCCTCGAAGATGTAGCGGAAGACGTTGCGCAGCGTGTGCGCCGTACTGTCGGTGGCGTACAGCGGAATCTTGCCGCCGCCGGTGATGCGCGGAAAGCTCAACGGGCGAACGTCGTCGAGCCCGAGAATGTGGTCGGCGTGGCCGTGAGTATAGAGGATGGCGTCGATGCGGCGAATGCCCTCACGAATGGCCTGCTCACGAAAGTCGGGCGTGGTGTCGATGAGGACGGTATGGGTGTCCCATTGCACCATGATGGACGGCCGCGTACGCCGGTCGCGCGGGTCAGCCGACGTACAAACCGCGCAGTCGCAGCCGATCGTGGGGACACCCATCGAAGTTCCGCTGCCCAGGACGGTGAGCGTGGCGCGCATCAGCGTGCGCGGTCAGGCGCGGCGCCGGGTTGGGGCGGATGGGCTAGCAGGTTCGTGACTTCGAGATAAGCCATGCGCAGCTCGTAGAGAATGTTCTGCAACATGCCCTCTTCCTGCGGCGTCAGATTGCCCTTGGTCTTCTCTTGCAGCATGGCGACGGTATCGATGGTCTGGCGCGCGCCGATAATGTCCACCTCGGGCTTCTCGCCTTGCGGCGCCGCCAGCCCAAGCTGCACCAGCGCCGTCATGTAAATCGACGCGATGAACTTGTCGAAGCTGACCTGGAAGTCCTGCGCGCGGTGCGGCCGGCCCTGCTTGCGCATCTCGCTCTCGATGCGCGCGTCGATGTCGCGCGTCGATTGCTCGTAGGCGGCTGCCGACTCCTTCTGTTCCTGTGCCGAAGGCGGCGCGACCTCCGACTCCGGCATGGTCGCGGTGGCAGCCGGCGCCGGTTCTTTTTCGGCCTCGCGCTCGTCGTTGCGACGCTGCTGCGCCTCGCGCTTCTCGGCCTCGCGCTCGGCGCGGCGCTCTTCGTCTTCCACCACCTCCTGGCGCAGCTCGCCGTCCGAGCTGAACAGGCGGCGATCGGTGACTACGAAATCGGGTTTCTTCTCTTTGTCAGGCATAAGTTCTATTTCACCACAGAGACACAGAGACACAGAGGAAAGAAAATTTCGTAATGTTTGCGCGCCGTCGTGCCGCTGCGAGCCAACGTGTTTTCAGACGCTCTAAAGGACTGTGCCTGTCTGATCTGTGTCTCTGTGGTTAATTCAAATTGCAAACGGAAGCGCCTGTACCGTCGCGCTCTGCTCGCCAACTTTAACGCTCGTGCCCGGTTCGCCGGCCTCGCGGCGAATATAGCCCAGCGCCAGCGTGCGGTCGCCGGTTGCAAACGGCACGCGTGATGAGCTGGTAATCTCACCAACTTCCTTGTCGCCGGCGAAGACCTTCATCCCCGGCTGCGGCGGCTCGCCCTCTACCTCAAACCCGACCAGCGCGCGATGCACGTTGCCGCGCGAGCGAATGCGCTCGACAATTTCCTGCCCGATGTAGCAGCCCTTGGTGAAATTCAGCGCGTGCTCCTGCCCGGTCTCCTGCGGCAGGTCGCGCTCGCGCAGATCGACGCCGTAACGGGGAATGCCGCGCGCGATGCGATACATCTCCAGCGCCTCGCTGCCCACCGGCTGCGCGCCCGCGCTGTCTAGCGCCTCCCAAAGCTTCTCGGCGCGTTCCGGCGCAATCCAAATCTCGTAGGCGTTCGCCTGCGGATGCGTGTTGCGCGCCACCGAAATCTCGGCGTCGCGCCAGACGGTGTCCACCACCTGCCCAGGCTCGAGCGCGGCGACATCAATGCCGATGCCCGACCACATCTCGACTGCTTGCGGGCCGGCGACGCCAATCGAGACCAGCTTGTCGCTGATGTCCTCGATCTCGACCTTGTCCATGATGATGTAGCGGCGCAGCAGGGTCGTGATGCTCTCGACCTGCTCGCGGTCAGTAGTCCCCAGCAGATAATCACCCCGGTTGTAGACCGTCAGGTCGCCCTGATTGCGCCCTTGCGGGGTCAGGATGAAGTTGTACAATCCGCGCCCGGGCGCCAGGTCGCGAATGTTGTTGGTGACCATGCCATTCGCCCATCGCGTCCGGTCCTTGCCACCGATCCGCAGCTTCGCCTGCCAGCTCATGTCGAAGATGGCAGCGCCGTTCAGCAACGCGCGAAACTCCGACGGCGGATCGCCGAAGCTGGCGGGGGTCTCGGCCCCGCGATAGCTCGCGAGGCGAGCACCGGAACTGGTCAGCTTGTCATTAAAGGTCGCGACAGACATACCCGAATACTCGATTATAACGAACAGCGGATGTACAAGAATCGCTTAGCACACCGCCTTCAGCAGTCAGCTTTGAGCCGGCGCTCCTTATGTGGACGGCCTCCGAAAGGACTTTGTACCGGCTGAGTGCTGACTGCTGACCGCTGAGTGCTACCATTTTCCCCATGCCCAAACGCATCGCGGTCGTGCCCGGCGACGGCATTGGAAGAGAAGTCATCCCCAACGCGCTCGAAGTGGTTCGCGCCAGCGGCGCCGACGTGGCCTTCACCGAGTTCGACTGGGGCGCCGAACGCTACCTCGTCGACGGCACCACCATCCCGCCCGACGGCTTCGCGATGCTGGCGCGCGATTTCGATGCCATCTTCGTCGGCGCGCTTGGCGATCCGCGCGTCGCGACCAACATTCACGCCAAAGAGATCCTGCTGGGCATGCGCTTCAAGATGGACCTCTACGCCAACGTGCGCCCGGTGCGCCTGCTCGACGCCTCGCTTTGCCCGTTAAAGAACACCACGCCCGACGACGTGAACTTCACCGTCATTCGCGAAAACACCGAAGGCGTATACATGGACATGGGCGGGCACTTCAAGTTCGGCACGCCCGACGAGGTCTCGACCCAGGAGGACATCAACACGCGCAAGGGCGTCGAGCGCATCATCCGCTTCGCCTTCGACTATGCGCACGCCAACGGCCGCAAAAAGGTGCTGATGTCCGACAAGTCGAATGTGATGACCTACGCCGGCGGCCTGTGGCAGCGCGTCTTCAAGCACGTGGCGAAAGAGTATCCCGACGTCCACACGCAGCACATGTACGTCGACGCCCTTTGCCTGCAAATGGTGCGCGAACCGCACTCGCTCGACGTGATCGTCACCAACAACATGTTCGGCGACATCATCACCGACCTCGCCGCCGCGCTTCAGGGCGGGCTGGGCATGGCCGCCAGCGGCAACATTCATCCCGGACGCACGTCGATGTTCGAGCCGGTACACGGCTCGGCGCCGCCGATGGCGGGCAAGAACATGGCGAACCCGATGGGCTCGATTCTGACAGCGGCGATGATGTTGGCACACCTGGGGCTGAACGCTCAGGCCCAGAAGATCGAAGGCGCGGTGCTGGAGGCGGTCCGCGCCAGGAAGACGACGGTGGATGTCGGAGGCACGCTGGGCACGCGCGAGTGCGCCGCATGGATAGCGGAGCGGGTGGCCTCGTAGGCCCGGACTTCGGGGTTCTACCGCATTGACTGCGAGCCGTCGCTGCGCTTCAGGGTTGGGCGATCGTCGCCCTGGCTGCTGCCGGAACCGCTTCCGTTTCCGTTGTCCGTTGGATTATCGGCAGTCGCACGGCGCAGCGTCGGACGGTCTTTGTTGTCCTTATCGTTTTGCAGCTTGTGGCGGTTCTCCAGCGAGGCCAGGCGCGCCTTAACGTTCTCGAAATCGGAGGTGTCCACGATGTACTCGGGACGCGCCGGCAACACGGTTCGCATCTCGTTTTGCGAGGCGGTCACGCGGTCGGGAGTCGGCGGGTGCGACTCGAAGGCTTTAGCAATCACCCCCGGCTTCTTCTTCTCCTGCGCCTCGATCTTCTCGAAAAATGCGATGAATGACTGCGGATCGTAGCCCGCCTTGTACATGTACTCCATGCCCAGGAAGTCGGCCTGCGCCTCGAAGGTGCGGGAGAACTTCATGAAGGCCATTGCGCCGCCCAGGCCGAGTCCGGCCTGCTCCGCCTCATACACGCCCCAGCCGCCCGGCACGAAGATCAAACCGATGCTGGCCAGATTCAGAATGTTCTCGCGCGTCTGGCCGCGCACCGCATGGCAGGCGGCGACGTGCCCGATCTCGTGCGCCATCACGCCGGCTAGTTCGGCTTCGTTGTCGGCCGCCAGGATCAAGCCGGAGTTGACATAGAAGTAACCGCCGGGCAGCGCGAAGGCGTTGATCTCGTCGTTATCGATGACCTTGATGGTGAAGGGGACCTTGGCGTCGGAGTTGCGCACCAGGTTCTGGCCGATACGATTAACGTACTCGGTGATCGTCGGATCGCTGACCAGCTTGGCGCTGTGCTCTACCTGCTGCGAGAACTGGCGGCCCATGGCCTGCTGCTTTTCCAGCGAGTACCAGTTGCCGATGCCCTTGTCGCAGCCGACATTGCGGTTGCCGATGGCGTCGATGTCTTTCATCGTCGCGGACGAGGGAGCGTTTTTCTCCGGCTTCTCCGGAGCGTACTGGCCGTCGGAACTCGAACCGGAAGAAGAAGTCGAGCTTTGCGCTGTCGTGGAGCCCTGCGAAGTTGAGGGCTGTCCGGAGGAGGTCTGTGGCGAGCTCTGGGTCTGGGCTATGCCCAAGGGAACCAGCATCGCGGCAAGCAGGCCGATGAAAGAGAAACGAATTGCGGAACGCATGATATACACCTTTTCTCCGGATAACACTCCGACCGTAGCCTGACCTTGACATTAACCCCCGGCAGGGAAAATTGTTGCCTGGCCGCGCACCTCTATTGTCGTCCCCTTGGGGCGCGAAGTCCACCCCGGATACGTCTTTGTAATCAGATGTCACGCTGCCATTAGGGTTTCCACATAACATCCGGCAAGGTTCCGCAATGTGACGGGACGCTGTTCAGAGTTCGCTAATCTTTCGCCTCGGCGCCGGCGGCTGTTGATAGCGATGCGCAAGCCCGCTAACTAAAGCCCTGCTTCCACTTAGCTTGTTGCTGCATCAGCGGCCGTTCGGCCTGTCAGCGGCTCACCCCGTGGTTCCTTTGGCCCTGAACCTGCCTCAACAGATTCGGCGGCAGCGCCGATAAGGAGTGGAGCAGTACTCCGCCGCTTTTCATGAAGGAGCCTTCGATGAATGCACGCCCGCCGGTCGAAGAACTGGCCAACGCAATGGATGGAATGGAGGAGATCATCAAGGAGTTTCTGGTGGAGAGCAACGAGGGGCTCGACCGCTTCGACCGCGACCTGCTGGCGCTGGAGAAAGACTGCTCGTCACGCGAGTTGCTGGACAGCGTCTTCCGCGCCATCCACACCATTAAGGGCACCGGAGGAGTACTGGGCTACGAAAAATTGGTGGGCGTGGCGCACGCCGGAGAAAGCCTGCTGAGCCGCATGCGCGATGGCAGCCTGGTGCTGTCGCCAGAGATCGCCACCGCGCTGTTGAATATGGCCGATGTGCTGCGGCGCATGCTGGAGCAGATTGCGGCCAGCGGAGGTGAGGGCGAGGCGGACTGCTCCAGTGTAATTGCCGGGTTGAACGCGGTGATAGGCGCAAAAAACCCGCGACCGGCGCCGCCCACAAAGCGGGACGCGGGCCCGCAGCCCGATCTGCCGCCGCGCCTGGGCGACATCCTGGTTACGCAGCAAATCTGCAAACCTGCCGACGTGGAAGCGGCGGCCGAGCTTCAACAGGAAGGCGATCCCCGCACCCTGGGCGAGATCCTGGTGGCTACCGGCGCGGCCCATCCCCAGGCGGTCGCCGAAGGGCTGAAGGTGCAGAGCGATCACCGCGACGTCTCCAGCAACACCATCCGCGTCGACGTCGCGCTGCTGGACAAAGTGATGAACCTGGTGGGCGAGCTGGTCCTGGCGCGCAACCAGGTGCTGCAATTCACCGCCGGCCGCGAGGACAGCGGCTTCCTGAGCACGGCGCAGCGGCTGAACCTTATCACCACCGAGCTGCAAGAGGGCGTGATGAAGACGCGCATGCAGCCCATCGGCAACGTGTGGAACAAGCTGCCGCGCATCGTCCGTGACATGTCGGTGAGTTGCGGCAAGCGAGTCGAGGTCGCGATGGAGGGCGCCGACACCGAACTCGATAAGACCATCATCGAGGCCATCAAGGACCCACTCACCCACATCATTCGCAACGCCGTCGATCATGGCGTCGAGCTGCCCGAGCGGCGCACCGCCGCGGGCAAGCCGCCGGAAGGCCATCTGCTGCTGAGGGCATTTCACGAAGGTGGCCAGGTCAACATCGAAATTTCCGACGACGGCGCGGGCATCGATACCGACAAGTTGAAAGCCAAAGCCATCGCCAAGGGTCTTATAAGCTCCGACCATGCCGCCCGCATGTCCGAGCGCGAGGTGCTGAATCTGGCCTTCGCGCCCGGACTCTCCACCGCCGAGCAGGTCAGCAACATCTCCGGCCGCGGCGTGGGCATGGACGTGGTGAAGACCAACATCGAGAAGATCGGCGGCGCCGTCGATCTGCAGAGCGCGCGCGGCAAAGGCACGTTGCTGAAGATCAAGATCCCGCTCACGCTGGCCATCATTCCCGCGCTCATCGTTACCAGCGGCGGCGAGCGCTTCGCCATTCCGCAGGTGAGCCTCATTGAGTTAGTGCGCTGCGAGGGCGAGCAGGCGGGGATCGAGAACATTCACGGCGCGCCGGTCTACCGGCTGCGCGGGCACCTGCTGCCGCTGGTCGACCTTAACCGCGAGCTGCGCCTGGATGCGCAGCGCCGTGGCGAGTCGGTGAACATTGTGGTTTTGCAGGCGGGCGACCGGCAGTTCGGGCTGGTGGTCGACGAGATCAACGACACCGAAGAAATCGTGGTCAAGCCGCTGTCGAAGCAGTTGAAGTCGGTGGCGTGTTTTGCCGGCGCGACCATCATGGGCGACGGGCATGTCGCGCTCATCCTCGACGTGTTGGGCCTGGCGCAGATGGCGCGCGTTCTATGCGAGCTGCGCGAGCAGTCGCTGGCCGAACGGGGCGCGGCTGCCGCGGAAGCGGCTGCACACCGCGAATCGTGGCTTTTGTTTCGCCTGGGCAAGAGCGGACGCATGGCCGTGCCGCTTTCGCTGGTCTCGCGCCTCGAGGAATTCCCGGCGGCGAAGACCGAGCGCTACGCCGGCCGCGAGGTCATTCAGTATCGCGACCAGATCATGCCGCTGATACGGCTGGCGGAGGCGCTCGGCTACGCCGGCTCCGTCGACGGCGAGCTGCTGCAAGTGGTGGTGTATGCGGCCAACGGGCGCAGCGTGGGCCTGGTAGTCGACGAAATTCTCGACATCGCCGAGCAGGCAGTGGAGGTGCAACCCATGCAGGAGGCAAAGATGCTGAAGGGAGCGGCCGTAATCCAGCAGCGGGTCACCGACCTGCTCGATGTCCCTGCGCTGCTGGCGGAGCAGCGGCTGGCGGGACTGGAAGGAGCGCGGGCATGAACCGGCGGCAACTGTGCACGTTCTTCTTGCAGGACCTCTACTTCGGAGTGGAGGTGGAAAAGGTGCAGGAGGTCATCCGCTATCAGGAGATGACCCGCATACCCCTGGCGCCGGAGGTGATTGCCGGACTGATCAATCTGCGCGGGCAGATCGTCACCGCCATCGACCTGCGCCGGCAACTGGAGCTGGCGGGCCGCCAGGCCGGGCAGCTTCCCATGAACGTCGTCATCCGCCGCGACGACGGGCCCATCAGCCTGCTGGTCGACGAAATCGGCGACGTGGTCGATGTGGAGGAGGAATCGTTCGAGGACCCGCCCGACACGATCGAGGCGCGCCGCAAGGAATTCCTGCGCGGCGTTTACAAGCTCAAAGACAAGCTGCTGCTCCTGCTCGACACCGACAAAGCGGTGGCGATCGTGGGCGCGCACGCGGCGTGAAGACGGGGGCTGGGGATTGGGGACAGGGGCCAGCGAGCGGGCGGCTTTGGGTTTGAATCAGCACCGGCTTCAGTTGGGGCGACATCTTGCCAGGCCCAGCCCCCTGAACCCCAGCCCCTAATCCCCATAGTTCATACGAATTCTTGATCAAGAAAGGGAGCAAGAGATGATACAGGCGCACACAAAGAGCAATGGAGTTCACAAGCAGCGCACCAACGGGGAAGACATGCTGGCCGCCAGCGTCCTTCTCCTGCCGGATTTTGCGGCCGAAGTGCATCGCGTGATGGCCGCGGTCGAGCGCGGCCAGGTGCATGAGCGGGCCCGCCTCGACGACTTCACCGCCGAGGAGCGGCGGGTGCTGGAAGAGTTCAACGGCGGCCTCGATGCCCTCACCGCGCCATTGGCTTACGTCCTGCAGTATCTCGCCAGCCTCAGCCAGGGCGAGATCCCCCAGAGGATTACCGCCGACTTCCCGGGAGAGCTGGGAGCAGTCAAGGACCAGCTCAACCAGTGCGGCGAGCTGTTTGGCCTCTTGCCGGAGACGGCGGAGGCATTGAAGAGGCTCGATCTCAACGACCACTCGGTGAACCTCAAGGACAGCTATCCGGGCGTCTTCGGGCAACTGGCACAAGGCATCAACGCTGTGCGCGACCGGATCAAGTCGGTGGTGCGCCGCCTGCAGAACATAGCTGCCGGCGATTACCAGCACGAACTGGCAGAGGTCAGGTCCATCGGCAAGCGCTCGGAACAAGACGCTCTCCTTCCGGCACTTTTCGACACGATGCAGACGATCACCGCACTGACGGAACAGATGCGCCACATGTCGGAGGAACACGACCGCGGCGAGATCGACGTCATGATCGACTCAAGCAGGTTCCGCGGGGTCTATAAGGAGGTCGCCGAAGGGATCAACCAGATGGTCGCAGTCAACGTCAGCGTCAATAAGAAGGCCATGACCTGCGTAGCGGGATTCGGCAAGGGAAACTTTGACGCGGTCCTGGAGCAGTTTCCCGGTAAAAAGGCGTTCATCAACGAAACCATCGAACAGGTGCGCAAAGAGTTAAAGGCCCTGATTGCCGATGCGAACATGCTGGCGCAGGAAGCGGTCGCGGGCCGGCTCACCACGCGCGCCGATGCACAGAAACATGGCGGCGACTTCCGCAAGATTGTGGAAGGCGTGAACGCCACGCTGGATGCGGTCATTGGGCCATTGCAGGACGTGGATCAAACGCTGGACAAGCTGGCGGGCGGCGATCTCACCGCACAAGTGACGACCGAATACGCGGGCGACTTCGGCAAGCTGCGCACATCGGTGAACGCGCTCGCGATGCAAGTACGCTCGGCCATCCAGCAGATCGGCGTGAACGCCGCGGCGCTCGTGCAAGCGGCCGAAGAGCTCAACAAGGTCAGCCAGCAGATGAGCGCCAGTGCCGATGAGACGGCGACCCAGGCCAACGTGGTCTCGGCCGCCTCCGAGCAGGTCGCGGGCAACGTACAGACCGTAGCCACCGGCGCCGACGAGATGGGCGCCAGCATCAAGGAAATCGCCAAGAACACTGCCGACGCCACACGCGTGGCGACTACGGCGGTGAAGTCAGCCGAGACGACGAATGAAACCATCGCCAAGCTGGGCCAAAGCAGCGCGGAGATCGGACAGGTAATCAAGGTGATCACTTCGATTGCGCAGCAGACCAACCTGTTGGCCCTGAACGCCACCATCGAAGCGGCTCGCGCCGGCGAGGCCGGGAAAGGCTTCGCGGTTGTGGCCAACGAGGTCAAGGAGCTGGCCAAGGAGACGGCCAAGGCGACCGAGGACATCAGCCGCAAGATCGAGGCGATCCAGACGGACACCAAGGGAGCAGTGGCCGCGATCGGGCAAATCGGCAGCGTAATCGTGCAGATCAACGACATCCAGAACACGATTGCCAGCGCGGTCGAAGAGCAGAGCGCGACTACCAACGAGATCAGCCGCAACCTGGCGGAGGCGGCGCACGGCAGCTCCGAGATAACCAAGAACATCTCGGGGGTGGCCGAAGCGGCGCGCAGCACCACCGCCGGGGCCAACGACACGCAGAAGTCGGCGCAGGCGCTGGAGCGCATGGCGGCTGAGCTGCAAGGACTGATCGCGCAGTTCAAGTACTAAGGAGGTAGAGCGGGGCTTCAGCCCCGCGTCGGGCGCATTTGGGCGGAGGTATGAAGTCGCGGGGTTGTAGACCTCGACTTCATACCAGGAAAACCGTGCGAGCTGGGACGCGAACCTAAAGGTTCGCTCTACCGGAGTTTGCGGTTGGCGAAAGGAAGTCTGTGATGCGAGCCCTGGTGGTAGACGACTCTTCCGCAATGCGCGCGCTGCTGCGCCTGTCGCTCAAAAAGCATGGCTTCGAAGTGACCGAGGCGAAGCACGGCCTGGATGCACTCAGCGTGCTGGCCGCAGATGGCCGCTTCGAGCTCATCCTGATCGACTGGAACATGCCGGAGATGGATGGCTTCGAACTGCTGCGGCGCATCCGCGCCGAGCGACGGCATGACGGTTCGCAAATCGTGATGGTGACTACCGAGACCGGCATGGACCAGATGTCGGAGGCGCTGGCGGCGGGCGCGAACGATTACATCATGAAGCCGTTCACCTTCGACGTAGTGGCGGACAAGCTGCGGCTGCTTGGGCTATGAACGGCCAGCGCAAAGTTCGCGTATTGGTGGTCGACGATTCGGTAGTCATGCGCCGCGTGCTGTCCGAAGTGGTGACTTCCGACCCCGGTCTGGAGGTCGCCGGCTACGCCGCCAACGGGCAGATTGCGCTCAACCTGCTGGAGCAGGTCACGCCCGACGTGATCACGCTGGACATCGAGATGCCGGTAATGGACGGGTTGGCCACGCTGCGCGCCTTGCGCGCGCGCCGCTGCTACATTCCGGTCATCATGTTCAGCACCCTGACCGAGCGTGGGGCGGAGGCTACCATCGACTCGCTGGCGCTGGGCGCGAGCGACTATGTTGCCAAGCCGGTCGAGCTCGGCAGCTACAACGCGGCGCGCGACCGCATACGCGAGGCGCTGCTGCCAAAGATCAAGGCCTTGAGCCGTGTGCCTGCGGACCTCGCCGCGCCGGCTCCCGGCAGCGCTCCATCGCGGCTGCGCAACAAGATTGCCGGGCGCGTCGATGTCGTTGCCATTGGCTGCTCCACCGGCGGCCCCAACGCTCTGGCGCAACTTCTGCCCGGCCTTCCCGCCGAATTGGCCGTGCCGGTACTGATCGTGCAGCACATGCCGCCGGCCTTCACCCGCTTTCTTGCGCAGCGCCTGACGAGCCTTTGCCCCCTGCCGGTGATGGAAGCCGCAGGGGGCGAGGTGCTTCAGCCCGGCAAGGTGTGGGTGGCGCCAGGAGGCTTTCACCTGGCAGTTGCCGCCGAAAGCGGCACCCAGAAGCTCCAGCTCTCGCAGGCTCCGCCGGAGAATTCCTGCCGCCCGTCGGTCGATGTGCTGTTCCGCTCGCTGCCGCCGCTGTTCTCCAATCGCGTGCTCGCGGTGGTGCTGACCGGCATGGGCCAGGACGGCCTCCGCGGCTGCGAATTGCTGGCCGACATAGGAGCGCAGATCGTCGCCCAGGATGAAGCCAGCTCGGTGGTTTGGGGAATGCCGGGCTTCGTGGCCAAGGCGGGACTGGCGGATGCGGTTCTGCCGCTGTCTGAAATCGCCGGCCACATTGTGGAGCGCGTGGCTACGTTCCGTCCCTTCGCCGCGCCGCGGCCAGCCCGGCCCATGTGGCCGCAGGCCGCAAAGGCGGCGCCATGAGCCTGGCGCCCCTCGACTTCGACTATCTGCGGACGCTGGTGAAAGACCACACCGCCATCGTCCTCGACTCCGGCAAGGAGTACCTGGCGGAGACCAGGCTGGCGCCGCTGGTGAGCGAGCACGGCTGCGCCTCGTTGCAGGAGTTGATGGGCCGGCTGCGGCGCGAACACTTCAACGGGCTGCACCGCAAGGTGCTGGACGCGATGACCAACAACGAGACGTGGTTCTTCCGCGACGCCCACCCGTTCACGGCCCTCACCGAGGTTGTGTTGCCCGCGCTGATGAAGCGCCGGGCCGGGCAGCGCGAAATCGCCATCTGGAGCGCGGCCTGTTCCAGCGGCCAGGAGCCGTACAGCATCGCCATGGCGCTGCGCGAGAGCTTCGATGTGGCAGCGTGGAAGTTTTCCATCGTGGCCACCGACTTCTCCAATACCGTGCTGCAGCGTGCCCGGAACGGGGTGTTCCGGCAGATGGAAATGAACCGCGGCCTGCCCGCCCGGTTGTTGACGCGTTACTTCGTGCAACGGGGATTGCAATGGGAGCTGAAACCCGAGGTCCGCGACATGGTGAGCTTCCGGTTCCTCAACCTGGCCGAGCCTTGGGGCGTCGCTGCGCCGCGCTCCGACATTGTTTTTCTGCGCAACGTGCTCATTTACTTCGAGGTGGCGACGCGCAAGGAAATTCTGGGGAGGATTCGCCGCGTGCTTGCGCCCGATGGATTTCTCTTCCTGGGCTGCGCCGAGACCACCTTGAATCTGGACAGCGAATTCGAGCGCGTCCAAACCGCGAACTATACCTGCTACCGAGTGAAGGAACGGTGATTGCATGTTGGTAGAAATCGGCAATGCGGAGTTGACGACAATCGTGGACGACATTTTTGGCGCCATGGCGGGCATGCAGCTCGTGCCCTGCCACAAGGTGGTCGGCTTCGGGCCGGGCGCCGAGTATGTGGCTTCCGCTGTGCAAATTGTGGGAGATTGGCAGGGAGCGGTGCGCCTCGATATCGAGCTGGATCTGGCGCGGCGGGCCTGCGCCAACCTGACGGGCGTGGAGCCAGGGGAGCTTTCGCCGCAGGATGTGCGCGATGCCGCCGGCGAGCTGGCCAACATGGTGGGCGGCAGCGTGAAGGCGCTGTGCGCGCACAATTCGCGGCTGTCGCTGCCCACGGTGGCCGTGGGACGAGATTTCGAGTTCACGCTGTGCCAGGGGACGGTGGTCCAGGCGTTGTCGTTTTCGCATCCCACCGGCGTGCTGACGGTAAGCGTGATCGAGCGGCAGGAGCCGGGGCGGGCGGGGTGATTGCCATGGAACGAACGCCGCTCTAGATGACTACAGTTTCGTGGTACTCCCCGTACACGTGCCGCATGGCGTCGGAGATTTCGCCAACGGTGGCGTTGGCCTCGACCGCCTCCACAATCACCGGCATCAGGTTGCCCGCGCCTTTGGCAGTCTCTTCCACGCGCTTCACCGCGGCCGCCCACTTCGCCTGGTCGCGCTTGGCGCGCAGCGCGCGGAGACGCTCCACCTGCTTGCGCTCCAGGGTCTCGTCGATGTGGAGGAGCGGGACGGGGTTCTCGTGCTCCAGCGTGAAGGAGTTCACGCCGACAACGATGGCCTGCTTCTCGTCGACGGCCTTCTGGTACTCGTACGCCGCGTTCTGGATTTCCTGCTGCACGTAGCCACGGTCGATGGCCTTCAGCATCCCACCCATGGCATCGATTTTCTCGATATAGGCGAGCGCGTTGGCCTCAATCTGATTGGTCAGCGCCTCGACATAGTACGATCCGGCCAGCGGATCGATGGTCTGCGTCGTGCCCGATTCATAGGCGATGATCTGCTGCGTGCGCAGTGCGACGCGCACGGCCTGCTCGGTCGGGAGCGCCAGCGCCTCGTCGAAGGAGTTCGTGTGCAGCGACTGCGTTCCGCCCAGCACCGCCGACATCGCCTGCAATGCGGTGCGCACGATGTTGTTCTCCGGCTGCTGCGCGGTCAGCGTCGAGCCCGCGGTCTGCGTGTGGAAGCGCAGCATCTGCGACTTCGGATTCTTGGCCTTGAAGCGATCGCGCATGATGCGCGCCCACATGCGCCGCGCCGCGCGATACTTTGCCACCTCTTCCAGGAAATTGCTGTGCGCGTTGAAGAAGAACGACAGGCGCGGCGCAAACTTGTCCACGTCAAGCCCGGCGTTGATCGCCGCCTGCACATACGTCATGCCGTTGGCCAGCGTGAACGCCACTTCCTGCACGGCGGTCGAGCCCGCCTCGCGCATGTGGTAGCCGGAGATCGAGATCGTGTTCCATTCGGGCACGTGCTGGTTGGTGTACGCAAAAATGTCGGTGATGATGCGCATCGCCTGCGCCGGTGGGTAGATGTACGTGCCGCGCGCGATGTACTCCTTCAGCACGTCGTTCTGGATGGTGCCCGCGAGCTTCGAGACGTCGCGCCCGGTGCGCTGCGCGGTGACAATGTAGAGCGCGAGCAGGATCGACGCGGTGGCGTTGATGGTCATCGAGGTGGAGATTTTCTCCAGGTTGATGCCATCGAACAGCCGCATCATGTCTTCGATGGAGTCGATGGCGACGCCCACCTTGCCGACCTCGCCCATCGAGAGCGGGTTGTCGGAGTCGAGGCCGATCTGCGTCGGCAGGTCGAAGGCGACGCTCAGGCCGGTAGTGCCGTTCGACAGCAGATATTTGTAGCGGCGGTTGGACTCTTCGGCGTCGCCCATGCCGGCGTATTGCCGCATGGTCCACAGGCGGCCGCGATACATGGTGGCCTGCACGCCGCGCGTGTAGGGGAACTGCCCGGGATAGCCGGCCTCGCGGTCGTAGTTCCAGCCCTCCAGGTCGGCGGGCGAGTACAGCGGGTGGACCGGGATGTGGGAGGAGGTTTCCTGGTTTTCGGCGGGCTTAGTCAAGACGGAGGATTTCGTGTCGGCCATTGGGGCCTCGCTTCTAAAAGGATGAATCTTTATTCTGCCCCCTGCGGGGCAGAACGGGTATGACGCGCGTCACAAGAGGCAGTCTCAAGCTTCGGGTTTCAAGTTTCGAAATCGCCAATAGGAAGTGCGAAACCTGAAACTCGAAACTATCTTCTCCTTCTCGACCTCCAGAACGAGCTCACGCCGAAGTAGCTGAACAGCACCGCGAAGCTGGCCGCCAGCAGGACCTTTCCCATCGACGCCGTGCCTGCGGCATGGCGATGGTATTCGCGCACGGCGGCGGCCGCGCCCACGAAGCCCAGCACCATGAAAAACAGCCCGGTCACCTCCAGCCACAGCACGTGCAGCACGCGCGCGGTGCTTTGGACGGTGACGCTGCCGGCCCGGTAGACGGCGCGCACCCAGCGGTTCTCGCCGGTTTTGGTGCCGGCGATCCTCAGGACCGCGCGTCCTTTCATGCCGAATCCGTGCGATGGCAAATCGACCTCTCGTCTCAAAAACAGTTTCGAGTTTCCAGTTTCAAGTTTCGAGCTGGCAGAACTGGGTCCTCGACACTTCATTCTAACAACCGGAAATCCGCCATTTCCTGCGCCGACAGCCCATCTCGCAAAACTTCCCGCCATCTTTGGCATCCAATGAGTTAGAAAGCAGGCTCGCTGGTGTTGCCGCACTTTCGCAAGCGGGGTGGAGTGTGCGAACATCGTCGGACCGACTTCCGCAAAGGCCCAGGTGGAGATCGTGGACAAACGACTGAAGAGCATGATGCGAGAGCTGGGTGATGCCATCAACAACTCGCTCTCCGATTCCGAGCAAATCGCCGACGTGATCGCGCGTATCAAGGCCGGCGGCTACGACGTGTTCGTGGTGCTCGAAGCCACCATCGGATTCAATCAGCATGACCCGGACGAAGCCGCGGCGCCGCAGCTCTCCTCCGCCGAGGTCAGAATGACGCCGCAGGACGTCAAGTTCCTGAAGTCATTGCGTATCCGCGTCGAGGACGAGTGAGGGTCCCCGCCGCCACATTGGGCCTATGCTATATTCGGCCTCGGTACAGTGCACAGGATCTTTTTTCACCACGGATGCACAGAACGGAAGGGATGGGGGCTGGGGTTAGTGAGACTAGCAAGTTTCCGAAAAAAGGTGCCTTAGCCGAAATTCTGTTTTAGTCCTGACGCAGAACCACTGACCGACCCCGATCCCTAGTCCCCTTTTTCACGGTTCGCGTGTAGCTGATGAGAGAGACTCTTGGAGTTCTGCTGGCGGGAGGAGCGGGCGAGCGCCTGTATCCCCTGACCCGCGACCGCGCCAAGCCGGCCGTTACCTTCGGCGGCATCTACCGCATCATCGACATCACCCTCTCCAACTGCCTCAACTCCGACCTCCGCCGCGTTTATATCCTGACGCAGTACAAGGCGCTCTCGCTGAACCGCCACATCCGCGAAGGCTGGAGCAACATCATGGCGACGGAGCTGGGCGAGTTCATCGAGATCCTGCCGCCCATGAAGCGGGTCAGCGAAAACTGGTATATGGGCACGGCCGACGCCGTCTACCAGAACATCTACTCGATCGGCTCCGAGCAGCCCAAGTACGTGCTCATCCTCTCCGGCGACCACATCTACAAGATGAACTACGGGCGCATGCAGAAGCAGCACCGCGAGTCCGGCGCCGACGTCACCATCGCCACCATCCTGATTGACCCGGCGGAAACCCGCCACTTCGGCGTCGTCGAGATCGACAACAGCGGTCGCGTGGTCGGTTTCCAGGAGAAGCCGCGCGAGACCGGCATCCGCTCGCCCTACAACCCGCAGATGGTCTCCGCCTCGATGGGCATTTACCTGTTCAACACCGACGTGCTCATCCCGGTATTGCTGAAGGATGCCGAGGACTCAACCTCGAAACACGACTTTGGGCACGACATCCTGCCCCGCATGCTCGACGATTACAAGGTCTACTCGTTCAACTTCATCGACGAGAACAAGAAGGAAGCGCTCTACTGGCGCGATGTGGGAACGCTGGAGGCCTACTACGAGGCCAACATGGACCTGTGCGCAGTGGCGCCGGTGTTCAATCTGTACGACAGCGACTGGCCCATCCGCACGCACATGCGGCAGTATCCGCCGGCCAAGTTTGTGTTCAACGATCCCGGACGCACCGGCGAGGCGCACGATTCCGTGGTCTCCATGGGCTGCATCATCTCCGGCGCGTCGGTGCGCAATAGCGTGCTATCGCCGGACGTGCGCGTGAATTCTTACGCCCATGTCGACACCAGCATCCTGTGCTCGCACGTGAACGTCGGCCGCCATTGCCGCATTCGCAAGGCCATTATCGACCGCGACGTGCACATCCCGGAAGGCACCGTGATCGGTTACGACACCGACGCCGACCGCAAGAAATACCACGTGACCGACACCGGTATCGCCGTGGTCACACGCGACTATTCCTTGTTTGAGAATCCCGTCACCGTGGACTACTTCACCTCGGAGTAGCCGGCTTCACCCGCCGATCATTCGCGATTTTGCCGCGACCGCTCCGATGCACCACAGCAGCGCATCTTCCACGTGCTCGCGGAGCGCATGGCTGCGGAAGATGTCGCGCAGCGGAGCGCGCTCGGTGAGCCGCGCGGCCAGCTCGGTCAACATTCCCTGATAGCGGTCGGGCATGTGCAGCCGGGTCGCGCGCACCAGGTCATCGAAGATCAACAGGCATTCCAGAATGACGCCTTCGGGATCGGCGTCCTGCGAATTCACCAGGTGCAACGTCTGGGCGACGTCGCAGAAGGTATCCATCTCCTGCGGTGCCGGCCCCAGGGTCGAGAGATCGGGATCGAGGGTCAGTGCCTTGCTCGCGAGTTCAGGAAGGGCGAAGAACAGCACGCGTCCCTCCGCGGTGATGGGGCGCTCGTTGTCGCCGCCGACTGCCAGCAGGGTGTAGAACTGCGCCCCCTCATGCCCGGGGTCGAGGCGCAGGCCGACCAGCACGAGTTCCTCGCGGTGTTGCGGGGGCGCCGGCAGGATGGGGAGATGCGGCATGAGGGGAATAGTACAGGGAGAGCTGGGACAAAACCAATGTTGCTCGCATCACAAAAGCGTCATCGCGAGTGCAGCCAGGGATCTGCTGTCCTTCCGAGTCACGGAAACCAGGTTCCTCGCTGCGATCGTGATGACAATCTTCTCGTTCCGCCGGTGTTTTTGGTGCTCACCTACTCATCGCCGACCCGCATTGCCAGCCGAAAATATCTTCGCGCCTTGTGTACATCTTTGGAGATCTGCTCGCGTAGCGCCTCCACTGACGGGAACTTGATCTCCGCGCGCAGCCGCTTCAGGAAGCTCAGTTCCAGCTCGGTGTCGGGCAGAAGGTCGATGGGATGGAAGTTCAAAATGTGGCTCTCGATGGCGAACGACTCGGCGCCGAAGGTTGGGCGATTTCCGACATTGGTGACCGTTTCGAAGCATTCGCTGCCCACGCGGAGCCAGGTGATGTAGACGCCATCGGCGGGGACCAGCTCGTCATAGCGCGCGAAGTTGATGGTGGGCACGGTGTACTTGTGTCCGTAGCCACGGCCGCGGCCAGGGTTGCCCAGGATGCTGAACGGCCGCCCCAGCAGAGCGCGCGCCCGGCCCACGTGGCCGTCCGCGACCAGCTTGCGGATCTCGCTGCTGGAGACGTGATGCCCGCGCAGCAGTTGCTCGGGAAAGATCTTCGCCTCGAAGCCGAACTGTTTCCCCAGATCGGCGAGGGTACCGACATTGCCGCGCGCTTTGTGGCCGAAGTGGAAGTTGTAGCCTTCATGCACCTCGCGGGCGCGCAAGCCTTCCGCCAGCACCTCGCGCGCGAAGTCCTCGGCCGACATCATCGAGAGGTCGCGGGTGAACGGTAGCACCAGCACCGCGTCAACATGCGTCTGCTCCAGCAGCTTGAGCTTGGCCGTCAGCGGGCTGAGCAGCCTGGGGGCGACGTCCGGGCGCAGGATGCGCAGCGGATGCGGCTCGAAGGTCACGACGACGGCCTTGCCACCGAAGGTGCGCGCCCGCTCAGCCATGTGCCGCACCACCTCCTGGTGGGCGCGGTGCACGCCGTCGAAGTTGCCGACGCTGACCACCGTGGGGCCGAAGTCGGACGGAACGTCATCGAGATGGCGGAAGACCTGCATCATCGCTGAAAACACCTAAGCTACGCTTTGCCAACCGAAATGCATTTGCGGGCCTGACTCACGACCAGGCAGCGCATCGCCTCCAGTCCCGTAGGGAAGGAACAATCTGTAGCCCGGCACGGCAGTGCCGGGACGGTCTCACTCTGGCGCCGAGTCCCTTCAGGGACGACACAGACTCGATATGCGGCGTTTTGTGTCGTCCCTAGCGGGACTCGGGCCGGAGGGATCCATGTCCCGGCACTGCCGTGCCGGGCTACAGATTATTTCGTGCCTGCGGCACTTTGATTATCCTGAGCGGATCATCCTTACCAAGTTAGCAGCTTGTGAGGATTGTTTGCAGTCAGGCGTAAGTGCCGGTGTTATTCGATGATGGCCAGCGTATCGCCGGCATTGACCGTGGAGCCCTCGGCGGTGAGGACCTTCTGCACGCGGCCGTCCTTCGGCGACTTCATTTCGTTCTGCATCTTCATGGCTTCCATCACGATGACGCCCTGGCCGGCTTTGACCTCATCGCCCTCGGCCATCAGGATGCGAACGATCTTGCCCGGCATCGCTGCCTTGATCTTCTGCGGGCCGGCATCCGAGCCGGCAACCGCGCGTCGGGTGCGCAGCGAGCGCGGGTCCTGCACGTCGACAGCATAGCGCGCGCTGCCGATGACCATGTGGATGTCGCCCTGCAACGAGCGCTCGCGCTTGATCTCGTAGGCCTTGCCGCCGATGAGCACGGAGAGCACATCGCGCGCAGTGAGCGCCGCGTCCACTTCCATCTCCTGGCCATCGACCTTGCACGACCACAGCTTCTCGCCGCGCGTCACTTCGACGTGGTGGGTCTTGCCGTCAACGATGATGTCGTAGGTCATAAGGCAGCAATCAGCGACTAGCTCTTGTCTCGATGTCGTTTGTCGCTTGCCTCCGCAAATGTTCTGACCTCACGTTCGATTATTCCTTCAAGCCGCCTTGAGAACTCGCGACCATAGAAAAGTGGAACAAAGCGTGGAAATCCGTGGTCCCCCTCTTCGCCCCCTTGCCACGTAAATTGTTTGCCCATCTTTTCGAGGGTCACTCGGATTCCTTCTAACGCCATAATCAAGGACTGAAGGCAGTCTATTCCGTAGGCATATTGCACCCGAGAATCCGCTATACCAGCAACTTGGAACGCACAAGCGTACTCTTGCTCTTGACGCTTTTCTGGTGTTCCCAACTTAACGGTAACGCGATCGTCGCGACCGTCGGCACCGCTTGTAAGCTCTCGCGTACACAAAAAGTCGCTCATGTTTGTTCCCACCTGATCACAGGCGGTCCGCTCATCAGGACCGCGGGTGCCCCGTTCTAGCCATCTGTTGGCTAGGGCGGGGCAGTTCCTCACCTTTCCCGCACGGCCTCCTCACGCGCCACCCGCTTCCAACCTGACGTTGGTAGTGGGGGCGCGGCTTTGCCGTTCGACGACGCTGCAATCGTCGTTCCCGGCAACGTCGCCTGCGGTTCTGTGCTGGCAAAGATGGCCGCGCCAATGGCTGCGATGATCGGACGCCGCGGGTCGGTCTCGTTGCTAGGCTTCGTCAGCAGGCGATCGAGAAATCCCGTGTCGATGTTGCCCGCGCGGAAGTCCGGGTCTTTCAGAATGCGGCGGAACAGCGACGTGTTCGTCTTGATTCCGCCGACGAAGTACTCATACAGCGCGCGCAGCAGCCGCTGGATCGCCTGCTCGCGGTTTTCGCCGTAGCCGACCAGCTTGGCCAGCAGCGGATCGTATTCGATCGGCACCGTCCAGCCTTCGTACATGCCGCTGTCGCGGCGAATGCCCGGCCCCGACGGCGAGATCAGCCGCGTGATCTGGCCAGGCGACGGAAAGTAATTGTTGTCGGGATCTTCGGCGTAGATGCGGCACTCGATGGCGTGCCCGCGCAGCGTGATGTCGTCCTGCCGGAACGGCAGCGGCTCGCCCGCGGCAACGTGCAATTGCAGGTGCACGAGGTCGAGCCCGGTAACAAACTCGGTCACGGGATGCTCGACCTGCAAGCGTGTGTTCATCTCCAGGAAGTAGAAGTTGCGTTCCTGATCGACGAGGAACTCGACCGTGCCGGCGTTGTAGTAGCCCGCAGCCTTGCCGACGCGCACGGCAATCTCGCCCATGCGGCGCCGCATCTCGTGGTCGACGATGGGCGAGGGCGACTCCTCCAGCACTTTCTGATGGCGGCGCTGCACCGAGCACTCGCGCTCGCCGAGATAGACCACGTTGCCGTGCTCGTCGCCGAAGATCTGCATCTCGACGTGGCGCGGGTTGGCGATGTACTTCTCGATGTAGACTTCGTTATCGCCGAAGGAGCGCTGGGCCTCGCTGCGCGCGTTCTCGTAGGCGGAATGCAACTCGCCCGGCGACGACACCAGGCGCATGCCCTTGCCGCCTCCGCCCGCTGCCGCCTTCAGCATGATGGGATAGCCGATCTGCTCCGCGAGCCGCTCCATCGCGTCGAGTTCAAGTCCGCGCTCGGAGCCGGGAACAAACGGCACGCCGGCGCGCTTCATGTTCTGCCGTGCCCGTGTCTTCGAGCCCATCATCTCCATCGACTCGGGCGATGGGCCGATGAACTTTAGCCCAGCGTCGCCGCAGGCGCGCGCGAAATTCGCGTTCTCCGAAAGGAAGCCGTAGCCGGGATGGATCGCCTCGGCGCCGCTGCGGTGAGCGACATCGAGGATCTTCTCGACATTCAGGTAAGACTCGCTCGCCGTTGCCGGCCCGATGTGGTAGGCGTAATCAGCCTTGCGCACGTGCAGCGCCTTGCGATCGACGTCGGAGAAGCCGACGACCGACTCGATGCCCATTTCGCGGCAGGCGCGAATAATGCGCACGGCGATCTCGCCGCGATTGGCGATCAGGATTCGTTTGAACATCAGCTTTCTAATTGGAATCGATCGGGCCCCTCTGGGCACCGGCGCCTCGGATTGCTATACCACATCCACAAGCCAAGCCAGGGACATTGCTCAGAAACTTGGATTCTACTGCATAGCTCACAGACAGCGAGTGTGCATGTCACAAGCCCTTGTGACCGAGGCGCCGCCGGATCGCCGGACGATTCGTGCGTCCCAGTGCGGCTTCACCCCTAAAAGGGAACTAAGGGACAGCCGCACGTGCCTATCGCTCAACCGAAATTCGCCGAACCGAAGTTTGCGCCGCCTGCCTCTAATGTGCAAGGCCCGAGAACCTCCGCAGGGCGCGGCGCCGGGAATGCAGCAGTTGCTCGCCTGCAAGGTTGCATCGACGTCACTTCCTCGTCCGCTGCAACCGCGCGACTGGGTTTCGTACTCCAATACAGAGCAGGATTCTTCGCGCCAAGGAGATCGAATTGCCGGCAAAGCAGACGCTATTGCTATGGAGGCGCACGCCGCTGTTTGCCGCCGTGTGCTGCGCCACACTCCTGCTGACGACCGCCGGAGCGCAGACCAGCGATCAAAACAAAGACAAGGGCGCGGACGCGCAACCGGGATTCATGCAGCACGTGCCCGCGATTCCGGTCCGCGCCTCCGACTATCGGCCGATCACCCCGCAAGGCCGGCTGCAATGGTTCATCCGCGGAACCGTCGGGCCGAAAAGCCTCGCGGGCGGGCTCTTCTCCGCCGGCTTCGGCACAGCCACCAACAGCCCGCATGAATATGGAACACACTGGGTCGGCTTCGGGCAGCGCTATGGCATGAGGTTGACGGGCGTTTCCACCGGCAACGCGATTGAAGCCAGCCTGGGCGCGGTCTGGGGCGAAGATCCCCGCTACTTTCACACCGTCAACCAGCCACTTTCCGAGCGCGTGAAGAATGTCGTCGACCTGACCTTCCGCGCTTATCGTGCCGATGGCCAGCGGCACCTGGCGTTCGCCCGCTACGCCGCCATCTTCGGCAACAATTTCGCCTCCAACTCCTGGCGCGCGCAAAGCGAGGCCGATTGGCAACACGCTCTGCTGCGCAGCGGCGAAGGCTTCGGAGCGCGCTTCATCTCCGATGCCTTCAACGAATTCGTTCCCGAAGTGTGGCGGCGGCTGCGCCACCGGCGAGACTACGCGGCGAGCGCGGGCGATCAGTAATCACTGGCGCATCGCCGGATCCTTCCGGCACCACATAGCGACAGACTACGATCCATCTCATAAAATGCCTCAAGTCCCCAACGCCTGATTCTGACCGTCTCGCGTTGTGGTCCAACTTCCGGGTGGCTCCGACTCGAGAGCACCGCGGCAGGGTTGAGCTTGCAAATTGATTCGGGGTAGTTGGTTTGCTAAGGTCGTCGTCATGTCCGAGCATTCCACCGAGGCGATACGCGAATTGCTCGACTCCCTTTATCGTGTGGATTCGGGACGCATTCTGGCAACGCTGATCCGCCTGCTCGGTGACTTTGATCTAGCCGAGGAGGCGATGCACGAAGCCTTTGCGGCTGCGCTAAGCCTGTGGCCGACGAGTGGAGTACCCGGCAACCCGCGACCATGGTTGATTTCGACGGCCCGATTCAAAGCCATTGACACTCTGCGCCGGCGGACAAGATTTGATGCGTCGCAAGACGAGCTCGCGCGATATCTCGAAGCGCAATCGAGGTTGGCAGAAAAGTCCAAGGAAGAGGACAGCCTTGAGGATGACCGGCTGCGCCTGATTTTTACGTGCTGTCATCCATCGCTAGCGCCGGAAGCCCACGTTGCACTTACCTTGCGTGAGGTGTGTGGGCTGACCACCGAGGAGATAGCCAAGGCCTTCCTCATCACTCCGCGTACGCTGGCGCAGCGCATCGTGCGCGCCAAGGCAAAGATTCGAGAGACGCGGATTCCATACGAGGTGCCAACGCCCGAGGAATTGCCGGAGCGACTGGACGCCGTGCTTCAGGTCATCTATCTCGTCTTTAACGAGGGCTACTCCGCTGCAGCGGGAGCGGAGGTAACGCGGGCCGAGCTAACCGGCGAGGCGATTCGGTTGGGCCGGTTGCTGACCGAACTCCAGCCGGAGCCGGAAGTGATTGGGCTGCTTTCCCTGATGTTGCTGCAGGAATCCCGTCGCGCCGCGAGGACCTCTCCGACCGGAGAACTGATTTTGCTGGAGAACCAGGACCGCTCGCTCTGGAACCGGGAGCAGATCGCGGAGGGAGTGGCCTTGGTGGAGAAAGCCCTGAAGTCGCGCCGCTTCGGCTCCTACACATTGCAAGCTGCGATTGCGGTCGTTCATGCGCAGGCGGAATCGGTCGCTGCGACCGACTGGCGACAGATTGTCGCGCTTTACGACCAATTGGTGCGAATTCAGCCATCGCCAGTTGTAGAGCTCAATCGTGCCGTGGCAATTGCGATGCGCGATGGTCCAGAGGCCGGTCTGGCGCAGATCGACGCGGTGTTGGAACATGGCGAATTGGCAAATTACTACCTGGCGCATTCAGCCCGTGCAGACATGTGTCGCAGGCTTGGCAGGACGGCCGAGGCTCGGGCTTCTTATGAGAAAGCTCTGGCGCTGACCCAACAGGAACCGGAGCGGCAATTCCTGCAAGAGCGGATTCGGCAGCTGAAATAAAAATTGGAGTGGCTGTCGATTTTCTGTCTTCCCCAACGACTATAGGACAAAAGAACAGATGAGCTACGGTTCCTGAGTGAACAGGAGACGAGTCATCAAAAATAACCCACAGGAAACAAGAAAAGGAGAATTCATGCCACAGTATCTGGTTTGTAACTACCTCCCCGACGACTTCGACCCGTCCACCGTAACCGAAGAGATGATGGAAGAAATTCACGCGCTCAACCGCGAATTGATTGCTGCCGGCGCCAGGAAGTTCGCCTGCGGCATTTCTCCGGCCGCCAACGCAAAGACGGTGCGAAAACAGCCCGACGGCAAGGTGAAAGTCACCGACGGACCGTACACCGAAACCAAGGAGCACATGGGCGGATTTTGGATACTGGAGGCCGCCAATATGGATGAGGCACTCGCATGGGCGAAGAAGGCTGCCATCGCCTGCGATGTGCCCGGCGAGGTGCGCGAGCTTCTTTTCTTCCCGGCCCCAACGGAATAGGCTGACCCGCCGCGAGCTGGTGCGTCGCCTGCCGCAGGCGGCGCAAACCGAATATCTAAGGAGACTGCAATGAGAAAGATCAGGATTATGGAACACATCACGCTGGACGGCGTGATTCAGGCGCCCGGCGGGCCGGAAGAAGACGGCGACTATCCCTACGGCGGATGGGCGGGACCGCATGCCGATCCCGATGGGGGAGCGGCCATCGTCGAAGGTCAAGGCGAGCATTTCGATCTGCTGCTGGGCCGGCGCACTTACGACATCTTTAGCGGCTGACCACGAACCGGTATCGCGACCTTGCCGGGTGCCCCACTCATTCGTGGGTTTCGGATGAGTGGGTGACCGGAGGGGAAGGGCGTATCGCATATTTCTCACCCGGGCCGGCGATCGGACAATCGCGCAACGACTGAATGTTCTCAGGAGACCAGGCCTTGGGTCATGAAATCGAGGTGAACGGCGAGAGGGATGAGTGTCTGTGAGGAAGATACTCGGTGTCTTTGACTCGCGACACCCACTCATCCGAACCCCGCGGATGAGTGGTTCCGTCTTGACAACATACCAACCGGTCAGTATCGTAATCCCTTGTGGACAGCACAAGCTCCAGGTCGCCCGAGGCCACTCGACGCAAAATCCTGGAAGCGGCCTTCGCCGAGTTCTACAAGAACGGCTTCCAGGGTGCCAGCTTGAATCGCATCGTGGAGGTCGCCGGGGCCACCAAGGGGGCGCTGTTTTATCACTTCGCCAGCAAGCAGGAGTTGGGCTATGCCGTGATCGACGAGGTGATTGGTCCTCTTCTTGCGCAGCGCTGGCTGGATGCGATCGAGGATTCCGACGACGCGATTACTGACCTCAAGCGCGCCTTTCGTCACTTCGTAAAGGCCGACATCAACAGTAGATCGTTTCTCCAGGGATGTCCCCTCAACAATCTGGCCCAGGAGATGTCGCCGCTGGATGAAGGGTTTCGCAAGCGTATCGGCGGGCTCTATGCCATGTGGCGCAAGCGCTACGCCGCCGCGCTGGCCGCCGGCGTGAAGGCCGGCAAGGTGAAAAAGGATGTCGTTCCCCGGCAGGTCGCGGCGCTGCTGATAGCGGCGCAGATGGGAATCTGGGGCACCGGCAAGAGCTCGCGCAACCCGCAGCTGATGACCCAGGCCGGCGAGGCGATATGCGGCTATCTGGACAGCCTGCGGCCATGAAGTTTTTTTATCCAAAAATATAATACCGACCGGTAGGTACGAAACCTAAAATCTCCAAGTTTCCATACCCGGCCCGAATGAATTCTTCCATATTGCGGTGGAGCGCCCGCTCAACCGTCCCACCAGGAAGATGGATAGACGCATTACGGTGGATTCCGCCACGCTGATAAGTACGGGGTTTGAGGTCATTGAAGCCTGCCATCTCTTCGATATGCAGTCTGATCATGTCGGGGTGCTGATTCATCCCCAGAGCACCATTCACTCCATAGTTAAGTTCGTCTACGGAAGCCTGCTTGCTCAACTTTCGGGGACCGATATGCGGCTGCCGATCCTCTACGCTCTCACATACCGCGATTGCATCGAGCCGAGCTGCGTTTCCCGGTCTTAGCCAATAACAAAACAACTAAACGTCACTGCCTTCTAAGGAGTTCCAGCATGACCACTCATTTCGAATCAACTCGGGAGGAGTTATGAATCGACTACAGCTTTGCAAAGTAGTAAGTGTCGTACTTCTTGCATGTGGTTTAGCAAGCGCTCAAACCATCACTACCTTCGAAGCTCCGGGTGCGGGCACAGGCGCCGGCCAGGGTACCGGGGGCTTTGGCATCAACCAGGAGGGGACGGTCGCGGGATCCTACGTTGACTCTGGCAACGTGTTCCATGGCTTCCAATGCGTCTCGGGCTGCGCTTCGCCCAGTACCTTCACTACATTTAATGCTCCGGGCGCGGGCACAGCCGCCGGCCAGGGCACGATCACTTTCGGCATCAACCTGTTCGGAGTGCTTGCAGGCTTCTACGTTGACGGAAATAACGTGGCTCACGGCTTCGTGACTGCTGCTCCGTTCAACCACTTCGTCATCTTGAATGATCCGGATGCCGGGCAAGGCCCCGGCCAGGGGAACCGTCGCGGGCAACATCAACCTGCGAGGGGAGATCGCCGGATACTACATTGACGCAAGCGGTGTATCTCACGGCTTCGTCACCGCTCCGCCTTACCGCACCTTCACCTCATTCGATCCTCCAGGCTCCGTATCCACGAATACCGCAGTGGCCAGCGCTCTCAGTCTGGAGGGGGCGGTCACGGGAACTTACCTTGACGCGGGCGGCGCGGCTCATGGCTACGTGCGCGCTGCGAACGGCACCATTACCGAATTCAACGTTAGCGGAGCAGGCACGGGCGCCGGCCAGGGCACCGAAAGCGCAAGCATCAGCGACCTGGGGGCGGCCACGGGAAACTACATTGATTCGAGCGGCGTGAATCACGGCTTCGTGCGGAGTCGGCTCGGCGACATCGCCACCTTCAACGTTCCGGCAGCGGGCACAGGCTCCGGCCAAGGCACCGTACCTGAGGGCATCGACCTGATGGGGGAGATTACAGGACAATACGTCGATTCGAGCGGCGTGAATCACGGCTTCGTGCGGAGTCGGTTTGGCACCATTACCACCTTCGACGCTCCGGGGGCGGGAACGGGTGCTGGTCAGGGCACTCTTCCGGCGACCCCCAACCTGTTTGGGGCGATCACCGGACAGTATATTGACGCGAGCAACCTGCATCACGGATTCCTGCGGAACCCGTAAGCCCGCTTGGGGTAAACAGGCATCACGGTTGACGGTTAATTCTGCGACACCGAGTGCCCCACTCATCCGTGGGTTCGGATGAGTGGGTGATGGGAGGGGAAGGGCGTATCGAATATTTCTCACCTGGCCGGCGATCGGACAATCGCGAAACGACTGAATGTTCTCAGGAGACCAGGCCTTGGGTCATGGAATCGAGGTGAACGGCGAGAGGGATGAGTGTCTGTGAGGAAGATACTCGATGTCTATGACTCGCGGCACCCACTCATCCGAACCCCGCGGATGAGTGGGGCACCCGGCTTATAATCCGGCGTATGGCGCTCGATTATGAAGTGAAACAGGAGATTCTCGACCACATCTTGAGCATCGGTGATATGGAAGGCAGAGTCGATTTAACTTCCTTCCTGAGCCGCGTCTGGCCGCTTGGACAGATGCCTTCGACAGATCCTCGGTTCAAAGATGCGACTGGCGATATTTGGCAGCACATGGTTAATAACAGCGACTGGACGATGGATGACCTTATGGTCCGTCGGCTGGGCCTCCTCGATGCTGATGATTCTCTGTTCTTTAAATTCCTTGAAGCATACGTGCACCCGAGAGTACGACGTAGCGACTCCGAGCAAGCGACAGCGGTCGAAGGCTTGAACAGGTGGTTGGTGCCTCGCGGATATCAGCTGGCGACGCGAGACCAAGGGTCGCCGAGGCGGTATCACGTCGAAGTGACGAGCGGGACATCGGTGCCGCCTCCGGCATATGAAGTCGTGTTGTCGTTTGCAGGAGAACAACGCGCATATGTGGAGGAAGTTGCACGCATCCTAACGGCCGCTGGAGTTCGAATTTTCTACGACAACTACGAGGTCGCCAACATCTGGGGAAAAAATCTGGTTGAGCACTTAGCCGAGGTTTACGGGGGCACAGCGCGCTATTGCGTTATGTTCATCTCGGCGGACTACGTAGCGAAAATCTGGCCGAGCCACGAGCGGCGGAGCGCATTTGACGCGGCGATCGCCAGACGCACCGAATACATTCTGCCGGTTCGCTTTGACGCTACTCCCGTCCCCGGACTGTTGACTTCAGTGCATTACGTCGAAGCTCTAAATTACGGGCCAGCAGAATTGGCTCACTTGATTCTGCAAAAGTTAGGACGTACTTGAGTGGGGCACCCGGCTGTGCCATGGATGGGAATAATTGTTGGTGCTACATGCCGCGCTTCGCATCCAACAGGCCGGGATTCCCGGGACACCGTATTTGTGATGAGCACTGTACCGAAGGAGCCAGCAATGAACAACGTACAAGTCGAACAGAAGAGCTATGAGATGCCCCCGAAGGACGGAATCAGCATCGCGCAATTTCTCACCGTCGGCGACATCGAGCGATCGGCTCGCTACTACGAGAAGGTCTTCGGTGCTCGCATTCTGACCCTGGGTGACGGCAACGCGCCTGCGTACCTTCTGCTTGCGAATATCTGGATGATCCTGAACGTTGGGGGCGGGCCGACCCCCGACAAGCCGACGGTGACGCTGAGCGTCCCCGACCCGAATCACATCAACAGCTTTATGAATTTCCGCGTGTCGGATATTCAAGCGTGCTACGAATTATGGAAAAGTCGAGGAGCGGAGTTCATCACGAAGCCGATCCCCAAGTACGGCGAGATCCGCTGCTATATCCGCGATCCTGACGGTTACATTATCGAAGTCGGACAGAGCACCGATCTCATCTACGGTTAACGCCCGGCTTGGGTGGCACACAGGAATGAACGTCTCTGACCACAACGTCCAACGATAGATTCCTCGGCACGCTCTTGCCAGGATCGGGCCCGAAGGCTGACTCGCGGAACCCACTCATCCGAACCCCGCGAATGAGTGGGGCAACCGGCGATTAGGCGGGAACGTAGGTCAACCTAATCACGTCCTCGCCAATTCGATCGCTGGCCACAAGGCGGAGCGGCGGCCGGGGGCCGGTGAAGAATGGCTTGCCGCCGCCAAGCACGACGGGGTGGAGGTAGAGTCGATACTCATCGATAAGACCAAGGTCGGTTAGGCTTCCTGCCAAGTCTGGCCCGGCAACATCAATCTCCCCAACTTGCTGGGCCTTCAGCCGACGAATCACCGCCTCGACGTCATCCCCTACAAGTGTGGCGTTGGGTCCGACTGACTTCAACGAGCGCGACACCACCCACTTCGGCCGGCTCCGCCACGCCGCCGCGAAGTCGTATTCCTCCGCGCCCCAGTCCGCAACGTCTTCGTCCCAATAACGCATTACTTCGTACATGCGGCGACCGTAGACAATGCCCGTCATGTCGCGCACCTGCTCTATGAAGTGACGAAATAGCGCCGCGCTTGGCCTGAACTTCATATGGTCGACGTAGCCATCCAAGGACTGGTTCAATCCATACACGAGCTTTGCCATGGTAGAAAATCTCCGTCCCAGGTTCTTCAGAATAACTTGAGCCGCCGTTCCGCAGAAGTGACATTAAACACGATTTGCGCGCCGCATTGTCAGTGTAACCAATGACGCCGAGGTCCGCTTTTTGCCGATTCCACCTCGGCTATCGATCCATGCCCAGTGAGCGATTGGACGTGGGTCCACAAGACAGTCGACTCGAACAGTTATCAGACAAAACTGGTGTCAAAGTTGAACGCTCCAAACCTCGCGGCACCCACTCATCCGAACCCCGCGGATGAGTGGGGCACCCCGGCACCCGGCTCTTGCAAACAACGCAAGGATGGAGCACCCTCTGGTGAACGGTGCACGCAAACATTGTTTTAAGGTTGGCCCTCCCGGCAAATCCAATCAAGGAGACTCTCACGATGACAGCGCATCAGCTATCGATTGCGCGCGAGAATGCAGGCCTGTGGCGAGTTACCTTCGCCAACCCGCCAATCAACATGTTTGTTCCCACAACCATCGACGAATTGGCAGCGCTCATGACCGACCTCGAGGCGGACCCGTCGGTGAAGGTCGTCGTGTTCCAGTCGGCGAATCCCGATTTTTTCATCGCCCATCTCGACGTAGCCAAGGCAGCGGAACGGCCAGAGGTGCTGGGCCTTTGGCGCGACTTTGTGCTGCGCCTCGCGTCCGCGCCCGTGGTGAGCATCGCCAAGATTCGCGGGCGCACGCGCGGCATCGGCAACGAGTTCGTGCTGGCCTGCGACATGCGCTTCGCCAGCCGGCAAAACGCCCTGTTCGGCAACCCCGAGGTCGGCGTCGGACTGATCCCGGGCGGCGGCGCGCTGGAATGGCTCCCGCGCGTGGTCGGCCGCTCGCGGGCACTGGAGATCGTGCTCAGCGGCGACGATTTCGACGCCGATATCGCCGAGCGCTATGGCTGGGTGAACCGCACGCTGGACGATGCGGAGCTCGACTCGTTTGTCGATACGCTCGCCCGGCGTCTGGCCTCGTTCGACCGTGAAACGCTAGCCGCGGCGAAAGCCCAGGTCAACCGGTTCGCGATGCCGACTGCTACCGAGCTTCAGTCGAGCACCGACATGTTCTTCTCCATCCTGGCCTCGCCCGGTGCGCAGGCGCGCCGTGCCAAGATCCGCAATATCGGTTACGGCGTTCGGAGCGACTTCGAATTGAACTTCGGCCGATACCTCCCTAAATTTGGGCCGACGGACGGCGATGACACGGATAGCTCCAAATCCGCGTAGACCACGGCGGCTGGGGAGTTGCAATAAGACAGTCGCTCTGCTGTCGATTTTCCCTGTGCCCGGCGACTATAGATCGAACGAGCCAGTGCGCAGGACTGTGCCGGCTGGCTCCTCCCCGAGGAGAAGAGCAATGAAATACATCTGTTTGGGATATCTCGAGCCCGGCAAGTTCGAAAGCATGTCTGAGAGCGAGCGCAACGCCGTGCTGGACGAGTGTTTCAGCTACAACGACGAACTGCGAAAGAACGGACATTTGGTCGCTGAGGAACGTCTTCAGCCTGCCAACACGGCGGTGACCGTGGGTTGGAAGAACGGAAAGGCTGCCGTGACCGATGGTCCGTACGCGGAAACCAAGGAGCAGTTGGGTGGAATCCAGGTGCTGGAAGCGCGAGATCTGAATCACGCAATTCAGCTCATTTCCCAATCTCCGGGAGTGAAGTTGAACTGTGGAACAATCGAGATACGTCCAGCGGCGGATATAAGCGAAATCATGACGGAGAGTGAGCGGCGGCGACGAAAGGCTACCTCGCGATGAGGGCGGCCGCGGGGAATGCTCATTTGGGCTGCTGGTTGATCTTGCTGAGGCACTCACGCGATGAGCGGCAAGGTTCTTAGTCCGTCGGCCGCTCGCGCAGAATGGCCGCCGCCGTCTCCGAGCTGACCGGCGAGTAGTACACCTCCTTGAAGGTGTAGGACTTGCCCTTGTTGCCGACGATGGGCAGGATCTCCAGGTGCCAGTGGTAATCGTCCTCGATGGTCTTCCAGAAGCCCAGCGTCTCGGAGCGGTGCGTGGTGTTGGGTGAGGTGTGCAGCACCATGTGGAAGCCGTCGGCGATGGTGCGGATGCGAAACAGCGTCCGGCGCAGCAGGGCGGCGAAGTCGCGCATGGCGCCCGACCTGGTCGCGGTGCGCTCGAAGGAGGCGTCGTGGGTCCGCGGCGCAATCCAGATTTCATAGGGCACGCGCGGTGCGTAAGGGCAGCTCGCCATGTACTCGCCCCGCACCTCAACGATGCGTACCTTCTGTTCCTGCTCCTGGTGCAGAATGTCGCAGAAGACGCAGCGCTCCTTCACGCGATAGTGCTCGCGTGAAGCGCGCAATTCATACAGCACGCGACGCGGGACGAATGTCGTCGCGATGATCTCCGAGGTGGGATGGTCGAACTCCTGCCCCGACATGCTGCCGAAATTCTTGAAGACGGTGACGTACTTGAAGCGAACATCGCCCTTCAGGTCCTGGATGCGCTGCCCGCATAGCGCCAGATACTCCTCAATTTCGCGATCGTCGGCATTCCACAGCTGGCGGTCATGGCGCGCGTTCTCAACGATGACCTCGTGCGCGCCCACCGGGTGCATCTTGTCGTAGAGACCGTTGCCGGAGCGCGCCGGCTCGCCCTCGATGCCGTATAAAGGATGCGGATGCACGACCGCGCGCGTCGACCATGGCCCGCCGTCCACGGTGGCGGCGGTCGCGATGACCTGCAAGGGCAGCCCGGATTCGGGGCAGAAAGGGCAAAGCGAAGTGCCCGCCGGCGCGGGTTCCGGCTCGTCGCCGCAGATGACCCAGGAGCGCGTGATGGGATCTTTGCGCAGTTCCATCGTCATTTACTGTACGTCGCCGCAGCCCCGAATGGGAAGGGCGCGAAGGTGCGGCAGGATGATCTCGCGCGATTTCAGCCCACTTTGGGAGCTTCAGCTACTTTGCCGGGCCGCTCGGCGGAATCGCGTCACCCGCCAGAAGCATCGATAGAGTCAATCGCAAAGGCAGGGTTCACCACAAAGACACAGAGACACAGGGTCCGGAAAGACATGGGACCTACGGACTTCTGGCAAATCATTCGCTCAAACCCGGTTTTCCTCTGTGCCTCTGTGTTTCTGTGGTGAGATTCTTTTTCTGAGGACTGCATGAAGATTGCCAACGACATCACCGAGCTGATCGGCAAGACGCCTCTGGTGCGGCTGAACAAGGTTACGGCCGGCGCCCGCGCCAGCGTGGTCGCCAAGCTGGAGAGCATGGAACCGTGCAACAGCGTGAAAGACCGCATCGGCGTCAGCATGATTGAAGAAGCCGAACGCGCCGGCCGCATCGAGCCTAACCGCACCGTGCTCATCGAGCCGACCAGCGGCAACACCGGCATCGGGCTGGCCTTCGTGGCCGCGGTCAAGGGCTACCGGCTCATTCTCACCATGCCCGACACCATGAGCCTGGAGCGGCGCGTGCTTTTGCGCGCCTTCGGGGCAGAGATCGTGCTCACGCCCGGCATCAAGGGCATGAAGGGCGCCATCGCCAAAGCCGACGAGATCCTCAGGCAGACTCCGAACGGCTACATGCTCCAGCAGTTCGACAATCCGGCCAATCCCAAGATCCATCGCGAGACGACCGGCCCGGAGATTTGGCACGATACCGATGGCCAGGTCGACTTCCTGGTTTCCGGCGTCGGCACCGGCGGCACACTCACCGGCGTCTGCGAATACATCAAGCCCAGGAAGCCGGAGTTCAAGGCCATCGCGGTCGAGCCCACCGAGAGCCCGGTGCTCTCCGGCGGGCAGCCCAGTCCGCATAAAATCCAGGGCATCGGCGCAGGGTTCGTCCCGAGCATCCTGCGTACGGATCTCATTGACGAGATCATCCAGGTCTCGAGCGAGGATGCGATTGTGATGGCACGCCGATTGGCGAAAGAAGAAGGCCTGCTGGTTGGCATCTCGTCCGGCGCGGCGGTCGAGGCCGCGTTGCGCGTCGCGCGCCGCGAGGAGAACGAAAGTAAGCTGATCGTGGTGATTATTCCGTCGTTCGGTGAGCGCTACCTGACCAGCGTGCTCTTCGACAACTTGCGCAAGGAGGCTCTGGAGCTGGAAACGGCCGAGGTCACGATGTGAGCTTTTTCTCCTGTATGCGCGAAGACATCGACGCGGTGCTCGACCGCGATCCGGCGGCCAAGTCGCGGTTCGAAGTCGTGCTGCTCTATTCCGGACTGCACGCGCTCTGGATCCATCGTTTCAATCACTGGTTGTGGATTCACCACCGGACGTTTTTGGCGCGCCTGATGTCGCAGGTGGCGCGCTTCATTACCGGCATCGAGATCCATCCCGGCGCAGAGATTGGCAGGCGCTTCTTTATCGACCACGGCTCAAGCGTGGTCATCGGCGAGACCACAATCGTCGGTGACGACGTCACCCTGTACCAGGGCGTGACCCTGGGCGGCACGGGGAAGGAACATGGCAAGCGCCATCCCACCATCTGCAACAACGTCGTAATCGGCGCGGGCGCGCGTGTGCTGGGTAACATCATCATTGGCGAAAACTCCCGCGTGGGCGCGGGCTCGGTGGTGCTGCGCAATGTGCCCGACAACTCGACCGTGGTCGGTGTGCCCGGCCACATCGTACTGCGCCGCGGCAAGCGCGTCGTCATCACCGATCCCAAGCAGATCAACGATCCGCTTTCCGAAGCGCTGTCGGCCGTCGCGAACGAAGTTAAGAAGCTGAAGGAAGAAGTGCGCGAGCTGCAAGGCCGCCAGCCCACGCCTGCGGACGAGATCGATGAGCTACAGCAGGTGATCGAGATCGATTACCAGATTTGAGTGTGGAGGCCCGCAGACACGTGCTTTTGGAGACCGCGTTCCGTCGGCATTTTCGGACCCTGCTGAATCTCTGGCCACCCTTTCTGGGTGCCGGCATTCGCGTGAAGCGCTTTGGCCCAGGACTGAGAGAGGTCGACGTGGAGATGAAGCTCCGCCGCTGGAACCGCAACTATGTCGGCACCCACTATGGCGGTTCGCTGTATTCCATGGCCGATCCGTGGTTCATGCTGATGCTGATCGAAAACCTCGGACGGGGTTACATCGTCTGGGACAAGGCTGCGAGCATTCGCTTTCGCAAGCCGGGGCGAGGCTTGGTCCGCGCGAAGTTTCGCCTCACCGAGGAGCAGATCCAGGAAATCCGCGACGCCCTCGAAACCCAGGAGAAGATCGACCGCACCTTTACGGTCGAGGTCAAAGACGAATCAGGCACGGTGATCGCTGAGGTGCAGAAGGTGATCCACGTCAAACGAAAAGCTGCTCACGTCATCCAGTCGAAAACGACGGTCGAAAGCGTCGCGGCGAAGTAGAGCCGGCGGTGAGGATTGCCCGAGATCGGCCGTGGGCCGAATGCAGGATAGTAGCCAATAGCGGCCGGTTTTAGCCGTTTGAGCTACCCGGATCGTCAAGGCTTGACCTTTCTCGCTGGAACTGCGGACCTAATCGGGTGTAAAGTGCCGACCGTAAGAACGGCAGGGGTCAATGGTCATGTTTCTAAACGAGGACCAGCCGTGACGAACCGCCCTCAACTTTCTCCCTCAGTTTTGCCCGACCACCTTGAGGGCGCTAGTGGTCGCACTCGGATGGCTGGGGCGCTGATCATAATTGCAGCGCAGCCTGCGCGGGCGCAGACATTCCAAGTTCTGCATATCAAGGCAGACTTCGGCACGGCTGGGAGATCACGCCTTGATAAGGGTACCGGGCTCGTCAGTCGGCGCACAGGAGGATGGTCATGAGAACGGACACGACAAATGCACCACTGCGATTTCACCAGTTCTGCTGTCTTGTGGTTTTAATCGCGGTAACGTTTGGTTTGACATTCCCTGCGTCAGCACAAACCTTCACGGTCCTGCACACCTTCACCGGCGGCGCCGGCGGATTGTACCCGACCGTCGGGCCGCTTGCGAGGGACAGCTCCGGGAACCTGTATGGCGCTACGATCTACGGCGGGCAGTACACGCCCATTTGCCAATACTCCGGCAACGGGACGGGCTGCGGACTGGTTTACAAGCTGACCCACCACGGGTCCGCCTGGCTCTTCAATGTGCTGTACGCGTTCAATGGCATGGACGGATATCAGCCATCCGAAGGTGTGACTCTCGCCTCGGATGGAACCATCTGTGGTGCAACCTTCTTGGGCGGCCCTTATGATGGCAACGGCTGTCGTGCGAGTGGGTGCGGGACCGTGTTCCGGCTGCAACCCCCGGCTACGTTCTGCCCCTCCGTGCTGTGCCCGTGGAGCTTGACGGAACTCCACGAGTTCCAAGGAGAATTCGACGGGGCAGAACCCAACTTCGGGAGCTTGACCTTCGATGGGGCCGGCAACCTATACGGCACAACCGAACTCGGCGGCTTTAACTTGGATGGCTCCGTCTATGAACTGTCACGTAATGGAAGCGGTTGGACGAAGACGATCCTGTACAGCCTTCACGGGGGCGCCGATGGGCAATATCCGTTCGGGGGTGTCGTGTTCGACAGCGCGGGAAATCTCTACGGCACGACCACCAATGGCGGTACTTCCAATACGGGTACGGTTTACAAGCTGACACATAGTCAAGGCGGATGGAGCGAGAACGTCCTGCACAGCTTCAATAGTGAGACCGATGGCGAATCTCCGTCCGGCAACCTGGTGATTGACGCTTTGGGCAATCTATATGGAGGGGCCAGCAGTTACGGGCCAAACGGTGGAGGAACGGTTTGGCAGCTGAGACCAAACAATGGCGGATGGACTTTCACCGTGCTCTATGCGTTCGCCGGCGAAGGAGCCGAAGGGCCTTCGGGCGGTCTCGCGATGGATGCGGCCGGCAACTTATACGGCGCCGCGCTGGTTGCCGGAGCCCACAATGCGGGAAGTATTTTCAAGCTCACACCCAACAACGGCGGCTGGATCTATAGCTCGTTATACGACTTCACCGGCGGCGCCGACGGGGAGAAGCCCTCGAGCGCCTTGATCCTGGATTCTGCCGGAAACCTCTTCGGTACCACGGAACTTGGCGGTTCGGTAACGCAAGAATGCCCGAGTGGTTGCGGCGTCGCCTTCGAGTTAACGCCGTAATGGCGATCCCGGCTATAGCAATCAACGCCAGGCTTGATGGGAGAGCAATATGTCGCACAATCGCGGTTTAGGAACCAGGTTGGGAGCAACGGCGGCACTATTCGCACTCGTAGTCGTTCTCGCGCCGTTCGCGCAGAGTCAGACATTCCAGTTGGTCCATCGCTTCACCAACGTAGACGGTGCCTATCCCCTCGCGGGTTTGACGATTGACGCGCAAGGCAGGCTCTACGGGACCACAAGTCAAGGCGGCGCGTATGGCTACGGCATGGTGTTCCGGTTGACGCACGCGGGATCGGGTTGGGTGGAGAACGTTCTCTACAGTTTCCGCTATGGCACGGACGGCGGCCTTCCCGGGTCGCGGGTGATTTTCGGGCCGGATGGCACCCTGTACGGAACCGCGTCATACGGGGGAGACCCCAATTGCAATCCGCCGACGAGTTGCGGCGTCGTCTTCAATCTCCAGCCGCCGACGACCGCCTGCAAGACTCCCCTTTGCCCCTGGAGAGAAACTGTCATTCACAGTTTCGAGGGGACGCTTGGCGGCTACGATGGAGAACTCCCGATGGGCGATTTGGCCTTTGACAGTGCTGGCAATCTCTACGGCACAACGGAGTACGGAGGCCAATATGACAAAGGCATGGTATACAAGCTGACCAAGGTGAACGGCACCTGGACCGAAAGCAATCTCTTCTCGTTTACCAACATGGTGAGTTACCCCTCCGCTGGAGTGACCATTGATGCTAACGGCAATCTCTATGGGACGGTCACCTATGCCAATGGCTATTACGGCGCGATCTACCAGCTGACTCCCTCCGGCAGCAGTTCGACTATGCAGGTCCTTCATTATTTTCAATTGAGCGACGGGGCCTACCCGTATGCCGGCCTCATCTTTGACGCCGCCGGCAATCTGTATGGAGCGACGATCCACTACGGCGTGAACCATGGAGGGACCGCTTTCGAGCTCTCGCCCGCGAGCGGAAGCTGGACGTTTTCGGTGTTATACAACTTCGCCGGGATGGACTATTACCGCACTGGGCCGCAAGCGAATTTGGTGTTCGACCAGAGCGGCAACCTTTACGGCACCACCGCTGGCGACGGGTCGTTCCTGCTCGGCTCGGTGTTCAAACTCACTCCAGGAGCCGGCGGCTGGACCTACACCTCGCTTTACGATTTCAACGATCAATACACCGCAGAATATCCCGTGAGCAACGTGGTCTTCGACAGCGCTGGAAATCTATACGGCACCACGTCGCAAGGAGGCGGGCACGGCTATTGCAATCTCGGGTGTGGAGTCGTCTGGGAGATTACCCCATAGCCAGGGCGCTTCGGCAAACGCGTCGAAGACGTTTCTGATCTGAGGGCGTGCTCCAACATGCCCAGTGTCCTGAGGTTCTCTACAACGGCCACCTGGGTCAGCCCCGCACAGAGCGCCCCGAAGCAAGCCGCTTCGCCTATTTCACAAACGGTGAGGCCGATTGCGCGCTCACCAGGGTCAACGCCCTTTGCAGACGGTCCTTCACGGCCGCGTCCCGGGCAGACGCCAACTGCTCATTCAGCCACTTCAGCATTGCCGCGCGGGAGGGATGCGGGAAGGTGTTCTCAGCATCGGCGATGCGAATCTCGGTGTTTTCCGGCGACACCACGAAGTCCACGTTCTGCATTGAGCCCGTAGGCTCGGGCAGGTAACCGTTTGCCAGGTCATAGGTCCCCAGCAGACGATAATGTACGCTGACTACTAATTTGCCGCCGCGCGCGACCGGCTCCGGATCGACGGCATAGCGCGCGACTACATCGATCTGCGAATACTTCGGCGCTTCCTTCCACCACACCATCGGCTCGAACTTCGGCCACTCGCTGGGATTGATCCGCCCTCCCTCGTAGTCCAGGCGGCAATACTTGGACACCAGCGCGCGCGCTTGCAAAGGGGTCTCATCTTCAACCGGCTTTTGCGTGTTGATAGGAAACTGCGCGAGCAAAAGCCCGCCCAAGCCAAGCAGAAAAAACGCGGCTCCGACAATGCGGCGAGTAGAAAACACGAACGCTACCCACGAGGAAAATTTTCACCATCAGGGTACACCACACCGGCGGCAACATTGAAGCTCGCCGCTGCGATGTTCAAAAACTTACAATGGAATGCAATGCCCAGCGCCCTCGCTGTCCTGAATCGTGAGATTGTGAATTGCACGCGCTGTCCCCGGCTGGTTGCCTACCGCGAGCAGGTAGGACGCGAAAAGCGCCGCGCCTACCGCGACCATAAATACTGGGCGCGTCCCGTGCCCGGCTTCGGCGATCCGCACGCCCGCGTGCTCATCCTGGGACTCGCGCCTGGCGCACATGGCTCCAACCGCACCGGACGCCCTTTCACCGGTGACGCCTCGGGCAAGTTCATGTATCCCATCCTGCACAAGGTGGGCTTCGCGTCGCAGCCTAATGCCGAGAGCCGCGACGACGGACTGCGCCTCATCGACAGCTACATCACCGCCGCGGTGCGCTGCGCGCCTCCGGACAACAAGCCGCTGCCTTCGGAACTGGCGAACTGCTCCGAATATCTCGATCGCGAGCTGGCTGCATTGAAAGACGTGAAGGTTGTGGTCGCGCTGGGCAAGATCGGCTTCGACGCTTACCTGAATTACCTGAAGCGCCACGGTGCGCTGAGCAGCCGGAGCGCATATCCCTTCGCTCACGCCGCCCAGTACGAGATGCCGAACGGCGTCGTGCTGCTGGCGTCCTACCATCCGTCCAACCAGAACACGGCCACCGGCAAACTGACCGCGGCGATGTTCGAGCAGGTGTTTCGCACGGCGAAACGCATTGCGGAAGCGAAGGCCGAGGTTTGACAATCGGCGACGCCGGGTGTCACGATGCGCACGCATCGCAAATCAACCAGGAAACGTGATCATGAGCAGGAAAGTCCTTCTCCCCACACTCGTCGCGTCGCTGCTGTTGAGCCTTGGTGCGGTCGCCGCATTCGCCAGAGCCACAAATGCGCTCGGCTCCTGGAAGCTCGACCTCGGGAAGTCCTCCTACGGCTCCATGCGGGCACCGAAGTCGGAAGAAATGACCATCACCACCGATACGCGCGATGCGCTGGCGTGGAGCCTGAAGGGCATGACTGCGGACGGGAAGACCTACACCGAATCCTACGACGGCCCGATCGACGGCCAGTACCACCCGCTGGCGAGCGACGAACCCGGCATGACCGTCGCCTACACGCGCGCGCCGAAAGGCAACGTCACCTGGACGATCAAGGACAAGACCGGCGCCGTCTTCGAAACCGGCAGCGCCATGGTCTCGGCCAATGGCAAGACCCTCAAGCTGAAAGGCACCATGCAAGGCCCCAACGGTAAATCCAATTTCGTTTCGGTTTACAGGAAAGCGCAGTAATCGTCAGGCGGGACATAGCTCGTTGATCCTGCCGGCCATCCGGATGTCGCGCTGGGTGACGCCGCCGGAGTCGTGGGAGATCAGCGTGAGCGTCACCTTGTTGTAGTTGATCAGGATGTCGGGATGATGATTGACGGCCTCGGCGGCTTCGGCGATCTGGTCCACAAACTCCATCGCCTTGACGAAGTTCTCGAACTGAAAGACGCGCTCGATGGCCTTGCCGTTCTGCTTCCAGCCGGGAAGCTGCTGCAAGCTCTGACGAAGTTCCGCATCCGACAACACTGCGCTCACGGCGTTTCCTCGCGATGGGATTCAGGCACGATGCAGCGCCGCACGGCTGTCGCGGGACATTCCGAAACGCCGGTGCGCACCCTGCGCTTCGATCTCGGTCCGTAGCTCCTGCCAAATACGCTCCGGCAGTCCCAAAAAGACCTTCACCACTTCGGGATCGAACTGCTTGCCGGAGTTGCGTTCGATTTCGCGGCGCCCCGAGGCGATGGACTGCGCCGCGCGATAGGGGCGGTCGGAAGTCATGGCGTCGAAGGTGTCGGCCACAGCAAATATGCGGGCCCCCAGCGGGATCTGGTCGGCGCGCAGCCCACGCGGATAGCCGGTGCCATCGTAGCGCTCCTGGTGCGAGTACACGATGTCGGCCGCCTCCTGGAGAAACGGTATCTTGCGCAGGATCTGGTAGCCCAGATAGGCGTGCTCGCGCATGATCGCCTGCTCTTTTGCGTCGAGCCTTCCGGGCTTTCGCAGGATATCGTCCGGGATCGCCATCTTGCCGATGTCGTGGAGGAAGGCCCCGCGCGCAATCACGCGCACGCGTTCCTGCGGCAGCTCCATGGCGCGCGCTATGGCGATGGTAAAAGCGGTCACGCGCTTGGAGTGGCCTTCGGTCTCGGCGTCCTTGAGGTCCAGCGCGTCGCCCAGCGCCTCCAGGGTGATGTCGTAGGAGCGCTCCAGGTCGGTCAGCGCCTTGCGCAGCATCTCGGTGCGGCCCGAGACCAGCGACTCCAGCTTGGTCTGGTAGGCCACGTTCTCCAAGCGCAGCCGCCGCGTCTCCAGCGCGCGGCGCACCATGGCCAGCAACTGCTCGCGCTCGAATGGCTTCAGCAGATAGTCGTAGGCCCCGTTGCGAATGGCAGCCAGCGCTACCGAGATGTCGTGTACCGCTGTCACCATCACCACCGGGATCTCAGGATGTTCCTGCTTCATTCGCGCCAGCAGGGTCAGGCCATCCATCCCTTCCATCACCAAATCGGACAACACGATCGAGACGCTATCGTTGGAGCGCAACATCGTCAGTGCGTCGCGGCCTGAGTTCACCGGCAGGCACTCGTACCCAGCCTGCGAAAGGATGGAGCACACGGTATCCCGCACCGCGGTTTCGTCATCTACGACGATAATGCGCTGGTCGGTCATAGTTAGGTGGGTCGCAACTTCCCGGGACAGTGTCGTGGAATTCTCCACAATTCTACTCGCAAGAGCAAGAGAGACTCGGGAGTCGCCCGCCCGCGGTAGCGATGCGGACCACGGCAGACGCAAAAGATGGCCGAGAAATACCGAGGGGTTTAGGTTGGGCAGCACGGTTTGGCCTCAGTCATAACTTCGGCGTGATCGGAAAAAACTACATCGCCACGCTGCCCGATGTGGTATGGCGATGCTCACTTGCGGTATCAAGGCACCAAGTAAGTCCCTTTTCACCCGCCTACGGCCTTGGTGAGCGCCCCCCGACGATGATTGCCCCAACCGCGTTGCCTCGATTACGGCATTCATTTTCAATCGCTTAACAAGTTTTTAGCCAGCTACTCGCGAACCGTGCGAGATTGGGCAGACGGATTGCTTAGTACTAAGGTGTCCCGCTGATGTGAATCGACCCCGCAGCGAATCCTAGTCCCCAAGGAGATGTTTATGAGCCTCAGTACCGGTGACGCGAGAATGTTCGGCTTGGCGCGATACTTACCCGCTGTCCTGTCCCAGGGCAGAATGGAACGCGCTCGCGAAATCTACGAGCAGAACCGGCACCGGATTTATTCGCTGGCTTTCTGGATGGCCGACAATGAGCTGGCTGCGGAAGAGCTGATGAAGCAGGCGTTTTACGGGGCGTTCGCCCATAGCGACGAACCCTCGGCGGAAGACATCGATCGCGCCCTGGTGAACGAACTGCGTACCTGCTTTGAGCTGGGGACGCTGACCCTCGATTGCTCGCCGTGCGAGCGCGTCCTGAACGTGCGCGGCAATGTCCTGCGCGTCGAGCTGGAGCGCGCCGTGATTCAGTTGCCCCATACCGAGAAGCTGATATTCCTGATGCACGATGTGGAAGGCTACGAGCACGACCGCATCGCTCGCCTGCTGGGCGCCACCCAAGACGAATCGCGCCGCGGCGTGCATCAGGCCCGCCTGCGCCTCCGCGAGCTGCTGGCGAAGTAAGTAGCGCGAGTGGCTGGTAGTGCGGGCCTTCAGGCCCGCGAAAACATTTCCGAAACGCTTGTCGTATCTCAATCCCTCTTTCTTCCTGAACACTACGCCCCTCGTAAGAGGGGCTTTTTTGCGAGCACGGGGGATTGACGTAAGCCGGCCCTGGGTAGAGCGGCGCTTCAGCGCGGCGTCATCCGAACGATTCCTAACTCGAGCTCCGCCGGCGGCATGGCTCGGGTAGAGCTCGCCTTCAGGCCAGCGTCCCCACGACCTTTTCCCTAGGAGAGCCGGCTTTAGCCGGTGGCACAGCTCGGGTAGAGCCGGCCTTCAGGCCAGCGTCCCCACGACCTTTTCCCTAGGAGAGCCGGCTTTAGCCGGTGGCACGGCTCAGGTAGAGCCGGCCTTCAGGCCAGCGTCCCCACGACCTTTTCCCTAGGAGAGCCGGCTTTAGCCGGTGGCACAGCTACGGCGCAAAATATCCCGAGATATCCAGAATCAACTGCGTCGATCCATCGCCCGCGTACGCGTCGGTCGACCCATTCATGTTCGGCACAATCGCCATGTTTGACGTGATGAATCCGTCATACGCGTTCAAGGTCGAAACTCCCGGCTGCGTTTCGCCATCCGGCCACAGCGTCAGGTATCCCAGTCGCTGATGCGGGACCACCGTCGCGTTGAACACATATCCCGTCGCGTTGCTTGGCGGCGCACATGGACTGCCGACGACATTCACGGGCGGATTTAGCATGCCGCTGAACGGCTGTCCGTTGTTGTTGCGGGTGTCGATCACGCGGCACGGCGCCACGGGATAGAACGAGTACCCGCCGGTCGCCGGCGCGGCGAAGTAGCCGTTCACATCGATAATCACGTCGGTGCGGTTGTAGGTGAAGACGCTAACATCGCCATTGTTCTGCGCCGCCGGCACAATGGCCGCATTCGCCACCACCGTCGCCGTCGGATTGTTCAACGTCGAGACCACCGGCTGGTTCTGGTCGCTCGGCCATATCGTCAGATAATTCAACCGCGTGCCGGATGGATTGGGGACCACCGTCACATTGAACGAGTACGCCTGCGGGTGATTTGGAAGATTCTGCAGGCACGGACTATTCGCCAGCACCGGCAACCGACGGCTGTCCATGCTGCCGAACGACGGCGCTCCCAGCCCAGGCGGGAAGGTCGTCTGCCGTGTGTCCACGACCCGGCACGGTGCCAGGGGATAGAACTGCAAGGTCTGGGAGCCGGGTGTCGCGAAGTACCCGTCGATGTCCAGAATCACGTCGGTGGTATCTGTTGCATAGACACTGACCGCGCCCTGATAACCAGCGGGGACCACGGCCGCGTTGGCCTTCACTCGTCCATCGGGAGAATTAATTGTGGAAACGTATGGCTGGTCAACTCCTGTCGGCCACAGCGTGAGGTATCCCAGGCGGCCACGCGGCACCACCGTTACATTGAGCGAGTACGCTGTTGCATAGGAAGGGATATTGCACCCTCCAAGCTGCGGCAAAACGAAGCTTTGCCCGGTGCCGCCCAGAATTGGCTGGCCTTGCCGCGTATCCACCAAACGGCACTGAGCCACCGCGACGAATTGGGTCGCGGTAGGAACGCCACCTCCGATCACCGAAACCGTGTTACCAAATTCATTCGTCACGTACGTCCGGTTCATGTTCTCATTAACGGCGATATTGAGCGGAGATTGACCGACAATAAGAGTGACTGGGTTGTGCGTTCGGCCATCCACCACCGTCACGGTATTTTGGACACTGCTGGGGACGTAGATCTTGTAGTTGACTGGGTCGACGGCAACCGCGCTGACACCAAAATCAGCCGGCACATCCACGGTCGTGAGCGTTACGCCATTGATAACTGTCAGCACGTTACCATCGGCGACAAAGATCTCGTTCGTGAGCTGGTCGACAGCCACTGCTTCGGGCTGATTACGCAGTGACACCTCGGTGACCGCAAGCGTCGCTCCGTCGATGACATCCAACTTGCGGCCCGGATCGTAGGCCACGACATAGATCTTGTTGGTTATTGAATTGACGGCTATCTCCGTGGGGGTTTGAGCCACATTGACAGTTGTAGTCTGAAGGGTCGCACCATCAATCACCGTCACGGTGCTGTCGGCGTAGTTTGTAACGTAGATTTTGTTGGTCACTGCATTAACGGCCAGACGGGACGGAGCCATTCCGACCGGCACCGTTCTGGTGGAACGGGTGGCGCCGTCAATGACCGTCACGTCATTCGTGCTTCCATTGACCACGTAAATCTTGTTTCTGGTGACATCAACTGCTATGTCGCGAGGATTCAAGTCCGTGGGAATCGACGTGGTCATGTTGGTAGCGCCATCGATCTCGGTGACTTCGAGATCGTCGCCGCCATCGGCGATATAGATTTTATTGGTAACCGGATTTACAGCGACGCCTATGGGATCGGAACCCACCGGCACTGTGGCGATCACAGTGTCTGTCGTAGCGTCGATCACGCTGACGGTGTCTGTCTCATTGCCAGCATTCGTGACGTACACTCTGTTGGTCACAGGATTAACACCGACCCCGACCGGAACAACTCCTACATTGATCGTTCCAATGAGTGTCTGCGCCAAGGCAGGAAGTGGCGCGACCACGAAAACAACGGCTAGCACTGCATTAGAGAGCTGAGCGGCACGGCGCATGCATTCCTCATCCGGTGGAATCGGTTGTCCCACCAAGTTTTATTGGGTCCCGCTTGTTCTAGGGCGCAAAGTATCCTCCGATGTCAAGGATCAACTGCGTATAGTCCAAAGCAAAGGCATCGGTCGCCCCATTGGTGTTCGGCACGATCGCCATATTCGAGGTTACGAGTCCGTCGTAAGCATTCAGCGTTGAAGCATTAGGCCGCTGCTGGCCATCGGGCCACAAGGTGAGATATCCAAGAGGGCCGTTCGTCGGCACTACGGTCGCGTTGAACACGTATGCCTGGGCGGCGCTCGATACAAAGCACTCGCCGCGGATCGTCCGCTCCCCGATGAAGTCCCCGTCATGCTGCCGGCTGTCATAAGTCCGGCATGGTGTCATTGGATAAAGCGATAGGCCGCCCTGCGCCGGGGCCGCGAAGTAGCCGTTGATATCGACGACTAGGTCTGTGTTGTTGGAGGCGTAAGTAGCGATGCCGCCGCCGGTCCCCGCGGGCACAATCGCCGCATTTGCCACCACGGTCGCCGTCGGATTGTTAAGCGTTGAAACGATAGGTTGCGATTCCCCTTGCGGCCACACGGTCAGATAGCCCAAGGGGCCGGAGTGCGGCACCACCGTGAAATTCATGGAATACGCGGCGATGCTCACACCCGAGGGAATGCAACTACTTTCGAGTACCGGGAAATCGCGCTCGACTTGCGTCCGCAAGTACGGTCCACCGAGATCGCCATTCGCACCGCGCGTGTCGATTACGCGGCACGGGGTTAACGGATAGAACTGATATGTGCCCTGGGCCGCCGGAGGGAAGTATCCATCGGTGTCAAGGATGACATTAGTGGTGTCGCTGACGTATACGCTGACCTGTCCTAGCGTGCCCGCAGGAACAATCGCAGCGTTGGCTTTAACCCGCCCATCGGGAGAGTTCATGGTGGAGACCGTGGGCTGGAACTGGTCCGTGGGCCAAATTGTGAGATATCCTACGCGACCGCCGTTGACGGGCACGAGCGTCACATTCAGCGAGTATGCTGCACCGCTGGTTGGGAGATTGCAACCGGCAGACAGCAAGTCAAAGTTCTGTGCAATACCTCCCTGAACGGGGCCCGTGTTGCGGGTGTCCACCAAGCGGCAAGGCGTCACGGGGACGAACTGTAAAGGGGACGCGCCGGTGATGACATCAATCTCATAGGCGGAAGCGTACGCTGTATTCGTTGCCGGGTTGGCGACCACCGCCGCTATGCCTGACTCTGCCACGCTGAATGTGGTGCCTGAGCTTGTGCTCCGATCGATTGCCGAGAAGAGAAGAAAGTAGGGGTCACCCGCGTAGATACGGTTCTTGACTGTATCTATCGCCACGTAATTGGGTTCGGAGCTCGTGTAGATGGTAGTCAGGTCGTCCTGGAACGCCCCATTGATTTCGTCCACCCCGCCGGTGCACGGATCGGCAGCGTAAATGTAGTTCGTAACCGTATTCAGGGCAATTGCCTGCACACACTCAAAAATGGGCCATTCCACCTGGGTAGACAAGGTGTTGCTGGCGCCATCCAGGTCGTAAAGGAAAACATCGCCAATCGCATAAACCTGATTGGTTAGCGAATTCACAACCAGCGAGCTGCTGCCGGAATAGAAGTACGCAACTTGGCCGAGCGGAATCGTGGCGATCACCTGATTGCTCGCGCCGTCGATCACACTGATCGACGAGCCCCCGATGTATCGCTGGTTGCCCACATAGATCCTGTTGGTGACGGGGTTGACCGCGACCGCCAGCGGACCCTCGTCGACGTGTACGGTGGTGGTCGATAAGGTTGTGCCATCAATTACCGTAACCGTGTTGTCGTCGGAGTTGGCGACGTAGACCTTGTTGGTCGTCTGATTCACGGCGACTCCCGCCGGACCAATGCCGACGTTGACCGTAGCCGTGGAGAGCGTGCCCCCATCGATTGCCGTCAGGCTGTTGTCCCGCGCATTTACGACATAGATTTTGTTGGTGACGGTATCGAGCGCGAGATTGGTTGGGCCGCGTCCCACGTTGACCGTTGTGATTTGGTTGGTCGCCCCATCGACGATCCGGACCGCATTTGTCAGTTGGTCGTTGAAATAAATCTTGTTGGTGGCCGAGTTCACCACGCCCTGGCTACCGTAAAAGAAGCCTCCGTCAGGCTCCAAGATCGCTGTGATTCGCTGCGCGAAAGTTAGCGGCGCTGCCAGTGCAAAAAGGATGATCGAAAGATAGAGAAGGGTACGGCGCATGATTGGCATCATGATCTCCTGAATTGCGCTGGAGTGGGCAGTCCATCGCTGAGGGCTTAAGAAGCCTATGGTTGTGGGGAGCACCCAAACCAAGAGAGTCTCTCATCCGGAGCCGCAACTCTCAATGGCAAAATAGTCGGGCGGTAGTGATGCGAAGTCGGCATTGGGTGATTCCCATTCCGGGAATGAGACCGAAGCTATCCCCATTTTTTCGTTGACTCCCACTCTGTGGGATTAGGACAATAGCCGGTTAGGGTAGGATCCGCCTCACTCCTGGCGAGCCTGCCCTATTTGTGTCTATGGGAGGAGAGTAGTGCTCAGCGGTCAGTGGCTGGTGGTCAGAACGGAATCTCTTGCGGTCGATGATGAGGATCACGTGCTCGCCGGAGACCCGCCATCCTCTAACTGCAACAGGCCACCGATCAGCGGCAACTGCTTGCAAAGCCGCGGCTTACAGGTAAGTCCTGCTAAATCAAATAACTGGGGGAAATCTCGCAACTATCACCAAATCAGCGACTTAGGTGGCACGATAACTGCCTTAGAATCAAAGTCATGAGATAACCGCCTTTATTTGCAACACGGATTTTTGAAATTTTTTCGGAGTTGCCGCCATGGATTTTGCAATTTGCGAACATAACAAAATAGGCGGCCCGCCTCCGGCGCGCCGCCGCGAAATCTCCCGGCGCGCGGCTCGCGAAAAGGCGGGGATGAAGTCTCCCGCCAACCAAGGCGCATGGGGAGAACCTACTTGGATCCGCAAGCGAACAACGCCAAAGCCAAACCCCTCGCTTGCGCGAGGGGTTTTGGCGTGCGTTTCGCTTCGCTCTAGTCGTTGCAAATCGCTTATTGCTGCGGCACGGTGTTGGTGTGGGGCGTAGTCATGCTGTTGCGCTGCGGCTGGGTCGTCGTCGATCCGGTGGCCGGCGTCGCATAGGAATGTGTGTTGTAGCTCGGTTGCTGGGCGCCCATGTTGGAGCTCACTGTGTTCGGCTGCGCCGAAGCGAGCTGATCGACGTTGTTCTTCATCAGGCTCACTTCCACGCGATTGCCGTGAGCGCGGCTAGCTGTTCCGTCTTCCGAAGCGGGCAGCGTCGCGCGTCCCATGCCCATCACGAAAATGCGGTAGACGGGAACTTCATTCTTCTCCACCAGGTAGCGCACCACCGAGTTGGCCATGGCCTGCGAACTCTGCACGCCCGCCTGTCCCGCCGAAGCCGAGAAGCCCTGCACCTCGATGATGTAGCCCTTCTGGTCCTTCAGGTTCGCGGTCATGTCGTCGAGCGCCGCTTTGGCCTTGACGCTGAGCGCAGTCTGTCCGGCGCGATAGCGGATCTCAGTCTGGTTGGTGGGCTGGTACTGGTCGATGTTGCCCACCACCTGCTCGACGGTGTTCAGGCGGTTGCTGGCCTGCGTCGCAGTCTGGTTCGCCTGCTGCGCGCGGTTGCCGGCGTCGACAGCATGCTGGTCAGCCATCGTCGCCTTGGCGTCAGCCTGGCGAATGCCTTCCTGCGCGCGCGCGTCGACGTCCTTGATCTGACGGGCGTTGGCGGCGGTCAGGTCGTCAAGCTCGTTGACGCGGTTGCGGATCGGACTGAGCTGGCGCTGCACGTACTTCTTGCGGGCGAAGGGATTGATCTTGCCCCAGAAGCCCTGGCGCGTGTCGGGTTGAAGCGGCTGCTGCGCCGACAGGTTCTGGTCCGAGTTGGCGTCCTGTGGCGCCATGGTCTGCGCCGGCTGCGCGCTGCTCTGGCTGGAGGCGGCGGGCGGCTGCGTGTCTGCCGTGGTCTGTTGCGCGGCGGCCGGAACAATGAGTGCTGCGGCCAGCGGCAATGTGAGTACGAGTCCGATCCTCATGGAATTCCTCCAAAAAAACCCTTGGGCTTCTCCTCGCGGTCCGCGACTCCGTGTTCTGCCCGTTGGGTCACGGTCTCTCCGACACCATGGCGCATACAGATGTCGTTGGTCGCCTTGATGATGTCCGCAAGCATGCCGTTCTGCACGCGCCACTCCAAGCTGCGGAACGTTGTGTCTCGCAAGTACGAGGAAATGCTCGAACCGCCAATCATGACAACCTCCTGATCGCCCGGGGGAGCAGCAGGATCGTAGGAGATTAGAGAGCGTACCCCGACGTGCTCGGCATTTCGGTAGTACAAGTTGGCTGCCAAACCCTGAGTGCGGCCAAGTGAATGTAAAGATTGTGTTTTCAGAGCGTAACGGTCGCGAGGTAGAGAGTTGCGGAGTAGAAAAGGCGGGCAGCACGTAATTGTTACACCGCGTCTAAACGCTAGCGGCATCCAGTTGCGAGGCGCCGGCTTGCACTTCAGGCAGAGCGCGAGCGAACGCCATTTCCACCTCGCGCCGGGCTTCGTCGAGCGGCAGCGAGGGGATGACGGTGGTGTAGCCGAGCATCTGCGCCAGACGAAGATAAGCCGCGCGGCAAAGGCGCATGAAGTCGACGGGATATTCGGGCTTGCGGGCCCGGGCCGCTTCGGGATCGGCGTCGAGGACGTAGGCGACATCGGGTGTCGGAACCAGCGCGGCGACGAGTCGCACGAAAGCCCGGGTAAACGGATTGGCAAGCGGCAGGTTCGCCAGTTCGTCGTAGATGTAGCGGTCCATCACGATGACATCCGCGCCCGAGCGACGAGCGCGCGCGATGACGCGAACAAGATGCAGCGCGTCGAGCAGGTAAAGTCCGTGACGCGCAAAGTTCAGGTACCACTTGCGCACGTTCTTGTCGCGGCGCTCCACCGGCTGGTCAGGCGCGCCGATGCCGCGCTCGCTGCCGTAGACCTTATGGACGAACCCTTCGCGATAGCGGCTGAGGACGACCACATCGTCCCAAAAGGCGAGAAGCCTGGTAGAGATTCCACGCTGATGGGCGAAGTCGATGAGGTTCGCAATCTGCGTGCTCTTGCCCGAGCCGTCGAGGCCGGAGAAGGAGATGAGGAGCGGGCGTGTCATTCTCTATTTCGGCTTCGCCGACGTGCCCTTCGAGAGTCCGGCGACGGTTCCTACTGCGACGGCAGCGGCGGCGATCAGGCCCAGCTTGATCAGCAGCGAATGACGATCTTTCTGCTTGTCTGGGGCGATGGCCATGCCTGCCGGACGCGACGCTGCGCCACCGACCGTCGAAACGCCTTCCGCGGTCGCTGTGCCCAGCGGCTGCTGGAATTGCTCAGACCTTTGCTGCGGGGCTGGTGTCGCGGGCAGAGCCTCGGGCGAACTCTCTGGAGCTTGCGGCGTGGCATTTTGGGTCGTGGGCTGGCTCTGCGGCACGGGTTGCAGCGGGCCCTGAGACGGGTCGATGGTGGTGCCGCTCTGCGGCTGCTGGCCTGCTTGCTGCGCCTGCGCTATCTCCGGCAGGCCGCACATTACCGTAGCAACCACCAGCACCATGATCTTCGTGAGTATCTTTTGATGAGCTTTCATTCGGCAGCTCTCCCCGGCGAAATTTTTTCAGCTTGGCCCGTGGAACTTGGAAATTGTCTTTGCGCCCAGCGGTGCGGTGACGGCCGCTTTCGCCGCGGCTTCCCCCGGCGCATGTGCGGGCTTCAACAGCCGCTCGACATCGGCGTCGGCGTCGTAGAAAAGATTGCGGAGGCGATTACGGCCATAGCGCCAAAGGTTCGCGAGGTTGGTCTGGTACCAGCACGACTGCGACATCGCCGGCGAGAAGCCGCAGTAAATGCGGAAGCGGTTCTGCAACACCTCCGGCGAGGCCAGCAAAGCCGCCGTCAAACGGTGATTGCCTTCCAGCACGGTTACGGGATTCCGGTCATCGATGCCGATGAGCAGCACGGAGCTGTTGTCGTCGTGATTGCGCAGGCGGTAGCTGAGCGCCTGGACCTTGGCGATGAAGTCGCGTGTGCGGCTGCGAAACGGCTTGGTCTTGATGCGGCTCACGATGTCCTTCAGCAAAAAGCTTCCATTGGCTACGCGGCGCCATTGCGCGCGCGGAAAGACGCGCACTCGCTCCAGGTCATGCGGCTCGATCTTCACTTCGCACCATTGGGTGTCGGCAGGCAGCTCGCGCCACATGTGGCCGCGCCGGCGGAACAACAGCGCCCGGCGTAACGCATTTCCGCCCTCGTCGGAAATGTCGGCCTCGAGCACGAGATGCTCGAACTGCTCGCGGTCCTGATGGAACTCCTCCTGATAGAACTCGTTCTTCAGGAACTCGGCTATGACTTCGGATTCAGTAACGCGCCGTAGCCTCTTCATGGACTCCCCCGCCGGCGGTCGCCCAAACTTTGACGAAGGGCAATGCGACCGCAATCAACAACACGACCCTGAGGACCTGCTGGACAACAATCACCTCCAACAGAGTGGAATGGAACCAACTGATGCCGAGCACAATCAGCCCGCTGACCACCAGTTGCAGCCAGCCGGTGTTGGCAATGCAGCGCGACATTTCGTAAGTAATCAGCACGACGGCGATGGCGTAAACGCCGGTGGCTGCCGCGTTCATGCTGAGCAACAGGTTGAGGTCGCCCACCGCGCTGTGAAAGTGGGCGCCGAACAACGTCTGGAAAACGAGAGTGGGAAATGCCGCCAGCAACAGAACGAACACCGCCGACATTGCCGTCACCAGCAGAAGCGGCACCGCCAGCAGCGAGCCGGAACTGCCGGGCTCCTTCTTTTCGGCGGAAACCGGGAACATCGCGCTGATCACCGACCAGGCGCCGAAATACAGCAGCCGCCCGACGAGCGCGATGGCGGCGTACAAGCCCGCATCGTCCGGGCTGAAGAAGTGCTTCACCATCAGGATGTCGATGTTGCTGATGATGACTTGGCCGACGAAGAACACGATGGCCTGCCGGCCTTCGCCGACATGCCCGGACGGGCCGGCGACGGCACGGCCGCGAAGTTCGCGAGCTTTGTCCGGCAAGGCGAACGCAAGAATCACCGACGCCGAGATCGCCGCGACGGCTCCCAGCACGCCGAATCCCATCGCGATGAGCACGAGCGCGCCGGCAAACTTGGTGATGGCTTCGGCAGCCATGTTCCACGCGAGCCCACGAAACCGGCAGGTGCCCTGCAGCCCGCCGCGCTTCACGCCAAGCGGAACGTAGATGGTGAGTCCGACCGCCAGCAGAATGACGATCCAGGGAGTCGACAGGCGCAAGTACGTGGTGAGCATACTTGCGGTGAGCAGCATGAAGACGCCAAGTCCGACTCCGATGAGCCAGGCGCGCCGCATCAGGTGCTGGAAGACCGCGGCCTTGGCTTCCACGGCCTCGGCGCGCGCGATCAACTTGGTGCAGACGAGCTGAAACGCCAGCGTGATGGCCGAGATCAGCATCAGGATGGTGACCGCGGCAGCGGCGTGGCTGAAGTCCGATGGCCCGAGCATGCGAGCCACGCCGATGTTGTAGCCGAAGTTCGCCAGGCTGACGACGATGGACCCGATCAGCAGGATGATACTGCCGTTCAGGATGCGCGCGTGCGAGGCGTATTGCGGCACCCAGCGCGCCAGGAACTCGCGACCGGCACTCGCCCGCGGTGGGGTCGCAACCGTGGTTGGCGTACTGGGCGGTGGCGCCGCAACCATCAGCTCTGGATTTGCGCTCATGCCGCCAGGCTCGCTCCTGGTCCGTCGTCGTTGGCGTTGACCGCCTGCGGCCCAAGCATGGGAACTTCGCCCTGCGACACCTGCGGCTCAAGCTGCCGCAGCGCGTTGGGCAGGAAGCTGCTGAAGCTCTTCACCGCAGCGGTGGAGTTCTCGTAGATCTCGAACAGCCGCCCGGTGCGTGTGAGTTCCAGCACCACCGCCGACTGCGGCGAGAGCGCGGCCAGCTTCAGATCGCCATCGCGCTTCACCGCTTCGCGCATGCAGTGCAAGAGCACGTCAATACCCGCGGCATCGATGTGCCGCACCTGGGACATGTCAAAAACCACCTGGGGCCGGTCTGAATTCAAAAACGGCTGCACTTCCTTTAGGAATTTACGGGCCTGTTTGAGATTCATCCTTTCCGGCATACGCTTAACAACTACGGGCCGACTAATGGTCTCCATATCTCCTCAAAACAGCTAAGTTGGAGGGGAACTCGGAGCTCTCCACGCCGGAAGCTGGAGCCTCCAAGACCGGAGCGTCGAGCAGCGCGTTCGCTGGCCCGCCGCATTCCGGATTGTCCGCGGGCTCCTCGCGATGGGACAGCGCTTGGAATCCGCGGTAGATCTGTTTGGGTAAGAAGGCAAAAAGCGCGGCAGTGCTGCCTGCCAATCGAGAAACCGCGCTCAGGGGCAGCATATCGACGAGTTTGGCGTCCGTGATCTCCACTTCCACGTTGCGCGTCAGGTGCGCCAGATGGCGGAAGCCCACGACCGCGTGCGTTACGTCGAGCCCCGCGCCCAGACGAGTAAAGGGCAGCAAGGTGGAGTTCTCGACTACGGTGCCGCAATCGACTTCGGCATGATGTTCCAGTACGCTGCCGCGCGTGATCAGGGCCGAGGCGTGGACCTTGGCCCGCGCACCAATAAACGCCGGTGCCACTACGCGGGCCAGACGATGGATTCGTGCCCCGCGTCCCACGAACACCCCGGGCTTGATCTCCATGGCCTCGGGACGCACGGCATTCCTTCCCATGAGACCGTCGACGGTCAACCGCCTCAGGTCAGCGGCGTTCTTCAGCCGGTTCAGATAGCCCTTCACCGGAAAGGGTTCGCAGTCGCGGCGCAAATGCTGCATGTGGCTCTGAAACAACTTGCGCGCATCGAAGCGGGCTGCGGGATCGAGCACGAACAGCTCGAGACTGGAGCTCTCGGCATCCACCGCCATGCTGATGACGCAATGATGGTCGAGATGATGTTGAATCATCTCGTCGTAGTCGACTTCGATGTAAGGGCCGACGCGCAGGGCGACGACGAGGTCGGCGCCTTCATTTGCGTAACCGTGGAAGGTCTCCTCGGCAGCATCCCAGAACTCGTCGCCCTCAGCCTCGAGGTGAGGAAGGCCGCGGTCGAACTCTGCGCGCTGGGCGAACGGCATGTTCGCGGCAGGCACATCGCTGATCAGCGTCGCCCTGCAGATACCGTAATGCCGCAGGCGTCGTAACACGCGCTCCACCACCGGAACGCCCAAGGCATCGAGGTAGGCGCTCGGCACGCCGCCCACGCGCTCGCTCGCGCCGGTCTCCGGGTCCTCAACCCCGCCCACCAACAGAATGGCCCTTATGTCCATGACTGCCACCTGGGCGCAGCAGCGCGGAAGATTGCGGAGCGCGACGGCACCCACGATGGGATGCGCCGGAAGCGCGATATGGGTTCCAGGGCCCGCGTGCGCTGCTGAAGATCGAAAGAGCGCAAATACTGGCGGATGATCTGCGGCATGGTCATACGCAAAGCGGCGGAGAAGTTTTGTTCGGACATTTCGCGCATTCGCTCCGAGTCGCTCAACAGCTCCTGCATTTCGAGCGCCAGGCTTTGCGCGCTGCCGGTTTCGTAGAAGCCTACGGCCAGGCCTTCGTCAAGGGCCATCTCGCGAAAGTCATCGATCCCGGCCGATATGATTGGGACGCCAAATTCGCACGCAAGGTGGGCTACACCGCTCGCGCCAGTTGCAGAAGAGTACGGCAGCACCAGAACGCTGGCCCGCCGGAACAGGTTGGGGATGTCGTCCTCGGAGACGTAGCCGGTAAATTCGACACGGGGGCTACCCTTTGTGCTCTCGGCTACAGACTCAACGTAACCGGGAGTCTGCGGGTGGTTGCCTCCCGCAATGATGAGGCGCACATTCGGCATTTGCGCGCTAAGCGCTTCGAAGGCCTCGAGCAGCAACTCCAGTCGCTTGTAGGTGCCCCACTTTCCAAAGGCCAGGATGCGGTGCTCTGGATTGCCGCGCAGCGAGAAGTTGGGCGGCTCAGGCCGGCCCCCGAGTATGCCGTGGGCGCGGAAATGCACGTTCTCGCCGCGATACTTCTCCATGAGAGTGCGGCGGTACACCGGCAACAGTACGGAGATGGAGTTGGCCATGAGCAACATGCGCGTGGCAACGGACCCGGCGGCGCGATACAGGCTGGGGAAGCGCACGCCGGAATCGGCCAGGTTGATGTTGTCCATCAGGTGATGCAGCGTCACGTGCGTGTAGTGGCCGCTGAGCCGCGACATGGCCGGCTGCGAGAGGCCGAGGAAGGCCGGCACCGGCCTGCTTCCGAAGGTCGAAAACAACAAGTTGTACCAGACCACGTCGGGCTTGATGTCGTGGATGGCGCGAATGAGGCGGCCGGGATTCGCGAGCCCATCGAAGCGCCAGCAGCGGACGACGTGATAGTCCTCCAGCTCCGGTTCGTGGTCCTCGAGCTCGTCGCCAAGAATCGTCAGGCTCAACACCGGGTCCCGTTGCAGTTCCCGCGCGAGATGAAAACCGTACTCGTTCAGCCCCCTGTGGCTGGGCGGGAACGCGGTGACCAAACAAATCTTCATGGACTCCCCTGGGTCAGAAAATCGACAGGCGAAAGACGGGACGAACCAGCGTTCCGCTTTTGGCAGTTCCCGTGAAGTCAGGAAATTGCTCTGCCTGCACGCCAACCGAAAACCGCAGGGGATAGACGACCTTGAACTCCCCGGCGTCGTCATTGAAGGACCGATGTATGGGCCTCACGTAACTGATGAAAAAACTGCTGTAGATGTTGTCGTACTGCTGGAACGAAGAGCCGCCTTCGTAGGCGAATTGGCCATCGACGGTCCACGAGGGGTTGAAGAGGTAATGCAGCGTTCCCACCGGACGCAGAACGTGGGCCGTGGCATACAGCGTGTCCTGGGTGCGGAAGGCGCGGATGTACTCGGCCAACAGGCTGGCGGTCAACTTCTGATCGAAAAACTTGCGCTGTAAACCGCCATACGCCGATGTAGTGAAGTACTGGCGCACCAGCGGGCTGTAGGTCAGGTCACGGCGCGTGTAGCCGGTGATGAGCGCGGTCTTTCCCCACGGACGTCCCACCGTGAATTGCAGCGTGGTGCCGACGTCGTTCGAGTCCAGCTTGTAGCCGGTCGCGGTGAATGGGCCGGCCTCGTGATACAGGCTGGCATTGAATGACAGCCAGTTGTCGAACGAGCTGCTGTTGGCGTAGACGAACTGGCGAAACAGGCTCTGGTTTTCGTATTGCGGCGCCGAACTGTCGCGGCGAAGCGTGAATTGCAAACCCGTATTCAGAGCGATCCAGTTGTCGCCCAGATGCAGCACCGGATTGAGGGCGCTGTTGAAGTTGTAGTCGAAGGTGTCGCGGTTGATGATCAGCGCCTGCTGTGGCAGCGACTCCTGGCCGGTGGCGTTGCGGATCTGGAAGAAGCCGCTGACCATCGGGAAGTTGTTGTCGAAGTGGTAGCGATAGCCCGTTGTCCAGATGGTTTCCTGCTCGGAACGCGGCGGCGGGAGGTTGGGGCTCTTGCCGGTCAGGCCGAAGATTTGCTGGTCGAGAACGTAGACCGTCCAATCGTCGTAGATGCCCCCAGTCGTAAAGTTCGTGAGCACGCTGAGGTGATCGGTGACGCGCAGTCCTTCCTCCGAAGCCACCTGCAAGCCTTCCTGCTCGGCGATGTCACTGCCCCCGAGCTGGCTGGCCTTCGACAGCGCTGCCACTGCGTTCCAGTTCTCGTGGCGCTGGCGGTAGACCTCGCCCTGCGCCAGTAAGTAGTCGTAATTCTGGTTGGAGGCGGGATCGGAGCCGAGCATCGCAAGTTGCTGGTCCGCCTGCTTCGTCTTGCCTTGTGCGAGGTAGGTGTTCGCCAGGCCGATGTCGACGACTTCCTCCGACGCGCCCGCCTGTTCGGCCTTCTGGAAATACTCTGTGGCCAGGTCGAAGTCGTGCATGGCCAGCAGAAGATTGGCGGCTTCGATGAGGTTGTCGGCGGTGACCGGCGGCGCCTCGCCGATGCGGCTCTCGGCGAAGCCCAGGCTGATCTGCTGCTTCGCGTCGTCGTCGTGGCCATACTTTACCATCAGCCGGGCGATCGCCAGGCGCGCTTCCACGCGATTGGCATCGGGCGCTTCCAGCGCGCGCGCGAAGCGGTCCATCGCGGCTTTCTGGTCGCCGAGTGTCAGCAGCGCGTCGCCGGTGTCGAGCAGAATTGCCGACTGGTTGCCGCCTGTGCGCTCGGCGGCCTCGACGTAGCGCAGCGTCTCGTCGCGCCGGCCGAGGTGCGCGTAGGCATGCGCCATGCGGCCATAGATCAGCGGGTCGTCGGGCGAGACAGCGAGCGCCCCGTTCAGCGCGTCAATCGATTGCTGATAATGGCGCATGTCGTAGAGCGTATCCGCCAGTGCCAAATGCAAGCCGAGATCATTGGGAGCGTACTTTAACGCGGCGCGATACTCCTGCTCCGCGCTCGAGAGCAGATGCCGCTGGCGATAGGCCGTGGCCAGCGCCAGATGAGTCGCGCCCGATTCGCCCATCAACTTCTGCGCCTGTTGTGCCTCATCGAGTGCCTCCTTCGAATTGCGCAGTTGCAGGTCGCTGAACGCCAGTCCCAGGTGCGCGATGCCATTGTTCGGCGCCATCTTCAACGCGGTGTGGAAGTCCTCCGACGCCTGCTGGGGATTCTGCATGTCGTTCAGCGTGTAGCCGCGGTTGACGTAGGCCTCAGCCATCCTGGGATCGCGCTCGATGGCCCGCGTGTAATCCGCGACCGCCTCATCCAGCAACTGCGAATGCTTGTGGACGTGGCCTTCCAGCAGCGGAAAGTTCGGCTCCTTGGGCAGGATGGAGTCGTACTTGTCGGCAATGGCGAGCGCGTCGTCGTAACGGCCCAGGTCGTACAGGTCGTAGGCGAGGTACACCGACGCGTTGCGGTCTTTGGGCAACTGCTGAAGCACTTTGTAGCCGAGCTTCGCCGACTCGGCATAATTTCCCTGGTGCAGCAGGACGCGCTCGCGCTCGCGCATGATGCGCGGATCGTCGTTCATCCTGCCGGTGGCGCGATTGACCCACTCGCTTGCCAGCTTGATCTGCTGCGCCTCGATGGCGGCATTGGCTGCGTTGTCGATAACCACGGGATTGTCGGGTGCGCGCTTGTAAGCTTGCTGGTAGTTCTCGTCGGCGCGCGCGAACTCGTGCGTTTGCGTGTACAGATCGCCTAGCGCGAGATAGGGAACGTAATCGTCGGGATAGTCCCTGGCCATCCGGTTGAAATACTCGGCCGCCATCTTGGGATTGTTGTCCTCGCGGTACAGGTAGCCCATGGCCTCAAGGGCGAAGCGGTTCGTGTCGTCTTTGGCGAGCACCTCGTCGTAGAGTTTGCGCGACTCGTCCTTGCGGCCGTCTTTCCACAGCAGGTTCGCGTATTGCAACTGAATGTTGACGTTGTCGGGATCAAGCTTGCGGGCTTCGACCAGGTCGGCCTCGGCGCCCTTCAGGTCGTTGTCCGACATCTTGAGCGACGCCCGCACGCGCAGGAATTCGGCCTTGGCGGGGCCCTGAACATCCAGCTTGTTGATTTCGTTCTCGGCGGTCTGGATCTCGCGGTGCGCGGCATCATCGTCGCCGTTTTCGCGATAAAGCTCAGCCAGGTTCAGGCGCAACTGGATGGGGTAGAGCTGGCCTTCGGGCACGCCGCCGGCCGGCAGCGCCGCGATGGCGGTTTTGTATTCGTGGATGGCGTCGGCCTGGCGGTTCTCTTCCTTGGCCAGCAATGCGCGGATGGCATGCAGGCGGTAGTGGTTCGCGTCAAGGTTGGCGGCGCGCGCGAGATAGTCGCGCGCCTTGTCGAAGTTGCCGAGGCGCAACTGCGCCTGCGCCGCGCTGAGCTGATACGTGATCTCTCGCGGCTTCCCGTTGGCGGCCTTTGTGTAGGCTGCGGCGGCCTCCTTCTTGTCGCCCTCCAGCTCATAGGTGTAACCGAGATCGGCGAGGACCTCCGGCGACTGACGCGGCGCGCTCTTCAGCGTGGCGATGGCAGCCTTGTAGTCGTGTTCCTCGCGATAATAGTTAGCCGCAGCCTGGAAGATTTCGACGTTGCCGGGCGCGTGTTTCTTGGCGATGTTCAACCATTCTTTCGCCTTGTCCGGCTGCTTCAGCTTCAGGTAAGCGACGGCGATCATCAGCTCGGCGTGGGCGTTGGGCTGGTGCGCTTCCGCCTGCTGGAGCAGGTTGATTCCTGCCTGCGTGTCGCCGGTGCGCATGTAGAGTTCGCCGAGAATAAGCAGGTCGTTGGTGCGCCCGGGATTGGCGCGGACCACCTGCATCAGCAGGCGCTTGGCATCGTCGGTGCGGCCCATGCGCGCGTAGGTCTGCGCCAGTCCGCTCAGGCCGTCGGCATTGCCGGGCGCGTTTTTCAGGCCGTGCTCATAGGCCTCAACCGAGGCCTGGTAACGCCCCGCCAGCCGCGAGGTGTAGCCGAGCAGGAACCACAACTTATTGTCCTGGGGAGCGGCATTCACGGCGCGCTGCGCATAGTCAGCGGCCTGCGCGGGCTTGCCGTGCTTTAACGCGTCTTCAGCTGCGCGGGCCAGGCGTCCCACTTCAATGCTGCTGCCCCAGCCGATTCCGCTCTCGCCGCCGGCGTTATTTTGCGTGGAGGCCTGCCCCTTCTTCTGCTTGGCGCCGGGCTTGGCGGGGGCGGTCTGGGACTGGGGCTGCTGCCCGTTGATCTCAAACGTCTGGGCGCGGGCCGCAACCGGGAGCAACAATGAGCCGATTATCAGGAGAACAGTTTTTGCTTTCACGAAGGCGACTCGCTGATCGGGACTGTGCGGGAACTCCGCTTGTAAGCTGAATTCCAACTGTTTCGGATGCGAATTCCGGCTCAATGGCTGTTCGGCAGCTTGGGGCAACATCTACTCGGGTCATGCTGAGCTGGCAGCGCGCGGCTTATTTTGAACAACCACAGAGACACAGAGACACAGAGGAATTTTTTTCTAAGGGCAACCCGGGTGAGTTTCAAAGCGGCAACTTTGGGCGCGCAGGCGCGTGCCTTGCTTTGCCGGTGCGAACTCGCCTCTTGAAAAAAATTCCTCTGTGTCTCTGTGCCTCTGTGGTTCAACCCAGCGGCCCCAAGGGGCAGGACCAGATTTTCGTTGGCAACCCTGCCGAATTTCAGAAAAGCGCGATAGAATAAACAATCAGGGAAAAGCCTTCCGAGATCGCGCAGCTACGCTGCCCGATTCCCGCCCGCCTGCGGGCCGGAGATCCTGGTATCAGTTGGAAGTCCCCGAACATCCCACAATGCCCCGGAAGCGAGGGATGGATTGTGCGCTGCTGCCTGTGATGGGGCGGCGGAGCAAGCCGGGGTGGGGCGCCCTTCGGCGGAGTGGGGAGCGGCCCGTCACAGTGCAGGCCCAGCGCCTGCCCGAAAGTAAGAACCATGACGACTACGGTTTTGTTAGCTCAGGGAATGGCAGGCGCGACCCCCGTCGTGTTGATGGTGGGCATGTTCGCCGTGTTCTATTTCCTCCTCATCATGCCGCAGCAGCGCAAGCAGAAGAAGTGGCAGGCGATGCTGTCGCAGATCAAGCCCGGCGACAAGGTGGTGACCAGCGGCGGTCTCACCGGTGCGGTCATGTCGGTGAAGGACGACGCGATCATCCTGCGCGTTCCGCCCGACAACATCAAGCTGGAAGTCGCGCGCTCCTCGATCGTAACGCTCACCACAGCCGAGGGTCCCAAGTCATAACTTAGGTAGCTGTTTTTATGATGAAAAACAAAAGTCTCCTTGCCACGCTCGTGATCGCCGCAGTAGTGATCGTCTCGGTTTTAGGTATTTTCGGCATTCCCTCGAGCTTCAGCGGCAGCGGACTGGCGCAGGCCATCCAGAGTCGCATTCACCTGGGGCTCGACCTGAAGGGCGGCACGCACCTGATTCTCCAGGTGCAGGTGAACGACGCTATCAATGCCAACACCGACCGCGACATCGAGCGCCTGAAAGATGACCTGAAGAAGGCCAACATCGCTTATGGCGAGATCAGCAAGCCCGACCCGCAGAACCATCCCGAGCTCATCGCGATCAAGGGTGTGCCGCCGGAGGTTACGGGGGACCTGCGCCGCCTGATCACCGACAAGTACGGCGACTACGACCTCACGTCGGGCGCGCAGAACGGGTGGACGCTGACTATGAAGCCCTCGGTCGCCAATGACACCAAGAAGAAGGCGGTGCAGCAGGCCATCGAGACCATTCGCGGCCGCATTGACCAACTGGGGGTCTCGGAGCCGGTCATCCAGGAGCATGGCCTGGGCGACTACCAGATTCTGGTGCAGTTGCCCGGGGTTGACGATCCGGCGCGTGTCAAGGAGATCATGCAGTCCACCGCGCTGCTGGAAATCCGCCTGGTGAAGGGCGGGCCGTATCCCACCGAAGATGCGGCCATCCAGGCCAACAACGGCGTGCTGCCCCCCGACACGGTCGTGCTGAAGGGCACCAACGGCCAGCATAATCAGGACAACTCGGGCGACAACACGGCCTACTGGGTGGTCAGCCGGATCGCCGCGGTGAGCGGCAGCGATTTGCGTTCGGCCGATGCCGGCAACGATGAGAACGGCCGGCCCGACGTCGAGTTCACCTTGACCAATGCCGGCGGCCAGCGCTTCGGCCAATTCACCGGGGCGCACGTCAATGACAAGCTGGCGGTGGTCCTCGACAATCGCGTGTACTCGGTTGCGACCATTCAGGAGAAGATTTCGGACCGCGGCCGCATCACTGGCAGCTTCAGTCAGCAAGAGACGCAGGACCTGGCGCTGACCTTGCGCTCGGGCGCGCTGCCGGCGGGCATCAAGTACTTGCAGGAAGTGACCGTCGGGCCGTCGCTGGGCGCTGACTCGATTCGCGCCGGTGTCCGGGCGGCGATCATCGGCATGCTTGCTGTAATGATCTTTATGTTGGTGTATTACCGGGCGGCCGGTATCAACGCTGATTTGGCGCTCATCCTGAACCTGCTGCTGCTGCTGTGCTTCCTGGGGGTAAGCGGAGCGACCTTGACCTTGCCGGGAATCGCGGGGGTGATTTTGACGGTCGGTATGGGCGTGGATTCGAATGTGCTGATCTTCGAGCGCATACGTGAGGAGCTGCACCACGGCAAGACGCCGTCGTCGGCCGTGGAGCAGGGATTCCATAATGCCTGGCGAACGATTTTTGATACTCACGTAACGACGATCGTCTCGGCCGTCATCCTGTTCCTGTTCGGCACGGGCCCGGTCAGGGGATTCGCAGTCACTCTGAGCGTTGGCTTGGCGGCGAATCTGATCACGGCAGTGGTTATCTCGCGGATGATCTTCGAGGCTGTTCTCGATCGTCATGAGCGCGGCGAGGCGTTGAGCATTTAAAGGCAAGAATTAACCACAGAGACACAGAGGCACCGAGGAAGAAGAATCTGAGATGTGGCGTATCTTTCCGAGCGAGGCTGTGAGCGCGCGTCAGTCGGAAGACTTCCTTGAAAAACTCTGTGTCTCTGTGGTGAAAAAGGGTTTTGAGGTCTAGCGTGGAACTATTTCGTAATACCAACATCGATTTCCTTGGCAAGAAGTGGTACTTCCTTGCCTTCTCGCTGATCTTCAGCGTCGCCGGAATCGGCTCGATGCTGTTCTGGCACCACATTCCGCTGGGCGTCGAGTTCCGTGGCGGCACGCTGGTGTACGTCAAGTTCGCGCAGGCGCCGAAACTCGACCAGATCCGTCATGAGCTCGACCGCGCGGGGCTGAAGGATCCCAAGATCCAGAACTTCGGGCCCGCTTCGGACAACGAGGTGCTCATCGACCTCGGGCTACAGGAGACCAGCGAGGCCGCGCTCGACAAGGGCAAGAACACCATCATCAATGCCCTGGAGCCGAAGCAGGACGCGACCTCCGGCAAGCAGGACCTGAACAACACCGGTACCTCCAGCCTGGCGCAATATCTGCTCAACAAGGACCCGCTGCACCTGGGCACCGATGCCGAGCAGCGCTACACCGCCATGGCGAAGCAGATCGAAGACTTCCGCAATAAGCAGCGCGAAGGAATTCTCACTTCGGTCGACGACCTGAAGGGTGTTGTTCCCCCGGAGGTGCTGAGCACGCTTCAGCAGGACTTCTACACGTCCGGGTTTGTCGTTCGCAATGTCGAGATCGTTGGGCCGCAAGTGGGCTCGCAACTCCGGGCACAGGCCCTGCGCGCGACCGTGTATTCGCTGGCCGGCATGCTGGTCTACCTGTGGTTCCGCTTCGAGCTGATCTACGGCGTCGCCGCAGTCGTGGCCTGCTTCCACGACACCATCATCACGCTCGGCTTCTTCTCGCTGCTCGACAAGGAACTCACGCTCACGGTCATTGCCGCCATCCTCACGCTGATCGGCTACTCGATGAACGACACCATCGTTGTCTTCGACCGCATCCGCGAGAACCTGAAGCTGCTGCGCCGCGAGCCGCTGGCCGACATCGTCAACAAGAGCATCAACCAGACGCTGAGCCGGACCATCCTGACCTCCGGCCTCACGTTCCTCACCGTGCTGTCGTTGTATATCTTTGGCGGCGAGGTGCTGCGTGGCTTCTCCCTGGCGCTGGTCATTGGCATCCTGATTGGAACGTATTCCTCGATCGCGGTCGCCGCCCCTATGCTGGTGGCCTACCAGGACTGGCGGGCGAGGCGTGCCGGGCAGGCCGTCGCAGAGAGGATGACGCCTTCCCGCGGTAAGGCGAGCGAGAAAGTGAAAGTCAAGGCTTAACAATCTCACTGCAGGGAACAGGGACTGGGGCTAGGATTAACAGAAATTTGTTGGGCAACTGATCCCTAAGCCCTGATCCCCAGTCCCTAATTCTCAACTCTCCTCATGTCCGAAGAGCGCGCACGCAAGATCAAGCTGATGCTGTTCGATGTGGACGGTGTCATGACCGATGGCACCATCTTCCTGTTCCCCGCTCCCGGCGGGGGTGCCGGTCACGGCACGCATGAGCGCCGGGAGCAGTTGGCCGACGCCGGCGGCTTCGGGATCGCCAGCCACGACGTTATCGAGGCCAAGGGCTTCAACGCCCACGACGGCACCGGCTTCTCGCTGGCGCGGCTGGGCGGACTGAAGACCGGCATCATCACCAAGCGCATCTCCGAGACCGTTGCGCTGCGCGCCCGCGACCTGAAAATCGAGCACGTCTACCAGGGCCAGCAGGACAAGGCCGCCGCGTTCTACGAAATCCTCCAGAAGACGGGACTACGGGCCGACGAGGTCTGCTATGTCGGCGACGATGTCATCGACCTGCCGGTCATGCGCCTCTGCGGGCTGGCCATCGCGGTGAAGAATTCGCGCGAGGAAGTCATCCGAGAGTCGCATTACGTCACGCCGCACGAGGGCGGCAAGGGCGCGGTGCGTGACGCCATCGAGTACGTCCTGCGCGCGCAAGGCAAGCTCGCGCGCGTCATCGACGACTACATCCGCTCGCGCAGCCCGAAAGTTGCAACTAAGATGCAATAAGGGTGGCAGACCACGGCACCACATTTTTCTGACGTTTAAGAGGGCCACGATAATCCGCAAATTCTAAGCTGTATTTTCCCTGCGGTTTACAGTATGATTCTGGTTTACATTTGCAACAGTGTTGCAAGTGTGATGGTAGCCTGGAAGTGGTGGCGCGCCCTGACCAGGCATTCCCACCAAAATAATCTCGCCGGAGAGCACTTATGCCTTTCCCGCAGACGGAAGCCCCGGGGGCCTTGCAGACGGCGCTGCTGACGCGCGGCATCCGTATGACGCGCCAGCGCCGCGTTATCCTCCAGATCATCGAGACGGCCAGCCAGCACCTCGACGCCGCGCAGATCCTGCGCAAGGCCGTGCGCCTTGATCCCAACATCAATCGTGTGACCGTCTATCGCACTCTCGGCCTGCTCAAGCGGCACGGGTTGGTCGACGAACTTGACCTGCTGCACGTCAAGGGCGAAGGACACTTCTACGAACGGCGTCCCCAACGCGACCACATGCATATGACATGCCTGCGCTGCGGCAAAGTGCAGGAGTTCGAAAGCGATCTCTTCGACCGCGTCAAAGGACAGGTCGAACGCGACTGCCACTTCCATATTCTGGTGGCCCGCTTCGAAATTGGTGGCTATTGCTCGGCCTGCCGGAAGTGATATCCGCCCTCATCCCGAATTCGTACGTACTCTGGTTGGGCTCGCATTTACAATAGGCGTGCTGTACTCACAAGGAGGAGCGATCGATGTCGTTTCAAGGGAAGTTTCGCGTAATGTTGTTGGCTGCGCTGGCTATGGTAATCACCATCGGGTTGTCGCAGAGTGCAGTAGCGGATGATGTAGTCCACGTGGTGAAAGGTGTTGTGAAGTCCGTGGATAAGGACACCAAGACCATGGTGGTCAAGACCGCCGACGGAGTGGACCACACCATCAAGTGGACAGACAAGACCGCCACCAAAACCGGTAAGGATGTTGGTGACGGTGTGAAGGAAGGCAGCAAGATATCGGTGAAGTACACGGAAAAAGCGGGCGAGAAGACCGCCGTCGGAGTGAAAGACCTGGGTAAGGATACTGGGAAGGCTTTGCAGTAGAGAGGGTTTCCCACTCATCCGAAAAGCCGCGGATGAGTGGGATGCCTGACCTTCCTGCCGAAGCGTGGGATGGGCTGGGCGCCCGCCTAAGGCGGACGAGAGTGATTGCGGAGGTGGTACTTGCCCGCTGCAACATCGCGCAGAAGTATTGTGATAGCCGCGCTATCGGCGTTTGCCTTACTGGCTTCGAGTTGCGTAACCACGGACGCCGTCACCAAGTTCGCCTCGCAGTCATGCACGAGCCTGGAGCAAGGGCAACCCATCCTGAAGGACCTTGAGGGCTCCTGCATCCGGCAGCACCTGGTGGAGCAGGCGGTTCCCGCCAACATCAACGAGGTGTTCAATCCCGAGGCCTTCAAGATGGCTGCTGCCGATCCGGCTTGCGCGGCCTACGCGAGCGTTCAGCCGGGCGAGCTGGCCATACTTAAGACGCTCACCGATTACTTCAATGCGATTTCTCAGTTGGCGTCGTCCGGTACATCGAGCGCGAAGGGCGACGCCGCCGGGGCCAAGAAGTCCAGCGCACCGCCGAAGGTGATCGACGCCGTGAGTCAGCTCGCGACATTTCTGGGCAAGGCGGCTGCAGGCGGGTACGAGGCCAAGCACTTGAACGGCGACATCAGGTCGAGCGATGAGAGTGTTGCGACGGTAGTCGATGCGCTCATCGAGATCGTGCAGAAGCGCTACGTTGACAATCAACTGGTCAGCGAAGAGCATGAGATCACCGAGACCTACAAAGACCTGTTGCGCACCCAGGGCCCCAGTCCGGCGACGGCCGCACTGCTGCGGGCGCAGTGGGAGCAGCAGGTGGCCGCCATCGGCGACCGCAAGACGGCAGCCGACGCCTGGGTGAAAGCGCTGGAGACCATCAAGGAAGGACACCATAAGCTGGCCGGCGAAGCGGGTAGTCTCAACGCGAAGGAGATACCCGGAATCATCCAGCCGTACACCGATTCGTTGAAGAGCTTAGCTCCGTTACTGAAACTGCCCTAAGGAGTACACGCGATGCCAAGCGGTGCAGGACCCAAGCCCCAGGAACAAGCGGCGCAGCTTTCCGACCTTTTTCTTAAGCTTTCGATTGCCATCGACCAGTTCCGCTCCACGGCCCCCGGCCTTTCGAACGAACAAGTGCTCACCCTGGGGACCGTGGCGCGTCACCTGGACGAGATCTCCGGCCAGCTCAACGCCGAGGCGGTCGCCGAGATTCTTCAGCGCATTCAGCCCAGCATCGCCAAGATTGTTCAGGCGACCAAGGACGCGCAGCAGGCGGTCAAGACGATCAAGAAGATCGAGAGTGTGGTGGCCATTGCGACCGCGTCATTGGCGCTGGCGACAGCGATCCTCTCGGGGAATCTCAGCACCGTCGAGTCGGCCATAGGCGGAGTTGCCAGCGCGGTTCAGGCAGCGGTAAAAGGCGGCGCCCCGGCGACGGGCGGCGCGGCAGGTGGGTCCAGCAAGAAGACAAAGTGAGCCGCATCGGCGGGCTGCCGTTGAAGCTGAAAAAGCCTGAAAGCTCCTACAGCATGCCACCGGTCTTGGTGGCCAGGATGCTGAGTGCCATCTCCAGATTGTCGATGGCCTGCTTCAGGTCGGGATGCTTCTCCAGCGGTAGTTGCAGCGTGCGCAGGATGCGATGCGCCTCGGCGATGTGCTGGGCGGCGTCGGAGGGCTGAGCGGGCTTTGGCTCCTCGGGCATGGGTCCTCTCATGACATCTTAACGTTCTACCTATCGCTCTACAAATTGCCGCACGCAGCGGACGAGTTCGCCCGGGTTCTCCAGGTTGGGGAGGTGTCCGCATTGCGCGATGACCTGAAGCGTCGATCCAGCCACCAGCCGGTTGATGTGCCGGCCAATCTCAACCGGAAAAATCTCGTCCTGCTCGCCCCAGACGATCAGGGTGGTCATCGTTAGTCTGCAGATCACGTCATCCAGGCGCTCGCGTCCACCGCGAGTATTCATGAGCAAGCTGTTGATGGTGGGACCGTCGTCGCGCTCGAGGTGCTGGCGATACGCCATTTCGACGAGATCGCCGGTCGCAAGCGTTTTGTCATAGAAGAGGAATTGGAATACCTCGCGCATGTGCGCCAGTGTGGAGACGCGCAGGTCAACGGGCAGATCGATCATCTCCGCCCAGACGCCGGCGGAGTCGAGGAGGACGAGCTTGTCCATGGCTTGTGGCCGCTGCAGCGCGAAGGTTGCGGCGATCCATCCGCCGAGGGAATGTCCGACCAGCGTTATGCGTTCGATGTCGAGGGTGCGCAGCAAGCGTTCGAGTACCTCGACGAAGCCGGCGATGGTGTAATCGATTTGAGGCTTGGCCGAGCGGCCGAAGCCGAGCAGGTCGGGCGCGATTACGCGATGCGCGGAGGCGAGCGCGTCGAGGCAGAAGGCCCAATCGTCGGCGCATCCGCCCATGCCGTGGATGAAAAGCATTGGCGGGCCTGATCCCACATCGTAGTACCTGATGTCGCAGCCGAAGACGCTCGCGCTGCGCAGTTCCGGCAGAGGCGGGAGAACGAATGGATCGTTGCTCACAGAATCTTCTTGCCAAAGGCTGACAGCGCCAGCTCGACCGCGAGCTCGGCCGTCTGGTTGCGCTCGTCGAGCACGGGGTTCACCTCGACCATCTCGAAGCTCAACATGCGGCCGTGATCGGCGATGATCTCCATTGCCAGGTGGCCCTCGCGATAGGTGGCGCCGCCCCATACCGGCGTGCCCACGCCGGGCGCGTCTTCCGGGTCGATCCAGTCGAGATCCAGCGAGACGTGATAGCCGATGGTGCCGCGTCCGGCGAGGCGCAACGCCTCTTCCATCACCGCGCGCATGCCGCGCTCGTCGATGTCGCGCATGGTGAAGACGTGCACGCCGGACTTACGGATGTTGGCGCGCTCGTGCTCGTCGACGTCGCGGATGCCGACCAGCGCGACATTGTCCGGCCGCACCTTGGGGCTGAAGCCGTACATGTCGCTGAGCGGGCCGGGGAACAGGCCCATGATGGCGCCGAGGGGCATGCCGTGCACGTTGCCGCTGGGCGAAGTTTCGGGAGTGTTGATGTCGGTGTGCGCGTCGATCCACAGCAGGCCGATGCGCTGGCGCTTGCGGCGGTAGAACTCGGCGACCCCGCTGACCGTGCCTGCGGCGATGGAGTGGTCACCGCCAAGCGAGAGTGGGATGGCGCCCGCTTCAAGCGTCTGGATGACCAGCTCGGCTTGGGCGGCGCAGGTCTCGGCAATCTCCTCGAGATACTTGGCGCGGGGATCGCCCTCGTGCTTGGTCTCCAGCATGGCGACGGGAACGTTGCCAGCATCTTCGACCACATAGCCGAGTGCCTCCAGCTTGGCTTCAAGCCCTGCGACGCGCATGGCCGATGGTCCCATGTCGACGCCGCGGCGCGATTGTCCGAGATCGAGCGGCACCCCGATGATGCGGATGTGCTTGGTTTCGATGTTCTGCAGCGGTTTGGTGATGGGACTGGTGGCCATAACGATGTCTTACATTGTGGGCCGAAATATCGCAGCTGGGTAGAGCCGGCCTTCAGGCCGGCGTCCCAGCGATGAATCAGTTGTAGGGCGCGGCTTCAGCCGCTCCATTGCGATCCTCACCCTAATTTGTCATCCCGACCGGAGCGCCCGCGTGTTTTTTCCGACTCGCTTGCGAGTCGGGCGGGCGCGGAGTGGAGGGACCTGCTTTTCGTATCGAGCACGTTCCTTCCTTCACGATACAGCTCGTAATATTTGCCGCGAACGCCGCCCTTCATCGAACCAAAATCGTACTCCGGCCGCAGTTCGTCCTGGCTTCCCGGTTCAATGGGTTTTTTCATAAGAGTCTTTTTCCGACCGTGTGACGCGTCGCGCACTGGTGATGCGCTACTGGAGCGCCTCAAGGCGCGAGAGATACCCGCCAATTGAACCAAATCCCTTCTTAGGCTCCAACTCGTACACATCGCCATGCCGTTCAATGTGCCATTCTCTTTGCTTTCCGCTTACCGTAAACCGAGGCCATACCTTCTGGACGAACTCAGGCGGAAGAATGAAGTCCAAAATTTCCGTGGAAGCAGTTTCGCAGAGCAGTATCAGGATGTCGTAATGCTCGTCGGGCAACCCCATCCACCATTTGTTCGGCAGCACTTCACTTGCGTAACCGATCCCCACGACTTTGCCCGACGAGGAGTGATAGCCCCTATTCTTCAACTTTCGAAGATGTACGCCCCTTGACCCTAGACGGTGTACATACTCTTCACGGCGAAGCCGGCCTCTCGCTTTGCGCGACAAGCCCTCGCCTTCTCGGTTAGCACCTTGAACCTCTTGTGGCACCTCATCGCTGCGGTCCTCGGAACTCAGCAACGCCGAGACCCGCGCCAATGTAGCCTGGCCATTATGAACGGCGGCATCGATGTCCTGGACAATACGTGCATACCGAATAATTTCGTCCACCTGCCCAGACTTTCGGGCGGCGTCCATCTTTTGAAATGCCCTCTCGCGCAGATCGTTGAATTCAGCCAAACTGTTCATATTACCTCCACGTTTAGGTAAGGTAATATTTTACCACACCACGCCTATGGATATAACCTGTACAACATCCTCGGAAACGGAATCGTCTCGCGCACGTGTTCCAACCCGCAGATCCAGGCGACCGCGCGCTCGATGCCCATGCCGAAGCCGGCGTGCGGCACGCCGCCGAATTTGCGCAAATCGAGATACCACTTGAACGCCTCTTCCGGTAGCTCGTGCTGATGAATGCGCTCCAGCAGCTTTTCGTAGGAGCCCATGCGCTGCGAGCCGCCGATGATCTCGCCGTAGCCTTCGGGCGCGAGCACATCCACGCACAGAGCGAGATCGGGCCGCTGCGGGTCGGGCTCCATGTAAAAGGCCTTCACCGACGCGGGATAGCGATGGATCATCACCGGGCGATCGAATTGCGACGAGATATAGGTCTCGTCGGGCGAGCCGAGATCGCCGCCATACTCAAACTTGTTTTCGAGTTCGCCCTTGGCGTGGCCTTCCTGCAACATCTTCACGGCATCGTCATACGAAATGCGCGGAAAGGGCGTGCCGATCTTCTCCAGCTTGGCGAGGTCGCGGCCGATGGTTTCCAGCTCCGGCCGCCGCCGCTCCAGGCAGCGCTTCACAATGAAGGTGATGAACTGCTCGGCCAGCTCCATCAGCCCGTCGAGTTCGAGATACGCGACCTCGGGTTCGACCATCCAGAACTCGGTCAGGTGCCGGCGAGTCTTCGATTTCTCGGCGCGGAAGGTCGGCCCGAAGCTATACACCTTGCCCAGCGCCATCGCAGTCGCTTCGATGTAGAGTTGACCGGACTGCGTGAGGAAGGCCTGTTCCTCGAAGTAGTCGACTGGGAAGAGCGTGGTTGTGCCTTCGCACGCGGCGGGCGTGAGGATGGGCGGGTCGGTTAGGGTGAAGCCGCGCTCGTCGAAAAAGTCGCGCGCGGCCTTGATGATTTCGGCGCGGACGCGCAGAATGGCCGCCTGCCGCGGCGAGCGCAGCCATAGATGGCGATGCTCCATCAGGAAATCGGTACCGTGCTCTTTGGGCGTGATGGGGTACGGGTCGCCGGGATTGACGCGCTGGATGACTTGCGCGTCGCTGATCTCGATCTCGTATCCGCCGGGAGCGCGCCTGTCGGCACGCACTTTGCCGGTGACGATCACGCTGGACTCCTGGGTGAGGCCCTTGATGGACTCGAACAGCTCGGGCGAGATCGCTTGCTTGGCGACGACGCCCTGAATGATGCCGCTGCCGTCGCGGAAGATGGGGAAGAGCAGCTTGCCGCTCTCGCGGAGGTTGTAGAGCCAGCCGCGAATGGTGACGGTCTGGCCTTCATGCTGCCCGATCTCGCGGATGGTTGAGACCGGCGCTTCGCTTTTCGTAGTGGCGGATGAGTTCATGTCGGTATCTGAGGCGCTACTATGTATGTATGGAGCTTACTATGGCGAGGAATCGGGCACAAAGCCCGGAGGTTGGAACTCGGTCGCGCAAGTTTGTCGGTAACTGCTCATGGCGCGGCTGCACCTTTGTTCTTGGATTCCTGGTTGCACTTTCGACGTCCGCCTTGGGGCAGCAGCCGACGTTTCGCAATGCGCCCGCATCGTCGGCGGCGATGAAGAACCCTTATGCGCACAGCGCTGCCGCGGTCGCGGCAGGAAAGAAGCTGTACGGAGAAGATTGCGCGCAATGCCACGGGAAGAACCTCGAGGGCATGGGCCCGGCGCCGGCGCTCGACAGTGCGTCGGTGCGCGCCGCCAAGCCGGGTGAGTTGTTCTGGTTCATCACCACCGGCAAATTGGAATCGGGGATGCCGTCCTGGAGCAACTTGCCGAAGAACCAGCGCTGGGAAATCGTGAGCTTCTTGCAGGAACGCAAGGGCAGCAAGCAAGCGGCGAAGTAGAGTCTCGGTCAACACGGCACATATTCCACCACGGGCGAGCCGCAAACCCTTCGGCAAGCTCAGGGCAGGCTCCTCGGCTTCGCTCGGGATGACAATGTTCCGTAACGCGGGCGATTGGCGTAGCCCGCGATAAATGCTGGATGACGTTGTATCGTGCGCGTCACTGCCGCATCCCGGCAAAATCCGCTATAACTGATTCGTGGGTGCAAGCAATCCCTTTCTCGCTCCAAAGACGGCGCTGATTACTGGCGCCTCCAGCGGTATTGGGCTGGAGTTGGCGCGGCTGTTCGCAGGAGACGGTTATCGGCTGGTGTTGGTGGCGCGCAATCGCGGCGCGCTGCGCGCTCTCGGCGACGAGCTACAGGCCAAGCACGGCATCGAAGTGCGCGTCTCGCCCAAAGACCTGGCGCATCCTGCCTCGCCCGCCGAGCTCTATCAGGAGCTGCAAGAGGCGGGCATCGTGCTCGACGTGCTGGTGAACAACGCCGGCTTCGGCGGCAGCGGGCCGTTCCTCACCACCGGCTGGAACAACGAAGCCGAGATGATGCAGGTCAACATGGTGGCGCTGACGCACCTCACCAAGCTCTTTCTGCCGCAGGTCCGCGCCCGCGAAGGCAAGGTGATGAACGTTGCCAGCGTTGCGGGCTTTCTGCCCGGTCCCTACATGGCGATTTATTACGCAACCAAAGCGTACGTGATCAGTTTCAGCGAGGCGCTGGCGGAGGAACTGCGCGGCACCGGGACCACGGTGACGTGCTTGTGTCCGGGACCGGTAGAGACCGGCTTCCAGGAGCGCGCACACATGGGCGAAAAGAGGCCGCTGCGCAGTCCCTTGCTGGTGGATGTCCAGACCGTCGCGTGGGCTGGTTATGAAGGCATGAAGCAGGGCAAGCGGCTAGTCATCCCCGGATGGAAGAACCGCGCGGCGGTCGAGGGACTGCGTTTTGCGCCGCGCAGCACAATGACGAAGATGGTCAGCCGCATGCATAAGAAAACGTAATCCCGGCCCTGCTTTCGCGCACTCGCCGCCGCCTGATACACTTGCACGGCTGCATGAGCGAAACTGGTCCGCAGAAAGATTCCCCAACAATCCGGCTGGTGCTGTTGTGGCATATGCACCAGCCTTTCTACAAAGACATGGTCACGGGCGAGTACCGCCTGCCGTGGGTGCGGCTGCACGCGCTGAAGGACTACTACGGCATGGTGAAGCTGCTGGACGAATTCCCGCAGGTGCAGCAGAACTTCAATCTGGTGCCGTCGCTGGTGGCCCAGATCCAGGATTATGTCTCCGGCCTGGCGCGGGATCCGTTCTTCGACCTCATCGCCAAACCGGCCAAGGACCTCAGCGCGAGCGAGCGCAGCTTCGCGCTGCAATATCTTTTCCAGGCGAACCCGGTCAACATGATCGGCCGTTATCCCCGCTACCGCGAACTGTGGGAGCAATACCGTACGACCTCCGACCGGCCCGAGGGCGCCGAGTCGTACTTCACCACGCGCGATTACGCCGATCTGCAAGTGCTCTCGCAGATTGCCTGGTTCGACGAGTTCTTCCTCGCCGATCCGGAGATCGCCGCACTTGTGCATAAGGGCGAAGACTACACGCCCGCCGATCAGCAGCTCGTGGTGGCGAAAGAGCGGGAGATGCTGGCGAAGGTGCTGCCCGCGTATGCCGAGGCGGCACAGCGTGGCGGGATCGAACTCTCGGCTACGCCGTACTATCACCCGATTTTGCCCTTATTGTGCGACACGAACGTCGGCGCGGAGTCATCGCCCGGTCTGCCGCTGCCGACCCGCCGCTTCAAGCGTCCCGACGATGCCGCGCTGCAAATCAGGCTCGCGCTGGATTCGCACCAGGCGCTATTCGGTGTGCGGCCCAAGGGTGTGTGGCCGTCGGAGGGGAGCGTCTCGGAAGAAGTACTGAAGCTGGCAGCACGACAGGGCGTCGAGTGGATGGCGACGGACGAAGGCGTGCTCGGCCGCTCGCTGGATTTCAACTTCGCGCGCTACAACAGCGATCACCTTTCGCCGGACGGTGCGCGGCGGCTCTACAACATTTATCGCTACGAGAAGGACGACACGCGGATGCACATGGTCTTCCGCGACCACCGCTTGTCGGACCTGATCGGCTTTGTCTACTCCGGAATGCCGGCCGGCGATGCCGCTCGCCACCTCATTGAGAACATCAAGCGCTCGGCGCAGCCTGTGCTCGACGCCGGCAAGACCGCCGTGGTGTCCATCATTCTGGATGGCGAGAATGCCTGGGAGTACTACCTGCAGTCTGGACGCGAATTTCTCCGCCGCTTCTACGAAGCGCTGCAGCGCGACCCGCAGATCGAGCCGGTCACCATCAGCGAAGCCATCGCGCGCCATCCCGAATCCGAGTTCGGCCAGCTCAAGCGGCTGGTTCCGGGCTCGTGGATCGACGCCAACTTCAATGTGTGGATCGGCGCTCCTGAAGACAATCACGCCTGGGACCTGCTGGCCGAGGCCCGCGACTACTATGACCGGCACGCCAACCGCGTCTCCGAGGCCCAGCGTAAAATCGCCTGGGAGGAGCTGCTGATTGCCGAGGGCAGCGACTGGAACTGGTGGTACGGTCCTGAGCATCACTCGGCCAACGATCGCGACTTCGACGAGCTCTACCGCAAGCACCTGTCCAACGTCTATCACGCGCTGGAGGGCATTCCGCCGGAGGAGCTGAGCACTCCCATTGGCAGCGGTGTTGTGCGGCCCAGTTATGTTCCGCAGACGGCCTACGTGCGCGCGCGCGTTGACGGCGTGGTGAGCGGCTACTTCGAATGGATGGGCGCGGCCAGCTACACCTCAGACCAGCGCACCAGCGCGATGCACGGCAAGCAGTTCCTGCTGGATGCGGTCTACGCCGGCCTCAATGCCGATTCCGTGTCCGGACGGCTCGACTTCTATCACGGTATACCGGAAGGCGCGTACCGGCTGGTGGTGAACTTGGAGGTTTGGCCCGAGAGCGGCGACCGCAAAGCCTCGCCGTGGCTTTACCGCCTCGTGGTGGATGCGCAGGAGCGCGAGCTGCAACGTTGGGCGCTTACCGATGGTCGAGAGAAGCTGATGCTGGGGAACTTCTCGGTGGGCGACGACAATTCGAAGCCCAACGGAATCGAAATCGCGCTGGACGAGATTTTCGAGATGCGCGTGCCGTTCGCGCTTATCGGTGCCGAGCAAGGCAGCCGCATCCGTCTGCGCTTCTCTATCTGGCGCGAGCACCTGCCGGTAGATTCGCTGCCCCTGGAGGGCTGGATCGACCTGGACGCCGTGGTGGAAGAAGACCTGGAGAGCAATCTCTACAGCTATTCGCCGCCGGAATGAGACGCCGGACAGGTGGTTGCGCGCGTCCTAATGAACTGCGGAGGCCGGTTTGCTCTCGATTCTGTTCTCATAGGCGATTCGGCCGATTTCAATTCCCGCAATTTATACCTAAGCAAGTGAGCTAAACTTCTTCTCCTCAGTTTCTTACACCGTAAGCCAAAATTAAGTTGCGCCGCTGATGGCACGTGCTACTCTCTTGGCCCAAACGAGCCGTAAGGAGGAGCAGCATGGCCCGGCAGCAGATTGTGGCCTCAACTTCCGACAGCGACTTACGAGCCAGAACAACGGTGCTCATCTCCGTGGCCATTGTGGTGGCGCTTCTCACGGTTGTTTCAACCGCGCGAGCGCAGACGTTGACGGTCTTGCACACCTTTACGGGTGCGGCGGACGGCGGCGGGCCGGTCGCCGGACTGACCAGGGATGCAGGCGGAAACTTCTATGGCACGACGATGGACGGCGGCTCGGGCATGGGCGTCTGCTCTGCCTCCGGATGCGGCACGGTGTTCAAACTGACGCGGCACGGTTCAGGTTGGGTGCTGAATCCCATTTATGAGTTCACGTCTACCAACCAGGGGCCGTTCAACCCGTCAGCCAGAGTCATCTTTGGACCGGATGGAAGCCTCTATGGCACTACCGTAAACGGAGGTAGCTGCAATGGTCAGTGGTGCGGCGCCGTCTTCAAGCTGCAGCCACCGGCGACATTTTGCAGGAACGTCACGTGTCCGTGGACGCTCACCGTGCTTCATGCGTTTGCCGGTGGCGATGATGGAGCCTTTCCTTACTCCGATCTCGCGTTTGATTCTTCCGGCAATATTTACGGAACAACATCGGGGGATGGAGATTCTTCCTGCATGGTCGTTACGGGCGTTAGGGGCTGCGGCACCGTGTTCGAGCTAACCCGAAACACGGATGGCACCTGGACCAACCACACGCTGTACGAGTTTCACGGCGGCAGCGATGGCGGTTGGCCATTCGCAGGAGTGGTGCTCGACCCGGCCGGCAATCTCTATGGGGTAACCGCTTACGGCGGCGGCGGCCCATGCAATTTTAACTTCGGCTGTGGGGCAGTCTTTGCGCTATCGCCTTCAGGCTCCGGTTGGGTGGAGACAACTCTGCACCAGTTCACTGGCTTCGCCGACGGCGGAGCTCCATTCGGCGGCCTGATGTTCGATCACGCCGGTAATCTCTACGGAACCGGCTCCTACGGAGGAGCAGGATTGGGAACGGTATACGAATTCACATCGAACCAGGGGAGTTGGAATTTCAATGTGATCTACACCTTCACCGGAACACAGGCTAATGGCCCCCAATCCGCACTCACGATGGACTCGGCCGGCAATCTTTATGGCACCTCGGTCGCGGGGGGCAACAACCAGGGGTTCGGGACAGTGTATAAGCTGGTGCCGTCAAACGGAGGCTGGACCTACGCCTCGTTGCACGATTTCGACTTGCAAGGCAGCGATGGCGGCCTGCTCTATGGCAGTGTTGCGCTGGATGCAAATGGCAACGTGTTTGGCGTCACCGGCGCCGGCCCCTATCCCTCTCCGGATAATGGGGTGCTATTTGAGATTACGCACTAACTGCATGGTACCGATCGCCGAGAGCGGCATTAGCGCCGCCAGATCAGCGCTCGCGGGCCGAGTCAGTAGCGATAGAAGCCGCGCCCCGACTTGCGGCCGAGCCAGCCGGCATCGACCATCTTGATCAGCAGCGGACACGGGCGATACTTGGGATCGCCCAAACCGGAGTGCAGCACGCGCATGATGTCGAGGCAGACATCGAGGCCGATGAAGTCGGCGAGCGTGAGCGGGCCCATCGGATGCGCCATCCCCAGCTTGAAGACCTCGTCCACTGCCTCGGGCGTGGCGACGCCCTCCATCACCGTGTACATGGCCTCGTTCAGTAGCGGCATCAGCACGCGGTTTGAGACAAAGCCCGGCGCGTCGTTCACTTCCACCGGCGTCTTCTCCAACTTTTCCGCGAGCGCCTTCACCGTGGCGAAGGTCTCGTCCGATGTGGCGAGGCCGCGGATCACCTCGACCAGCTTCATCACCGGCACGGGATTGAAGAAGTGCATGCCGATGACTTTGTCGGCGCGCTTTGTGACCGCGGCAAGCTTGGTGATGGAAATGGACGAGGTGTTGGAGCTGAGGATCACCTCGGGGCGGCACATCGCATCGAGCGAGCGGAAGAGCTCGGCCTTGATCTCGAAGCGCTCGCTGGCGGCTTCGACGATGAAGTCGCACGCGGCCAGCTGTTGACGATCCGTCACGCCACGGATATTGGCCAGGGCGTGGTCGCGCTGCTCGGCGGTGAGCTTTGCCTTCGACACCTCGCGCTCGAGGTTCTTCTTAATGGTGTCCAGGCCGCGGTCGACAAAGCGCTGCTCGATATCCAGCAGCGCGACCGAGTACCCGCCCTTGGCGAACACATGAGCGATGCCGTTGCCCATGGTGCCCGCGCCGATGACGCCTATGGTTTTGATTTCCATGATGAGGCCTTTGTGAGAAGAAGAATTGTAAGGGAAACCGATCGGTGGAGCATTCCTTCAGGAGTGCAAATGAATTTTGTCCGGCTTAGAAGGGGCGCAGCTTTAGCTGCGCCGCTACCCGCGATAATTATCTTTAAAACCGGCTTCACAGGCTGCTGAAAAAGCCGAAAAGCAGATTCCTCGCGAGCTAAGGCTCGCTCGGAATGACCAAAGATAAAGGCGCTTCCGACGGCGCACCTGAAGGTGCGCCCCTTCGAAGCCGCCTACGTCCCGATCACCACGCCGCCATCGACGGAGATCACAGTGCCGTGGATAAAGCTGGCCTGGTCCGAGGCGAGCCATGCGTAGGTATTCGCTACGTCCTCGGGCGTACCAGGGCGGCCAAGCGGCGTGCGCGCGATCATTGATTGCAGCACCTTCTCCGGCATCGCGCGCACCATGTCGGTAGCGATGAAGCCCGGCGCGACGGCGTTCACGCGAATGTTGTAGCGGCCTAGCTCGCGCGCCCAGGTGCGCGTCATGCCGATGACGCCCGCCTTCGACGCGACATAATTCGTCTGCCCGAAATTTCCCCACAGGCCGACGACCGACGCGGCGGAGATAATGACGCCGCTGCGCTGCCGGATCATCTGCGGGACTACCGCGCGCGTCGCCAGGAAGACGCCCTTGAGATTCACGTTGATTACCGCGTCCCAATTTTCTTCCGACATCATCGATTCGGGGCCGTTGCCGTTCCACTTCACCAGTTGCGCGTCGCGCACGATGCCGGCGTTATTGATGAGCACGTCCACGCGCTGCCAGCGGTCGAGCACCTCCTGCGTCGCCGCCTGCACGTCGCCGGCGCTGGTGACGTTCACCGCCTGAAAGCAGCCCTCGCCGCCCGCCCATTTGATGGCCGACTCCAGTTGCGTGGCTGCTTTCGCGGACACGTCCCAGGCGGCAATGCGCGCGCCCTCTTCGGCGAAGCGCATGGCCGTCGCCCGCCCGATGCCCGCTCCGGCGCCAGTAATGACGACCACTTTGTTACGCAGCCCGCTCTCGCGTACCGGCCGGCGCCGCTCGTGAATGCCGGGAAGCTCGTCGGCTGTGTTGTCCAATGGTTCAGGAACGCTGGTGGCGGGTGTAGCGGGCTTGACATCTTCCGCTTCGGCAGCAGTGCTGCCTACAGCATCTTTAGGGTGCGGCATCGGTGCTCCTGATTATCGGATGCGTGCTCGGGGGGCGCAGTCGCTAGAGGGACGATCACGGCAAGTGCCTGAACAGCTAAATTCCTACTGCCAAACTGAACAGAGTAGAAGCTTTGCCGCAGTGCGTCAAGACTTGCGGCGAGACTTTGTTTTGCGCGCCTTGTTAGCGGGCTTGCGGCGGGAGAGTGCGGCCTCGAGTTCCTCAATTCTTCGCCGTAGCTCTACAACTTCGGAACCCTGGTTCGGGGGCGGTCCTGCAGCGCGGCCGGAACTCGGATCCGGCGCCTGCGGCGCGCCGTTCGCGCCTTTGCCTTGTCCCCACATATTCGGCATGAACTCCAGCGCATTCAGCGGCGACGGCATGGCGCGATAGGCGTTCTGGTACATCTCCATCATCGCTTTCATGTAGCGCAGCGCGTTCTCCTGGGTGGCCTTGCCGCTGGCGACGATCATCTGCCGCAGCACGTCGAGCGGAAAGACCGAGTTGGGCAGCTTGGCGTCGTCGAGCACGATTTGCGCCAGCACCATGCGGGTGATGTCTTCGCCGGTGGCGGCGTCGATAACGCTCACATCGTGGCCGTCGCGCACCAACTGGGCGACCTGTTCCTGGTTGATGTACTGGCTGGTCAGTGTGTTATAGAGCCGCCGGTTTTCGTATTTCTTGATGATGAGGGGCTGATTTTTATTTTTCATTTTTCGCTTGACATGGGGGCCCAGTAAGCGGGAAACTTGCTTATGTTGCAGTGCAGCATAAATTGCAACATGCAATTCTAGACGCAAGGAGCAGAACATGCCGAATACCACCAAGTCAAGCAAGAAGGCGACGACCGCCGCCACCACCACTGAAGCCGCCGACGTCTTCGCCCCTCTTTACCTGAACACCGTTACCCGCGTGGCCGAGCTGCAAAAAAGCTCGCTGGACGTGGTTGCTGAGCAGACGACCGAGTGGATCGGCGCCTGGAAGAAGGCCTTCAGCTATCTGCCTGTCACCACCCCGACGTTCTTCTTCGACGTGGTTGGCCAAGCCGTGCAGACCGCCGTCGAGACGCAAAAGAGCGCCATCGATCTGGCCGTCGAACAGACCGAAGCCGTGACCGAGATTGCCAAGCAGCGCGCCGACGCCTACGCGAAGATCGCCGAGACCGCGACCGCCGCGTTCCAAACCACCGTGACCCGCTCGGTCGAAGCGCAAAAGAAGGCCCTGGAATTCGCCGCGCAGCAAAACAAGGCTGTGTGCGAAGCCACGAAAAAGCAGATCGGCAACGGGCCGGCTGCCATCATCATCGACACCTTCGAGCGCGGCGCCAACACCGTGATCGAAGCGCAGAAGTCGCTGCTGGAAGCCACCACGACTCCGTTCGTGTCGTAAGGCGGCAGGCAGTTCTGCGGTCTTGGCGCACGTGGTAGAGCGGGCCTTCAGGCCCGCGTCCACGCGCGGTTTTCCGCCAGAGTCGGCTTCAGCCGACGACACCGTGCCGCCGGTTGAAGCCGGCTCAGTTTTGAAAAGGGCGGCGTGACGCGGCGCGCTGAAGCGCCGCTCTACCCATCGTGCGTAAGCGCACGCGCCGCTCTAGCAGTCACTGCGCCGATAGGCGCGCGATTGTCTCTGGGTGTATCGTCAATAGGGAAAGGACCTGGATGGCCGACGAAGCCAGCAAGAACAACAAACCATTCGATCCCATGGAGCCCTGGCGCGGCATGCGAGACGCCTATCTGGACGCGTGGGGAAAGACCATGGTGGACATGGTGAACAGCGAAGCCTATGCCCAGGCCACGGGCACGATGCTCGACACCTACCTGACCGTCTCTGCGCCGTTCCGCGAGGCCGTCGAGAAGGCCATGCTCAAGACGCTGGAGCAACTGGCCATGCCGACGCGCAACGACATCATTTCCATCGCCGAGCGCATGACCAACATCGAGATGCGGCTCGACGATCTCGACGCCAAGATCGACGCGCTGCTGGCCCGCAGCTCGCAAGCAGCGAAGCCCGCCACCGGCGCGTCGGCGTCCGTCAGCCGAGCGCCTCAGTCCGCTGCCAAGAAAGCCGGCCGGTCGAGAACAACAAAGAAGGGGAAAAAGTAAGATGCCCGAAGCGCCGGTTATGACCGACCCGTTCACCGAGGCAGCCCAGCGGTTACAAACACTCACCAAGGTCATGACGACCAAGGCGCAGATCGCGCAAACTCCCAAGGAGTTGGTGTGGGCGCTGAACAAGGCCAAGCTCTATCGGTACGAGCCGGTCCTGCCCGCCGAGAAGCGTCATCCTATTCCGCTGCTCCTGGTGTTTGCCATCATGAACCGGCCGTACATCCTCGACCTGCGCCCGGGACACAGTTTTGTCGAGTACATGGTGAACCAGGGTTACGACGTCTACTTGCTCGACTGGGGTGCGCCTGGGCCGGAAGACAAGAACCTGAAGTTCGACGACTACACGCTCGAGTACATGCCGCGCGCCATCCGTAAGATGAAGGCGATCTCGGGCTCTGAGGAGTTTAGCTTGCTGGGCTGGTGCATCGGCGCGATTCTTACGTCGATTTATTCCGCGCTACGGCCGGACGACGGGCTGCGCAACCTGATCCTGCTCACCGCGCCTATCGATTTTTCCAACAAGCAGGGGATGACATTCGCGCGCTGGGTGGACGAGCGCTACTTCGACATCGACAAGGTGCTGGGCGCATTCGGCAACATGCCGGGCGAGATGATCGACTACGGTGCCAAGGCGCTGAAGCCGGTCGAGAACTACGTCACCAACTATCTCAAGCTTTGGGACAACCTTGACGACCCGCGCGTGGTCGAAGCCTGGCACGCGATGAACACCTGGGTGACGGACAACGTGCCGCTGGCGGGCGGCGCCTTTCGCCAGCTCATCGTCGACCTCTATCGGCACGACAAGCTGATGAAGGGCGAGTTGATGATCCGCGGCGAGCGCGTGGACCTGCACAAGATTCGCGCGAACATCCTCACCGTCATCGCCGAGGGCGACCACATCACGCCGCCGTGCCAGTCGGAGCCCATTCTGGGGAAGGTCAGCAGCAAAGACAAAGAGGTGTTTCGCGTCAACGGGGGACACATCGGGATCATGGCGGGCAGCGGCGCGGCGAAGCTCACCTGGCCGCACATCAACGCCTGGCTCGGCCCGCGCTCGGAGTGATCCAGGGCAAAGTCAAAACGGCCTAATACCAGTCAGCAAGGCAAACAAAAAACTTGTTGTGCAGCGGCCTTCTTTGGTGATCGAGTCATTACTCTTAGCACGAAAACCTTAGGGCACGCGCCCTATCTACAAAATAAGATCGCTTGCTGGTTTGTTTAACAGTTATTTAATGCTGCAGCGTTGAATCCCTCGCTCGCGCCGCTATACTTCTAAGTAACGAGGCGAATCTTGGTGACAGATCCTTTGGCGTACAGCAGATATTTTTATAAAGAAAGAGAAGAAGAGGTCATCATCTCGGTCTGCAATTACTGTTTTGCCGTGGTCGCGGAATCGGATGACGACGCCGAACTGGAACGCTGCGAGAGCCGGCACGCATGTGCCGAAAAAGTGCGAGCGTTCGCTGCCTGAAGCGGAAGCCCCGCGAAAATGCAATAAAAACGGGCAGATAGAAAGCCTGTCGCTTGTCTGTGACGCCGCTCACTGGCACAATGAATAGGAATCACACCCCGTAGCGGCTGCCGTCACAGGCTCCTGGATAATTCCCGAAATAGGATGGCAGCAGTCCGTTACCCGGTTCTCACGGTTCTTCTCCGAACAGTACGCAAGTGGACGCGCGCTGCCGTGCAACGACAGCTCCGATGGATATAACCATATGAGGCATTCATGCTGTTAAAGCCTTTTGTCATCAATGCTCATGGGCAGATCGTCTTCCCGGGGAACTTTTTTCCGGAGCTGGACTTCTCCGTCTTCAAGAGCCTTAAGCAGTTCGCGGCCGTCATCCGGCGCGATTTCGGAGAAAAGGCCCCGACCGACGTAGAGATCGCCGAACGCCTCCATAACGGCGAATACAAGACCCGCTACGAACTCTGCCGCGACCTTGTCCTGAACCGCTTCTGGGCCAACCGCTACACGCTGACCATGTACGAGAAGCGACCCATTCGCTGGGGCGACCTGCCGCGCAACCGCGACGACGTTTTTCTTCCCGTGTACAGGCCGCGCGATTCGTCGGCCATCGTGAATGCCCTCGTCGCCGGTTTTGGCGAGCTGCCGCCGTCCTGGGACGAGGACGTTGAGGACCGCTGTTTCACCATTCTGCTGCACGTTCTGCGCAACAAGCTGAGTTCGGGAGGCGAACTTCGCCCCGTCCGGCCCACCGTCGCCGAGGCCCTTGCCGGTCCTGCCAACCACACGCGTCAGCTGCTGCGCTACAACCCCGATTACCTGAGCTACACCCGCGACGACGTTATCGACTGCCTGCATCCCGTGCCTGAGCTGGAAGCCTTGATGCGGCAATGCATGATCCTGCACAACCAGTATCCCTGGGACCCCTCGGCCAGCGCGGTGGCGGAAATCGGCAAGCTGAAGGACGAAGATTACGTGGTGGGATTTTACCCGCGCAGCGAAGCGGTCATGCAGTTCATCCAGCGGGTGAAACGCGAAGAGAGCTGGGGACCACGCGTCCGGCAGATGCCGCGTCGTCCGGTTGGTTCGGAGACGCTGGCGCTGAGCGAGCCGGTGGCGCCGTATCCCCCGGTGAAGGTAGCGGAGCGCTTCAAGGTGCTGCCGCGCATCGAGGCCATCGCCGCCTACGAAGGCGAGGTCACGTGCAGCAATGCCGACCTCATCCGCAATCATGCTTACTGCTGGTCGCGCATGTCGGCGGCGGAGATCTCCGACAAGACGGGCATCGAGTCGCGCTGTTACACCGAGTTGCCGCTGGACGAGATGGCCCTGATCGCGGCCCGGCGCGCCCTCACGAAATCGAAACGAAAACCTGCCGAAATCGGAGCGGTGCTATTTTGCAGTTGCACCAGCAGCAAGCTGATACCGTCGGTGGCGACATGGCTCTCCGGGGAGCTGGGCCTGATGCAGACGCACAACTCCAGCGACATCGTCGCCGCCTGCGCCGGCCTGCCCTACGGCATCGGAGAAGCTACCCGCCTGTTGCAGGAGATTGAGCGTCCGGTGCTGCTGGTTTGCGCGGAGAAATTCTCCGACAAGATTGGCACCGTGCGCACCTCGCGTATGATCTTCGGCGACGGCGCGGCGGCCATGGTAATTGGGCCCGCACCCGAAGGCACGCCGTCGGACATAGAAATCTTCCAAACCTACGCCAGCGGCCCGTGGTCGGAGGTCAACTCGATCATCTGGCCCAATCCCGAGTTCGACAACAACATCACCGTATACGGGCCGGAAGTGAAAGCGCTCGTTACTCGCTACCTGAAGCAAATGATGGGCGAGCTGGGCCAGCTGCCCTCGCCCGACGGTAATGGCGGCCCCATGACAGACGCTATTGACATTGTGGTGCCGCACCAGGCCAACAAGAACATGGTGCTCACCTTGTCGGAGGCCGCAGGCATTCCCGGCGAGAAGATTTTCTTCAACATCGAGCGCGTCGGCAACACCTCGTCGGCGAGCATTCTGATGGCCACCCACGACGCGGTGAAAGAAGGCCGCATCGATAGGCCGATGCGGGTCTTCGCACCCGGATTCGGCGCCGGCGCGGTGGGCGGATACGTAATCATGCGGGTCGATCCCGCGGTGGTGAGCGTTACAGAGAATAGGAGTCATGCAATGGCAACCGCTGCAAGTGCAAACGGAAATGGTACGTACGCAACTTCGCTGGCCGGCAGGGTCGCGTTGGTCACGGGCGCTTCGCGCGGCATCGGACGCGCTATCGCGGTCGAGCTGGCGCGGCGGGGCGCACACGTCGCCCTCAACTTCCGCTCCGACGAAAAACAGGCGGAAATCGCCGCCGCAGAAATCGCCGAACTGGGCGTCGAGTGCCTGCTGGTGCAGGGCGACGTGGCCAAGAAGGGCGAGGCCGCGCGCATTGTTAAGCAGGTCATCGACAAGTGGCAACGGCTCGATATTCTGGTGAACAACGCCGGCATCACGCGCGACCGCTCCATGCGCAAGATGACGGACGAGGATTGGGCCGCCGTCATCAACGTCAACCTGAACGGCACCTTCTACTGCACCAGCGCGGCCATCCCGGCGATGATCAACCAGCGTTACGGGCGCATTATCAACATCAGCTCGGTGGTGGGCCAGATGGGCGCCTTCGGCCAGGCGAACTACTCGGCCAGCAAAGGCGGCATCATCGCCTTCACCAAGACGCTGGCGCTGGAGATGGCGAAGTTTAACGTGACCGCCAACGCGATCGCTCCGGGGTTCACCTCGACCGAGATGGTGGACGCGATTCCGGAGGAGATCGCCGCGCAAATCAAGGCGAAGATTCCTCTCGGCCGCTTCGCAACGCCGGAAGAGATCGCCCGGGCAGCGGCGTTCTTGGCCGCCGAAGGAGACTACATCACCGGCCAGGAGCTGAACGTGAACGGCGGATATCACATGTAGGCGTGCGGCGGCTCCTAGCGCTACAGAATGAGAAGCCGCGATGATTAGTGCAGAGTCGTGGTAGAGCGGCGCTTCAGCGCAGCGTTAAGTCCGGCTTCTTAGTTCTAGATATTGCATTCCGCTGCGAATGCAGCGGAATGCAATATCGGCCCCCCGGCGATGGTGCTAACGCGAGCCCAAAGGCTCGCTCTACCTTGAAGGAAGCCAGGCAGTGCGAAGAACGAGCACCCGACGGACGCGGCGTCAGGATAGCCCAGCACCCTTCGACGTTGCTCAGGGCAGACTACCGCGTAGCGGAGTGCTGGGTACGTATTAGGCTGAGTTCCGTAGGGACGGCACGTGCCGGCTGTTAGCCGGCGACACGAATCAGGCAGGAATTTATGGCAACCGAAGCAGTACAACCCGCACCCAGTCCCGTCGAAGCGAAGCTCGAGAACCTCCGCCAACAGCGGGAAAAGCTCGAGCAGGGCGGCGGCAACGAGCGCATCGACAAGCAACACAAGTCCGGCAAGCTCACCGCACGCGAGCGCATAGCGAAGCTGGTCGACCCCTCCAGCTTCCAGGAGATCGGTATCTTCGCCAAACATCGCGCGACCCTTTTCGGCATGGCGGGCAAGGACGTCCCTGCTGATGGAGTCGTCACCGGTTGTGCGACCGTCGATGGCCGCACCGTCCATCTCGCCAGCCAGGACTTCACCGTCATTGGCGGCACGGCGGGCGAGGTGCACTGCGACAAAATTGTGGACATGATGCAGCTTGCGCTCAAGACCGGCAGCCCGTTCATCTTTATTAACGACTCTGGTGGCGCGCGCGTGCAGGAAGGCATCGACAGCCTGGCCGGATACGCGAAGGTGTTCTACAGCAACGTCCAGCTCTCGGGCACGGTTCCGCAGATCGCGATCATCGCCGGGCCCTGCGCCGGCGGCGCGGCATACAGCCCGGCGCTCACCGACTTCATCATTCAGACGCGCCGCGGGCAGATGTTCATCACCGGCCCTCAGGTCATCAAGCAGGTCACGGGCGAGGTGGTGACTGCGGACGCGCTCGGCGGTCCGGCCGCGCAGATGAACCGCTCCGGCGTGGTGCACCTCATTGCAGAAGACGACGAGAACGCGCTGCTGCTTTGCCGGCGGCTACTGAGCTTCCTGCCCTCAAACAATATGGAAGATCCGCCACGCCAGCCTTACGACAGCGCCATCGAAGACGATCCCGAGTTGAATGAGGTTGTCCCGACGGATCCCAAGATCAGCTACGACGTGCGCGACGCCATCGCCCGCATCGTGGACAATCGCGACCTGTTCGAAATACAGCCGGGCTTCGCGCCGAACGTGGTGATCGGGTTCGCGCGCCTGCAAGGCAGGACGGTCGGGGTCGTCGCTAACCAGCCGGCGGCGCTTGCCGGCGTACTCGACATCAACGCGTCCGACAAGGTCGCCTTTTTCGTGCGCTTCTGCAACGCGTTTAATATTCCCCTGCTGACCTTTGTCGACTGTCCCGGGTTCCTGCCCGGCGTGGATCAGGAATACGGCGGCATCATTCGGCACGGCGCAAAAATTCTCTTCGCCTATTCAGCGGCGACGGTGCCGAAGCTGACGGTAGTGTTGCGCAAGGCTTACGGGGGAGCATACATTGCGATGTGCTGCAAGGACCTGGGCGCCGATCGCGTGGCTGCGTGGCCGACGGCGGAGATTGCCGTGATGGGCGCCGAGGGCGCGGCCGAGATCGTCTTCCGGCACGAGATCGACTCAGCCGAGGATCCGCAGGCTAAGCGCAAGGAAGTAATCGAACTGTATCGCAACACGTTCTCGAATCCGTTTGTGGCGGCGGGGCGCCGTCTGGTGGATGACGTCGTCGAGCCGTCGCAGACGCGGCGCTACCTGGCGCAGGCGCTGGAGGCCCTGCACACCAAGCGCGAAATGCGTCCGCCCAAGAAGCACGGGCTGATTCCACTGTGAGGTGTGGCGCGGAGAAGCGGATACCGGAAGAAGTATCGCGTACTTTATCACGGACGAGAGGCGCATTCGTCACTGACGAAAGGACCTTTGGGCGGCAACATAGAGATTCAGGCAGGAATCTCCGGCGAGTAGAGTCAGCCTCAAATTCCCACTTAGTCCTGAATGATTGTCCCGAGCGGCCGAGGGGAGGCGAGGGATGCGCCCGAATGTTTGTGCTGTCGTTGACGTTGAGACGGAACACTATCTGATGCCCATGGAGCAGCCACGATCCGAGCCCGAAGGCGGAATCACGGCCGAGATTATGTCAGTGATCGAAGAGGCTGCGGCGGCGTATCTCGGCCGGCCGGTGCGGATCGTGTCCGTGCGGGTACACGCACCGGCCGAGGATGGGCGCAGCAGCTGGGCCCATCAGGGGCGCAACGCGCTCCAGAGCTCGCATAACCTGGTACAGCGCGGACACTAGACCCGCAAAGAGCGAACTGTGAAACTAAAGATCTCCATCAACGGCACCGCCTACGACGTGGAGGTTGAGGACGTGGCCGATCCAGCCGGGCTGGAGCACTCGGTCGCAACCCTGCCGCCGGTGCAGTCTACGGTTCTTCCTACCGCTGCCATCGGCGCATCGTCCGACTTCGACGAGTCCAAAGTCGTGCGCAGCCCGTTGGCCGGCGTCGTGACCCAACTGCGCGTCAAGCCGGGTGAGGCGGTCCAGTCCAATCAACTTCTCCTGCTGATGGAGGCGATGAAGATGGAGATTAAAATCGCCGCGCAGGTCGCGGGAACGGTGACGTCGTTCGAGGTTGCGCCCGGCGATGCCGTTCGGCCGAACCAGGTCCTAGTCTGCCTCGAGTAGCTAGTCCTTCACAGCTGCCGCAATAATCTCCAGCGCCTCCGCGCACTGCTCGCGCGAGACATCCAGATGGGTCACGAATCGGATCAGCTGCGGGCCGTAGCCGCTGGCCAGCACGCCCTTCGTTCCAAGCTTCTGCGCCAGCTCGTACGCCGTCATCCCTATCCCGGGGACTTCGCACATGACAATGTTGGTTTGCACGTGTGCGGGATCGATGTGGAATCCCGGAATCCGCGACAGGCCTTCGGCGAGGAACTTCGCGTTCGCATGGTCCTCGGCTAAGTTCTGCGGCCCATGCTCCAGGGCGATCAAGCCGGCAGCCGCGAGAATCCCCGCCTGGCGCATCCCGCCGCCGAGCGCCTTGCGGTAGACGCGGGCGCGATCCATCAGCTCCGCGGTGCCAACCAGCAGCGAGCCGACCGGCGCGCCCAGCCCTTTCGACAGGCAGAACATCACGGTGTCGGCTTTCGCGGTCAATGTGGCGACGTCCATGCCGAGCGCGACGGCTGCATTAAAGACGCGCGCTCCGTCCAGGTGGACCGGTAAACCCGCGTCGTGCGCATGATCGCAGACATCGTCGAAGATCTCCGGCGGCGTGATCGTTCCCCCGCCCATGTTGTGCGTGTTCTCCAGGGTGATGAGGCCAGTCTGTGCGCCGTGGTAGCTCTTGGGGCGCAATTTCGGCGCTATATCTTTCCAGCTGAGGATGCCGCCGTCGGCTGCAACTGTGCGTGGCACGACGCCGGAGAAGTGCGCCATCATCGCCATCTCGTATTCGTAGACGTGCGCACGCTCATGACAGATGAGCTCCTGCCCATGATGCGTGTGCAGCTTGATCGCGATCTGATTGCCCATCGTCCCGCTAGGCACGAACAGTGCCGCCGCGCGCCCGAAGATTTCCGCCGCGCGCTTCTCCAGCCGGTTGATGGTCGGGTCCTCAGCGTAGACGTCGTCCCCAACTTCAGCTTCGAACATGGCGCGCCGCATCTCCGGCGAGGGCTTGGTCACAGTGTCGCTGCGCAGGTCGATGGCTGCGCTGGAGCGCCGTTGAACGCTGGTTTCGGAATCGGCGGCAGAAACGTGCATGGGTTATAGTCTATCCAATCTCACTCCGTCGACAATCGTTCATCAGGAGCCTACAAGAAGCGACAATGGCAACGAACCTTGCATCCGGTACTGCGGCACAACGAAACATTCCGGCGCCGCTGATCGACGACGCGCGCAAGCACGTGTATGAAGCCGCTCTACGCACTCCGCTGGTGCGGCTCAACCACGACGGCCCGGCGGAGATTTATCTCAAATTGGAGTGCCTGCAACCCATCGGCTCCTTCAAGATTCGTGGAGCGTACAACGCGGTTCGGCTTCTGCCGGAACAAGAGCGGCGGCGCGGCGTTTGGACGGTCAGCGCGGGCAACGCTGCGCAGGGAGTGGCGCTGGCGGCGCGCAAAGCCGGCGTGCCCTGCAAGATCCTGATGATCGAAGAGGCCCCGGCGGCCAAGTTCGATGCGGTGCGCCGTCTCGGCGGAGAGGTCGTAAAGGCCTCCTACGACCAGTGCTGGCAGGCGCTGGCAGACCGCGCGCATCCGGCGATGAGCGGCACGTTCATCCATCCCTTCGAAGATGACGCGTTCATTGCGGGCAACGCTTCGGCAGGGCTGGAGATCCTGGAGGACCTGCCTGACGCGGACTGCGTGGTGGCCGCCTACGGCGGCGGCGGGTTATCGTGCGGGATCGCCGCCGCCCTGAAAGCTCGCGGCCACAAGGCGAAGGTGTTTGGGGCAGAGCCGGAGACCGCAGCCCCGCTGGCGCGCTCGTTTGCCGCGGGATCGCCTCAGAGTTTTCCCGAGTGGAAGGCCAGTTTCGTCGACGGCTGTGGCGGCAAGTCGGTCTTTCCTCGCATGTGGGAGCTGGCGCATCATCTGCTCGCCGGGTCGATCGTCAGCACGCTCGAGGAGATCCGTAGGGCCATGCGCCTTGTGGCCGAGCGCAATCGCGTCATCGCCGAAGGCGCGGGCGCCTGTGCCGTGGCAGCCGGCCTCAGCGGCAAGTGCGGGCCGGGGAAAATTGTGTGCGTGGTGAGCGGCGGCAATATCGATCTGGCAAAATTCGCGGAGCTGGTCACACGCCCCGATTCAGGGTTATAAGTCGGCCGTGCCACATGGCTCGCGCAAGAATCGCGCAAAAACTTCATTCGACAACAACCGTCCACGCGACGTTAGCCTGAGCCGGGTGCCCCACTCATCCGCGGTTTTCGGATGAACGGGAGATGGCTTCAGCCTATCGTCTACCCGTTCCAGCAAGCCGCCCTCGACTAGCTCGGCAATGACGGGCGCATAATCCGCGATCGCCGTCTCGCCAAACTCTCCGCGAAGCTGAGCGAGCGACACTCCGCGATTCAACCTCAGGCCGAGGAAGAATGACTCTTCCAGCGCGGCCTGCCTGTCCACGAGCGTTCGCGAGCACGTTAGCTGCTGGATGCGCCCGAACACTCGCGAATCACTAATCGCGTTCGCCGACAACTGACAACCGACAACCGATAACCCCTTCACCGAATACGCTTCCAGCGAATCGGCTGCCGCAAACCGCACCGCCTCGGCGTTTACGCCGGCCGCGGCGGGCAGCATGGAATGCGCATCGACGCCGAAGCCAATGTACGGCTGACGCGTCCAGTACTTCAGGTTATGACGCGAGTTCCACAGGCCGATGCCGTGCGTCACCGGGCGCGCGAAGTTGGAGATCTCGTACTGGCGCCCGCCGCCGCGCTCCAAGCGCTCGCACGCGGCGAGATATAGATCGGCGGTGAGATCGTCGTCAGGAACGAAGTGTGCATGATAGCGGCTGCCGCCGGCCAGCAGTTCGTTGCCCAGCCGCGAGTCTTCATCAACCTCCAGTATGTAGACGCTGACGTGCGGCACGCCCGTCGCGAGCGCCTCATCAAGAGAGAATAACCAACTATCCTGCGTCTGGTGCGGCAGTCCGGCAATCAGGTCGATGCTGATGTTGCCGATGCCGCCGGCGCGCAGCCGTGCGATGTCGGCCAGCGTGATGGCGCGCGTGTGCAGGCGTCCGACCGCCGAGGATTCCTTGTCGACGAACGACTGCACGCCCAGACTCACGCGATTCACACCGCACCGCAGCAGCGCGTCCAGCATTGCATCGCTGATCGTACCCGGCGCGCACTCGACAGTAATCTCGGCGGCGCGATCAACCTCGAACGCGGCCCGCACCGCAGCGAAGATGCGCTCCAACTGATCGGGCGCAAGCACGGAGGGAGTGCCTCCACCCAAGTAGATCGAATCGGCGCTGTCCTCAAGTACTCCGGCCAGCTCGCCGGCGATCGCGCGCGCACCGGCGATCTCGGCGCAGACCTGCGCGACATACCGGTCGAAAACCCCGCGCGAAAACACTCCCGACGCGAAGTTGCAGAAGCTGCACTTGGTCCGGCAGAACGGCACCGAGATGTAAATTCCTTGTGACAAAGTCAGCAGTCAGCAATTTGCAGATAGCATTCAACAAAACGCTTGCGAAACCAAGCAAATCGCACGCAATCGTAATGATATCTTTCATCGGACCGGCGTGCGGACGCATCTTAGCTACTTCACACGGCGACGCCTGAACCCATGTAAGCTAAGTGCTAACCGCTAAATGCCAACTGCTCAAACGAAATGCCGTGTCGTCATCACCGGGATGGGCTGTGTCAGCCCCAACGGAATTGGAAACGAGGCCTTCTGCCGCGCCGTGCTCGCGGGGGCCAGCGGCGTGCGGCGCATCGGCAGCTTCGATGCCGGCGATCTACCGGTGCAGATCGCGGGCGAAGTCGTTAGCTTCGACGAGCTGGCCTGGATGGATGCGCACGAGCGCAAACATGTAGGCCGAGTAGTGCCGCTCGCGCTCGCCGCATCGACCGAGGTGCTGCGCGACGCCGGCATAGATCCTGCGCAACTATCTCTCGAGCAGCAGCGCGAAATTGGCGTCGTGCTGGGCTCGGGCGGCGGCGCGCAGGAGTTCTCGGAAGAACAAGTGCGTCTCTGGCTCACCGGCAAGGTGAAGCAAGTGAGCCTGTTCTGTATCCCCAGCGGCACCATGGGCACGCTGTCCAGCGAGATCAGCATGCGCTTCGGCCTGCGCGGCATGAGTCACGTCATCACCACCGGCTGCACCTCGTCGACCGATGCCTTCGGCTACGCGCTGCGGCAAATCCAGTTCGGATTCATTCCCATGCTGCTCGTCGGCGGCGTAGACTCGCCCATCGCGCCCGGCATCATGAAGGGCTTCACCCTGATGAAGATCATGACCGCGTCGTGGAACCACGCGCCGGAACGGGCGTCGCGCCCATTCTCGCTTGATCGCGACGGTTTCGTGGTGGCCGAGGGCGCGTGGATGTTCATGCTGGAAGAATACGAGCACGCGCGGGCGCGAGGCGCGGCGATCCTCGCCGAAGTCGCCGGGTACGGCTCAACCTGCGAGGCCTTCCATCGCGTGCGCTTGCAGGAGTGCGGAGAAGAGCCGGCGCGCGCCATCCAGATGGCGATGGAGGACGCAGGCATTGCGGCGAGCGATGTCGATTACGTGAACCTGCACGGCACTTCGACGCAGCTCAATGACCGCATCGAGACACGCGCGCTGAAGCTGGCGCTCGGCGACAAAGCGTACGGCACGCCGATGTCGAGCCTGAAGTCGCAGATTGGACATCCGCAGGGAGCTTGCGGCGCTGCGGGCATCGCGGCCACGCTTGTGGCCATGCATCACCGGCAAATCCCGCCGACCATCAACCTGGAAGTGCCCGATCCCGAGTGCGACCTGGATTATGTTCCGGAGGCAGGGCGGCGTGCCGATATTGAACATGCCGTTTGCAACTGCATCGCGTTTGGTTCGAAGAACTCCGCGCTGGTGCTGCGCAACGTCGGCTAACAGCTACTTCGATACGGCAGCGAATAGATCCGATTTCATCAGCGCCTGGAAGCGCTGGTCGTCGGTCTTGAAGTGCATCTGCACGGTGTCGTTCGAACTGTCCACCGTGGTGTTCTCCAGCGCCAGCTTCTCGCTGGGTGTGCCGCTCATCCTGCGATAGAGGACGCCCGCCTTCATCAGTCCGGAGATGCTCGCGGCGGTGACGTTGTCGGAGGTCTTGATGCTCAGGTCGAAGGTGACGCCGTTGTTGAAGTTCATTACGTAGTCGGAGGCCAGCAGGCGTTTCTTCACCGTATCGAAATTGGTGAGCCCGCCCGCCTGGCCCAGGGCCGAGCGCATCATGTTCTGCGTACCCGCCTGGTCCAGCACGCTCCACACCGACGCATTCTCTACGTTGCCGATGAGATCATCGATGGTGTTGTTCGAGGCCAGCGACTCGGCGCCGTTGTCGCGAACGTCGATGGCGCCGCGAATAGCGCTGCCGTCACCGAACAGGATGGTGGTGGGGTCGAGAAAGACCATCTGCATTTCGGAACCCATGGGGTAGATGTCCGAGAGCAGATACTTCTGGGGCTTGATCTTCTTGAGCTTCGCCTTTTGCAGGAACTCCTTTTGCTTGAACGGCCCCTGCGCGATGCCGATGCTGCGCAAGATTCCCTTGGCGTTGCGATAGCTCACAAACGTGAGCTGCTCGGCATCGCGATCCGGATCGATACCGACGCCGCGCAGTGCGGACTCAAACTGCTTGACGCTGTCGGGCATGACCCGGTCCTTCAGCGCGCGCGCCGTAGGCGAGTCGCGCAGGTCGCGGTAGTCCACCGAGATGATCTGTTGTACCGCACTGGGGACAACAGTGCGGGCGTTGTTGCTCAGGGGCGCGGCCCATGCCGGCAGGCAAAACACGACAACCAGGCCGATTACAAGCTGCTTCATAGGCATTATTCTACTCGACTCTTCCAGCAGAGATGCCGCTGGAAAAGCTATTGTTGCCCAGAATAGACGGACGAATAACGAGATTGTCATTACGAGCGCAGCGAGGCATCTGCGTTTTCCGTGGCTCGGAAGGACAGCAGGTCCCTCGTTATGCTCGTGATGACAATCCTCCAAAAATAGAAGTTGGGATTTCCCTAAACACTTATCTTCGCCGCAGCACGGCAATAATGTTCGAATTCAACCGCCCGCTTAGGAAAGTCGCCATACCTTTCTGCACCAGGCACTCGACCCAACCGATTGGACCCAGGCGGTCGAAGATACGGCTCGACCCGGCCATGACGATCTCTTCCACCTCGAAGCCCGCCTGCGCGGCGAGGCGCTCGATCTTCCATGGTGTGTTTAGCGTGTAGCGAGTAGGGAAGACGTCTTCGGCGCGACGCTGCTCCAGCCGCCAGATAATCGGCTTCTTGATGCTGTCGGGGGTCACCCAGGCGACGAACATCAGCCAGAACAGAATGTTCGGCGTGTGAAATAGAAATCGGCCGCCGGGGCGGAGAACACGGCACATATCGGCGAGAAATTTTTCCGGCTGCTCGATGTGCTCCACCACCATGTTGGCGGTGACGAGATCGAAGACCTCATCCCGGAATGGCAGTTTGCCGCCCAATCCCGCGACGCGACATGTCAGCAGCGGGTGGTCTTTGATGCGCTCGTCCACATCGACTCCCGCCAGCATGGCGACGCCGCGCACAAGCTCGCGTTGCGCTTCTTCCGGCATCGCCCAGAACGGCAGGACCTGATAGCCGCACCCAACGTCGAGCCAGCGCACACCCGGGTATACGAAGCGCTGCAGGGTGCGTCCATAGAGGACCTGAGGATGGGTGAGGTCCAGGTGGACCGCCCGGGCGATTGCCTCTTTGCCTCTGACCCAGTTCATGCGCGTATGCGGGCCGCGATCAGGGATTCGTCGCCTGGCTGGCGGGGCGAAGGAGCCTGATGCCCCCATTGGCGACGGCAGCTGCGAGCGACAGCTCCAGGAAAAACGCCTGCGACACAGCTTTCAGCGCTGGTTTGATTGCCCATGTGACGGAGATTAGTGGGGTAGCTGCGACGCAGTATAGCATTCGGCCCAGAGCGATTTCGGGTCCCAAACCATCGCACCGTGTAAGCGCTCTTGCTTTCTCGCGGTCAGTGAATTGGACATCGCATTCGAGCTCTTGCAACCGGTTTCTTGCTGCGGCCGGGCAGCTTTCCAGTTCAGCAATCGGATAAACTGCCCTAGAGCGCGAGCTATGCGTGTCCTCTACTTCTCACCGCGAATCTGCTGGCCAACCATCTCGGGCGCGCACCTGCGCGACTTCTATTTCGCCCGGCAACTGGCGCAGAAGGCCCAGCTCACGTACATCGGGCTGGTCCACGAGGACTCGCGCGCGCAGGCAGAGCAGCTGCGCGCGAGGCTGGGCAGTCCGGATGCGGAAGTCATCGCCATCCGCCGCGACAAGAGCTACAAGCCCGTCAACATCTTTCGCGGGCTCGTCGGGCCGACGCCACTGAACGTCCTCAACTTCACCTCGGCGGCCGTCGTCGCGCAACTCGACCGCATCCTCGGCGAGCGCAGTTTCGATGTCGCGCAGATCGAGAGCATGCACCTGATCGCCTACGCCCTCCGCATCCGCGAGCTCTTGCCCCGCACCCGGCTCATCCTGGATTGGCACAACATCGAGTCGGAGATATTGGCCCGCTACTCTGACAATGATCGCAATCCCTTGCGAAGCTGGTATGCGAAACGCACGTCCGCGCTCTCACGGGACGTGGAGAACGAGCTTCTCCGGTTCTGCGATGCGCATACCGTTTGCAGCGAGCGCGAGCGCGAAGCGCTGCTGGCGCGCGGGCCGCAGGCGCACGTCGAGGTGGTCGGCAACGGCGTGGATTGCGACTTCTTCGCCGAAGCGTCTCCCCAAGCCGGCGAGCGGCGCGATGTGCTTTTCATGGGCCGCATGGATTATCACGCGAACATCGACGCGGCACTCTTCTTCGTCCGCGAGGTCTGGCCGCGGGTGCGCGAACGCCGTCCGGAGCTGCAATTGACCATCGTAGGAGCGCAGCCGCCGAAGCATATCCTGGCGTTACGCGGGCAGGGCATCACGGTCACCGGGACCGTGGACGATGTGCGCCCCTACTATCGAAGTGCGCTGGTTTCCGTGGTCCCGCTGCGCGTGGGCGGTGGCACACGCCTCAAGGTGCTGGAGGCCATGGCCGCGGGTACCCCTGTCGTGTCAACCACGTTGGGCGCGGAGGGTCTGGCGATCGCTGCGGGCCAGGACATCCTCATCGCCGACAGTCCTGAAGCGATGGCCGACGCAATCGGTGGTTTGCAGGCTGGGTCTCGGCTTTGGCAGCAGCTTGCAACCAACGGCCGGCGCCTGGTTCGCGAGCGGTATGACTGGTCGGTGGTCGGCGAAACACTTTGGCGGCTACATAGCAAGCTAAGCGACAAGGGTGCGGTGTGCCTGGAAGCGAAGTAGTCGCGCACGACACCGCCTCAGCTCCGGACAGCAGACCGCGCCGCGGCAAGCGGGCCATCATCCTCACGTTCCTGGTCGCGATCGCCGGCGTGGCGCTTTTCCTGCTCTCACGCGCCGGGTCGTTCCTCATCATTCATGCGCCGGAGCCGTCGGACGTAATCGTCGTGCTGGACGGCGAGTGGCCCCAGGCGGTCAAGCTGCAAAAGGACGGCTATGCGCCCAAGATCCTGCTGGATGCAGGAACCAATCGCGAGGTGTATGGCAGAACAGAATTCGACCTCGCCACTGAATTCCTGAACAGCACGAAGCCTGCGGGCATGACGCTGTGCCCGACCGCGGCGGAGTCGACCGTGGAAGAGGCCGCGGATGTGCAGCGCTGCCTTGCGCCTCTGCGCGCCAGATCGGTCCTGCTGGTCGCCACCAACTTCGATACCCGCCGCGCGCTGGAAATCTATCGCGCACGGCTGCCGCAATATCGATGGTCGATAGCAGCTTCGTCCGCGCCCTACCACGACGCCGACCAGTATTGGAAGCATCGCTCATGGGCCAAGACCGTGCTGAACGCGTGGGAACAGTACTTGTGGTGGAAGCTGGTGGAGGAGCGCCGGCCGAATCTGGCCTTGCGCTAAATCATCCCTGGCGCCGGAGGACGGCCGCGCGCGCACCCTTGCTCGATGCAGCCCGAGCCGGGCCCGTTCCCTTCGGAGGCTTGCGGTCACCTTCGAGGAGCTGCTTCAGCACGAGCGCATTGTTATGCTCAAGTTCGCGCGAAGCGAACAGCAGCGTCAGGTTCCGGTGCGGATCATACATCTCGTAAAGCTGGTGCAACGCCTCGGCCGCCTTGTCCGCTGCGAGTTCCTTCAGGTAGCGCTCGCGAAATTTACTCCACTGCTCAGGGTGAGCGTGATACCACTTGCGCAGATCGTCGGACGGGGCAAGATCTTTCAGCCAGGCGTCCAGCGCGGCGGCTTCCTTAGTCAGTCCGCGCGGCCAGAGCCGGTCAACCAACACGCGCACACCATCGTGCGGCGACGGCAGCTCATAGACGCGTTTGATGGCGACTGCCATTTGCGGTGTATTCTAACTCTGCGGAGGCGCAGCCGGCGCCCATTACACTCCCATTGCGGCAACTCTGGATCCCACGTTGAAGCCAAGTCGCTCGCCCATACTCTTCGCCACACTGAGCCTTGTCCTTGTGGCCGTTCTCGGCGGCTGCGATGTCGAGCCCCGCAAGACTGACGCCGAGCTGGGGCTCAATCCGCAGCAGGCCGCCGGCCGGCGCGTCTACGATACTCGCTGCGCCGAATGTCACTACGCCTACAGCACGCACAACCTGCGCGGGCCCAGCCTGCACGGCTTATTCAAGAAGCCGACCATGACCAGCGGCATACCGGCCAACGACGATCGCGTGCTGGACATCATCCTGCTCGGCCGCGCCAAGATGCCCGGCTTTCAAAACAAGCTCACGCAACAGCAAATCGACGATTTGATGGCGTACTTGCATACCCTGTGAGAGGCGCTCTCCGCTTGCCGGGCGCTACAATAGGAACATCGCATGGCAACCGCCGCCCAACTGATCCAGATCGACATAGGCCCGCGCCAACCTGCCCCCAAGCCGGGGTGGCTGAAGGCGCGCGCGCCTATGGGCGCCAACTATCACGACCTGAAGACGCTGGCGCGCAAGCTTGAACTACATACGGTGTGCGAGTCGGCGCACTGCCCCAACATCGGCGAGTGTTGGAACCACCGCACCGCGACCTTCATGCTGCTGGGCAACCTGTGCACGCGGCGCTGCGGATTTTGCGCGGTGCCCAAGGGACGGCCGCAGCCTATCGACTTCGACGAGCCGCGCCGGGTCGCCGAAGCGGTGGGGAAGCTGGCGCTCAAGTTCGCGGTTGTCACCAGCGTCAATCGCGATGACGATAACGTCGGCGGAGCTCGCGTCTTCGCGGAGACGATTCGCGAGATTCGCCGGCGCGTACCCGACTGCCGCGTGGAAGTGTTGATCCCCGATTTTCAGGGACTAGAGGAGCCGCTGGAAATCGTGATGGACGCCGAGCCCGACATCCTCAACCACAACACTGAGACGGTGCCGCGGCTGTATCGCGTGGCCCGCTCGGGCGCGCGCTACGAACGCACCCTGCGTCTGCTGGAGCGCGCGAAGGAGATGAATCCGCGCATTCCCACGAAGACCGGCGTGATGGTCGGACTGGGCGAGAGTACGGACGAGCTGCTCGACGTGTTTGGCGACCTGGCCGCACGCAAGGTCGACATCCTCACCATCGGCCAGTATCTGCGGCCCTCGCGCGATCATCTGCCCGTCGCGCGGCTGTATCCACCCGAGGAATTCCGCTTTCTCAAAGACGAGTCGCTGAAGATGGGCTTTCGACACGTGGAGTCGGGACCACTGGTGCGCTCCAGCTACCACGCGCACGAGCAGGCGGACAGCGGACGCGTCGTTTAGTCTTTCAACTCTGCGCTTCGGAGGAAATCGTAGCTTCCTGCCGGCCCAAGCTGAATCCCTTGCACTCGTTTCGTGTGCACTAGTACGTTATCGAGGTACCAAAGATTGATGTACGGCAAGTCCTCCGCAAGGATCTGCTGAATCTCGTCGTAGATCACCTTGCGCTTCTGCCGGTCCAGCGTGCTGCGCCCTTCGCGGATTAGCTCGTCCACACGCGGATTCGAGTAGAAGGTGCGATTGGCGCGCTTGGGCGCGAAGCTTGCCGTCGCGAACAGGTTCTCGAATATGTCTGGGTCCTGATTGCCGCCGATCCAGCGCAGCGAGTGGATCTGGTAGGCGCCCTTGGTGACATCGGCCAAGAAGGTCGCCGATTCGAAGGAGCGGATATCCAGCGCGATTCCCACCTCGCGCAGTTGCTGTTGCAACACCGCGGCCAGCAGCCGCGTAGACTCCTCCGTCGAAGTTTTCATGGTGATGTGAAAGCGCACGCCGTTCTTTGCCGGATAGCCTGCTGCATCCAGCAGTTGCCCCGCTCGCTCCGGATCGTGCGGGTAGCGCGCGACATCTCCGTCGTAGGCCCAGTGCTGCGGCGGGAGAATGCTGTAGGCCGGCCGGGCCTCATCGCGCAGCAAATAGTGGATGATCGGCTGCACGTTGACCGCATACGCAATCGCCCTGCGCACGCGCACGTCGCGCAGAATGGGATCGCGCAGGTTTAGCGCGATGTAGGCGTAGATGGTCCCCGGCGCCTCCATCACTTGCAGGTCGCGATCGCGCTGCAGCGCGACTACCGTATCGGCGACCAGCGAGTTGATGGCCACGTCGGCGCTCTGTTTGCGAAGCTCAAGCGCGCGCGTGGTGGCGTCGGGAATCACCTTGAACTCAACCCGTTCGAGCTTGGCGGGCGTGCCCCAGTAGCTCGGGTTGCGCTCGATTACCACGTTATTGTCCTGCTGCGCGCTGACGAAGCGGAACGGCCCTGAACCGACTGGGTTGCGATTGAACTCCTCGCCGCTGCCGTAAGGCACAATGCCGGCCGCCCCAGACAGGTTCCACAGCAGTGACGCGAACGGCTGCTTCAGGCGGAAGATCACGGTGCGATCGTCGGGTGCATCGACGCGATCGACCGTTGCGAACGTGCTCGCCTTGGCGCTGCGGACCTTGCCTTCGATGAGCGAATCGAAGGTCCATTTCACGTCGCGCGCGGTGAGCGGTCGGCCGTCGGCGAAGCGCACGCCCGGGCGCAAATGAAAGATGTAGGTGAGCGAATCGGGCGTCTCCCAGCTCTCGGCGAGCCCGGGTTGCAGGTTGAAGTGCTCGTCGCGCTGCACCAGCGGATCGAACAGCAGCTCGTCGATGCGTTGCGACTGCGCGTCGATGCCCACGCGCGGGTCGAGATTGATCGGGCTGCTCTCGATGATCATCACCAGCGTGTGCGGGTTGGGCTTCGAGGCGCAACCGAGAAAAAAGATAACCGCAGAGACACAGAGACACAGAGGCGGAAGGGAACGGGAACGTGAACGTGCAGAACGTGGTGAGAGGATGATCTCAGCAGCTCGCTGCCATTTGTTACGCCAATCGCTTCGGAACGCCTTCACCTTTTAGCTAGTCTACGTGAGTTCGTCGTCGTAGTCCCGCTCGGCGGGACGGCATAAGATAGCCCAACGTTGCAACGGTGGGTGGGTCGCCAGAATGGCGTCGAGTCCCTCGGGGACGGCACCGCCCGCCGACATTACGCATACGTTATTTTGCCCAAAACCGCCGGCCGCTTCGCGCCAGTGGCGCTGGGAATGTTCGACGCCCGGCGATGCCACGTCTCGTAGGCGAGCAGTGCGAAAGCAGCTGCCTCCTTGGCCTGGGAAGGCAGGCCGAATTCGTCGCTCGTGCGCAGTCGCAGCCCCAGCGGGGAGAGCTCTTCGCCGATCGTCCTCATCAGGGTTACGTTCTTCGTACCTCCGCCGGAGGCGACGAACTCACGATAGTGAGTAATCGGACCTCGCGGTGGGAGAACGAATCGACGCACCGCAAGGCCGATGGATCGCACCGTTAGTGCCGTTGCTGTGGCAACGATGTCATTCTTGTCCGCGCCCTCGCAGAGTCCCAGAAAATCCTGCGCGAAGTCTCGGCCGAACTGCTCCCGTCCTGCTGTTTTCGGCGGCTTCTGCCGGAAGAATCGATGCCGCAGCAGCTTTTTCAGTACGCTTTCCATTGGCTCGCCACGAGCCGCAATTCGGCCGTGAAGATCAAACGACTTGCCGAACAGGCGCTCCATGACCGCATCGATCACCATGTTCCCTGGCCCGGTATCGAAGGCGATGACCTGCTCCGGCCCCGCGCCCGGCGGAATCGCCGTGAGATTTGCAATCCCGCCAATATTCTGGACGATCCGCCCGAAGCGAGCGTGTCGGTAGAGCACATAATCGAGAAAGGGCACGAGCGGCGCGCCCTTGCCGCCTGCGGCCATGTCAGCAGGGCGAAAATCGGAGACCACCGGAACGCCCAAGGTGGCCGCGAGGATCGCCGATTCGCCAGTCTGCCAGGTACACGCAATGCGCCGCCCGAGGAAGGACTCCCTGCTGCCCTGGTGGTAGAGCGTCTGCCCGTGACACCCCACGAGCTCGCATTGCACGCGCGCGCGCCGCTGCGCTTCACGAACGGCGCCGGCGTAGAGCTCGCCGAGCAGGAAGTTAAGTCGAGAAAGGTCCGCAACGGAGGCTGACCCGGCATTCATCGCGGCCAACACTGCACGCCGGACCTTGCGGGGGTAGGAAGTGTGGAGGTGCGCCAACAGCTCTAGCCGCGAACGAAATCCGCGCCCCTGAATACGGACAAGTGCCACATCAGTCCCGTCGGCAGATGTCCCGCTCATCACCCCGGCCACGATCATGCTTCAGATCCAGAATTCGAAGTGTCTGGCGAAGGCCCGGTCCGAAACCCGCGAACATCTATGCCAGCGGCATAATCGAGGGCAGTTTTCCGACTGCTCCCCTGAAGGGCCTTCTACAAATCCCATCTGATTGACCTTTAGCGGTACTTCTGCGCCTGGGCACGTTCGTCCGGGCTCATCTGCTGCCAGATCATATCGCGCGTCTGCTGAGTCGAATGGCTATCGGGATTAGCCGAGAGCGACGAGCTGTACCAGCGGTAAGCTTCCACCCGGCTGCGCGGAACGCAGGTGCCGCTGGAATACATGGAGCCCAGACGATTGCGCGCGACAGTGCTTTCTTTTTCGGCGGCGGTTTTGAGCAAGACCAACGCCTGCTCGCAACTGCGCGGAACACCGTTGCCGGAGATGTACATGTTCGCCAGTTGGACCGGAGCGTCGGGATTTCCTTTGGCGGTGGCCTTCCAAAGCCACGCCGCTTCAGCGGCGGGATCGCTGGCGTTTTTGGACTTCGTCATTTCGTCGGCACCGGGAACCATGGGCTTGTCCGCTGTCGTGGAAGGCGCGTCGGGCGGGCGCTTGGCTGCCGGTTTCTCAGAAGTGGGCTGTTCGGCAGAGTTGTTCACGGCCACCGGCGATTTGTCCGGGGCAGGCGTTGCGGCGGTATTGCCGGTCGCAGTCTTAGGAGACTCAGCAGAAGGCGCGGCGTCCGGGACAGCAGGCGCATTCGAGGCCGGCGCTGGGCTGTTCCCGCCGTCAGTATCAGACTTCTTCACTGGCTGAGAAGCTTCTGGCGAAGTTGCGCTCGCGTCGGAGCTTTGCCTCGGCTGGGGCTGCGGCTGTACCTGAATCTCTGGCTGGGCTGTTCCGGGCGGCGGAGCGGGTTCGGCCATTTGCGACACGGTTTGCCGCCAATCGTGCAGTTTGGTGCGAATCACTTCAACCGGACCGTTCTTGGTCTGTTGCACCTGGGCGCGCCATTCCAGGTATCCGAGCCCGGCAAAAAGCAACACAATCGCAACCGCGAACCATGCCCTCCAGTGGTAATTGCGCGGAGCGTACTTCCCACGTTCCACCCCGACGGCCTCCGCAAAGCCTTGTGGGGAATCGCTTAACCCGAGGAACGACGGACCGCCGATGGTGGGCGCACTCGCGATCGGAGCGACGGGAGAGGCCAGTGTCCTCACCGTTTCATTTTTCGGCGGCGCCGGGGTAGGCTCGTTGATGTCCAAGAAGCGGGGCCGTGGGATGCGGGCCTCCGCCGGCGATTCCGGCTCCAATCCGAGCCGCCGGTCGACGTCTTCGGCGGCGGGTGCTGAGGTATTTCGCAGTACCGGGCCGGGCGCGCGGTCCGTCGCATTCGGCAACTCTGGAGGCGGCGATTGCGGCTGAGGCGACTCCACGGGTGCGTCCCAGCTCATCGTTTTTTCGGCGGGATCCTGAGGCGGCTCGTAACGGAACTTGCTGACGTACTCGTCCAGGGGGACATCGGGCACCAGTTCCTTGGGGGAAGGCTCCGCAGCGTCCGTTGAACGAAGGGTTGCGGCAGTTACGGAGGTTTCAGCCTTTAGCGATTCAGGCTGGGGCCGGCCGAAGGACGCTGGCCCGCGCCCGCGCTCGCCGGCCACGTCTCCACCCGCCGGCCAAGCCTCGGAGCGTTCGCGAGCTGCTGCCACAGTGCGCGTATCCACCGGGACCCGCGTGAAGTTCAGGGTGCTATGGGCGCCCGGCGCGGTAATCGGCTTATGTGGCAAAGGCATGCCGCACATGCCGCAAAAGCGCATTCCGGGCTGGTTTTCGAAGGCACAAGAGCTACAAACCACGATTTCTCCTGGTCGTCATCGTACATCAGGGCTGGAAAGAATGGGACTCCTCGATAAGATGAGAGCTCCCGCACAGGGTTGCACCGCCCCGTGGAAACAGCTCGCCGTCCCCTCGGCCGACCGGGCGCAGGTGTGTAGTCGCACCCTGTTTCTCGGTCCCGTAAGCCTAATCGAAACTGCAGCACTTTTTTCTGGAACTCCGAGGCGCGGAGTACTAGACTCGCGCCAAGTTACGCCAGAGCTGGTGTGGCAATAGGGGGCGATGATGTTGGCAGGGCGCTTGCCCGGCGTTGTAGCGCGTTTCCTGGTCGCCGGTTCGTTGGCCGGATTGCTTCTCACCACGACCGCCTCGACGGCCGGCGTTGCCGCCAAGCAGCAGCTTGCGGGCCTTAGCGACAGCGAGTTTCGGCAATTGCAGGGCCGCGCCCGGCATGGCGAAGCCGGCGCGCAGGCCGCCGTGGGCGTGGCCTATGAAGAAGGTATTCACGTCGAGCAGGACCTCTCGCAGGCACTAGATTGGTATCGCCGCGCGGCGCAGCAGGGCAACGCCGAAGTCCAGCATCATCTCGGATTGATGTACGAAGAGGGACGCGGAACGCCACGTAACTTCGACGAGGCCGCGATGTGGTATCGAAGGGCGGCCGAGCAAGGGTACGCTCCGGCGCAATGTAATCTGGGGATCCTGTATCGCGAGGGCCACGGCGTGCCGCGCGATCTGGAGCAGGCGGCGAAGTGGTTCGAGGTGGCAGCGCGCCAAGGTGATGCGCAAGCCCAAAGCAATATCGGATACATGTACAACTACGGTCAGGGCGTCGTGCAGGACTACAGCGCGGCTGTGCGCTGGTATCGTAAGTCTGCGGAGCAGGGCTTTGCCATCGCCGAAAAAAATCTGGGAACGATGTACGCGCTAGGCCAGGGGGTCGAGAAAAATGAAGTGGAGGCCCTGCGCTGGTTCGCCCGGGCAGCCGATCATGGACTGGTGCGCGCCTGGGCAAACGAAGCCCTGCTCTATATGCAGGGATCGCAAATACCGCATGACTACCCCCAGGCCGAGAAGCTGCTAATGCAGGCGATCGCCGGAGGGGAAGTGGACGCTCGGCCGCTGTTGCAGCGCGTCAATGCGTTGAAGCGGAGCGGCTCACCCGAGACGCAGACAGCAACGGCCGCGAAGCCGAAGGGCCAGTAAGGTAGAGCTCGCCTTCAGGCTGGCGTCCAAGGCAACTATCAAAATGATGGGCTGCCATGGGTCATTACTCGATGACCATGGTAGCCCATGTTTCTTGAATGCTGAGGACGCGGCCCTGAAGTGCCGCTCTATCCGCTCAGGGCATTCTCTGTGCCAGCCCTGGCAGCGCCTTCATCACATCGTTGTAGATCACCACCGCGGCAAACAGCACCAGGAACACGAAGGCGGTCTGGTAGATCCGTTCCTTGATGCGAATGCTGATGTCGCGCCGCATGATGGCCTCGATCATCAGCAGCAGAATGACCCCGCCATCGAGGATCGGAATCGGCAAGAGATTAAAGATGCCGAGGTTGAGGCTGATCATGGCGGTAAGGAAGAGCAGTGGAGTCCAGCCGGGCTCTCGCGCGGCATTGCCGGTGGCGCGCGCGATCCCAATCGGCCCCTCCATTTGCTTGATGGAAACCTTCTGCTCGACCATCTTGCGCACCAGGTCCACAATCAGCAAGGAGTAGCGCTTGTTCTCTTGCAGCGATTGGCTGAACGCTCTGGCGAAGGAGAGCTTCTCCACCCGGGTGGGCGGTCCCGACATTAGAAAGCCGAGCCAATAACCTTGCTGCCCGTTCTCCGCCTTATGCACCGGAGTCATGATGAAGTGCAGTTCCTTGCCGTCACGGATGACGGCGACATCAACCGGTTTGGCCCCGTTCTGCTGCAAATAGTGCCGAATGGCCATCCGCGCGTGAATAGGAACTGCATTGATCGCCAGGATGCGGTCGTTGACGTGCAGACCCGCCTGGAGCGCAGGCATGTTCGGCTCCAGCTCGGCGATAGTGATGGTCTGCTCCGGCTCCCAACCCACGTCGCCAAAGTCGTCCTCGTTCGCGGCGTTCGGTTTGACCTGCTTCTCGAGGACCTGATTTCCGCGCTGCACGGCAAGATCGACCGGCTGCTTGGGGCTCTCCAGCAGTTTGAGCAGCACGTCTTCCCATGTCGGATTGTGTTCGCCGTCGATGCGGACAATGCGGTCGCCCGGCTCAACGCCGGCCTTGGCGGCCGGCGAGTCGCCCACCACCCATCCGATGACCGCCGCCTGGTCGAAGAACTCAGGACGTTCGTAGTGCACCATGAACACGCCGGTGAGCAGGACAACGGCCAGCACAATGTTCATGAACGGCCCGGCCAGCGCGATGACGAAGCGCTGCCAGCGCGGGTGCGACATGAACTCTTCCGGTTCGCCGCTGTGCGCTTCCAGCGGATTTTCGCCTGCCATCTTTACGTAGCCGCCCAGGGGCAGCGCGCTAATGCGGTAGTCGGTGTCGCCGTGGCGGAAGCCCCACAGGCGCTTGCCGAAGCCGATGGAGAACACGTGGACCCGAACGCGGAACAATTTGGCGGCGGCATAGTGGCCGAACTCGTGGATCAGGATCATGAACCCGAGCACCACGGCCATCGAGGCCACCGCAATCAGAAAGCCTTCCATAGACCTCTTTGAGTGGGAACTCCGCTAAGCTCCGGCTTTGACCGGTGTACGTTCGCGGCCAAGGCGCTGGATGTGGCGCTGCGCGCGGCGGCGCGCGTCAGCGTCGGCTTGCAGAACATCCTTTATAGATTCGGGTATCCGGGCGGGCGTTTCGCCGACTACCGTCTTTATTGTAGCCGGAATGTCCGGAAATCCAATGCTGCCCTCGAGGAATGCCGAAACCGCGGCTTCATCGGCCGCGTTGAGCGCAATCGTCTTCTCTCCTCCCGCTTCGACTGCCTCGTACGCCAAACGTAAGCACGGAAATTTGTCAAAGTCCGGTGGCGAGAAGTCGAGCCGCCGCAATTCCTGTACAGGGTAGCGCAGGTCGGACTGAATTCGATCGGGATACGTGAGCGCGTAGAGAATTGGTAACCGCATGTCGGTTACGGAAAGTTGAGCAAGCAGGCTGCCATCGACGAACTCAACCAGCGAGTGGACGGTGCTCTGGGGATGAATCAGCACGCTGACCTGGTCAGGCGGCATGTTGAAGAGACGGACGGCTTCGATCACCTCGAAGCCTTTGTTCATCAGCGTCGCCGAATCGATCGTAATGCGCTTGCCCATCTTCCAGGTCGGGTGATTGAGCGCCTGCTCTACCGTGATATTGGAGAATTCGCTCGCCGGGGTATGAAAAAATGGACCGCCTGATGCGGTTAGCCATATGCGATGCACTTCGTTGCGGCGTCCGCCGCGCATGGCTTGGTGAACCGCATTATGCTCGCTGTCGATGGGCAGCAGCGGCTTGCCTCGGCGGCGGGCTTCGGCGGTGATAAGGTCGCCGGCGGCGACCAGGCATTCCTTGTTGGCGAGTCCGACGGCCTTCCCGGCCTTGACGGCTTCGTAGGTGGCCTCCAGTCCGGCGACCCCGACGATGGCGCTGACCACGAAGTCGGCGTCAGGATGAGTGGACACCTTCACTGTTCCGGCGGAGCCCTGTATCACCTCAATGTCGCCGCTTAGTCCGGCTGCCTTCAGCTTGTCGAAGATTTGGTCGGCGGCTTCAGCGGTCGCCATCGAGAGAAGCTCCGGCCGCCAGCGCTGCGCCTGCTCGAAGGCCAGTTCGACGTTGTTGCCTGCCGCCATGCTGACAACCGAGAAGCGCTCAGGAAAGCTCTCGACAATGCTCAGCGTGCTGCGGCCAATGGAGCCGGTCGAGCCGAGGATGGCGATGCGTTTCATCGAAGGTAGAGCGGACCTTTAGGTCCGCGTCTCACGTGCTCTATTTAATTAAGTTTTGTCATCCCGACCGAGGGCCTCAGCCCGAGCGGAGGGACACCTGCTGTTCGCCCGAATAACCATCGTACCGCATGCAATTCGAAGAGGTCTCGAAGTCCGTACGCGGAGTTGTTATAGTGAGTCCCGTCGGGGACGGCACGGTTTTCATTATGTTCAGATGTTCTGTGTCGCCCCTGAAGGGGCTCGGAATTCATAATTGCGTTTTAACCCAGCGCTCACGCGCTGGGCTACGCTTGTGCCGCCCTGCGGGCTGGGATCCAGGTAGAGCGGACCTTCAGGTCCGCGTCTCACGTGTTTATTCTCACGTGCTCTATGTAGGATTTGTCATCCCGACCGAGGGCTTCAGCCCGAGTGGAGGGACCTGCTGTTCGTGCGCAGCCCATCACATCCACCCAAATGGAAGGGGCCGCGAAGCAAGAAGACGAGAGCCCGAAGGGCGGCACAATCGTAGCCCAGGACGTGAGTCCTGGGTCAGCGGACAATTACGAAGTAAGTCCCGTCAGGGACGGCACGGTTTTTCTTTACGTTCAAATGTTTTGTGTCGCCCCTAAAGGGGCTCGGAATTCATAATTGCGTCTTTACCCAGCGCTCACGCGCTGGGCTACGTTTGTGCCGCCCAGCGGGCTTTAGTGCATGACCGTGTAGAAGAACAATCCAATCGGCAATGCGAACAGCAGAGCATCAATCCGATCCAGCACCCCGCCATGACCCGGCAATAGATTGCCGGAGTCCTTTACGCCTGCACCCCTCTTGATCGCCGACTCGAACAGGTCGCCTAACTGCGCCGCGACGTTGACACAGAAGGCAAAAATCAACGCGAACACAACCGGATGGGATGGCCGCGGCCGGACGTCTACACCAGCAGGGTAGGCGTGCAGTTCGGTTCTAAGGTGGACAAGTCCGAGTTTCGCGAAACCGGAAACGATCTCCCACTGGTACTCAAAAAGCACGATCGCAATAATCGTCGCCCCAACGGTTGAGGCGATCGCGCCTTCCCACGTCTTCCCTGGACTGATTCGCGGAGCTAGTTTGTGCTTTCCGATGGCGCGTCCGACATAGTAGGCAGCAATGTCCCCGGCCCATACAATCAACATCAGGGACAGAAGAAAGAGCGCTCCGAAGCTCGATTCCCTAATGAGCGGGAGAGCGAGCAGGGTCAAGCCGATGTAGAAGATCATTAAGAATGAGACCGCCGCGTCCGGAACGCATTGCGACAACGATTCTCGGCCCAGACTCGCTGCCAGGAAAACGAGGAGAGCCGCCAACAGAAGAAACGTGATTGCTTGTGTAACGATCAAAGCCCATCCGCCATATAACAGATAGGACACCCTCTCTCCTAACCCTGCCATGCTCGCCCATGTCACGCCGAAGATGCAGATCAAGAAGACGTAGGCCAACCACCGCATTGGTCGAAACCCGGTCTTCTCCGCGATGTCAAAGTACTCCCGAGCCGCCAGCAGCGCCACACCCAGCACCAGCAGCGTGAACAGCCACAGCGGCGCCTTGAACAATGCCAGCACAACGGTTGGAATCAGAATGACTGCGGTGAGGACGCGCTTCACGAAAGGTGTCCGTCGTGGTCGACCAGCCCGCCGAAGCGGCGCTCGCGCTTCTGGAAGGCCTCGATGGCCTCCAGCAACTGCGTGCCACGGAAGTCGGGCCACAGCGTCTCGGTGACGTAGATCTCGGCGTAGGCCGCCTGCCACAGCAGGAAGTTCGACAGGCGCATCTCGCCCGAGGTGCGGATGACGAGGTCGAGCTCGGGCAAGCCGTCGGTGTACAGATGCCGCGCGATGGAGCGTTCGTCGATCTTCAGGTGCTCGATGCCGCCGTTGCGCGAGGCCTCATGCACCAGCGCGTTGAAGCAGTCCACTAGCTCCGTGCGTGAACCATAGTTCAGTGCCAGAGTGAGCACCATGCCGGTATTGCGCTCGGTCATCTCGCGCGCCCACGACATGCGCTCCTGCACCTCCTGCGGCAGCTCGTGCTGCCGGCCGATGTATTGCAGCCGTATGTTGTTCTCCATCAGCGTGGGCAGCTCCATCTTCAGATAGCGCCGCAGCAGGTTCATCAGGAACTCAACTTCGCCTTTGGGGCGCTTCCAGTTCTCGGCGGAAAACGAATACAGCGTGAGGGCAGGGACGCCGATGCGCGCGGCGGTTTCGACGGTGGAGCGGACGGCGGCCACACCGGAGCGATGTCCCGCGATGCGGGGCAGATGGCGGCGCTTGGCCCAGCGGCCGTTTCCGTCCATGATGATGGCGATGTGGTGGGGCAACCGCTCCGGAGCGAGGCGGGAGTAGATCTCGGCCTCTTTGCGGTTCAGCCCAGCCGGCACTTGTGCGCGCAAGGCGTACCTCGAATCAAGTCGAAAGTAGCATAGGCGGCAGGGGGTTGCAATGAAGGAGCAGTGCTGGTGGCTCGGTGAAAGGTCATTACTTCAGCCGCGCCGAAAGAACGACGCTCTATGCTGCTTCGCGGCGGTTCTTCATCATACTGGCTGAAGAATGGCGCGCCGATTTCCTGGGGTATATTGGCATCTGGCCCAACGATCGAATTCCAGGTTGCACGTTGCCTCCGCCAAGACAAGATCGACCCACAGAGCTGCGCTATCTCATCGCAGACTTCATTAACGACCGGCTGAAGTTCCTGCCGGGAGTGCACGCCGCTGCGAAAGCCGCAGTCGCCTCCATGGCGCAAAGCCGCCAGTCCAAAGAGCGGCGCGAGTCTGTTCCTGTGGCTGCCGCTAAAACCGCCGCGCCTGCACCTGAGCAGATCACGCGTCCGGTCTTGGCACAAACCGACGTGGCAGTTTCGCCGGACGCCGTTCACGAACAGCCGCAGCCAACGTCCGCCGACATCTCGCTGGACAACCTGCCCATCCCGCCGCTGGAAATGCGCGAACTGGTAGGGCCGACGGACCCTGCCGCATTCGACAATCCCACCGGACGGCCTGTCTACGACTATCTCGCCCCGGCTGCTTATGAGAAGGTCTTCGACTTTGGATGTGGGTGCGGACGGGTGGCGCGCCAGTTGATCCTACAGCGGCCCAGCCCGAAGCAGTACGTAGGGGTCGACCTTCACGCCGGCATGATTCGCTGGTGCCAACGCAACCTGCAACCTGCCGCACCCAACTTCTCGTTCCTTCATCACGACGTCTTCAATACGCGTTTCAATCCCAACCCTGGCAGTCCAACCATGGCGCCATTCCCGGTTGGCGATTCGCAATTCACCCTGGTCAATGCGCTCTCGGTCTTCACTCACCTCACGCAGGAGCAGGCGGTCCACTACCTGCGGGAATGCGCGCGAATCCTGCATCCCGAAGGCGTGCTGCACGCCTCCTGGTTTCTGTTCGAGAAGCGGGAATTTCCCATGCTGCGGCCGGAGTCGAACACGCTCTACGTGTCATACGAGGATCCCAGCGCGGCCGTGCTCTTCGATCGCGAATGGGTGCTGGCGACGGCGCGGCACTTCGGACTGCGGTTGTGCGGCATCGTCCCGCCGCAAATCAGGGGGCATCAGTGGATCCTGATGATGACCAAGCGGGAGGATATTCAGGAACCGGAATTCCCGCCCGACGCGGCCGCCTATGGCAGGGCCGCCCCGCCGCTAGGGTCTCAGCGCGATGTGTCGAAGATTGGTCTGGAAAGGGATTAGCTTTGAAAGGGCGTGAAGCTGTGCCCCTTCAAGGCTAGCGATTGTAGAACGGCAGCGGCCCGCGCAGGTTGCGCCAGACCTCGTCGCAGGCCTTCAGCATGTCTTCGGTGAGCGGCCCGTCATCGACGGTTGCGAGGTTCTCGTTCAACTGCTCCAGCCGCGAGGCGCCCAGGATCACACAATCCGTTGCCGTGTGATGCAGCAGCCAGTTCAGGGCCAGGCTGACCATCGACCGCCCCGACGCTTGCGCGATCTTGCGCAACTGCTCGACAGCGCGGAATTGCTGCTCGTGCCAGTAGCGCTCCTGATACATTTTGTTGTTGTCGAAGCGCGTGCCCGGCGTGATCGTCTCCGGCTTGTGCTTGCCGGTCAGCAGCCCGCCCGCGAGCGGGTTGTAGACGACGTTGGGGATGCCGAACTGCTTGCACATGGGGAGGAATTCCTGCTCGATGCCACGCGCCAGCAGGTTGTACATGGGCTGCGAAACATAGGGCGCGTGCCAGCCGCGGTCCTTGGCGATCCATAGCATCTCGACCACCTGCCAGCTGGCGAAGTTCGACTGCGCCGGATAGCGCACCTTGCCCTGTTTTAGCAGCGACTCCATGGCCTCCATCGACTCTTCGATGGGTGTGCTGTAGTCGGGCAGGTGGAAGTAATAGAGGTCGAGATAGTCGGTGCCCAGCCGTTCGAGGCTCTCGTCGATAGCGCGCAGGATGGCCTTGCGCGATAGACCTTGCTGGTCCGGCCCGTCGCCCATCTTGCGGTGAACTTTGCTGGCGATGATGAGCTGGTCGCGCTTGCCCTTGATGGCGTGGCCCAGCATGGTTTCGGCGATGCCCTTCTGATACACGTTCGCGGTGTCGAAGAAGTTGATCCCAGCGTTGATCGAGCGGTTGACCAGCTGCGTTGCGCCCGCCTGATCGAGCGGCTTGCCGAAGGTCATGGTGCCGAAGCAGAAGCGCGAGACCTCCAGGTCGGTGTGCTTGAGCGAGATACTGGGGATGTTCATAGTTATCGGTGTTGAAAGCCTAAAGCTCGCTCGGAACATCAACAACCGCGAGGTGACGCTGGCCTGAAGGCAGGCTCTACCTACAGCTCTTTCGACATGGTAATGAAATGAATGGGACGCGTCGCGCTCTTGATCACTTCGGCTGATTGTGTGCCGGTCTCGACAAAACCGAACTTACGATAAATCGCCGGCAGTTCGGTGCGCAGATTGACGATACGTATGTCGATGAGCTTGCAGCCTGCGGCGCGGAAATAGTCTTCCGCTTCGCGCATCATCCGGGCACCCAACCCCGACCGCTGCCGCGCGGGATCGACGGACAGCGTGCCGAGATAGCCGCGCTCGCCCGTCACCTTGACGAAAACGCACGCCACTATCTCCCCCTTGTCGCTCAGCAGCAGGAACTTGCCATCCTGCATCATCTGTCGGACCTGCTCCGGATTGGTCCGGTTGCCACTCCTGAAGAAGCTGGTGACCGCGAAGGCGCGGTTGATGAGGGAGACGATCGCCTCCACATCATGGACCGATCCCTGGCGCAAAACGTAATGTGATGCGAATGCCATCTTCCGCGACGCGTTGAATCTATGCAGGTGCCTGCGAGAGGTTTACGCTTACCATTATGATTCACAATGCCAAAGAGCTTTCGGCCGAACAGAAGGCAGTGATCGAAAACCTCCTGGGCCGACGGGTATTGGAGAGCGAGGCCATTAGCGTGCGGGCCTTTGAACCGCCGGCGCTTTCTGCTGAACGGAGAGAAACCATTGCCGAACAGTTGAGGCGCTATTTCGCTGAGCTTGACGAGCACCGCCAGCCGGCGTCGCCCCAAGAGGCCGACGAAGTGATTACCGAGGCCATTCGAAGCGTGCGGCCGGGCTATCGTTCGCATTCGTGAGAATCGTTCTCGACACCGCGATCCTAGTCCGGGCGACTGAAAAGTCGCATGGTCCGGCCCGGGAAGTCTTGCATAGCGTCATCGTGGGCCATACCCTCTTGCTCTCGAACGAGCTACTGGTTGAAGTTGCGAGAGTGCTGTGTTACCCACGGCTGCAGAAGTTTTATAAGTTGTCGGAAGCTAGTTCGTTAGATGTCTGCGCGAAGCCGCGGAGATCGTTGCGCTCAGCCCGTTGCTTATCATGCCGATTCGCGATGTGAACGACATCATCGTCCTTCAAACCGCAATCATCGGCGAGGCAGATGTTCTCTGTACCACCGACGAGGCCTTCTACGCTCCTCCGGCCTCCGAGTTCCTGAAGCGCGCTGGAATTGTCGTAGCCGACGACATTTCGCTGCTGCAACAACTTCGCTCGTGAAACCTAGTGTTTGCGAAGAGTCGGACTCTACAACACCGCCGTCTCATGCAGCAGCTCGCCCTTGGCGAAGCGCGCCGGGCTTAGGACCTCGATCTCACCCACCACTTCGGTCTTGCCACTCACAATCAGGTCGGCGACGATCCTCCCCGTGGCTGGCGCGTGCATGGCGCCGTGGCCGCTGAATCCGTTGGCGCAATAGAACCCGCGAAGCTCCGCGACCGGGCCGATGATCGCGTGATGATCGGGCGACATCTCATACAGCCCCGCCCAGGCGCGCTTCGGGTTCACCGCAAGGTTCTCGAAGCACGGGACGCGGTCGGCCGCCAGCGTCAGCACCTTCTCGATGAAGGCCGGCTCGAACTCCGTGTTGAAGCCCGTCTTCTCTTCCGGGTCATTCCAGGCCAGCAGGAAGCCGAGCGACTCGGGACGAAAGTGGAAGCCGGTGCTCATGTCCACCACCATGGGGGATCGGTGCGAGACGCCATCAAACGGTTCGGTCGGCACCAGCATGCGGCGCATGGGTTCCACCGGCAGCGGAATGCCGGCCAGCGCCGCGACCTCGGAGCTCCACGGCCCTGCTGCATTCACCACGACCCGCGTGCTCACGGGGCCGCGCGAAGTTTCCACGCCCGTGACACCCGACGCGTCACGCTGGATTCCGGTTACCTCGGTTGAACGCCAGATGGCCGCACCCTGTTGGCAAGCGCGCTGGGTGAAGCCGACCATCGCGCTATAAGGATCGATGAAGCCGTCAGTCGGGCAGAAGCTGCCGCCGAGCACGTCGTCGCAGCGCAACTCGGGTACCATGGCGCCGATCTCTTCGCAGCTCATCATGCGCGCCTGCTCCAGGCCGAGTGACTTCTGCAACTTCTGGTTGGTCTGGAGATATTCGAGATGTTTGGGCAGGGTGGCCACGAAGAGATACCCCTGGGCACGATATCCGGAGGGATGTCCCAGGTGCTCCTCGAACGCCGCATAAAAAGGAATGGAATACAGCGACATCTGGATGTTGGGTTTGGTGGCGAACTGCGCGCGCACCCCGCCCATACTCTTGCCCGTGGATCCTTTGCCCTGGTGCGCTTCGCGCTCCAGGATAAGCACATTGCGGCAGCCGGCTTCGGTGAGGTGCCAGGCGACGCTGGCGCCCACGATACCGCCGCCGACAACGACAACATCCGCTGTTTGCATCAGCGACATTGTATGCCCCAAGGTGCCGCTATAGCCCCGCGAGCACCAGGGCTTCCGTGCCGGATGAGGATTGCTTTTTCTGGCATATAATTGCTCCGCTTTTCGGAGGCCTGCTTCCGGCAAGCCACTTGGTCTCCCGCCATAAGACATACCGGCAATGCCCAGTGAAGCCCATCCCGCCTGTGACACCACCATGGCTCCGGTCACGCTCAGCTTCTGCGGGCGCGAGATCGAAGACGAGTATCAGAACTGGTACTTCAATATCTCCATCCGATACGTTCGCTGGGGGCTGCTCGGCGCCTTGGCCATGTTCGTCGTCTTCGGTTTCCTCGATTGGAGCCTGAACGCGAACGTTACAGCGGTGCATCGGCTGATACTGGTGCGTTACGGGCTCATCTGCCCGATGATCGTCGGCTTATACGGGTTCACCTTCTCGCGATATTTTCGGCGCCACATCCAGCTCTATCTTTCTGTAGCCACGGTGTTCTCCGGCATCGGGATTCTCGCCCTCACCCACCTGGCAGTATCTTCTGCGCGGTATTCCTACTACGCCGGGATATGCCTCGTCATTGTGTACACGTCCACCGTGCTTCGCGTGCGCTTCCTGTACATGGTCGCGATCGTCGTGAGCCTATCCGCCGCGTACGTCCTTTCCGCGGTGCAACTGCAGACGCCGTTCGAGATCCTGCTGAACAACGTCTTCTTTCTGCTGGCGTTTGACGGCGTCGGCGTGGGATCGGGTTATCTGTTCGAAATGTACTTGCGGCGTATTTTTCTCCAGATGCGCAAGGTGGAGCAGCAGGACCGGGAGCTCAGAAAGCAGGAGGAACTGGCCGAATCGCTGCTGCGAAACACGCTGCCGGCTGAGGTGGCCAACGAGCTCAAGAGCAAGGGCAAAGTCGATCCCCGCTACTACGATGACGTGACCGTGCTGTTCACCGATTTCAAGTCCTTCACCCTGAACACCGAGGGGCTGCCCGCCGAGGAGATCGTCGCCCGGCTGAACGACTACTTCTGCGCCTTTGACATGGTTATGAGCAAGTACGGACTCGAGAAGCTGAAGACCATCGGCGACAGCTACATGTGCGTGGCCGGACTGCCCACGCATTCGGAGTCGCACGCGGTCGATTGCGTGCTGGCCGCCTTTGAGATCCTGGACGAGGTGGCCAAGCGGCAACTGGCGCGCAAGTCAAACTGGACAATTCGTATCGGTGTGCACACCGGCCCGGTGATCGGCGGGGTGGTGGGCACGCGTAAGTTCGCCTTCGATATCTGGGGGCCGTCGGTGAACCTCGCCTCGCGCATGGAATCCACCGGCGAAGAGGGCCGGGTCAACATCTCCGCCAGCACCTACGAGAAGGTCAAGGATTTCTTCCGCTGCGAGTACCGGGGAAAAATCAGTACTAAGGAACATCGCGAGTACGACATGTACTTCGTCACCGGCGTCCCCGACAATCTGCTTGCGGGCAGCAACGGGAAGGTGCCGGAGGTCTTCCTGCATCGCTACAGCTCTTACTTCCAGAAGCCGCTGGAAAACTTTCCCGACGGACTGCGCTTCGGCGACGCGGATTCCCTGTCCGACGGCATCGGCGTCGGGATCAGCTGACGAGGCTGAGCCAAAGCACACTTCAACCCGCCTCTGGGCAACCGCAGTGCGGCTGAGAGCGATCGGACTAAGGGATGAGGGCCCGGATTACTTGTGGTTCCGATTCGCTGCTTCGGCGGCCAGCTTGAGCTGCTGGTTCGCCTGCTCGAGCAGTTCCTTGGCCTTCTTCGCGTGGCCGTCCAGGTCGAACTCGTTCGCCTGCTGCGCGGCAACCACTTTCTCATATGCCTGCTCGGAGAACCGCTGCGCCGCAGCCAGGTTGGGGTGATGATGCGGGTTGATGTTCTGCACCGGCTTTTGCGCGATCGCAATGCCGCCGCACAATAAAGCTGCAGCCACTATGAGCCTCAACACGAGCTTGCTCATGCTTTCCTCTTTCCTAGCGGAACTACTGGCGGGCGCGGGTGCGCATCGCGGAGCACCGACCCGCCGCGCTTTCCCGCACATTGTCTACCAATCTTGCTGCGTGGTCTACATCCGCGATGCTACTGCGCTGTCGTCGCCATCGGCAGGGCCCTGGCCCGGTATTTGAATTCTCTCCCGATACAGGGCCGTGCCGAGGGACATCTTCCCTTGTCCGCCCCTATGTCCCAAGGAAGATCACGTGGACGTAGGTGCCCAGGCGAGGGTTATATGCGAGGTAATAGCCCGAATCGTCGGGATCGGGGTACAGAACGATGTCATCGCTGTTCCACAGCCAGTTGTTGACGTAGACGATATCCACCGGGGCGACCTGGAAATAGAATCCGTTAAACCAGAAGCGGTTCGGCCCGCCGCCAGCCAGTCTCCAGACGTGGCGCGCACCAATCTCGTCGGGGAAGTGTCCATGCTCCCAGGGATGGTCCAGATGATAGCGCGGGTCATTCTTTCCCGCGTTGTGACCCACCCACTGATCGTTGCGGGCGTCGACGTGCGGCGCCGTGGGATGGTTCGGCCGGTCAGGCGTGACATGCTCCGGTATTTGCTTCGGAGCGGGGTGCGCGGCCGGCGCAGGCCCGTGCGCCGGAATATGGCCGCCCCCAACCTCTTCATGGGGCGCACCCATTTGTCCATGCGGTTCTCCGCCTTTTTGTCCCCCGCCTTGCTGGGGCGCAGCGCCGCCGTGATGTTCCTGCGCTGCCGCCAACACCGACAGCGCTGTCACCGCAATCAGGACCCTTATCGTCTTTCTCATAGCTCCCTCCGCAGTATTGAACAGTCATTGGATGCTAATGTCTCGCGCCCCCGGCTGTGAAGTCTTGTAAATGACCGTGAAGAACCAGGCCCAAGACTCCGAGGCGCCCGGCACAGGGGTGCCGCGATTGGAAGACCGGAAAGAGTAGCCCGTCCCAGGCAAGGTGACAAGCGCCCGGTTCCCGTAGCATCCTTGAGTTGTCACATGTACCACAAGGTGGTCACTTTCGTACAAACCGGCTTACTCGGGCTGCTATTGGCGAGCGGCGCGACCCAGGCGCAAACAAATGCGCGGGTAGTTCCCGTTGCGCAATCGCCGGCCCCGGCCGCTCCTCTGACGTCAGGGCCCGTGCTACCGCTATATCGGGCGCTCCACGATGTCGGCCTCGATCCGCAGCGAGTCTACAAGATTCGCGAAGCCGACATTGATCGCGAAGACGTCCACCTCTCGCTGAATGACGGGACGATTGCGTTCACGCAGGCGATCGATGGGCGCATCACGGGCGCCTACTTCGAAGGCGATGGTGAGGTGCTGGTGCGGCCACCTGATCGCATGGAGCGCGCATCGCTCGGCTTGTTCATCAACGCCGGCGTGCTGGAGGAGCAGTTTTCGTCGGCCTATCTGCGCTTCAACGACGATACGGCGCAAGAGCTGGTTCCGTTTCTGCGTCCACCGGAGGACGCCGCCGATTTTATCGCCCGCAACGACGCACGTGCCCGGACGCTGGCCGCGAGCGATGCCATGCGCCTGTGCATTTCCTTCACCAGCAATCCCGGGGTTGCCGGTAATGAAGAGGCTCCGCCGGTTGCCGATCGCTTCCTGCACGCGCGCGTTGCTGGGCAGCATGACGGCGTCTTCGACGTCTATTTCGATACGCGCAGCCCGGAACAGATCGTGGTGGGCAACGCCTCCATGCACGAGAACGAGACCTATTACGACCTGTGGATGAGCTTCCCCATGCACTCGTTGCGCAAGGCGCCGCTGTCGGACACGCGCTTCGAAGGCCCGAGCGGCCCGCTGTGGACGCCCGACGTATTGTCGGTCAGCAAGTACACCATCAGCGCGACCCTCGACCTGGCGCACACCCTCTCGGCCGATGCGATGCTTGATATCGACGTGAAGCAGGGCGGCACGCGCATTGTCCTCTTCGAGCTGTCGCGCTATCTCCAACTCAAACGGGTGGAGTACGAGGGACAGCCACTGGAGTTCATGCAGAACGAAGCGGTGGAGGGCAGCGAACTTTCTCGTCGCGGCAACGACACCATCGCGGTCGTGTTTCCGGCGCCGCTTCAGCCCGGAGCGCACTTTCCGCTGCGGTTCACCTATGCCGGCTCGGTGCTGTCGGATGCGGGCGGCGGCCTGCTGTACGTCGGCGCGCGCGGAACCTGGTATCCCAATCGCGGTATCGCGATGGCCAACTACGATCTCACGTTCCGCTTTCCGCAAGCGTGGTCGCTGATCGCCACCGGCAAGCGCATGTCGCTGGAGCGCGAGGGTGGCGCCTTCGTCGGACATTGGGTCAGCGAGCAGCCCATCCCCATCGCGGGATTCAACCTGGGCGAGTATGTGGAGAGCAGCGCGAAGAGCGGGGGAACTGAAGTGGACGCATATGCAGCTCGCGGCACGGAAGACCGGCGCTCCGCGCCGAACGCGCGCAACAACTCCTCGCCGCTGTTGTCGCCGCACGCTCCTGGAACGCTGGAACCTGTGCCCCTGCCGCCGCCGTCGCTTCAAAACCCGGCGGGCGTAGGGCAATCGCTGGCCGAGCGCGCCGCGGATACGCTCTCCAGCGAGGCGCAGATGCTCGGTCCGTATCCCTTCAGCTCGCTGTCGCTGACGGAGAATCCCAGCGCCGAGAGCCAGGGCTGGCCGGGGCTGATTTTTCTCTCCAGCTATGCCTATCTTCAGCCCGAGCAGTTGCGCGCCATGAATTTGTCGACTGCCGATGCCGTCATCTACAGCGAAGTCATGATGCCGCACGAGCTGGCGCACCAGTGGTACGGCGACCAGGTCTCGTGGGCCAGCTATCACGAGCAGTGGCTGCTGGAAGGGCTGGCCAACTACGTTTCGCTGCTGCTGCTGGAGCGTTCGCAGCCCACCGACGTGCAGCTCACGCTGGAGAATTACCGGCGGATCCTCGCCAGCCGTTCGCGGGAAGGCCGGCAACTGGTGGAGGCCGGGCCGGTGACGCTGGGCAGCCGGCTGTCATCGTCGCATTTTCCCAATGGCTACGAGGTCATTACCTACGGGCGCGGCACCTGGCTCATGCATATGCTGCGCTGGATGCTGCGCGACGCCTCGCGCACCGCGGACAATCCCAGCGGCGATGACACCGTGTTTCTCGGGCTGCTGCATACCCTGGCGCAGCAGTACAAGAGCAAGCAAATCACAAACGCCGATTTCGAAGCGGCGGTGGAGGCGGTGTTGCCGCGCTCGCTTTGGTTCGAGAACCGCAAGTCGCTGGACTGGTTCTTCGACGGCTGGGTGAATGGAACGGCGTTCCCCAAGCTCGAGCTCTCGGGCGAGAAGTTCGTGCGCACGGCGAAAGGCGTGACAGCAAGCGGCGCGATCCACCAGAACTCCGCGCCCTTTGACCTGGTCACCAGCGTTCCGGTGTTCGGCGTAGCGGGAGATCAGCAGATTTACCTGGGGCGCGTCTTCGCCGAAGGCGCGGACACGCGATTCAGCCTGCCCGCGCCGGCGAACGTGAAGCAGTTGCTCGTCGATCCGTATCACACCGTGCTGACGGCGCCGTAGCGGCGTCGTGGTTCGGTTCGTCGCCGCATCATAAGAGCAGATTATGAAAATTGGCGTACTCGCATTGCAGGGCGACTTTGATGCGCACCGCCGGCGGCTGGAAGAGCTGGGCGCCGACGTCGTGCTCATGCGCAATGCCGAGGACTTCGATGGCATTGACGCGCTCGTCATTCCGGGCGGCGAGTCGACGGCATTCTTGAAGCTGCTGGATAAGCGCACGTTCCAGAAGCTGAACGACTTTGTACACGCTAAGCCGGTGTTCGGCACCTGTGCCGGGGCCATCATGCTGGCGCGCGAGGTGGAAAATCCTCAACAGGCCGGCCTGAATGCGATCGACATTGGCGTCCGCCGCAACGCCTATGGCCGCCAGATTGATTCCAGCATCGTGGAAGCGCCCAGCGCGCTTGGAGGCGAGCCCTTGGAGATGGTCTTCATCCGCGCTCCGCGCATCGTGGATATTGGGCCGAAGGTCGAGGTATTAGCCAAGCGCGGCGGCGACCCCGTGCTGGTTCGTCAGGGCCGTGTGATGGTGGCGACCTTCCATCCCGAGCTGTCGCCGGACAAGCGCGTACACGCGGAATTCCTGAAGATGGTGTGAAACGCCGGTCATCCTGCCAACTCCTTCAGCAGCGCCGGCAGTGCCTCTCCCGCCTTGCCCAGCACCACCTCTGCGAAAAACTCGCGATTGGCGGGCTCTTCTGCGCCTACGTAAATCGTTCGCGCGCTGTGTGCCCGGGCCATGCGCACGAAGCTGGCGGCGGGCTCGACTACACCGGAGGTCCCCACGGTCAGCAGGACCGAACATGCGCGCAGTTCGGCGAAGACGTGGTCCATCGCATAGGGCACCTCGCCAAACCAGCAGACGTGCGGGCGCAGGAGCGCGCCGCATTGCTGGCAGGTGGGAATCTCCGCGCGGCTGGTGTAGAGCCGCTCGTCATCGAAGGGTTTGGAGCGGCAGCCCTCGCGCGAGCAGCGCGTTTGCATGAGGCGACCGTGCACGTGCAGCAGGCGCTTCGAACCCGCCTGCTCGTGCAGCGAATCGACGTTTTGCGTGCACAGGAAGAAGCGCTCGCCCAGCCGGCGCTCCAGATCGGCCAACGCGAAGTGCGCCGCGTTGGCGGTGACGGTCGCGTGCCGCTTGCGCCGCTCCGAATAGAACTGCCACACCATCTCGGGATTGGCGCGGAAGGCCTCGGGCGTGGCCACATCCTGCGCGCGGTAACCGCGCCAGATGCCACCGGCCCCGCGGAAGGTCGGCAATCCGCTCTCCGCGCTGACCCCGGCTCCGGTCAGCACGAAGACGCGGTCTATTGCCGACAACGGCTGGATCATTGCGCTCCCGCAGCCTGCCCTGGCGAGCCTTTCAGATACCTGTCGAACCAATCCACCGTCCGTCGCAGCGAGTCGATTTGGTTTTCACGCTTGGAGAAGCCGTGACCTTCCGCCTCGTAATAGTGCGCGTCCACGGTGCGGCCTTCCTTCTTCAGGATGTCGACCACCTGCTCGGCTTCTTCCTTGGGCACGCGAATGTCGTTAGTTCCCTGCAACACCAGCAGCGGCGCCTTTTCGTCACGGATGTACTTGATGGGTGACGCATTCTCGTATGCTGTGCGGTCTTTTTCCGGGTCGCCCAAAATCGTCTGTTCGTATTGCTGGAGCAAGGGGTCGGAGTTCTTCAGCATGGTGTACCAGTCGATGATGCCGAACAACTCGACTCCTGCGGCCCATAGATGGGGAGTCTTGCCGATGGCCATCAGGGTCATGAAGCCACCGTAAGAGCCGCCGGTAATCCCCACCTTCTTGGCGTCAACGTAGCCGGTGTCGATGAGAAATTTGCGAGCGTAGACTTCGTCCTGCAAGTCGCCGCCGCCCAGGTCCTGGTAGTTGGCCTTCTGAAACTCCATTCCGTAACCCGTCGAGCCACGCACGTTGGGCGCGATACAGACGTATCCGCGCGAAGCCAGCGCCGCGGCAGAGGAATTAAAGTAATCGACGGTCTGGCCGGTGGGACCGCCGTGCGGCAAGACCACACCGGGATTGCTGCCATCGCGCTTCAGATTGAACGGCACCCACAAGAAAGCGCTGATCATCTTGCCATCGAAGCTCTTGTAATGAACGAGCTGGGCCGGCGGCAGGTCGGCAGGATTGAGCGCTGCCACTGCCGAATACGTAAGCTGGCGCGGCTGGCGCGTCGCCAGATCGTAGACCCAGAAGTCCGATGGCCGTTGCGAACTTTGATGGGACAGCAGCAGAGATTTACCGTCGGGCGAGAACGAGTTCGGCGTTCCGGTATCGAACGTAAGTCCCGGCGGCATGGAGACAGGTTCGGATTTTCCCCTGGCGATGTCGTACACATAAAGTGTCGTCAGTCCATCGGCATTTAACTCCCAGGTGGCCAGCTTTCCGTCGGGGGAGAAGTTGCCGGTGCCTGCCTCCCATTGCGTGTCAGTGATCCACTTCAGTTGCTTGCTCGCGATGTCGAGCAGTGCGACATTCTGATATCCGCCCTTCTGGTCGGAAGTGATGAAGACCGTCTTGCCGTCGGGCGAGACGGAGCTGGCACTGAAGATGACTTTGCCCTCATGCGGCGTCAGTTCCTCCGCCTTCGCGGTGGCAACCTCGATGCGATAGACGCTGCTATCGTCGGAGGCGACGTGTCCGCGGTTGGCGATGATGTACTTGCTGTCCCGCGTCCAGGCGACGACCTGCCACAGGTAATCCTTGCTTTGCTCGTTGGTAAGCTTCCTCACCTGGTGGGAGTTCCAGTCAAGCAGCGCGAGATCGACCGTAGGCGACGTCTTGGGCTTATAGTCAAACGCGATCCATTTCCCGTCGGGCGAAAACTGCGGACCACTTTCCGAAATGTCGGGAGTGTTGGTCAGGTTGATTGGACTGCCGCCGTCGCCCGCCACCGCGAACAGGTCCCAGTATTCGCTGCCGCCGAAATCCTGGAAATAGACGATCCACTTCCCGTCCGGCGACCAGACGGCGCCGAATTGGCGGTCGTCGGAGACGGTAATCTGCAAAGGCCAACCTCCCTCCGATGACACCTTCCACACGTTGATGCGACCAGTAAAGTTGGTGCTGAAGGCAACCTGTTTCCCGTCCGGCGACCATGCCGGCGAAGCCACCCGCCGGCTGTAGTAAAGATCGGGGATGGGCACGGGACGGGCGGATGGACTGCCGGGCGAAGTGATCGACCGCGGGTCGCTCTCGACGCGGCCGTTGGGAGAGTTGGGAGTATCCGCCGCGCGGGCCGTGAGCGCGCCGGCCAAAATTACCAGCAGCGCAAGACCGTGAGCCGGTTTCACAAGAAGACACACAGGGAACCTCCTCGTAAACGAGATTTGCAGCCGAACGTTGAGCCCACTAACGTAGCGTCCTAAGCCGCGTTGAAAGGGCACACGCCGTCGGCTCCGCCTCAGGGCAGGCTTTCAGGCGTGCCGCAAAATGTATATCCAGAGAACCGGCTTCAGCCGCAGCGGAAAAGATCCCTCGGCGCCTGAAGGCGTAATTACATCGGACACTTGCGGCACGGCTGAAGCCCTGCCCTTTCAACGCAGCTTTAGGGTGACACCCCCCCGGTGACCCACCAAAGTATCGATTCCCGACACTATATACTGAATGTTTGGCTCAGAGGCGTTGTCGCGTCGAACGCATCCGTCCAATCGGTAGAGAATCTACCACTATAGACACGCAGTTTACGGCCCGGGTTCCCGACGGGATGCTGGGTCGTGGGAGCTATCGATCCTTGTCTACCGTCTTGATGAATGTTGACAGCGAGAAGCAGGAGCGCGTGCTGGACGCGTTCCGCCGCTGGGGATACCTGCAAGCCAATCTCGACCCGCTGGAGCATTTCACTCCGCTAACCCATCCCGAACTGGACATTCCGGGCGAAGCGGCGGACGTGGCGCGCCGCATTTACAGCGGCAGCATCGGTGTGGAGTTCATGCACATCGCCGATCCGGAGCGCCGCCAGTGGATCCAGGAGCACATGGAGTTGGAGCAGCAGGAGCCGATCGACCGCGTGCGTGTCCTCGATCAACTGGTGCGCGCCGATGTGTTCGAGCAGACCATCCACTCGCGCTACATCGGCACCAAGCGCTATTCGCTCGAAGGCAATACGGCGCTCATCCCGTTGCTGGACGAGATTCTGAACTCCGGCGCGGAATACGGCGCCGAGCAGGCGGTACTGGCGATGAGCCATCGCGGACGCCTGAACGTCATCATCAACATCGTGCAGCGACCGGCGGCGGAGATCTTTGCCGGCTTCGAGGACGTCGATCCGCGCAGCGTGCTGGGCGGCGGCGACGTGAAGTATCACATCGGCGCGACCGGCATTCACACTGGCACGAACGGCAAGCAGGTGCGTATTCACCTGGTTTCGAACCCGAGCCACCTTGAGGCGGTCGATCCCGTGGCACTGGGACGCGCGCGCGCCAAGCAGACGCGGCTGGGACGCGATGGCAAGCTGAAGGTGCTCCCCGTGCTGATGCACGGCGACACTGCCTTCGCGGGACAGGGCATCACCGCCGAAACGCTGAACCTCGCCGAGTTGCGCGGCTATACCGTGGGCGGGACGGTGCACATCATCGTCAACAACCTGCTCGGCTTCACGACGAATCCGAGCGACGCGTACTCCGGACGGTTCTCTTCGGACCTCGCGAAGCGCCTGCCGATTCCCATCTTCCACGTCAATGGCGAAGACGCGGACGCGGTGGTGCGTGCCGGCCGCATGGCACTGGAGTATCGCTATGAGTTCGGCAGCGACTCGGTCGTGGACCTCATCGGTTTCCGGCGGCACGGCCATTCCGAGGTCGACGACCCAACCATCACCCAGCCCATCCTTTATCGCAAGATCAAGGACCATCCGCTGCTGTATCAGACCTATGCGCAGCGGGTAGGCCTCGATGCGCAACCTTACGTTGAGAAATTCCAAGCCGAACTCGACGCCGCACAGAAGGCCGGCAAGAGCATGGCCAGGAAGCCGGTCATGCGGCAGTTGCCGAGCTACTGGGCGCCGTTTGTCGGCGGGCCGTACAAGCCGGAGTACGAGGTGGACACCGGCTTGCCGACGGAGAAATTGCGCGAGATTACCGATGGGCTGACGCGTTATCCCGAGGACTTCCACATTCATCCCAAGGTGCAGAAGCTGCTGGAGCAGCGCCACGAGATGGGCTACGGCAAGCGTCCGCTGGACTTCGGGATGGCGGAGGCGCTGGCGTTGGGCTCGCTTGCGCTGCAAGGCGTGCCCATCCGTTTCAGCGGCCAGGATACTCGGCGCGGCACCTTCAATCAGCGGCACTCGGTGCTGATCGACATTGTCGACGAGAAGGAGTACGTGCCGCTCTGTCACCTTGCGCCGGGGCAGGCGCGCGTGGAGATCTATAACTCGGAGCTGTCGGAAGCGGCGGTGCTGGGCTTCGAATACGGTTTCGCGCGCGATTATCCCGAGGCGCTGGTGGCATGGGAGGCGCAGTTCGGCGACTTCGCGAACGGTGCGCAAATTATCATCGACCAATTCATCGTGGCCGGCGAGGACAAGTGGGACCTGCTGACCGGCCTGGTGCTACTGCTGCCCCACGGACACGAAGGCCAGGGGCCGGAACACTCCAGCGCGCGCATCGAGCGCTATCTGCAACTGTGCGCGCGCGACAACATGCAGGTGTGCCAGCCATCGACCGCGGGGCAATACTTTCATCTGCTGCGGCGGCAGGTGCTGCGCAAATGGCGCAAGCCGCTGATCTGCTTCACGCCGAAGAGCATGTTGCGGCATCCCGAGGCGCTCTCGCCGATCAGCGAACTGGAGCGCCCGCGCTTCCTCAACGTCATCCCCGACGAGAGCGCGCGCGAGGCGAAACGCGTGCTGCTGTGCACCGGCAAAATCGGCCAGGAACTGCGGATGGAGCGCCGGAAGCAGAAGCTGGCCGGCCCGGCCATCGTTTCGGTCGAGCAGATGTATCCCTTCCCCGAAGCCGAGATCAAGGAGCTGCTGGGTATCTACAAAAACGCCAGCGAATTCATCTGGGTGCAGGAAGAGCCGGCGAACATGGGCGCGCTGTCGTTCATCGTGCCCCGGCTGAAGAAGATTCTGGGGCCGAAGGTACGCAGCATCAAACGCGCCGAGAATTCGACGCCGGCAACGGGTTCAGCCAAGGCGCATGAACTGGAGCAGAAGACGCTGATCACGCTGGCGCTGGGGAAGGGCGAATAGACTTCTGTTGGGTCGTCCAGAACGGGAAGAGCATCCACGCGGCGCATAATCTCCGGCAGTGCTTGTGTTAAAGCCTCGCGTTCCCGCTCACGCTGCTCCAGGTCTTGATCTTCGGTCCTTGCTGCGTCAGCGTCATCGATCGATTCGAACCCCTGGGCCCCCTTCACCATCTTAGCTGAACCCGTTGGGAGCCCACCCCGCTTTCCCTAACGGTTCGTAGCGGCTGCTGGTCAGCAAGCACAAACCCGCCGACTCTCAACGCATCGAACCGAGCATGAAAGTACAGGCCCTGTCCTCTTCACGAACTCTGCTTTTAAGTTTTGCCCTCCTCCTCAACTTTGCCTTTGCCGGCTGCGGCGCCGGCACCACCGGCCATAATTCCGGCGCGCCCACCTGGGACTACACCGCGCTGGGCGACTCGCTGGCGGCTGGACTGATTGCGGAGGAAGGCTACGTCGGGCGCTACGCCAGCTACGTCAACATCGATACCGGGGCGAACGTCGACACCACCAACCTCGGCGTGCCGGGCTGGACCAGCGGCGATCTGCTGAACTCGCTGCAAACTGATCCCATCTTTCGCAACCAGATTACCGGCGCGCTTGTGGTCACGTGGGACATCGGTGGCAACGACCTGAACAACGCGCACAGCGCATACACGCAGCGCAACTGCGGCGGCACCGACGACCAGGACTGCCTGCGCAACACTGTAGCCACTTTTGAGCAGAACTGGAGCGCGATCATCACGCAACTGACGGCGCTGCGCAGCACCAGCAACACCATCATCCGTACCATGGACATCTACAATCCCTACGTCGCCTCCGACATGCAGGCCGGCATCTTCGACATTACCGACCCGTATCTGGACGAGGTGAACAGCTACATCCACAGCACCGCAACCGCTGCGGGAATCCCAGTCGCCAACGTGCATCAGGCATTCAATGGAGCCGACGGCACCACCGACCCGGGCACTCTGGGACTTCTCGCGGCCGACGGCTTCCATCCCAATGACGCCGGACACAAGGTCATTGCCGACCAGTTGCGTGCTCTGGGATATGCGCCGCTGCACTGAGGCAGTCTTTCGCAAGACCACTTTGGGCCAGTCGCGTCGCGCCCACATTGCCGATGCCGAACGGGAAAAACCGGGTTTTTTTCTTGACCGGGACAGCAGCTTTCCCTATGCTGCTGAATCAAGTCAGCTCTGCCGCAATTGGGGAAGCGAAAAGTAGGCACTTGCTCCTGTGCTCTTTCGGAACTCCTACGTGCGAGTAGGGTTTACAGGCCTTCGCAAGCAGTTGCGCCGCGTGATGAAGTGCCGGGTTGCAAGTTTCAGTGGCGCAGGGAAAGAACACCTCTCTAATTGAGGATGGCGAAGCTTTGTCCTGTGGTATCAGCCTTGGGGGCCCTCCGGTTTCGCGGGGTCAGGTCGACGGCGCCGGAATCCTGCCGCTGGAAGAAGCCGAGCAGTGGTTCGCAGCCTACATCACGCCCCGCCACGAAAAAGCGGTGGTGCGGCAGTTTGGCGTGCGCCACATCGAGTCGTTTCTGCCGCTGTACACCTCCGTTCGTCGCTGGAGGAACGGTTGCCAGGTAGCCGTCGAACAGCCGCTGTTTCCGGGGTACGTATTCGTGCACTTGCAGCGACGCTGCTGGGTGCAGGTGCTGCAAGTTCCAGGGGTCATCTCGCTGGTAAGCAGCGGTCGCCAGCCGGCAGCGCTGGCTTCCCAGGAAATTGAATCGCTACGGGCGGGGCTCCCGCGGCGGCAGTTCGAGCCGCATCCTTACCTCGCGGTGGGCGATAAAGTCCGTATCACCGAAGGCCCATTTGCCGGCATGACGGGAGTCCTGGTGCGCCGGAAGAAGGACTTCCGCGTCGTGCTCACGCTCGATCTGATCATGCAAAGCGTGGCCGTGGAAATCGGCATGGACGAGGTCGAACCCTTCCGTAAGTAGTCTCGATGGTAGTGCGGGCCTCCAGGCCCGCGTGACGGCTCGTTTCTACTAAAGTCGGCTTTTTGCCGCTGGTCGCCTGCTGAAGCCGGCTCTATCAAAGAAGATTAGGCTTCCGCGCGGCGCTGGAGCGCCGCACTACCCAAGCGCAACTGCTCTAATCTCCCCGAACCAATCAGCCAAAGCAAAGGACCGATGCTTGTGAAGAAAGCAGCGGAACGAAGCGTCACCGAGGTGCGCATCGTAGAAGCGGCGGTGCAACTGTTCGCCCGTCACGGCTACAAGGGCACCACTACGCGGGAGATCGCGCGCCTGGCCAAGGTGAACGAGGCCACTGTCTTTCGTTGCTTTGAGCGCAAGACGGAGTTGTTCTGGGCGGCGGCGGAGTCGCGCTTGACCCGCCTGAAGCTCAACCGCGAATTGCAAACCGGAATGGCCATGGACCTCGATCCCGAGGTCGTGCTGCCCATGCTGGTTGAGTTCCTGATGGAAAATATTTCGGAAGATTTTGAGCTGATGCGCCTGCTCTACGTTGCGGGCTTCGAGTTGCCGGGCGCAGAGCGCATGGTGCGCGAACATCTGGGTCCGATCTTCGATGCGGTGAATGCCTACTTCCAGCGGTGCGCGGCGCGGGGCGCCATCAGCGCATTGGAGCCGACGTTGGCGACCCTCGGTTTGGCGGGCGCAGTGAGCGCCCACAGCAACCTTCGCCGGCTGTTCGTCGCCGACGAACGCTCCGCCGACGCGCAGGCTTACGCACAATTCTGGTTGAATGCCCTCCGCGGGCAGCCTGCGCTGACCCACGGCAACGGAGATGGACACCCGAGCGATGCGTGAGCCGGCGGCCGTCGAGCAACTTTTATAGGAGTTCTGGAGAGCAACTTTGAGACCTCGAGCAAGAAGCAGTCACACGCGCATGTACCGCGCTGTTCGTTCCGGTCTGCAGAGCGGGATGCTGGGCAAACTCCGTGCTCTGTTGGTGTGGTCATTAATCTTCTCGCTCACTGCCATGGCGCAGGAGCAGATTGCCCGCACCGGCCTGATCGCGCCCAGCGTTGCGGGATCTTCCCTGGCGCAGAGCGAGCAAGAGCAATCTCCCGCCACTTCGCCGGCGTCCGCTCAATCGTCGGCGGCCGAGCAATCGCCGTCGGACAGGACACGAGCCAGGGGCAACGAAGCCGAGACGTCGTCGTCCGAGAAATCCAGCAAGACGAAGGAGCAGCCTTCGCCTGCCAAGACCAAACCGGTGGAGCTGACGGAGTTCCAGAAGCTGGTCGCCAGCTCGTTAGGCAAGACGCTGCCCATCTACGGCCAGGAGCTGTTTCAGACCGTCCCCACCACGTTCGCTCCCATCGATCGCGTGCCGGTCACCGCGAACTACGTCGTGGGGCCGGGCGATGAGCTGTTGATTCGCGGCTGGGGCCAAATCGATCTCGACGTCTCCGCGCGCGTCGATCGCAATGGCGCGATCTACATCCCGAAGGTCGGCAACTTGAATGTGGCGGGGCTCAGGTTCGAGCAGCTACAAGGCTACCTGAAGGCGCAGATTGGCCGCATCTACCAGAATTTCGACCTTAGCGTGAGCATGGGCGAGCTGCGCTCGATCGATATCTACGTTGTCGGTCAAGCCAGCCGTCCGGGACGTTATACCGTAAGCTCGCTGAGCACGCTGGCCAATGCGGTCTTCGCATCAGGCGGGCCATCACCCTCCGGTTCGATGCGGCACATAGAGTTGAAGCGCGCGGGCAAGGTCGTGGCTGATTTCGATCTCTATGACTTGCTGATTAGGGGCGACAAGAGCAAAGACGTCCCACTCATGCCCGAAGACGTGATTTACTTCGCGCCCATCGGCCCGGTCGTTGCCATGGGCGGCGAGGTAAACAATCCCGCTATCTACGAAATGAGGGGCGAGCTCGTCCTTAAGCAGGCGCTGGAATTGGCCGGCGGGCTGGCAACGACCGCCTACGGCGGCAAAGCCTACGTGGAGCGCATCAAGGGACGCGAGGAGCGCAGTATCGAAGAGGTCAAGCTGGATTCCACCGGACTGGCGCACCTACTGCGCGACGGCGATGTATGGAACTTCAGTCCCATTTCGCCGCGCTTCGTCGATGCCGTTACCCTGCGCGGCAATGTGGCCACGCCGGGACGTTACCCGTGGCATGAGGGCATGAGGGTCACCGACCTCATTCCCAACCGCGAGTTTCTCATCACGCGCGAATACTGGAAGCAGCAGAACGCCATCACACTGCAAACGCAGACGGGCAACGCCACGGTCGGCGCCACAGAAACCAGCAACGGCGCGACGAACACCACTGGGGCGGCCGCCACCAAGGCGGCGCTGAATGACGTTGTCCGCAACGCTCCCGAGATTAACTGGGACTATGCCGTCATCCAGCGCATCAGCCAGCAGGACCTTTCCACCGAACTGCTGCCCTTCAATCTGGGCAAGGCGGTGCTGCAACACGAGGAAGCCAGCAACCTGCTGCTGCAACCGGGGGACATTGTCACCATCTTTTCGCAGGCCGACCTGCGGGTGCCGCGCGAGCAGCAGACCAAGCTGGTGCGTCTGGAGGGCGAGTTCGCAGCGGCAGGAGTCTACCGCGCGCAGTCGGGCGAGACCTTGCGCGACCTGGTGCTCAAGAGCGGCGGCCTGGCCCCCTCTGCCTATCTCTATGGCGCCGTCTTCACCCGCGTCTCGACTAAGGTCCAGCAGCAACAGCGGCTGGAACTGCTGATCTCGCAGATGGAAAAGGATCTGGCGCGGCAATCCGAACTGGCTGCGCTGAACGCCCGAACGGCAGACGAAGCTAACGCTGCCCGCATGGCCGCTGAAGCGCAGCGCACGACGTTGAACAAGCTGCGGGAATTGAAGGCCGACGGCCGCGTGGTGCTCAACTTCCATCCCAATGACAGCGGAGTAGAGGACATTCCGGCGATCGCCCTGGAAGACGGCGATGAACTGTATGTACCCAGCCGACCCATCGTGGTAAGCGTCTTTGGCGACGTTTACAACCAGGGATCGTTCCTCCAGCGGCCGGGCAAGACGGTGTATCGCTACCTGAGGGATGCCGGCGGTCCAACCCGCAACGCCGACAAGAACCGCGTCTTCGTGGTCCTGGCCAACGGCAGCGTGGTGAGCAAGGAGGCTGCGGCAGGCTTCTGGTCGGGAGGCTTCGACAGCATGGTCCTGATGCCGGGCGACACCGTCATTGTGCCCGAGCAGTTGAACCCCGGCCAGGGCTGGCGACACTTCAAAGACTTTGCCCAGATCCTGTTTGACTTCGGCCTGGCCGCGGCCGCGATCCACGTGTTGACCCAGTAGCCCTGACTTGGAAAGTAAGGTTATGCCCGAAACTTACAAAACGCCCGAAGTGCATTTTGACAGTGAAGTTCCTCGCGGTGGCGCGGTCCCCATCCCCCGCATTGAGCGCGTAAGCCGCAATCGCGAGATGGATAGCATGGACCTGCTGCTGGTGCTCTCGCGCCACAAGAATTCGATTGTCGCGCTAACGCTGGGGGCGGCGATCCTGGCGGCGATCGTTTCTCTGCTGCTTCCCAAGACCTACACCGCGACCACGACCATCTTGCCACCACAAGAAAATCAGTCTGCCGCAACGGCGCTGGTGGGGCAGATCGGTGTCCTGAGCGGCCTGTCGGGCGCCGATCTCGGCTTGAAGAATCCATCCGATCTGTTTGTGGCGCTGTTGAAGAGCCGCTCGGTGCAGGATGGGATCGTCAACCAATATGACCTGCGACGCGTCTACTGGGTGAAGCGCTACGAGGATGCGCGCAAGAAACTGGACAGCCGCAGCAACATTTCCGCGGGCGATGAAGGTCTGATCTCGATCAGCGTCAGCGACCGCGAGCCCGGGCGCGCGGCGGAGCTGGCCAACGCCTATGTGGACCAGTTGCGCTCGCTCAACCAAAACCTCGCCGTCTCCGAGGCAGGTCAACGGCGGTTGTTCTACGAGCAGAAGCTGACGGACGAACGGGAAGACCTGGCGCGAGCCGAACTGGCCCTCAAGCAGGCGCAGGAGAAGACCGGCCTCATCCAGCCCGACGCGCAGGGCCGGGCCATCATCGACGCTGTGGCCAGCACCCGCGCGCAGGTTGGGATCAAAGAAGTGCAACTGCAGGCGATGCGCACCTACGCCACCCCTAACAATCCCGACCTCAAGCGCGCCGAGCAGGAACTCGCCGGGCTGCGCGGACAATTGGCCCAACTGGAGCGCAGCACCGGTGCGCTGGGCAACGGCAACCTGGAGATTCCCACGCGACGCCTGCCCGAAGTTGAATTGGATTACATCCGCCGCGCCCGCGACCTGAAGTATCACGAGGCGCTGTACGACTTCCTCAGCAAGCAACTGGAGGCGGCGCGAATCGACGAAGCCAAGGAAGCCGTCGTGGTACAGGTGGTGGACAGGGCCGTGGCTCCGGAAAAGAAGTCCGGGCCGCAACGCACACTGATTGTGCTGGTCACGTTGGCGGTGGCCTTCCTGCTGGCGTGCTTCTGGGCGCTGCTGGCAGAGGCCTTCCGGCGCAGGCAATCCGACCCGCAGGAGCGGGAACGCTTTGCGCAGTTGCGCCGCTCCTTCAGCTTGCCACTGAGAAATTTGTAGCCGCACCCCCGGTTGGAGTTTCCGAACTTACTCGCGTCTGCCATTGGGTACTTGCAGCATGATCTCATTGATTGTCACGACGCGAAACCGCGTGGAGGAGCTGCATCGGCTGCTCGCCACCCTCGAGGCGCAGACATACCGATCGCTCGAGGTCATCGTCGTCGACCAGAACCAAGACGATCGGCTCGCTGGCGTGCTGGTGCAGCACCCGACCCTAAACATCCGTCACCTGCGCAGCGGAGCAGGGGCTTCGCGCGGGCGAAACGCGGGCTTGCGCGCCGTGGAAGGCGATCTGGTGGCCTTCCCCGATGATGATTGCTGGTATCCCAGCGAACTGCTGGCGAAGGTTGTCGCATGGTTTGAGCAGCATCCCGATTACGACGGACTCCTGACCGGCTGCCGCAGTCCGAAGGGTAGGTTGATGGCCCCCAAGTTCCCGCCCCGGGAGGGAGCTTGCAGCAAACGCAATATCCTGCACTGCGCTATCGCGTGGAACATTTTCCTCCGGCGCCGGGTAACCAGCAGCGTCGGCTTCTTCAACGAGGACCTGGGTCCGGGCGCTTCGTCGCCTTATCAATCCGGCGAGGACCTCGATTATCCGCTTCGCGTTTTGCAGCATGGGTTTCGGCTGTGGTACGCGCCGAACTTGACGGTGCATCATCCCGAACTGAACACCGGAGAACGCCTGGCACGCACCGCCTATCCATACGCGCTGAGCGTAGGCCGCGTTTGGCGGATGCATGGGTACTCCTGGGGCTATTGCCTGGGACAGATTGCGTTGCGTTCTTTCGGCGGAGCGGTGCTTCATCTGTGCCGAGGCGATTGGGCGAAGAGCTCGCTTTACATAACGCGGGCCGCGGGCGAGTTTCAGGGATACATTCACCGTCCCGGGCGCTTGATGGATTCCTGCAAACCCCGGCCGACGGAAAGCGGCAGTTCATAAGATGCCGATCGCTGTAGCCCGAGAAGATCTGCTGACTGGTGCCGGCGATCCGGCCTCCGGCAGCGCGCACGGCCGTGGCGCTTTGGGCGCTGCCCGTTTGCTCGCCGTCCTGCTGCTCGCGATCTTTGCGGCGCAGTCGTTGTGGTTTATCGGAACGCAGTCGCTGACCTATGACGAGCCGGGGCACATCTATGCCGGGCTGGAAGCGTGGCAGCACGGTCGCTTCGAGATGTGGGTAGACCATCCCCCGCTGGCACGGTATTGGCTGACGCTGCCGCTGGCGGCGTCGCGTGTCGAGATCGGGTGGGAGATGCCGGGCGGGCATTTTCATGTGATCGCGATGCGCCCCGGCCCGGAATGGCTGGCCTGGCGCACGCGACCGATGAACCTGCTGCTGGGCCTGGCGCTGGGCGCGCTGCTATGGTGCACGACGCGCCGCCTGTTCTCCGAAGGCGCGGCCAATGTCGCGCTCGCGCTGTTCGCGTTTACGCCGTCGCTGATTGCCCATTATTCCGTGGCGACCACCGATGGAATGGGCGCGCTATTCATCTTCCTGACCGCTTGCCAGCTGGTGCGCTGGCGAAAGGACCCGGATCGCAAGCAGACCGTCCTGATGGGCCTGGTGCTCGGCGGCCTGCTGCTGGCCAAGATGTACACGCCTCCGGAGGTGCTGCTGGCGCTGGGCCTGATGCTGGTGCTGGGGAGCGACCGCATCTTGCGATCGCCTCGCGAATGGAATTGGCGGCCGGCGCTGGCCGCACTCGGCATCGCGGTGATCATTTTCTGGGCGGGATACCAGTTTCACGTCTCGCGCGTGATGGCCGGGAACGGTCAGATCGTAATGACCTTTCCTCATCGCGCAGACAAAACGCTGCAGACCGCATCGCAGGTGCACCTGAACCTGCTCCTGCCCGCGGGAGAATACGCCCAGGGTCTTCGGCTGGTGGGACTCAGCAATCGCAATGGGCGGGAGTCGTGGTTCCTGGGGAAGATGTATTTTCACGGCGCTCCGAAGACTTATTTTCCCGTCGTCATCGCACTGAAATGGCCGACCATTTTGTTGTTGATCTTCTTTGCGAGCTTGCTGCTGGGAGTTCGCAAGACGTGCCGCGCGCCCGGCGATCTGCTGATTCTCTCCCTCTTCGGGCTGTTATTCCTGGCATTAGCGTTGCAGTCGCGCATCACCATCGGCGAGCGCCATCTGTTGCCGCTGTTTCCGTTTGTCTTGCTGCTTGCCGGCGGTATTTGGGAGCACGCGCGCCGCCATCGCGCCGTCATCGCCGTTCTTGTGCTGGCGCTGTGTCTCAATGCCGCCGACGCTCTGCGATGCGCGCCCGACTATCTGAGCTACTTCAACGTTTTCGTCAGGCCCGACGCCAGTTGGCGGTTGCTCACGGGCAGCAATCTGGATTGGGGCCAGGGCTTGATCGCGTTGCGCGCCTACCAGCGGCAACATCCGCAACCACCGTTCCACCTCACTTACTGCGGCTCGATGGACCCGTCGCTGTACGGCATCCGGGCGGAATCTCTCGCCCCCAATCATCGCGTCGAGGGCACGGTAGTTGCCAGCGCGAGCTGCCTTTCCAGCGAATTTCTGGACCAGGACGGCTATTCCTGGTTGTGGGCCTATCCGCCACAGCGAGTGCTCAATCACTCGATGTGGATGTTCGACACCGCGTCCAGAACCGAGGCGCGGAACTTTTGACGCCGCTTTGGCTGCTTTCGGTGGCAATGAAACCCAGTCAGCTCCAGTACGCGAACTTCACCTCTCGTCAGTTCACGGAGACTGCTAGTGCATGAGCGCTTCTCTGCGGCAGCTCGCGCGCAACATCTTCCGGCTCGCTTCGGGCGAGATACCGGCGCGCCTGTGCGGCATCGCGACCGTATTGTTGCTGGCCCGGCGCTCCGGCGTGGTGCTGGTCGGGCTCTATGCTCTGGCGCAGAGCATGACGCAATATACCTATCCCTTTATCGACTTTGGGATGCGCCACGTGGGCGCGCGGCTGATTGCCCGTTATCCCCAGGCGGGACACGAGATCATGCGGCAGGTGCAACGGCGGCGCGTGCTGATGAGCGTTGCCATGCTGCCGTTGCTGCTGGCTTACGCCGCCTGGACCAACGTTTCTCTGACAGAAAAGCTTTTCCTGTTTCTCTTTGCCGCCATCAGTTGCCTGTATGCCGTCTCGCTGGAGTGGGCGGCGTGGGGCAAAGAGCATCTGCGGCTGGTCGGCGCAGGCAGGATGATTGTTCCCGGCAGCGTGCTCCTGTTTCTGTTACTGGGAAGCCGCAGCGAACACCTTCTGTGGTGGATGGTGGCCGGCAATGCGGTCGGGTACTGCGTGCAGGGAGCGGTGTTCTGGGCGTGGTGGCGCAAGCATCGCCCGCCGGACCAGCAGCATGTCGCGTTGGCGGAAGTGCGCGAAGCCCTGGCCTGGCGCCGCACCAGCATCATGGGCCTGGCATGGTTCTGCAACATGGCCTTCAACACCATCGACATGCTGATGCTGGGTGTGCTGGCCGACGCGCACCAGGTGGGCCTTTACAGCGCCGCCTACCGCACCATGAATCAGGTGTTGATCACCTACTATCTGCTGATTCAGGCGCTCTACCCCAGACTGGCGCGGCAGGAGGCCGAGCACCGCACCCGGGCGCTGCGGCCCAGGCTGCTGTTGGGCCTGTTCGGCCTGGGCAGCGTGATTTCTCTGGCGCTCGCATTCGGGAGCAAGAGCGTGCTCGCGCTGGTATTCGGCAAGCCGTTTCTGCCGGCGACCCTGTTGCTGTCGCTGCTGGCCTGGGCGATACCACTGGATTTCCTGACCTCGTATCTGAGTAATGCCTACATTGCCTGGGCCATGGAGAAGAAAGTCCTGCTTTGCACCGCGGTTGCGGCCGGCAGCAACGTCGTACTGAACCTCATCTGGATACCGATGTATGGAGCGACCGCGGCAGCGGTCAACACGCTTATCTCGTATGTAGTCTTCCTGGCCAGCCTGGCATTGGCGGGATGGTACGCGGCCGAACTGGGTCGCACCCGCGCCCAAAGAGTGGCCGCGATGCAGGAGTAGTCCGGATCTCGACCATGCAGCTTCTATTGCTATTCATCGCGGTGGCGCTCCCCTGCTGGTACGGCTATCGGCGGTCGGTCGCGCAGGGCCTGGTCGAGATCAACCACGTGACGACCTTCAGCTTCGGCTTCCTGTTTTACTGGATCACGCCGCTGGCGGTGCGGGTCCTGGCCCCGAAAACCGATTTCCCGCTGGCCAAACTGTGGGCGCAATGGTTTCGCGAGAGCTTCATAACTCCTTACGCGCTGTCGTGCATCGCCCTGTATCTCTGTTTCGTGCTGGGAGACTCCATTGCCGCGCGCCGCTTTCGGCAGGTGCCGGCGCGGGTGCTTACCACGGTGCCGCGTACGGTGCTGACGCTGGTGACGGCCTTCGCATGTGCGCTAATGCTGTACTCGGGCTATGTGATGCGCGCCGACCTCTTCCGCCCGGCGGAGCCCGGCCTGATGCAAGTCGGCGTCGCCCGCGGCGCGGTGACCGCTTGCGTGATCTTGCTGGGCTGCGTTGCCCTGATGTACAGCCTCGCCCACGCCGACATACCATGGCGCAAACTCCTGATGAGCGGCTTCTTCCTGCCGCTGCTCGCCGGCGGCGCACTGATGATTGCGCTAGGCAGCAGGCTCTATGTCGCGTCGCTGCTACTCATGTTTGCCATTTACCAGACAACTTTCCGCAGTAGGTTCAAGCTGCGAACGGTAGTTGCCGCGGGCCTGCTCTGCGCGCTGCTGTTTGGGCTGGTAGGCACATGGCGCGAGGGCAGCAGCGCGAGCGGCGCGTTCTTCAACGTCTTCCTGGAGCCGATGGAGGGCAGCCTGTCGCTGGTGCATCACCTGCGCTACAAGGGCATCGCCTGGACCAATTATCCCGATCTGCTGCTCAGCCATTTCGTGAATCTCGTTCCCACGCTTCTGTTGCCCAATAAAGTCAGTCTCCTGAAGAAGGCCGACGCTTACGGGCCCTTGGGCGGGCTGCATTCGTTCGTCTCGTTCAATCTGAACTTCGGGCTGCTGGGAACGGCCGTGTTCTGGCTGCTATGGCCGATGATGTTCCGCTACTTCCGCAGCCGCATGTCGGGAACGTTGTTCGCGACCATGTACGTGATGTGCTCGGGCTGGCTGGCGTTTACCTTCTTCCGCGACCCGTTCTCCATATCGCTGGTGAAGCTCATCTTTGAAGACTCGATCATTTTTCCAGTGCTGATCGTGGCATTCGGGAAGCTTCTTTCCGCAGCCTGTGCGCCGCCGGACGAAGCCAGAGTCCTTCCACCGCAATCACAGGGCGGGGAAGCGTGGTGAATGGCGCCCGCGTCGTCATGGCTCCTTTGCGATGTGACGTACCAATGAGGGTGCTCTACGACCATCAGGTGTTTTCGCTGCAGAACGCGGGCGGGGCATCGCGATATTTCTATGAGCTGGCGAGGTATCTGGCGGCCGTGCCCGAGGCGGAGACTGAGGTGTGGCTGGGCATGAACGGGACGGTGTACCCGTTTTCCGGACTCGATCGCGGAAAAGTGCATGTTAGCGGTTTGCCGGAGTGGCTTCCGCCGGGAAGGCCACGCTACCTGGTGAATGAGGTATGGAGCAGGACAAAAGCGCTTCTGAATGGCAAAGTCGATGTCTATCATCCGACCACCTACATGCGGACTCCGACCATCCGCGCGCGGCGCGCGGTGGCAACGCACCACGACTGCACACATGAGCGCTTTCCGGAGTACTTCGCCGGAGCGAAGACAATCTTCTGGGCGCGCCGGCAGATGCTGCCCAGCGTTGACGCCGTCATTTGCGTTTCGGAAGCCTGCCGTCAGGACCTGCTGCGCTTCTACCAGCTCGATCCGGCCAAGACCCGCGTGGTCCATCATGGGGTGACGCAGCTGCCGCGAAGCGCGGAGGCGGCGGCGCAGCTGAAGGGCCGCTTGCGCCGCGACTATCTGCTGTACGTTGGTATGCGCGCGAAGTTCAAGAACTTCGATGGCCTGTTGCAGGCGTTCCATGACAGCAGGCTCGGCGAAGCGTACGACCTGCTGGTGCTCGGCGCGTCGCCTCTGACTGGACCGGAAAAAAAATTGATCGCGCGCCTCGGCCTTGGCGGCTTCGTGATTTGCCTGCCCAGGGTGTCCGACGCCATCCTGGCTGAGGCTTACGCCCGGGCGCGGTTATTTGTGTACCCCTCGTTCAATGAGGGTTTTGGATTTCCTCCCTTGGAAGCCATGTCGCTCGATTGCCCGGTGCTGGCCAGCAACATTGCGGCCCTGGTGGAAGTGTGCGGTGATGCGCCGTTTTACTTCGACCCCTCGGACCAGGGGGCGTTCAGCCGCGAATTGCTGCGCGCCGCCTGCGATGAAAAGGCGCGCCGGGAAGCGGTACTTCGCGGCCGGGAAGTCGCAGCCCGGTACACCTGGGACAAATGCGGGCGCGAAACATTGGCCGTGTATCGGGAGTGCCAATGAGCCCCTATTCAGTTCCGACATCGACGCCACGAGAACCCGCAAGCACAGCAACTGACGAGTCCCGGGTTCGTCAGCATGTCCATCGTCAATCAATCTTCGCAACCATGTCAGAGTTGAAGGCATTGCTGTACAGCGATCTTGCCCGGCAATACGAACTGGAGGGCAAAAGGGGCGTGCGGCCAACCTTCTTTCGTTTCCTGGCGCGCCTGCCGCATTTCCGGTTTCTTCCTAACGTGATCTGCCGCACCAGCCGGGCGGCCATGCTGGCGGAAATTCCGGTCTTGCCGAAACTGCTCACCTATGTGAACCTTGTGCTCTTCGGGTTGGAGGTGACGCCGCGATGCGAGATCGGCCCCGGTATCTTCTTCGCGCATCCGGTAGGCTGCGCCATCGGAGCGTGGAAAATCGGGAGGAATGCTACCGTGTTTCAGGGTGTGGGGCTGGGCGCGCTTCATCCTGACATGGGATTTGTGCGGGAGCTGCGCTGTGAAATCGGCGACAACGTCATCCTGGGTGCGGGCTGTAAGATTCTGGGGCCCTACTGCATCGGCAACAACGTCACGGTAGGCGCCAATTCGGTTGTTATGCAGTCGGTAGCGGCCAATCTTTCGGTTTTTGGTGTTCCGGCTAGGGTCATACCAGCGGCATCATCTGTGAGGACCTCTGAATGAGAACTCCGTCTCTGGATCTTACGGTCATCATTCCCAGTTACAACACGCGCGCTCTGCTGCGTAACTGCATCGATTCCATTTACCGCTACACCGAGGGAATCGCTTTCGAGATCATCTGCGTCGACGGGAATTCTCCCGACGGCAGCGCGGAGATGGTGGCGCGGGAATTTCCCGAGGTGGTCCTCATTCAAAACGCCGCGAATGAGTCCTACGCCCGCAGCGTGAACCAGGGCCTTCGCCGCTCGCGAGGACGATATACCTGCCTGCTCGACAGCGACACTTTGCTGATCGAGGACACTTTCGGGCCGATGTTGCGGTTCATGGACGAACATCCGGAGGCGGCCGCCTGCGGCCCCAAGCTGTTGAATCCTGACCGTACCTTGCAGCACGACATCCGGCGCTTTGCCGATCTCAGTGTCTTCTTCCTCCAGACCCTCAATTGGCACAAATTGTTTCCCAACAGCCGGATCATGCGCCGCTATTACGCCAGCGACTTCGATTTCTCGCGGGCGCAGCAGGTGCAAGCCATCGGCACGAGCGTGTTTGTTATGCGCCGCTCTACCTGGCAAACCGCCGGGCTGCTGGACGAGCGCTTCCGCTGGGCCATGGTAGATCTTGCCTATGAGTACATGCTGGGGAAGAAAGGTTACAAGCTGTATTACACACCCTGCGCCGAGGTGGTTCATTATGGCAGCCAGACCGCGAACCAGGATGTGCTGAAGACCTTACGCGAGCAGTGTCAGGGCATGATCGACTTTAGTGACAATTATGATTACTTTGGCAAGAACCGGCTTCTGAAAGCCATCGTCCGCCTCGGCGTACGCTTCCGGTACTACTCCAAGGTCCTGGGATACTTCGTCAGCTCCGACAAACGCGTGATCAAAGGGCCCGGGCGGCCCGGCAAGAAGCAGTTTGAGCGTGGTCTGCTGGTCGCAGAAGGCAAAACGCATGTGCCTGCGGTCAAAGAGCGCAGGAAAGAAGCGGCGGTCGCTTCTTTCTCTCAGTCGGGATCGGATGCCAATTCTGTAGCTACCCAGTAGGGACGTCGGATTCTGCGCCGGATTGCGCGCCCCAGGCGCAAGAAGGGACGCGACACAAGCCACAGCAGCGAGCCATCGGACAAGAGCCGCTGCACGCCGGACATTGCGGAGCGCAGCTCACCCATCTCCTCCAGCGCCAGCGCAGTGGAGTAGGTCATGCGCCGATAGGCGGCGAGGCGCGGATCGAGCTGCGTTTCCCACTGCTTCACGATTGACAGCGGCTCGCTGTGCAGGTGCAGCCGATGCTCCCGCGATGCCGACATGCTGCCGGCATGAACGCGATAGCGGCAGACAACCTCCTGCACGGCGCGCGCGCGGTAATGGCGCGCGATGGCGACGTAGAGGTAGTAATCGGGCACGACGTGTATGTGCTCGGGGATGCTGCCGACCTCCTCGACGGCCTCGCGGCGCAACATGGCGGAACTCATCGCGATGAAGCAGGCATCGCGGAAAAGTTGCGTGAAGATGTCGCCTTCGGGCAGCGGCTGGAATTCGTGGGCATAGTCGTAATCGCGCAGGTTGCCGCGGCGGGAATCGAAGAGCACGGCGCGGCCGTAAATGATGCCGACGCCTTCGGCGGCCAGCGCTGTCTGCCGCTGTAATTTGTGCGGCAGCCAGATGTCGTCCTGATCGAGGAAGGCCAGCCACTCGCCGGTGGCCTGGCGCATGGCAAGGTTGCGGGCTTGGCCCAGCGGCGTCTCTTCGGGTGAAAGATAGTAGTGGATTCGCGGATCGTAAAAGTCGGCGACGATTCGGGCGCTGTCGTCGGTCGAGCAATCGTCCCAGGCGATCAGCTCCCAGTCGTCGAACGACTGCGCCAGCACGCTGGCCAGCGCCTCGCGCAGAAATTGCGCGCCATTGCGGACGTTCAGGATGATGCTGACCTTGGGCATCACAACGATGCTACACGTCTGCCATTGCCGCCCAGTCTTCGCCAGTAAGGCGGCGAGACGTTGCGCCGCAGCACGTGCCAGACGAACAGAAACGGCCGCACTGCCAGCGAGCCTGGCGAGCCTTGGGTGAGTAGCCGCTTTACGCCGCCAAGCAACGTGGCCGGGTTTCGCATCTCGTCCAGGGCGATGAGCGTGGAATGACGGCGGCGGCAGCGCTCCACCGTTGGCGCGTCCAGGCACGGCGTCCAGTGGTCGATGAGCCACAGCGCCTCCCGGTTCATCTCCAGCGCGGTCACCTGCGACATGCTGCCGGGAGACATGCGGTAGCGGCAGACCGGCTCCTGCACGGCGCGGGCACGATACTTCTCGGCGACCGCAACGTAGAGGTAATAGTCCGGGATAATGCGCACTTCTTCTGGAATGCCGCCAACCGCCTCCACCGCCATGCGGCGAAATACCGCGGAACTCATAGCGATGAAGCAGGACTTGGTGAAGAGCTGGAGAAAGATATCGCCTTCGGGCAGCAGCGCGTATTCATGCGCCTGGTCGTAATCGCGCTCTCTGCTATTGGGATAAAACCGGACGGTGCGGCCATAAATCAGTCCGACGCCCTCCTCGGCCAGTGCCATTTGCTTTTGCAGCTTGTCGGGCAGCCAGACATCGTCCTGATCGAGAAACGCCAGCCACTCGCCGCTCGCCTGTTGCATCGCGTCGCGTCTGGCTTTTCCCAGCGTCGCGTCATCCGGCGACAGGCAATAACGAATGCGCGGGTCATGGTAATGGGCGACAATCTCGGCGCTGTTGTCGGTGGAGCGGTCGTCCCAGACGATGAACTCCCAGTTAGCAAACGTCTGCGCCAGCACGCTCTCGATGGCTTCCGGCAGGGTCGCCGCGCCGTTGCGCATGTTCATGATGACGCTGACCAGTGGCATCGCAGTGTCGGTTCAGTGGAGCGTCCAAACCTGATGCGTGGAGATCAGCACGCAGTAAAGCACCAGCTCCCAGAAGGCCAGAGCCAGCGCCGTCACTCCGAAGATGAGCAGGAACACGTCGGCCCTGCCCCGGCTGGCGGGCGCACCCACCACCAGCACAGCGCGACATAGGCCCACCACGCCGGCAATAGCGAACATAAGCAGCGCCAGCGGGAAGCGTGAAGCCGCCTCTGCGGTTTCCTTCACCGGCGGCGTATTTCGATACCACGTCCAGACCCAAACGACGAGCGCGAGCAGTCCAATGATGCTGCTGGCGTATTGCAGCGCGGCAAAGCCAGGCACGCTTCCCAGCAGCGGGATGCGCACGCGCTGGTGCAGCCAGCGCATGTGCCGCCAGGGCCAGGTGAACGAGTGGGTAAACGCGTCCCAAACAATATGAGTGGCGATGCCGAGGAGCAATGACGCGAGGATCGCGACGAAGCGCCCCGCGCCGCCGAAGTGGAATTCGCCTATGTGCGAGCGCAGCCTCGCCTGCATTCCCCAGGGCATCAGTTCGATGACCGGACGCTTGATCACGTTGTGAAACAACCACAGCACGACCAGGCCCGCGGGTACGGTGAAATACACCAGGCCGGGGAAGTGATGGCCCAGATCGCGGTAGCGAATGTTGCCAATCATGTAGGGAAAATCGGGCGCCATGCTGCCGACGATGAACGCGGACCAAACCAGGTTCAGCTTGCGAAACGGCAGAAACGCGGCGGCATGAGAGACCGTGAAGGGCAAAGCTGTATGAATCTCGCTGGGTTGCAGTATAGCCGGTGCCCCAGGTTCGCGTCCGTCTGTAGGACGCTAACCTGGGCCCACGTTAGCCCAAAAGATGGGCGAACGTGGGGCACCCATTCAGCGGCGCCGCCGCATGGCGATCAATTACAATCGGCAGAGAAGTAGCCCCTATCAAGCCTATGAAGCGCGCTCCGCTGCCTGGCGGACTTCCAACTCCAGTGCAAGACGACGATCTGCCCGCGATTGCCGGCGGCACGCCGGTGCGCGCGCCGCAGAACCGTCTGGTCTTCGGCGCGCCGGTGATCGGCGAGGCCGAAATCGCCTCGGTCGTGGACTGCCTGCGCAGCCGCTGGATCGGCCATGGGCCGCGCGTCGAGCAGTTCGAAGCCGCCTTCGCGCAGTACAAGGACGCGCCCTATGCGGCGGCTGTGGGCAGCGGTACAGCCGCGATTCATCTTGCACTGGTCGCGCTTGGCGTCGGGCCGGGCGACGAAGTCATCGCCCCCGCCATGACCTTCTGCTCGACGATTCACTCCATCATGCACACGGGCGCCACGCCGGTGCTGGTGGATTGCGAGCGCCGAAGCTTCAACCTGGATGCCGGGCTGATCGAGCAACACATCACGCCGCGCACCAAGTCGATCCTTGCTGTGCACATGTGCGGACGCTGCTGCGATATGGACGCCATCCTAGCCATCGCGCACCGCCATCGCTTGCGCGTGATCGAGGACTGCGCTCACGCCATCGAGTCGACCTGGCGCGGCCGCCCTGCGGGGACCATGGGGGATGCGGGCTGCTTCAGCTTCTATCCCACCAAGAACGTCGCGACCTGCGACGGCGGCATGGTGATCACCGGCGATCACGCCCTCCACGAGCGGGTAAAGGTGCTCTCGCTGCACGGTATGACCGCCGACGCGTGGAGCCGGTTTACCGGCGGCCCTTCGGGATACGAGGTTGTGGCTGCGGGATTCAAGTACAACATGACCGACCTGGCAGCGGCGCTCGCACTGCCGCAACTAGAGCAAGTCGAAGAGCACTACCAGAAGCGCGCAGAACTATGGCGCGCCTACGATGAGCGGCTTGCCGGATTGCCGTTGCTGTTGCCCGCGCCGCGCGAATCCGGCTCGCGCCACGCCTGCCATCTCTACACCCCGCTGCTTGCGCTCGACGAGATCGGCGCCCCGCGCGAGCAGATCATCGCCGCACTCGATGCCGAGGGGATCGGCGTCGGCATCCACTACGTCGGCGTTCATCAGCAGCCGTACTATCGCGAGCGATTCGGCTTCCGTGATACCGATTTTCCTAATGCGAGCTTCATCGGAGAGCGCACGATTTCTCTGCCATTGTCGCCGGCCATGTCAGAGCAGGACGTCGACGATGTTGCCACCGCCCTGACGCGCATTTTCCGATACTACAAGTCTGCCGCGTGACCCACCAGCTCCCGGACCACGATTGAAAAATCGTCTGCTACATCGCTTGCTGCTGATTGCGCTATCGAGCACTTTCGCCATCCCGGCAATTGCGCAACAATCAGCACCGACGCCATCCGCCTCGTCTGCCGCCGTCGCTCCCTCATGGGACGGCACCTTCCCTCATCCCAACGAGAGTAAATTCTTCCTCCACCTGGCGCAGGACCAGGCGGCGATCTGGACCAGTCCCTTCCACCTCAAGCCCGCCGATGCCAAGTGGCTCGTGCCGGCGGGCGGCATCACCGCCGGCCTGCTGGTCACCGACCCGCAAAGCTCCTATGCGATGCGTCTGAACGACCAGCACCCGCTGAATGTCTTCTCCGATGCCGGAGTCGCCGCTGCCGGCGGCCTGACCGGAGCGGCCTACTTCTGGGGCCGCATCACCCATAACGAGCGCGCCCGCGAGACCGGCGTTCTCGCCACGGAAGCCATCGCCAACGCCGTCGCGGTTGACTACGCCCTCGAGGGCATCAGCGGACGCCTGCGTCCCGTTCCTTCGGATTACCAAAATATCTTCCTCCACGGCGGCACATCGTTCCCCTCGGACCACTCCGCCATCCTGTGGGCCTTTGCCTCGGTGGTCGCGCAGGAATACCCGCATCCGATACAGGAGTTCAGCGCCTACGGACTAGCAGCAGGCGTGAGCCTGGCACGCGCTGCGTCCAACCAGCACTTCCTCTCCGATGTCTTCGTCGGTGGCCTGCTGGGCTACGAAATCGGGCGGCACGTGTACAAGGTCCGCCACAATCCCGAGATCGATGACGACCTGAAGTTCATTGCCGCCGAGACCTCCGCGCCGCGCCCCGGCAACTACGCCAGCGTGAACGTACCACTGGACAGCTGGATCTATCCCGCGATGGAGCGCCTCATCGGACAGGGCTACATCGATACTGCCTTCCTCGGCCTGCGGCCCTGGAGTCGCATGTCATGTGCGCGCATGATGATCGAGATGGCCTCGAAGACCGAGTTCCATACCGACGTCCCCTCGGAGATATGGAAGTTGAAGCAGGCGCTCGACGCCGAGTTCGCGCCCGAGATCGCGACCTGGGACGGCCATCCCAGCGAATCACTGCAACTCGACTCCATCTACACGCGCGTGATGGACATCGCCGGGACGCCGGTGAACGACAGTTATCACTTCGGGCAGACGCTGATCAACGATTACGGCCGCCCCTATTGGCAGGGCGTGAACAACCTCACCGGCTTTACCGCCAGCGCCAATGACGGTCGCTTTGCGTTCTACGTCGACGGCGAGTATCAGCACGCACCGACCATCCCCGGCTACCCGCTTTCCGTGCGGCAGGTGATCGCCAACGTCGACGACAACCCGCTGCAACCGCCCACGCCCGTCAACGCCGATTATTTTCGCCTGCTCGATACCTACGCCACCATGAAGTATGGCGGACTGGATTTTTCCGTCGGCAAGCAGAGCAATTGGTGGGGCCCGGACGAGGGCGGCGCGATGCTGATGAGCGACAACGCCGCGCCCTTCTGGATGCTCCAGATCAATCGCCTGGAGCCGACCAATGTGCCCGGGCTCTCGAAGTTCCTGGGGCCATTCGAGGTCAGCAACTTCTTCGGCGCGCTCGCCGGTCATCAGTTTCCCGGGCAGCCGTATATCTTTGGCCAGAAAGTCAGCTTCAAGCCGACGCCCAACCTGGAATTCGGCTTCACCCGCAACGATGTCTTCGGCGGCAACGGACATGTGCCACTTACCTTCGGCTCCTTCTGGAATGCCTTCAGTAGCTTCAACGACGTCACGCCGCAGGTGAAGTTTTCACGCAACGATCCCGGCGCGCGCCACGCCAGCTTCGACGCTTCGTATCGCCTGCCGCTGCTGCATCGCTCGGTGACCATCTATACCGACTCGCTGGTACACGACGACGTCAATCCCATCGCCGCGCCGCAACGCGCCGGCTTCAATCCCGGAATCTATTTCGCGCGCATTCCCGGCCTGCCCAAGCTCGACTTCCGCGCTGAAGCCGTCTACACCAATATTCCCGAGGCCACCGTAGGAAAGGGGCAGTTCGTCTACTGGGAAACGGTCTACCACGATGTCTATTTGAACAACCGCTATCTCTTCGGCAGCTGGATCGGCCGGCAGGGCAATGGCTATCAGGCATGGACCACATACCACCTCAGCCCGCGCAGCAGCATTCAGGCTGCGGTGCGCAATGCGAAAATCGCGGACAACTTCATCCCCGGCGGCAGCACGCAGTGGGACTGGAGCGTCTCCGGCGATTTGTGGATCAATAAGAATCTGGAGGTCAGGCCGTTGCTGCAATACGAAACCTGGCTGATTCCTGTCCTTGCATCCACGCGCCAGCGCGACTTCGTAACCTCATTTCAAATCACCTGGTGGCCGTCGAAGATCGGGGTGCGGCGGGCGACCAACTGAGGCGTAGACTTGCGAGGCCCAAAGCCGGTGAGAGCGCCTGTTCACGAGAATTACCCCATGAACACAGCGGGCACTGGCTCAGTTTGAAATCGAAGCGGTGGAAGGGCGCGGCTTCAGCCGTGCCGAAAAAGACTACGCTGGAAACCGGGCTTCAGCCTCGGCTGACCGCGGCTAAAGCCGACGACAATGCCCGATGTCTCGCCGGGCTGAAGCCCGGCTGCTTCCACCGCTCTGGAGCCGGGCTGCTTCCACCGCCTTGGTTTCAGACCGAGCCTCTATCCGGCGGCGGCTTTTCGCCGCGAGCTGACGAAAGAGTTTAGTATCATCCGCAATTCTGTCTATGGCCTCCCATCCCACGATCCGCCACCGGCCGGGCACCGCGCATCCGCCAGCTGCGCGTGGAAAATTCAAGCTTGCAGAACACAAGTTCCTTATACTTTTTCTTTATTTGTTGGCGTCGCTTATTTATTACCCCTACGTGCGGGAAGGCAGCTTCAGCTACGACATCTTCCGCGTGGTGAGCGGCGCCGGCATTCTTCTGGCCGTCTATGCGGTAAAGGTGCGGCGCGCGCTATTGGCGTGCGCCATCCTGCTTGCCATTCCTGCTGTGCTGCAAAAATCGTTGCTGTTTCGTGCCGATGCGGGGCTGTTTTCCCTGCTCGGAACTCTTCTCAGCTTTGCATTCGACGTTTTTATTGTGGTGCTGATTTTCCGCCGGGTCTTCGCGGAGCACCAGGTGAAGTCCGAAACCATCTTCGGGGCCATCTGCATCTATCTGCTGATTGGCTATAGCTTCGCCGGTATTTATGCCATGATGGACACCCTTCAGCCCCGGGCATTTTACTTCGACCCGATCCTGAACCCGCACACCGTGCCGAACCGCTTCGACTTCATCTATTACAGTTTCGCAACCATGACCTCGATGGGGCCGGCGGGAATCAGTCCTGTCACAAGGCAAGCGCGCTCCTTCACGGTGATCGAAACCACGCTTGGCGTCCTCTACCTTGCCGTGCTGATTGCCCGGCTCATGGCAGCTTACCGGGTCGATTCGCTGGGTCAACAAGACTAGCCGACTTTATACTGCACGTAGTCCGGTGCCCCAGCTCAGGGGCAATCGAGATTCCGCCCATCGCGGTCAGAATTTGAATCAAATGTCCCCGCGCTCACCAAGTGCGCGGGATGAGGAGAGCAGAAGCCCATGGATGAGACCCGGCAACGGTTGATGAACTGCTTCGAGGTGGTGTTTCCCGATCTGCCGAAGGAGGACATCCCCGGCGCCTCCACAACCACGGTTGCGACCTGGGATTCGGTCGCCGCGATCACCCTCATGAACGTCGTCGAGGAAGAGTTCGGGTTGGAAATGGACTTGGACGACCTGGCCAATCTGGACTCCTTCGAGCGGCTGTGCTCCTATCTGGAAAAGCGTCAGGTGGCCTGATGGCGCCGCTTCGCCTTCATCACATCGGCTTTGTTGTGAGCAGCATCGAGCAGGCCATGCCCGGCTTTGTTCGCTCGATGATGGCGGAGTGGAGCGGCCGGAGCTTTGAGGACCCGCTCCAGAAGGCGAAGGTCGCTTTCCTCACCACGCGCGCCGGCGACGCGCAAATCGAACTCGTGGAGCCGCTGGGGGACGATTCGCCGGTGCAGCGCTTCCTGCAGCAGGCTGGCGGAGGGTTGCATCATCTCTGCTACGAAGTCGCCGACCTGGAGCAGGAATTGGCGGATTTTCGCTCTCGCGGCGCGGTCATCGCCAAACGCCCCAAACCCGCCGTGGCCTTCGGCGGGCGGCGCATTGCGTGGGTGATTACCGCGGAGAAGCTGCTGGTGGAGCTGCTGGAGCAGGCGTCGTCAAAAGACGTCGATGTACATCGCGGGCAGTGACCCCAGCGGAGCGGCATCCCACAATGTCAGATAGGCGTGCAGCAGCCTCCTGGTCTTGCGAAAACCCATCGCGACCAGCGGCTGCATGTCGGCATAACCCAGGACGGGAGTGATCATCATGCGCGCGCCTGCCTTGGCGGCCCTGCCGATGAACTGCTTTGCGAGCTGCCCACGCTCGTCCGGCGTCAGGTCGCCCCACAGAATATCGTCGACGAGCACACATGGGATGGGCGTGGCGCCCGATGTCTCCATGGCGTAGCCGCTCAACATCCCGCGGCGGCCTTCGACGCACAGCGCTGCCGTCATCGCATTATGCCGTCGCGAGCATTGCCACTGGGCTTCCTCCGGCGACCATACCCTGGCTAGCGGGAGGCTCTCACTGATTGCCGAGGCAGCCTCAGCCAGCACCGTCGCCGCATCGCATTGCGAAGCTTCGGTTACCTCGGCGGCCTCATCGGCGCGAATGAACCGGGCCATATACTGCACGCCGAAGATCCACTTGGTCGGCTGGCGGAGGGCGCGCGCCAGGGGCAGCATCTGGGGATTCATGGCGTCGCCGTCAATGCAGAAATTTACGGTGCCGTCGTAGCCCAGCGCGCGCGCCCTCTTCCACAGTTCGCCCCACATCAGCGCCCCATAGCCGCAGCGCTTCTGCTCGGGAGCAATCGCCAGAAACGACACGAAAAGCAAACGCTTGCTCTGGCCCGCAATCCGAATGGTGCGAGGGAATCCTGCTACAAAAGCGGCCAGGCGGCCCTCGCGGTAGATGGCCGGCGCCAGCTCGATGCTGAAGCCGGGATACTCGAACGCCGTCCGGAAAAAGTCGCTGGTATAGCGCAGCGGCTGCTCCTTGTTCTCGCTCCAGGAGCGATTCAGGAAGGCGGCGAGTTCGTCGAAGTCGCCGTTGAAGTTGCCGATCGCGCGCCGCGATTGTGTTGCCGGTGTCATTTTGTGCAAGCCCAATGCCCAACTGCCGAAGGCCGTATACTACAATACGTCTGCGCTTTGTGAAGCGGGAGCGATCTTGAGCAATGTCTGTCTACCGTACCGTAGCTCTTTCCAATCATCCGCTGGCGCGAGCGCTACGTAGCTTCCGCAGAAAGGTCCTCGAGTTCAGCATTCCCGCCCCGCGGTTCCTCTTCCTACCCGTTCTCTACGTGTTCATGGGAATTCGTGGCACCTGGTACTTCTTGTACCGTGTATTCATCTGCGAGCCGTTGTTCAAGATGCGCTGCCACTCCTATGGGAAGAACCTTCACACCGGCCAGTGCGTGCACGAGATGTGGGGCAAGGGCGACCTTGTGCTCGGAGACAACGTCGAGGTGGACGGCAAGTGCGCCTTCTTCTTCGCCGTACGCTTTTCCGAGCGGCCGTTTCTGAAGGTGGGCGACAATACGGGCATCGGGCATAATTGCATGTTCTCGGTCGGCAAGAGCATCACCATCGGCAAGAACTGCCGCATCGGGGTCAACATAACCATGTTCGATTCCCCTGGGCATCCGCTCGACCCGCAGCGGCGCCTGGCGGGCGAGGCTCCCGATCCTGAGAACGTGCGGCCTATTGTCATCGGCGACAATGTATGGCTTGGCTCGGGTGTGGTGATCTTCCCCGGCGTAAACATCGGCGACAATAGCGTGGTTTCGCAGGGCTCGATCGTGATGAGCGACATTCCCGCCAACGTCGTGGTTGCCGGAAATCCCGCGCGTAAAATCATGTCACTGGAAGCGAAGCAGATAGAGAGCGCAACGGTTGGCGTTTAGCATTTGTAACTGACCAGCCACTGATCAAGAACTTTGTTTTGAAAGGGACGGTCTTCAGACCGTCCGTAAACACCGGCAGATCGTAGCGGCTTTAGCCGCTGAGGTGGTTAATCACAGCTTCCCTAAACGCCAAACACCGCGCCAATTCAGGAAACAATTTCAATGGACTCCATCGAAACCAAAGTTCGGACCATCGTAGCGGAGATTTCGAATCTCCCTCCCGACATGCCGGCAACCGCGAACCTGTATCTCGACCTCGGCGTCGCGTCAGTCCATGCCCTGCAACTTCTGACCGAGTTGGAAGAGCGATTTGGCGTCGCTATCCCCGACGACCGTTTCGTCGAGGCCACCTCCATCGACGACCTGACTGTCTTGATGTCCAGCCTTCTGGGCGAGCGGACGGAAGATGCTGCCCGTGCTTGATCGCTCCGACGGGCCCTCGCTGCGCTCAGGATTCCTGCGCCATGCCGCCTCCGACGCCGATGCGCCGGCGTTTGTGGTGCGCGGCGTCACCTGCTCTTACGGGAGGATGGAGGAGGCCGCGCGTCGCTGGGCTCGCGCCCTGGTTGACGTTAGCGGCGGGCGTGCGGAGCGCGTGGGACTCTTCGCCTACCGCAGCGCCGTGGCATACACCGGCACCATGGCCGCGCTGTTCGCCGGTGCGGCTTATGTCCCGCTGAACCCGACTTTTCCCCCCGACAGGACCTCTGCCATGATCGCCTCCGCCGACCTTGACGCGGTGATTGTCGACAGCGCCTGTCTGCCGCAGGTCGCACAGCTTGGAGCCCTGTCGCAGATCCCGCTGCTCATTCCCGAGGTCGAAGTGAACGCGATTCCGGGCATGTCGGGCCGCATCTTCGACAAAGCGGAACTGGAGCGCCTGCCGGCGCTCGCGCAGCTTCCGCCGCTCACTCCGGACGACCTCGCATACTTGCTGTTTACTTCGGGAAGCACCGGGCCGCCCAAAGGCGTGCCCGTGACGCATGGCAACGCCGTCCATTGCATCGACTTCATGTCGCGGCGCTACGGCATCCAGCCTCACGATCGTCTCTCGCAGACCTTCGATCAGACCTTCGACGTCGCGGTCTTCGATCTCTTTGTGGCGTGGAGCAATGGCGCGTGCCTCTACGGCATGTCGCCGGTCGAGCTGTTATCGCCGACGAAGTTTATCAACCAGAACGAGATCTCTGTGTGGTTCTCGGTCCCGTCGGTGCCCGTGCAGATGGCGCGTCGCGGCACGCTGCTGCCCAACAGCCTGCCCTCGTTGCGCTGGAGCCTGTTCGCCGGCGAGCCGCTCATGCAGCGCTCGGCGGAGATGTGGCAAGCCGCCGCGCCGAACTCGATAGTCGAGAACCTCTACGGCCCGACCGAGGCCACCATTGTGTGCGTGCTTCACCGTTGGGACCCCGCGCGCTCGCCCGCGATGTGCCGCAACCGTATCGTGCCCATCGGAAGGCCGAACGATGGACTGTCCGTCGTGCTGGTCGATGAACACCTTCAGCCTGTTCCCGACGGCACGGTCGCGGAACTATGCGTCGCCGGTCCGCAAACTACGCGCGGCTACTGGCGCGCTCCCGAGATCACGGCAGAGCGTTATGTCGAGCTAAAGACTTCCAAGCATCAGACGCGGTTGTTTTATCGCACCGGCGACATGGTCACCCGGCTGCCTGACGGCGAGTACATGTTCGTAGGCCGTGCCGACAATCAGATCAAGGTCCTCGGGCATCGCGTCGAGCTGGGCGAGATCGAGGCCACGCTGCGCGAGCACCCGGGCGTGGAAGATGCCGTGGCCTTCGGCTGGCCCGCGGTCGGCAGCGTCGCCGACGGCATCGTCGCCTTCGTCTCCGGCAACCTCGATGGCATCGACGCTTTGCTGGAGCGGGCCAAAGCCGCGCTTCCTCCCTACATCGTGCCGCGGCGGATCTTTACCGTGGCGGAGATGCCGCTGAACGCCAACGGCAAGGTCGATCGCCGCGCGCTCAAAGAGCGGCTGCCGTCGCTGATGGGCGAAGCCAGCGACGCCGCCGGCACACACTAAGCACTGGCCGCTGGCCACTGCCTTCAAATCCCCAGTCCCGTCACCCGCCACCCCGCGCCATGCACCTTGTGCCGGATGTTGAGCGTGATGAGCAGCGCCGTCATCGCCTCAACGATGCGCGCGTTTTCCAGCTTGCCGCCGTCGACCGCCCGCACCCCGGGAATCTTCGCCGCCAGCTGTGAAGCCACTTGCCGCGCGCGATCGTCGTCGCTGCATACGATGACGTCGCAGTCCACGTCGTCTTCCGCGTTCAGCACCGTCGACGATAAGCTGTGAAACGCCGCCGCCACCGCGACGTTCTTCCCCACGATCTCCTGCGCCTGCTCGGCGGCTGACCCCTCCCACACTCCCAACACCCGCGTAGGACGCCCGCCCACAGCCGCGGCCAGCGGCACCGTTGCGTCGATCAGCACCGTTCCCTGACGAAACGACGGCTTGAGCTGCTTGAGCAGTTCGGCCTGTCCGGCAAACGGGACAGTGAGTACCACAACGTCGCACATCTTTACCGCGACCGCATTCTCCACGCCTTCCACGCTGCCCAGCGCGCCCGCTTTCTCCGCGATGCGGGCCGCCGCCGCTTGCGCTCGTTCGCCGTCGCGCGAGCCGATCACCACGGACTCGCCCGCGCGCGCCCAGCGCAGCGCCAGCCCCGAGCCTTCCGGGCCGGTGCCGCCGACGATGGCGATCATGCCGCTTCCCCCGCCCGCACCGGTTGGTTAGGCGAGGGTTCGATGTAACGCGTATAGAGCGTGTTGCGTTGCGCAGGAACGCGGTCCAGTTCGCGGATGCGCTCCTGGAACTCCGCCGCCGGGATGTACTGTCCGGCGGTCGCGCCCGCCAGCCGTGAGATGTTCTCCTCGAAGAGCGTGCCGCCGTAATCGTCTGCGCCCGCCAGCAACGCGAGCTGCGAAACCTCGCGCCCCAGCTTCACCCACGAAACCTGAATGTGATGGATCGACCCGGCGAGCATGATGCGCGCCAGCGCGTGGACTTTCATGTGCTCGGCCAGCGTGGCGCCGCTGCGTGCGAGGCCTTGCGCGAACAGCAGCGTGTTGTCGTGGATGAAGCCCAGCGGCACGAACTCGGTGAAGCCGCCGGTGCGCGACTGGATGTCGCGGAAGAGCAAAAGCTGGTCGACCCAGTGCGCCGGCGTCTCGCTGTGGCCGTACATCATGGTTGAAGTGCTGCGGATGCCGCACTCGTGCGCGGTCTCGATCACCTCGCGCCACTGCGCGGCGCTGAGCTTGTTGCGCGAGAGCACGTGGCGCACGTCGTCGTTGAGGATCTCGGCCGCGGTTCCGGGCAGCGTGTCGAGCCCATTAGCTTTCAGCATCAGCAGGTACTCGCGGATCGGCAGGCCGGTGAGCTCGACGCCGTACACCATCTCCATGGGAGAGAAGGCGTGCGCGTGCATTTTCGGCGTGGCCGACTTCACGGCGCGCAGGATGTCGCGATAGTAGAACGGCGGCAGCTCGCGCGGCAGTCCGCCCTGGATGCAGACCTCCGTCGCGCCCCACTGCTCGGCCTCGCGGCACTTGTGCGCCACCTCGTCGAGCGAGAGGAAGTAGGCGGTCTCGTGGCGTGGCCCTACGCCGAAGGCGCAGAACTTGCAGCCGACAAAACAAACATTGGTGAAGTTGATGTTGCGGGTGATGACGTAGCTGATGACGTCACCGACGAGGCATTGCCGGATTTCGTTCGCCGCGACGACAAGCCCGAGGAGGTCGTCGCCTTCGCAGTTGGCGAGCGTCAGGCACTCGCCGCGGCTGAGCACGCCCCCGTCTAGCGACGACATGACCTTTTCGATGCCGCTCCGAACGGGAGCAGCGACGCGGCGCCGGACGTCCTCCCACGACGTGTGTTGCAGCGTTTGCCGATTGCACCAACTCAGCCCTTGCATGTCGTTCTCGACGATAAACGTCCCTGATTACGGTGTCATCCTGAGCGAGCCCGCCTCGGCGGGCGAGTCGAAAGACCCCTACTCTCGAATCTATCGAAACAAATCCCTCTCCGCCGGGCGCACCAGCTCTCGCGCGCTGCCGCGTCCGCGCCGATACGGATAACCCCGGATTATACAAGCCGGAATGCGCGAGTTCTTGCCGCACACCAGGCCGGCGACGCACGCCAATTCATCCGCGACGCACTCTTCCGTAGCGTGCATCTTGTAGCCATACGCATCCGCCTCGCCGCGATAATCGGTGATCACCTTCATGCCCGCGACGCCGATGGCGACCTCGGTCAGCCCCTCGCGCCACGGTCGCCCAAAGCTGTCGGCGATGATGACGGGAATGTGCAGCCCAGTGCGCTGCTTCAGCCCGCGATGAATGCGGGCGGCCGACGCATCGGGATCGTCGGGCAGTAAAACCGCGGTCTCGCCGCCATCCACATTGGAGACATCCACGCCGCTGTTGGCGCAGACGAAGCCGTGCCGCGTTTCGGTGATGAGCACGTGCTGCTTGCGGACCACACGCTTCGCCTCGCGCAACGCAAGCTCCACCACGCGCGCGTCCACACCGTTGCTGTCCGCAAATTTGCGGGCGGCAGCGGATGGCCGCACGCCTTCCAACGCGATCCTGCGGTTCTCTGCCTTCGAAACAATCTTGTGCTTGACCACCAGAATGTCGGCAGGCTGGAATTGCAACTTCTTGCCGACAAGCGCGTCCACAAGAAGATCAGCGATCGAATCGCTGGGATTCACCTCGGGCAGGCCACGTACTGGAATCGCGTAGAGCGAGCCTTGGTCAGCGTTGCGCTCGCGCACGCGTTTCAAACCGCGGCTTCCCATGCGCCGATCTCGTTTCGCCCAAAGCCCCACGAGCGGAGCAGGCGCTGCGCGTTGGTCTGGCCCTCACGCTCGACCAGCAAGTCCAGTTCGTGCGGATTGTCGACGTCCAATCCGATGCCCCACACCTCCATGATGACCAGTTCTTTGCCGGTGCGCCGCACCGCCTCGCAGTGCGGAAGAAAGCTGTCGTTGCCGAAGCGCAGCGGAATAATCGCGGCCGGCCGCCGCAGAATGCAGTTGCTGCCACGCCGGTCGTAAGCGGGCACGATGACCGCCCCCTCCCGCGGCGCAGCGTCGAGGACGCGATGCAATTCGTCGCCGGTGATGAGTGGGATGTCGGCGGGAACGACGATGGTCGTGTCATAGCCGCGCTGCTCGCACCAGAGCGTCGCCATCTCGATGGCGGCGGTCTCGCTCTCGTTGCGTTCGTCTGCGATGATGAGGAAGCCGGATTCGCGGGCCAGCGATTGCGCGCGCGGATCGCCGGTGACCACCGCGATATCGATCCGGCCCTTCACACCTGAAGCGGCCGTCATCACGTCGCGCAGCATGGCTTCAGCGAATTGCGAGCGTTGTTGCGCGTTCAGTGCCGGAGAGAGGCGCTGCTTGGCCGTCGCCAGGCTCTTAAACGGGATGAGGAGAATGCCGTTCATCGCTGGTTAACCCGTTATAGGGGCCTCGGAGGAGGCATGGCTTCTTGAAGCCACAGTTCTCGAAGATGCACCGCTTCTCGAAGACGCACCCGTTTCTCGAATACGGCACCGGTTCTTGAAGACGCACCGGCCCTTGAAGACGCACCCGTTTCTCGAATACGGCTCCGGTTCTTGAAGACGCACCGGTTCTTGAAGACGCACCCGTTTCTCGAATACGGCTCCGGTTCTTGAAGACGCACCGGTTCTTGAAGACGCACCGGTTCTTGAAGACGCACCGGTTCTTGAAGACGCACCGGTTCTTGAAGACGCACCGGTTCTTGAATACGCTCCGGTCCTTGAAGGGGCACGGCTTCAGCCGTGCCATAGCATTTGCCTTTATAGCTGCGGCTTCAGCCGCTGAGGAACATCGCTTCTGTCGCCAACAGCGAATTCCCTCAGGGGCTAAAGCCCGGCATGACGCGGCGTCCCACGACACGGCTGGAAGCCGTGCCCTTTCAAAACGATGAACGGCTACGCGGCGTCCCACGACACGGCTGGAAGCCGTGCCCCTTCAAAACGATAATAGCCCGTGTGAGACTCACGATGATACCGTCGTCGAACAGACATCGACAACAAAACGCGCCACTGCCCGCTTATCTTCATCGGAGCGCATGATGGTTCGCGCACATTCCACACGCAGGCCCTGCTTCCGAAGACGCTGCGCCGGGTCCTGGTCAGCTTCATCGACCACCAGTACATCCAGAAAGTCTTCGTAGGCCTTCGCTACTCCGGCGATGGAACTCGGCCAGCCCATCATCTCCATCAGCCTGCCTGCCGGACCGGAGACTGCTGCGCCTCCCACAATCGGACTCACCGCGACTATCGGGGCCACCGTTCGCCGTAGCGCGTCGCGAATGCCGGGGACCGCGAGGATCGGGCCGATGCTGGTCACGGGATTGCTCGGGGCAAAGATGAGCGCCTCGGCGCGCTCGATGCTCTCGATTACGCCGGGCGCCGGCGACGCTTGTTCCGCCCCTCCAAAGCGCACGGCGTGCACCTCAACCTGGTGCCGCTCGCGCACGAAATATTCCTGAAAGGTCAGCGTGCCTTTGGCTGTGTCGAGCATGGTCGAGACTCGATCGTCGGACATCGGCAACACACGCGCGCAGATTCCCAGCTTCTGCGCCAGCTCAGCCGTTGCCTCGCTCAGGGTCTTGCCCGCGCGCAGCATTGCGGTGCGCGTTAGGTGCGTTGCCAGGTCCAAATCGCCCAGGCTGAACCATGACGGTCCGCCAAGCTGGGTCATGCGCTCGAGGCAGCGGAAGCTGTCGCCCTCGACGCCCCATCCGCGATCTTGGCTCAGCAGGCCGGCCAGCGCGTAGAGCACCGAATCGATGTCGGGGGAAACATGCAGGCCCCACCACTCGAGGTCGTCGCCGGTGTTGACGATCACTGTCAGTTGCTCGGGAGGCACAACCTGCTGGAGACCTTGCACCAGCTTTGCGCCGCCGGTCCCGCCGGTGAAGACGGCCATCATTCGAGGAGCCTCCGATAAATCGGGACTTGAAGGGGACGGCCTTCAGGCCGTCCATATACAGTCACAAGATTGCTGCGGCTTTAGCCGCCGAGGGAAAGCAGTCTAGGCCAGGCAGCTCTCCCGTGGCTAAAGCCATGTTAAGGAGCGCCAGCTACGGCGCGGCTGAAGCCGCGCCCCTTCGCCCGCGCCCTTTCGTCCGCGCCCTTGCGCCCGCACCCCTTCGTCTGCACCCCTTCGAGCGGCTACGCAGCTCTTGCATAACCATCGTCGCTGGTAAGCTCCGCCAGTCGCTCTCCCAGCAATCCGCCGCGCTTCGCGACCTTGGCCACAAATACCGGATACACCGGCAGGCGCTGCACCAGCTTCTGTCCGGCGGCCTCGGTGCGCCGTTGCAAGTCGAGCAGATGCGGCCAGGGAGCTTCGGGATTGATGAAATCCGGAGTCAAAGGCGAGACGCCGCCCCAATCGTTGATGCCAGCCTGCAGCAGCCGCTCGTATCCGGGCGCTGTGAGATTCGGCGGTGCCTGAATATTCATGTCGCGCAGCAGCAGGCGCGCGACGGCGATGGTTCGCAGCATGTCGCCGGTGTCAGGCTCGGGCCACGCCGCCATGGGAATGAGCGGCTTCGTGCGAAAGTTCTGAATAATGACTTCCTGGATGTGACCATAGCGCTCGTGCAGCCGTTTGATAGCCAGCAGCGATTCGACGCGGTCTTCCATCGTCTCGCCGATACCGATGAGGATTCCAGTAGTAAACGGCACGCCGAGTTTGCCGGCGTCCTCGATGGTCCTGAGCCGCAGCGACGGCGCTTTATCGGGTGTTCGCTCGTGTGGATGGGCTGCGGCGAGCATTGAGCTCGTACTTTCCAGCATTAGTCCCAGGCTCGGATTGGAGGCGCGCAGGCGCTCGATCCAGTTGGCGCTCAGCAGGCCGGGATTGGCATGCGGCAGCAAGCGGGTTTCGCGCAGCACCAGCTCGCACATTGCTTCCAGATAATGCAGCGTGCTGCGATACCCGAGCTGCCGCAACGTCTCGCGCATCTCGGGGAAGATCGCCTCGGGCCGATCACCGAGCGAAAACAACGCCTCGGTGCAACCGAGCCTCTCGCCTTGACGAGCGACGGCCAGGAGTTCGTCGGGCGTCATTGTGTGCGCGCCGGCGTCGCCGGGATCGCGGCGATAGGTGCAGTAGCCGCAGTAGTCGCGGCACAAGTTCGTCAGCGGCAGGAAGACCTTGCGAGAATAGGTGACGATGCCGGGGTGGAACTGCTCTTTGAGGGCGCGCGCGGTCGTGAGCAGCTCCGGCAGGGCTGCATCATCGCAGCGCAACAGTTGGCAGGCGACTTCGAGCGAAAGCGGCCGTCCATCGCGCGCCGCATGCAAGCTATCCCGCAATTGCTTCAAGCGGCTCGGAGCCGAAGCGATGTGCCGCAATGTGGGAGTTACGCTCGAACGCATCGGTGGCTCACCTGTCGATAGCGCCTCCGGGGAAGCATAGCGGAAATTCGCGAAGCCCGCACAGACCGCTACTCTCCCCCGCTCTCAGCCAGCCCGTACTGCCCGCGAAAATACAGCAGCGGCAGGCCCTGGCCCAGCAGCACCTCGCGGACTTCGGCGACGAAGATGGTGTGGTCGCCGGCGGAATGGGCATCGACCACGCGGCAGTCAAGATTGGCCAGCGTGTTCTCCAGCACCGGCATGCCGCTCTTCATGTTGCGATAGCGAATGCCGAGCCGATGGGCGGCATCGAGATTACGCTCCGGGTCGGCGAAGAACTCCGACAGCGCTTCCTGCTCCTGCTTGAGCACGCTCACGCCGAACTGGCCGCGCTCGCGCAGGTGAAGATACGTCTCGGCGAGGTGGTCGATGCACACCAGCACCAGCGGCGGATGCAGCGAGACCGAACAGAAGGCATTGGCGGTCATGCCATGGATCGTATCTTCGGCGGTTTTGACCGTGATGACGGTCACGCCGCTGGCGAAGCGGCCCAGGGCAGCGCGAAACTCGTCAGGCGTGACCAGGTCTGGCATGGCGTGAGTGCTCTAAACCAGAACCAAGGTAGCACTACCGACGATCTTCATGCGCCAGCCACGAAATGGTTCGCGCAGGAAAGGTCGCGCTACTGGGCTTTCTTGAGCAGGACGCCCGCCAGCAGCGCGGCCAGCGCCGCCAGCAGCCACTCGATACGCCAGGTCTGGACCGCCTGCCAGTCGACCAGCGTGTCGGTCCGGTAGATGGCGCCCATCAGGCCCGCGCCGATGACGCAGGCGATCCCCAAAGCGAAGCACACGATCGAGGTCAGGGGCATGGGCGGGCTGGAAGTGGACCGCCTTTCGGTCTTGCGGGCAACGGAAACGGTCTGCGGCCGCGAGGGTTCAACATGCGGACCAGGATCGCGCGGGCTGCCACACATGTGGCAGAAGCGCGCCGCCGGCGAGTATTCCATCCCGCAATTCCAGCACAAGGTTTCGGTGGAAGGCGGATCGATCAGCCGCGCGACATTCGGGTTGGCCGGTCGCCAATACTCCTGGTTCCGGGTAGAGGCTTGCGCCATAAATGCTCCTGCGGGGAGACACTATAAGTGCATTGCACTCGGGCAACCAAACGGATGGTGGTCCTAAGGCGCGACAAACGCGACCTTTGTGCTTTTCCAGAGAGCTGGCGCAAATCGACAGGTGCGAAAAAAATTCCGTACTCGCGAAAGACTGACTCGAATGACGCAATTAGTTGCGCTTGGGCATGGTGATGACCTCATGCGTGCCCGTCCGCTCCGCATTGCACCAGTAGCCGAGCAGCAGCAGGTCGTTGGAGGTGAACTGCAAGGCCTGCGGGCGTGGATTGCCCACGGTGAAGATGTGCTGATCGAGCACTTCGTGCAGGCGCGCCACCGTAATGCCCAGCGCGGCGGCGGCTTCCTTCTCGTCGTAAAGACGGTCTTTCGTAACGCGGTTCAGTCTAGGCATAGTGGCGCGGTCCCGTGGCCCCTGCAACGTTTGTAGCTGGTTTCGGGCCCCTTCGATATCGGGTAAACTGCTCATAAGCCAGTCGCGATGAAACCTTATCAATACTTGCTCTGGGTTCTGTGCCTGCTGGGCACAGTGATGGCGGACCAGGCCGCGGCGCAGACGGCACCGGCGGTGCCTCCCACCCGGGTCGACAACGACGCCAACACGCGCAAGGGCTTCGAAGACTTCTACAATCTCGAGTACGACCGCGCCGTCCGCGAGTTCGAGGCCGCGCAGCAGGCCCATCCCAACGACCCGTTCGCGGTGAATCACCTGCTTTCGGCGGTCATCTTCCGCGAGCTGTATCGCATTGGCGCGCTGGACACCGAGGCCTATGCCGCCGACAGCTTCCTGACCAAGAAGCTTCTGGTCCCCTTGGATCCCGCCACCGCCGAGCGGGTTAAGCAGTTGACTGCCCAAGCCCTCGCGCTGGAGCAGGCGCAGCTCGACAAAGACCCGAACAACATAGACGCGCTCTATGCGCGCGGCGCAACCCGTGCGATGAACGCCACCTACGTCGGCATCGCCAACAAGGCGTGGTTTGCCGCGCTGCGTAGCGCCGTCGCCGCGCGCCACGACAACGAGCGCGTGCTCCAGCTCGATCCCAACTACGTCGACGCCAAGGTCGTCGTCGGGACCCACCTGTACATCGTGGGCTCGCTGAGCTGGCCGGTAAAGATTGCGGCGTCCATTGCCGGGCTGAGCGGCAGCAAGCAGAAGGGGCTGGACTATCTCCGCCAGGCGACCCACAGCCCGCATCCCGAGGTCGCCAACGACGCCAAGATCGTGCTGGCGCTCTTCCTGCGCCGCGAGCAGCGATATCCCGAGGCGCTACAGGTGGTCAACAGCCTGCAAACCAACTTCTCGCGCAACTTCCTCGTCGCCGCCGAATACGCTCACCTGCTCAATGCCGCCGGTCATGGGCCGGAGGCAATTGCGGCCTATCAGAAGGTGATCGCCGGCTGCCGCAGCGGCAGCTATAACCAGTGCCGCATCGAGATTCCCGCCTACGGACTGGGCGAAGCCATGCGCGGCCAGAAGGATTATGCGGGAGCCGCCGAGGCTTACGAGCTCGCCGCCAACAGCGGCCACGATGCCGACCTGAAGCAGAGGGCGACGCTCGCCGCGGGCCAGATGTACGACCTCATGAAGAAGCGCGACGCCGCGGTGGAGAAGTACAAGGCGGTGATCGCCGAGAACTCAAGCTCCAACTCCGCCGACCTGGCGCGACATTATATGAAGCAGGCGTACAGCGCCCAATAGCGACAGGAAGCAGCCGCAACGCCCAATCGCCGAATTCGGCGTGCCGGAACGGGAGGTAATTTCTACTCGGCTGGGCAGGTAATTATGGGATTGCCCGCCACTTCAGACAACAATTTATAGGGGGGTACCCCCTCACTTTTGTCCTTTGCTTTGACGACTTTACCGCAAAGTCGTCAAAACACGAGACTTATACGTCCACGTAAGTGCCTGCCAGTCAATGGCTTACCGATACCACGCCAAAGTCGTCATAACACAAGGCTTATCGCAAGCTGTTCCAGAATAATGACTTACCGCAACCGTAGCTGGCCTGGCCACCGATCAGTGGCCACCGTTTTTCAAAGATCATCGCCCGCGAAAGCCCGCGGACATCGGACACAAAGCCCAACGCATCAGCCTACCGCGTCCCCGGATGCCGTCAAGATTACGAAAGTGAGATAGGGGTAACTGGACTTCGATAAGTTTCGCAGGCGGTTGCCGGCTGACTTACGGAAGAAGAAGGATGTGAACCCATGAGCAAAGCAACCTGCCTCTCGGCCCTGACAGCATTGTTGCTCTTGCTGCCGGCTTCGCCGTACGCACTTTCGGCCGGCGAGCACGCGATTGATCCTTTGCGCAGCAAGATCACAATCCATGTGGGCAAGACCGGACTTTTCTCGGCGGCAGGTCATGAACATGAGGTCAGCGCTCCCATCGCGGAGGGCGCCATCGACGACTCTGACCCCGAAGGGTCCTGGGCTAAGCTGTTCCGTCCCGCAAAGCGGGACTGGTGTGTCGACCGGCACGCCGCATTCGCCTGCGGAGGCGAATCTCGCAGCCCGCAGGGCGGCACAATGGTAGCCCCGGGCGTGAGCCCGGGGTAAAGCGCAACATTCCCCTCCGAGTCCCTTTAGGGACGGCACAAGGGTCGCTTCCGGACGCGAAGAGTGCCGCCGGCTGAAGCCGGCTCATTTCCGTTTTATCTCTGCGAACCCAGCACTCACGTGCTGGGCTACGCTTGTGCCGCCCTGCGGGCTTGTGCCGCCGGATAAAGCCGGCTCATTTCCGTTTTATCTCTGCGAACCCAGGACTCACGTCCTGGGCTACGATTGTGCCGCCCTGCGGGCTTGTGCCGCCGGTTCTGGCCGGCTCGGGATTTCTATTTCTGCCTACCCAGGACTGAAAGCCTGCCCTGAGCGAAGTCGAAGGGTCCTGGGCTAAGCTGTTCGTCCCGCAAAGCGGGACTGGTGTGTCGACCGGCCGCCGCATCCGCTTGCGGAGGCGAATCTCGCAGCCCGCAGGGCGGCACAATCCTAGCCCCGGGCGTGAGCCCGGGGTAAACAGCAAATTCCATGCGAGTCCCTTCAGGGACGACACAAGGGTTGCTTCCGGACGCGAAGAGTGCCGCCGGCTGAAGCCGGCTCATTTCCGTTTTATCTCTGCGAACCCAGCACTCACGTGCTGGGCTACGCTTGTGCCGCCCTGCGGGCTTGTGCCGCCGGCTGAAAGCCGGGTTGGGACGCCAGTTCTTCGAGTTTTTCAGCACTCTGTGAAGCCGGCTCGGTTGAGGGGACGACTGGACGCGCCGAAGTGCCGCGCTACCCCGTTCCCTGGCTGAAGCCGGCGTGGGGGGAACAACTCGTGTAAGCCTCACTCCGCGCGCAGGGTGATGGCCGGATCGATGCTCGCGGCACGAAGTGCCGGGACCAGGCATGCGACCGCGGCGACGGCGAGGAGCAGAGCAATCACCTCCGCATAAGTTGCGGGATCGAGCGGGGAGACCGCGAACAGCAGCGTCATCAGCGCGCGGCTCGCGGCCACGGCGCCTGCAAATCCGACGGCAACGCCGACAGCGGCCAGGGTCAGCCCCTGGCGAAAGACCAGCGCCAGGATGTTGCGCGGCGAAGCGCCCAACGCGGAGCGCACTCCGATTTCACGCGTCCTCTCGGAGACGCTGCCGGCAAGGACGCCGTAGATGCCAGTCGCGGCCAGCAGCAACGCGATCAACGCGAACGCCTCAAACAGCACCAGGGCGAAATGACGCTGCGACTCCGAGGCGGTGACCATCGCGTCCATCGTGGCTACGCGTTCGATGGGCTGGTCCTTGTCCACCGACCAGATTGCCCGCCTGGCCGCAGCCGCCAGCGACGCGGGATCTCCCGCGGTGCGCACCACCAGCGACCGCACGTTGTCGGCCCACGCCCATTGCGGGCTGGTGGTGTAGAACGCGTCCTCGTCGCTGAGGGCAAGCGACGTTTGTTTTACATTGCCCACGACGCCGACAATCGTGCTCCAGGGTTTATCGGCGTGTCCGGCGTCAGGACCGATACGGACACGCTGGCCGATGGGATCGCGTCCGGGGAACTTGCGGCGGGCCAGCGACTCGCTGATCACGACGGCGACGGGCGCGCCGGCGCGGTCCTGCTCGGTGAGCAGCCGTCCTCGCAGCAGCGGAATGCGCATGGTGGCGAAGTAGTCGGGCGTGACGGCATAGCGAAAGGCTGGTTCCAGATTGTCGTTGGGATGGGCTGCGAACTCCATGCCGTAGGTATCGGAATCGCCGCTGAGCGGCAACTGGCTGGTGAATGCCGCGGACTGCACTCCGGGGAGCGCGCGCACTGCGTCGAGCGCCTGGGTGAAGAAGCCGTCGCGATCGGCGTCTTTGTCGTAGCGGCGTCCGTCTTCCTGCACCTGCATCGTCAGCACATGCGCGGAATCGAAGCCTGGCGGGACCGCAAAGACGCGACGCACGCTGCGCAGCAGCAGCCCGGCACTGACCAGCAGCGTGAGGGCCATGGCAACCTCGACGACCACCAGCGCGCGTCGCATGGCTTGATGCCCGCCGACCGTCCGGTCGGATGTATGCCGGATGCCGGTCGTGAGGTCGGCGCGGGAGACGTGGAGCGCGGGAAACAATCCGAAGGCGAGGCCGACCAGCGTGGTGACGGCGCTGGCAAAGAGGAAGACGGTCGCATCGAGGCGGATGGCGGAAAGGCGAGGCAGGTCGGGCGGGCTCAGGGCGAGCAAAGTCCGCAGCGCCGCTTGTGCGATCGCGATTCCGAGCACTCCGCCGAGCGCGGCCAGCAGCAAGCCTTCCGTCACTAATTGCCGGACAATTCGCATGCGCGAGGCGCCGAGCGCGGCGCGCATGGCAAATTCGCCGCGTCGCTGCGCACCGCGCGCCAGCAGAAGGTTGGTCACGTTGACGCACGCGATGAGCAGCACCAGCGCGACTGCGCCAAGAATCGCGAGCAGCGCCGGCTTCACGTCGCGAATGAGGTCGTCGCGAAGGGAGTGCACCAGAAAGCCGGTGGGCACTCCGCCCGAGCTGGTGTAGCCCGCCGCGTGCGCCGCGCCCCAGGCAGGCAGGATGGCGTCGAGCTCGCTGCGGGCTTGCGCCCGGCTGGTGCCCGGCGACAGCCTGCCGATCATTTGCAGATGGTGGCCCCATTCCTTGCCGTCGGGCGGAAGCGCGGTGTCGTATTGCAGCGGCGCCCATAGCCCGGCGGTGGAAGCGAGCACGTTCTCCAGACCCTTCGGCATGACGCCGATGACGGTGTACAGATCGCTTTCGCCTTGCCTGGAAGTTTCGAGGGTGATGGCTCGCCCTAAAATCGCGGGATCGGCGCCGAAGCGCTGCCGCCACAACCTGTCGCTCAGGATGACCACATTCGGGCCCTGGAAGCGATCATCCGAAGGCCGAAAGTCGCGCCCGAGCGCGGGCGCAATCCCCAGCACGCGGAAGTAGTCGGGCGTCACCCGCTGGCCGTCGAGGCGCTCGGGCTCGGCGGTGCCGGTCATCGTCGGTTGCCAGGGCTTCTCTACCGCGAGCGCGGCGAAGGCGCGGGTGCGCTCGCGTAATCCATAGAAGTCGCCGAAGCAGACCTGGAGCGGCGAACCCTGCCGCGACTCCCAGACCATGACCACGCGGCCGGCCTCGGGATAGGGCAGTGGTTGAAACAGGATGGGATTGACGACGCTGAAGATGGCCGTGGTGGCGCCGATGCCGAGCGCGAGAATGCCAACGGCGATGAGGGCGAAGCCGTAGTTTCTGCGCAGCTGGCGCGCGGCGTAGCGAAAATCCTGCATGGCTGTTTCAAAGCGGAAGCGCCTCAAGTCGTGACTTTCCTCCCGAAGCTGAAGTTCGTTGCCGAATCGCCGGTGCGCGGCATAGTGCGCCTCTTCGGGATCGATTCCGTCGTTGGCGAGTTCGCGTTCGAGCCGTTCGCGATGGAACGTCATCTCCTCTTCGAGTTCGCGCTGGAAGCGCGCGCGGCGGAAGAGAAGCGACAGTTTGCGCAAGAAAAGAATCGAATTCATCGTAGTGACGTAGCCCCCGAAAACTGGACCACCTAGAATGTGAGTTCTCCCGGTCAAGAGAGGAGAGCTAGGTGAAAGGTACGCGACACAGCGAAGAGCAGATCATCGCCATCCTGAAGCAAGGGGAGGCG